>MLJW01000006.1_pt1 | contig 390521 bp, 358 predicted proteins | sample 888231 | NCBI WGS metagenome assembly MLJW01 (sample SAMN05788063, study PRJNA343431) | mine drainage metagenome | isolation source: sample collected from the inflow into an acid mine drainage treatment plant... | place: Germany: Lusatia, lignite mining district
CTTCACGCGTTAGCTGCGGTACTAAGGAAGTCTCCTCCCCCAACACCTAGTTGACATCGTTTAGGGCGTGGACTACCAGGGTATCTAATCCTGTTTGCTCCCCACGCTTTCGTGCATGAGCGTCAGTGTTGACCCAGGGGGCTGCCTTCGCCATCGGTATTCCTCCACATCTCTACGCATTTCACTGCTACACGTGGAATTCTACCCCCCTCTGCCACACTCTAGCCTTGCAGTCACAAATGCAGTTCCCAGGTTAAGCCCGGGGATTTCACACCTGTCTTACAAAACCGCCTGCGCACGCTTTACGCCCAGTAATTCCGATTAACGCTCGCACCCTACGTATTACCGCGGCTGCTGGCACGTAGTTAGCCGGTGCTTCTTCTGACGGTACCGTCATTAGCCACAGGTATTATCCATGGCCGTTTCTTTCCGTCCGAAAGAGCTTTACAACCCGAAGGCCTTCTTCACTCACGCGGCATGGCTGGATCAGGGTTGCCCCCATTGTCCAAAATTCCCCACTGCTGCCTCCCGTAGGAGTCTGGGCCGTGTCTCAGTCCCAGTGTGGCTGGTCGTCCTCTCAGACCAGCTACAGATCGTCGCCTTGGTGAGCCTTTACCTCACCAACTAGCTAATCTGATATCGGCCACTCCGAAAGCGATAGGTCTTGCGATCCCCACCTTTCCCCCTCAGGGCATATGCGGTATTAGCGTAACTTTCGCTACGTTATCCCCCACTTCCGGACATGTTCCGATACATTACTCACCCGTTCGCCACTCGCCACCAGGGTTGCCCCCGTGCTGCCGTTCGACTTGCATGTGTAAAGCATGCCGCCAGCGTTCAATCTGAGCCAGGATCAAACTCTTCAGTTCAATCTAGCTAATTTTTTGCAAGTTCTTTCGAACCCGCAGATCTCACTCAAAGCGAATTTACTTTCGTATCTTCGATTTCGTGAGGGTACTTCTATATGTCTTGAGTTCGATTCGTTCGCCTGAGCGAACTCTTCTGCCTAAGCACATGTACCCACACTAATCGGTTGTTTCTTCTATCTTTTAAAGAACTTTACTGCTGCTTTTTTCGCTGCCTCAGCGGCGAAGAGGTGCGCATTATATAGACGGAGAACTTCCCGTCAAGCGTTTTGTAAACAAATTCACACATTCTTGTGCTCTCGCCCTGCGACACGCTTGAACCGTACAATGCGCGCATCGGGATTTACAGCGAATCTGCAATCGTGAAATTGATATTGGGCATCGAATCTTCCTGCGACGAAACCGGCATCGCGCTGTATCACACCGGGCGCGGCCTGCTGGCGCACGCACTGCACTCGCAGATCGCGTTGCATAACGAATATGGCGGCGTCGTGCCCGAGCTCGCATCGCGCGATCATGTGCGCCATGCACTGCCGCTGATCCGCGACGTGCTGCACAAGACCGGCTGCACACTCGGCGAAATCGACGCCATCGCCTACACGCAAGGTCCGGGGCTCTCCGGCGCCCTGCTGGTCGGCGCCAGCGTCGCCTGCGCTCTCGCCTATACATTGGATATACCCACCATCGGCATCCATCACCTGGAAGGCCATCTGCTTTCGCCGCTGCTGTCCGACCCCGCGCCCGAATTCCCGTTTGTCGCCTTGCTGGTTTCCGGCGGTCACACGCAACTGATGCGCGTGGATGGCGTCGGCCGCTACACCCTGCTCGGCGAATCGGTGGACGATGCGGCAGGCGAAGCCTTCGACAAGAGCGCAAAACTGCTGGGGCTGGATTATCCCGGCGGCGCGCTGTTATCCAGACTGGCGCAGCGCGGCACGCCGGGTCGCTTCAAGTTGCCGCGACCGATGCTGCACAGCGGGGACCTGGATTTCAGCTTCAGCGGATTGAAGACGGCGGTACTCACGCTCACGCAGCAGAACGCCGTGGACGAACAGACCCGCGCCGATATCGCGCACGCCGCGCAGGAAGCCATCGTGGACGTGCTGGTGCAGAAGGCGCTGGCGGCACTCGGGCAGACCGGACTGGACCAATTGGTGGTGGCGGGCGGGGTGGGCGCGAACCGGTTATTGCGCAGCCGCCTGAGTGAGAGCGTCGAAAAGCGCGGCGGCAGGGTGTTCTATCCCGACCTGGAGTTCTGCACCGACAACGGCGCGATGATCGCTTTCGCCGGTGCGATGCGCCTGCAACAGCAGGTCGCGCAACGCGACTACCACTTCAACGTGAGGCCGCGCTGGGACCTGCGCGATCTGAATTACGCCGACTGAGAACCGGAATTCTTGCGGCCGATCTTGCTTTCCTTGCCCGCCATCAGATTCTGGATGTTGCCTTTGTGGCGCCAGATCAGCAGCATGGACATGATCGCCGTCGTCATCACCAGTTCGGGACGCAACTGGATCAGCATGGCGAACACCGGCGCGGCAATCGCCGCCACCAATGCGGCCAGCGAAGAGTAACGGAACACAACCGCGACCAGCAGCCAGGTCGCCAGCACGGCCAGCCCCATCCAGCCGTTCAGTGCCAGCAACACCCCCAGCGCCGTCGCCACGCCCTTGCCGCCCTTGAACTTGAGGAAGACCGGGAACACGTGGCCGAGGAACACCGCCAGAGCGACCAGCGCCACCAGCATCAGGCCGTCCGCATCATGCGGCGCAAAGCGGATCGCCAGAAACACCGCCAGCCAGCCCTTCGCCGCATCGCCGAGCAGGGTCAGCGCGGCGGCCGCCTTCTTGCCGCTGCGCAGCACATTGGTCGCGCCGGGATTGCCGGAGCCGTAAGTACGCGGGTCGGCAAGGCCGAACGCCCTGCTCATCAGCACGGCAAAGGAAACCGAACCGATCAGGTAAGCGCCTGCAACAAAGATTAGGGTGGTCATCTGGGAATACCTTAAAATGCGAGGCGGCGGATTTTACTCGAATGCGCCATTGCCACCAAACGAACAGCCCCACACCTTATGGACATCATTTTTCTGCGCGAACTCAAGGTCGTCACCCTCATCGGCATCTACGAATGGGAAAAGCGCGTACCGCAGACGCTGCAGCTGGATCTGGAGATCGCCCTGCCCAACAGCCGCGCCTGCCAGAGCGACGACATCCGCGACGCGCTGGACTACGCCCAGGTCGCGCAACATATCCAGACCGTCCTGAGCGACGGCCACTTTTCCCTGCTCGAAACGCTGGCCGAGCACATCGCCCAGATCATCCTCAAGGACTTCAACGCCCCCTGGGTCAGGGTCAGCGTCGCCAAACTGCAGGCCATCCGCAACTGCAAGCAGGTCGGCATCAGCATCGAGCGCGGCCAGGTGCGCTAGCGACGGCGCAAGAAGGATTTGCCCAACCCACTCTTTTTATGGATAATGCGCCCCCTTAAACGGAATCCGTGCGCGTACACCTGCCGCGCCCAACTTTAGCAAGGAAGACAAAATGAAAGCCGCCATTCACCCTGAATACAACGAGATCGCCGTGACCTGCAGCTGCGGCAACAAGTTCAAGACCCGCTCCACCATCGGCAAGCCGGAGTTGCATGTCGAAGTGTGCTCCGAGTGCCACCCGTTCTACACCGGCACCCAGAAGATCGTCGACACCGCAGGCCGTATCGAGAAGTTCCGCAACAAATACAGCGCCGGCGCCAAGACTGCCGCGTAAGGAACTGCGTCGTCAGCACGAATCAAAAGGCAGCTTTCGCTGCCTTTTTATTTTCATCGGCCCATGCGCAAGCCCGCAGCCAGCGCCTCCGCAGGGGCGGCCCTGGGCCAAACTGGCGCAAAGCCGGCCATTAGGTAAGAATGCGCACAGTTTCCTGCGCCCCTTTGGCGCGCGACATCCGCACGGACCGACACTCAAGCTCATCGCATAGAACCAGATGTACGCCTACTACACCAAGCTGAAAGAGCCCGAGATCACCCCGCTCAAGGCAGGTTTCCTGTTCCTGCTGTGCGCAGCCTGGTTGCTCACCGGCCTGTTCGGGCACGATCCATGGAAGCCGGACGAAGCCTACAGCTTCGGCCTGATCTACCACATCATCCAGAACCACGACTGGATCGTCCCCACGCTGGCGGGCGAACCTTACCTGGACAAACCGCCGCTGTATTACTGGACGGCCGCGCTGTTCGCCAAGACGCTCGCTCCGCTGCTGCCGCTGCATGACGGCGCACGTCTGGCGACCGGTTTCTATACCGCGCTCACCCTGCTGTTCGTCGGCCTGAGCGGACGCGAACTGTTCGGCAACAACCGCGGCTGGCCAGCCGCGATCATCCTCATCGGCTGCCTCGGCATGCTGGTGCGCGCGCACGAGATCCTCACCGACAACGCCCTGCTCACCGGCTGCGCCATGATGCTGTACGGTTATGCGCTCAGCCTGCGCCGCGCCAGACTCGGCGGCGTCCTCATCGGCATCGGCCTGGGCATCGGCTTCATGAGCAAGGGCTTCATCGCGCCGATGCTGTTCCTGCTCATCAGCCTCGGCCTGCTGCTCTTCCGCAACTGGCGCACGCGCGGATACCTCACCACGCTGATCATCGCGCTGCTCTGTGCGCTGCCGTGGTTCGTCGTCTGGCCCTGGCTGCTGTTCCAGCATTCGCCGCAGCTGTTCATCGAGTGGATCTGGACGCGCAACATCGGGCGCTGGTTCGGCTATGTCCGCAGCGGCGATTTCCACGAGTCGCTGTACTACCTGAAATCCCTTCCCTGGCTGGCCTGGCCAGCCACGCCGCTGGCGGCCTGGACGGTGTGGGAAGCGCGCAAACGCATCCCCCAGCAGCCCGAGTTCCAGCTGCTGCTGACCAGCTTCGTCGCCATGCTGCTGCTGTTGAGTTTCGTGCCCGACATCAACGACCAGAACGGCCTGCCCATGCTGCTGCCGATCGCGCTGCTGGCCACCGCCGCGCTGTCCACCGTGCGGCGCGGCGCCGCGAATGCGCTGGACTGGTTCGGCATCATGACCTTCGCGCTGCTTGCCATCGCACTGTGGTGGGGCTGGGCCGGCCTGCTGCTCGACAACAACGCCAAGATCACCCATTGGCTGAAGGACTATCAGCCGGGCTTCGAGCCCGATTTCCAGGCCATCCCGTTCTGGATCGCCGTCACCGTCACCGTCATGTGGATCGTGCTGGTATGGCGGGTCGGCCGTTCGGTGCGCCGCTCGCTCATCAACTGGGCGGCCGGCATCACCCTGCTGTGGATACTTGCCATGACCTTGTGGCTGCCCTGGCTGGATAGCGGCAAGAGTTACCGCCATATGGTCGAAGACCTCAAGGCGACCCTGCCGCAGAAATACAACTGCATCGCCGGCGTGCGCATCGGCGACAGCCAGCGCGCCATGCTGCAATATTTCGGCGCCATCAATACCCGCCACAATGCATCGCATGTGTGCGACCTGTTGCTGGTACAGGGCGACCGCCTCTCCAGGCCGATCGAAAACGAGATCGGCTGGGACAAGATCTGGGAAGGCGAACGCAAGGGCGACCAGAACGAGCGCTTCCGGCTGTATCGGCGCGTCCGCAAATAACGCCTGACGCGCCGCCGGCCTCAGTTGGCGCCGACCACCTGCACGATGCGGATATCCTCCAGCGGCTCCACACCTCTCGCCAGCCGCAGGAAGCGCGGAAAGGTGCCGGTCTTGTGCACCACCCAGCGGCCCTGCGCCACCTGCGCGATGTTGCCGAGCCGCCCCGCCAGTTGCGCCATGTCGTCGGCGCCGACCAGCAGATAATATCGCCCCGCCTGCGGCAGCTGCGCCGCATCGTCCACCGCGTAGCAGGGCAAGCGGCTGTACAGCCCCAGCTCGCGCGCCACGATATCCATGCGGTACACATAGACCGGCGCCTCCGGCTTGCCCGCGAGCTGCATGCTGGCATTGTGCGCGACGCCGACGGCAGCGAAGGTCAGCGCATTCGCCAGCACCAGTAACGCGTACAGCATCGCGATGCCGAACACCGGATACGCCAGCACGGCACCGGCCCGCAGCTGCTTGCGCGTGGCATAGGCATAGCCCAGCAAGGCGGCCAGCATCGCCAGCACCAGCGCCAGTATCACGGGCCTGCCCACATACGCGCTCAAGCCGAGCGCCAGCCCGGCCAGCAGGGCCGTCAGCACCAGCTGCACAGCGATCAGCGCGCGACCACCTTCACGCATCGCCAGCCAGTCGTGCAGGAACTTGCCGCACAGGATGGCGGCGAACGGGAACAGGATCACCGTGTAGTGATCGAGCTGGAAGCTCGTCGCACTGAACAACCCGAAAGTGACGAAGAATGCACCGCACAGGAACACAAAGCGCGCGCGCCCTTCGCTGCCCGGTGCAAAGAACTTGCGCACGCCGGCGACCATCGCCGCCGCGAACACCGCCACCCAAGGCAGGAACGCCCACAGGAACACCAGCACGAAATAGAGCGGATTGCCGTTGGTGTTCTTGATCGGCCCGGTGTTGAAGAAGCGCCCGAACTGGCTATCCCACAGGAAGAAGCGGATGCCGGACACCTGCGTCTGCCCGAACACCACCTTTTCCGGGTGCAGATCGAACTGCCGGTACAGCGCGATCACCTCCGGCGCGGTGAACAGCAGCGACAGCGCAAGCGCCAGCAGCCACTTGGCGCTCCACAATTTGCTCCACTGCTTCCGGTACATCCACATGCACACCAGCCCGCTGGTGATGGTGATCAGCGTGAACACGCCCTTGGTCATCACCGCGCAGGCGCTGAACAGCGCACCGAGCAGCAGGTATTTGATTTTGGTCTGAGCGTCGTAGCGCAGCCAGTAATAGCACGCCCCCATGATGAAACCGGTGAGGTAGGTCTCCGCCTTCACCTCGATGGAAGAATCCATCAGGTGATACACCGACACATACACCAGCACCGACAGCCACGCCGTCTCGCGGCCGTAGAACAGGCATGCGATGCGCCAGGTGTAGTAGGCGCCGACCAGGTGGAACAGGAAACCCGGCAGGATGTAGGTGAACGCGCTCACCCCGCCGAGCTTGAAGAACAGCGCCGTGATCCAGAACGGCATGTGCGGCTTGTCCAGCCAGTCCTTGCCGTCCAGCACCAGGTTGGCCCAGTCGTTGTTGAGCGCGATGTGCTGCGACAGGGCGGCGTAGGTGATGGAATCGCCGCCATTGATGATGGGGGAGAGCATGGCGGCGGCGTTGACGAGCAACGCGAAGAGGGTGAGGAATTTGATGTGGGTGGGGTTCATGGGGCGCAATGCTACCTTGATATTTGCTTCCACCAAACTTTCCGTTCGTGCCGAGCTTGTCGAAGCATGAGCGGGATTCATAAAATCAACACCGTCGGGGGTAGCCCGACAGCTAGTCACTTTCTTTTGCTTCGCCAAAAAGAAAGTGACCAAAGAAAAGGCGACCCCGACCCGCCACCTCTTCGAGGTTCCCTGCGTTGCTCGACTGGTCAGGCCTCCTCATAAACTCGCACGATCCGCTGCGCGGCCACGTGCTCAAACATATTCGTCGGACTACCCCTGACCAGCCTGCGCTACTCGGTGGCGGCTAGGGGAAGGTAAAACAAAAAACCGAAATCAAAAGCCAAACCATAGGTGGGCGCAAAGCGCCCACCTACTCAAAAACAAAAGCGTGGGCTATGCCCACACAAAACCGCTCTTGAATTTCTTTCCCCTGTGCGCCGCCTCGATATTTCGCCAACAGGCGGAGATTTAGGCGAGCACTGTTCGAGCTCCGCGGCGGGGTACGTTTTGTGTACCCCGCTAGGGCGAGTTGCGCAGCCCCGCTTGTTGGCGAAATATCGAGGGAACCCCGCAGGGGCGGCAAACCGGGGGCGATTTCTTTTGGTTACTTTTCTTGGCAAGACAAGAAAAGTGACTAGCTGTCGGGCTACCCCCGACGGTTTTTGATGGGTACCGCTACGCTCAACCCATCCTATGCGGGCTTACACACGTTGGTTAGACACAGATAGAGCAGAGAGAATAAGCGCCCAGTCATCAGCGGAAACCTCGTTGGGAACAAACACCGTTGTTCCTGTGATATTCATAGCGGCTGAAACACCACCAGCACCAACATTCTTGAGTAATGGCCACTCAGCCTTCGCTACATCCATATGAACTTGGCGTGTTGGAGTTCCAAGCGGATGGATACGAAATGGCAATCGCCATTTTTCGGGCCAAACATCGCTGACAATTTTATCTGTGTCGGGCTCCGAGTAAACGAGAAAGGGGGTAGTAAATGAGTGCGTCTCATTGCAATAGAGCAAACCAGCAGAACCAATCTTCATGCGTTTAGACTTTGTTGCTCTGGCCTTCATGTCGGTTGGTGAGGTCTCTGCAACCGCCCACAAGCCAGCACCTATACCAGCCCAGATATTCGTAAGGTTCTTTGAGGCAAAGCAAAAAAGTTCCATAAAGGCTCCAACGGTTACCTCAACTTCGGCGTCTCACAAACCACATCCCCATTCTGCCCCCGATGCCTCAACGCATGGTCGATCAGCACCAGCGCCAGCATCGCCTCCGCGATCGGCGTGGCGCGAATCCCCACACAGGGATCGTGGCGCCCCTCGGTGGATACGCTCACCGGCTCACCCGCCTTGTTGATGGACTGGCGCGGCAGGCGGATGCTGGAGGTCGGCTTGATGGCATAGTGCGCCACCACATCCTGCCCGGTGGAGATGCCGCCGAGGATGCCACCCGCGTTGTTGGACAGGAAGCCGTCCGGGCTGAATTCGTCGCCGTGCTCGCTGCCGCGCTGGGTGACACAGGCAAAACCCGCGCCGATCTCCACGCCTTTCACCGCGTTGATGCTCATCAGCGCATGCGCGATGTCGGCATCTAGCCGGTCGAACACCGGCTCGCCCCAGCCCACCGGCACGTTGTGCGCCACCACCGCGAGCCTCGCGCCGATGGAATCGCCCGATTTGCGCAGCGCATCCATGTACTCTTCCAGGCGCGGCACATAGCTCGCATCGGCGACGAAGAAGCTGTTGCCGGATGCATTCACGTCGTTCCAGTCCTTGAACGGCACCTTGATCTCGCCGAGTTGCGCGAGGTAACCGCGCACCACCACGCCATAGCGCTGGTTCAGCCATTTCCTGGCGATGGCGCCGGCTGCCACGCGCGCCGCCGTCTCGCGCGCCGAAGCGCGGCCTCCGCCGCGGTGGTCGCGGATGCCGAACTTCTGCCAGTAGGTGTAGTCGGCGTGGCCGGGGCGGAAGGTGTCGGCGATATTGCCGTAATCCTTGCTGCGCTGGTCTTCGTTGCGGATGATCATTGCAATGGGGGTGCCGGTGGTCTTGCCTTCGAACACGCCGGAAAGAATCTCCACCGTGTCGGTCTCGCGGCGCTGCGTGACGTGGCGCGAGGTGCCGGGGCGGCGGCGGTCGAGATCCGGCTGGACGTCGGCTTCGCTCAGCTCCAGTCCGGGCGGGCATCCGTCCACGATGCAGCCGATCGCCTTGCCGTGCGATTCGCCGAAAGTGGTGACGCTGAAGAGGGTACCGAAAGTGTTTCCAGACATGGCGTTGTCTCGCTTAATTGATGCGGCAAGTTTAACATAGCGCCCCACGACCGAACGGAATGGCCATTCATGCGTCTCGCCCCGTCCGACACAAACGGCGCCGCACCTTCATCATGACTGAACCGGTAAAGTGTACATAGATACCCACTGCCACCTGGACGCCGCCGAATTCGGCGGCACGCAAGACGCGCTGGTGCAGGCCGCCTGCGCGGCAGGCGTGCAGCGCATCGTCGTGCCGGCAGTGGCGCGCGACAATTTCGACACGGTGCGCGCGCTGTGCGAACGATACCCCGGCTGCGCACCCGCCTACGGCATCCATCCGATGTACACCGACAACGCCCAGCCGGACGACCTCAAGGCCTTGCGCGACTGCCTCGCGCTGCCCGGCACCATCGCCGTCGGCGAAATCGGGCTGGATTTCTTCATCGACCATTACGATCGCGAGCGGCAGGAACATTTCTTCGTCGAACAGCTGAAACTGGCGAAAGAATTCGACCTGCCCGTGCTGCTGCACATCCGCCGCGCGCAGGACACCATCCTCAAGCACCTGCGCCAGATCAGGGTGCGCGGAGGCATCGCCCACGCCTTCAACGGCAGCCGCCAGCAAGCGGAAGAATTCATCAAGCTCGGCTTCAAGCTGGGCTTCGGCGGCGCCATGACCTACTCGCGCGCCACCAAGCTGCGCGAACTCGCCGCCACCCTGCCAGTGGAAAGCATCGTGCTGGAGACCGACGCGCCGGACATCCCGCCGGATTTCCTCGAACGCGGACAGCCGAACAAGCCGGAATACCTGCCGCGCATCGCCGCGACGCTAGCGCAATTGCGCGGGATGCCGCCGGAGGAGATTGCGCGCATCACCACGGAGAATGTATCGTCCGCGCTTCCGCAACTCGCCCCGCCCACGACATCCACATGAACCAGCATCCGCTCGACGACAGCCACGACCGCCGCTTCGGCGGCCTTGATCGCCTGTATGGCGAAGGCACGCGCTTGGCGCTGCACCGCAGCCGCGTGGCGGTGGTGGGCGTGGGCGGCGTGGGTTCGTGGGCAGTCGAGGCGCTGGCGCGCAGCGGCATCGGCCACATCACGCTGATCGATTTCGACCAGGTCGCGGTGTCGAACGTGAACCGCCAGATCCAGGCGCTGGACAGCACGCTGGGCGAAGCGAAGGTGCTGGCGCTGCAATCGCGCATCCGCGACATCAATCCCGATTGCAGGGTGACGGCGGTCGAGGAGTTCCTGAGCGCGGAGAATCTGTCGCAGCTGATTCCGGCCGGGGGATTCGATGCGGTGATCGATGCCTGCGACGAGGCGAGGGTCAAGGCGGCGCTGATCGCCCATGCGCGCTTCAACAAGATCAGGCTGGTGGTGTGCGGCGCCGCCGGCGGCAAGTGCGACCCGCTCAAGCTGCGGCGGGAGGACCTGGCGCAGGCCACCCACGATGCCTTGCTGGCGCGCATCCGCAACCTGCTGAAGAAATCGCTCAACATCCAGCCGCGCAAGAACGGCAAGTTCGGCGTGGCCTGCATCTATCTGGAAGAACCGTCCCGGCGCAACGCGTCCTGCTCGACCAGCGACCTGAGCTGTTCCGGCTACGGCTCGGCGGTCACCGTCACCGCCGCCATGGGCTTCGCCGCGGCGGCATGGTGCCTGGACAAGTTGCTGGCGCAGAACCACGCCGCGTCGCCCACGGCGGCATGATCACACCACCTCCCACGCCTCGATTCCGCCCGCAACCGGCCTGAACGACGGGTGCACCAGCGCGGCTGCTGGCTGCGGCAACCTCGCGCTGGCCGCCGGGTCGCGCACATCGAGCTTGGCTTTGAGGTGCGCGAGCTCGTAGGCGAGCTGTCCCGTCGTCACCGGGATCCGCTTCGCCGCGCCATGCGGCGCGATCTTGCCGGCATCGAAGCGGTAACCGCGCCGTTCCGCTTCGCGCTGCACCTCGACCAGATACGCGGCGATCGCCGCCGCAGGCTCGCCGCACGCCTTGAAACGCTGCAGCTGCGGATGGTTGCGGTAACCTCGGGTGTTGCCGGCCAGCACTTTTTGCGCCAGCAGGCCTTCGCGCCACAAGGCGACCAGCCCCTTGGCATCGAGATATTGCGGATGCAACGACCACAGACGCATCTCTATTCCCCCGCCGATTCCCGGCCAAACCTGGCCAGCACCTCGTAATGCGCGCCCTGCTCCCCGGACAGCGACTGCACCAGCACGAAATCGCGCACCGGCCAGTGCACGACGGGCATGGATGGCAAAGCGGCATCGCTCCATTTCGCATTGCGCAACAGGGTCACGTGCGGCTTGTATGGCCGCTCCTCGACATGGAAGCCATGCCTGCGCAGGCTGCGTTCCAGCTCCCCGGCCAGGGCGGCCAGCGGTGCCGGGACGGCAGTCGGCATCGCATGGACGATATGGTTATGTCCCCAGTAATGCGCCGTCGCCAGCTGCAGGTCGAACCTGCGGAAGCCCGCTTCCTGCGCCGCGAGGCATGCCGTCTGCAGCCGCTGCTCCGCCACTTCGCCGAGGAATACCAGGGTGAGGTGCAGGGTATCCGGGCGCATGGCCCGGCCGCCGCAAAGTTCGCGCAGCGGCGGTTGCCACGCAGCGAGCGCGGCACGCTGCGCCGCGCCCGGCCAGAGCGCAAAGAACAGCCGCCGTTTTTGTTGCTGGATCGCAGACATGCGGGAATGCTAACTCCATACCCGGTTCGGGGTCGAGCAATGTCGCATGATGCGGTAGAATGCATCCCCTGTCGAACTGCGAAACATCATGACCGCACGCTTGCGCGAAATCCCTTACAACTACACCTCTTTCTCCGACCGCGAGATCGTGCTGCGCCTCCTGGGCAGCGAGGCATGGGACATCATCAACACCTTGCGCAAGGAGCGCCGCACCGGACGCTCGGCGCAGATGCTGTACGAAGTGCTCGGCGACATCTGGGTGATCATCCGCAACCCGTATCTGGAAGACGATCTGCTCGCCAACCGCAAGCGGCGCGAAGCGCTGATCGGCGCGTTGCGCCATCGCCTGGGCGCCATCGAGGCCCGGCGGCAGGACATCGACCATGCCGTTGCGGCGCAATCCGCAAGCGAGCGCACCCAGAAGGTGAAGCGCCTGCTCGACCTCGCCTATGCCGCCGTCGACCAGTTCGCGGCCGAGTTCGAACACACGCTGCAGCTGCGCAAGCGCGTACTGCGCACCTTGAGCCGCATCACGCGCAAGGACAACATCCAGTTCGACGGGCTGGCGCGCGTCTCGCACGTGACCGACGCCACCGACTGGCGCGTGGAATATCCGTTCGTGGTGCTGAACCCGGACACCGAAGAAGAGATTGCGCCGCTGGTGCGCGCCTGCATCGAGCTCGGCCTGACGCTCATCCCGCGCGGCGGCGGCACCGGCTATACCGGCGGCGCGATCCCGCTGACCAAGCTGTCCGCCGTCATCAACACCGAGAAACTGGATGCGCTGTCGCCGGTCGAGTACCTGACGCTGCCGGGCCTGGATGCGCCCTACGCCACCATCCACTGCGGTGCCGGTGTGGTGACCCGCCGCGTGATGGAGGCGGCGGAAGCCGCCAGACTGGTGTTCGCGGTCGATCCGACCTCGGCCGACGCCTCCTGCATCGGCGGCAATGTGGCGATGAACGCGGGCGGCAAGAAGGCCGTGCTGTGGGGCACGGCGCTGGACAATCTGGTCTCGTGGAAGATGGTCACGCCGGACGGACTGTGGATGCTGGTCGAGCGGCTCGACCACAATCTCGGCAAGATCCACGATGCGCCGGAAGCGCGTTTCCGCATCTCGCGTTTCGAGGCCGACGGCAAGACGCCGCGCGGCGAGCCGGAACTGCTAACCATCCCCGGCGGCAGCTTCCGCAAGGTCGGCCTGGGCAAGGACGTCACCGACAAGTTCCTCTCCGGCCTGCCCGGCATCCAGAAGGAAGGCTGCGACGGCATCATCACCTCGGCCCGCTTCATCCTGCACCGCGAGCACCGGTTCACGCGCACCGTGTGCCTGGAATTCTTCGGTCAGGTGCACGAGGCGGTCCCGGCCATCGTGGAGATCACCTCGATGTTCAACGGTCGCGGCGCCTCCGCGGCGCCGGTGTTGCTGGCGGGACTGGAACATCTGGACGAGCGCTACCTGAAGGCGGTGGGTTATGCCACCAAATCCAAGCGCGGCACGCGCCCGAAGATGGTGCTGGTCGCCGACGTGGTGAGCGACGACGAGCGCGCCGCCGGCGAGGCCGCCTCCGAGATCGTGCGCCTGGCCAACCTGCGCCACGGCGAGGGATTCATCGCCGTGTCCGCGGAAGCGCGCAAGAAGTTCTGGCTGGACCGCGCCCGCACCGCCGCCATCGCGAAACACACCAACGCGTTCAAGATCAATGAGGACGTGGTGATCCCGCTGCCGCGCATGGGCGATTACTGCGACGGCGTGGAACGCATCAACATCGAGCTCTCGCTCGACAACAAGATCAGGCTGCTGGACGCGCTGGACGAATTCTTCACCGGCGAATTGCCGCTGCGCTACCAGGACGACGCGCAGCTGGGCGACGAGGAACTGCTCGGCAACCGCCAGCAACAAGCGCGCGACCTTTTGGCAAAAGTGCGCACAAAATGGCAAGGGCTACGAGAAAGTCTGGATCTTCCGCCGGGCCATGCAGTAATCGCATTTGATTGCCAGCCCGGCCCCGGCGCAAAGGACTGCAAAACCATTTTTGAGGCACTGCAAAATCACAGTTTGCGCGCCTCGTGGAAACTCGAACTGCGCGAGCCGCTGCGCCAGATTTTCAGCGGCAGCACCTACCTGCCCATCCTGGAACAGTGCGAGGCCATCCACCAGCGCGTGCTGAAAAGCCGCGTGTTCGTCGCGCTGCACATGCATGCCGGCGACGGCAACGTGCACACCAACATCCCGGTCAACTCGGACGATTACGCCATGCTGCAGCAGGCCTATGGCGCGGTGGATCGCATCATGAAGCTGGCGAAGGACCTGGGCGGCGTGATCTCGGGCGAGCACGGCATCGGCATTACCAAGTTCGATTTCCTCGAACAGCAGGAGGTCGCCCCCTTCGTCGCCTACAAGCAGAAGGTCGACCCGGACGGGCATTTCAACAAGGGCAAGCTGTTGCCCGGCAGCAACCTGGAGCACGCCTACACGCCCAGCTTCAACCTGATGGAGCTGGAAAGCCTGATCCTGGAAAAGAGCGAGCTGGGCAACATCTCCGATTCGATCAAGGACTGCCTGCGCTGCGGCAAGTGCAAGCCGGTGTGCACCACGCACGTGCCGCGCGCCAACCTGCTCTACTCGCCACGCAACAAGATCCTGGCCACTTCGCTGCTGATCGAGGCCTTCCTGTACGAGGAACAGACGCGGCGCGGCATCTCCATCGCGCACTTCGACGAGTTCAACGACGTGGCCGATCACTGCACCGTTTGCCACAAGTGCCTCAAACCCTGCCCGGTGGACATCGATTTCGGCGATGTGTCGGTGGCGATGCGCAATTTCCTGCGCAAGCAGGGGCAAAAACATTTCAGCCCGGTCACCGCCGCTTCCATGCTGTACCTGAACAGCACCAACCCGGTCACCATCAAGTTGCTGCGCAAGGTGATGATCGAGTGGGCCTACAAGGCACAGCGCCTCGGCTATCGTATCTTCAGGCAGCTGGGGCTGTTCCGCCAGCAGGTGGCGCATCCGCCGGCCACCGTGGGCAAGCCGTCGATCCAGGCCAAGGTGATCCACTTCGTCAACAAGCCGATGCCGGGCGGACTGCCGAAGAAGACTTCGCGCGCACTGCTGGACATCGAGGACAACACCATCGTGCCGGTGATCCGCAACCCGCGCAAGGCGAACGAGGAATCCGAGGCGGTGTTCTATTTCCCCGGCTGCGGCTCGGAGCGCCTGTTCGGCCAGGTGGGCCTGGCCACGCAGGCGATGCTGTATGAGATCGGCACGATCACCGTGCTGCCGCCCGGCTACCTGTGCTGCGGTTATCCGCAGACCTCCGCCGGCTTCGAGGACAAGGGCAACCAGATCACCACCGACAACCGCGTGCTGTTCCACCGCGTGGCCAATACGCTGAACTACCTGGACATCAAGACGGTGATCGTATCCTGCGGCACCTGCATGGACCAGCTGCTGAAATACCAGTTCGAGAAGATTTTCCCCGGTTGCCGCCTGCTCGACATCCACGAATACCTGCTGGAGAAAGGCGTCAGGCTGCAGGGTGTGCAGGGCACCCGCTACATGTATCACGACCCGTGCCACTCGCCGATGAAGACCTACGCTCCGCTCAAGGTGGCGAGCGAACTGATGGCGGCGCCGGTGGCGCTGAACGAGCGCTGCTGCGGCGAGGCCGGCACTTTCGGCACCAGCGTGCCGCACATCGCCACCCAGGTGCGCTTCCGCAAGGAAGAGGAGATGCGCAAGGGTGCGGACGCCCTGCGCGCCGACGGCTTCCGCGGCGAGGTGAAGATCCTCACCTCCTGCCCGGCCTGCCAGCAAGGCCTGAGCCGCTACGCCGACGACGCCGGCACCACCACCGATTACATCGTGGTGGAGATGGCCAAACATCTGCTGGGCGCCACCTGGCTGGAAGACTATGTGGCGAACGCCAACAATGGCGGCATCGAACGCGTACTGTTATAGGAGTGAACATGCTGCCTCTGGAACCGACCGACGATCTTGCCCATCCCGCCTTCAGGGATGCGTCCTCGTGCACCGGATGGCTGAGCCAGTTCCAGCTGACCAACCTGACCCTGGCGCACGGCACGCTGCGCACCCAGCTGGACGAGTTCAACCGCCTCCCCCTGCGCGGCAAGGAGCGCCTGCAGACGCTGGAAGTGCTGCGCGAGACCGTCAGCACGGTGCAGGGCGATTTCGCCAAGAAACTGGCCAGCAAGAAACTGCCGCTCACCGACGATGAATTCACCACGCTCGTCGCCCTGCGCAGCCTGTGGCAGAGCATGCTCAACGGCTATCTGCGCTGCCAGCAGGCGCAGGAGCACGGCGATTCGTCGCTCGCGGCCGAGGCAGCGCTGCTGTCGCACCGCTGCCTGTTGTACAGCAGCCTGCAGATCGGCGACTTCCTGCGCGCCGGCTACGAGCCGGACGGAGAAGCCTGGCAGGACTTCCACACCCTGTATGCGCATGCCGAGGAGCAGGAACTGCAGCAGATAGCGGTCGCCGACAAATTCAACCGTTCCGGCCACGCCACTTCCTGCCGCACGCTTTACGTCAAGACGCTGCTGCTGCACCGCGCGAGGCTGCTTGGCCTGTCGCGCAGCCAGTGGCATATCGTCGACCGCTGGCTGGATATCTGGGGAGATACGCTCTCCATCGACTCGCGTTGCAGCATGAGCCGGGATGATGCGCCGCCGCTGGCGGTCGATCTGGCCGGGATGCGCGGGCTGGTTCCCATCCAGCACGCGACCTCGGCCGACAGCATGCGCTTCCTGGCGATGGTGCCGCTGTCCAAGCTGATCCGCGTCAAAACCATCCTGCTGCAACAGGGCCAGTCTCCGCAGCAGAACGAGTTGGGCGACGAGCTGAACAGCAAGGATTGCATCGACCTGCTGAAGCGATTGCATGCCTGCTGGTGCGAGCATCGTGCCGAATCGCTGGCCGACGAGCCGCGCGCCGCGCCCGCTGCGCAGCTGTGCAACGGCCTGGAGAGCATCTATTCGCATATCGCCCGCAAGCCGTTCAAGCAGGCGCTCAACCTCGACATCGCCAACAAGGAAGCGCAGCGGCAGATCGAGACCTTCGGCCGCGTGCTCGACCAGACTGACCGCCACAACCTGGAAGAGCTGGGTTTCCTGGTGGACGAATGGCTGGTGGAGGAAGACAGCCTGCTGCACGGGCACCTGCTGCGCAAGACGAACTCGAATGTACGCCTCGGCGTGAACCAGATCGTCTGCGTGCACAGGCCGGAAGCGGCGACCTACAAGGTGGGCATCACCACCCTGGTCAGCGTCACCCGCAGCGGCCAGCTGTATATCGGCGTGCGCTACCTGCCCGGCAATCCGCAGGCGGTGATCGTGCGCGGCGGCAGCAGCGGCAACCTGCTTTCCGGCGCCGCAGCGGCACTGGTGCTGCCGGAGATGGCAAACCTGCGCATCCCCTCCAGCATGCTCATCCCGCGCGACTGGTTCCATGCCGGACGCCCGCTCGAGATCGCCGTCCGCGACAACCTGAGGCAGAACGTGACGCTGGGTATCAGCGTGGACAAGGGTGTCGATTTCGAACGCGTGAGCTTCCTGCTCAGGAACTAGCGCCGGCAGCATCCGCTCCGGCCAGGCGGCGTCTGGCCGGGAACACGATGCTGAACGTGCTGCCCTTGCCTTCCTCGCTGACGATATTCAGTTGCGCCTGATGGCGGATGACGATGTGCTTGACGATGGCCAGCCCCAGCCCGGTGCCGCCGGTCTCGCGCGAGCGGCTGCGGTCCACCCGATAAAAGCGCTCGGTGAGGCGCGAGATGTGCTGCGGGGCGATGCCGATGCCGCTGTCCCTGACGCTGAACACAGTGTGTCCGTCGGGCTGCTCCGACCAGCACATCACGACCTCCCCGCCCGGCGGGGTATAGCGGATGGCATTGGTGACCAGGTTGCCGAAAGCGCTGTGCAGCTCGTCGGCGCTGCCGCTGAGCCTGGCCTCGCTGTCCGCCTTGAGCAGGATCCTGTGCTGCCCGTTGCTCAATGAGCGCCCTTCCTCGTACAGCGTACGCAGCAGTTTCGGTATGTCCACTTCTTCTTCGTGCAGGGCGTTCTGCTCGTTCTCCAGCCGCGACAGGGTCAGCAGGTCGTTCACCAGGCTTTCCATGCGCGAGGTCTGGTTGCCCATCAGATGCAGGGCGCGGCGCGCCATGTCGTTCTCCAGATTGGGCATGTCCTGCATGGTTTCGACGAAGCCGTTGACCACGGTCAGCGGAGTGCGCAATTCGTGCGAAACATTGGCGACGAAATCGCGGCGCATGGTCTCGATGCGCTCCAGGTGGGTGATGTCGCGGCTGATCAGCAGCCGCTTGCTGCTGCCGTAGGCGATCAGCTTGATGGAAAGCACCAGGTCGTCGTGCCGCGCGCCGCGCAGCACCAGCGGTTCGGCGAAGTTGTTCCTCTCCAGATAGTCGACGAATTCGGGCTGGCGCGCCAGGTAGGTGATCTGCTGGCCGATGTCGCGTTCGCTGTCCAGGCCGAAATGGTGTTCGGCCAGCGGGTTGCACCATTCGATGCGGTCCGCATCATCCAGGATCACCACCCCCTCGGGCAATGCCGAGGTGGCCTGCTCCATCTGGTGCAGCGCATCGGCATGCTGCTCGCGCTCTTTGCGGCGCTGCCTGGTCAGCTTGTTGAGTTTCGAGAAGACCTCTTCCCACAAGGCGGTGCCGTCCGGCACCTCCTGCCTGTCGGGGTCGGACACCCAGCGGTCGAAAGCGGCCAGATTGCGCAGGTGCGTATACAGCCGCAGGGCCAGGCCGGCAGCCAGGAAAAGCACAGCGGGGAATGCGCCCGCCGTTACCCAGACGAACAGGGTGACCAGGACCAGGAAGAATGGATAGACCAGCGCACGCCGCCAGAAATCGCTCACAGCGAGACCTCAACAATTGACTGGCAGCATTATACGGGGGACGCTCTCCGGGTGGTTCGCCGCAGTCTCATTCCCTGGAAAAACGGTAGCCGCTGCCACGCACCGTCTGCACCAGACAGTCCAGACCGGAAGGTTCCAGCGCCTGGCGCAGGCGGCGGATATGCACATCCACGGTGCGTTCCTCGACGAATACATGGTCGCCCCAGACCTGGTCGAGCAGTTGCGCGCGGCTGTAGACGCGTTCGACATGGGTCATGAAGAAATGCAGCAGACGGAACTCGGTGGGGCCCAGATCGACATTCTGGCCGTTGGCGCTGACACGATGGGTGGTCGGCGACAGCTCCACCCCCTCCACCCGCACCGTCTCGTCGCTCATCTGCGGTGCGCGGCGGCGCAATACGGCGCGGATGCGCGCCATCAGCTCGCGCGGCGAAAAGGGCTTGGTGATGTAATCGTCGGCACCGGATTCCAGGCCCAGTATCTTGTCGCGTTCGTCGGTGCGCGCAGTGAGCATGATGATGGGGATGTCGCGCGTGCGCGAATCGGCGCGCAGCCGACGCGCCATCTCGACGCCGGAAGTACCGGGCAGCATCCAGTCGAGCAGGATGAGGTCGGGCAAGGCGCGGTTGATTTCGGCCAGCGCGGTGGGCACATCGTATGCCTGGATGGCGCGGAAGCCGCATTGGGCCACGTTGAATGCCAGCAGTTCCTGGATCGCCGGTTCGTCTTCCACCAGCAGAATGTTCGCAGTCGTCATCTTCTCTCCATCGGTCTCATTTCATCTTGCTGCGATGGTATGAAAGAATTATGACAGTAACATGACAGTCCGTCTCAATGTCCCCGATGATGCTGCGGATGATGATGCGGGTGTTCCGCCACATGCTCGGTATGGCTGGCTGCCAGGTGGTGCAGGCCGGCATGTTCCGGCTCCTGCGGCAGCGGGCGGGCGATGATGCTGGGCAGCAGCGAACCGACGACCATGCCGATGGCACTGGCAATGACGCCGGCGAACTGCGCGGGGAAGTAAGGATCGTCCGGCCCGAAGACCAGGATGGACAGCCACACCGACAGCCCGCAGAAGATGGCCACCAGCGCCCCCTGGGTGGTGGAGCGCTTCCAGAACAGGCCGGCCACCAGCGGCACGAACGCCATCACCAGCGTGATCTGGTAAGCGTTCTCCACCATCTTGAAGATGCTGGCCTTGGAGTTCATCGCGTAGAGCGTGACGATGACGGTGAATGCCAGCGTCACGCCGCGCATGGTATGCAGCATGCTGCGATCGGACAGCCGGTGGCCGATCATCGGCTTCAGGATGTTCTCGCTGAAGGTGACGGAAGGCGCCAGCAGCGTGGCCGACGCGCAACTCTTGATGGCGGAAAGCAATGCGCCAAAGAACATCACCTGGGCGAACAGGTGCACCTCGGGGCGCAGGATCAGGCGCGGCAGGATCATCTGCGGGTCGGTATCGATCAGGCCGCTCACCATCCCGGGGTCGATCAGCGTGGCCGAATAGGCCAGGAACATCGGCACGAAGGCGAACAGGAAATACAGGCCGCCGCCGAACACCGAACCCCAGATGGCGATCTTTTCGGTCCTCGCCGACTGCACGCGCTGGAACACGTCCTGCTGCGGGATCGAACCGAACATCATGGTGATCCAGGCCGCTGCGAAACCGATGATCTCTTTCGCATCCAGTGCGGGCCAGAACTCGAACTTGCCCGCCTGCACGGCATGACTGACCACCGTCCCCACGCCGCCCACCTCGCCGCTGATCTCGTAGCCGATGAACAGCATGCCGATGACGATGATGATCATCTGGATGAAATCGGTGATCGCCACCGCCCACATGCCGCCGAAGAACGTGTAGACGAGGATGGTGCCGGAGCCTATCCACATCCCGGCCACCTTGCTGATCTCGCCGCCCGACACCACGTTGAACACCAGGCCGAGCGCCGTGATCTGCGCCCCCACCCAGCCCAGGTAGGAGATCACGATGGCGATGGTGGTCAGCACCTCGACGCTGCGGCCGAACTTCTTCTTGTAGAAATCGCCGATGGTCAGCAGGTTCATGCGGTACAGCGGTGCGGCGAAGAACAGCCCGACCAGGATGAGGCACATGGAGGCGCCGAAGGGATCGGCGACCACGCCGTGCAGACCTTCCTTCAGGAAGGTCGCGGGGATGCCGAGCACCGTCTCCGAGCCGAACCAGGTGGCGAACACCGTGGCGGTGACCATATAGAACGGCAGGTGGCGCCCGGCGATGGCGAAATCTCGGGTGTTATGCACTCGCGTGGCCGCATACAGGCCGATGCCGACCGAAATGACCCAATAGGCGATGACGAACCACAACAGCATGTAAATTTCCTGCGATTGGCGATGATGCCTATTTTAGCAGCGTTCACCGGCGCCCGGCAGCGCGCCTACTTGAACGTCTCGAACGACGCGGCGAGTCCTGCAGACCAGGCATTGCGGTAATACTGGGCGATATTGTTGTTGTAGCCGCTCTGTCCCCACAGCACGATGGGGACGCCGAGGAAGTCGCTCAGCGGCGTGAAGCCGAATTCGGCCCTGATGGTGTTCCTTCTGGCCACATTGAGATAACCGGTGGTATAGGACAGGGATGCGCCCTTGAACCAGTCGCGGCGGAACTCGAAATTCATCTTGAGACGCAATCCGTCCACCTGACCGATGCGGGTGACCGCACGCGGCCCCTCCCAGGCGTAGTATTCCTCGCTCGTCCGCTGGAACAAGCCATGATGCAGGAAATATTTCACTTCGGCATCCAGCGAATCGAGGCCGTGGCTATGCATCTGCAGATGGCGCTTGTAGCCCAGATAATCCCAGCCGCGGCTGACATAATCCTGTGCGATCTCGGGCGTGCCATAGCTGGCCACCGCGCTGTTGAACAGCGCCTGCGAATCGACAGACTGCCCGTTCGATTCGTGCGCGTAGCCGACGTCGTAATAGTCCAGCCCATTATCGTCCGACCACAGGTTCTTCCCCGCCGTATGCGACTCGTAAAAACGCAGGAACAGCTTGGGGTTAAAGCGCTTGGTGACAACCGGCGAGGAATGGCGGTCGAAGTACTGTCCCATCCTGCCGGTGAAGGCGATGAAGGGCAGCATGTTGAATTTGTAACCTTGTTCCAGGGTATCGAACAGCAGCGGATAGCGCATGGACAGCGTGAAATCCATGTACGCCTGGCGCTCGTAACTGTCGCGCGTCATGCCCAGCAGGTTAGGTTCGTCGGATGCCAGCAACGGCATCGAGCGCAGCGGCCTGGCGGGCGCTTCCGGATCGGCCTCAGCGCCCTGGCCGGCCAGCGGCAGCCACAAGGTCCCCAGCAACACCAGCCCGATCGCTCGACGCATGGATGACGCCACCCGTTCCCTCATGCGCTTACCCGGACTGCCAGGCCTGCAGCACGGACACGCGCGGCGAACGCGACCAGGCCGGCCTCAGGCAATGCGCTCAGGCGCGGCGCTTCCGGCTGCAGCGAAGGCCGCGCCAGACCGTAGAGCAGCACGCCTTGCGGGCGGATGCCGTCGCGCAGGCAGGTGCCGAGAAAATCCAGGTAGTCGTCTTCGTCCTGTCGCTGCGGCGCACGGCCGTCCAGCGCAAACCAGCAAGTCTGCAGCCAGGTATCGCGACAACAGGCAACGGCCGTGGCAAGGTTCTGCCGCACCTTGTCCATGCTCATGCGGGTGTCGTTGACCAGCGCCATGCCCGCCTCGCTGGCGCGGTCCAGCTTGAACCACACCTCTCCGTTGAGTTGCGCCATGCGGCGCAGCCCCTGCTGCACGTTGTCGCGCTGCATCAGGCTGCCGTTGGTGATCAGCACCAGCTTCAGATCGGCCGGCTTGTGCCGGGCGATCAGTTCGACCACCTCGGCGAATTCCTGCGCGCTGGTCGGCTCGCCGTTGCCGGACAGCGCGATGTCGTTGATGCGGCGAGCTTCGGGAGGAACGCGCCGCATGAAATCGCCGTGCTGCAATTCGTGCAGGAATCCGCTCAGCTCCTTTTCCAGCAACGGCAAATCGACTGGCGGCGCGGTGCCGCGCGTGAGGTCGGGCACCTGGCAATAGATGCAGCGCCAGTTGCAGGCATTGTTGGTGTTGAGGTTGATGCCGATGGAGACGCCGCCCGCGCGGCGCGACACGACCGGGTAGACATAACGCAATCCGGCGCTGTCGCGGCTGTGGTCGGTGATGCTCAGGATATCTTCGGTCAAGATTTTACCAGTGGCAGGTATTGGGCCGGATCCACCGGCTTGCCGAATTTGCGGATCTCGAAATGCAGTTCGACCTGGTTGGCATCGGTGTTGCCCATCTCCGCGATCTTCTGGCCCTTGCTCACGTTCTGGCCCTCTTTCACCAGGATCTGGTCGTTGTGCGCATAGGCGCTGAGATAGGTCTTGTTGTGCTTGATGATGATCAGCTTGCCGTAACCGCGCAGACCGCTGCCGCTGTAGACCACCTTGCCGGCCGCGCTGGCCACCACTGCCTGGCCGCGCACGCCGACGATGTCGACCCCCTTGCGGTTGTCGCTTTCGGAGAATCCGGCAACCAGCTTGCCCTTGGTCGGCATGCCCCACTCCAGCGGCTCTTCGTCGTCCACCGCGCGCGCCGGGACTGCCGCCGGCCTCGCCGGTGCCGCCTCTGCGACCGCAGGAGCCGCCGCCGCGGAGGCCGGCTCGTATTGCAAACGCTCCGCTTGCGCCAGGGCGCTCTCGGTATAGGCCAGCTTGCCCACCTTGGGATAGCTCTTGGTCGCGCCCGGCTCCGGCGGCACCTGCGACGCCATCACCGGCCTTGGCTCATCCCTGCGGGCGGGGTCGACCACCGGGATGTGCAGTTGCAACACTTGCCCGATCTTGATCGCTGCCGGATTGTCGAGGCGGTTCCAGTCCGCCACATCGCGATAGTCCACGCCGTGCAGGAAAGCAATACTGTAGAGCGTGTCACCCTTCTGCACCACATAGATCCGGGTGACGGTCTCGTTGTCCGAATCCATCACCGGCACAGGTTTTTTCGCGGCCGATGGCGGCGCGGCCCTGACCGGTTTCTTGTCCGCGCCGTATTCCATGACCGGCGCGCGGTGGCCGTTCGGTGCCGGCGATCCGCAACCCGTCGCCACCAGGGCGGCCAATACCAACGCCCCACACAGCAGAATCTGTCTGTTCATGCTTTCCCCATCACCAGCGGTACGAACTTCACGGCTTCCAGGCGGCTTTCGCGGAAACCGCTCTCATCGCGCTCGATCAGGTACAGATATTGTTCCTGCGTCCCCATCGGCAGCACCATTCTACCACCGACCGCAAGCTGCTCCCGCAGCGCGGCGGACAGCGCAGGCGCGGCACACGCCATGATGATGCCGTCGAACGGCCCGGCATCCGGCAGGCCCGTCGTGCCGTCCGCATACCGCAGGTTGACATTGAACATCCTCAACTCGCGCAGCGTCTTTCTGGCGCGCTCGTATAGCGGCTGGATGCGCTCGACCGAATAGACCTCCTTCGCCACCTTCGCCAGCACCGCTGCCTGGTAGCCGCAGCCGGTGCCAATCTCCAGCACGCGATTGAGCTGCCTGCCGTTGCGCAGCACTTCGGTCATGCGCGCCACGATATAAGGTTGCGAGATGGTCTGCCCGTGCCCGATGGGCAGCGACACATCGTCGTATGCGCGCGATGCCAGCGCTTCGTCGATGAAGATGTGGCGCGGAATCTCGCTCATCGCCGCCAGCACCGTTTCGTCCTGGATGCCCTCGGCGCGCAACCGCTCGATCAGGCGGCCGCGCGTGCGCGCCGAGGTCATGCCGATACCGGCGTGGCGCAGGTTCACTGCCGGCCTCCGCCCGCACTCAGCCATGAGCGCACCGCATCCATCTGGCTGTATTGCGTAAGATCGATCTGCAGCGGGGTGATCGAGACGCGGTCCTGCGAGGTCGCATGGAAATCCGTCCCCTCGCCGGCATCCTGCGCCTTGCCCGCAGCGCCCACCCAGTACACGGGCTGGCCATGCGGGTTGCTGCTCTTGATCACCGGCTCTGCCTTGTGACGCTTTCCCAAACGCGTGACTTGCATGCCCTGCAGCTGCTCGTAGGGCACATCCGGCACATTCACGTTGAGCAGCCAGGGCTTGGGCGCGGTTTCGGCCATGAAGCGCCGCACCAGCTCCGCCGCCACCCTGCCCGCCGTATCGTAATGCGCGGGATCGTGCCTCACCATCGACACCGCGATGGCCGGGATGCCCAGCAGGAAGCCTTCGGTCGCAGCCGCCACCGTGCCGGAATAGATGGTGTCGTCGCCCATGTTGGCGCCGGCGTTGATGCCGGACACCACCATGTCCGGCTGCGTATCCAGCATGCCGGTCACCGCCAGGTGCACGCAATCGGTCGGCGTGCCGTCGACATAATAGAATCCGCTGGATGCTTTGCGCAGGTTGAGCGGACGGTTAAGGGTCAGCGAGTTGCTGGCGCCGCTGCGGTCGCGTTCGGGGGCGACCACGGTCACTTCGGCGATGGCGGCAAGATGTTGGGCCAGGCAGGCCAGGCCAGGCGCGAAATAGCCGTCGTCGTTACTGAGCAGGATGCGCATAAGGCAGATCGGGATCGAAGATGGAAGCAGGCAAGGTCGGTGTCATGTTCGTTGGCGATCGGTCCGGCGCAACTGGCGCGAACCGCGGGAACGGATGTTAGCTGCCTTTTCCGTTTGCATCCAGCCCGTTGTGGCGCTCATGCCAGCCATTCGAAGCCGATCTGCTCGAAATCCTCGCCCTCCGCCAGCAGATTCAGCAGCTTGAGTTCGCGGCTGTTCTCGCCCATCAGCGCCTGATAATAGTTGCCCGGCACAAAGGCGCCGGGCTCCAGCAGCAGGGTGGCGTTGCGGTAGCTGTTGTGCGCGTCCGGCAGGACGATGGCCGGCAGGTAGGTGTACTGGAACGAGCCGGAACTGGTCTCCCAGTTGGAGGCTTTCTCCGCGCCCTTGCCGAGCGCGCGCAGCCAGATCGAGAGCGGCTTCTTGGCGACAATGGCGATGACCAGATGCACGGCGCCCTGCGCATCAGTATGGATACGTCGGATCGTGCCGACCCACCAGAGCGGGTTGTTCTGGGTCCGGATGCCGCACAGGTCGCCGATCTTGACCCAGTTTCCCTCGCTTTTGGCCAGCCGGACGCCGATCTCGTCGACACTGATGTCGGTGACTGTCCAGGCTTCGGCGCTGTAATCCACCGGCTCGTCCGCCGCCAGGCCGATCCGCCCGGCCTGCTCGCCGCCCTCGGCGGAGGCGGCCAGTTCGATGCGCGTCACCATCTGGCTGATCAGGCGGAAACCGTGGATCACATCGACTTTCGTATCGATGCCGCGATGGTCCTGATGGCGCAACGGCGGTTGCCGCGTCCACCAGGCCAGCAGGTGCTTGAGCACCGTCAGCTTGCCCGAGGGGGTGAATTCGCTGCCGAAGCGGCGCTCCTGCCAGACCGGATCGTCTTCATTCTGCTTCTCGATCTTCTCCACTGCCGGCAAGGCGCGCACCGCTCCGAAATAGCGGCTGTCCGGCGTGTCCGTCCCGTCGGTGCGGCTCGGTGCGGCGGCAGCGGCAAGGTCGAAGCGGTAGGGGCAATCGGCATCCACTTCGCGCTTGAGGTCGAAGAAGCTTGCCAGGCGGCCGGCGATGCGGTGGCTCACCTCGATCTGATCGGGGGCGAGTTCGTCCGGAGCGGAGACATACAGCAGCAATGCCCGCAGCAGTTCGCGCTGCGGGCTGACATGGATGACGTGGCCCGCATACGGCAGCACCATGCTCTCGGCGATCTGCTCCGATTCGACGAAGCGCTGGCACGCCGCCAGCTGCTGCCACACGGCAGGCTCGATATCGAGATAGCGCATCAGCTCCAGTTTCAGCTGTTCGCCGATGGCGCGCACCCACCTGACGCAGATCAGCGGCAGCTGCTGCCTGAACTCGGTGGACTTGTTCTTCGCTGCCTGATATTCGGCGATGCTGGCGGCATAGGCTTCGGCCAGCGCCTTGGCATAAGCGTGCACCCCCTGCCACAGATGCACGCCCTTGAAGTCCTGCAGGTGCGGCGCGCCGAGATACTGGTGCAGCAACTCCGCATGCAGCGGCAACGCCGTTTCGTCCAGCAGCAGGATGATGGCGATGCGGACCTCGGGATGGAAACCCTTGGTGGTCTTGATCGAGTCCAGCCAGAAGGTGATGTCTCCCAGCGCCTTGTAGCGGTCGTCCTCCGGCAACTCGGCGATCAGGCGCCTGGCTTCGTCCAGGTCGAACAGGGGGTGATCCGGTTTCGCTTCAAACAGACTGAACATGGTTCGACCTTCTGCCGGTTAAACGGTGGGCCACATTATATTCAGGATGGCGCCGGCGTTGTCGCCGCTTTGCGCGGCCGCCGTGCTACAGATGCGCCTCGAACTCGGCCGCCGGCACCGGCCGGCCGAACAGATAGCCCTGGAACACCACGCAGCCGTACTGTTCCAGCAGGGCCAGCTGGGCCGCGGTCTCGACCCCCTCGGCGATCACTTCCAGATCGAAGTTGTGCGCCATGTCGATGATCGTCTTCACCATCACGGCATCGCTGCTGTCCACCGTCATGTCGCGCACAAAGCCCTGGTCGATCTTGATCTGGTCGAGCGGCAGGCGCTTCAGGTAGGACAGGGACGAATAGCCCGTGCCGAAATCGTCCAGCGACAGCGAAATGCCGAGCTCGCTTCGCAGCGCGTGCATCTTCGCGGTGATGACATCGATTTCTTCCAGCGCGATGCTTTCGGTCAATTCCAGCTTGAGGCGCGCCGGCTGGATGCCGTATTTCCGGATCACGGCCGCGACCTGTTCGACGAAATCGGACTGCTTGAACTGCCGCGCACTGATGTTGACCGCCAGCACCAGTTCGCGCGTCCGTTCGTGATAGCTCCACACAGAGAGCTGCCGGCAGGCCTCGTCCAGCACCCAATGCCCGATGTCGAGGATCAGCGAGCTTTCCTCGGCGAAGGGAATGAACTGCGACGGCGGCACCATGCCGCGCACAGGATGCATCCAGCGCACCAGCGCCTCGGCACCGACCGGGCGGCGGTCGCGGTCGACCTGTATCTGGTAGTAGAGATGCAATTGCCCCTCGTGGAGGGCCTGGCGCAGATCGGATTCCAGCGTGGCGGTCGCCTCCACCGAGCGCTGCATCCGCGGATCGAAGAAGCGCACGGTATTGCGTCCCGCTTCCTTGGCCTGGTACATCGCCATGTCGGCCTGCTTGATCAATTCTTCAGCCGACTCGCCGTTGCCGTGTATCAGGCTGACGCCGATGCTGGGCGAGCTGTGATGCACCTTGTCGTGGAGCTGATAGGGGCTGGACAGGCTGGCGCGGATCTTTTCCGCGATATGCGCAGCCGCCTGCGTGGCGTCCTTGATGTCTGCACCGAGGTTCTCCAGCAGCACCACGAATTCGTCGCCGCCAATGCGCGCCACCGTATCCACTTCGCGCACGCAGGACTTGATGCGCCAGGCCACTTCGACCAGCAGCATGTCGCCATAGGCATGACCCAGGGTGTCGTTCAGCGTCTTGAACTTGTCCAGGTCGAGGAACATCAGCGCGCCGCAATCCTCGTTGCGCTTGTTGGCGGCAAGCGCATGCGCGAGCCGGTCGTTCAGCAGGCGGCGATTGGGCAGGCTGGTCAGCGCGTCGTAATTGGCCTGCCAGAAGATGAGCTCGTCCTTCTGCTTCTTCTCGGTGATGTCGGAAAATTGCGCCACATGGCGGTATACGCTGCCATCCGAACGGCGCAGGATGCTGATATGCGCCATCTTGACGTAGATCTCGCCGGTCTTGCGCTTGTCCCAGATCTCTCCCTGCCAATGGCCCTCGTTCAGGATGGCCTGCCACATGTGCCGGTAGAATTCCTGGTCATGCTTGCCGGACTGCATGATCCTGGGGTTCCTGCCCCGCACCTCCTCCAGCGCATAGCCGGTGATGCGGGTGAAAGCGGGGTTCACGTCCACGATCAGGTTGTTCTCGTCCGTGACCATGATCGCATCGGCATTCGATTGATAGATCGATGCGGCCAGCTTCATCGAGCGCTCCGAATTGGAGAGCGCCTCGGACATCTGGTTGAACGCCAGGCCGAGCTTGCCGATCTCGTCCTGCGCGCCTTGTTCCAGCCTGATCGGCACGAACTGTTCCATGCTGCCGCTGAGCTGCATCGATTCCATGGTGGACTGCAGTTTGACGAGCGGCTGCATGAACCTCTGGATCAGCCAGTTGATGGCAAAGAACAGCACGATCTGCAGCAGGATGTGCCCCAATATCAGCAGGTTCTTGGCGTGCCTGATGTTGTTGAGTTCGGCGGTCAGGTCGATGGTGATGCTGGCAGCCCCGTTCACCGAGCCGGCTTGCACATGGTGGCAGTTCAGGCAGTTGGTGCCGCGGAAATTGGTGCGGGCGATGAACGGCACCACGGCCCGCAGTTTCAGCATGCCGCGCTCTTCGCTCAGTTCGAACTGCGCCTGCTTCGATTCGATGGCGCGGCGATCCATGTCGTCCTTCACCTGTTCTTCCGGCAGGCCGGGGCCGAACTGGTCCTGCACCTGTTTGGCGCGGATGATGCGCAGTTCGCTCACGTTCTCCGATGCGCCCATCTTCCTGATGAACAGCCGGCGGTTCTCCGGGTCGGTGATCATGCCCGTCACCATCAGCATGTTCATGCCGTTGATCACTCCGTCGGCGGAGATTTCGGCGCGCCGCTCGGCCTCATCCAGAATGCCTTCATTGAACAGGTTGATGACCCAGAAGTGGGCAATGAACAGCACGACGACGAGCATCCCCTGGATGAGGATGCTGAGCTTGGTCCCGATCCCGAGAGACCTCCACCAGTTTTTCATGGCGTACCCGCCATCGAACGGCGTGTCGCCAGTCTGGCCATTTTCCCGGCCTGGATCGTGAATTTTTCTACCGGATTGCTCTCGCGCATCGCGCCGTTGTTCCGCATATGTGTATGAAAAGGATACTCCATCTTCCGCGCTTTACGCGCAAGCTCACCTGCGCTCCCGGCCCGGCCGATTGTGCCGAACGGCCAAATGCCGTTGCCTGGCGCACGCCTGCCAAGGCGCGGGGATGGACGATCGTGAGGATGGAAGACCAATTGGATTGGTCGGGGTGAGAGGATTCGAACCTCCGACTCCTGCGTCCCGAACGCAGTACTCTACCAGGCTGAGCTACACCCCGCTCATGCAGGCCAGCCGGCCTGCGGTGAAACTAAAATTGCCGCGTTGCGGCAAAGTTTGCCAATTCTAACAGACACTGCTTGTATTTAGAATCGGCAAACGCGGCGATGGACGCGCAAGCCGCCTCGGCCTCGCGCAGCGCCTGCTGCCGGGTGAAGTCGAGCGCCCCGGTATCGCGGATGATCGCCAGCACTTCGGCGAACTTGCCCACATCGCCCTGTTCGATCGCGGCACGCACCACGCCCGCCTGTGCGCTGGTGCCGTGCCGCATCGCATGGATCAATGGCAGCGTCGGCTTGCCTTCGGCCAGGTCGTCGCCGAGATGTTTGCCGGTCTGCGCCTCGTCGGCCGAATAATCCAGCACATCGTCGATCAGCTGGAACGCAGTGCCGAGATGCATGCCGTATCTGGATGCCGCTTCTTCCTCGGCGGCGGAAGCGCGGCCGAGGATCGCGCCGAGCCGCATCGCAGCTTCGAACAGCTTGGCGGTCTTGCAATGGATGACGCGCATGTAATTGGGCACATCCACGTCCGCATCGTGGCAGTTGAGCAGTTGCAGCACCTCGCCCTCGGCGATGACGTTGGTGGCATCGGCCAGCGTCTGCATCACGCGCATCTCGCCCACCTCGACCATCATCTGGAACGAACGCGAATACAGGAAATCGCCGACCAGCACGCTGGCCGCGTTGCCGAACAGCGCATTGGCCGTCTCGCGCCCGCGACGCAGTTCGGATTCGTCCACCACATCGTCGTGCAGCAGGGTCGCGGTGTGGATGAACTCCACCACCGCCGCCAGTTCGTGCTGATGCCTGCCGCTATAACCGAAAGCCTGCGCGGAAAGCAGCACCAGCGCGGGGCGCAGGCGCTTGCCGCCGCTGTTGATGATGTATTCGCCGACCTGGTTGACCAATGCCACTTCGGAATGCAAACGGGTACGAATCACCGCATCCACCGCCGCCATGTCCGAAGCGAGTAATTGCTTGAGGTTTTCCAAAAATGCTTCCTATTCTGAATACGGAATGTTAACCGGCGCTGTTACGCGCTCTTTTCGCAGAGCGCGCATTGTCGCATAAAGCCATCCTATCCGATAACCCGCTCCCGCCGCCGCAGATACAGGCCCATCGCCACGCCGGCCGCGCTGAGCGCAACCACGTAATGCACGGGAATCTGCGGGTCGAGCGGCAACAGGCGGCTCACCAGCACCGGCGTCAGGCCGCCGAACACGGCATACGCCACGTTATAGCCGAAGGAAAGGCCGGAAAAACGTACCGCGGGGGGGAAGAGCCGGACTGCGGTACTGGGAACCACGCCGATCACGCCGACGAAGAAGCCGCACAGCCCGTACAGCAGATAGATGTGCTCCGCCGACACGCCCAATTGCCGGTACAGCAGCCAAGAGGACGCCCCCAGCGCCACGCAGCCCGTCGCCAGCACACGGCCCGCGCCGAAACGGTCGGCCAGCGCGCCGAAGGTAATGCAGCCGATGCTCAGGAACAGGGTTGCCACACTGTTAGCCTGCAAGGCCGTCACGGCTGAAATGGCAAACAGCTTCTGGAGCAGGGTCGGCGTCATCAGGATCATCACCACGATGGCGGCGGACAGCAGCCAGGTCAGCAACATGGTCAGCACGACCGCGGGCAGATGTGCCCGCACCACCGTCTTCAGGGGCAACTCGTCGGCCAGCTGCTGACGTGCCTGCATCTCCCTGAACACCGGCGTCTCGTGCAGGTACTGGCGCAGCCAAACCGCCACCAGCCCGAACGCGCCGCCCAGGATGAACGGGATGCGCCAGCCGTCCGCCAGCAACTCGGCCGGCGTATAAGCGCGATTCACCGCCGTCGCCACCAGCGAGCCGAGCAGGATGCCGCCGGTCAGGCCCGCCGTGAGGGTGCCGCAGGCGAAACCGACATGGCGCTGCGGCACATGCTCGGAAACGAATACCCAGGCACCGGGCACTTCGCCGCCGATGGCCGCGCCCTGGAACACGCGCAGGGCCAGCAACAGCAGCGGCGCCCAGATGCCGATCGCCGCGTACGTCGGCAGCAGGCCGATGGCCAGCGTCGGCACTGCCATCAGCAGGATGCTCAGCATGAACATGCGCTTGCGCCCGAACAGGTCGCCGAAATGCGCCATCACGATCCCGCCCAGCGGGCGCGCCAGATAGCCGGCGGCGAAGATGCCGAAGGTCTGTGTCTGGCTCAGCCAGTCCGGCATATCGGCGGGAAAGAACAGCTTGGAAATCGCCCCTGCGAAGAACACGTAGATGATGAAGTCGTAGAATTCCAGCGTCCCGCCCAGCGCGGCCAGCCCCAGCGTGCGATAGTCCTTGCGGTTCAAGCTAGGCATGCGTGTTTCCTTTCCAGCGCAAATATCCCGTTTTCAACTGCACCGCCAGCGCGTAGCACGCCAGCCACGGATCGAACAGGTAGTCCCACAGGTTGGGCGATTCGTACCAGCCGGCACTCCAGGCCGCCACCGCCAGGGCAAGGCATGACGCGAGCAGCACGGAGTAGCGCCAGGCCGCCCAGATCGCCACGCCGAGCAGCGCCGCCAGCAACCACAGGTTGCCGTAGCCCAGACGATAGGGATCGAACATGCCCAGCCCCAGCGCGAAAGGATAGAACAGGACGGCGGCGATCAGCACCGCCCGCAGCATCGCCAGGCGGTCCTGTTCCCCGACCAGCGCATTGCCGGAGAAAGAACGCACCGCAGCCAGCAACAGCAGCACCAGGGTGGCGATGCTCAGGTCGCCGGTCATGCCGCGCACGAAACCGGCCAGCGAGACGCCCCACAGCGGGATCGAAACGACGACGGCCGCCGCAGCCAGCATGCCGGCCCGCCTGGGAAGCGGCAAGGCCCGCACACGCTGCAGGCGCAGCAGCAGCGCAAGGATGGCCAGCGTGATGCCGCACAGCCCGGTCAGATCAGTGTCCAGTTGCATCGTTGCCCTTTTTCAAATGACGATTCAGCCAGAGCTGGTCGAACATGACGTGTTTGATCAACACCCGGTTCCAGGTGTAGGAGAGATGGAAATCGCCGTTATGCGCCTGGATCAGGTAGGGATAGGAAAATTCGAAACTGCAGCCGCCGTCCGCACGCACCCTGGCCTTGGCCGAATCCAGGTATTCGTCCAGCGTCGCAGCGGGCGCCTGTGCGAGGCTCGCTTCGGAGTTCAGCAGCAGCCCCTGCACGATGTGCATGCACTGCTTCTCGTCCAGCTTCTTGTCGCGGATCACGCGCATCTCTTCCAGCCGGTGCAGTTCCTTCCAGTTGCGGCCGCCGTCTGCCGACAGCATCAGCGACAGGCTGTCGCGCCCGTGTTCCTGGTGGTTCAGCACCGCCAGCAGCCGTCCGTCCGGCAATGCCGTGGCCGACAACGCCGCATCGGGATTGGGGAAGGAAGACTTCTCCACCCCGCCCCAATGCTGCCCGCCGTCTTCGGTGGTCAGGCTGCGGGCGAGATGGGGATTGTCCTTGCCCGCGTAGCGCGTCAGCACCAGCGCTTCGTTCCGGCTTCTGGCCAGCACCACCGGCTGCAGCGTGCCTTGCCCGGCGCTGGCCAGGCGCTGCTTGTCGACCACATTGCCCGCGGCATCGAGATGCAGCATCTCGGCAAACTTGCTGAACGACTCGTGATACACCGGCACGCCCATCGATCCGTCGGCATACAGGAACGGCGTGCCCTTCACCAGCGTGCTGATGTTGATGAACGGCGAGGTGATGAGGCGGCGCGGCGCGCTCCAGGTCTCCCCGTCGTCGTTCGAGGTCATCATCGTGATTGAGCTGCCGGCCCAGCCGCCCAGCGACACCGTCACATAGAACAGGCGCAAGCTGCCGTCCGCCGCGCGGGCCGCCACCGGATTGCCCAGCTTGGAGACATAACGATGCAGGGCGCGCTGCGTGCTGGAGCGGCTGGCCACCACCTGCTCGGCACTCCATGCGTCCTTGAGCGGATCGAACACCGCGCTGTTGACGGTCACATCCGAGGCGCCTTCCCGGCTGCCGGAGAACCAGAAGGCGCGGATGCGCCCGTCCTTGAGCTCGACGAGCGAGGATGCGTGGGTCTGCACGTGCAGGCGGGAGGAAGCGAAATGGCTTTCGAAACGGCCCACGACCACATTCGGCTCATCCTCCCCGCGCCGGAATCTCCGCCGGCCCTTTTTCCGCACCGTCGGTTTCTGCGCCGCCGCCACGGGCTGGGCGGCGGGAGGGTCGATCACCGGCAGGCGGAACCCGAACGACAGGGCCGGCTGCTGCCATGCCTTGTGCAAGCCGAAACCGAACGCCACCAGCACGAAGCCGAGCGAGAGCGCACGCTTAAGATCTGGCATCAACGGCATCCTTCCTTGTTCTTATCGGGTACATTGGGATCCACGAGGGACGATTCGACCAGCAATTCTTTCACGAAAAGATGCCGGAACACATCCCCTGCGAGCATCGCACGCAGCTCGTCCGGACTCTGCCGCCCGCGTATCTCCATCCTTTGCCCGATCACCTTGCAGCCGGCGCAGGCTTCCGCGCCGAACGGCAACTGCACTGCGAACAGGCGGTAGCGCGCCGCCAGCTCGGCAGGCTGCAGGTTCCAGTTCTCGTCGTAGCCATGCACGCGCGCCGCCGGCAGCATGAAGCGGTCGCCCTCGTCGTGCGCCCGGAAGTTGCACGGCACCCACACATCCTTATCCTGCACATGACGCCTGGCCGCATCGTCATAGGTTCCCAGCGCGCCATCGAACGGGCGCAAGAAAGCGGCGAGCGCCAGGAAGGTGAGCAACACCACGACATTGACCAGGCGGCGCGTGAATCCGGAGCCGAACAGCGCGACAACGGCCAGCGCCAGCGCCACGCCCAGCAACAGCCAGAAGCCCCAGCCGTACATGCCGGCCACCTCGCCCTGCAGGCTGGCCGCCAGCCTGGCCAGCAGCGCAAGCACGATGCCCGCCGCCAGCAGCGTGAGCGCGAACACCCAGCGCGGGATGCGCTGCCAGTTGAGCGCACACAGCACGGCAACCCCGGGCATCGCCTCCAGCAGGTAGCGCGCCGAGCGCTGGCTGGGCACGGCGAACACGACGAACAGAATCGCCATCCAGATCCACAGCATCTGCTCGGCATCGCCGAGCTGGTGGCGCTGGCGCCAGGCGACGAAGAACAGGGCTGCCACCGGGAAAGCCAGCAGCCCCGCGTTCATCGGATAGCCCAGCATCAGCGTCCAGATGCTGCTGCCGCCCCACAGCAGACCGGCCCAATATCCGCTGCCTTGCGCCTCGAACTTGCCGGCATTCTCGCCGACCACGAATTCGCGCCACACCGATTGCGGGTCGGGATCGAGCACAAACCAGAGGGAAAACAGCGCCAGTGCCACGGCACCCGCCAGCACGGGCTTGTAGGCGTCCTGCAGCAGGAATTCGCGCCATTGATAGCGGCGCTGGAGCAGATACCACCAGGCCAATGCCAGACCGACCGGCGCCAGCAAGGCGAACGACTTGTACAGCAGGCCGATGCCGATCTCCCCGCCCAGCAGCAGCGGCACCGCGAAGGCGGAGGCAAATGCCCGCTGCCGCCAAAACAGCAGCGTGAAAAACGGCAGGAAGAACCAGAACACCTCGGGCGGGTTGACCAGGAACGGCCGGCCGTACCGATAGGTGCTGAAGAAGGCGAGGAAAGCGAGTGCCGCGACGAAACCGGTCTCCAGCTGCCCCGACAGCTTGCGCGCCAGCAGGAAGACCAGCAGCGCGGTGAGCAGCGTGTAGATCACGCTGGGATAGCGCAGGTGCCACAGGTCCCACTCCTGCCCCCAGTGCGTCGAGGCGATGCCCTGCCAGAACAGCAGCGGCGGCTTGGTGTTGCGCATGCCGTCGAGTTCGGATTGCAGCGGCAGCAGGTGGCCGCTGGCCGCGGTCAGGCGCGTGATGTGTTCGTACGGATATTCGTCGCCGTTCTTCGGGATATGCTGGCTATCGAGGCCATAGCAATAGGTGAAGACAGCAAGCCCGAGCGCCAGGACATTCCACAGCAGATGTAGCCCCCCCAGCCGCCTGTTCATGGTCAATCGCGATGCGGTGGCTCGGCATGCCGGACCAGCTTCAGCCGGCCGAACGTCCAGATGTCGTTGAGCACGAAATTCAGCACGCTGGTCAGCCCGATGGCGATGAGGTTGGCGATCTGGTAGAAGAAGTGCGGCGCCAGCAGGTTGGTGAACACGATCTGCAAGGCAATGCTCAGCCAGCACGCCAGCGTGTATTGCCAGAACTGGGCAAGCCAGGGTTTGTGGTGGTGCTCCTTGCGATCCGCCCAGGTCCACAGGCGGTTCCAGAAGAAGTTGTTCACGGTGGCGAGAAAGATGGCCAGCGCCAGCGACAGGTTGAGCTTGAGCTGGGTCGGCTGCACGCCGCTGAACAGATGTTCCTGCCCCAGATACAGGACGCCGAGATTCACCACCGTGCCCGATGCGCCCACCGTGCCGAACTTGAGGAAGCGCCGGGAAAAGACGCGCCGGAACAGGGAAGCCAGCGAAAGATGCAGATTCAGCAAGGTGCTCATGCCCGCCTTTCCTCCTGCAGCAGCTTGCGCGCCTGCTGCAGCACCTGCTCGACGCCGATCTGCTTCAGGCACTGGTTGTCGCCGTCGCAAGGCGAGTTGCGGTGGTTGTAGGCGGTGAGGCAGGGCGAGCATGACAGCCCGGCATACAGGCAATGGATGTTGGGGGCCAGCGGACTGTACAGCGCCGGCGTCTCCGGGCCGAAGAACACCAGCGTCTGCAACGGCGTCAGCGCGGCGAACTGGCCCGGACCGCCATCGTTGGTCACCAGCAGGGAGGCACGGTGGAAGATGGCCAGCAGATGGCGCACCGACCTGGTGTACCCGGTCAGGTCGATGCAGCTGGGGTGGTTGCAATGCGCGACCACCTCCTGCGCCAGCGGCTTGTCTTCCTTGAGGCCGATCACCGCCACCGCATAGCCTTCGTCCAGCAGTTCGATGCACAGCTGCTTGTAATTCACCGCCGGCCAGGCGCGTATCGGCAGGATGCCGCCGCCGGGATAGACCAGCACCAGTCTCTTGTCCTGCAGCACCGGGAAATCCTTGAGCAGGACCGACTCGACCTGTTCCAGTTCGCCGTCGGCAAATTGCAACAGCGGCGGCGGCGCCAATTCGGCGGCCATTGCCTTGGCGGCGGGGTGCGTCTCCGATTCGATGGCGGCGACCATGGTCAGGAACTGCTGCGACAGATGGCGGTAGGGGTTGTACAGCACCGGACGGTTGATGAACGAGCCGCGGTACAGTCCCTCCTGCGTGTGCGGCTGGAAACCGACATGCAACTGCGCGCCGGACAGGTAGGAGAAGATGCTGCTCACGCGCGAGAACAGTTCGCAGTCGATCACCACGTCGAAACCGGTGCGGCGCATGGTCAGCAGCGCCCTGATGCTGTCGGCCGCAAAACCGCCGAGCGACTTGTCGCGGATGGTGATCACGTTTTCCGGCGGCATCACGCCGAGCAGGTCGAGCACCTCGCGGTTCTTGGCAAACATCAGGATGTGCAGGGAGGCATCGGGATAGCGCCTGCGCAGGTCGGCGAACATCGGTTGCGCCAGCACCAGGCTGCCCATCTCCGACAACAGCACGACCAGGATGCGCCTGGGCCGGACCGCGGCCGGCGGGCCGGAGAACAGGCGGCGCATGCGCTCGAACAGCGAAAGCATCCAGCAGATCGGCATCCCGGCCCAATGGTCGACTGCACGTTGGAATTTAATATTCAAAGGAGCGTATCCGGTAGTGGGGTTGCGACTCAGGCAAGGCGGCGCATTATCGGTGAAAGCCGCGCTTTGAACAAGCCAGCCAGCCCCCGCGCAGGGATGCGGCAGTTGTGGAACAGGTGCCTGTTCGTGTAGATTCCGCGAACTCACTCACCGGGCGACCCGCCAACATGCAACAACCCGCAACACTGGGCAAATACACCCTCACCAGGAAACTCGGCCAAGGCGCCACCAGTTCGGTCTATCTCGGATTCGACCCTTTCGCCAGGCGCGAAGTGGCGATCAAGGTGCTGAAGCAGGAGATCCTGAACGATCCCAAAATGGGCAAGCTGTACCAGCGGCAGCTGGACAACGAAGCCTCGCTGGCAGGCAAGCTGTCGCACCCGCACATCGTGGCGATCTACGATGCGATGATCGGCGACGATGCCAGCCACATCGTGATGGAATATGTCAGCGGCGGCACGCTGGAGAAGCACTCTGCCCCGGACAACCTGCTGCCTATCGACCGCGTGGTGGAATACATGTTCAAGTGCTGCCGCGCGCTCAACTACGCGCAATTCAACGGCGTCATCCACCGCGACATCAAACCCGCCAACATGCTGCTCACCGAGGATGGCGACATCAAGATCTCCGATATGGGCGCGGCCCTGCTGCTGGACATCGAGCAGACGCAGATCAGCAACATCGGCTCCCCCGGCTACATGTCGCCGGAGCAGCTGCGCGGCGAGGTGCTGACGCACCAGACCGACATCTACTCCCTCGGCGTGGTGATGTATCGTTTGCTCACCGGGCATGCGCCGTTCCACGCGCAGAACCTGGCCAGCCTGTGCCAGCAGGTGCTGCATGCCACGCCGCCGCCTTTGCGCAACCTGCGGCCCGACATCCCGCCGCAGCTGGAACGCGTGGTGATGCGTGCCATGCACAAGGATCTGCAGGAACGCTACCAGAACTGGAAGGACTTCGGCAGCGACCTCGCCGCGCTGGGCCGGTTCGAGCAAAGACCGCTCGATATCAACCAGACCGAGAAATTCACCACGCTGCGCGAAATGTCGCTGTTCCGGGATTTCACCGATATCGAGCTGTGGGAGATTCTGCGCATCGGCGAATGGCAGCAACAGCCGGCACAGACCGTGCTGATGCGCGAAGACGAGCTGGGCGACGTCTTCTATATCATCGTCGACGGCAGCGTCAGCGTGACCAAGAACGGGCGCCTGCTCAACCTGATCCGCAGCGACGACTGCTTCGGCGAGATGGCCTACATCAGCGGCCGGGCAGTGCCGCGTTCGGCCACCGTCACCGCCGGCACCGAGGTGACCGTGCTGAAGATATCGCCGGCGCAGCTGGCCAAGCTCTCCGACCACTGCCAGCTGCATTTCAACCAGGCCTTCTTGCGCGTGATGGCAGACCGTCTCAGAATGGCGGACGACCGATTCGCCAAGCTGGCCAATTAGAACAAGGAGGACCCCATGTCGAACAAATTCGTGATCCAGACCCCCGATGCTCCCGCCGCCATCGGCACCTATTCGCAAGCCGTGCGCGTCGACAACACCGTCTATCTGTCCGGCCAGATCGGCCTCGACCCCAATACCATGAACATGGTCGAAGGCATCGAGGCCCAGGTCCACCGCGTGTTCCAGAACCTGCGCGCCGTCGCCGATGCGGCGGGCGGCAGCCTGGACGACATGGTGAAGCTCAACGTCTACCTCACCGACCTCGCGCATTTCGCCAAGGTGAACGAAATCATGGCCACCTATTTCCATCAGCCCTATCCGGCGCGCGCCGCCGTGGGCGTGGCGTCGCTGCCGCGCGCCGCGCTGGTCGAGGCGGACGGCGTGCTGTGCCTGCAGGAATGAACCTTGTCCGCGAACAGCAATAGCATGAGCCACGAATCCCATCTCGGCAGATTCCGCCTGATCAGGAAACTGGGGGACGGCGGCACCAGCGTGGTCTATCTCGGACACGACCCGCTCTACGACCGCGAGGTCGTGGTCAAGGTGTTCAAGCAGTCGTTCCTCAACGACCCCAAGAACGGCAAGCAGAACCGCCGCCAGCTGGAGATCGAGGCCGCGCTGGTCGGCAAGCTGGCGCACCCGAACATCGTCACCACCTACGAAGCGGTGATCAGCGACAGCAAGAGCTATATCGTGATGGAATACGTGCCCGGCGGCACCCTGGAAAAGCACATCCACCCGGACAACCTGCTGCCGCTGGACCGCGTGGTCGAATACATGTTCAAGTGCTGCCGTGCGCTCAACTATGCGCAGTTCAACGGCGTGATCCATCGCGACATCAAGCCGGGCAACCTGCTGCTGTCCAACCCGGACGAGATCAAGATCGCCGACCTGGGCGCTGCCGTCCGCGTCGACCTCGAAGAGACCCAGAACAGCGTCGGCTCGCCCAACTACATGTCGCCGGAACAGGTGCGCGGCGACGAGATCACCCACTCGACCGACATCTACTCGCTGGGAGTGGTCATGTACCGCCTGCTCACCGGGCGCTCGCCGTATTCCCCGAAGAACCTGGCGCATCTGTACCAGCAGATCCTGCACGTGAAACCGCCCCCCCCGACCAGGCTGCGCGCCGACCTGCCCCCGCAACTGGAACGCATCGTGATGATCGCACTGCAGAAGAATCCGGCGGATCGCTTCGCCACCTGGCGCGACTTCGGCAACGAACTGGCCGCGCTCGGCCACTTCGAGAAGAGCGACCTGGAGATCAACGAGAACGAAAAATTCACCGCCTTGCGCAAGCTGAAGATGTTCCAGGATTTCTCCGACATCGAACTGTGGGAGCTGTTGCGCGTGGGCGAATGGCAGAAACAGCCGGCCAAGACCATGCTGCTGCGCGAGGGCGAGCTGGGCGACGCGTTCTACGTGCTGACCGAGGGCGGCGTCAGCGTGTCGCGCAATAACCGGCTGCTCAACACGCTCAGCAGCGGCTCCATCTTCGGCGAGATGTCCTATACCAGCCGCAAGCAGATGCCGCGCTCCGCCAGCATCACCGCCACCACCGAGGTCACCGTGATGAAAATCACGCCCAGCCAGCTCGATCAGCTTTCCGATCGCTGCCAGCTGCATTTCAACCAGGTATTCCTGGCGACACTTGCCGACCGCCTGCGCATGTCCGACGAGCGGGTCGCCAAGATGGCGTGCTGACGCACTGCGGAACGCCGGATAAGTGCCGCTGAAGATCCCCCCAGCCACGCAGAGCAAGTTTGCCAGACTCGGCATCCACACGCCGTTCGACCTGGTGTTGCACCTGCCGTTGCGTTACGAGGACGAAACCAGGATCACCCGCATCGCCGACCTCATCCCGGGAGAGATGGCACAGGTGGAAGGCGAGATCATCCACAGCGAAGTGATGTACCGTCCGCGCCGCAGCCTGGTGTGCCAGTTGCAGGACGACAGCGGCATCCTCTATCTGCGCTTCCTCAACTTCTACCCCAGCCAGCAAAAGCAGCTTGCCGTCGGCAAGAAGATTCGTGCGCTGGGTGAGCCGCGCATGGGCTTTTTTGGCGACGAGATGGTGCACCCGAAGTGCCGCGTCGCCGGCGAATCGGTGCCGCTGAAGCAGGCGCTCACGCCGGTCTACCCGACCACCGCCGGTTTGCCGCAGGCCACGCTGACAAAATATATCCACGCCGCACTGAACGAACTGGCGCTTGACGACACGCTGCCTGAGCCAATCAAGGAACGCATGCGCCTGCCGGATTTCGACGCCAGCGTGAGGCTGCTGCACCAGCCGCCGCCCGGCGTCGACGAGGCTGCGTTGCTGGAGCGTGCGCACCCCGCCTGGATGCGCATCAAGTTCGACGAGCTGCTGGCACAACAGCTATCGATGCGCGTGCATTACCGCGAACGCAGCCGGCGCGTCGCTCCCAGGCTCCGCACCCACAACCAGCTCACCGACGCGTTGCTGCAGGACCTGCCATTCGCGCTCACCGGCGCGCAGAAGAAGGTCTGGCACGAGATCAGCGCCGACCTCGCGCGGCCGCATCCGATGCAGCGTTTGCTGCAGGGCGATGTCGGCAGCGGCAAGACCGTGGTCGCCGCGCTCGCCGCGTTGCAGGCCATCGAGAACGGCTATCAGGTTGCCTTCATGGCGCCGACCGAAATCCTTGCCGAGCAGCATTACCTGAAGCTGCGCGACTGGCTCGAGCCGCTCGGTGTCGAGCCGGCGTGGCTCTCCGGCAGCCTGAAGAAGAAGGACAAGACCGCCGCCGCCGAACGCATCGCACAGGGCGACACCATGCTCGCCATCGGCACGCATGCGCTGTTCCAGAAGGAAGTCGAGTTCCACAAGCTGGGGCTGGTCATCGTGGACGAGCAGCACAAGTTCGGCGTGCAGCAGCGGCTGGCGCTGCGCGGCAAGGGAACCACGTCCCTTCCCCCTGTCAGGGGGAAGGCTGGGATCGGGGTAGGAACGGAATCGCTCGCCGACTCAACCCCCACCCCACCCCTCCCCCTGCAAGGGGGAGGGAGTTTTGAGCCGCACCAGCTGATGATGAGCGCCACGCCGATTCCGCGCACGCTGGCGATGAGCTACTACGCCGACCTCGACGTGTCGGTGATCGACGAACTGCCGCCGGGGCGTACGCCCATCGTCACCAAGCTGGTGAGCGATGCGCGGCGCGAGGAGGTATTCGAGCGCGTGCGCGTAGCCTGTCTCGAAGGCCGCCAGGCCTATTGGGTGTGCCCGCTGATCGACGAATCGGAAGCGCTGCAATTGCAGACCGCTCTGGAGACCCACGCCACGCTCACGCAGATCTTTCCCGAGCTGCGTATCGGCCTCGCGCACGGCAAACTGAGCAGCGCCGAGAAGGCCGAGACCATGGCCGCGTTCAAGGCGGGCGAACTGCAGCTGCTGGTCGCCACCACCGTCATCGAGGTCGGCGTGGACGTGCCCAATGCCAGCCTGATGGTGATCGACCACGCCGAACGCATGGGGCTGGCCCAGCTGCACCAGCTGCGCGGCCGCGTCGGCCGCGGCGCGGCAGAGAGCCTGTGCGTGCTGCTGTTCCAGCAACCGCTGTCCGAACTTGCGCGCGCGAGACTGAAGATCATCTACGAGAACACCGACGGCTTCGAGATCGCACAGCAGGACCTGCGCCTGCGCGGCCCCGGCGAGCTGCTCGGTGCGCGCCAGAGCGGCGTGCCGATGCTGCGCTTCGCCGACCTGGCCGAGGACGACAAGCTGCTGGACAAGGCGCGCGACATCGCCGACGAGATGCTGCGCGATTTTCCCGATGCGGCGCAGGCTCACTTGCAGCGGTGGATGGCGAACGAGCCGGATTACCTGCGAACCTAGCTATTCAGGCGCAGCAGGTTAAAATTCGGCTATATGCGCTTCAGAAATTCATTTTGCGGGATGAAGCGCAAGGAGCCGCACAGTGAGCGACGAGACATATCTGATAGATAGGCGAGGAACGAACGACAACGAAGTTGCGGTGAGACTTTCCTTCAGGTTAGTCGGAACCAGCACGCGACGCAGCGATTCGCCCGCAAAATGAATTTAAGAAGTGTATATGAATCTCACTGAACGCCTGCACCTCTACATCCAGCTCACCCGCCTGCACCGCCCTATCGGCATCCTGCTGCTGCTGTGGCCGACGCTGTGGGGCGTGTGGATCGCGGGCAACGGGCATCCGTCGTGGATCATCGTGTTCATCTTCACGCTCGGCACCGTGCTAATGCGCTCCTCCGGCTGCGCGGTGAACGATTACGCCGACCGTCACATCGACAAGCATGTGGAACGCACCAGGGACCGCCCGCTCACCAGCGGCAAGGTGAGCGAGCGCGAAACGCTGTGGCTGGCGGTCGTGCTGGCGCTGGTCTCCTTCGCGTTGATCCTGCCGCTCAACCCGCTCACCTGGCTGATGTCTTTCCCCGCCGCGTTCCTCGCCGCCAGCTATCCGTTCACCAAACGCTTCTTCGCCATTCCGCAGGCCTACCTTGGCATCGCCTTCGGCTTCGGCATCCCGATGGCCTTCGCCGCGCAGCTCGGCACGGTGCCTGCCGTCGCCTGGGTGCTGCTGCTCGCCAATATCTTCTGGTCCATCGCCTACGACACGGAGTACGCCATGGTAGACCGCGACGACGACATCCACCTCGGCATCCATTCCTCGGCCTTGTTCTTCGGCAAGCACGACATAACTGCGGTGATGGGCTGTTATGCCGCCACCTTGTTATTGCTGGCGGCGGCGGGAAAGATGGCCGGACTGGGCTGGATCTATTTTGCCGGTCTGCTGCTTGCGGCCGCCATCGCGCTGCATCACTACACGCTCATCAAGGACAGGGACCGCGAGAAATGCTTTGCGGCGTTCCTGCATAACAACTGGTTCGGGGCGGCGGTATTCGTCGGGATAGCAGTCGAATACCTGGCGCAGTGAAGACCCTTCGCGATTTCGTCCATGCCCAGCGGACTTCAGTGCCGGCGCAGCAACGGATGCGCGCCGGCATCCTCGACCGGCGTGAGCCCCTGGACCGCAATCGCGGTTTCATTCGGCAATGCCAGCATATTGAACGAAGCGACGTTACCGTAGATGTTTTCGCTCTTTCCGGCGAAGTTGCCCGGATTGAACAGGGGCGGAATGTGCCACCACAGCTTGTAACCTGCCGCCCACAACCATTCGATCAGCGCCTTTGACCGCTCGACGCGGTCGTTCTCCAGGTATATCGCGGGCCTGCAGCGCGCGATCGTCCCGGTTGCCCCCTCCAGCACTTTCTGCTCGAAACCCTCGACATCGATCTTGATCAGCCCGACGTCGAAATCTCCCGGCACCAGTTGATCGAGAGGCACCGAACGGATCCGCTGGCTGCCGCCGCCGTCTTCGCGCATGGATACCCCGCCTGAGTTGTTCTCGCGCGAGTAATCCGGCGCTTCGAACGTCAGCCAGCCAGGCGCATCGCTGCACGCAGCATTTTCCGCCACCACGTTGAGCAACCCGTTGAGCGCCAGGTTGGCGCACATGTTCTGGAACACCACGGGCTGCGGTTCCACCGCCAGCAGGCGCCGGCCCATCCTGGCCAGCTTGCGCGCCATCGATACGGTGTGCGTACCGATGTTGGCGCCCACCTCGACCGCATCCTTGCCGTCCTGCATCAGCTGCTCGAGGAATTGCCACTCGATCTCGCCGTATTCCCCATACAGGATCACCGCCCGCCCGAGATACACATCGTGCGGGCTGACCAGGAAGCGGCCATGCCTGGCGTCGACCAGCCGGTAGGGATTGTCGCTCGCGGAAGACGGGCCGCCGGCTTGTTGCATCCCGCCGGCTGCGGCGCGTTGCGCCGTTTCCTGCTGCAGCGCATCCAGGTTGGCCTGCGCCCCCATGCAGGCCGGGTTGATCTGCAGTGCCCGGCGGAAACTCGCGGCAGCTGCTTCCAGCCGGCCCAATCCATGCAGCACGGCCCCCAGGTTGTTGTGAGCATCCGCATAATCCGGATCGATGTTCAGCGCCTGCCGGTAGCTGGCTTCGGCCTCTTCCAGCCGCCCCATGTCCTGCAAACCGACGCCCAGGTTATAATGCACCTCGACGTCGCCCGGCGTCAGCAGGGCCGCTTTTTGCATCGGCACCAGCGCGTCATCGCTCCGCCCCATCTGCTTGTATACAGCGCCCAGTGCCTTCCAGCCGAATCCGTATTGCGGGAAACGTACCGTCATTGCACGCGCGCTGTCGGCCGCTTCCGCAAGGCGCCCCTGGCTGAACAGGGCGACCAGCGCATCGATCTCCTGCAGCGACGGGCTTGCCTGATGTTGCAAAGGGTTTTCCATCGTCATGGCCTGGCCTCCGGTCTCCTGTGGCGCGTATCTGGATCGCAATTCCCTGCCAACCTCGGCGATCACCGAAGGCCAGTCGCCGGGCGCGGGTTGCCGGAACAAGGTCGCCGACGGATACCATGGACTGTCGCTCCGATCCAGCATCCAGCGGTAATCGGGAGCGAACGGCAACAGTATCCAGACCGGTTTGGCCATCGCACCGGCAAGATGCGCCACCGCGGTGTCCACCGTGATGACCAGGTCCATCTGCTGCACGAGTGCGGCAGTCTCGGAGAAATCGCCCAGTTCATCCCGGTGCAGATGTATCTGCCCGAACCCGGCCAGCGCGGCTGCATCGTCCGGCCTTATTTCATTCTGCAGCGCATGGAACTCCAGCGGCAATCGCAGCAGGGGTTCCAGCCGTTGCAGCGGAATGCTGCGGTTGCGGTCGTTCTTGTGCGTGGTGCTGCCCGACCATACCAGCCCGATCCGGGGCTGTGTGGCATCGCCCAGCCGCCGACGCCACGCCTGCTGCTTGTCCGCATCGGCATGCAGGTAGGGCACGACAGCCGGAAGACTGGCGAGCGTGGTCTTGAATGCCAGCGGCAGGCTCATGACCGGGCAATGCAGATCGAATGGCGGCAGCGCCCGCCCTTTTTCGACGACGGTGCAGTTACCTTGCAGCGTCGCCAGCAGGGAAACCAGCGGCGCCTGCACCTCCAGCACGACGTGTGCTCCCAGTTCTGCCGCCATCGGTGCATAGCGGCAGAACTGGATGACATCCCCGAGCCCTTGCTCTGCATGGATCAGCAGGGTCTTGCCGGCAAGCGGCCGTTCGCCGAGCCAAAGCGGTTGCGCAAAATCCCTGACCTGATCTTTCTGGCAATCTTTCCAGCGCCACTCGTATAAACGCCAGCCTTCGGCGAAGTCGCAGGTGAGTATCCTGAACAGCGCCTTGTTCCAGTATGCGACCGCATGATCCGGCTTCAGCGCGATGGCGCGGTCGAAACTCGCCAGCGCCTCATCCAGCCGCCGCAAGTCCTGCAAGACGGCACCACGATTGCTGTATGCCTCGGCATAGTCCGGCTTCAGCGCGATGGCTCGATCATAGCTGTCCAGCGCGGCCCGGTTTTCGTCCAGGCATAGCAGCACATCGCCGCGGTTGTAATAGGCCACCGCATCGTCCGGCCTCAAGGCGATGGCCTGGTCGTAACTCTCCAGTGCGGCGCGATACTGCTTGAATTGATGCTGTGCGACAGCGCGGTTGAAATGCGCCTGGGCATGGCCCGGTTCGCATCCGGTCGCCCGGTCAAAACTCTCCACCGCTTCCTGCAAACGGCCCTGTTGCTTGAGCGCAGTCCCCAGGTTGTTGTATGCCTCGGCATAGTCCGGTTTCAGCGCGATGGCCTGCCGATAGCTGGCGATCGCCTCGTCCAGCTTGCCCTGCTCATACAGCGCGGTGCCCAGGTTGTACCGCGTGTCGGCGAGATTCGCATCGATACGGAGCGCTGCACGATAACTCGCCACCGCTTCGGCCAGCTTCCCCTGGGTCTGCAGCACGTCCGCCAGATTGTGGTGTGCCTTGACATAATCGGGCTTGCGCGAGATGGCCTTGCGATAGCTGGCGGCCGCCTCGTCCAGCTTGCCCATCTCTTTCAGGGCATTGGCCAAATTGTAGTGCGCCTGGGCAAAATCCGGCGCCATCTTGAGCACGTCGCCGAACAATGCGACAGCGTCATCGTAGCGCCCGCGCTGCGTGGCGATCACGCCTAGCAGATGCAGCACATCCGGCTGCCCCGGCTCAATCCGGAGTATCTGCCGGCAGCTCGTTTCGGCTTCGCCCAGCCTGCCCGCCTCGAAATGTTCCAGCGCCGCCCGGAATGTATCGGCGAGCGCAGCCCCTGCATCGGCCTGGCCGGATACAGCGGACTTGTCGTGCTTCAGGCAGCATTGCTTGTATTTCTTGCCGCTGCCGCAGGGGCATGGATCGTTGCGGCTGGTTTTTGCAGTAGTCATCGGGGCTTCACAACAAAAATGGCTCCATTCAACTATACGATCCGGCGGCATGCCGGCTTGTGCCGAACAGACCGGCAAATCCACGCCAATTGACGGGAATGAATCCCGGCATCACGCGGCAAATACCGCCGCACGAGCCTTATCCAAAAAACGCGCAAGAGTAGCACCACTCATTGAGACGGCTACTCTTCTAAGAAACTCCTGAGCATCCTCGCGTTTTTTTGGCTCCGGCATAACATGGCATAAAACCGCCACATTAGCCTTCACCGAAAGAACGCCGCGCAGCTTCACGCAAAGCTCATCACTCTTCCAGCAGGCTTCTGAGCATCCAGGCGTTCTTTTCATGCACCTCCATGCGCGCGGAGAGCAGGTCTACCGTTGGCTGGTCGCCCGCCTTGTCGGCGATGGGCAGCACGTCGCGCGCGGTACGCACCACGGCTTCCTGCCCGGCGACAAGTTGCCGGATCATTTCCCTGGCATTGGGCACACCGCTGCTTTCCTTGATGCTGGTGAGCGCGGCGAATTCCTTGTAGCTGCCCGGGGCGGGATAACCCAGCGAGCGGATGCGCTCGGCCACCAGATCCACCGCATTCCAGATTTCGGTGTACTGGGCCATGAACATCAGGTGCAGGGTCTGGAACATGGGACCGGTGACGTTCCAGTGGTAGTTGTGCGTCTTCAGGTACAGCGTGTAGGTGTCGGCCAGCATGCGCGCCAGGCCGTCGGCGACTTTCTTGCGGTCCTTCTCGGCGATGCCGATATTGATGGATGGTGCCTTGCTCATGATCGTTCTCCTTGTCTGGTTAACTTAAAGAATGATGCCGTCGTGCAACCTGCTGTCCGCTCCGGAAATGTTATCACCCTTGTCCCGGAACGATGGCCAGTTTCGCCATCTCGTTGCGCTCCCCCGCGTATTCGCCGGTCAGCACGAATCCGCGGATACGCCCCTCGGCATCCATGAAGGCCATCTTCACGCCATTGCCGTTGGCCAGGGTGTGCCATTCGCCCGCGGCATCGCGTGCGACGGGCAGCACGGCGACCGGATGCGCCGGCGTCTTGACCACCACCGGCATGACGGGGAATGCAGCAGGCGTCTCTACTCCGGCCAGCGTCTTTGCCAATGCGCGGGCGGCATGCATGATGGGCAGCACGAAAGGCTGCACGCGCCCGGCGATCTCGGCGCAGTCGCCCAGTGCGAAGATGTCGCGCTCGCTGCTGCGCAGGCTCGCGTTCACCACGACGCCCCGGTTCACCGCCAGCCCCGCCGCCTTGGCCAATGCTGTGCGCGGACGCAGGCCAACCGCCGAAAGCACCAGGCCGGTTTGCAGGCACGAACCGTCCGACAGGGTCAGCGCATATCCCGCTGGCGCTGCGTCCACGCTGCTCACCGATACGCCGAAGCGCCAATCCACGCCCAGCGCAGCGAGCGGCTGCAGCAGGCGCATTCCAGCCTGCTCCGGCATCAGGCTGGCGAGCGGATAAGCGCCCGGGTCGATGACGCTGACGGCAAAACCGGCAGCAGCCAGGTCGTTGGCGAACTCGCAGCCGATCAGCCCGCCGCCCATGATGGCGATGTGCTTCACCCCCTCTGTGGCGGCACGGAAGCGCGCATAGTCGGCGATGTCGTTCACCGACAGCACCGCATCGGTGGCATCGCCTTGCAACGGGATGCGGATGGGATCCGCGCCCGCTGCCAGCACGAGGCGGTCATAGGCCAGCACGCCCTGCGTGGTGTGCAAGCGCTTGTTCGTCGTGTCGATCGCGCTCGCTTCGCAACGGCTGCGCAATTCGATGCCAAGCTGTTTGGCCATCTGCACAGCCGGCATCTGCACCAGGCCGGCCGCATCCTTGCGCTGGGCATACGCATTCGACAACATGGGCTTGGAATAGAAATCGCCGTCATCGCGCGATACCAGCGTGACCGCGATGTCGCCATCCTGTTTGCGCAGTTCGCGCACCACGGTGTATCCCGCCAATCCGCTGCCCAGAACCACGATTGATTCCATTTCATCTCTCCCTTCAGTGGGTTGAAAAACGTAGCGAGGATGGTCAGATGCAAGGCGCGCGGCGCACAGCGTCCTAGGCATACCTCGCGGGTGGGCGAGGAAGCGAGCGCCGTGCAACGCCGCAGTAGTTTTGCTGCCCGCTAAATCTCGACCATCTCGAAATCGGCCTTGGCCACCCCGCAGTCCGGGCATGCCCAGTCCGCCGGTATGTCCGCCCATGCGGTGCCGGGTTTGATGCCCTCCTCCGGCAGTCCCGCCTTCTCGTCGTAGACGAATCCGCACACCACACATTGCCATGTCTTCATTTCATTCTCCTTTTCATTCGTCGATATCAAGCCGTGATCTTCGCCAGGACTGCGCGGTACTGGTTGGCATGGCGCTCTTCCACCCTGGCCAGGGCTGCGAAGCGCTTGGCCGCCTTTTCCAGCGTCGCCTTGAACAGCTCGGCATGCTCTTTCGATTCGGCGATCTGCTGCACGATCTCCGCGCTGGCCGCCGCATTGCCTTCCTGTTGCGCCGTCTTGAGGAAACCGGGATACATCTCGGTGTACTCGTAGGTCTCGCCTTCGATCGCCATCTGCAGGCAACGCTGGGGACTCATCTCGGCCTTCGGGTAGAGCAGGTCGAGGTGGCCGAGGGCATGCTGCACTTCCTGGTCGGCGGTCTCCTCGAACACCCTTGCCGTCGCCTCGTCGCCTGCCGCGCGTGCGATCCTGGCGAAATAGCGGTACTTGATATGCGCCATCGATTCACCGGCAAATGCCGCTTCAAGATTGGCCATGGTTTTGATCTCTGGTCGTTTCATGTTGCTCTCCTATCGGTTGGTTGACGACGTGGCTGCTGCCCACGGACGCAATGTAGGCTTCGCCAGGCCATCAATCCAATTGATTGTTCAAACCCGGTTGATTTATTATGCAAATCGCAAGGAAGGGGAACGTCATGACACTCAACGAACTGCGTTTCATTGTCGCCGTGGCACAGGAGCTGAATTTCCGCCGTGCGGCAGAGAAGTGCTTCATCAGCCAGCCCGCACTGTCGCTGGCAATACAGAAGCTGGAAGAAGAGCTGGACCTGAAGGTTTTCGAGCGCGGCAAGAGCGACGTCACGCTCACCCCGGTCGGCACGGCCATCGTGGAACAGGCGCAGCGCGTGCTGGAAGAAGCGGAGCGCATCCGCGAGATCGCCGCACAGGGCAAGAACCAGCTCGCTGCCCCCTTGCGCATCGGCATCATCCACAGCGTCGGCCCCTACCTGCTGCCGGACCTTATTCCGGCGCTGAAGAAGGTCGCTCCGCAGATGCCGCTGGAAGTGGAGGAGAACATCACCGAGAACCTCGATACCCTGCTTCGCAACGGCAGGCTGGATGTCATCGTGATCGCATTGCCCTTCGGCGATGCGGGCATCCTCACCCATCCCTTATATGACGAACCGTTCGAGGTGGTGGTCAATTCCGGTCATCGCTGGGCGGACCGGCGCAGCATCAAGGCGCCCGAGCTGGCGGAAGAAAAAGTGCTGGTGCTGAATTCCGGCCACTGTTTCAGCAACCAGGTCGCCGAGGCCTGCCCCGAGCTCAGCCGCAAGGGGGCGGAGATACAGCAAGGCACTTCGCTGGAAACCATCCGCAACATGGTCGCTTCCGGTCTCGGTATCACCGTGCTGCCCGCCTCGGCCAACAGCGCGCGCTATCGCAGCAAATTGCTGCGCGTCATTCCTTTCGCCAAACCGGTGCCTTCGCGGCGCATCGCACTGGCATGGCGCAAGAGCTTTGCCCGCACGCAAGCCGTCGAGGCGCTGGCGCTGGCAGTCGGACAGGCCAGGATCACCGGAATCCATCACCTGCCATGAGCGGCTGAATCGCGCGTGCAGCGCCCACAAAAAAGCCCGCTTGCATGCAAGCGGGCTTTTTTGGGAGATTGCCTGGTTTACTTGGCCAGACCCAGCACAAACTCGACCAGCTCCTTGATCTGATCCTGCTTCTTGCCGGCCGGATCGTTCGGCGTCATGGCCATGGAACCCCAGTTGCCGGAACCGCCCTGGGACACCTTCATCATGAGGCCTTCCACCAGCGGATATTCCTTGCCCTTGAAAGTGTAGCTGGTCGCACCCTTGTACTTCTTGGCGACATCCATGAAAGCCGGGCCGACCAGCTTCTTGTCCATGGCGTGGCAAGCAACGCAGTTGTTCTTCTTGGCCAGTTCCGGCATGTCGGCCGCCATTGCGCTGCCCGCAACCATCAAACCAGCTACTGTCATGCTAACGATGATAGATTTCATAATTCCCCTATGGATTAAGTGATTAAGTTGAAAATGAAGGTTGTTTACCTTCTCTCGCCCACTTGCGTCGAAGTGGCCGTGTTTCCCCGGATACTCCATCGCCCCCAGGCAACGAGTCCGAAAAAACAATGTAACAGAACGTCAAGGAGATGTGAAGTAACGGTAAATTAATTGTTAATTATCCAGGGCGGTTTCGCCGGGCAGGATGCCGCCGCGAGGTTGCCGTATGGCGGGCTTTCGGCGATGATGGACGCAGCCTCGATATGATGATCGCCCGCAAATACCTCTACCTGATCGCCCTCGCGCGCGAGAAACATTTCGGCCGCGCGGCGGCGGCCTGCCACATCTCGCCATCGACGCTTTCGGCCGCGATCAGCGACCTTGAGGCGGAACTGGGCGTCGCCGTGGTCGAGCGCGGCAAGCACTTCACCGGTCTCACCCCCGAAGGGCAGTGCGTGGTCGATCATGCCCATCGCATGGCCGCAGGAGAGGAAGGCATGCGGCAAGAACTGGGCCGGTTGCGCCACGGCCTCAGCGGACATCTGCGCCTGGGCGTGATCCCGACCGCACTGACCGTGGTCGCCTCCCTCACGTCCGCCTTCTCCCGCCGCTACCCGCTGGTGACGATCGAGGTGTTGTCGCTTTCCACCAGCGAAATCCTGGCGCGCATGCAGGAGTTCGAACTCGATGCCGGCATCGTCTATGTCGAGTCTGCACAAGCTGTCCGCCAGTTGTTGACGGTGCCGTTGTGGAACGAGAGCCATGTGCTGCTGACGCCGTCCGGCGGGCCATTCGAAGGGCGCGACAGCGTCACCTGGCTGGAGGCGGTGCACGTGCCGCTGTGCCTGCTCACGCCCGACATGCAGAACCGCAAGACCATCGATGCGGTCTTCGCCGGACTCGATTGCACAGTCCATCCAACCGTGGAAACCAATTCCATCGTCAGCATGCTGGCTCACGTGTGTTCCGGCGCCTGGTCTTCCATCATGCCGCGCAGCGTGCTCGACCTGATCGGCATCCCTGACGGCGTCAGGGTATTGCCGCTGGTCGAACCTGCAGTGGCCTGGACGACCGGGCTAGTCGTGCCGCAACGGGAACCCCGGTTGCCAATGATGGAGGCCCTGCTGACGGAAGCGCATCATCTGAACGATTCATTCGCCAAAGACGAATAGACATTCGGTATTTTCCACTTTCATCCGCCGTTTGATTGTCGTACCTTGATTCAAGGGGAGATAATCCGTACCGCCACAAATCGTACCGGTCGGCCCCGCATCGCTGGTACGAGGGATTCTATTAATAACAACGGAGGAGACTACATGGAAAGCGTCATTGCTTCAGCTGCACCAGCGGCACCCGGCTTTTTGGACAGGGAGCGCACCATTGCCAAACCCGGCTTCAACCGCTGGCTGGTCCCGCCCGCTGCGCTGGCCATCCACCTGTGCATCGGCATGGCCTACGGCTTCTCGGTGTTCTGGCTGCCGCTTTCCAAGGCGATCGGCATCACGCAGCCCGTCGTTTGCCCGCAGGACATGAGTTTCCTGGCACAGGTCTTCGCCACCACCTGCGACTGGAAGATCTCCATGCTGGGCTGGATGTTCACCCTGTTCTTTCTATTCCTCGGTTTGGCCGCAGCGCTGTGGGGCGGCTGGCTGGAGCACGCAGGCCCGCGCAAGGCAGGCGTCGTGGCGGCCTTCTGCTGGAGCGGCGGCCTGATGATCTCCGCCCTGGGCGTCTACATGCACCAGATATGGCTGCTCTGGCTCGGCTCCGGCGTCATCGGTGGCATCGGCCTCGGCCTCGGCTACATCTCCCCCGTATCGACCCTGATCAAATGGTTCCCCGACCGGCGCGGCATGGCCACCGGCATGGCAATCATGGGGTTCGGCGGCGGCGCCATGATAGGCGCGCCGCTGGCCGACAAGCTGATGAAGTATTTCGCCACCCCCACCTCGGTCGGGGTATGGGAGACCTTCGTGGCCCTGGGCGCGATCTATTTCGTCTTCATGATGGCCGGTGCGCTGGGTTATCGCGTACCCGACCATAACTGGAAACCCGCCGGCTGGCAGCCGCCGGCCGAGCCTTCCGGCAAGAGCATGATCACCGATCGTCACGTGCATCTCGATGTGGCCTGGAAGACGCCGCAGTTCTGGCTGATCTGGTCGGTGCTGACACTGAACGTGACGGCCGGCATCGGCATCATCGGCATGGCTTCACCCATGCTGCAGGAAGTCTTCGCCGGAAAACTGATCGGCGTCGACCTCGCCTTCAACGACCTCAATCCCGCACAGAAAGGCCAGATCGCGGCCATCGCCGCCGGCTTCACCGGCCTGCTCTCGCTGTTCAACATCGGCGGCCGTTTTTTCTGGGCATCGCTGTCGGACAAGTTCGGGCGCAAGATGACCTACTCGATCTTCTTCCTGCTCGGTTGCGCGCTGTACGCGTCAGTCCCGAGCTTGGCGGCTGCGGGCAGCCTGGCACTGTTCGTCGCCGCCTTCTGCATCATCCTGTCCATGTACGGCGGCGGCTTCGCGACGGTACCGGCCTACCTCGCCGACATGTTCGGCACCAAGATGGTCGGCGCCATCCATGGCCGTCTGCTGACTGCCTGGGCGACCGCCGGGGTACTCGGCCCGGTGCTGGTGAACTACATCCGCGAATATCAGCTCGACCACGGCGTCGCCCGTGCCGATGCTTACTCCATCACCATGTACATCCTCGCCGGCCTGCTGGTGCTTGGCTTCATCTGCAACTGGCTGGTCAAGTCGGTGGCCGAACATCACTACATGACGGAAGCGCAGCTGCAGGAAGAAAACAGGCTGGCCAACGATACCCACCAGCACTTCGCGGAGGACGTCTCGGCGTTGGCTCACGAAGCGAGCCACAGCTGGAAGGTCGCGCTGGCCTGGCTGGCGGTATGGATCCCGCTCGGCTGGGGAATCTGGATGACGCTGCAGAAAGCGGTCGTCCTGTTCAAGTAGCAAACGGCAACAACGAGCCTGGCGAGCAGGCTCGCAGCGGGGAAGAAGCTTCAGAATCCTTCCCCGCCGAACGCAGTCCCTGTTCTCCGATGCCGGGAACAGGGCTGTTCGCGATGCAGGCTGCGGGACAATTTCGGCCTGTATGCGGCCCGTCTCGGGCACCCGGCATTAACGTCACTTGCAGAAATCGCTACGCGATCATCGCTAGCCTGGAATCACCACCATGCACACCACTTTGAACACCATCTTCGCCAGGCACCAGCAACAGGAAGGTGCACTGCTGCCCATCCTGCACGACATCCAGCACGAGCTGGGTTATGTGCCGGATGAGGCGGTACCCTTGATCGCAAAGGCGCTGAACCTGTCGCGCGCCGAAGTGCACGGCGTCATCACTTATTACCACCACTTCCGTCAGACACCGCCGCCCAGGCATGTCGTGCACGTATGCTGTGCCGAAGCCTGCCAGGCGAATGGCAGCGAAGCGCTGGCCGAACACGCGGCGGCGCGCCTTCAGCACGGGGACATCGAGATGGAACCGATCTATTGCCTGGGCCTCTGTTCCATCGGCCCAGCGATCCGGATCGACGAGACGACACTGCACGCGCGCGTGACGCCGGAAAAGTTCGACTCGCTGGTGGCCGCCCTGGGAGAACGCTCATGAGCATCACCGTTTACGTTCCCGGCGATGCGGCTGCGCTGGCGCTCGGTGCCGACGACGTCGCCGCCGCCATCACGATCGCTGCGGCAAAACGCGGCACGAAGATCCGTCTCGTGCGCAACGGATCGCGCGGCCTGTTCTGGCTGGAGCCGCTCGTTGAAGTTGCCACCGCACAGGGCCGCATCGCCTACGGACCGGTGACGGCGGACGATGTGCCCGGCCTGTTCGCCGCCGGCTTCATTTCAGGCGGCAAACATCCGTTGCGCCTGGGCAACATCGAAACCGTCCCCTATCTTGCGCGGCAACGACGCGTCACCATGCACCGTGTCGGCGTGATCGATCCGCGTTCGCTGGAAGATTATCTGGCGCACGGCGGCGGCAAGGGACTGGCGCTTGCGCGCACGTTGACGCCTGCCGCCATCGTGCAACAGGTCACCGATTCCGGTTTGCGCGGACGCGGCGGCGCCGCCTTTCCCACGGGCATCAAATGGAAGACCGTGCTCGATACGAAGTCCGCGCAGAAATACATTGTGTGCAACGCCGACGAAGGCGACTCGGGTACCTTCTCCGACCGCATGCTGATGGAAGGCGACCCGTACTGTCTGATCGAGGGCATGGCGATCGCCGGCCTTGCGGTCGGCGCCAACAAGGGATACATCTATGTGCGCTCTGAATATCCGCATGCCATCGCGGCCTTGAACGCCGCCCTGGACACAGCAGGCGACTGGCTCGGCGATTTCCAGATCGAAGTGCGCAAGGCAGCCGGTGCCTATGTGTGCGGCGAGGAGACCGCACTGCTCGAAAGCATCGAGGGCAAGCGCGGCATCGTGCGCAGCAAGCCGCCGTTGCCCGCCATCTCGGGCCTGTTCGGCCGGCCGACCGTCATCAACAACGTGATCACCTTCGCCAGCGTGCCGGACATGCTGGCGCAAGGCGCCGCCTCCTATCGCGACCTGGGCGTGGGCCGTTCGCGCGGCACGCTACCGTTCCAGCTCGCGGGCAACATCAAGTACGGTGGCCTGATCGAAGTGCCGTTCGGATGCACGCTGCGCGAACTGCTGTACGACTACGGTGGCGGTTCGCGCTCCGGTCGCCCGCTGCGCGCGGTGCAGGTCGGCGGCCCGCTCGGCGCCTACCTGCCCGAGTCGCAGTTCGATACGGTGCTCGACTACGAGGCCTTCGCCGCCATCGGCGCGGTGCTCGGCCACGGCGGCATCGTCGCTTTCGACGACACGGTGGACATGGCCAGGCAGGCGCGCTACGCCATGAAGTTCTGCGCGCTCGAATCCTGCGGCAAATGCACCCCCTGCCGCATCGGCTCCACGCGCGGGGTCGAGGTCATCGACCGCATCCGCGCCGGGACGGTCGAACAGATCCCGTTGCTGCGCGACCTGTGCGACACCATGACTGCGGGATCGCTGTGCGCGATGGGCGGCATGACGCCGTACCCGGTGCTGTCCGCACTCAATCATTTTCCGGAGGACTTCCAATGAACGACATCGATTACGGCACCCCTGCGGTCGTCGCCGACCGCGAAGTCACCTTGAACATCGACGGCGTCGCAGTCAGCGTCCCCGCAGGCACCACGGTCATGCGCGCGGCGGTGCAGGCCGGCGTCATGATCCCCAAATTGTGCGCGACGGATACGCTGGAGCCGTTCGGTTCCTGCCGCCTGTGCCTGGTCGAGATCGAAGGCCGGCGCGGCTATCCGTCTTCGTGTACCACGCCCGCCGAAGCCGGCATGAAAGTACGCACGCAATCGCCGAAACTCGCCGACCTGCGGCGCAACGTGATGGAACTGTATATCTCCGACCATCCGCTCGATTGCCTCACCTGCGCCGCCAACGGCAACTGCGAACTGCAGACCATGGCCGGCACCGTGGGATTGCGCGAGGTGCGCTACGGCATGGCCGGCGCCAACCACTTCACCGACGTAAAGAAGGATGAATCCAACCCCTACTTCACCTACGATCCCGGCAAGTGCATCGTGTGCAACCGCTGCGTGCGCGCCTGCGAGGAAACTCAGGGCACGTTCGCGCTGACCATCTCCGGCCGCGGTTTCGAATCGCGCGTGTCGGCCGGACAGAGCGAAGACTTCATGGATTCGGAGTGCGTCTCCTGCGGCGCCTGCGTCAATGCCTGCCCGACCGCGACGCTGATGGAAAAGACGGTGATCGCCAAGGGTCAGGCCGAACATTCGGTCACGACGACCTGCGCCTACTGCGGCGTCGGCTGCGGCTTCAAGGCCGAGATGCAGGGCAGCGAAGTCGTGCGCATGGTGCCGTGGAAAGACGGCCGTGCCAACGAGGGGCATGCCTGCGTCAAGGGCCGTTTCGCCTGGGGCTACGCGACGCACGCGGACCGCATCACCAAGCCGATGATACGCGCGAAGATCAGCGATCCCTGGCGCGAAGTTTCGTGGGAAGACGCGATCGCCCATGCGGCCGGCGAATTCCGCCGCATCCAGGACAAGCACGGCAGGAATTCCATCGGCGCCCTGGTGTCGAGCCGCTGCACCAACGAGGAAGATTACCTGGTGCAGAAGCTGGTGCGCGCCGCCTTCGGCAACAACAACGTGGACACCTGCGCCCGCGTCTGCCACTCGCCGACCGGCTACGGACTCAAGCAGACGCTGGGCGAATCGGCCGGCACGCAGACCTTCAAATCGGTCGAGAAGGCCGACGTCATCATGGTGGTCGGCGCCAACCCGACCGACGGCCACCCGGTGTTCGCCTCGCGCATGAAACGGCGTCTGCGCGCAGGCGCGAAACTCATCGTGCTGGACCCGCGCGAGATCGACCTGGTCAAGTCGCCGCACATCCGCGCCGACTACCACCTGAAACTCAGGCCGGGCACCAACGTCGCGGTGCTCACCGCGCTGGCCCACGTCATCGTCACCGAAGGGCTGGTCAACGAACGCTTCATCGCCGAGCGCTGCGAGGCGCAGGCGTTCGCCGACTGGCGCGAGTTCGTCGCCCGCCCGGCCAACTCGCCCGAGGCGCTGGAAGCCGATAGCGGCGTGCCTGCCGCGGAAGTGCGCGCCGCCGCGCGCCTGTACGCCACCGGCGGCAATGCCGCGATCTACTACGGCCTCGGCGTCACCGAACATTCGCAGGGCTCGACCGCGGTGATCGCCATCGCCAACCTCGCCATGGCGACCGGCAACGTCGGCCGCGAAGGCGTGGGCGTGAACCCGCTGCGCGGCCAGAACAACGTGCAGGGTTCCTGCGACATGGGCAGCTTCCCGCACGAGCTGCCCGGTTACCGCCATGTCTCGGACACCATCACGCGCGAACTGTTCGAACATGCCTGGAACGTCAGCATCCAGCCCGAGCCGGGGCTGCGCATCCCCAACATGTTCGAAGCCGCCCTCGACGGCAGCTTCCGCGCGCTCTATTGCCAGGGCGAAGACCCGGTCCAGTCGGATCCGAACACGCAGCATGTGCAGAGCGCACTGGCGGCGATGGAATGCGTGGTGGTGCAGGACTTGTTTCTCAACGAGACGGCGAAGTTCGCGCATGTCTTCCTGCCCGGCGCATCCTTCCTCGAGAAGGATGGCACCTTCACCAATGCAGAACGGCGCATCTCGCGCGTGCGCAAGGTGATGGCGCCGCTGTCGGGCAAGGCCGATTGGGAGGTGACGATGGCGCTGTCCAATGCTCTAGGCTACCCGATGCATTACGAGCATCCGTCGCAGATCATGGACGAGATCGCGCGCCTGACGCCGACCTTTGCCGGCGTCAGTTTCGACAAGATCGACCGTCTGGGCAGCCTGCAGTGGCCATGCAACGAGCACAGCCCGGAGGGCACGCCGACCATGCACGTGGACAGTTTCGTGCGCGGCAAGGGACGTTTCATGATCACGCAATACGTGCCGACCGACGAGAAGGTGACGCGCAAGTTCCCCTTGCTGCTGACCACCGGCCGCGTGCTGTCGCAGTACAACGTCGGCGCGCAGACGCGCCGCACCGAGAACGTGCGCTTCTACGACGAGGACAGGCTGGAAATCCATCCGCACGATGCGGAAGAGCGCGGCATCCGCGAAGGCGACTGGGTCGGCATCCAGTCACGGGCCGGCGACACGGTATTGCGCGCAAAGATTACCACGCGCGTGCAGCCCGGCGTGGTCTACACCACCTTCCACTTCCCCGAGTCCGGCGCCAACGTCATTACCACCGACAATTCCGACTGGGCCACCAACTGTCCGGAATACAAAGTGACGGCAGTCGAGCTGGTGCGTGTGGATCAGCCGTCGGAATGGCAGCTGCGCAACGCGCGCGAAGACAAGAAGCAGAAACGGCTGCTGATCGGGGCCGCAGCTGCATGAATCCGCAGCTGCAACTCGCGGTGCAGCGTCCGGGCAGCTCGCCCTGCCTGGATACCGTGGCGGAGGAGATGCCGGTCGCTTTCGAATACAACGGCATCTCGCATACGGTGATGCTGGCCACGCCCGCCGATCTCGAAGACTTCGCGCTGGGCTTCAGTCTTTCCGAAGGGATCGTCGCGCGGCGCAGCGAGGTTTACGACATCGAAATCGAAGAAGCGGAAGCGGGGATCACCCTGCGCCTGCAGATCGCCAACGGCGCGTTTGCCCATTTCAAGGAACGCCGGCGCAGCCTGGCCGGACGCACTGGCTGCGGCTTGTGCGGCGCAGAAAGCCTGACACAGGTGATGCGCGATCTGCCGCCCGTGGCCGATGGCGCATCATTCCCGCTCGCCGCGCTGCACGAGGGCATGCGCCAACTGCCGGCACTGCAGGCGCTGCAACAGACCACGGGTGCCGTCCATGCCGCCTGTCATGTCGCCGGCGACGGCAGCATCAGTCATGCGCGCGAGGACATCGGCCGCCACAATGCACTGGACAAAACGCTCGGCGCATTGGCGCGGAGCGATGTGCCGAGCCAAGGTGCGCTGATCATCACCAGCCGCGCCAGTTTTGAAATGGTGCAGAAATCGGCCGCGCTGGGCTACGGCATCCTCGCGGCCGTGTCCGCCCCCACTGCGGCGGCGGTGCGCCTGGCGGACCGGCTCAACCTGACGCTGGTCGGTTTCCTGCGCGGCTCCAGCTGCGCCATCTATACCCACACGCAACGTCTGCAAGGAAGTACGACATGAATCCCGATAACCTGATCAAGATGGCCAACCAGATCGGTGCATTTTTCGAAGCCATGCCCAACCGCGAACAGGCGGTGCGGGATATCGCCGCCCACATCCAGCGCAACTGGGACCCGCGCATGCGTGTCGCGATGCAGCAGCACATCAGCAGCACCGGCGGCGCCGGGCTGACGCCGATGGTGAAAGACGCCTTCCGGCTGGTGTAGCCAGACGCGAGCGCGTCGCGGCAAATCAGGAACTGATGCGCCGGCAATAGCAGTACACGAACTGCTGCACCTTGCCGGACGGCGTGTGATGTTCTTCTTTCTGATGTTTCAACAGGGTGAACGCATCGCCGAACTCGTCATGCAATTCATCCGCACGATAGCGCATCACCGGCAGGCCGCTGCATTGCAGCGGCCCGTCTTCGGCGAAAGTGGCAACGATGACATGCCCTCCCGGCTTGACCGCATTGAATACCGTGCGCACGTAAGCATCGCGTTGCCGTGCCGTTGTCAGGAAATGGAACACCGCGCGGTCGTGCCACACGTCGTAACGTTTTCTGGGCAAGTCGACTTCCGTGATGTCCGCCTCGATCCAGCGCACCAAGCTTTCCTGTGCACCCAGACGCCGGCGCGCCGCCTGCAGCGCTGCAGCGGAAAGATCCAGCACCGTCAGGTCGCGGTATCCCTCTGCCAGCAGGTCATCCACCAGCGTCGAGGCGCCGCCGCCGACATCGATGATGCCGACATCCTTGCCCGGGGCAGCCGCCTTGATCAGGTCCAGCGATAGCTGCGCATGGGGCTGGAACCAGCTCACCTCGTCGGTGGCCTTGGTCGTATAGACGGTTTCCCAATGTTCTTTGCCGGGTTGCATGACGGCCTCCCAATCAATGCCCCTCTCCCAGGGGAGAGGGAATGGAAACTCACACCCAGTCCCTGGGCACCAGATACTTGTCGTACAGCTCAGCTTCCGGCGTGCCCTTCTCCGGGTGCCAGTCGTAGCGCCATTTCACCAGCGGCGGCATGGACAGCAGGATGGATTCGGTGCGCCCGTTCGACTGCAGGCCAAAGATGGTGCCGCGGTCGATGACCAGGTTGAATTCGACATAGCGGCCGCGGCGATAGAGCTGGAAATCGCGCTCACGTTCGCCGTAGGGCGTGTCCTTGCGCTTTTCCAGCAGCGGCACATAGGCCGACAGGTAGTGGTCGCCGACGCTCTGCTGGATCGCGAAGCAGCTGTCGAAGTCCGGTTCGCTCAGGTCGTCGAAGAAAATGCCGCCCACGCCGCGCGGTTCGCCGCGGTGCTTGAGGAAGAAATACTCGTCGCACCATTTCTTGAATTTTGGGTGCAGCGACGGATCGAACGGCGCCAGCGAGTTCTTGCAGATCTGGTGGAAATGTTTCGCGTCCTCCTCGAAGCCGTAGTAAGGGGTGAGGTCCATGCCGCCGCCGAACCAGAACACCTTGCTGCCGTCGGGCTTGTGCGCCATGAACATGCGCACGTTGGCGTGCGAGGTCGGCGCGTAGGGGTTGCGCGGATGCATCACCAGCGACACGCCCATCGCCTCCCAGCTGCAGCCTGCCAGTTCGGGACGGTGCGCCGTGGCGGAAGCCGGCATCTTGTCGCCCTGCACATGCGAAAAGGCCACGCCACCACGCTCCAGCACGTTGCCTTCCTCGATGATGCAGCTGATGCCCTCGCCCTTGCCGATGCCGCCGCTGCCGGTGGCGCGCTCCCACTTGTCGCGCAGGAATTTCTTGCCGTCCACCTGTTCCAGGCGGTCGACGATGAGCTCTTGCAGCTCCAGCAGGTATTCTTTGACGGCGGCGGAATTGACGTTGCTCATGACCCTCTCCCTTGGTTCTGTTTTAGTTTCGAATGATTCTACCATCCATCCAGGTGCGTATCGTCGAAGGCCGCTTGCGTTTGCCCACCTTGCCGCGCAGCACCCAGACCTGCTTTCCGAACAGGCGCCGGCATTCTGCATAGGTCCTGACCGGACGCTGCCCGCTCAGGTTGGCACTGGTGGAAACCAGTGCGCGGCCCGCGCTGCGACACAACTGTCTGGCCAGGGGGTGCGCAGTCAGCCGCACCGCCAGCGTGTCATGCTCGCCGCGCAGCCAGCGCGGACAGGAAGACCGGACCGGCATCAGGTAGGTAATGGCCTGCGCGCCATCATGCTGCAGCCTGGCCTGTTCGGCTGACGTGAGTGGCGCCAGATAGCGGGCCACTTGGCGATAGTGCGAAGCGATGAGGATCAGGCCCTTGCGTTGCGGGCGCTGCTTGAGTTTGAGCAGACGCAGCACCGCGCGCCGGTTATCCGGGTCGCAGCCGAAACCGTAGCAGGATTCTGTGGGATAGGCGATAAGGCCGCCGCGCCTGAGGTGGGCAGCCAGTTGGCGGGATGGGAAGGTTTCGCGTTGCACTCGCTGCCCCAGAGTTCGAGACCGACGGGTCTGGATCCTATTTCCGGCCGATGGCGCGATAACCGATATCGCGCCGAATCTGGCAGCCATCGAAATGGATGGTGTCGGCGATTTCGTAAGCGCGCTTCTGCGCCTGCTTCACCATGTCACCCAGGGCAACGACGCACAGCACGCGCCCGCCGCTGGTGACCACCTTGCCGTCCTGCATGGCGGTGCCGGCATGGAACACATGCGCGTCTTCCAGCTTCTTCGGCAAGCCGGCGATAACGTCGCCCTTGCGCGGCGTGTCGGGATAGTTCGCAGCGGCCATCACCACGCCCAGCGCGGTGCGGCGGTCCCATTCCGCTTCGACCTTGTCGAGCGTGCCGTCGATGGCATGCTCGACGATGGCGGCGAAGTCGCTCTTCAGGCGCAGCATGATGGGCTGCGTTTCGGGGTCGCCCATGCGGCAGTTGAACTCCAGCACCTTGAGGCCGCCGTCCGGCGAGATCATCAGTCCCGCATACAGGAAGCCGGTATAGGTGATGCCCTCGCTTTCCATGCCGCGCACCACAGGCTGGATCACTTCGCGCAGCACCTTGGCATGAATCGTCGGCGTAACCACCGGCGCCGGCGAGTAGGCGCCCATGCCGCCGGTATTCGGCCCTTGATCGTTGTCCAGCAGGCGCTTGTGGTCCTGGCTGGTCGCCATCGCCAGCACGTTCTTGCCGTCGACCATGACGATGAAGCTGGCTTCTTCGCCTTCGAGGAACTCTTCGATCACCACGCGCGCACCGGCATCGCCCAGTTTGTTGTCGGACAGCATCATGTCGATGGCATCGAAAGCTTCCTGCTTGCTCATCGCCACCACCACGCCCTTGCCTGCGGCCAGGCCGTCGGCCTTGATGACGATGGGAGCGCCGTGCTTCTCGACATAGGCCTTGGCTTGAGCGATGTCGCTGAAAGTCTCGAAGAACGCGGTGGGGATGTTGTGGCGCGTCATGAAGCGCTTGGCAAAATCCTTGGAGCTTTCCAGCTGCGCCGCGGCCTTGGTCGGGCCGAAGATCTTCAGCCCCGCCGCACGGAACGCATCCACCACACCCGCCGCCAGCGGCGCTTCCGGACCGACCACGGTGAGTTCGATATTCTCGCGCCGCACGAATGCGATGAGCTCGGGAATGGCGGTAATGGCGACGTTCTCCACGCCTTCTTCCAGCGCGGTGCCTGCATTGCCGGGAGCAACATAAACTTTTTGAACCTTGGCGCCTTGCGCCAGACGCCATGCCAATGCGTGCTCGCGGCCGCCGTTACCGATGACTAATATTTTCATGATGACCTCTAAGAAAATGCCGTATCAACTTCGTTCATGGTTCGACAAGCTCACCACGAACAGAGGAATTGCCTCCTTCCCCCTTGCAGGGGGAAGGTTGGGATGGGGGTAGAAAAGTGGGGAGGAATCTCAACGTTACTACCCCCTCCCTGGCCCTCCCCCTGCAAGGGGGAGGGAACTGTGTGCTTAGTGCCTGAAGTGGCGATACCCGGTGAACACCATCGCCAGCCCGTGTTCGTCGGCTGCAGCAATGACTTCCTCGTCGCGCATCGAGCCACCGGGCTGGATGACGGCCTTGGCACCCGCTTCTGCCAACACATCGACACCGTCGCGGAACGGGAAGAAGGCATCCGATGCCACCACGGAACCGGTCAGGCTCAGGCCTGCGTTCTGCGCCTTGATGCTGGCGATGCGGGTGGAATCCACGCGGCTCATCTGGCCTGCGCCAACACCCAATGTCATGCCGCCCTTGCAGAACACGATGGCGTTGGACTTCACGTACTTCGCCACGCGCCAGGCGAACAGCAGGTCGGTCAGCTGCTCCCTGGTCGGCTGCAGCTTGGTCACGACCTTGAGCTGCGCAGCCTGCACGTTGAGTACATCCGGCGTCTGCACCAGCAGGCCGCCGCTCACGCGCTTGAAGTCGAACTGGTTATGCGCGCTGGACAACGGCACGGTGAGCACGCGCACGTTCTGTTTCGCGGCGGTGACCTTCAGTGCCGCTTCGGTGGCGCTCGGCGCGATGATGACTTCCACGAACTGGTTGGCGGTGATCTGGGTGGCCGTCTCGGCATCCAGCTCGCGGTTGAAGGCGATGATGCCGCCGAACGCGGAAGTGCTGTCGGTCGCGTAGGCCAGCTTGTAGGCATTCAGCGCGGTGTCGGCGATCGCCACGCCGCACGGGTTGGCGTGCTTGACGATGACGCAGGCCGGCTGGTCGAAGGTCTTGACGCATTCCCACGCCGCATCGGAATCGCCGATGTTGTTGTAGCTGAGTTCCTTGCCCTGCACCTGGGTGTAGCCGGAAATGCCGCCGGCCACCGGGATGAGATCGCGGTAGAACGCGGCGCTCTGGTGCGGGTTCTCGCCGTAACGCATCTCCTGCACCTTGGCGAAGTTGAAGTTGATCTGCGCCGGGAACGCGCTCTTGCTACCGTCGCTGTTGATCGAGGTGAGGTAGTTGCTGATCATGCTGTCGTAGGCGGCGGTGTGCGAGAACGCCTTCTTGGCCAGGTCGAAACGCGTTGCGTCGCTGACGCTGCCCTTGTTGGTCTGCATCTCGGCCAGCACGTCGGCATAGTCGACGGGATCGGTGACGATGGCGACATGTGCGTGGTTCTTGGCGGCGGAGCGCACCATGGTCGGACCGCCGATGTCGATGTTTTCGATGGCGTCTTCCAGCGTGCAGCCCGGCTTGGCGATGGTCGCCGCGAACGGGTACAGGTTCACCACCACCAGGTCGATGGTCGGAATGTCGTGCTTCTTCAGCGTGGCCACATGCTCGGGCAGGTCGCGGCGCGCCAGGATGCCGGCGTGCACTTTTGGCTGCAGTGTCTTCACGCGCCCGTCCAGCATCTCGGGGAAGCCGGTGTAGTCCGCCACTTCGGTACAGGGCACGCCGTTGTCGGCGAGCAGTTTTGCCGTTCCGCCGGTGGACAGGATCTTCACGCCGAGTGCATGCAGCCCCTGGGCAAATTCGAGGATGCCGGATTTGTCCGACACGCTGATGAGAGCTTGGGTGATGGCCATCTGGGTACTTTCCTTAATTATGGATATCTCTGAGACTTCAGGTTTTCAGGCAATGCAACATGGTTGCCGGAATCCGGGTTCTTATTTGATACGGTGATCCTGCATCTTCTTGCGCAAGGTATTGCGGTTGATGCCGAGCAATTCGGCAGCGCGCGTCTGATTGCCGCCCGCGTGGTGCAGCACGGTTTCGATCAGCGGCTTTTCCGCGCAACAGATCACCATGTCGTATATCCCGCATGACGGCTCTTCGCCGTCGAGGTCCTTGAAATAGTCGTTCACCGCCTTGCGCACATGCTTGGCAATGTCGTTCTCGTTGATGCCGCAATCTTCGGTCATGCTGCCCCCTTGTTATCCACACCCCGGCTCCGCATGCATCAAATCGGGGCCGCCATGCATTGTGAATGCATGCGCGCCCGGTTTGCTGCCTATGCTGCCAGCTCCCCTTCATAAAGCAGTCGTTCGCTGCCCGTTTTTTGTTCTTCAAAGAATTCCGTGACGGCCTGCATCTGTTCGTCCACGCTCTCCAGCTGGTTCATGCGATGGCGGAACACGGCCGAACCCGGCAGGCCCTTGGTGTACCAGGAGATGTGCTTGCGCGCCACGCGCAGCCCGGTATGCTCGCCGTAGAAATCGTACAGGTCGTGCATATGCGCGATCAGCACGTCCTGTATCTCGCCGACGTGCGGCGCAAGCAGGTGCGTGCCGGTCTGCAGGAAATGCTCGATCTCGCGGAACAGCCAGGGTCGACCCTGTGCGGCACGGCCGATCATCACCGCATCGGCACCGGTGTGCTGCAGCACGAAGCGCGCTTTTTCCGGGGTGGTGATGTCGCCGTTGGCGATGATGGGGATGTTCACTTCCGCCTTTACCGCGCGGATGGTGTCGTATTCGGCATCGCCGGTGTAAGCGCAGGCTCGCGTGCGGCCATGGATGGCCAGGGCCTGGATACCGCTGGATTCGGCGATGCGCGCGATGTTGACCGCATTGCGGTTGGCCTTGTCCCAGCCGGTGCGTATCTTCAGGGTGACCGGCACCTCCACCGCGCCGACCACCGCCTCGAGGATCTCGGCCACCAGTTTCTCGTTCTGCATCAGCGCGGAACCCGCCATCACATTGCAGATCTTCTTGGCCGGGCAGCCCATGTTGATATCGATGATCTGCGCGCCGTGATCCACGTTGTAGCGAGCAGCCTGCGCCAGCATGGCAGGATCGGCGCCGACGATCTGCACCGAGATCGGGTCGACCTCGCCTTCGTGGTTGGCGCGGCGTTTGGTCTTTTCGGAACCGTACAGCAGGGAATTGGAAGCCACCATCTCGGACACCGCCATGCCAGCGCCCATGCGCTTGCACAGCATGCGGAACGGCCTGTCGGTCACACCCGCCATGGGGGCGACGACAAGGTTGTTTTTCAGTTTATAGCGTCCGATCTGCATGGCGATTTCCGAAGGGGGCGGCGATTATAAATTAATCAATCCGCCCATGCTATGATGCGCAGAGATTTTTCTGCAAACGGGCATCGACATGGACTTCGATATCGTTATCATCGGCGGCGGACTGGTAGGGGCCAGCCTGGCCTGCGCGCTCCGGGACAGCGGCCTGCGCCTGGCATTGATCGAAGGCCAGCCCTTGCCCAGACTCGATTCCGGCTGGGATAGCCGGATTTACGCATTCACTCCCGGCAATGTGGACTTTCTGCACGAATGTGGTGCATGGCAACGCCTGGATGCGTCACGCGTACAGCAGGTGGAAGAGATGCGCGTGTTCGGCGATGCCGGCTCCAGGCTGAATTTCAGCGCCTATGAAATCGGCGCGCCGGAACTGGCCTTCATTCTTGAAAGCCGCTTGTTGCAACACGCACTATGGCAAGGCCTGGAAGCACAGGGCAACCTCACGCTGCTGCACCCGGCGCAATGCGCGGAGCTTGCGCTACAGGAAGACGCCGCCCGCCTGCGCTTGCAGGACGGCCGCGAGATTCGCGCCAGGCTGGTCGTCGGTGCGGACGGCCGCGATTCCTGGGTGCGCCATCAGGCGGTCATGCCGGAAGCCCCCACGCCGTACCATCAGCACGGAGTGGTCGCCAACTTCAGCATCTCCAAGGCACATCGCGGCATCGCATATCAATGGTTCCAGCCCGACGGCATCCTCGCACTGCTGCCGTTGCCGGGCAGACGCATCTCCATCGTCTGGTCGGTCAGCCCGGAGAAGTCGGCCGAATTGCTGGCGCTTACTCACGAAGCATTCTGCGCTCGCGTATCCGAGGCTTCGAACCACACGCTGGGCGAATTGCAGGTCATCACTCCGCCGGCCGCCTTCGCCCTGCGCGTGCTCAACCTGGCACACCTGACCAAGCCGCGACTGGCGCTGATCGGCGATGCCGCCCATAACGTGCATCCGCTCTCGGGACAGGGCGTGAACCTCGGCCTGCGCGATGTGCGCGAACTGGCAAAGGTATTGTCGCAGCGCGGCGCCCTCGATTGCGGCGATATCAGCCTGTTGCGGCGCTACGAAAAAGCCCGCCAGGGCGATATCATGTCCATGCAGCTCACCACCGATACGCTGAAGAACCTCTTCGTCAACGACAACCCGCTGCTGCGCGCCTTGCGCAACGTCGGCCTCGACGCGACCAACCGGATCGTGCCGCTGAAGAAGATGCTGGCGCGCCACGCACTCAACTGATTCTTTCCTCAAGGATGTAACATATGTTCAGAACCCTGCTGTTATTGCTGCTCTCCGTTTCTCTGGCCCACGCTGCCGAAACCGACAAGACGGCCGCCGCCATCAAGGACACGCTGCTCAAGAACTACGAACAACTGATCGGCCCGGTCGACCAGGTCAACAAATCGCCGATTCCCGGTTTGTACGAGGTGGTGACAGGGGATCACATCTTCTATACCGACAAGACCGCGCAGTACCTCATCGATGGCAGCATGTTCGACCTGAAGGCAAGGCGCAACATCACCCAGGCGCGCGCGCAGAAATTGTTCGCGGTCGATTTCAGCAAGTTGCCGCTGGAACTCGCCGTGAAAAAGGTCAAGGGTGACGGCAGCCGCAAGATGGCCTATTTCGCCGATCCGAACTGCGGTTTCTGCAAGAAGCTGGAGCACGAACTGGAAAGCGTGAGCAACGTCACGCTATACCTGTTCCTCTATCCCATCTTCCCGGGCTCTCCGGAAAAGGTGCAGGCGATCTGGTGCAGTCCCGATCCGGCCAAAGCCTGGGACGACCTGATGCTGAAGGGCATACAACCGGCAGCCGCAAAGTGCGATGCTCCCACCGACAAGGTAATGGCGCTGGGCAGGAACCTCAAGGTGAACGGTACGCCGGCTCTGGTGTTCGCCAATGGGGTGGTGAACCCCGGTTACCTGCCTGCCGCCGAGCTGGAAAAAGCGCTGGATAACAACAAATAGGCGTTAACGGCAGAAAATCGTGCGCAACCTGTTCCGGCACATCGCCACACTGAGTGCCACCCTGTGGGTGGGCGGCATGTGGATGCTCGGCTACGTGGCCGTACCTGCGTTGTTCAGGTGGCTGCCCGACCGCCAGCTGGCTGGCATGGTGGCGGGCCAGATGTTCACTCTGCTGGCTTACATCGGCATTGGCTGCGCACTGTATCTGCTCGTCTTCCAGCTGCGGCAATCCGGCCGCGCGGCGCTACGAAGCCGCGCCTTCCTCGTCACCCTCGCGATGTTGCTGCTCGTCCTCGCCGGGCAATTCGTACTGCAGCCCATCCTTGCCAGCCTCAAGGCACAGGCCCTGCCGCTGGAGGTGATGCAAAGCGCCTTTGCGACACAGTTCAGAACCTGGCACGCCGTATCCGGCATCCTCTATCTGATACAGAGCCTGCTCGGCATCGTCCTTGTGCTGGATATCAAGAGCCGATAGCGCCGCCTCCTGACAGGAGGTCGCAGTCTGGGCTGGATTACCACTCGAACGTCAGGCCGCTTGCGCCACGGGCTGATGCGAATGCAGAAACCAGCGATCCAGCACTACGTGGCGGGTGAACCACCGGTTGCCCAGCAGCACCCCTCCAAGCAGCGTGCGCATGAATGCCGGCCCCGCGCCCTCGGTCGCCGCGGTTGGCCCGAAACGCGCGCTCAAGGCGTTGCGATAGGATTGCAATTGTTGTTCGCGGTAATCCCCGCGCGCTTCCAGGATGGTGGCGGCCGCCATGAGGCCGGACTCGACGGCCGGCCGAATGCCTTCGCCGCTCTGCGGATAGGCCAGCCCGGCGGCATCGCCGACAAGCAGCACGCCGTCACCGACCGGTTTGCGCACGGCATGCCCGTAGAGCAGGTAGGCATGCCCATGAAAGCGGTCCGGGATATCCTGCGGAATTCTGCCGCGCTGCTTCAGGAAACTGCAGAAGTGTGCCAGGTGATCGGAAAGGCGATGGTTTCCCTCCCGCCCCAGTCCTATATTGAGATAGCTGCCCTTGCGGAAACACCATCCGTACCCTTTCAGGTCGCGGCAAAAATATAGCTCCGGCATTTCCCCCTGTACGCGGCAATCTTCGCTCTGCGCCATGTTCAGCCTGAATTCGATTTCTTTTGCGGCGATCGCGGGTTCGTCGGCCCCCAGCTTGGCCCCCATGAAGCGTGCCACAGGGCAGAAATGTCCACCAGCCCCGACAAGCATCGGCGTCGAGATGGCTTCGTTGACGATCCAGTGCTCGCCGCTCCGGCGCAAGGATTTCAGGCCTTGACCAAGCAGCAGGCGGGCTGCCGAACGGCGCAGCAGATAGTCGTCGAATTCATAGCGGCGGATACCGTAACTCACCGTGTCCGGATAGCGGGTCTCCAGATTGCCGCCATCGATCAGGCCAGTGCGGAAGGCCGTGATCGGCTGCAATACATGTTGCACGGCATACGCCGCAGTATCGAGCTGCAAGGCCTCCAGCACCGCCGGGGTAACCCAACCGGCACACACCTTGTCGCGCGGGAACAGCGCCTTGTCCATGACCATCACGTCCATGCCGCGCCGACGCAGCTGCCAGGCACAGGTCGACCCTGCCGGACCGCCGCCCACGATGAGCGCATCACAGCCTTGCATGATCTGCCCCAGTGGAAACGAGTGGCGCTTCATACAGGTATTGCCTGGTCCAGGGAATCTGGTTGTTGCCTGCACGCGCGAAGCAAACCTGGAACAGTTGCATGTCGCCGGTCTTGAAGGTGGTCAGGGAGCCGGCCAGATACAGGCGCCATGCACGCACGAATCTTTCATCGAACATCTCCCGCACGCGCTCGATATTATCCTCGTATCGTTGCAGCCAGTGTTCCAGCGTCCTGGCATAGTGCATGCGCAGGTTCTCCACATCGAGGACGGAGAAATCGAACGGCTCGAAGATCTGCATCATCTGCGCCAGACTCGGCGGACTCGCACCGGGGAAGATATGGCGCTCCGCCCAAGCGTCCATCGGCCGGGGGTAGTTCAGTCCGATGGTATGGATCAGGCCCCGTCCATCCGGTTTGAGGCACCGGTCTATGACCGCCCCCAGCTCCTGATAATGCTCCGTTCCCACATGTTCGAGCATGCCGACCGAAACGAAAGCATCGAACTTGCCGCGCACGTTGCGGTAGTCGTCCTCGACGAATTCGACCAGGCCATCCAGCCCGTCGGCGGCGGCACGCTGCCGCGCATAGGCAATCTGTTCGGTGGAGATATTGTAGGCGCGCACCTTCGCCCCGTAGTGCCTCGCCATGTGCATGGCCAGTGCGCCCCAGCCACAGCCCGCCTCCGCCACGGCATCGCCGGGCTGCAAACGCAGCTTGCGGCAGACATGATCCATTTTGGCGAGCTGCGCCTCTTCGAGGCTGGCAGCGCCGTGCGCAAAATACGCGCAGGTATACACCATCCGTTCCTCCAGCCAGAGTTTGTAGAAGCTGTTGCCGATGTCATAGTGATGCCGGATATTACGACGCGCGCCGATGATGGTATTGCGCCGCACATCGTAGATGGGCGCCAGCAGTTTTTTTATCACCTTGTCCTGGCTGCGTAGCGGCCAGACCCTGAATACCGCTTCCAGAAATTCGAGCAGGTTGCCCTGCACCTCGATACGCCCCTCGGAGTAAAGCTCACCGAAATAAAGCTCATGATCGATGAACAGTTTCACCAGCGCACCGGGGTCGCGTATGACCACGCTCGCCACGCCGCTCCCATGTTTGCCCTGCATCACCAGGCCGTTCCACAGCACCACCTGTACCGGCGGATTGCCGAGGGCATTCATGATCTTCGCCAGCAACAACCGCGCAGTGACAGACAGCATGCCGCCAAAGGTTATTTGCGGTTCGGTGGTTGATGCCAGGTAGTTGTATTCGCCGCGGATCGCTTTGCCGGAGGATTCTTCTGCTCGTTCTGGCCTCATGTGCACTCCCGGGCTGGTTATTGACTGGTCTAGTTCATTGCAGCACGTCCGCTTCAGGCATTCGGACGGGGAGCGCCATCCGAAGGCCGCACGATCACACGCAGAATGGGATGCGCGCCGTATTCCAGCTGGGAGAAGAACAGTTCGCTGAAGAAGGCCTCGCCGTCCCTGTCCATTGCCCAGAAAAGATGCCCGCAATGGGACAGGAAAAGCAGGCGCGAATTGATCAGCCCGTTGCTCAACAGCGCGGTATCGGACAGCTGCGGAAACAACAGGGAGATATGATGCTGCGCCAGTTCGCTGCGGCTGAAGCCGAACAACTCTTCGCTGGCGTCTGTGCAATCCTGGATCATGCCGCTTTGATCCAGCGTGAGCGCAGCCGGCTCGCCCATCCCCGACTGATATTGCATCGAACCGAAAAACTGGGTTTGTAGCGCGTCCATGGTCAGTGGTCCTTTCTTCCGCTGGAATTGATTTCGGCCTCTGCTGCCAACCAGTCGTCGAGTTCGTACCCGGGCGCAAAACCTCTGGCAGCGGACTTGTAATAGGCGTTTATCTCGATTTTTTCTCGCAAGTCCGAGGGGAGGGAGGGGGGAATATCGGCAATCTGGCGGCTCGACTTGCTTTGTTTGCTCGGTCTCATGTCACGCTCCCTGATCAAGAATGATGAAGTGGGTGTGCTGGGACGATTGAATGTACGCCGCTATTCTGGCCGGATAAATACGGGAATATACGTAGGTGTTATTGGAAGCCGTCCTCCAGTTGGCTAGAATGTGGGGCATATTGCCTGGATGAACCGCCTCCAAACCCAGACCGACCACTTAGAAGGAACAATATTGCTGATACGCATCGGCGTTTTCATCTTCTGGCTGATCCATTTCCTGCCGTTCCGGGCGATCGTCGCCATCGGCAATGGACTCGGCATACTGCTTTACCCATTGGCCGCCGAGCGCCGCAAGGTCGGCATGATCAATCTGGCACTGTGCTTTCCCGACCTGGGCGATGCGGCGCGCGGGAAGCTGGTGCACGCGCACTTCAAGGTGTTCTGCCGCAGCCTGATCGAGCGCAGTATCCTGTGGTGGTCCAGTGCCGATCGGATACTCGGCCTGATCCGGGTCGAGGGCATCGAACATTTCGAGGCGATCAAGGACAAGCCATCCATTTTGCTGATGCCCCATTTCGTCGGCATGGATATCGGGGGACAGTGGGTTGCACTGCATACCGACGGGGTCAGCATGTATGCGAACCAGAAGAACAGGTATCTGACCGAGCTGCTGCTGAAAAAGCGTGGGCGTTTCCGCCATCAGCACCTTTATTCGCGCCAGCAGGGCCTGCGCCCCATCCTGAAATGCATCCGCGCAGGCAAACCCTTCTTTTATCTTCCGGATCAGGACCAGGGCGTGAAGGATGGCGCATTCATCCCCTTCTTCGGCGTGCCCGCAGCGACCATGACTTCGGTGCCGCGCATCGCGCAAATGACCGGTGCCAAGATCGTGCCCTGCGTCACGCGTCTGCTGCCCGGCGGGGAAGGATATGTGCTGACCTTCTATCCGGCCTGGGAGAATTATCCGAGCGGGGACGACATCGCCGATACGCGCCGCGTGAACGAATTCATCGAGCAACGCGTGCGGGAGATGCCGGAGCAATATTTCTGGTTGCACAAGCGTTTCAAAACCCGCCCCGCGGGGGCAGCCCCGCTCTATCCGAAGTGATACGGCCGCAAGGGAATACTCACCCGCATCCACCCGCCACCCAGACCGGGCACCTCAATTCAATGCAGGTTCGCCGCCGCGCGGGAACAGCACCCACATGCGCCCGGACTGCCTCATGCTGCCGGCTCGCACAGCCGCATAATCACCAAAGCCCCAGAAGAAATCCGCACGCACCGCGCCCTTGATCGCGCCGCCGGTATCCTGCGCGAACATGAGGCGATTGAGCGGATCGCTGCTGTTGGGATAGGTGGTGGAAAGGAACACCGGCACGCCCAGCGGGATGGTGCGCTGATCGACGGCGATGCTGTATTCATTGGTCAGCGGCACGCCCAGCGCGCCCAGCGGCGCGGACAACGAATCCGGCAGCACGCGAAAGAAAACGTAGCTGGGATTCTGTCCCAGCAGGACAAATAGCCGTTCCGGATTCTTCGCGGCCCAATTCTTGATGCCCTGCATGGAAGCTTCTTCCGGCTTGAGTTCGCCCATGTCGATGAGCTTCTTGCCGATCGAGGCGTAGCCATGACCGTTCTGGTCGGCGTAGCCCACCTTCACGCGCGTGCCGTCTTCCAGTTCGATCCGGCCGGAACCCTGTATCTGCAGGAAGAACAGTTCGACCGGATCTTCCACCCAGAACAGCTCGCGTCCTTTCAGCGATTGATCGAGGCCGGCATCGATCTCGGCCCGATTGAAATAGGGCACCACACGTTTCCCTTCCAGGCGGCCGCGCACCCGCTGCCCCCTGAATTGCGGATACAGCTCACCCATGTCCACCTCAAGCATGTCCTCCGGTGGCGCATAGAGGGGATAAGCAAAGCGTTTGCTGCGCGTGCGACTGCCCTTCAGCAGCGGCTCGTAATAGCCGGTGATGAGACCGGTGTCGGTGCCGTCCGGATTGAACACCTGGTAGGGCGTGAACCAGGTTTCGTAGAAGGCGCGTTGCGCCACTGCATCGTCGCTGCCTATCTTCGCTGCCGCAGCGCAAATGGGCAGCCACACCGGCTTCAGGCGGAGTGCGCGGCAGCTTTGCTGCATGGCGGGCCACGAGGCGGACAGGTCGGGCGCGGGCCAATCCGGCAACATCTCCCACTTGCTGACCATGAAATCGGGCGCGACCTTGCCGACCGGCACCCTGACTTCCACCGGTACCGGCTTGGGCGCCTGACAGGCCGCAAGCAAGGCAGCCATGGCCAGCGCCAGCCAGATCGACTTGTCCCGGATCATGGTTGCCTTCATCGCCTAGTGGAGTACGCGCGGGACGCTCAGCACGAATTGGGGGATGGGAACGGAAAATTCCCCGCCGTCCTCGACCTGCATCTGGTAGCTGCCCGACATGGTGCCGACCTGCGTGGCCAGCACGGTACCGCTGGTGTATTCGAAACTCTGCCCCGGCTTGATGACCGGTTGCTCGCCCACGACGCCTTTCCCCCTCACCTCCTGCACATGGTTGTTGGCGTCATTGATGATCCAGTGGCGGCTCAGCAGCTGCACGGCGCGCTCGCCCTCGTTGGTGAGCGTGATGGTATACGCGAATACATAACGGTTGTCGGCTTCGTCGGACTGGTCGGCAAGGTAGCGCACTTGCACGGAGACCTGGATGCGGTAGCGGGAGGAATCTTCCATCGCGGCATTTCACCGTATTTTGCACGCCATGACAAGCGGCGTTTCGCTGCGCGCCGATGATTGCCCGCGTGGCGGGACGGCTAATGCTGCCGGATCAGCCCAAGCCTTCTCAGGATATTGGCGGCAGTGGTGGAAACGCGGAACTTCTCGGGCATTTCGACCTTGTGCGCTTTCACCAGCTCCGGCACCTCGGCATACGCGAGGTGGCGCTGCAATGCGGCGTGCAACTGCACCTTCAGGGTCGGAACGCTGATCGGCTTGTGCAGGATGCGGAACACCTGCGCCTGGTTGATGAGGTCGATCACCAGCTCGGCATCCTTGGCCCGGGTTGCGATGATGGAAAGAATCTGCGGATATTCCTGTTTCAACAGCTTGAGCATCGACGTCAGCCGCTCCTGGCTCGATTCGACATCCGCAATCACGACGGCGACCTCGTGCTTCTTCAGCATGCTCAACGCGGCGTCGGTATCCTCTGCATAAAACACCGGACACAGGCTTCCGATCAGCTCCCTGACCACCCGGAAAACTTCCTCATCCTCGTCGATCACCAGTACGCCGGCCGCCATCTTTTCCGGCAAGGGTACCGCGGCAGACTTCGTATTGGCCAGTTCGAGCGCAATCGTCGCAGCCTCCCCCACCAGCGTCTGCAGCGCCTGGTTGTCCCATGGCTTGTTGATGAACCGGTACACTTCGCCGTCGTTGATCGAACCCACGATGGAGGCCAGGTCGGAATAACCCGTCAACAGGATGCGCACGCTGCGCGGCGATATCTCGCGCGACCGCCGCAGCATCTCCACTCCCGTCATGCCCGGCATGCGCTGGTCGCTGATGATGACGTGCATCTGGTAGCGGGTCAGGAAATCCAGCGCCTTGTTGCCGTCGGTCGTGGTGAACACGTGGTAGCGCTGGCGAAACAGGGATTTCAGCGCAGTCAGGATGCGCTCCTCGTCATCCACGATCAGCAGATTGGCTTTCTTCAGGCCCGGCTCCAGCGTGATCGGACTGTCCCCGAACGCCTCCTCCGGCTCGCCCGCATTGCTTCCATGCACCGTATCGAACCTGAGTCCGCGTGCGGCATCCAGCAGCTTCGACGCATTGGGAATGCCCACTGCCGGCGGCCTGCCATGATTGATCAGCGCATCGATCGCAGCCCGGAAGGCATCGGCGAATTCCTGCGCTGTCTGGTAACGGTCGGCAGGCTTCTTGGCAAGGGCCTTGCCCAGCACCTGGTCGATCTCGGGCGAAAGCGCCGGGTTCAACGCGGAGGGTTTTTCCGGCACGGCATTGACCACTTGCTGCATGATGGCAGCGACCGTGCCGGTGAACGGCTTCCGGCCGGTCAGCAACTCATAGGCAAGGATACCGATCGAGTACAAGTCCGTGGTCCGGTCGATTCTGGCACCGGTGAACTGTTCGGGCGACATGTACGACGGGGTGCCGACCAGTTCGCCAGCCCTGGTCAGTTCGGACGAATCGATGCGCGCGATGCCGAAGTCATTGATCTTGATGCGCCCGTCATTGTTGATCATGATGTTGGCCGCCTTGAGGTCGCGGTGGATCACGCCCTGCGCATGGGCATAACCGATGCCGTCCAGCGTCTGCAGAATGATCTGTGCAACTTCCTGCAGGCCGAATTTCTCGTTGGCCGCCAGGTGATGAGCAAGCGTCTTGCCGTTGACCAGCTCCATGATGATGTAGGCCGCCCGCTCATCCTCGATGTAATCGTAGATCTGCACGATGCGCGGATGCACCAGCCGGCCCACCGCCTGCGCCTCGTGGCGGAAGCGCTGCAACACATGCTCGCGGTCGCCCTCCGGCAAGGCGCTCTTGTTGACGCCCTTGATCGCCACTTCGCGCGAGATCGCGGGATCCCAGCCCTTGTAAACGACGCCCATGCCGCCGCTGCCAAGCTCGCCCTGGATCTGGTACTTGCCGATTTTCGTCACGGGTTCGTTCATGGACCGGCCTAGCCCTCCAGTTGCGCTTCGTCAGGTGGCGTCAGCGGCAGCCACACGGTGAATTTCGTCCCCACATTGGGCTTCGAGTCGACGCTGATCCTGCCGCCGTGCTGCTGGATGATCTTGTACGAGATGGACAATCCCAGACCGGTGCCCTTGCCGACCTCCTTGGTCGTGAAGAACGGATCGAAGATCTTGGACATGACCTCGGCCGGAATGCCGGACCCGTCATCCTCCACGTCAACCGCGACACCTTCACCGTCGGGACGGGAGGTCAGTGTGAGCGTCCCGCGCTCGCCCGGCATGGCCTGTATGGCGTTGGTGACCAGGTTCAGGAACACCTGGTTGATTTGCGAGGGTGCACAGGTGATCTCCGGGATATCGCCGAAGTTCTTGACCACATTGACGGACTTGAGCTGGTGCTTGGCCAGCAACAGCGTATTGTTGAGGCTTTCGTTCAGGTTGGTGTGCGCGACTTTGCTGCGGTCAAGCCGGCTGAAGTTCTTCAGGTTGCCGACGATCTCCGACACCTGGCCGGTGCCGAACAGGCCGTCCCTGACCAGCTTGTCCAATTCTTCGATCACATGCTGCTGCTTCAGGGTGCCGAGCAGTGCGCTCGTCTGCTGGAACTCGCGCGACAGCCCTTCTGCATCATCGCCCGCCCGGAGGAATTCGAGCAGCTTGTCGCAATGATCCAGCGTATCGCCGATCACAGGCAGCTGCTCGGAGACCTGCCCCAGGCTGTTCTTCACGTAAGCCAGCGGCGTGTTGATCTCGTGCGCGACCCCGGCCACCATTTGCCCGAGCGAGGACATCTTTTCCGACTGGATCAATTGCGCCTCGGATTCCTTCAGATGCTTGAGGGCATCCGACAACTCGCGCGTGCGTGCCTCGACCCGATGCTCCAGCGTCTGGTTGGCCGCCCGCAATCTGGCCCCGAAATAGATCAGCAGCACCAGCAGGGCCGATGCGTAATAAACCAGATATATGCGGTAACGCTCTTTTTCCTGCAGCGCTTCTTCCAGCTCGCTGTTGAACGACAACGTCAGGTTGATCAGGCGCGGACCCGTGCTCAATCCCTCCAGCCGGGTGTAATGCCCCAGTTCCACCGGAACATGTTCCAGCAGGGCCTGCCCCGCCGTTGCGATCCGGGCCTGCTCGTTCGTGCCTGGGAGGAGGGTACCCAGCTGTGCCACCGAATCCTGCAGGATGAGGCGCCGGGATTCGTCCCCATGCAGGAAATATTGCGGCGCGGCCTCGCCCAGTCGGCTCAACACCGGCAGCAGGGATGACAATGATTTTTGCGTCCGCTGCTGCGCGCTCGCTTCGGCTACCGCATTCATCAGGTCCTGCAGCATCGCCTTGTTGGCCCGGTTCTCGGACAGGAATTGCTGCACCAGTTCGGACTTCAGCTGGATGGCGCTTCTGAGTTCGGGCAGGCCGCTCCTGAGCGCTTTGCTGGAGGTCAGCCCGGCGAAGCGGGTAATGTCGCGCAGCGCTTTTTCGCCCGAGTCGGTGCGGGCAGGTGGCGCATCCTGTCCGCCCAGATCGATGCGCGCACGCTGCACCTCCATATCCCAGCGGCCATCGATCTCCTTGACCTCGTTCAGCAGGCTCATCACCTCGTTCTGCTCGCGCAGATCGACCGCTTGGGTCTTATCGTAAAAAAACCACAGAGCACCCAGCATGATCGAGACCACCAGCCCCATCAGAATGTTCTGCTCGATCTCAGATCTGTTCATATCAACCCTGTTGTTCTGCGATACCGTTTCTTGAAATCCCACCCGCCATTGCGTCGCCACAGCAACCTGCCCCGCTACGCCAGCCGGCAACCCGTATCGCCGCCAGCTCACCGCACACGGGACAGCGCAGCCGATTCAACTGGAATCAGCCGCGTGGCGCCATGTCTGCCCGACACCTGCGGAAATTTGCGTTTCAGATATGCCGCAACCGATCCGGCGTCAATCAAACAGCAAGCTGTTCTTTCCGCACGGTGGCTTTGCGAGCACTTAATTCCCCTATTGGGCGGCATCTTATACTTAATGCGCAGCCATTCACATACTCTGGACTGCCTATATAACGGCATAGTACCGCCTATACCTTCAACCATTTGATCATCATGGTTTTGCGCCGCCCGCAATACGCCGATTGCCCTGCCGCGTTCCCCGCTCGAACCCCTGCAGTGTCAGCACAAGCCGCGCCGGACGTCCCCGGCCATGGAAACGGGCTGATGTGCCCGGAGGAGTTTCGGGTAAAATGGCCGTCTCGAATTCAAATCATCCTGAGGACCAACATGTATCAGATCGCACCCAGCATCCTTTCCGCCAACTTCGCCAGGCTCGGCGAAGAGGTCGACAACGTGCTCGCCTCCGGCGCGGACATCGTGCACTTCGACGTGATGGACAACCATTACGTGCCCAACCTGACCATCGGACCGCTGGTCTGCGAAGCGCTGCGCAAGCATGGCGTGACCGCCCCCATCGACGTGCACCTGATGGTCAAGCCGGTGGACCGCATCATCCCCGATTTCGCCAAGGCCGGCGCGACCTACATCACCTTCCATCCGGAAGCCTCCGAACACATCGACCGCACCATCGGCCTGATCAAGGAAAGCGGCTGCAAGGCCGGGCTGGTATTCAACCCCGCCACGCCGCTGGATGTGCTGGAATACACGCTGCCCAAGCTCGACATGGTGTTGCTGATGTCCGTCAACCCCGGTTTCGGCGGCCAGAAGTTCATTCCCTACGTGCTGGACAAGGCACGCAAGGTGCGCGCCATGATCGATGCCGGCAAGTACAACTGCCGCCTGGAGATCGACGGCGGCGTCGGCCCGGCCAACATCAGGGAAGTGGCGGAAGCGGGCGTGGATACCTTCGTGGCAGGCTCGGCCGTTTTCGGCAAACGCAACGAGCAGGACAAGAACCGCTATGACACCATCATCGGCGAGATGCGCGCCGAACTGGCGAAAGTCAAAAAATAATGGGTTTCAAAAAATTCCCCCTGCCCATTTCGGCCATCGTCATCGACCTCGACGGGACGCTATTGCATACGGCACCGGAACTCGCAGAAGCAGCCAATCGCATGCTGCGCGACATGGGCCGCCCGCCCGTATCGCAGGATCTGTTGATGAGCTATATCGGCAACGGCATCTCCTGGCTGGTGAAGCGCGCGCTGACCGGCGACATGCATGCCGAGCCGGATGCCGTCCTGTACGACCAGGCTTTGCCCGTCTTCGAGAAGCATTACACCGAACTGCTGCTGCAAAGCAAACCCTTCACCGGCGTGGTGCAGGGGCTGGACGCGATGAAGGCGGCCGGCTTCCGGCTGGGCTGCATCACCAACAAGGTAGCGCGCTACACCGAACCGCTGCTGAAAGGGATCGGCCTGTCGCATTACTTCGACATCGTGCTGTCCGGCGATACGCTGCCGGAGAAGAAACCGCACCCGCTGCCGTTGCTGCACAGTGCCAAATTCTTCGGGATACCGGTCGACAGGATGCTGCTGATCGGCGATTCGCTGAACGATGCCGTGGCCGCGCGTGCCGCAGGCTGCCCGGTGTTCTGCGTGCCTTACGGTTATAATCACGGCGAGCCGGTGGACGGACTGGATCTGGATGCCGTGATCGCCGACCTGCCAGCTGCACTGAAACTGATCAACCGCGCCTGACCCATGACACATAACGACCTCTCTGCGAAGACGACCGCCTGGCGATGGTGATTCCGCATCGCCAGATGCTGCGCCACCCGTCGTCTTCGAAATCCATTTAGAGAGGCTCTGATGCTGTCCCCTGTTACCGAACAAGAATTCCAATCACTCGCCAAGCAAGGCTACAACCGCATCCCTCTGGTCGCGGAAACCTTCGCCGACCTCGACACGCCGCTGTCGCTGTATCTCAAGCTTGCCAACCGTCCCTTTTCTTATCTGCTGGAGTCGGTGCAGGGCGGCGAGCGCTTCGGACGCTACTCCTTCATCGGCTTGCCAGCCGACACGCGCATCACCGTGCGCGGCAAGCAGGTCACGCTGACCACGCCCGCCGGCGAGACCACCCGGGAGGTCGCCGATCCGCTCGCCTATATCGAGGAATACCGGACGCGCTTCAAGGTCGCACCGCTGTCGGGGCTGCCGCGCTTCACCGGCGGGCTGGCCGGTTACTTCGGCTACGACACGGTGCGCTATATCGAACACAAGCTGGCCAGCACGCAGAAACCCGACGTGCTGGGCACGCCCGATATCCTGCTGATGCTCACCGAGCAGCTCGCGGTGGTCGACAATCTTTCCGGCAAGCTCACGTTCATCGTATATGCCGATCCCGCGCATGCCGATGCCTACCGCTCCGCACTGCAGCGCCTGGACGACCTGCAGCGCGCCCTGCGCCAGCCGGTGCAGATTCCCGATGCGCCGCAAATGCGCCGCTACGAGGCCAAATCCGAATTCGGCGAGGCCGCGTTCAAGGCCGCAGTGGAAAGATCCAAGCGCTACATCTTCGATGGCGACATCATGCAGGTGGTGCTGTCGCAGCGCATGTCGCAACATTTCCCCGCATCGCCGCTGTCGCTGTACCGCGCGCTGCGCAGCATCAATCCGTCGCCCTACCTGTTCTACTATGACATGGGCGACCACCATGTGGTCGGATCCTCGCCGGAGATTCTGGCACGCCTCGAAGGAGACACCGTCACCGTGCGTCCCATCGCCGGAACGCGTCCGCGCGGCAAGACGCCGCAGAAGGATGCCGAGCTGGCGGAAGAACTGCTGGCCGATCCCAAGGAGCTGGCCGAGCATCTGATGCTGATCGATCTCGGCCGCAACGACATCGGCCGCGTGGCCCAGAACGGCACGGTCAAGCTGACCGACAAGATGGTGATCGAGCGCTATTCGCACGTGATGCACATCGTCTCCAACGTCGAGGCGAAACTCAGGCAGGGCCTGGGCGCGATGGACGTGCTCAGGGCCACCTTCCCCGCCGGCACCGTATCCGGCGCCGCCAAGGTGCGCGCGATGGAGATCATCGACGAGCTGGAACCGAGCAAGCGCGGCATCTATGCCGGAGCGGTCGGCTATCTCGCCTTCAACGGCGACATGGATGTCGCCATCGCACTGCGTACCGCCGTGGTGAAGGACGACACGCTCTATGTGCAGGCCGGGGCCGGCATCGTCGCCGACTCCGTGCCCGACAGCGAGTGGCTGGAGACGCAGAACAAGGCACGCGCGGTGCTGCGCGCGGCCGAGATGGTGCTGGACGGGCTCGATGCGCGGACGCACCGCTAGGGAGAAGCAGACATGTTACTGATGATCGACAACTACGACTCCTTCACCTATAACTTGGTGCAGTATTTCGCCGAGCTCGGCGCGGACGTGCTGGTCTACCGCAACGACGAGATCACGGTGGAACAGATCGAGCGACTGAATCCGCAGCACCTGGTCGTGTCGCCCGGCCCGTGCACGCCGAACGAGGCGGGCATCTCGGTCGCCGCGATCAGGCATTTCGCCGGCAGGATCCCGTTGCTCGGCGTGTGCCTCGGCCACCAGAGCATAGGCCAGGCCTTCGGCGGCAGGATCGTCCACGCCAGGACGCTGATGCATGGCAAGACCTCGCTGATCCGCCACAACGGCAACAGCGTGTTCACCGGGTTGCCCAACCCGTTCACCGCGACGCGTTACCATTCGCTGGTGATCGAGCGCGAGACCCTGCCGGACTGCCTGGAGATCACCGCCTGGACCGACGACGGCGAGATCATGGGCGTACGCCACAAGACGCTGGCAGTGCACGGCGTGCAGTTCCATCCCGAGTCCATCCTGACCGAACACGGGCATGACATGCTGAGGAATTTTCTGGAAGGGAAGCGATAGCCATGATCACCCCACAACAGGCGCTGGTGCGCCTGATCGAGCAGCGCGAGATCTTTTACGACGAGATGCTGTCGCTGATGCGGCAGATCATGGGCGGCGAAGTCTCGCCGGTGCAGATCGCCGGCATCCTGATCGGCTTGCGCGTCAAGAAGGAAACCATCGGCGAGATCTCCGCGGCGGCGTTCGTGATGCGCGAGTTCGCCACCCAGGTTCCGGTCACGCGGCGCGAGCATCTGGTGGACACCTGCGGCACCGGCGGCGATGCCGCGCACACGTTCAACATCTCGACGGCCAGCGCGTTCGTCGCGGCAGCGGCGGGCGCACGGGTCGCCAAGCACGGCGGACGTTCGGTGTCTTCCACCTGCGGCTCGGCGGACGTGCTGGAGGCGCTGGGCGTCAACCTCAACCTGACTCCGGAACAGGTGGGGCGCAGCATCGACCAGATCGGCATCGGCTTCATGTTTGCGCCCAACTTCCACGGCGCGATGAAACATGCGGCGCCGGTGCGCAAGGAACTGGGGGTGCGCACGCTGTTCAACGTCCTCGGACCGCTGACCAATCCCGCCGGGGCGGACAACCAGGTACTGGGCGTGTTCCACCCCGACCTCGTCGGCATCCAGGCACGCGTGCTGCAGCGCCTGGGCAGCCGTCATGTGCTGGTGGTGAACGGCGCGGATGGCCTGGACGAGATCACCATCAGCGGACCGACGTCCATCGCGGAACTGAAGGACGGCCAGGTGAACGAATATACCGTCACGCCGGAATCGTTCGGCCTGAGGTCCGCGCCGCTGGACGACATACGCGTCAGCAATATCGACCAGGCCAAGGCCATGTTGCTGGGCGTGCTGGACAACCGGCCCGGCGCGGCGCGCGACATCGTCCTGCTCAACGCGGGAGCCGCGATCTACGCTGCCGGCCTGAGCACCACGCTGGCAGAGGGCGTCAAGCTGGCGGCCGGGACGATCGCCTCCGGCGCGGCCAAAAACAAGCTGGCGCAGCTGATCCAGGTCAGCAACACCTGAGCGTTTTACCGCACACGTGGTCTCCATCCAGCATCAGTTTCCTCCGCTCGCCGGACAGGACAGCGCCGACATCCAGGACTGGCTGGGCGCGTTGTCCGGGGTTTTTGCGCCCGCCGAGATCGAGGTGATCCGCGGTGCGTGCGAGTTCGCCGCACCGCTCTATCACGACAAATGCGAGGTCACCGGCACGCCGCTGTTGCAGCATGCGCTCGGCTCGGCCTCCATCCTGATCGGCCTGCACATGGACCACGAGACCATCGCCGCAGCCGCACTGCATGCCGTGCCCGAATATCTCGACGACTGGAACGAAGTCCTGAGCGGGCGCTTCGGGCGCAACGTCACCGTGCTGGTCGACGGCATCTCACGGATGGAGCAGATCCGCCAGTTCAGCGAGATACGCAGCGCGAAGGACAAGGACGACGCGGCCGAGCAGGTCGAAAGTCTGCGCAAGATGCTGCTGGCGATGGTGGAAGACATCCGCGTGGTGCTCATCAAGCTGGCCGAGCGCACGCAGACGCTGCGCAACCTTTCCGGCGCGACGCCCGAGCAGCAGAAGCAGATCGCGCAGGAGACGCAAAGCATCTTCGCGCCGCTGGCCAACCGGCTTGGCGTATGGCAGATCAAGTGGGAACTGGAAGACCTGTCGACGCGCTACCTTGAGCCTGCGCTCTACAAGCAGGTCGCCAGACTGCTGGACGAGCGGCGCGTGGACCGGGAACGCTATATCGCCGATGTCATCGGACGGCTGCAACAGGCACTAGCGCAGGCCGGCATCAAGGCCGAAGTGAGCGGACGCCCGAAACACATCTACAGCATCATCAACAAGATGAAGCGCAAGCATCTCGATTTCGACCAGCTGTACGATGTGCGCGCGGTGCGGGTATTGGTGGACGACCTTGAGCAATGCTATGCGGCGCTCTCCATCGTGCACGAACTGTGGCAGCCGATCCAGAGCGAATTCGACGACTACATCGCCCGTCCCAAACCCAACGGCTATCGCTCGCTGCACACGGCCGTGCTCGGCCCGCGCAACCTCTCGGTCGAGGTGCAGATACGCACCCGGCAGATGCATCACGATTCCGAACTCGGCGTGGCCGCGCACTGGCGCTACAAGGAGAACAGGAAATCCGAAAGCGGCGTGGATGAGAAGATATCCTGGCTGCGCCAGATCCTGGCATGGAAGGACGAACTGGCCGACAGCGGGCAATTGCAGGCACAGTTCAAGAACCAGTTGCTGCAAGACCGCGTGTACGTGCTGACGCCGCAAGGCAAGGTGATCGATCTGCCGAAGGGCGCGACGCCGGTGGATTTCGCCTACGTCGTGCACACCGATCTCGGCCACCGCACGCGCGGCGCCAAGATCGATGGCAGCATCGTGCCGCTCAACACCAAACTGCAGACTGGCCAGCGCGTGGAGATCCTCGCGGCCAAGCAGGGCGGGCCCAGCCGAGACTGGCTCAGTCCGAGGCTGGGCTTCCTGCAGAGTGCGCGGTCGCGCGCCAAGGTGCGCCACTGGTTCTCCGAACAGAACATCGACGACAGCGTCGCCCAAGGGCGCACGCTGCTCGACCGCGAGCTGCACCGCATCGGCGTGACCGACATCAACCAGGAGAAGCTGGCGCAGAAACTGCGCTTCAACAAACTGGACGAGCTGCTCGCCGCATTGGGCCGCGGCGACATCACGCCGCGCCGCGTCAGCCTTGCCATCGCGCAGGACACGCCACCGGCGCCGCGCAGCACTGCCAGCCAGGCACTGCCCACCGCCAGCGGCAATGTGCTGATCGAAGGGGTGGGCAACCTGATGATCCGCACCGCCCGTTGCTGCCATCCGGTCAAGCCGGACGCCATCATCGGTTACGTCACGCGCGACCGCGGCATCACCATCCACCGCCGCGATTGCCCGTTCATGCAACGGGTGCCGGAAGAGCGCGAGGACAGGCTGCTGGATGCGCGCTGGGCACCGTGAGGTGCTGCCTGCGGCAGTGGCCGACACCCGCTCCGCAGGCGTGACCGCCTCGCTCCCTCCATCTCACCGCGCAGCCGCTCCGGCCGCAAGCGACTGCAACGCCGCCGCCACCGTCGGATAGCGCAGCACCGCCTTCAATTCGCGCTTCATGCGCTCGTTGCTCAGGCGGCGCGATTCGTTCATGAACGACAGCAGCGATTCCGGCAGAACCCGCTGCGCCTCGGCGCGGGAGACGCGCGGCGGGCGCGGCAACCCATGCGCATCCGCCACCGCATCGAAGTAGTCGCCCATCCTCAATTCGCTGTCGTCGCTGGCGTGATACACGCGGTTCGCCTTGCCCCGACGCAACGCCGCAACGATGACATGCGCGAGGTCGTCGGCATGGATGTGGTTGGTATAGCCGTCTTCTGCCGCAACGAAGGCAGGCGTGCCGGCGCGAATGCGTTCCAGCGGCAGGCGTTCCGCCGCATAGATGCCGGGTACGCGCAGGATGCTGGCCTGGACACCGTTGCGCCCGGCCCAGCCGCGTATCTGCCGTTCCGCATCGGCGCGGCGCTGCGCACGCGCATTCTGCGGATGAATGGCGCGCGTTTCGCCGACCACGGCACCGCCGCAATCGCCATACACGCCGCTGGTGCTGATGTAGACAAACCGTTCCGGCAGCCTGCCCCTGGACAATGCCGCCAGCAGATGGCGGGTGCGGGTGTCCAGGATGCCCGCATTGGGCGGCGGCGCCAGATGCAGCACGATATCCGCCAGCCCAGCCAGCCGCGCCAGGCTGGCAAACTCATCCAGATCGCCGTGTATCGGCATAATGCCCTGAGCACTCAGCGCTTTTCCCCGCGCCGCGGTCCTGATCAGCGCGCAGATGCGATACCGCCCGGCAAGCAGGGGGATGACGCGGCGCGCGATGTCGCCGCAACCTATGATGAGCAATCGTTTCATATGGGACATAATCAGAGCGTGCCCATTATGCGTTAAAATCGCCGCCTTTATTCAGCGGACAGAGCCATGAGCTTCAAGACCACCATTCAGCCGAGCAACCACACCTTCCCCATCGAGAAGGACGAGACCATCCTTGAGGCGGCGCTGGACCATGGCCTGACGCTGCCATACAGCTGCCGCAACGGTGCATGCGGTGTGTGCAAGGGCAAGGTGCTGCAGGGCTCGGTGGATTACGGCAAGGCACAGTCGTTCGCCCTGACCGAGGCCGAGAAAGCCGCCGGGATGGCGCTGTTCTGCTGCGCGAAGCCGCTCTCCGACCTGGTGCTCGAAAGCCATGAAGTGACCAGCGAACAGGAGATCGTGGTGAAGACGCTGCCTTGCCGCGTCGAAAAAATGGTCAGGCTGGCCGACGATGTGATGGTGCTGTATCTCAAGCTGCCCAGCAACGAACGCCTGCAGTTCCTCGCCGGACAATATATCGACATCCTGCAGAAGGAAGGCAAGCCGCGCAGCTTCTCGCTCGCCAATGCTCCGCACGACGACGAGCTGCTGGAACTGCACGTGCGCAACATCGCGGGCGGCGCCTTTACCAATCATGTCTTCAACGGGATGAAGGAGCGCGACATCCTGCGCATCAAGGGGCCGCTCGGCGGTTTCTATCTGCGCGAGGATTCGCCCAGGCCGATCGTCTTCGTCGCCAGCGGTACCGGTTTCGCGCCGGTCAAGGCGATCATCGAACACGCGCTGCATATCGGCTTCAAACGCGAGATGCATTTCTACTGGGGCGTGCGCAAGCAGTCCGACCTCTACATGCTGGACAAGGTGAAAGGCTGGGAAGCGAGCGGCATCAAGTTCACGCCCGTGGTGTCCGATGAACAGTGGCCAGGCCGCATGGGGTTCGTGCACCAGGCGGTGCTGGACGACTTCAGGGATCTGTCAGCTTATGCGGTATACGCCTGCGGCGCACCAGTGGTGGTGGAAGCGGCACACCGCGAGTTCACCGCCCAGCGCGGCCTGCCCGGCGATGCGTTCTACTCGGACGCCTTCACCTTCGTGCCCAAGAGCTGACGCGCAGCTCAGAACTTCTTCGACAGACGCATCTCGCCGTTATCCTGCTCGACGCGGAACTGCTTCAGCACGTTCATGCCGAGCAGCGGCTGGCTCAGGTTGGGCATCACCACCGCCTGCACGTAGCGCAGCGTGAAATGCCCGAACCTGAGCTTCTGTATCGTCGTGGTGCAGACCTGCGCATCGCCGTTGCCGGTCTTCATCGTGCCCCGGCCCTGACAGGTCAGCCCGGCCGCGGTCGCGGCGGACAGCGGCAATGCCACCAGCGTCGCCCCGGTATCCACGACAAAATTCAGGTAACTGTCATTGACGGCGCCGTCGATGAAGTAATGCCCGCCGCGCCCCTGGCCGATGACCAGCGGCTTGCCCTCGGCCGCAGGAGAATCGGCATCGGTCTCGACCGGCGAAGCCGAGGCCCAGGAAGAGACCGCCTGCACCTCCTTCTCGCATGGCTTCTCCTGGTAGAGCATCTCGCCGGACGCGTTCCTGCACTTGTAGATCGTGCCTGCGCTTGCGCACAGGCTGGTGGCCGCCAGGGATAGCAGCAATATCGTGCGTTTCATATCTGTCCTTTTCTGTCGTCCGGCCTTGCCCGGGACGGGCTCAACGCGCCGTTGCGGCTGGCTTACCGGTAATCCCACTGGATGAGATTGGGCTGGACCACCCTGATGCGCGACTCCTTGCTGATCTGCGCGGCCATCTCCTGCGGACCGGGATCGTCGGACACGACCAGCAGGAAGGTGTCCTCTTCCAGCAAATGCAGATATTTGATTCCGTAGCGGCCGTAATACTGGGAGATGATGCTCTCGTTCGCATCGGGGACCAGCGTGACGAGGTATTCGTTTGGCACCCTCGCCTGCGGCTGTGCGGGCGCATGTTCCGCGGCCGGCTCGGATACCATGGAAGTCTGGGCGCATGCCGGGAGCGACATCGCCTGGCAGGCGATCATGCCGATCAAGAGGAAATGTCGTACACCGCGTTTCATCCAGGTCTCCTGCCCCGCCGTGATCGGACACGGATCGGGATACGAACGTGCGCAAGCCAGGATAGCCTGCAGGCAAACTTTAGCAGTACCATCAGCGTTCGGCTATAGACCAAAAGATATAGAACCTCGCATATCCCTGCCGGGCTGAAGGAGAGGAACCGTCACCGGTTCAATCACTTACATGGCCTTCTGAAAATAAGCCAGTGCCTCCTCGTGTTTGCCCAACTTTTCGGCCAGCTGACCGAGCGCCGCATAGGCTGCCGGGCTCGACTCCAGGCTGAGGCTGGCGTCCAGGTAGCTCTGCGCCTTGCCCCACAATTGCTGATGCATGCAGAGCTTGCCCAGGGCGAGCAGCAACCCGGCATCGTCGGTATGCTGCTTCAGCCATCGTTCGGCCTGTTCGATCTGGGCGATGTTGTCGTCGTTGCGGCATTCGCCATACAGGGCGACCAGCTCGCTGTCCCATTGCGCATTGAGACTATCGGCGAGCAATTGCTGGGCACTCTTGCAGTCGCCCAGCTTGCTGAACGCTTCAGCCGCTGCTGCGGCGATCTTGCCGCGATGCCTGAACTCGCCCGGAATCGATTTCCACACGCTGCGCAAGGTGGCGATATCCAGTGCCTGGCTGCGCAATTTTTCCAGCCAAGCCTGCTGGCGCATCTGCGTGGCCACCGTCTTGTCGATCGCGTTGCGTTTCTCCAGCTGCGCCATCACCTCGAGCACGGCATCCCAGTTGCGCGCCTGCTGCTGCGCTTTCAGTTCCAGGCTGAGCGCGCCGATGTGCTTGTGCATGCCGGAGTCGCTCAGCTCTTTCAGCGAATTGAGCGCCGATTGCGGCTGCTTCTGGTCGAGCAGGAACTCGGTCTTCGCCATCAGCCGCATGGTCGATTCGCCCACGGTCTTGCCCTCGGCGCCCGCCAGATAGGCATCGCGCCGGTCGAATTCGCGCAACTCATGTGCGGCGCGCGCAGCGACGATGGAGTTCAGTCCCGATTTCTCGCCCAGCTCCATCGCGCGAACCGCGGCTTTCTCCGCTGCCGCAAAACGCCCTTCGAAATAGGCCTTCAGCGCCTCGATCATTGCGGCGCGGCCCTTGCTCGTGGCGCGTTCTTCGCGGAAGGCGCGCACATACTCGGGCAGGCGCAGCGTCACCACGGCCAGGCGCACCAGCAGATAGCACAACGCGAACCCCGCCCCCAAGGCAAACACGAACAGCGTGAGCGACATCTCGATCTTGTAGGGCGGATAGACGAACTGGACATAGCCGGGATTGCGTGCCGCCAGCATTACCGCTACGGCGGCAGCGAACAGGCCGAGCAGCCAGAGCAGGTGTTTCATCGCGCGCCCCGTTCGTGCGATATGCGGTAGTTGCGCACCGCCTCCAGGCTGCCGCTGATATCCGGCATGTCGATGGCGATGTTGGATGCGGCCAGCTTCTGCAAGGTTGCGAGCGCCTGCGCACTGTCGGCCGCCTTGACGTCGAAATAGCGCTTGAGCCATTCCTGCGAGGTCTTCAGGTCGCGGCGGAAACTGACCTCGTCGCGCGTGAGCAGGGCCATGCGCGCGGAAAGCAGGCGCAGCTTCAGGTTCTCGCGCAGGAAGAAGGTCTGCGTCGGCGACAGCAGGGGCATCTCCTCCCGCTCCGTGTTCTCGATGCGCACCAGGTACTTCGTTTCCTGCCACACCTCGCCCCAGAAGCGCTTCCATGCACCTGCAGCCGGTTCGGCGACCGCTGCGGGTTTCTGCGCCTGGATATGCGCATCCTGCGCCAGCGGCAGGCCGTCGATCGCGCCGACCACCCCATCCAGGCGCAGATTGATGGCCGGCACATCGATATTGGGCAGGGCGCGCAGCCTGTCGATGTCCTGGTCTATGCGCTTCTTCAGGCTGGCGAAGACCGGCCGCTGCAAACGGCTCTCCGCCTGCTGCATGGCAATCAATGCCGCCTTCACGTTGGAGGACAGCTGCAACTGCTGGCTGGCGATGAGCAGCATCTGCTCCACTTCCGCCAGTGCCGTCTGGTCGCGGCTGCTCGACATCTCCTGATACAGGGCTTCCAGCGCGGCACGCTGATTCTGCGTTTCCGCATATTTGCTTTCCACCAGGCCGAGCTTGCCGCCGAGTTCGCGCACCAGTTCCTGGTTCTGCGCCAGCAACATCTGGTTGGCCTTGTTCGCCGCCTCCACCTCGGACAGGCGGCGCGCCACCTCCTGCTGCGTCTGGTTGAGCTGGGTGTGCGCATCCAGCCATTGCCAGATGAAGATCACCACCAGCACCAGCAAGGTGAGCTGCGTCAGGGTCAGGCGCGAAAACAGGTCGGCCAGACGGTGGCCGCCTGCGGGCCGCGGCGGCGTGCCTGCCGGTTCAGGCGTCGCGCCGGCCTTGTCGGCAGATGATGGGGGCTGTACTGTTTCGCTCATGGTTTCATTTCCGTCGGTCATGCGCCCATGCTACCAAACCCGACAACAGTCCGTCATCTCCGGCCCCGGTGACGTATATATGCTGCCAGCCTTGTTGCCGCGCCGCTTCGGCGATGCGCGCGTGCCCCACGAACAGCGGCACTGCCATCAGCGTGTCCCGCACCGAAGGCCCCGGCAATTCCCGCAAGTGGGTCAATGCCTCGCTGCTCGACACCGCCACTGCATGCGGCTGCCTTGCCAGCAGCGCATCCACGTCAAGCGCGGGCTTGCTGCGCCGATAGCACGCGACATATTCCACCGTTGCCCCCCTGGCCCCGAGCGTGTCGCCCAGCAACTCGCGCCCGCCGTTGCCGCGCAGGATCATGACCCGCCGTCCGGCCACCTGCTGCAGTTCGGGCAGTGCCAGCAGGGCCTCGCTGTCGGCTCGACCGGATGGTGCAATGACCCGGGAGACACCCTGCTCGTGCAGGGCCTTCGCGCTGCCCTGCCCGACGGTCGCGATCAGCAGTGACGGCGGCAACCCGCCTGCAGCGCGTATCGCCTCCATGCCGTAATGCACGGCATTCGGGCTGACGAAGATCGCGAGATCGGCCTGCTGCAGGCGGGATAGCTGCTCATGCAATGCTTGCGGGTCGCTTGCGGGCTCGATCTCGAGCAAGGGGAAGGAAAATGGCGCGCCGCCCAGTTGTTCGATCCGCCGCAGCAGGTCGACGGCTTGTGCACGCGGTCGCGTGATGACGATAGTGAGTCCGCTGAGCGGAAGATCAGCCATTCAGTGCGGCCAGGATCTCGCCCGCACCCTGCCTGAGCAGGTCGCGGGCGACCAGGTCGCCCAGCGCCTCCGGCTGCGCGATCTCGCCGCTGTACTCTGCGCGCAGCAGCCGCTTGCCGTCGGGCGTGGCGACGAAACCGCGCATGCGCAATTTCCCGCCCTGCACTTCGGCAAAACCGCCCAACGGCACCTGGCAACTTCCGGCCAGCGCGCGGCTCATCGCGCGCTCCGCCAGCACGCAGGCAGCCGTGTCGGCATGATGCAGCGGTGCCAGCACCGCGTTCAGGTCGGTGCGGTCGGCACGAATTTCGATGCCGAGCGCGCCCTGGCCCACGGCAGGCAGGCTGTCGTCGCTGGAGATGACGTTGCGGATGCGGTCCGCCAGCCCCAGGCGCTTCAGTCCCGCGGCGGCAAGGATGATGGCGGCGTATTGGCCTTCGTCCAGCTTGCGCAGCCGGGTCTGCACATTGCCGCGCAACGGCTCGATCTTCAGGTGCGGGAAACGTGCGCGCAACTGGCTCTCGCGGCGCAGGCTGGAAGTGCCGACCACGCTGCCTGCGGGCAGGGCGGCGAGATTGTCGAAGTTGTTGGAAACGAAAGCGTCGCGCGGATCCTCGCGCTCGCCGATGCAGGCCAGCGCAAAACCCTGCGGCAGGTTCATCGGCACATCCTTGAGCGAATGCACGGCGATGTCGGCACTGCCGTTCTCCAGCGCGGTCTCCAGTTCCTTGACGAACAGCCCCTTGCCGCCGATCTTGGACAGGGTGACATCGAGGATCTGATCGCCCTGCGTGGTCATGCCCAATATGCTAACCGTCGTTTGCGGGTATAATGCGCGCAGCCTGTCTCGTATGTGTTCTGCTTGCCACATGGCCAATGCGCTTTCGCGCGAAGCGATCACCAGCCGGGCTGGGGGAACAAGAGAAGCCTGATTCATCGGGTTTTCCTAATATTTGTGGCTAATTATTTGCGGTAAATGCGCGGCGCATTCTAACAGGTGCGCCGCGCTTTTGCGCCGACGACACACACAGAAGAAAATGAACCTGATCTCCGCACCTGCCGATATCTCAAGCAAAGACCTGCCTCTGCGCGACGACGTGCGCCTGCTCGGCCGCATCCTCGGCGACACTTTGCGCGAACAGGAAGGCGAAGAGACCTACCAGCTGGTCGAGAACGTGCGCCGCGCGGCGGTGCGTTTCCGCAAGACCCAGGACGAGCGCGACGGCGAAGTGCTGGAAAAAATGCTGGATGCGCTTTCGCCCACCGAGACGCTCGCCGTGGTGCGTGCCTTCAGCTATTTTTCGCAGCTCACCAATATCGCGGAAGACCTGCACCACAACCGCCGTCATCGCGCCCATCTCAAGGCCGGCAGCGCGCCCAAGGACGGCTCCCTGCAGCTGGCGCTGGACCGGCTGGAAGAAAAGAAGATCGACAAGGACACGCTGCAGGCATTCCTGGACAACGCGCTGGTCTCTCCCGTGCTGACCGCGCACCCCACCGAAGTGCAGCGCAAGAGCATCCTCGACTGCCAGCTGATCATCTCCAGCCTGCTCTCCAGTCGCGACCGCGTCGACATGACCCCGGACGACCTGGCCGAAAACGAGGAGGCCCTGCACCGCTTCGTCCTGATCCTGTGGCAGACGCGCATGCTGCGCACCTCCAAGCTGAATGTGCGCGACGAGATCCGCAACGGACTGGAGTACTACCGCTACACCTTCCTGGCCGAGATCCCCAAGCTGTACGCGAACCTGGAAAAACAGCTGGAATCGCGCTTCGACAAGGACATCAAGGTTCCGCCCATCCTGCGCGTGGGCAGCTGGATCGGCGGCGACCGCGACGGCAATCCGTTCGTGACGCATGACGTGATGGCGGACGCGGTGCAGCAGCATTCCGCACTGGCGTTCGAGTACTACCTGAACGAGACCCACCTGCTCGGCACCCGCCTGAGCCTGACCGACCGGCTGGTCGAAGTCACGCCAGAATTGCGCAAGCTCTCGGATGCTTCGCCGGACAAGTCGCCGGCGCGCGCCGACGAGCCCTACCGGCGCGCACTGATCCTGATCTATTCGCGCCTGTCGGCCACCGCCCGGCACCTTGGCCACGAGCTGTCGCGCCTGCGCCCGGTCGATCCGCACGCCAGGCCTTACGCCACTTCGCAGGAATTCATCGCCGATCTGGATGTGCTGATCGAATCGCTGTTCAAGCATGGCGCGGTGTACCTGGCGCGGGGCCGCCTGGCCAACCTGCGCCGCGCGGCCGAACTGTTCGGCTTCTATCTCGCGCCGCTGGACATGCGCCAGCACAGCGCCATCCTCGAGCAGACCGTGGCCGAGCTGTTCTCGCACAGCTCCGGCAAGGCCAACTACGCCGACCTGGACGAAGCCGCCAGGCGCGAGGTTCTGCTGGCGGCCCTGCAATCCGGCAAATTGCTGCTGACCGACATCGAACGCTATTCCGCCGTGCCGCAAAGCGAGCTGCGCATCATGCAGGCGGCCGCCGACATCCACCGTCGTTACGGCCACGGCGCCCTGCCCAACCACATCATCTCCAAGGCCGATGCGGTCAGCGACGTGCTCGAAGTCGCACTGATTCTGCAGCAGGTCGACTTGCTGCAGGATGCCAAAACCCTGCACGTCAACATCATTCCGCTGTTTGAAACCATCGAGGACCTGCGCGGCGGTGCCGCCATCATGGACGAGCTGTTCTCTATCCCCTGGTACCGCAAGCTGCTGGCCAGCCGCAACAACACGCAGGAAGTGATGCTCGGATATTCCGACAGCAACAAGGACGGCGGCTATCTCACCGCCAACTGGGAACTGTACAAGGCGGAAGTCGAACTGGTGAAAGTGTTCGAGAAGCACGGCATCGAGCTGCGTTTGTTCCATGGCCGCGGAGGCACCGTCGGCCGCGGCGGCGGCCCCAGCTACGATGCGATCCTGGCGCAGCCGCCCGGCAGCGTGAACGGGCAGATCCGCATCACCGAGCAGGGCGAGGTGATCGCCAGCAAATACTCCAACCCGGAGATCGGCCGCCGCAACCTGGAAACGCTGATCGCCGCCACGCTGGAAGCCACGCTGCTGCATCACCACGGCGCCGACAGCACCATGCCGGAATATCACCGCATCATGGAAGCGCTGAGCCTCGATGCCTTCGCGGCGTATCGCAAGCTGGTGTACGAGACCCCCGGTTTCAACGACTATTTCTTTACTGCCACGCCCATCCGCGAAATCGCCGAGCTCAATATCGGCAGCCGCCCTTCCTCGCGCAAGGCCTCCGACCGCATCGAGGATTTGCGCGCCATTCCCTGGGTGTTCAGCTGGGGTTTGAGCCGCGCGATGCTGCCGGGCTGGTTCGGCTTCGGCAGCGCCGTCAAGCAGTTCATCCAGCGCGAGGGCGATTCCGGTTTGCAACAGTTGCAGGCGATGTACCGGAACTGGGCATTCTTCCGCGGCATGATGTCGAACATGGACATGGTGCTCTCGAAGAGCGACATGGGCATCGCCTCGCGTTATGCCGAACTGGTGGAGGATGTCGAATTGCGCGAGCGCATCTTCGGCGCCATCAACAGCGAATGGGAGACCACCATCGAGATGCTGTTCGCCATCACCGGCGCCAGCACCTTGCTGCAGGACAACCCCGCCTTCGCGCGCAGTCTGTTGACGCGCACGCCCTACATCGACCCGCTCAACCACTTGCAGGTGGCGTTGCTGCAGCGCCATCGCGCCGGCGACAACGACGAGAAGGTCAAGCGCGCCATCCACCTCAGCATCAACGGCATCGCCACCGGCTTGCGCAACAGCGGCTGATCCCCAATCCAGAGTGGTCCAAACAAAAAAAGGGAGACCGATGTCTCCCTTTTTTGTTTCTCCGCACCACAGAAGGCGGCCGACCTCCGTTCAAGCTCGGCCGGCCAGCCTCCTTCAGCGATTACCAGGCCGCTTCCAGCATCAGCAGGTACATGTTGGTCAGCGGATTGGCCACGTTCGTCGCACTGCCGCTGTACTTGACGTAGTTCGCATGCAGCGCCACGTTCTGGAACAGGTCGTACACCGCCGACAGGTTGACCGCATTGTCGCCTTCGAAGCCGCGTGCGCCGCCATTGTCGGCCTTGCGATAGGCGATGCCCAGCGACAGCGCATGCGGGATCACGCCGAACTCCGCACCCAGCGTGGTTGCCTTGCGGTCAAATGCGCCGGTATTGTGCACGCAGTTCGCTGCCAGAACGGCTGCACTGCAAACAGGAGCTTTGGCGTTCTGGAAGTAGATGCCCGTTTCCATCCCGGCGATCTCGCCCTGCGCTTGCAGGTCGAAGAAGGTCTGCCTTGCTTCAACCTGTGCCTGGGCCAGGTTGCCGTACGAAGTGCCGCTTTCCTTGCCCACGCCGGCCACGAAATCGAAGCCGCCGAAGCTGGGAGTCACGGCTGCGCGGATATAGCGCTGCCCGTAGTTGGTGGAAGCCACCGCGCCGCCGTTTGCGCCCGGCGCGAACGACGAGGACCACAGCGTGTAGTTCACGAAGAACAGGTCGTTCTGCACCACGAACGCATGGCCGGATGCCGCGCCGGCGCCATAGCCTGTGGCCGAGGCGAACATCGCACCGCCGCGGTCTGCGTTGTATTGCACGGCCGAGGTTTCACGACGGTTCTCCGACCAGCGATTGGCGCGCGCCAGGCCGCCGCTGGACAGTTCGAATCCGTAGGTCACGCCCAGGGTATCGGTCGTGAACGGGATCGCGAGGAACTTCACTGCACCTTCGTCGACCACGATGGGGATGCGCAGACCGGCAACCAGGTTGCCTGCGCTGCCAACGTTTGCCACGTTGTTTTCCATCAGGAAGCCGATCTTGATGTGGTCGCCTTCAGCCATGCGGCCGCCGAAGAACAGGCTGAACTCGTCACCCATCTGCCACATGCCGTTCGAGTTGGTGGTCGGAGCGGTCTTCCCTGCGCCTGCCACGCCTGCGGTATTGTCTTTCTGGTAACGATACTTGAGCAACACGGCCGCGTTCAGTGTATCGGGGATCGACAGGTTGTCGCCCTCGACCTTGCCTTGTGCGCCCATCATGGTATAGCCGGACGCCTTGAATGCGCGCCCGAAGCTGTTCAGCACCGGGAAATGCATCGCGTGGCACGCGTTGCAGGCCATGCCGGTCTGCCGGGCAAATGCCGGCAGCGCCGATGCTTCAGGTGCGAAAATGGATGCTGCCATCACGCCTGTCAAAGACAGTACGATCTTCTTCATTGCGGTTCTCCCCTATCGGTAAATTGAGTTGAATGTTTCCAAACCGACACCCTTGTGCTGCCTGGTTTTGATTTCCTGGGTGTACAAATTTAGGGCGCGCATGCTAGCAATCGCACTTTCTCTAAGTCAAGAAAGCGTTAAGCGACAGTTAAATATAAGTTAATTACTGATTGCCAATACAAGCCGATCAGCAAGCAAATCTTGTTGGTATTGCTTTATCAACAATATGTTTTTATTGATTGTTTTATTTTCATCTGCAAAAAAAACAGGGAGGCCGAAGCCTCCCCAAGTGTTGCATCTGCGCAACAGCCAACTCTTTGCAAATTTACCTAAGTCCAGCCGCCTCGCAGCAAATCATGTTGCATATTGCCCGCACTTCCGCCATCAGAACAGGATCTCTGCCAGCAGCGACGTCGTTGCCTTGCCGAGGCCGGTCGCAGCCGCATTCATGGCCGGGTTGTAGTGATCGCCGTAGTTGTTGGTGCGGGTCAGGTGCAGCTCGACGTTCTGGGCATACTCGTAGATCACGCCGATCATCACCGCATTGTCGGCCAATCCATCCTGGCCGTTGGTGGCGCGGCGCAGTGCAGCGCGTGCGATCAGGTCGAAGCCGACATTCATGTCCATCGCCATGTTCAGGGATTTCGCCTTGAACGCGTTGGCGGCAATCGGCAAGGTACCTTGTCCGAACATGGAGCCCACCGGCGCCACACCGTAGGACGCATACAGGCCGGTGGACATGCCCGCGATCTCGCCTTGTGCCTGCACGTCGAACACGGTGGCGTCATACTTGCCCGCCAGCATGGCCGCTTGTGCCACGTTGAACTGGATGGCATTGGTATTGCCGTACCAGCGCTGCACGCCGGCACCCATATCGAAGCCGGCCACGTCGAACAGACCGGCCAGACGACCATAGTGCAAGGGCATGTTGCTTGCGCCCGCGCCCATGGATTGCGGTGCGACGTCGTAGGCGGAGAAGTTGAAGAAGCCGGTCTCATGCGAACCGACCAGAGACACCCCGGTCGTGGCATTATTGGTACCCATCCACTGCGCGGCGGAGTAGGCATTGATGTGGGTCTGGCCGATCGCGATCTTGTGCACGTTGACCGCGCCGGTATTGAGGACCTCGAAGCCGTGCGCCACACCCTGGCCGTTGTTGGTGTCGAGTACCAGGCCGATCTTGGCCCCCCCCACTTCCGGCATCCACAGCAGTTTGGCCGCGCCGGTCGCCGCGGCTGCACCAACCGTGCTCAGCTCGGACAGGAAGCCCATGTTGTCGGTGATGCGGCCGCCGTAGAAAATCGACAGTTCGCCGCCCGAGGAAGGCAACGACCACTTGCCCTGGGTGTTCTGGATCTTTTCATACCCTGCAGTGGCCAGCACGCCCATGTTGAGCGTATCCGGGATCGAGACGTTCTCGCCTTCGATCTTTCCCTGCGCGCCCATCAATGTGTAGCCGGAAGACTTGAACGAGCGTCCGAATGCATTCAGCAACGGCGCGTGGTTAAAGTGACACCCGCTGCACGCCATGCCGGTTTGCCGGGCAAACACGGGCAAGGCCGATGCTTCCGGTGCAAATGCGCCTGCTGCCAACACCCCCGCCAGTGACAGTACGACTTTCTTCATTACGTTTTCTCCTCTTTCGAATAATTGGTTGAACGACACGCTAATTCCCCTGAATCAAAAGGTGATAACCCTTCGAATGAAAGGGAGTCGCATGCTATCAACGCGAAAGTAAAGAAAACGTCAAGAATACGTTAAGCAAATGTCAATTTGGTGTTTTGGATACACCAATTTATTAATTTATGGTTATTTATATGTCATATAAGCGTTAACTTATTGAACTTATATGGCAATAGCATCCAATCAATTTGCCCGACAGGCCCGGCATTCTACCGCAGAAACAGCAACTCCCGCAGCAACGGATGGCGCTGGACGTCGTGACAGGCCTGACTCCCAGGTCGCTACGCCCGCCCGAAATGCAACGGCAAAAAAATAGGGAGACCGAAGTCTCCCTATGTGTTGCTACCACTCATCGCTACGATGCATCGACCGGCTTTATGTTGCAATCCGCTTTCAGGCTCCCCACCTGGCAACAGATTGCAGGCCTGCTCCGATCCACTTGCACGACGGCGGTTTTATACTTTGTCGTTCTTGTTCCAACAACTTTGCAGCAACGTTGTACGGCTGTCTTGCTTGCGTCATCCGCTACGCACTTGCGCACGCAGCGGATAAACGGCAATTAGAACAGGGTGTACAGGTTGATGGCGGTTGTCTTGCTGCCGGTTGCGCCGGTAGCGGCTGCAGTCCAGACATCGCCGCTCTGCGTCACGTACGACAGACGAGCCAGCATGTTTTGCTGGATCTTGTAGGTCGCAGTCAGGTAGATCGCGTTGTCGGAAGCGTTGCCGCCGGACGCATTGGCAATACCCGCATTCGCACGGCGGATCGCAGCACCGACCGTAGCGACTTCAGGGATCACGCCGATTTCAGCATCGATGTTGAACGAGCTCTTAGTCATCGTACCGGCGTTGAATATGTTTGCCGCACCATTCGTCACAACCGGTGCAGTCGCATAGCTGAAGTAGAAGCCGGTTGGCATGCCGCCCAGATCGCCCTGCATCTGGCCGTCGATCGCCGTTGCCTTAGTAGACTGCATAATTGCAGCAGCAGCAACACCACCACCGTCATTCAGAGACGAACCGCTCCAGTTCTGCACACCGATCGCGCTATCCCAGCCAGCCAGATCGAACACGGCAGCCACACGAGCGTAAGTAGAAGTTACGCCTGCGCCCTGGCCGGCAGCGATACCGGTCATGTCATATTTGGTCAGGTTGATGAAGCCGTGGTCGCTGTTGACCACCAAGGCGATACCGTCAGCGGCAGTTGCGGTGCCGATGTATTGCTGAGCGGATACGGCGTTGATGAACTCGCTGCCGCCAGGAGCGGCACCCAGCGGATTACCCACGGTGTTGGTGATCGAGTGGATGGCGTTGGCGCCGGTGTTCAGGTACTCGAAGCCGTAGGATGCGCCCTGACCGTTGGTTGCGAACGGAACCAGACCGGCGCGGATGCCGTCAGCCACTTCTGGCAGAATTGGCAGCTTGGCGGAGTCGATCGCTGCACCCGGTGCCAGGGTGATCTCGGACAGGAAGCCGGCGAAGTCGCTCACGCGGCCACCGACGAACAGGGAGGCCTCGCCAGCCACGCCCGGCAGGTAGAACGCGCCGTTACCGGCGTTCTTGGTTGCGCCTGTTGCGTCTGGAGTGGAGTTGTCCTTCACATAGCCCAAGCTGGTCAGCATGGCCATGTTCAGTTCAGCCGGGATGGACAGGCGGTCGCCTTCGACCTTGGCCTGTGCGCCCATCATGGTGAAGCCGGCGGACTTGAACGCACGGCCGAAGCTATTCAGCAGCGGGAAGTGCTGGAAGTGACATGCGGAACAGGCCATGCCGGTTTGACGTGCAAAAACGGGAAGGGCAGATGCTTCTGGTGCAAATGCGGCGGCAGCCATGACGCCTGCCAGTGTCAGTACGACTTTCTTCATTGCGTTTCTCCTCCAGAGATTAAAATTCAGGGATCCAAAACTCCCCGAGCCGGATGCTCACCATGCGCGATTGATACGGATTACTCGCACAGGTTGCCGAGGATACTAGCAACGCCTTTGTAAATTCCTTGTAAATCAATAGTTAAATAAACGTTAATTTGCGTTTATTGCAACAGAATAATTTTGTCAAGCATCCGAACGAAGATCGATGGCCGATGCGGCACTTGAACGGCATTACTCCGTCATTCCGGCGAAGGCGGGAATGACGCGCCTCCTTATGCGTACCGGATCGACTGATGACCATCCGCTCAGGTTGGCGAGAACGCGATTTCGGCCGACGTGCCTTGCCCTTCCTTGCTGTCCAGGGAGATGCGCCAGCCATAACGGTCGCAGATGCGCTTGACCAGCGACAGGCCGACCCCCGCCCCGGCGCTGGTCGCCCCCTTGTAATAACGTTCGAGCGCGCGCTCCAGTTCCTCGGGGCGCATGCCGGCGCCGGTGTCGATGACGGTCAACTTGCCGGATTCGAGCCGCAGCAGCACGGAACCCGACTCGGTATGGAACAGCGCGTTGCGGATCAGGTTGCCGATGACGATCTCGAGCAGCGGGCGTTCGACGATCAGGCTGGGCTGGTCGATCAGTTCCACCTCCATGCGGATCGGCCGGCCGCCGATCAGGTGCCGGTGTTTTTCGACACAGGACAGTGCGACGTCGGCCACGTTGCAGGGCTGTTCGTCCCCGCCGTTCTGGTGTTCGCGCGCCATCAGCAGCAGCGCCGAGGTGAGGTCGATCATGTCCTGCGCGGCACGGCGGATGCGCGAAACGCGCTCTTTCTGCTTGGCCGTCAGCGCATTGTCCTGTTCCAGCAGCTCGACCGTGCCCAGCATGATGGCAAGCGGCGTGCGCAACTCGTGGCTGACGTCGGCGGTGAAGTAATTCTCGCGCTCGATGAATTCGCGCAGGCGGCGCAGGTAGCGGTCGAAGGCGCGCGCCAGTTCGCCCACCTCGTCGTTGCTGGTCAGCTTGATCAGCGACAGTTCCAGGTCGCCCGGCCCGGCGCGGCCGACCTGCTTGGCCAGGCGGGTGACCGGGGATGTAACCCGGCTGGCCAGCCAGAAGCCGCCCGCCGAGGAACTGACGATCATGAACACGGCAAAGATCGCCACGTAGCGGAAGAACTCTGCCTCGTGCAGGTGCTGGTTCTCGGTGTCGAACATCATGAAATAGCGCACATTGCTCTTGTCGGCGACAAGCACGCGGTAGTCGATCTCGCCGATGCTCAGGTTGTAGCTGCCCGGTTCCAGATTTTCGATCTCGGGCGGGATGTTCTGGCTGTGCGAGGTCTTCGAAACATAGTAGCCCTTGATGGAGACGGTGTTGGGCTCGATGAACACCGGACGCTCGGCGGTCTCGTTGATCTCCTTGCGCATGGCCTCGTCCATGAGCCGATGCCCGATCTCCTCCACGGCCAGGAACACCCAGCCCGACAGCAGGATGCTGATGCCCGCGCCGAAGATCGCGTAGAAATACGCGACGCGAAAGCGCAGGCTATTGGTCTGCAGCATCCGGGCTGACCAGCTGGTAACCGAAGCCGCGCATCGTGCGCAGCAGCTTGCGCTCGAACGGCTTGTCGATGAGCTCCCTCAGCAGGTGCACGTGCGCGCGCAGCGAGTCGCTGTCGGGACGACCCTCGCCCCACACGACATGCTCGATATCCTCGCGGTTGACCACCTGGGGTGAGCGCGCCATCAGGATCTCCAGGATCTTGTACGGGATCGGCGGCAGCTCGATGGCCTTGGTGCCGCGCTTCACCGAGCAGGTGAAGGGGTCGAGGCTGAGGTCGTCCACCATCATCTTCTTCTGTTTCTGGGTGTGGTCGCCGCCGCGCCGGAACAGCACGCGCAAGCGCAACTCCACTTCGCGCAGCTCGGCCGGTTTGACCAGGTAGTCGTCCGCGCCCGCCTCCAGCCCGGCGATCTTGTCGTCCAGCGAATCGCGCGCGGTGATCATCAGGATCGGCGTGTCCTTGCCGCCTTCCTCGCGCAATTTGCGGCACAGCGTGATGCCGTCCATACCGGGCAGCATCAGGTCGAGCACGATCGCATCGTACTGGTTGACCAGCGCCAAGTGCATGCCGGAGATGCCGTCCCCGGCCGCATCGACCACATGTCCTTTCGACTCCAGGAAGTCGAACATGTTGGAAGCGAGGTCACGATTGTCTTCAATGATTAATACGCGCATAAGTTTATTTCCCATATTCTTTAACGACACCCGACTGCCGCCGACTGATCGGCAGTCGCTCCTCCAGCCCCTTTATCTTCATCAACCAGCCGCTTTCGCCTTCTTCGCCGCCCTTCTCGAATCCTGCGATCGCGTTCTTCGCCACCAGGCAGTTGCGGTGGATGCGCACGAAGCGCGCACTGTATTCTTTTTCCAGCGCAGTGAGCGATTCTTCGATGAGGTATTCGCGCTCGGCAGTTCGCACTGTAACGTATTTCAATTCGGCACGCAGGTAGAGAACCTGGTCGATGGGGATGAGCAATACCCTGCCGCGCTCATGAGCGGACAGGTTGCTGCGCGGTTCCGGCGTGAGTTCCTGCAGCACCTCGGTGCGGATCGGCACCGCATCGCGCGCCCTGGAGATCGCCTCGAACAGGCGCCCCAGGCGGATCGGCTTGAGCAGGTAGTCGATGGCGCGCTGCTCGAAGGCCTGGATGGCATAGCTGTCGTAGGCGGTGGTAAAGATGATGACCGGCGGATGATCGAGCTTGTTCAGATGGCGCGCCAGCTCGATGCCGTCCATTTGCGGCATGCGGATGTCCACCAGCACGACTTCGGCGGGCGTCTCGGCCAGCATTTCCAGCGCGTCGCGCCCGTTGCCCGCTTCGCCCACCAGATGCAGCGGAAACTGCGACTCGCAATCGGCCAGCAGTTCCTTGAGGCGGCTGCGCGCGGGCGCCTCGTCATCCACGATGAAGACGGTAAGCGGCAAGGTGACGGTGTCGTTCATGTTGCCTACCCTTTCACGTAGGGGAAAAGAATATGGACCTGATAGTGGTTCTCGTCGCGCTCCACCCGGTATTGCGCTTCGACATCGAACAGCAGGGCCAGCCGCTCGCGAATGTTGGACAGCGCCATCTTGTTGCCCGCAACGCGCGGCGGCAGCCGGCCTTGCGCCGGGTTGCCCACTTCCAGATGCAGGCGCCCGTCGTCCCGGTACAGCTTCACCTCGATGGTGCCCCCCTCGGTCAGCGGCTCGATGCCGTGATAGACGGCGTTCTCCAGCAGCGGCTGCAGGATCAGCGGCGGGATGAGCGCATCCGGCGGCATGTCCTGCGTGTCCCAGTGTACCTTCAGCCGTTCGCCCAGGCGCAATTCTTCAATGGCCAGGTACTGGCGCGCAAGTTCCACCTCCTTGCCCAGCGCGACCAGTTCGTGCTGCTCGGACATGGCCACCCGGAACAGGTCGGCCATGTCCTCCAGCGCCGTCTCGGCGCGTTTGGGGTCGGCGCGCACGATGCTCAGCACGGCATTGATGGTGTTGAACAGGAAGTGCGGACGGATGCGCGCCTGCAAGGCCTGCAGGCGCGCCTCCTGCCGCGCCGGCGAAAGCGCCAGCGCACGCAGATGGAAGTAGGACAGCAATATCGCGGGGAACGCGATGCCGAGCAGCGCGTGGCGCAGGTAACGGAAACCAGCGCTGTCGTCGGCATCGGCAAACAGGTCGCCGCCCAGCATGTCTATCGACACCGTGGCGACGGTCATCAGCGCCAGCACGGCCAATACCGCCTGCCAGTACGGGAGCTTCGCCAGCACGGAATTGAATCCGTACAGCAACAGCAGGCCGGTCAGCAAGGCCGGCTGCAGCAGCGCGGAGCCCTGCAACAGGCTGCCCTGCAACGCGGAGAACGAGGTGGCTTGCGCGGCCGCGCCAAGCAACGCGATGCCGTTGACCAGCAGAATGATGCGCAGCATCGTGCCCAGGTTGCGGAAGTCGGGCAACAGCTTGGGCGCAATGTTTTGATTTATACTGCGTGTCTCCGGCATTTTGACCTTTCAAGTGCCGCACATTCTGGACAAGACATGGCAACGATGCAAGACAATCAGACCTGGTCGGGGCGTTTCAACGAGCCCGTGGCAGAGTTGGTAAAACGGTATACGGCCTCGGTGGATTTCGACAAGCGTCTGGCATTGTTCGACATCCAGGGCTCCCTGGCGCATGCGCAGATGCTCGCGGCCTGCGGCATCATCAGCGTGCAGGACCTGAACGATATCCAGCGCGGGCTGGCGCAGATCGAGAACGAGATCCTCGAAGGCGATTTTGTCTGGCAGCTGGACCTGGAAGACGTGCACCTCAACATCGAGAAACGCCTGACCACCCTGGTCGGCGATGCCGGCAAGCGCCTGCATACCGGACGCTCGCGCAACGACCAGGTGGCGACCGATATCCGTTTGTACCTGCGCAGCGCCATCGACGACATCGTTGCGCTGCTCAAGGGGCTGCAGACGGCCTTGCTGGATCTGGCGCAGCACCATACGCACACCATCATGCCCGGCTTCACCCATCTGCAGGTCGCGCAACCGGTCAGTTTCGCCCATCACCTGATGGCCTATTTCGAGATGTGCCAGCGCGACGTGGAACGCTTCACCGATGCGCGCCGCCGCGTCAACCGCCTGCCGCTCGGCGCCGCCGCGCTGGCGGGAACCAGCTATCCGGTCAAGCGCGAGATGGTGGCCGAACTGCTGGGCTTCGAAGCGGTATGCCATAACTCGCTGGATGCCGTGTCGGACCGCGATTTCGCCATCGAATTCACCGCCGCCTCCGCGCTGACCATGACGCACCTGTCGCGCCTGTCCGAAGAGCTGATCCTGTGGATGAACCCGCGCTTCGGCTTCATCGACATCGCGGACCGTTTCTGCACCGGTTCGTCCATCATGCCGCAGAAAAAAAACCCGGACGTGCCCGAACTGGTGCGCGGCAAGACCGGACGCGTGAACGGCCACCTGGTCGCGCTGCTCACGCTGATGAAGGGTCAGCCGCTGGCCTACAACAAGGACAACCAGGAAGACAAGGAACCGCTGTTCGATACCGTGGACACGCTGACACAGACCTTGCGCATCTACGCCGACATGATCGGCGGCATCAAGGTCAAGCCGGAAGCGATGCGCCGCGCGGCGATGCAGGGCTACGCCACGGCGACCGACCTAGCCGACTATCTGGTGAAGAAGGGATTGCCCTTCCGCGATGCGCACGAGGCCGTCGCGCTGGCGGTGCGTTTCGCCGAACAACGCAATGCCGATCTGGCCGACCTGAAGCTGGAAGAACTGCAGCAGTTTTCGGCACTGATCGGGGACGATATCTACGGCGTGCTGACGCTGGAAGGCTCGCTTGCGGCGCGCAACCATACCGGCGGGACTGCGCCGCAACAGGTGGAAGCCGCCATCGCGCGGGCGCGCAAGCTGCTCTGAGGGACGGCTAGCCTGCCAGTCAGGCAGCCGCGCTGAACGGCTCCCCGCCCGAACCCGGTCATGGATAAAAAAACGGGCCACCTTGCGATGGCCCAGAATAGGAGGAGAGTATGAAAGGTTGAGTCAATTGCGACTCAAAGCTCTAACAACTCAGATGGCATTCTAGGAGCCTCCATATGGTTTGCCCATATGCCAAACGGCCTATATAACGGCCTATACCCCTTTCCCCTTGCTGGAATCAGGTTAATGTAAAATTCTGTTTTATTTTCAAATAGTTTTCATGAGCTTACCACCGCTCACCCGCGCTATCCCGGCCATGTCCCCGGCCGAAAAGACCCCGATAAAACCGCACTGTTCCAGCAAGACACGCACCGCACCAGCCTGATCGTAGCCATGTTCGAGCAACAGCCAGGACGAATCCTCAAGAAACCGTCCGGCCCGATCCACAATCCGGCGGATGTCGTCCAGCCCGTCCGCCCCCGAAACCAGCGCCGATGCAGGCTCGAAACGCAGGTCGCCTTGCACCAGATGCTCATCGCCTGCGGCAACATAGGGCGGATTGGACACAATCAGGCCGTAGCGCCTGCCTTCCAGTGCCGCAAACCAGTCGCTGCGCACCATATCCACATTGCGGATTCCCAGCCGCAGCGCATTCTCGCGCGCCACCGCCAGCGCGGCGGCCGAGGCATCCACTGCGGTGACTTGCGCTTCGGGCCGTGCATGGGCGATGGAGAGGGCGATCGCGCCGCTGCCGGTGCCGAGATCGAGTGCCCGGAAACGGCCATGTGCCGGTATGCGCTGCAGCGCCAGTTCCACCAGCAATTCGGTGTCCGGGCGCGGAATGAGGGTGGCAGGGGTGACCTTGAGATTCAGCCCGAAGAATTCGCGCTCGCCCAGGATGTACGCGACGGGTTCGCCGCGCAGGCGCCGTTGCAGCAAGCCGTCATAGGCCGCTTGCTGCGCTGCAGTCAGCACCTGTTCCGGATGTGCCAGCAGATGGGATCGGGGGGCCGCCAGGACTTGTTGCAGCAGCGATTGCACTTCGATGCGCGCCGTCGCCGCACCCAGGTCCAGCGTTGTATTCAGGTTCGGAACATCGGACTGCAGTATGTCCTGGATGCTGCGCAAGGCATCAGCTCTCTTCCGCCAGGGCAGCCAGTTGTTCCGCCTGATGCTCCGCCATCAGCGCATTGGTGAGCTCGCCGATGTCGCCGTCCATGATCTGGTCCATCTTGTACAGCGTGAGGTTGATGCGATGGTCGGTCACGCGGCCCTGCGGAAAATTGTAGGTGCGGATGCGTTCGGAACGGTCGCCGCTGCCCACCAGCGATTTGCGCTCGGCAGCGATCTTGCTGTGCGCTTCCTGCTCCTGCCGGTCCTTGATGCGCGCCGCCAGCACGCGCATGGCCTGCGCCTTGTTCTGGTGCTGCGAACGCCCATCCTGGCATTCGACCACCGTCCCGCTGGGAAGGTGCGTGATGCGCACGGCGGAGTCGGTCTTGTTGATATGCTGGCCGCCCGCACCGCTGGCGCGGAAGGTATCGATGCGCAGGTCAGCGGGATTGAGTTCCACTTCACCCACTTCGTCCGCCTCCGGCAGGATGGCGACGGTGCAGGCAGAGGTGTGGATACGGCCCTGCGTTTCGGTGGCAGGAACCCGCTGCACGCGATGCGCGCCGGACTCGAATTTCAGCACCGAATAGGCGCCCTGGCCGATGATCCTGGCGATGACTTCCTTGTAGCCGCCCATCTCGCCGGGGCTCTCGGAGATGATCTCGACTTGCCAGCGCCTGCGTTCGGCAAAGCGCACATACATGCGGAAGATATCGCCGGCGAAGATCGCCGCCTCGTCCCCCCCTGTACCAGCTCGAACTTCGAGGAACACGTTGCGCTCATCGTTGGGATCCTTGGGCAGCAGTTGCTTCTGCAACTCGACTTCCAGCTGCTCCAGACGCTCGCGCCCGGCCTTGATCTCCGCGTCGGCAAATTCGCGCATTTCCGGATCGCCGGCCATTTCCTGCGCCGTGGCGATGTCCGCCGCGCAGGCCTGCCAGGCGTGGTACAGCCCAACCACCGGCTCGATCTCGGCACGTTCGCGGTTCAGCTTGCGAAAGGCTTCCATGTCGCGCGTGGCATCTTCGCTGCTGAGCAAGCGGTTGACCTCGTCCAACCGCTCACTGAGTTGGGCGAGTTTGGATGCGATGCTCGGTTTCATTCGGGGGAGTGCAGGTGGTAGATGCGGTGTACCGCTTCCAGGATCGCTTCGCGCTCGTTCGCCTGTGCATGATTCAACGCCTGGGTCGGCGCGTGCAGGAATTTATTGGTGAGCGATGCGCTCAGCAGTTCCAGCACCTTCTCCGGGCTTTCACCTTTGGCCAGCATGCGCATGGCCTTTTCCATTTCGCTGCGGCGCTGCCGTTCCGCATGATCGCGCAACGCGCGGATCGTCGGAACCACCTCGCGGGACTCCATCCAGTGGATGAATTCGTTGACGCCGGAGTCGATGATCACCTCGGCCTCGCGCACCGCGCCTTGGCGTGCATCCAGACCGTCGCGCACCACATCGGACAGGTCGTCCACGGTGTAGAGGAACACGTCGCTCAGCTCGGCAACCTCCTTTTCCACGTCGCGCGGCACGGCCAGATCGACGATGAACAGGGGGCGATGCTTGCGCGCCTTGAGTGCACGCTCGACCATGCCCTTGCCCAGGATCGGCAGGGGGCTGGCGGTGCAAGTGACCACGATGTCGTGCTGCGCCAGCTGTTCGGGAAGCTCGTTCAGCGTGATGGCGTGGCCGTTGATGCGCCGGGCCAGGACCTGCGCACGCTCCAGGGTGCGGTTGGCGACGGTGATGTGTTTGGGATTGCGGGCGGCAAAGTGCACCGCATTCAATTCGATCATCTCGCCTGCGCCGATGAACAGGACGCGCTGGTCGCTGATGCTGGGATAGATGCGCTCGGCGAGCTTGACTGCAGCCGCCGCCATGGAAACAAGGTTGGCGCCGATCTCGGTCTGCGTGCGAACATCCTTGGCTACCGAGAAGGTGCGCTGGAACAGCTTGTGCAGCAGGAAACCCAGGGTGCCGGCCTGCTCGGCCTGCCGCACCGCCTGCTTCATCTGGCCCAGGATCTGCGGTTCGCCCAGCACCATGGAATCCAGCCCGCTGGCAACGCGGAAAGCATGCTTGACCGCCTGCTCCTGCGGCAGGCGATAGATATAAGGTTCGATCTCGGCGACAGGCAGATGATGATAGTCGGCCAGCCAGCCGACCGCCTGGGTGGGCGCAGTGGTGCTGCAGTAGATTTCGGTACGGTTGCAGGTGGACAGGATGGTCGCTTCCTTTGCCGCACCGTTGCCCACCAGGTCGCGCAGGGCGACATCCAGCGTCTCGGCATTGAACGCGATCTGCTCGCGCACGGCGAGCGGCGCGGTCTGATGGTTGATGCCGAAAGTTAATAACTGCATGGGAATGAACGACTATCCGGTTTCGCAAGGAGGCGGATTATAGAGTCTGGACGACCCGAACACCAGCCGACCCGCCTCCCGCGCTTGACAGGACTATTTCTTCGCCTGCAACTGGGCCAGGGCCTGTTCCGCATCCGGCCGCAGGCGGCTGTCGGGGTGGTTCTTCACGAAATCGGCAAATCCGGCCTGCGCGCCCGGCATATCGCCCGCATCGTACAAGGCGAGCGCCTTCTTGAACGCCGCCAATTCCTCTTCCTCCACAGGCTGGGTATTGGCCTCGCCTTTCCAATAGACGTCGTCTGCATCCGCCAGCGAACCGCGCACGCCCCCGACTGCCGTCGTCGTGGTGATCTTTTTCCGCGGTGTCAGTAGTTCGATCTTCCGGCGCAGGCGCTCCCACAGCGAGCCGCCGTCCTGCTTGTCGTCCGCGCTGTATGCCGGTACAGCAAGCACGGCCCCCAGCAATGCGATCGCGATCATCCTTTTCATGTGAATCTCCTCACTTTAAGCACGGCTACTGGTGCAACGATACATCCGTCTCAAATCGCATTCAATAGCTCCAATTCCAGCGCACGGTGCTCTTCCTTGACCGCCGGATCGAGCGACTGCGCCTTGACGAAGGCCGCCTTGGCTTTCTTGACATCGTTGCCGGCCTTGTAGGCCCGCGCCAGATTGACCCAGACCTTGGCGTCCTTGGGCGCAAGCTGGGTCGCTGCCAGATAGGCTTTCTGCGCCTCCTGGTGCTTGTCCTGGATCATGAAGATATTGCCGCGATTGTTCATCGCCGCCGCGTTTTTGGGGTCCAGTGCAAGCACCTTGTCGAAATACTTCATCGCCTCGTCGCGATCCCCGGCCTTGGCCAGGATGATGCCCATCTGCAGGTGCGCATCGACGTCCGACGGGTTCTTCTTGATCGCGGCCAGATAGCGGCGTGTCTTGGTCTGCGAACTGATCTTCAGCACCGACATGTGATCGCCGGGGAACTTCTTCTCGATCTCGGTGCGCGATATGTCGCCCTGTTTCTGGTTCGAGTCCGGCAGGCTGGCCGGCTTGTATGTCTCCCATGAGGTATGCACATCAAGCACGGTCATGTCCTTGTCCTTCCACTTGTAGTAGGTTGCGGCCCCCTTCTCCCAAGCCTTGACGAAGGCGCTGCCCAACAGCGTGGTTTCCACCGGTATCCACAGATGGTCCTGGTAGATCACATACATGTTGTCCATGGTATAGCCATCCTGGTCGGCCGCGATACCGCTGTCGAACATCATGAACATGTGTCCGGGCACTTCCAGCACGCGGGTGTTGATCCCCATGCTTTCCAGCGCGGCAGAGTAGAGGGCGACCAGGTCGTCGCAGTCGCCCGACTTGCGCTCCAGCGTCTCGCGCGGGAACTGCACGTAATCGACCGTATCCACCTTGCCCGAACTGACCTGGTAGGGATTGCTCGGGTCCGGGATGTAGGTCATGCCGTACACGCCCAGCATATCGAAGACGGCAGCGGACAGTTGCGCCTGATCCTTGGTTTCCTTGAACTGGGTCACCACCGAACGCACGATATTCAACACCGGCGGATCCTTGGGCGTGACGAAAGCGGCATAGCGGTCGCGATCGTCCCAGGTCAGCCGGTGCTTGTCGTAGATGTTCACCGTCGGATTCTTGCTGAACGTGACGCGCTTGCCGTTCTCGAAATAGCTGGCTTCGATCATCGCCTGCACCGACGTGTCTTCGGTGAGCGTCAGGATGCTGTTGTTGAACACCGCCTTGAGCGGCACTTCCTGGCTTTGTCCCGGCAACAGCTTGTCCAGCTTGGTTTCCGTCGGGAAGTCCATGAAATCGCGCAACTGGAACGTGACCTTGAGCCGCTCCATGCTCTTGTTGGTATTGTTGATCAGCTTGATGCGCCCGATACCGTCGCGTTCGTAGATCTTGTACGAGTTGGAGAACACATCGCGCAACTGCACCACTTCGATCTCCAGCGGCGGGCGGTTGAATACCTGCGTGGCCGCCTCGACGGCCAGCTTCTCCGATTCGGTACCGTCGCTGCTGGCCGTCGACACGTAGTAGGTATATCCGGTCTCCGGCGTCAATCCGTCCTTGATGAATTCGGGCTGGGTGACTTCACCGATCTTCGTGTAGGAATCCCCCTCCTTCTGGTAGATGCGGTAGGCGCTGAAGTACTTGGCATCGGTTGCCGCCCAGTTCAGTTTCACCTGCCACGGCGTGGTCGTCACCTGTACCGCCGCAAGCACGGGCGGGACGAATTTCGTCGGCACAGCACCCGCTGCGGCACTGGTCGCGCCCTCGAACCCGGCGTCCGTCTCCGCACCGACGCGGTAATAATAATGTGCGCCGGCATCCAGATCCTGATCGACAAACTGGTTGTTCGGGCTGGTGCCGACCGGCACGAAACCTCCGCTCTCGCTGCCGGAGCGGTAGATGCGATACTGTTTGATGCAGGCGGCGGTTGCCGCAGCCCAGTGCAGTTCGACGGAGTGCACCTTGCCTTGCGCTTCGAGTTGCTGCGGCGCTTCCGGCTTGCACAAGGATGCCAGCATCTGCACGCGCTTGTTGCCGTTATCCGAGACCGCGAAACCGGAACCGCCGCCATACGCCATGGCGACCGGATCGTCAAATGCGCCGGCACCCGAACCCTTGGCACCGAACGAATGCAGCAACTGCCCCTTGGGCGAGAACACCTTCACCTGATTGCCGTCCAGCACCATCACTTCATCGTTCGCAGCGATCAGCGCCACGGGCCTGGACAACAGGCTACCACCCTCCTTGGTCTTGCCGAACTCGCCGGCCGACTGCCCATTGGCTGAATAAGCAAGCACGCTGTCGCGTGCCGCGTCGAGGATGTACAGGTTGTCGTGCTGATCGAACGCCATGGCGACGGGCTCGCGCAACTTGCCCGAATTCTCGCCGTTCAGCGCATTCAGGAACACGCCGTCGGCCCGGAAGATCTGCACATTGTGATTGGAGCGGTCGGCCACGAATACCATGCCCGAGGACGACACCGCAATGGCCGAGGGATTGTCGAACTGCCCCGCCTTGCTGCCTTCGCTGCCGAAGCTCAGCAGCACCTTGCCCGTCTCGTCCAGCTTCGCCCCCCGCGCACCCTTGCGGTCCAGCACCCAGATCGCGCCGGCCTTGTCCACCGTCACGGCGGATAACTGCATGTTGTCCAGCTTGATCTCGCCGGCCAGCGCGCCCTTGCGGATCACCTGCAGGCTCTTCCTGTCCTTGCCCACCGCATAGAAGGTATCCTTGCCATCCCCTGCCAGCGCTCCCGCTTCCACCGGAATGCTGGACAACCATTTCACCGAAGCCCGGCCTGCTGTTCTGGGCAGCAGGTCGAGCGGTTTGCCGGCCTCGACGGCAAACGCATCGATCAGCGATTTCCTGGCATCGCCGACAAACACCTGTTGCGACCTGTCCACCGCCATGCCGGACAGGTTCTTGAACTGCGCCTTGCCTTCGCCGCCGGAGCCGAAGGTGTACATCAGGTTGGCATCGAAGTCATATTTCAGGATGGTGAAGCTGCTTTCGTCGGCGACATAAATGCCGTCTTCCGCCACGCCCAGCGCGACCGGCTTGCCCGATTTGGGCAAGGAACGCACGTAAGCCCCGTTCGCCCCGTATATCTTGATCGATCTGTCGTCCGCATCGCGCACGTAGATGCGTCCCTGCACATCCAGCGCGATGTCGGCCGGCTCGCCCAACTTCCAGGCCTTGTCCTTTTCCGCCGCGCCCGATGCCGCCTGGCTCAAGGCCAGGGTGGAGAGGAAGACGCCGTTGATGCCGAACATCTGTATCCGACCATTGCCGGTATCGGCGACATACACCACGCCTTCGTGCACGGCGATGCCCTGCGGCTCGTCGAGCGCAACGTCGCTGGCAAGGTTGCCGCCCGCCTTGCTGCCGAACCGGCCCAGATATTTCCCCGTCGCCAGGTCATACATGACGACCTGGTTCAGCTTGCTGTCCACCACGTAGATCGTTCCGCCGGCGACCGCAGCCGCCTCCGGCTTCCTGGTCAATTCGATATCGCCACTCTTCGATGCCAGCGTCATGAGCGTCTTGCCGTCCTTGTCCAGCACCTCCACCGGGCCATCCTGCTTGGCGGTGAACAGCCTGTCGCCGCCGACGCCGAGCAATTTGCGCAACTTGGGTGCCGCAAGCTCACCGCGAAAATCCGCCTTGGAGAATCCGTTGGTCGTGGCTGCGCCTGTGTCGGCGGCATGGGCCGCGAATGAAAGCAGCAGCAATGAAATCACTATCGATATGTTTCGCATGTCCTCGATCCAATCCATCAAAGTGTTAAGTCTACTCCCCGGTCGCCCGCATTCATTGCGTCTGCGCGGCCATGGCGTTCATTTTTCTGCGCGATTGAACACGCCGTCCCAATCGTCGCCCGGCGGGTTCTGCATGAAATACCCGCAACGTTCCACGTATATTTTACTGGGTTTATCCTCGGGCGCGTCCGTCAGCACCGCCCTAAATCCAGCCAGTGCCTGCTCCCATTCTTTTGCCCGGTATGCGGCCAGTGCCGCCTCGAACCGTTTTGCGGTCTGCGCATCCAGCATCGACAGGCCGTCCAGTGGTTCATATATGGTAACGGGCAAATGCTTCCCCACCACGCGTATCTTGTCTATCTCGCGGTAGCGGCAGATCTCGCGGGTTCTTTTGTAGGTCTCTTCGCCCACCAGATAGCTCACGCCGTAGTACTTTGCCGTTCCTTCCAGCCGCGCAGCCTGGTTCACCGTATCCCCGATGACCGTATATTCCATCTTCTTGCCGGCCAGGCCGACATTTCCTGCCACCACCTCGCCGGACTGGATGCCGCCGCGGATCACGAACGGCTCCACCCCGCTCTGCAGCCACGTCTTGTGCAATTCCTTCATGCGCCGGTCGATCACCTTGATGCAGTCGATCGCCAGCCTGGCGTGGTCGGGCTGCGCCAGCGGCGCCCCCCAATAGGCCATGATGCCGTCGCCGATGAACTTGTCGATCGTGCCGTCGTGCTGTTCGATCACCTGCACCATGGCGCCCAGATATTCATTCAGCCGCGACACCACTTCCTGCGGCGGATGCGCCTCGCTGAACGAGGTGAATCCCTTGATATCGGTAAACAGCACCGTCACTTCCTTGTTGTCGCCGCCGATCTTGGCCGCCTCCGGATCTTTCTCCAGTCGCGCCACCAGCTTGGGCGACAGATAGCTGGAGAACATCGAGCGCATCTCGCGTGCGCTGCGTTCCAGCACCAGATAGCGGAAGCTGCCGCCGACCAGCAGTGACACAATGACCGACAGGGTCGGATAGATGATATTGAGCCACTCCCCCGCGGTGAACATGTAATAGGTGAACCAGATATATGCCGACACCAGCACGATCATCGCCGGGATCGCACCGTACAGGCGCAAGCGTATGGTCAGGAAATAGGCCAGCGCACCCATCACAATGATGAAGGCCATGTCGATCAGCGATTCGACTCCACCCTGGCGGATGTAGCGCTCGCTGATGATGTTGTCGGCAACCGTGGCGTGCAATTCCACTCCGGGCGTATTGCCGTCGAAAGGCGTCACCCGCATGTCATAGACGCCCAGTGCAGTTGCTCCGACAAACAGGATCTTGCCCTGCAACTCTGCCGCCGGGACGCGCCCGTTCATCACGTCGGTAAAGGAATAACGGGGATAAGCGCCGCGCGGTCCGACATAGTTGATCCACATCCGGTTCTCCCCGTCCACCGGGATGTGGTGCCTGCCCAATGCGATGTCGAAGTCGCCGATTTCGAATTTGTGTTCGTCCAGCGCCAGCATCGCCGCCATCAATCCCAGCGCAGGAGTCTGTTTGCCGTCCTGCTCGAGCAACAGCGGATAGCGGCGGATCACGCCGTCGTCGTCGGGCAACTGGTTGATATGCCCGACCCCGATCGCGCCGCGCTCGATTTCCGGCAGGCTGCGGGTGATGTTCGCCACGCGCCCGTTCTTGTCGTATTCGAAGGCCACCGCCAGCACGACATTGCCGGCACGCCTGGTGGCGGCGGCAAAAAGCTGGTCGTGCGCCACGCTCTCGCGCTCGGGGAAAAAGGCGTCGAACATCACCGCCTTCGCCCTTGCCGCAGTCAGCCTGTCCAGCAGGTGCGCATAACGGTCGCGGCTCCAGGGGTATCGCCCCAGTTCGGCGATGCTCTTCTCGTCGATGGCGATGACAGCGATGTTCGGGCTGGGCGGGATCGGCCCGCGCATGACCTTGAAGCGCAGGTCATAGGTCTTGGCCTCGAATGCCTCAAGGAAGGAGTTCTGCGTGTAGTAGAGGAACAGGACGCCGGCAATCGAGACTATCGCCAGCCAGAACGACAGGGCGTTCGCATTTCTGTGCACCAGCATTTTCTTCCAGAACGGCTTGATGGCCATCGATCCTCCCAGCTGCGGTCTTGAGGCCGCCTCCCCGCTGCCCCAAGTCTGCATAATGCCATAGCCGGGGAAAAGTCAGGTGCGCAGAAATGCAAGAAGCCCGGCTGGAAAGTCGGGCTTCTTGTGAGGTTGGCGTTTCGGCGGCGTCGCTCGGGCCTCCATCGGTTGGCTATCTGGCCATTCTGGCCTTCTCCTCGCGGAATACCGGCCCCCATTTGGGATGCCCTTCCTCCTCCGGTTTCAGTTTGAACTGCGGATCGATGTTCAGGATCTTGTCGAACTCGCTCCGGCATTGGGCAACTTCGTCGTTGATGCAGTGTATGAAAGCCAGGTATTTATGCGCTGTCAGCTTCTGCTCTTTGCTGGCCACCCCATCCACGGGAGAATGATTCAGCAGATGATTCAATACCAGCTTCGCGGTTGCCATATCGCCTTCCTCGAAGCTCTTCACGCCGACGTCCAGATCCTGCTGGGGATCGTCATTCCAGAAGGTAGCGGCACAGGCACTCAACAAGAATGGCGCCAAAGCCAAAGAAACGATCCATGCCGCTTTTTTCACTTCAGCCTTCACTCCCGAAATTGCATGAGTACATTTGAGTCGCAGAAAGTTGAAAGGGCTCGCGCATGCAAGCCCTTTGGGTGTTGGTGGCTCGGGGCGGAATCGAACCACCGACACAAGGATTTTCAATCCTCTGCTCTACCGACTGAGCTACCGAGCCATTTTTGCGCCCATCCCCATCGGGGTGGGCAAAACGAAGGGGCGCATTGTAGCGGCAAGCTGCAATGCGGGCAACACAAAAAAACGAACCCCACCAAAGTGGGGTTCGTTTGCATCTTTGACAGCGCATGGTCAAACCGCAGCAAACGGTTCGAGTGCACTCGGCAATCGAACCGCTCGCCAGGCCTGACTTACATCATGCCGCCCATGCCACCCATGCCGCCCATGTCTCCGCCGCCCATGCCGCCGGCCGCCGGCTTGTCTTCCGGCAGCTCGGCAACCATGCAGGCCGTCGTCAGCATCAGGCCGGCAATGGAAGAAGCGTTCTGCAGCGCGGTGCGGGTGACCTTGGTCGGATCGACCACACCCATCGCCAGCATGTCGCCGTACTCGCTGGTCGCAGCGTTGTAACCGAAGCTGCCCTTGCCTTCCAGCACCTTGTTGACGATCACGGAAGGCTCGTCGCCCGCATTCTGGGCGATCGCGCGCATCGGCGCTTCCATCGCACGCAGCACGATGGTGATGCCGGCATCCTGGTCGTGATTGTCGCCTTTCAGCTTGGCCACGGCAGCCTTGGCTCGCAGCAGCGCCACACCGCCGCCGGGGACGATGCCCTCTTCGACCGCGGCGCGAGTCGCGTGCAATGCGTCTTCCACGCGCGCCTTCTTCTCTTTCATCTCGACCTCGGTCGCAGCGCCGACCTTGATCACTGCCACGCCGCCGGCCAGTTTGGCCTTGCGCTCCTGCAGTTTTTCCTTGTCGTAGTCGCTGGTCGATTCCTCGATCTGCTTGTTGATGTTGGCGATGCGAGCCTTGATCGCGTCTTCCTTGCCGATACCGTCGATGATGGTGGTGTTCTCTTTACCCACCTCGATGCGCTTGGCCTGGCCCAGTTCGGCCAGTGTGGTCTTCTCCAGCGTGAGGCCGACTTCTTCGGCGATCACGGTGCCGCCGGTCAGGATGGCGATGTCTTCCAGCATGGCCTTGCGACGGTCGCCGAAGCCGGGCGCCTTGACGGCGACGGTCTTCAGGATACCGCGGATGTTGTTCACCACCAGCGTTGCCAATGCCTCGCCTTCGACGTCTTCGGCGATGATCAGCAGCGGACGGCCGGCCTTGGCCACTTGCTCCAGTACCGGCAGCAGGTCGCGGATGTTGGAGATCTTCTTGTCGTGCAGCAGGATGAAGGGGTTCTCCATCGCAGCGATCTGCTTGTCGGCGTTGTTGATGAAGTAGGGCGACAGGTAGCCGCGGTCGAACTGCATGCCTTCCACCACGTCCAGTTCGTCTTGCAGACCCTGGCCGTCTTCGATGGTGATGACGCCTTCCTTGCCGACCTTGTCCATCGCTTCGGCGATCTTCTCGCCGATCACGGTGTCGGAGTTGGCCGAGATGCTGCCCACCTGCGCGATCTCCTTGCTGGTGGTGCAAGGCTTGGAGATCTTCTTCAGTTCCTCGACGGCGGCCACGACAGCCTTGTCGATGCCGCGCTTCAGGTCCATCGGGTTCATGCCGGCGGCCACGAATTTCATGCCTTCCTGCACGATGGATTGTGCCAGCACGGTCGCGGTGGTGGTACCGTCACCGGCCACATCGGAGGTCTTGGAAGCGACTTCCTTGACCATCTGCGCGCCCATGTTCTCGAACTTGTCCTTCAGTTCGATCTCCTTGGCGACGGACACGCCGTCCTTGGTGATGGTGGGAGAACCGTAGGAACGGTCCAGCACCACGTTGCGGCCCTTGGGGCCCAGAGTCACCTTGACCGCATCGGCCAGAATGTTGACGCCCACGACCATCTTGGCACGTGCTGCATCATGGAATTTCACGTCTTTAGCTGCCATGTTCTTAATCTCCTGAAATTTATTGGGAACTTTTAGTTCCGGCATCACATCAGGCTACGCCCCGATGTGAGCCTGCACTGAAAATAATTCTTCGCCCGGCGAAGAATTATTTTTCGATCACGCCGATGATGTCTTCTTCCCTCATCTGCAGAAGCTCGACGCCATCCATCTTGAAAGCCTGACCGGAATATTTGCCGAACAACACCTTGTCGCCGACCTTCACGTTCATCGGACGCAGCTTGCCATCGTCACCGATCTTGCCGTTGCCGACAGCGACGATCTCGCCTTGATCGGGCTTCTCGGTGGCCGCATCGGGAATCACGATACCGGATGCGGTCTTGCGCTCTTCTTCCATGCGTTTGATGATCACGCGGTCGCCTAATGGACGAATCTTCATGCTTTATCTCCTAAAAACAGTGAGTTGAATAATTACGTGAACGGGTCAGGCTGGACCTGGACTGGCCAGCCATGTCGCTTGTTAGCACTCCCCGCCAGCGACTGCTAATGATAGGGGCTCGTTCGTCCCATTTCAAGGGCGCGGCGATAATTTACCGCCGAACTGCACTCGAAGTAATTATATTGCGCGTGGGGCGGGATTATTTTGCGGCAGATTGATGGGAGGATGCGGGAGCAAACGGGATAAAACGGGATGGAAAATAACGGCCTAGAGCTCGGCATTGCCACAAAAATCAAAGTACGCAACACGTATCAGGCAAATTTAACGAGCAATTTAACTATTAAGTGATAGATACCGTTAAAACCGGCATGGGGACAAAATCTGATGAAAAATAAGCAATGCGCACCCTGATTTGCACAAATAGTAAGCCGCGCCGCACCCTCAGGCGCACCCCAAGACCGGAGAAAACGAAGGGCGATAACTGACGTACCGTACAGCTATTTCTACGGAATAAAAGAAAGAAAGTCTCTGATAACTTCCATGTCAATCGGTCTTCCGGGACGGCACGCACGTAGGATGTTTTTCACCAAGGCACCCTTCCTCTCCGGGCTCGGATTTTTACCAGAGGCAATGAGCTCTTTCTCCAAAGCAACAACAATATCCCCAGCCCGTTTTACACATTCGCTGAATTCTTTTTCGGCGTTGAGTTTGGTTAAATGCGTTCCGTCGATGATGTAGCCAATATCTACCCCGGCTGATTCGATCTTCGTGAGGTAGTTTATGTCCGGCGAGCTTGCTCCGCTCTCGTATTTGGACTGAGTAAGTCTGGTTATGCCAGCATGCTGCCCAAACTCCGCCTGGGTCAAGCCAAGCCGTTCCCGTTCAGACTTGATTCTTCCCCCGACACTACTTATATCTCTCATGATGTTTGCTTATTAATGCAAATGTATGTTTAAATATGCACACAGTTACTCATTCGATAGGATGGTAAACAAATGAACACACCACAGCAAGTCTTGAAAGCCATGCGTAGGCGAGGAGAAACAATTACCGACTGGGCCAAAAAGAACGGGTTTCCTCGGCAGCAAGTTGCAAATGTTTTATATGGGCGTGCCAAGGGGCATTGGGGAGCATCGCATGTCATAGCGGTGAAGCTCGGAATCAAGGATGGCGTCATAGCAAATGAATACCGCGATTGATAACACGTCCAGCTTCTGGATCTCCACGCCAGAGTTGAGCCAGTTATCAGGCATTGCGGAACAAAACGCCCGCGCCGCACTTAGTACCTGCTTCAATGGCGGACAATGGCGCGGAACAACGCTGCAAGTGCGCAAGACAGGCAAAGGCTATTTGGTAGACGTGCGCAGCCTGCCCCCCGGCCTGTTTGCCGCTTGGCTTGAAAAGAACAACGACATAGCCAGCGCACCAGCCATTCCCAAGAGCGCGCCGCTGGTCCCGCACTACGACCCGCAGGCCGGCACCAAATCGACGCTGGCAGCCTGGAAGATTTCCCTGATCGCTGCCGCCATCCAGCACCCCAAGAAGTCCCGCGACCGTGCGGAGCTGCTCAAGGATGCCTCAGCCGCCTGGCACGTAAGGCCGGACGGCAAGCGCGTTCGGGTCAGCATCCGCACCTTGCAGAACTGGATCGACGTCTTCAACCAGGAAGGCATCCTTGGGCTCCAGCGCAAAACGCGCACGGAGAAGAAACCCAAGCGAGTGTATGTCAATCGCGAGTGGGATGCAGCCTGCCCATTATCAGAAATCGAGAAACAGAGGCTCTCAGACGAAATAAACCAGTACGTCCGAAGCCTTGTCATACAGCAGGGAGATGTTGGGAAGAAGATCGAGCTGCTCGCCTCCTCCAAGCTGCTGGAACTATGCCGCGAGGCGGGGTGGAAGACGGCGAATCAGGCCCAGTGCAAGGTCGGAAGACACTTGGTAAGGCAGCACCAGGATGGGCGCATCGTCGCGGTGAAGGAAAAGGATGCGAAGCGCTTTGCAGACAAGTACACCCCGCGCATCTTACGCACCCGCGAAGGCTTGCAGCCGCTAGACATCATCGTGGGCGACGTGCATCCCGTGGACATTCTAGTTCGGCGTGAAGACGGGAGCGAAGCCACGCCGCGCATGATCGCCTGGCTGGACCTCGCCACCAATGATTTCTTCTACACGCTACACCTGCTCGACAAAGGCAAGGGCGTAACGCAAGCCATGATCGCCGCATCGTTCGCGGAGATGGTCGAAGAGTGGGGCTTGCCGCGAGCGCTGTACCTGGACAATGGCGCGGAATACAACTGGACCGAGATGATGGAGGGGTTCGCAACGCTGCGCGGCCTACTCGGCGCATTTGACGTGTTCCTGAACGACCATGCCGAATGTCCCGAGCCAAACGATGCGCGGCAGGTCGTAACCCGAGCCAAGCCCCACAACCCCCCGGCCAAGGCGATTGAGGGCGGGTTTTCCGTCCTGGAAAAATATTTCTCCATGATCCCCGGATATATCGGCGGGAATCGGATGTACAAACGCACTCACAAGGTCGGGAAATCGCCCGTGCCCTATCCGGGAACATGGGAAGGCTTCCAGGAAGAAATCAAGAACGTGATGGCGATGTACCGCGCAGCGCCGCAAGACTCGCATGGCGCACTAAATGGGTTGTCGCCGACCCAGGCATGGAGCGGATTTATCGAAAGCGAATGGATAGGCGTCAACGTATCGCGCGAAGTGCTCATATACGCATTCTCGGAAGAGCTGCGCCCGATGGTGAGAAACAGCGGAATTGAGATTGGGGGCGCGTGGTATTTCAACGATGCGCTACTGAAGCACATCGGCTCGCGAGTAACCGTTCGATACGCTAAGTGGGCTGCCGACTATGTTCTGTACCAGTGTGAAGCCGGCAGCTTAGTACATGTCCATAAAGCCCCCGTATTCGGCGTGTTCGACAGGGCCGGCGCGATCGAGCAAGCGCGCCGCGCCGGAGTCCAGGCCGCTGCCATACGCTCGCTCAAGAGTGGTGTTGAGCCCCTGCACCTGGTGGACGAGATTGCGCGCCATGCTGCCACTCTACCGCCTGCAGAAGCTAAGCCGAAAGGCACGGCGATTTCGCTGCTCTCCGCAGAGCTGCAGCAGGTCGAGCAAGCTGCAGCCGCACCACAGCAAACCAACCCACCCAAGCGCCTCAACACCGGCGAAATCATCAACAAGAAGACCGGCGAGACAGAGCAGCTCTTGGCCTATTCGCCGCCGCCGAAAAAGGAGGCTCCCAAGATCGATTTTGCAGCGTTAAACAAGCCAGAAAGACCCGAAAACAAATCACCAACCAAGCCGAGTATTAGCGAGCTGATCGTTAAGCAGTACGGCACACCCAAGCGATAGGAGAAGCACATGCAAATAACCCCCGAAGACGCAGTATCCGCCAACCTTCCCAGAATCGAGGCGATTCTGTCATCCGGATTCAGTATTGACCGACTGGCCAACGAGACAGGAATTCAGCGCGAGCACGTTGACCAACTCCTGAGCCGGAAGCTCACCAGTGCGTATTCAATGTGGGAAGCGAAAGAAGATGCAGGGAAGTTGGACAAATGGCTGGCTGAATATGAACAGGAGGCCGCTCAGCGCCCCGCCAAGACCCCGACTTTCAACACGATCACCGCGCTGCTTGCCAAAGCGCATCACGAGGGTGAAATTGTTTCCATCACTGGCGGCGTCGGTGTGGGCAAGACGGAAACATGCAAGGCATACGTCAAGGAATATGCCAGGGGCTACGACAGGCCCGGCGCTTTCTTTGTCGAGTTCACCTCGGCCGACAAGAAGTTGACATCCGCATTGGAAAGCATACTGGCTGCCATGCTGGGAAGCACTACGGCACACTCGCGCCAAAGCTCTACGCTGCTTCGCGTCTTATGCGGCATGCTGAAACCGGGCGATTTCATGATACTGGATGAGTGCAATTACCTGGTTGAAAAGGACAGCCGCACGATTGACGCCGTGCGGGATATACATAACAAGACCGGCATTGGGATCGCACTGATGGGCAATCCGGATTTCGACAAGAAGGTATACGGCAAGAACGGTGACTTTGACGCACTGGCCAGCCGTGCTTTACGCGTTGATTTCCCTGCCTCCACCGAAGGCGACATTGATTGTTGGATGCAATGGAAGGGATTAGGCACATCGGGCAAGGCCGTTCGCAACGAGCTGGTTCGCATCGGCACCCGCCCCGGTTCTATGGGCGGTTTGCGCGTTCTTAACAAGCTGGTGGACAACGTGCTGAAATTAAACCAGGGCGAGCCACTGACCCCTGACTTGATCCGGCAGTTCAGCGCCCAGTTCGGAAGGGCCTAACCGTGAACCGCGCCGCCCTGGTCAAGCTGCTCCACATGGGAGCTACGCGCATGAAAATGGACGATGCAGAGTATCGAGCCTGGCTTGTTACGCGCACAGGGAAATCCAGCAGCAAGGACCTTGGCGATATTGAACTCTCCAAGCTGATAGATAACCTGCGCGAGAGCGGTATCCTGGATGCACCTGCCGTGAAGCGTACAGCAGGTGCCACTGGGCCGGGGCGGCCCACTCGAAGGCAACTGAAAGCCGTTGATGATTATGCCCGCGAACTGGGAATGAGCGGTATCGATGATAAGGCCATTGCGACCCTGTGCCGCCGCGTGGCCAAGATAGAAAATCCAAGATTCCTTGATCGCAATGGTGTCAGCGCCCTGCTGAACGCCTTGTCTTCGATGACCAAGCGCAGGCACGGCGAGGCATCGAATGATGAAAGTTAAGCATGCCACCACGCAATAAGATTGCACTGATGCCGCCTGATACGCGGCGCATGATCGAGGACAAGATTATTAGCTCCAGATTTTCGCACTACAAGAAACTGGCCGCGGAGCTGGCGGACATGGGTATCAAGGTATCTCAAGGAGTTCTTCAACGCTACGGGCAAACACTTTTCAAGAACATTGGCGGACGACTGGATGGAGCTGGAATACGGTCGTTGTACGACTTGGTAATCTCCGCGAAAAGGGACAGGTCTATCGTAGTGGTGATTGATCTCGATAATGACAGACATCTCGCTATCAGGAGCAAGCGCTCCCTCGGCGACATCGTTTACTTGCTGACAACGAACAGGCAGTAGGACCAGCACCAAACGAGAGGCCGCGATAGGTGGCCGGCTGTCCACCATCACCTGCAGGGCAGGTACTCTTCCGCTGGCTCGCCGTCAAATTTCCAGCTTTCATCATGGCCGGGTGGCGGCGGGACTCGAACCACACATAATTCGCTGCTCTCACAGCTAGCCATTACCTATCGGCGGACAGCCACCCGGTTGTTACTATATGGCGTTAAATTTTTGAGCGCAACGGGAAATCGACTAAAACACGATTTAAGCCGTTAAACAACTCTGACGCCACCACACCATTGCCGCGAATGCTCGCGCCGGATTTAACGCGTGCTTAACGGCCTTTGTGTCGATTTCTTGGGCGCGTGCTGTATGGCAAAACCGTTGACATGCTATTGGTCTTCCGGCAGAGTGTTGACCGTCACGCAAGAAACGTGATGCTGGATTGGCGTCCAGGAGTAATAGGCGGATGAACCGCCGCAAGTGCGGTTTTTTTACGTCCTGTGCATGAGTATGGCAAGCCCTAGTTTTGGCGGGCTGTGCGGGGCATCCTCGGATGCGCCGGTTCCTATTACCCCGGTACGCCAACCCGTACAGTTCCGCCTCCCTGATTGGCGTCATGGTGCGGATACATTAACCGCTAATAGGAGAATTGCCATGCAGCAAAAAGCCACACCTTTAATCCCCGTTGATCAACAAGACTTGCGCTTTGAACGTGTGCATCGCGCATTCAGAGCTGTTTCAGGATTGGCCTATTCAGAGCAAGCGCCGGATGAAGCTTTATTAGGAAAAAGGCGAGACCTGTCTGATCTGCTGGAAATTCTGTGTGATGAGTTGGAATACACAATAACCGGAACGCGTCCGCTACTGTAGCCAAATAGAAAGCGCGCCGTTGACGGTTCTACCCCCAATAAAGGATAAGTGGTAAGCAGAAACACGGCGCGCTAACTGCATTCTCTCTTTAATCCCTCCACTTCATTAAGGCGGAAATAACTCCGCCTTAATCATTCGCCCCTTTAGTCGGATTATCCCCCCTGACGCGCTTCATGGGGAAAGTATGAATCAAGATGCAAAGCCGTATCGCACACTTTATCCGAGAGTATTTCTGGAAATCGCAGAAGCTGTAGGACAAGAAGCTGCATTGATAATTTGTGAGCGATATGGTGGAACCCGCCTGTATGTGCCCAAAAAAATCACGAGCGATCATTCTCTCGTTGAGCTGGTGGGAATGGAAGATGCATTGAAATTATCTTCCATTTTTGGCGGGCTGCTTCATTTCGATATTCCGCAGTGCAATGACATTAAACGCGTACAGCGGGACGAAAGAATCCGTGCCGACCGTGTTAGCGGAATGTCCATACGATTGATTGCTCAGAAATACCGACTGAGCGAGCGCCGAATCCGCAATATCACCAACCATAAATAAAGGAGCAAAAAATTATGGAAGCAGCGCCTCATAAGGGACTTACCTCAGATGTGAAATCTACCGTCGATTTGGATATAGTGCTGGAACACCAGCAGCGAATTACTGATACTCGGCAAGCGATTGACACTCTTTCTCATGCTATCAAAGCCCAGGATGAAGAAATTAAAAAAGCCACCGCTTCGGTGCCACATTTCTTCGACCGCACATCTCAACGCGAAAACCTGATGGCAGAAATTGCTCTGGGCGAGGCAAGCGAGAAAGACTTGCTGAAGCTGGATGAACGGATTGCAAAAGATAAAGCTGCTTTCGAAGATGCCAAGAATGCAGTCACTCCGGCATTGGAAAAGGCTAAGGCAATTCGTTCGGGGCTTGAGCGCAAGTTGAAAGAAGCAGAGGGGGTATTGCAACAACTGGAAAGCAATAGCCGGAAAATTGTGCAATCGTTTCTCATCCGGGAATCGGAAATGACTGCGTTGGAATATATCGCCCACGCACAAGCCATCAAAATGAACAATCTACGCTTGCGCGCCCTGGACAAACTTATTGTCGCCCAAGGTGGCCGCAGCATCGGAAGCTATTCAAACGACAGGTTATATATTCCTGTTTTTTCGTTGCCTCAGTTTGATGGCCTGGCCGCTCCTGAAGTAGCAGGCATGGGCTGCTTTTACAGCGCACATTGGGACTTGGTTAACAATGTCTTTCTGGAATTTGCTGAGTACGAAAAGGAAAGATTCGAAGGGCTTGGAGTTCAATTCTGATGGGTGACACTCTATGAAACATACTTTCAGCGAGAATGGATTTGTGACCTTTGCTGAGGGTTACGGCCCCAATGATCCATTATCCAAACTGGAGAAAAAGCTGCCACAAGTTGAAAAGCGTATCCCAAGAGAACTTGCAGCAAGCGAGAAGATTGATGCTGCGATACAAGATGCGCTGTTAACCTGGCGTCAGCAGGCGAAGAATATGCATTCTCTGCTAAAAATCCCGGCAACTATGGAGTTCACCACCGAGGAATTAGATCTGGCTGGCTGGATCCATGAGTATGCCGCACAGGCCGGCCTCGATTTCAAATTGGCGATGCGGCAAGTCTTTGACTATCTCAAACGCCACCCCAAGGCGCTCGCTAACTACACCAATGGTGAGGCCAGCTTTGCTGAATTTGCTGATAGCGGCGTCAGTTTAGCTGTTCCAGCTGGATATGAAGTCAATCCGCAGCGCATGGAATTATTTCGGCGAGCCAGGGTGTATCAAGCTGGACATCCTGGTTGCGAGTTCACCAACGCCGTGAGGATGGCTGACTTGCCGTGATAGCTGACGCCCCTATCGTTCAAGTGTTGGGGAATATTCCACGTGTTTGAATATTGTAATCGCCAGGAATGTAACGATGCCAGAGATCATTGATCACGTTGAATTACTGATAGATGGCAAGGCGCATGGGAACTGGGACCGTTACGAAATCGATTCCGATCTGATGATTCCCGCTGACGCCTGGAGCGTTAGCTTGGGGGCAAGCGGCGGACGGATGCCTGTTGACGTGGTTGAGGGGATGCCGGTTGTTGTGAAAATTGGCACCGACACAGCGCTTACTGGATATGTTGACGAAATTAGCCATTCGGTCAGCAAAGGTGCCCAAAGGTTCACGATGTCCGGACGTGACCTGGCTGCTGATCTACTGGACTGCTCTGCGCCAATTTTTGCCACAGCGCAATCTACCTTGCAGCAAATCGTGGCCTCCATAACCAGAGAGTTCAAGATAACAAAAATCCGGATCGATGCTGATTCAGTGTTTGTACGGAAAAAAATCAATACTCAGCCTGGTGACACAGCATGGGATATGTTGAGAAACGTTGCGGAGGCAAATGGTCTATGGGCTTGGTTTGAACCCGACGGAACGTTAGTTGTTGGTGGTCCTGACTATTCTTCGCCAATTGTCGCCACGTTGGTCATGCGGCGCAATGGCAACGGCAACAATGTTATCAGTCTGGACCGGGTTTCTTCACGTGTTGGACGTTACTCCCAAGTGACCGTATTAGGCCAGTCTGCCGGTAATTCATTGGACCAAGGCATCCCTGATCTGCACGCAAGCTGGAAAGACAATGGAGTTATTGGACATCGTCCTAAAATATTTTTTGATGCTGAAGCGGAGAATGGTGGGATGTGCAGTGCACGCGCGCATAAGATGATCGATGATAGCCGGCTAAATGGCCAAACCATTACTGCTACCGTCAAAGGACACCGTATCGTTGCCCCCGGTCAGCCATTCGACAACAAACTATGGAATCCTGGGCAGCGCATTCACGTGCTTTCTGAGCCTCATGGAATCGACGCTCCGTATTTCCTGATGGCGCGCAAGTTTATCCGCAATCGAATGGATGGAACCATTACAGTGCTGACCCTTAAGGAAGACGGTGTATGGCTGGCCGGGGCGCATCCTCATAAAAAACACAGAGGCGGAAAAAACTCCGCTCCCCTGCAAATAGTAACCGCCTAAAAAGGATATATATGCAAGCAGAGTGCCGATTACCCGCCGATAAAAATTCTGGTTTTATATCCACCGAGTTGCATCGGCTGTTGAACTTGAGACAAAAAGAATCCTTGCTGTCCAGGCTTATTATTGAAGTCAGCAGACGAGATGTCAGCGTTAAGCTCGCCAACATCCAACATCGTGCGGAGATTGCTCAAGGAAGATTTGCGTCAATTATCAACGCCACATTCGTGGCAGCGGAGAAAGGAAAGTAATGATTACGGTGAACGGAAAGATGACGTGCGGTATTGAGCGTGACGGTGTGCAGCATCTCGATTTTGAACTGCGTGCCGCAACAATCGCTGATGCTATCGCGTCGATCGAGAAAGCTGGTCCTAATGCATCGCATCTCAAGCTGCGCATTTTCAAGGCTGCGGAGCAGATGGTAAGTTTCGGCGGTGTCCCCAAGGATGAAATTACTGGGGAATTCTTGCTGTCGCTACCCGAAGATGACGTTGAGCCAATCTTTAATGCACAGGATGAACTGGAAAAAAAGCAGAAAGGCTTGAGCAAACTCTCAAGCCCTACCTAGAACTAGAAATTGCCCTGCGAATGCATGGTTTCAATAATCCGTTGGGTCTTACAGAGTCACGGGCCGCAACCTTGGTGGGCATTTTGACCGGCAAGCGTGGTTCTAAACCAGACCAATCTAAACCAGGCCAAGAAACCAGACGCTTTAAGGGAGCACGCCGTGTCAAAAACATTTGAGTTCCAACTGCTGTTACGATTCAACGATCAGGTGAGTCGTGGATTGAAGTCGGCCATGCAGGCGGCAAAGAATGAATCCAAGGGGCTTGAGAATTCTATTTCCGGTGTGGCTGCTGCTACTGCCCGCATTAGGACCACTCCTATTGAGCGTTTAACATCAGCTCTGCGCACCATGCGCAGCGCTGCGAGTAGCGCTCACGAAACCTTAATGAAAATCTCCCAGGTTGGCATGGCTGCTGCAGCTGGCGGCTACGTGTTAAAACGCGCAGCAGAACGCCCAATGGCTTATGATCGCCGTCTCGCACTCATGGCTAATACTGCCTATTCTGAACGTGACGTGGCCGGGCGTATCGTTGGAAAAGCGGAACTCGATAAGGCAATTCGCAATGCAACCAAGAACGGCCTCGGCACCCCGGAACAGGCTGCTGAAACGCTGAATACGTTGGTTGGTTCCGGCGCTATGGGTAATGGGAAAGCCGGGCTTGATTCCTCGATGAAGCTGCTACCTGTCTTGCAGAAGGCAGCAACAGGTACCGGAGCAAGCGCCAATGATTTGGCGCAAATTGCCATTGCAGCCAAGCAAAATATGGGGCTGAGCGATGAGCAGATCCCCCTGGCGATATCTAAGGCGATTCGTGCTGGGCAACTTGGTGGTTTCGAGTTGGACAAGATGGCCCGTTGGCTTCCGCAGCAAATGGCAATGGCGGCCAATAACGGCATGAAGGGCATGAGCGGGTTCGAATCTTTAATTTCGGCAAATCAGGCTGCGCGCATGACCGCAGGCACCGAAGACGAAGCAGGGAACAATCTGGTTAATTTATTGGCCAAGGTAACATCGAATGACACAGCTAATGATTTCAAGCGGCAGCATATCGATCTTTATGGGTCACTCACCGCAAGCATGGCAAATGGAAAGAACTCGCTGGAGTCTTTTGTTGCGATAGTTCAGAAGCTTGGCTCAAAAGACCCGAAGTATCTCGAATTGAAATCCAAAGCCGATGCCGCAAAAAACGAACCTGAAAAGCAAAAGCTCTACGAAGCTATGGCTGATGTCATGATGGCAAAGGGCATCGGGAATTCTGTCCAGGATCGCCAAGCGCTCACTGGCCTATTTGGCATGATGTCCCCTAGCGGAAAATACCAGGAGGTATTGGAAGGAGTTAGAAAAGAGCAGGGTGGCGAGATTGCCACTAGCTTCGGTACGGTTAATAGTACCGTCGATGCGAAGGCCGAACGGTTGGGTAATGTGAAGGCATATGCTGCCATAGATGCGCTTGGCGCTGTTGAAGGACCACTTGGCAAAATGCTTACCGGCGTAAATGAAGTTGCGGATGCACATCCCAAATTGGCCGCCGCTGCTTATGCCGCAGCTACAGCTCTAGCGGGGCTCTCCGTTGCATCTGGTGCGGGTAAGGTATTTGGGTTCCTCAAGGGCAAATTGCCTGGAGGATTTGCGAATGGTGCCGAGGCAGCAGAGAGCGGGTTAAATGCGAGCAAAGTTGCAGCGCCCAGCTTGTTGTCACGATTGGCACTTCCCTTGGGTGAAGCTGGTTTTGCCGCAACTGCCGGGGGGCTTCTTGCAGCTGGTGCGGCGGGATATGGTGTCGGCACGCTTGTTTATAATAACGGCTTCGCGGGGACAGAGGCCGGCGATAAACTTGGTAGCATGATTGCCAAACTCTTGGCCAAACTGGGGAACGAAGAAGCCGGACAAGCCCTGGAAATCAATCTCCATTTGGACGGTGAAAAAATAGCCACGGTTGTTAATCGGCAAAATGTGAAGCAAGGTAACCGGCAATAGTGCCAAATGAGGCGCAAATAACTGTGCCTATTCGCCCACTAATCAAATCGCAATATATTTCCTCTGATGCGCAAGATAATTTAACCTATGCGCAAAATAATTGCGCCGCCTCTAGAACCGGGAAATATCCGGCCAGTAGTCCCGGTACCGCCCCCGCGCAACATTTCCATACCCGCCCTACGGTGCGGGCAAACTCCGTTATGATTCCGCGTATGTCAGCCAATTCCGATCTCCTCGACCGCAGCCTCTCCGCCGTATGGCATCCCTGTACCCAGATGAAGCGGCACGAAACGTTGCCGCTGGTCCCCGTCGCACGCGGCGAAGGCGTATGGCTGTACGACCTTGACGGCCAGCGCTATCTGGACGCGGTGAGCTCTTGGTGGGTGAACCTGTTCGGCCACTGCAATCCGCGCATCAATGCCGCCGTCGCCGACCAGCTCGGCAAACTGGAACATGTCATGCTGGCCGGCTTTACCCACGAGCCGGTGGTTCTGCTGTCGGAACGGTTGCGCGAGCTCGCCCCCGCCGGACTGGGACATTGCTTCTACGGATCGGACGGCGCCTCGGCCACCGAAATCGCCCTGAAGATGAGCGCCCACTACTGGCGCAACAGCGGGAAACCGGCGAAGACGCAATTCATCAGCCTGCAGAACAGCTACCACGGCGAGACGCTGGGTGCACTATCGGTCACCGATGTCGCATTGTTCCGCGATGCCTATGGCGCACTGATCAGGCAAAACGCCACGGTCCCAAGCCCCGACTGGCGCAATGCGCAAGCCGGGGAAAGCGCCGAAGCCTGCGCACTGCGTTGCGCGGCCGCGCTGGAAGCCCATTTGCAGAAACAGCACGAACACATCGCCGCCTTCATCGTCGAGCCGCTGATCCAGGGTGCGGCAGGCATGGCGATGTACCACCCGGTCTATTTGAGCAAAGCTCGCGAACTCTGCAATCATTTCAACGTGCATCTGATCGCCGACGAGATCGCGGTCGGCATGGGCAGGACCGGATCGATGTTTGCCTGCCAGCAGGCGAACATCCGGCCGGATTTGCTGTTGCTCTCCAAAGGCATCACCGGCGGCTACCTGCCGCTGTCGGTGGTCATGACGACGGATGATATCTACCGCGCCTTCTACGCCGACGAGACTGCGCGCGGCTTCCTGCATTCGCATTCCTACACCGGCAACCCGCTCGCCTGCCGCGCCGCGCTGGCCACGCTGGACATCTTTGCCGAGAACGATGTGCTCAGCGCCAACCGGGACAAGGCTGCGTACCTCAACCGCATCGTCCAGCCGTTGCGCGAGCACGCCAAGGTCAGGCACTTCCGCAACACCGGCATGGTCTGGGCCTTCGAAGTGGATACCCCGCATGCTGATTTCGCCCAGCGCTGTTTCAGCCTCGGACTGCAGCATGGGCTATTGTTGCGCCCGATGGGCAACACGGTCTATTTCATGCCGCCCTATGTGATCGGCAAGGACGAGATGCAATGGCTCGTCACCCACACCCTGAAAGTGATCGATCATCTAACATGAAGCACCTGTACGCGTCGCTCCTGCTCTGCCTCGCTGCCGGCACCCAGGCCGCCCCGCTACCCGCCACGGTCATCCAGGAACTAAAGCAAGCGCACATCCCGCCATCCGCTATCGCGGTGGAAGTGCGCGAAGCCGGCCGGCACAAGCCGCTCATCAGCATCAATGCGCAGCGCCCGATGAACCCGGCTTCGACCATGAAGCTGCTCACCACGTTTGCCGCGCTCGACCTGCTCGGCCCCGCCTATACCTGGAAGACCGAGGCTTATATCGACGGCGACCTGAAGGACGGCGTGCTGAACGGCAACCTGATCCTCAAGGGCTACGGCGACCCGAAATTCACCATCGAGCAGTTCTGGCTGTGGCTGGGAGAGCTGCGCGCGCGCGGACTGCGCGACATCCGCGGCGACCTGGTCCTCGACCGCAGCTACTTCAACCTGCCGCCGTACAATCCGGGCGATTTCGACGCCGACCCGATGCGCGCCTACAACGTCGGCCCTGATGCCCTGCTGATCAATTTCAACACCATGCGCCTGCGTTACATGCCGCAGGGCAACAACCTGAAAGTCGTCAGCGAACCTCCGCTCGACGGCGTCACACTGGACAACCAGCTGGTACCGAACAGCGACCAGATCAACTGCGACACCTGGGACGACCGGTTCTCGGTGCAGCCCGGCGGCGACAGCGTCGTGCTGCAGGGCGACTACCCCATAGGATGCGGCGAGCGCGAACAGAATCTGAGCGTGATGCCGCACACCCGTTATGTGGGCGCGCTGTTTGGCGCCGTTTGGAAAGAGCTGGGCGGAACCCTGCAAGGCAGGGAGCGTGACGGTCTGGTCGGCAGCGATGCCCGGCTTTTCTCGACGCATCGCTCCGATCCCCTGAGCACCGTCATTCGCGACATCAACAAGTTCAGCAACAACGTGATGGCCCGGCAACTGTTCCTCACGCTGGGCGAAGCGGGCCCGGCTATCGACGATGCGACGGACGCGACGGCATCCGGCATGAATGCGCACCCGCTCAGCATCGAACGCAGCATCCTCACCCTGCAGACCTGGCTGGCGCGCAATCAGCTGGATTTCAGGGAACTCGTGCTGGAGAACGGCGCCGGATTGTCGCGCAAGGAACGCATCAGCGTGGCCCACATGGCACAGCTGCTGCAGCACGCCTACGATCACCCGCTGAGCGCGGAACTGCAGGCCTCGTTGCCCATCCTCGGCGTGGATGGTTCAGTGAAGAAGCGCCTGAAGGAAAGCCCCGCCGCCAGCCACGCCCACCTCAAGACCGGCACACTGGAAGGGGTGAAGACCATCGCGGGCTATGTGCGTTCGAAGAGCGGCAAGGAATGGATCGTCGTGTTCTACATCAACCATCCCTACGCCAAGAGCGGACAGGATGCGCAGGATGCGCTGATCGAGTGGGTGGCCGGCAAATGACCGGCCGTAGCAGTTTCGATTCGCATACGCAATAACCAATAATATCTAGTACTTTCCGGCAAAGTATCTAGTCCTTATTTGTCCTTTACGACACCATGGTTAATCGGGAGAATGCGCGCTGCAATTTGCAATGAGCAAACTGTATTTGTTAACTCACAAGGAAAAAAAATGAAGAAAATCGCAACCGCTTTCCTGCTCTCCACAGCAATTACCTCTCCAGTCTTTGCAGCAGACCAAGGGGCTTATGTTGCTGTCGATTTGGGTAAAGTTAGCTACAGTGGTACTGGTACTATCACCCCTCCTAGCCCTGGTTCTATTCGCATCAGCGGCGGCTATCATTTCAGCCCATATATTGGTGTAGAAGCTGGCTACTCCACCATAGGTGACTCCACAACTAATATCTACGGCACTGGCTGGAGTCAATCGGAAACATTGAAGGCGTCCGCCCTTCACGTTGCTGCCGTAGGAACTTATTCGATCAACGATAAATTCGACCTTTTTGGCAAAGTGGGGGCAGTAAATACTAAATTGGACTATACCTTTTCAGGCGTGGCTCTCACTCCTTCTAGCGGCTCCGGCAGTGGAACGAAGACTAATCTGCTGATTGGCATTGGTGCACAGTACAACATCAACAAGCATTTTGGCATTCGTGCTCAGTACGAAGATTTCGGCAAAACTAAAGTACCGGTCGTTTATAACAACGGTGCGACTGCAACAGGAGAGTTCGGACTAAAAGTCGTTTCCGTGGGTGGTGTATACAACTTCTAATTTGAAGTTAACCTAATGAAAAGCCGGGTTTCCCCGGCTTTTTGTTTGTTGCTAGCTATAAACCCAACTCGCCCCACATCGCATCCACCTTCGCCTTCACCGCCGCATCCATCACGATCGGCGTACCCCATTCGCGCTGTGTCTCGCCCGGCCATTTGTTGGTCGCATCCAGCCCCATCTTGCCGCCGAGTCCGGACACCGGGCTGGCAAAATCGAGGTAATCGATGGGCGTGTTCTCCACCAGCAGGGTGTCGCGTACCGGGTCCATGCGCGTGGTGATCGCCCAGATGACTTCCTTCCAGTCGCGCACCTCGATATCGTCGTCCACCACGACGATGAACTTGGTGTACATGAACTGGCGCAGGAAGCTCCAGATGCCGAACATCACACGCTTGGCGTGGCCGGCATATTGTTTCCTGATGCTGACCACCGCCATGCGATAGGAGCAACCTTCTGGTGGCAGGTAGAAATCGGCGATCTCGGGAAACTGCTTCTGTAGCAGCGGCACGAACACCTCGTTCAGCGCCACGCCCAGCATGGCCGGCTCATCGGGCGGCTTGCCGGTGTAGGTGGAGTGATAGATCGGGTCGCGGCGCATGGTGATGCGCTGGATGGTAAACACCGGGAACTTGTCCTGCTCGTTGTAGTAGCCGGTGTGGTCGCCGTAAGGGCCTTCGAGCGCGCTCTCACCGGGGTGGATGACGCCTTCCAGCACGATCTCGGCGGAGGCGGGCACTTGCAGGTCGCTGCCGATGCACTTCACCAGCTCGGTCTTGCTGCCGCGCAGCAATCCGGCGAACTGGTACTCGCTCAAACTATCCGGCACGGGTGTCACCGCGCCGAGGATGGTCGCCGGGTCGGCGCCGATCACCACCGCCACCGGGAACGGCTGCCCGGGATTTTTCTCGCAGTGGTCGCGATAATCCAGCGCACCGCCGCGATGCGCGAGCCAGCGCATGATGACTTTGTTCGGCCCCAGCACTTGCTGGCGATAGATGCCGAGGTTCTGGCGCGGTTTGTTCGGTCCGCGCGTGACTACCAAGCCCCAGGTAATCAGCGGCGCGACGTCGCCCGGCCAGCAGTGCTGGATGGGCAGTTTCGACAAGTCTACATCGTTGCCTTCCCACACCACTTCCTGGCACGGCGCGGACGACAACACCTTGGGCGACATCGTCAATACCTGTTTGAGGATCGGCCATTTCTCCCATGCGTCCTTCAGTCCCTTGGGTGGCTCCGGCTCTTTCAGGTAGGCGAGCAACTTGCCGACTTCGCGCAAGGCCGTGGTGGATTCCTCGCCCATGCCCAGAGCCACGCGGCGCGGCGTGCCAAACAGGTTGGCCAGTACGGGCATCTTGTGCCCGACCACATTCTCGAACAACAGCGCCGGCCCTTGTGCGCGCAATACACGGTCGCAGATCTCGGTCATCTCCAGATGGGTGGATACCGGCGCGGTGATGCGTTTGAGTTCGCCGGTCTTTTCCAGTTGCGAGATGAAGTCGCGCAAGTCATGGTATCTCATCAGTAGAACCCCTCTTCTCCGTGCGGCCTGGTCTTGAAGCGCTTGTGCAGCCAGAAATACTGGTCCGGCATCTCGCGCACCCGGTCTTCGATGAAGGCATTCATGCGGCGCGCATCGGCGATGTCGTCGCCGCTGGGAAAATTCTCCCACGCCGGATAGAAGTTCAGCACGTAGCCTTCCCCGCCGGGCAACAAGCGCGTGATGCCGGGCACCACCTTCGCCCCGGTCATCTGCGCGATGCGCGACACCGAGGTCATGGTCGCGGCCGGCACGCCGAAGAACGGGACATGCGCGCCGTCCTTGATGCCCTGATCCTGGTCGGGCGGATAGATGAACGGCAGATTCTCCCGCATGCCGCGAATGATGGGGCGCAACCCTTCCTGACGCGCGTACAGGCGCTGCCTGCCGAAACGGCTGCGCTTGTCCAGCAGCAACCGCGTCAGATAACCGCTCTTTTGCCGGGCATACATGCACACGGTGTCGCTCTGTTGCGCGACCCATTGCCCGCCCGCATCCATGCCGACGAAATGCGGGGTGAGCAGGATCATCGGCCGCCCCCTGGCCGCCTCGAAATGCTCGACCCCTTCCACGCGGATCAGCGAATTGATGCGCCCGGCACTCGACCACCACAGCACGCTGCGTTCGGCGAGTCCGCGCATGAACATCATGAAATGCCGGCGCAACAGGTTTTCGCGCGCGGTATCGGTCATGTCCGGAAAGCACAACTGCAGGTTGATCATGCCGACCCTGCGGCGCTCGGCGGCCAGCAGGTAGGCCAGCATGCCCAGCCCGTTGCCGATGGCGACGATGGCGCGGAATGGCAAAAAGCGGATCAACCAGAACATGAGAACACCCAGACGTATCAGCATCGTCAAGCCCCGGCCGCATCGGGCGGCAACGCTCCGCGCGGAACCTTGTAGCGGTTGTAGCTCCACAGGTATTGCTCCGGGTAGGTGCGTATCACCTTTTCCAGCGCCGCGTTGATCTGTCCCGGAATGGAAGCGGCGTTATCGATCGCCAGGGGAACGAAATGCAGGGCATAGCCTTCGCCGCGCGGCAAACGTTCGCTATTGCACATCACCACCGCCGCGCCGCTGGATTGGATGAGCCGCGCAATCAGCGTCATGGTGTAAGCCGGCCGGCCGAAGAACGGCACCCACTCGCCCTCGCCGTTGCCCGGCACCTGGTCCGGCAACACGCCGATGAGGCCGCCGTGCTTGAGCGTCTTGAGCAACTGGCGCACGCCGCCCAGATCGGTCGGCGCCAGTTTCGTCTGTCCGCGCTTGCGGCCTTCAAGCATCAGCTGGTCGAGGAATTTCCAGCGCGGCGGGCGATACATGGTGGTGATCGGCTGGCGCGAGGCGATGAACAGGCTGATGATCTCGAAGCAGCCCAGATGCGGCGTCAAGGCGATCACGCCCTTGCCCTGCGCCAGCGCCGCTTCGACATGCTCCCAGCCATGGCATTGTTTGACGCCGGTGAGCACTTCCTCCAGCGGACGCCGCCACACCCAGGGCAGTTCCATCACGCCCTTGCCCGCCTCCCGCACATTGGCCCGCAACAGCTGGCGGAACTCGTGTTCCGAATGCGCCACGCCCGCATGGCGCAGGTTCTCGCGCAAGCGCGCCGCATAGCGCCCCGACGACAGATACGCCACCCAGCCCAGCAGCGCGCCGATGCGGTGCAGTACCGACAAGGGCAGGCGCGCTAACACATCAAACAGAATAATCATCCAAGAAGAACCTATTAAATCGAAAAGGCGGGGATTTGGTATACTGCGCGCCCATTTAATCATTGAAGCAGCAATCGGAGAGCCATGAGCGAATACTTCTTTACATCCGAATCCGTGTCCGAGGGCCATCCGGACAAGGTAGCAGACCAGATTTCCGATGCCATCGTGGATGCGATTCTAGCGCAGGACAAGCATTCACGCATCGCTGCCGAGACGCTGTGCAACACCGGACTGGTGGTTCTGGCGGGCGAGATCACCACCGCAGCCAACGTCGACTACATCCAGGTGGCGCGCGACACCATCAAGCGCATCGGCTATGACAACACCGAATACGGCATCGACTACAAGGGTTGCGCCGTGCTGGTGGCCTACGACAAGCAAAGCCCGGACATCGCCCAGGGCGTGAACAAGGCCTACGACGACGGCCTCGACCAGGGCGCCGGCGACCAGGGCCTGATGTTCGGCTACGCCTGCCGCGAGACCGACGTGCTGATGCCGCTGCCCATCTACCTGTCGCACCGCATCGTCGAACGCCAGGCGCAACTGCGCCACGACGGCCGCCTGAAATGGCTGCGCCCGGATGCGAAATCGCAGGTCACCATCAAATACGTCGACGGCAAGCCGCACAGCATCGACACCGTGGTGCTGTCCACCCAGCATGCGCCGGAAATGACGCTGGAACAGATCCGCGAAGCCGCCATCGAGGAAATCATCAAGCCGGTCCTGCCCAAGGAACTGATCAAGGGCGAGATCAAGTACCTGGTCAACCCGACCGGACGTTTCGTGGTCGGTGGCCCGCAAGGCGACTGCGGCCTGACCGGCCGCAAGATCATCGTCGACACCTACGGCGGCGCAGCCCCGCACGGTGGTGGCGCGTTCTCCGGCAAGGATCCTTCCAAGGTCGACCGTTCCGCCGCTTACGCCGGACGTTATGTGGCGAAGAACATCGTCGCCGCAGGGCTGGCCGACAAGTGCCTGATCCAGATCTCCTACGCGATCGGCGTGGCGCGTCCCACCAGCGTGATGGTCACGACCTACGGCACCGGCAAGGTTTCCGACGAGAAGATCGCCGAACTGGTGCAGAAGCACTTCGACCTGCGCCCGAAAGGCATCGTGCAGATGCTTGACCTGCTGCGCCCGATCTACCAGAAGACGGCCGCCTATGGCCACTTCGGACGCGAAGAACCCGAGTTCAAGTGGGAAAGCACTGACAAAGCAGCCGCGCTCCGCGCGGATGCAGGGCTGTAAGCCAACCCCGCAGGGGTTTGTCAGCGCTTCGGCGCAGGCTAACATCGCTTGCGATGTTAAGGTGCAAAGCACCGGCCGTAGCCAAAATTGCGGACAAGGCAGTAACAAAAGTATTCAGAACACCCATCCCGCCGAGGGGCGCTGCAGCAGTCACCGCAAAGTGAATCTGTCAGGCTCGGCGAGGATGGCTCAACCGTAGCAACGGCGCCCATTCATTAACTTATCAGATGAATGGAGCAAAAATGAACGCTGCCCACAAAAACTTCACCGACTATATCGTCGCCGACATGTCTCTCGCCGAATGGGGACGCAAAGAGATCGCCATCGCGGAAACCGAGATGCCGGGCCTGATGGCGATACGCGAAGAGTTCGCCGCCACCCAGCCGCTGCGCGGCGCACGCATCACCGGATCGTTGCACATGACCATCCAGACGGCCGTGCTGATCGAGACGCTGAAAGCCCTGGGCGCGGAAGTGCGCTGGGCCTCGTGCAACATCTTCTCGACCCAGGACCACGCCGCCGCCGCCATCGCCGCGACCGGCACGCCGGTATTCGCGGTCAAGGGCGAGACGCTCACCGAATACTGGGATTACACCCACCGCATCTTCGAATGGGCCGACGGCGGCTATTCCAACATGATCCTGGACGACGGCGGCGACGCCACGCTGCTGCTGCACTTGGGCGCCCGTGCCGAAACCAACGCATCGCTGATCAGCAAGCCGACCTCGGAAGAAGAAACCTGTCTGTTCGCCTCGATCAAGGCCAAGCTGGCAACCGACAAGAACTGGTATTCCAAACGCCTCGCCGCCATCAAGGGCGTGACCGAGGAGACCACCACCGGCGTGCACCGCCTGTACCAGATGCATGCGCGCGGCGAACTGAAGTTCCCCGGCATCAACGTCAACGACTCCGTCACCAAATCCAAGTTCGACAACCTGTACGGCTGCCGCGAATCGCTGGTGGACGGCATCAAGCGCGCCACCGACGTGATGATCGCCGGCAAGATCGCCGTGGTTGCCGGTTACGGCGACGTGGGCAAGGGTTCCGCCCAGGCATTGCGCGCACTGTCGGCACAGGTTTGGGTGACCGAGATCGACCCGATCTGCGCGCTGCAGGCCGCAATGGAGGGCTATCGCGTGGTGACCATGGACTATGCGGCCGAACATGCCGACATCTTCGTCACCGCCACCGGCAACTTCCACGTGATCACGCACGAGCACATGAAAAAGATGAAGGACCAGGCCATCGTCTGCAACATCGGCCACTTCGACAACGAGATCGATGTCGCCTCCATCGAGCAGTACCAGTGGGAAGAGATCAAGCCGCAGGTCGACCACGTGATCTTCCCCGACGGCAAGCGCATCATCCTGCTGGCCAAGGGACGCCTGGTGAACCTGGGGTGTGGCACCGGCCACCCCTCCTACGTCATGTCCTCCTCCTTCGCCAACCAGACCATCGCCCAGATCGAGCTGTGGACCGAAGCGGAAAAAGGCAGCAACAAATACCCCGTTGGCGTGTATACCCTGCCCAAGCACCTGGACGAGAAGGTGGCCCGCCTGCAACTGAAGAAGCTGAACGCGCAGCTCACCGAGCTGACCGACCAGCAGGCCGCCTATATCAACGTGCCGAAGCAAGGGCCATACAAGGCCGAGCACTACCGCTACTGATCAACTGGTTGGGGGTATGATGGCGAGGGGCGGACGTCAGGTTCGCCCCTCTTAACTTGTCAAAGAAGAAGATGCTGCCAAGACTGCTGCTCATCTGGACCCTGAACGCCCTCGCCCTGGTGGCGGTGGCAAACTTCGTGCCCGGCATCCACGTCGACGGATTCATGGCTGCGTTCATCGCGGCCTTCGTCCTCGGCCTTGTCAACACGCTCATCCGCCCGATCTTTCTGGTGCTGACGCTGCCGGTCACCATGCTCACGCTGGGACTGTTCATCTTCGTCATCAACGGGCTGATGTTCTGGTTCGCAGGTTCCATCCTGCTCGGCTTCGTGGTCGACAGTTTCTGGTCCGGCGTATTCGGCGCGGTCCTGTACAGCATCTTTTCCTGGGCGCTGAGCTCAGCCGCCGCACAACTACTTGTGAGAAAACATGGGAATCAACACAAAGACACCGATCAGTTTTGAGTTTTATCCGCCGCAGACACCCGAGGGTGTGGGCAAGCTGACTGCCGTGCGCCAGCGCCTGGCCGCGGTCGGGCCGGAATTCTTCTCGGTCACCTTCGGCGCAGGCGGCTCCACGCAGGACCGCACGCTGGAAACCATCCGCCACATCCATGCCGAGGGCCGCAGCGCGGCACCGCATCTGTCCTGCGTGGGTTCTACGCGCGACAACGTGCGCGCACTGCTGTTCGCCTACAAGGACATGGGCATCAAGCGCATCGTCGCCTTGCGCGGCGACCTGCCATCCGGCATGGCCAGCATCGGCGAGTTCCAGTACGCCAACGAACTGGTGTCGTTCATCCGTGCGCAGACGGGCGAGCATTTCCATATCGAAGTGGCCGCCTATCCCGAGTTCCACCCGCAGGCGCACTCGCCGCGGGAAGACATGCTCAATTTCAAACGCAAGATCAATGCCGGTGCCAACTCGGCCATCACCCAATACTTCTACAACGCGGATGCCTATTTCCGCTTTGTCGACGAGACGCGCAAGCTCGGCGTCACCGCCCCCATCGTGCCCGGCATCATGCCGATCATGCGCTTCTCGCAACTCGCACGCTTCTCCGACAACTGCGGCGCCGAGATCCCGCGCTGGATGCGCAAGACCATGGAAGGCTACGGCGACGACGTCGAGTCGGTGCAAAGCTTCGGCCTCGACGTGGTAACCCAATTGTGCGAAAAGCTGATTGCGAACGGCGTGCCCGGGCTGCATTTCTACACGCTGAACCATGCCGACGCTTCGCTCGAGATACTGAAGCGGCTGGGCTACCAATGAGCACCTTGCGCGCACCCGAGCTGCTGTTGCCGGCGGGCACGCTGGACAAGATGCGCACTGCCTACGCCTACGGCGCCGATGCGGTGTATGCCGGGCAGCCGCGTTACTCCCTGCGCGCGCGCAACAACGAATTCCGGCTGGAAGAACTGGATACCGGCATCCGGGAGGCGCATGCGCTGGGCAAGAAGCTGTTCGTCGCCAGCAACCTGATGCCGCATAACGCCAAGGTGAAGACCTACATGGCGGACATGCAGCCGGTGATCGAGATGCAGCCGGATGCCCTGATCATGGCCGACCCCGGCCTGATCGCCATGGTGCGCGAGCGCTGGCCGGAGATGCCGATCCACCTGTCGGTACAGGCCAACACCGTCAATTACGCGGCGGTGAAATTCTGGAAAGCGCTGGGCCTTACCCGCGTGATCCTGTCGCGCGAGCTCTCGCTGGACGAGATCGAGGAGATCCGCCAGCAATGCCCGGACATGGAACTGGAAGTGTTCGTGCATGGTGCGCTGTGCATCGCCTATTCCGGCCGCTGCCTGTTGTCCGGCTACTTCAACCACCGCGACGCCAACCAGGGTACCTGCACCAACTCCTGCCGCTGGGATTACAAGGTGGACAATGCAGCCGAGGACGGCACCGGCGACATCCGGAAGATCGACTTCGATTTCGACAAGGCGTTGAGCGAAAGCCCGTTGTCCGACTGCGGCTCGCAGCCGCGCCACCCGCTGGCCGACAAGGTCTATGTCATCTCGCGCAAGGATCATCCGGGCGAGCTGATGCCGGTGCTGGAAGACGAGCACGGCACCTACATCATGAACTCCAAGGACCTGCGCGCGGTCGAGCATGTCGAACGCCTGGTGAAGATCGGCATCGATTCGCTCAAGGTCGAGGGACGCACCAAATCGATCTACTACGTGGCACGCACCGCGCAAGTGTATCGCCAGGCCATCGACGACGCCGTCAAGGGTCGGCCGTTCAACCTGGAACTGCTGGGTGCGCTGGATGCGCTGGCCAGCCGCGGCTACACCGACGGTTTCTACGAGCGCCACCACACGCACGAACAACAGAACTACCTGCGCGGCCATTCCGAAAGCTTCCGCCAGCAATATGTCGGCGACATCGTGGCTTGTAACGATGGCATGGCAGAGATCGACGTGAAGAATAAATTCAGCGTTGGAGACAAGCTGGAGATCATCCATCCTTCCGGAAACAGCATCGTTGAGTTGAAGGAAATGCATGGCATTGAAGGCGAGGCGCTCACCACCGCACCGGGCAGCGGGCATCGCGTTCGGATACCATTGCAAGGTGAACTGGCGAAGGGTATGGTGGCCAGGTTCCTGTAAGTCGGGGCCGTATGTTGCGCAGCCCGGTCTCGGCCTGGTTACGGCTGGCGGCCTGCCTTTGAAAGGTGACAAACGATGGACTGGAAGAATACTGCAGGTCGTTACGGGGCGCTTTCCATCGGCATCCACTGGTTGATGCTGCTGCTGTTCATCGCAGTATATGCCTGCATCGAGCTGCGCGAACTGTATCCCAAAGGCAGCGATCCGCGCGAAGCGCTGAAGACCTGGCATGCCATGCTCGGCATGCTGGTGTTCGGGCTGATCTGGCTACGGCTGGCGGCGCGTCTGTCCGGCCCCACGTCTGGCATCCAGCCTGAGCCGCCGAGCTGGCAGCAGATATCCGCCAAGCTGTTGCATCTGGCACTCTATGCGCTGATGATAGGCATGCCGGTAACAGGCTGGCTTTTGCTCAGCGCCTCGGGCAAACCGATCCCGTTCTTCGGCCTGCAGCTGCCTGCCCTGATCGGCCAGAACAAGGAGCTCGCGTCGCAGATCAAGGAAGTGCACGAATTCGTCGGTACGGCTGGGTACTATCTCATCGGCCTGCATACGGTGGCGGCCCTGTATCATCACTTCATCAAGCGCGACAACACATTGACCAGAATGCTTCCCGGTCGTGGATAGAGCGATGCAGCCCTCTGCAGGATAATACGAACATGATCTTCTCCTCCCTCTCCCAATCCGCCCGCTACGCCGCATTGCATCCGCTGTTTCCGCGTGCGTTCGACTATATCCGCGACACCGACCTGTTCAATCTGGCGCCGGGGCGTTACCACCTCCTCGGGGAAGACCTGATCGCCATCGTGGAACACGCGCAGGGCAAAACCCGCGCGATGGCGAAACTGGAAGCACACCGGCGTTACATCGACATCCAGATGGTACTGGATGGGTCGGAAGAGATGGGGTGGAAGCCGCTGGCCGATTGCCACAATCCGGTGAGCGAACACAGCATGGAAAAGGACATCCGCTTCTTCCACGACGCGGCGGCTTCGTGGATCGCCGTGCCGCCGGATCATTTCTGCATCTTCTTCCCGGAAGATGCGCATGCACCGCTGGTAGGCAGCGGCGCGATACGCAAGGTGATCTTCAAGATCGCGGTGAATCCGGCGCAGCCGTGAACCGGCCACGCCCGGCCTTCGCCTACTGATTTGCCGGTTTAGCCTTTTTGGACTTGGCCGCCTTGGGTTGGGCAGCCGTTTTTGCGCCGGCCTCAAGCTTGGCGACTCTGGCCGTCAGCGCCTTGATCTGCGCGTCCTTCCCGGCCAGTTGCGTCGCCTGCGCTTCCAGCTGTTGCTCCTTTTCCGCCAGTTGCTTGTCCTTGTCAGCCAGTTCCGTCACGCCCTGCTGGATGCCGTCGTTGGCCGCTTCCAGGCGCGCCTCGTAATCCTGCCGGATCGCCGCGATATCCGCATTCTTGGATTGGCGGATGATATCCGTCGCGGCGCGCTTGATCTCGTCCACCTGCTTGTCCAGCGACAGGTCGCGCAGATCCTTCAGCCCCAGTGCGTTCGAAATGCCCAGCAGCCGGTCCTCTTCCTGCAGCACCAGCTTTTCCAGGGTGATCCGTTCCGGACCCGACGGCTTGCCATCCACCTGCGTTCCCACCTGCACTGCGCCGCCACCGCCCGCCATTGCCCCGCCGACCATCACGCCGCCAACCGTGCCGCCTGCAGCGCTGATCTTCAGCTGGGCCTGCAGCGCAGCAACGCGCTCGTTCACCTGCTGCGCATGGCGCGCAGCAAACAGCGCTGCGGCACCCATGCGCTGCACCAGCTCCTTGTCGTGGTGGGCGGCAGCGATCTTGGCCTTAGAATCCTGGTACACGCGCAACGCCTCGGCGTAGGTCACCGGCGCCTGCTTCTCGGCATTCAGCTTCTTGCTTTCAGTGTTGATCTGTTCGCTGTCACGCAGCGCGCCTTCCTGCACCGCCATGATCACCAGGTCCAGCATTGACTTGAGCAGGGATTCCTTGTCCTTGTCGATGTTGTCCGGCTGCTCGCGTTCCACCTTGCCGATCAGGCCGGAAAAGTCGCCGATCACCTTCTCGTATTCCTTGGGCAGCAGCTTGGGCGCATTGTGTTCTTCCAGCTGGGCCTTGTACTCCAGTTCCTTGGAGAAGCGATACTGCACGATGGCCATCATGGCGCGGCCCTTTTCCAGCACGGCTTCGCCCTTGGCGGCGTTGCTCACCAGAACCTCCTTGGGTTTGTTGCCCAGTGCGCCCTGGCATTCGCTCAGGATTTGCGAGGCTTCCTTGAAGTAATCCGGGGCGAGGAACGGCATGTTGGCGGCCTTGGCCTCATTCACGCTCTTTTCCAGCGTGGCCACCACATTGAGATCCGACAGATCGTTATATTTGGCTACGTGCGCCGCCGAGGGTTTGATATTGGTGCTGACCGGCGTGGCGCATCCCGCCAGGAAGAGTGCGATCAGAATGCCTGAAGTACGAATCTGCCAAGAATGCATAGCTTGCTCCAAATCCAAGGTTAGGTTGATAGTGTGCAACACAGAATGTTAATTTTACGTCAAATCTCCTGATCGAAGGCAACGTCGCCTTCGTCCACCGCCGCCCCCATCTGGATGTGCCTGAAGTCGAACAAGGCAGTGTCGAGCAGGTGCGACGGCTTGACGTTCTGCATGGCGGTGAAGATGGTCTGGCTGCGCCCCGGATACTGGCGCTCCCACGCGTTCAGCATCTCCTTGATGTTCTGGCGTTGCAGGTTCTCCTGCGAGCCGCACAGGTTGCAGGGGATGATGGGAAACTCCATGCCGCGCGCATAGCGCGCGATGTCTTTCTCGGCGCAATAGGCCAGCGGCCGGATCACGATGTGGTCGCCCTTGTCGGTCACCAGCTTGGGCGGCATGGCTTTCAGCTTGCCGCCGAAGAACATGTTGAGGAACAGCGTTTCCACCATGTCGTCGCGGTGGTGTCCCAGCGCGATCTTGTTCGCGCCCAGTTCGCCCGCCACCTTGTAGATGATGCCGCGGCGCAGGCGCGAGCACAGCGAGCAGGTGGTCTTGCCCTCGGGAATCTTCTCCTTGACGATGGAGTAGGTGTCCTGCGTCTCGATGTGGAAGTCCACCCCGATCGATTTCAGATAATTCGGCAGCACCTCGGCGGGGAAGCCCGGCTGCTTCTGGTCCAGGTTCATCGCCACGATCCTGAAATCGATGGGTGCGCGTTTCTGCAGGGTGCGCAGGATGTCGAGCAGCGTATAGGAATCCTTGCCGCCGGACAGGCAGACCATCACGGTGTCGCCCTCCTCGATCATGTTGAAGTCGGCGATGGCCTTGCCCACCATGTGTTCCAGCCGGCCCTTGAGGCGGTTGAAGTTGGTGGAATGATGCTCGAAATGGATGGGTTGAGTGATGTCGTTCATGGCTTCAGATATTGATGGATCGCCCGCCGTCCACCGCGATGATCTGCCCGGTGATATAGGGCGCATCGGCGATCAGGAATTGCACCGTCCGGGCGATGTCGTCCGGCTCGCCTTCGCGCTTCAGCAGCGTGCGCGCCACCAGCTTGCGGCGCTGCTCTTCGTCTTGCCACACTCCGCTTTCCGGCCAGATGTTCACCCCGGGGGAAACGCCGTTCACGCGCACCTGCGGCGCCAGCTCCTGCGCCAGGGCGCGCGTCAATCCGGCCAGGCCCGATTTGGCGATGTTGTACAGCAGGTGCCCGTGCATCGGCAGTTCAGCATGGATATCCACGATGTTGACGATGCAGCCGTGGCGCCGCCGCAACTCGGCGGCACAGGCCTGCGCCAGAAATACCGGCGCTTTCAGGTTGGTGCCGAGCAGGTCGTTCCAGTCCCGCTCCTGCATCTCGGCCAACGGCGTCGGAAAGAAGCTTGAGGCATTGTTGACCAGCGCATCGAGGCGGCCGAACTGCCGCATCGTCTCTTCGATGACGCGCGGCAAGGCGGCGGTCTCCAGCAGATCGGCCTGCACGGCAGCGGCGGAAGCGGGACGCAGTTCGTTCAGTTCGTCGCGCAACGCCAGTGCTTCATGCAGCGAAGAGCGGCAATGGATGGCGACGTTCGCGCCCGCCGCATGCAGGCGGCGCACGATCGCAGCGCCGACGCGCTTCGCCCCGCCCGTTACCAGTACCGTTTTATCCTGCATCCGACCTTCCCCGCTACGCGCCTGTTCAAACTGCTAAACTTAGCCATTCCCGAATTATACCCGACCATGCCCGTCAGCCTGCCCGCCCCTACGCCAGACGCCCTCGTCCACAGCGCGAAGCTGTGCGAACTCATCCGCCAGGACATCGCCGCCCAGGGCGGCTGGATCCCGTTTTCGCGCTTCATGGAGCTGGCCCTGTATGCGCCAGGCCTGGGTTATTACACAGCAGGAGCGCTCAAGTTCGGGGAGGCAGGCGACTTCATCACCGCGCCGGAGTTGTCTTCCTTGTTCGGCCACACCCTTGCCCGGCAGCTGGTCGAGGTGATGCGGGCCAGCACGCCGCACATCCTCGAACTCGGGGCAGGCAGCGGCAAGCTCGCATTGGACATCCTCAGCGCACTGGAGAGCCTGGGAGTCCTGCCGGAAAGCTATTCGATCCTCGAAGTGAGCGCCGACCTGCGCGAACGCCAGCATTCCCTTTTGCAGCAAAAACTGCCGCATCTGATCGAACGTGTGCGCTGGCTGGACACATTGCCGGAGAAGATCTCCGGCGCGGTCATCGGCAACGAGGTACTGGATGCATTGCCGGTACACCTGCTGTACTGGTCGAATCGCCGCATCCTGGAGCGCGGCGTGACCAGCAAATCAAACCGTTTTCTGTGGATGGACAGGGAACTGGACGTCCCCGCGTTGCTCGACATCGCCAAGAACCTCAAGGTGCCGGACGATTACCTGAGCGAAGTCTCGCTCACCGCACGCGGGCTCATCGCCAGCCTGTGCGAGCGCATGGACAAGGGCGCGCTGATCTTCATCGACTACGGCTTCGGCGCGGGCGAGTATTACCACCCGCAACGGGCTCGCGGCACGCTGATGTGCCATTACCGCCACCACTCCCATGATGACCCGTTCTACCTGCCCGGCCTGCAGGACATCACCGCACATGTCGACTTCACCGCAGTGGCGGAGGCGGCCATCGACCACGGCGCCCACTTCCTCGGCTACACCTCGCAAGCCCACTTCCTCATCAATAACGGGATCACCGATCAGCTGGCCAAAGTCTCGCCGGAAGACGTGAAGGCTTATGCGCCGCTTTCCGCGCAACTGCAGAAGCTGACCAGCCCGGCGGAAATGGGCGAGCTGTTCAAGGTGATCGCGCTGGGCAAGGGGATGGACCAGCCGCTAGCGGGATTCCTGCGCGGCGACCTGTCGCGCCTGCTGTGAACGAGAATACATGCCGCACATCCACAGTTTTGCGCCGGTTGGCGACGGCAAGGCAACCGTGCTGATCCTCGGCAGCATGCCCGGCAGGGAATCGCTGCGGCAGCACCAGTATTACGCCCACCCGCAGAATGCCTTCTGGAAGATCATGGGCGAGCTGGTTGGCGCACATCCCTCGCTTCCCTACGCGGCAAGACTGGACGCACTGAGGTCTTCCGGCATCGCGTTGTGGGATGTACTGGCTTCCTGCGTGCGCGAGAGCAGCCTGGATACGCATATCCGCGCAGAGACAGCCAACGACTTCGCCGCTTTCTTCGCCCGCCACCCGCGCATCAAGCGCGTGTACTTCAACGGGGCGAAGGCCGAGCAGAGTTTCAGACGGTTCGTACTGGGAAAACAGGAATTGCCCGCGCTGGAATTTATGCGCCTGCCTTCGACCAGCCCGGCGCATGCGGGGATGCGCTATGCGGACAAGCTGCAGGCATGGCAAGCAGTCACGCAGTTTTGATCACCGCCTCTACCGCCACGATGCGCGCTTCGCGCACCTTGTCGGCGATCAGGTTCTTGTCCGGACAGGCGCGCGCGATCTCCCCCGCCTTCACCGCCTGCGCGGCTCGGGCGCAATCCAGCAGGTAAGGCGCTTGCGGATAGGCATCGTGTTCATGCCCGGTGCGGCCGTGCGCATCGGATTCGCAGGCCAGCAATATCTGCATGAAGCGTTCCGGCTTGCGCCACAGGTCGCAGGCATCGAACACTTTGACGATGGTGTCGGCGCGCAGCTCGCGCGCCTTGTGCACATGGCTGTGGTAGCGCGCGACCAGCAACGCCAGATCGCGACAATCCGCCGGCACCCGCAGCCGCTCGCATAGGCCCTTGAGCAGGTCGACGCTGCGCTGTTCGTGGCCGATATGGCGCGGTAGCGTATCTTCGGGCGTGGTGGCCTTGCCGAGGTCGTGTCCGAGCGCGGCGAAGCGCACTTCCAGAGGGTGGCCGCACCGGGCGGTATCGTCGATCACCATCAGCACGTGGATGCCGCAGTCGATCTCCGGGTGGTAGTGCGCAGGCTGCGGCACGCCGAACAGCGCATCCATCTCCGGCAATATCTTCTTCAGCGCACCGCACTCGCGCAGCGTGGTGAAGAAGCGCGACGGCTGCTTTTCCATCAGGCCGCGCGCCAGTTCCTGCCATACGCGCTCGGCCACCAGCGCATCCACTTCGCCGTTGTCCACCATCCTGCGCATCAGCGCCAGCGTTTCCGGCGCCAGGGTGAAACCGAAACGCGCGGCAAAGCGCGCGCCGCGCAGGATGCGCACCGGGTCCTCCGCGAAGGCGTCGCTGACATGGCGCAGCACGCCCGCCTTCAGGTCGGCCTGGCCGCCGTACGGGTCGATGAGATTGCCGTCCGCATCCTGCGCCATGGCGTTGATGGTGAAATCGCGGCGCAGCAGGTCCTGCTCCAGCGTCACCTCGGGTGCGGCATACACCGTGAAACCTTTGTAGCCCTGCGCCACCTTGCGTTCGGTGCGCGCCAGGGCATATTCCTCATGCGTTTCGGGATGCAGGAACACCGGGAAATCCGCCCCCACCGGCCTGAAGCCGCGGGCGGTCATCTGCTCCGGCGTGCTGCCGACCACCACCCAGTCGTGATCCTGCACCGGCAGGCCAAGCAGCCGGTCGCGCACGGCACCGCCGACGCAATACGCATTCAAGTCGCTATCTTTCATCGCGCTGGGACCTCTGGTCCTTGTCGGTAGCCGCCTCGATCACGCCGAGCCGCTGCTTGAGCGATTTCGAGGTCTGGCCGAACAGCTTGGAATAATACATGGTGTTGCTCAACACCTTCTTCACGTAATCGCGCGTCTCGTCGAACGGGATGGTCTCGACATAGATCGCCCCCTCCAGCGGCTGGGTGCCGCGCCATTGCCGCGCCCGCGTGGGACCCGCATTGTAGGCCGTGGAAGCCAGCACCGGATTATCGTCGAACTGGCGGAACACCGTCTTCATGTAATAGGTGCCCAGCTTGATGTTCACGTCCAGCTGGTGGATGAGTCCCTTGCGGTAGCCTTTCATGCCGATCTGCCGCGCCACCCAGCGCGCCGTGTCGGGCATGATCTGCATGAGGCCCGCCGCGCCAACGTCGGATTTCGCTTTGGCGGCGAACCGGCTTTCCTGCCGCATCAGCCCGTACACCCAGGCTTCCTCCAGTCCATGCTTGTGCAGGTTGTCCTGCAGGCTCTCGCGATATGGCGTCGGATAGCGCAGGTTGAAGTCGTGCAGCTGCACCGTGCGGTCGGCCGCGTTGATGGAACGATCGTACATCTCGTTGCGGCGCGCCACTTCTGCGGCGACCAGCAACTGCTGGTCGCTGAAGTTGCGCGTGGCCCACGCCCATTCCTTGGCGGCCTCGGTGCGCATGTCCATGCGGTACAGCAGCAGCGTGCGTTGTATCGCGGGCAGCGCCTGCATCGTCTCTATGTCTGCCTCGCCGGGCAGATAGTGCGCCGCGCTCATGCCGGAACCCGGTGCGGCGCCCAGCTCCTCGGCAGCGAGCTGGCCGTAGAAATTGTATTCGCGGCTCAGTTCGGTGAACAACGCTTCCGCCTCGTCGGGCCGGCCCAGCACCTTCAGCGCGCGGCCCTTCCAGTAGCGCCACACCCCTTCGCCCTGCTGTTGCGGCGTCATCGCGTTGATGCTTTCCCACACCTCGCGCCAGTTCTGCACGCGCAACGCGGCACGGGTGCGCCAGGCCAGTTGCCGCGGATTCAGCGCCGCATCGCCCGCCACCGAGAACCAGGTCAGCGCCCGCTCGTCATGCGCCTGCGCCCCGGCATAGCCCTGCCAGCCGAAGAAATAGCGCTGTTCCTCTTCGGTAAAATAATTGGCGACATGCTCCCACCGCGCGAAGGCGATCTGCGGCGATTGCCTGGCCAGCCGCTGCAGGGCGAACAGGCCGGCCAGGCGCCGCCCCGTGCCGGCATTCTCGAATTTGGTCTTTTCCAGGTAGCGCCGCGGATTCCGCGCCGCCATGCTCAACTCGGCGGCGGGAAACATCTGTGCCTTGGGCAGCTTCTTGATCAGCTCCCTGGCCAGCGAAGTATCGTTGTTCTCCAGTGCCAGCCGCATGCGCTGCCACACATCGGCCTCGGCGATAACGCCTTGCTTCATCGCATCGGCAAACAGCGGCGTACAGCTGTCCGGCATCTCGTCGCCGCTGAACCACAACTTGCGCGCCTCGGCCAGGGCGCCTGCCGCATCGGTCTGCTCGCGCAGCTGCAAGGCGTAACAGGTCAGTTCGTCGTCGATGTTCACCAGATGCGGATATTCTTCCGCGAATTCGTCCCAGCTCTTGCGCTGCCCCAGGTATTTGAGCCATTCGCCGCGGAACTGGTCGACCACCGGAGACTCGTTGGTGCGCGCGAGGAATTCCTTGATCGCAGGCGTGGCTTTCACCCCCCAGTGCATGCGCAACTGGTAGTAGGTGACATAGAGTTCCAGCGGGGTATCCCTGAGGCGCTCCGCCACCTTGTCCAGGCGCACCGCATTGCCGACGCGCAACGCTTCGCGGGCTGTACGGAAATCGCTTTCTTGGTCGGCCAGCGCGCACGCGGGCAGCGCCAGCAACAGGAGCAATACGAATCTCATGGAAAAACTCAGGATAGGCTAGGCGGAGAATATCACAGAGCGCCAGGCGGCAGGTTGCACAGAAGGCCCGGACAGGGCGCCAAACAAGGCTTTACAGAAGGCATGCCCCGGATTCGGGACATGCGCGCAGGGACATGGTGCTAGCGTTGGTAGCGGTACATCTTCTGCAGAAAGGCTTCGACATCCACATGCGCCATTTCGCGCGGAAATACCGCATGCTTTTCTGGGGCGCAGCCGCCGTCACCGATCAGCGCCAACTCAGGATTCCATCCCGCGCACATCACCTCGTCGCCATATTCCTCGGCCGCAACGCATTCCCGCTCGACTTCGTACCCGCTCATGTTCATCACGACAGCCATGGCACACCTCCTTGTCGCGGAGCATTGAAGTACGCGCCCCGGTAAGTGATGTATCGACCCCGGGGAGGAAAAGTTTAGTGCCCGGAATGGATATCCCCGAGCAACGGACGCATTCTGGTGCATTGCTCGCCGGCTCTCACTAAACCGGTGCAATGCGCCCGGCGAACGATCCGCTTCGGCATGAAGCCCAGTACCGCCCACTCCGAGCATGTAAATACCTGCATACCCGACCGGGCAGGCAATGCGGCCGCTTTCGTTGTGCAAATGCGCACGAGCCGCATGCCTTCGCACCCCGCATTTCCCAATGGCATGACAATTGCTGCGTTTGTTCATGCCTGCTCCATCTCAACTTTGATCAGGAGGAATCATGAAAAGCATGCCGACAGTGAAATACATCACCTATGTGATCGTAAGTGCTTTGCTGTTCCTGGGGGCGCCCGACAAGCGCAGCCGTGCGGAGATCGCCAAGGACATTTATGCCGAGGAATTTTCGATGCACCAGGCATACGATCCCGATTCCATGCACGGCTACTACGATTCCGTGATGTAACGCCTGCCCGAGGCGGGGCTGCTGAGCATTGGGCCGTGCCAAAGAAAATGGGCACTAGTAATCTAGTGCCCACTCATATATGACTGGCGCGCCCGGCGGGAGTCGAACCCACGACCCTTGGCTTCGGAATCCTTTCTAGACTTTCGAGTGGTAGTGGTGTCAGTTGGTATTAACTGATTAACCATCTGTTTTAGAGGAGAATTGCATCATGCGCCAACATCTTGTGTGACTATCATTTTTAATACATTAGTCACTATCAACACCGAATCTCACCGCAAAACACGAGGTTGCCTTAGTCAGAATTTTGACCTCAAGTCGAATTTGGGTGCTAGTGTTTGTCAAATAAGCGAACTATAATTTGGGCAATCGCACATTGCGATTTTCTAGGCTTTGGTTGCCGCCATTTTAGGTGCCCCAGATTGAACTTTTGGGTGTCGGTAACCATCCGGATTGATGATTTTGAAATAGTCGACGACCAGTTGAAAAAATATGGGCAAACCCAAAAACCGAGGTATTTCCCCCAGCAAACTTCCGAGATTTATTTGGCTAACAATCGAACAGATTCAGGTACAACCCAGCACGTTTTCCTGGTCAGACGTAGCTAATTTCCTTCCCATGTCCGTCCCGTCGGTAAAGGAAGCTTCGCTCAACTTGATCCAATTTTTTCAGCCGATCGTAGTGTCGCCCACATACGGCGAGGTGGTTAGCGAGTCAAAGAAGACCAAACCTCTTTATAACTTGGTCGGAGGGCGCCGAACCCTACAACTTATCGCTGAGCAGTGCTCGCGCGATGCGCGAATCTGCGCAGTCCTACTTGAAGACAATTCATTCGACAAAAAAACCATGGAAGCGTTGGACGTGTTGAATTCAATTTTGTTGCGTCGCCCCAACGATGCGAGCATGGCCTTACTGGCATTTGGGCTGCTCGAAGACGCGGAATTTCGCGAGGCTGTATCTACAATTCTTGATGCCAATAGGGTTGAAGATGTGGCAACGTTGCTTGGTAAGTCAAAGGCCACAGTCCACCGCATGGTGTCAGCAGACCTGCGCAACCGTCTGCGCAAACGTTCCAACGCCTCGCATCAAGACTCCGATGCCAGCCTTGGCGAAGCCCTCGACCTTGGATCAAATAAGTATTTGTGAGACCGTACGTGGCGAATCGTGATGCGCCAAAGAAGAGTGATGAAAAGGAAATCCGCGCTCGGATTCAACCAGTCATCAAGCTGCTGGACGCGCCCTACGATCTGGACGAGTTCATGTCGGTCGTCACCGAGTTCTCCGCGATTTTGGAGTTATACAGGCCACTATCTAAGCCGCCCGAATCCGATGTTATTGCCAAAATTGAACATATCGTAAACGAAATAATCACGGGTGAAATTTCAGTTACGTCGTCCATTGCCTCTGCCCGACCTGATAAAAAACGGGAGACTCTCAAACCGCATTACCGGAGTCATCCGCATTACTGCTTGTATTGGCACAGGTGTGCCGACAAAGGACTGCAGCTTCAATATCGAGCGCTTCTTGCATGCTTTTTACCAGTTCAGACCCGGCTTCAAAGCGCCAAAGTTTGCAATCCTCACCCATTTGAGGACATTGCTTACCTAGTTGGACTATATTTGCGGCAACTATCAAAACCAAGCGATATCGAGCTGAAAATCTTGCGCGAACTTCTTCCAAAGGCGCTGCCGCCCGCCGACCTGAGAATTCGGCTCGAAGAAATTTACAGCCGGTTCCAGCTTGAATTCAAGGTCACGGGTGACCTCAAAGCAATCGGATATCTTCATCGCGCCTTACTGTGGTTTGAAAGTGGGGTCTGGGAACAGGGTCTCAAAGAATCACGAAAATCACATGCGCACCGAGAATCGCCGCGACACGGCGGCAGCCCTTTGAACGATGCCAAAGAAATCGTCTATGCAACGGGTCACTCTCAGGAGGTTGGTGGGCCTTTAATAGGCAGAACATTTTACGCAGACGATGCCGAATCGTCAGAGGTGCATCAAGAGGACTCCGATGCTGATCCCGTCGGAGAGGGTGCAAAGACATGTGAGTCAGTCGAAATTCCTGGGCAGAGCGCAACTGCATACAACTCAATCGATCGAATTGCGTTAACCCGGAGGAGAGCGCGTTATGCTGCCCAAGCCATTGAGATGGCCAACCAGAACTTGCCCATAACTCGTGCGACTTTGACTGGATTCGAACTTAAGGCGTTGTTGCGAACATTGTCGGATACCAGTCTTATTGAGTGGTCTGCATTTAGCCAGCGGGACAGGGCACAGATCGCGGCATGGGGGGCTTGTCGCTTTTTCACCGGAAGAGCGCCAGAGGCCATGAGCAAGATGCATGTGCAAGCTGACGGCCGCACCAACAATCCGAGCTGCATGATGTTGGATGCAGATCGCAAGAACATCTGGCTTCCGTGCGAATCGCCCCGCCACAGGGCGCCCGACGATCTTGGGCAGGTGTTGGTGCCCGCCCCCGGTTTCAATCTCAATGTTGCAAATACTCTCGCGCCCTATCTGCGCAGAGTTTCGTCAAGAACCCATCGGCTCTTTGCACGAAATTTCGAAGAGGACTTCGGTCAACTGCTCCAGAAAATAAACAGCTTACACGGAACCAGTCTGACGCTGACTCGCGTCGGCAATTGCATTGCGGGGCTGATCGCGCAGATGGCGCCCAACGACGAAGTCATGGCTGTCTATTTCTCTGGGCGACCACCGAACCAGCATAACCCCAGCGTGTATTCCTCTGTCCCGACCGTACGGATTGCTTCACTGTTTGACCAGGCCTGCAAGCGCATCTACGAGTTGGCGGAATTTTCGCAAGTCATGACAGAAACGTCGGTTTTCCCGAATTTGCTGCTGGATGAGGAAGAGGTAGTCGGCTCCATGCACGTGCCAAAGCTCGAAACCCTCCGATTAACTATTGCGGACATCCTTGCTAAACTGGAAAAGAGCAAGAACATTCCTGGCACTCCTGTCCACGAACTGCACAATACGTATACCGCGTATGTCCTGCTCTTTGCATTAGCCACTACCGCGATTCGTGCGGTTCGCAAGCCGATTCCCGCGTGGTTCGATATAGACAGGGCGACAGGTTGTTGCTTTGTCTCGGAAAAGGACAACGATACCTACGGGAATGGCCGAGTTGTGTGGCTGCACCCAGCTCTTTTGAAGCAGTTCGATGAGTATGCGCGGCACACAACGAGGCTGCGTCAGTACCTTGCGCTTGTAAACTTGCATGCACTCGACAAGCTCGATGCGCGAAACTCCGTGCCGCTCTTATCCTCAGTAGATAGCCCCAATCGTTCCGCCGACGAGTCTCGGCTTCAAGGACGGGCTCCCGTACTTTTTATGCTGAGTGATTATGCAGGTCATCCGACTGACATCCTGCCAGATCAGGTCGTTGATCTTCTGGGGGCTTCTTGGCAACTGCGACTGGTGTCGCTGCGCCATTTCGTGCGTACGCAACTGCTGCAGGCCGGATGTTCCGGCACGCTGATCAATGCCCTATTGGGTCACGGAGATCGTGGACAATCTCCGTGGGGCGATTATTCCACCCTTCCACCCGAGGTCTGGCGCAAGCAGTTGGCGGAACATCTTGCGCCGATTTTGAATCGCCTGGGTTTTGAAATAGTTGCCAGCCCGTTGCTCAAGTCATGAGCAAGGATGATGGCATGGGCAAAGTTAATGGAAACAGAAGCGATGCTGTTTCCTGGCCGACCTGGGCCACAGAAAGAACTCCGCTAGGACTTCAACGTCGCAAGGATCTTTTCTCAAAGTTCGCATCCTGGATGCCTCGGTATGCCAAGGATCTATGGGTGGGTAGGCCGGGACTTGAGCTCCCTGCGGATACCCACAAGAAGCTTCTTGGTTCATTATTGATGACATCGCGAAACGCTAACGAGCGCCGCATCCTTGCGCACTGGTGGGATGCCCTGATTGCGGCGGGCAATCAAGCGAGGTTGTGGATAATCTCGTTCCCCGCGCGAGAAGTGATCCTGCCGCGCGTCACCCCAGTTTTTGTGCACCGTGATTTTCAGCTACTGCAGCAGTATCGTGCATTTCAATCCGACCTCATCCGGCTCTTATGCAAAGGTATGGACCAAGACAAATTGATGGATGCCGCATTTTGCTCGGCAATATTCTTTGGGGGAGTTGCCTCTCGCGAACGCGTCGCTGCACTGGGCAAGCTTAGCTGCGCAGACCTGGATGGAGACAGGTCGCTGCTTTGGGTGATGCTTCAGATCCCCCAGGGCAATGAGTCAATCCGGAAAATTCGCTGGTACCCCGACTCGTTAACCGGAGCCTTGCTGGTGCGTTCCAAAGACAGCGGGCTGTGGACAGGTCCTCTGCAAACTGGCAAAGGGGAAGACTGTCTAAATCACGCGCTGAGCCGCCTGGGTCTCGCACCACTGCCACATGGGTGGTCTATGGGCGATTTTCTCCGGGCGGCTCAAGTTTCTTTGTCACTTGACCATATGGGGGTTATCTCCGCATATCTAAGCGACCGCTTTATTAGCCATTCCCTGCCAGACGCTGTGCTTCACCGGATCGCCCGGTGGCAATATCGTGATGAAGATGACAGGCAGCCTGATGACGATAGTTACCCGAAAGAGACGGGCGAACGCAGTGCCGCACGGCAGCCCGAATTTACGTCAGCTGTGAACTCGAAGTGCCAGCGTGAGATAGCGAACAAGGTGGCGGAAATTCTGAAGCATAGCCGACAGGCGTACGGAAACTTGGAAAGTTTGCAGAAGGAGTTCGGGAGTGCCATGTGGCCTATCACCTACTATCTGGTCGAATGGGCGAAGTGGCGCATTCGACCAGGCAGGGGCGAGAAGAGCATTCAACCTTCCAGCGTGCTGAGATACTTTCGTCCGCTGATCAGGTCTCTAATTCTTGAGGCAGAGTCCGAAGACCTCTTCAGCCTCGATGTTGAGGATTTCGAAACGCTGTATGAACTGTCGACGGCGAGCGTGAAAGGGGAAGGCGAACGTGCGCGGGTCTGGAGCACCCTGCGTAGCTTTCATGACTTTTTGTTTCTTTGTGGGGCGCCAGATGTCGACTTTCGTGAACTGGACGGCTACACATCTGAGCAGACGCAGGGCAGCGTATCGGCCAATCTGATCACCGAGGCCGAATTCGGTCAGTTCAAGCGCGTGTTCTTCAGAGATGAGCAAGACGGCAATTTTTCGGCGAGCCAACGCATTTTTTTTGCAGCCATGCTGGGCTATCGTGTCGGCCTCAGGCGCCGGGAAGTGCAGATGCTACTCATGCGCGACTACCACCCAGGTCCAGAACCATTCCTTCTTATCCGTCCGTCCAAGTTTGCAAAGCTTAAGTCAAATTCTTCCAATCGACGCCTTCCCTTGAAGGCGCTGCTTCCCCCAGATGAATTCGCGGCATTTATAGCATTCATGGAGCAGCGCGATGCCGTGTCAACCGGGTTGAATGCGTTTGCATTCGCTGACCTCAACGTGCCTGAAGTCCCTCCTCATCAAGCAAGGCTGATTGATCCCATAACAGAAGCGTTTCAGGCAATTTGCGGACAAGGGCGAGACAATTTCTGCTTTCATCATCTGCGCCATTCGTTTTCCAATTGGATATTTCTGGCATTGCTCTCCTCCGACCAGCCTGAATTGCTGAAAGAACATGCGCATTTTCTGGATTCAAATTTACTGCAAGGAGAACATATCCAGACCATTCGCGACAGTCTCTTCCCGAGGCTTCCAGGAACACCCACCGCACCAGATAGCCGCCATCTGTATCAGGTTGCCGCCCTCATGGGGCACTTGAGCCCGATCACCACGTTGCAAAGCTATCTGCATCTACTCGACTGGATCGCAATGCGCAGCCTGGATATGGTGCTGGAAACTGCGCTCGCCTATCTGGAAACGCCGGACCTCAGCAAAATCTGTGGCCTTTCGCCATCGGCCCCTTACCAGGTTCCGTATCGCGAAGTCGCCAGTCGGCCAGTTGATTTTTTTCGGGAATTCATTCGCGCCCGCGGACGGTATTCTAAAGAACCGGTGAAAGTTAAGATCGGAGTGATAGAACAACTGCAACATGTGGTTGATGCACTCAACGCCCCGATACATCCCGATATCCGTCTTGTGATCACCTTGGTCGCTAGACGCATGAAGCTGAAGGATTCGAGCTGGCTCGCCAAAACATTTGGGTATAGTGCGCATGCGATAGATGCGCTTTACAGCGCCTACATGCGGCTTTACGCCAAGCAGTCCGTCCTGCATCCGAAGGCGAAAGTGGCCCAACCAAGTATCCCCCGAACAATGCGGGATCGTACCGAGTTCTGGCGCATCATTGAGGCAACGGAACGCGCATATAAAAAAATTGATAACCGGAAGTCTCTAATACTAGCAGCCGAATGTCTCATACGCAGGAACGGCCCGCGTACCGGAAACCTTTACTTCGGGAAGCGAGTTGACAATGCGCCGGACATCGTTCGTGGTATACAACTGATGGGGATCAGACCTGATGATGTCAAACTGATCCTTCGCCAAGTGACTCCGGATAGCGCACCGGTTGACACCCTTTCTTGCATTATTGATGACATTCGCAAATCCGGGATTGCCGTCGTCCCGGAATCGCTCGATTGGGGCATAAGAACCAAGAAATCCGACCGCATGAGGTTGGAGATCGCTGTTTATGACGTTGACTCAAGTGCACATGGTCGTTCAGAAGGACGAGTGCGTGGTTTGAATTACGCGGCAATGTGGATTCTCTTTGCGAACTTGAGTGGATTGCATTAGCACGTAGGAGAAGTTCGCCAAAGTGCCTGCTACACAATTGATTCGAGGCCGCCCTGATGGTTTCCAACGGGTTAAGCGGCGAGCGTGTTGCACAGTATTGCTGCGTGACTTTACTGGTGACAGATACCCCAGTCTTTTCTTTCAAACGTTTATGAAACAAATGGTTTGCAGGTTCGTTGAATGTTAGAAAAGCAACTTTTCAGCAACAGGCTGCACGGCTTCGCCTAACCCAATACAATCTGCGCTTCTTATCCGTAGTTTCAAGATACAAGGAAAACAGAAGGTGCTGTCCGCCCTCTTTTGACCACGGCAGGGCAACATAAACCCATTTTACCGGACTTTAAACCGGCCTTTTAAGCGGCCTGTATAGAGAGTTTCAACGCTATATGGTTATGATTTATAATAGGTCATGGCGAGAATTAAGCAGGACATTAAAGCGGACATTAAAGCGACTGATGATCGAGGCGAGAGTGTCTCTTCCATGGAGCCGCTGCTTATTGGCAGCGATTCCAGGCATCGGCCTGCACTGACTGACCTTGCCGTTGAGTTAGCGCAACGAAGCGCGGGCTTCCGTCGATCATTACCAGATAGCCTACTCAGTTCGCTAGCCGAACTCGTGCGCGCTATGAATTGCTACTACAGCAACCTGATTGAAGGGCATGACACACACCCGATCGACATCGAGCGTGCACTCAGGGGCGACTATAGCAAGGACGTCAAGAAACGCGACCTTCAGCTTGAGGCTAAAGCGCATATTGCTGTCCAGCGGTGGATCGACACAGGTGGACTCAACGGCCCAGCTACCACTATGAACTCCATTACAGACATCCACCGGCACTTCTGCGAACAGCTGCCCGAGGACTTGTTGTGGGCGGAAAATCCCGAAACAAAGGAAAAGCTCAAAGTCATACCCGGTGAGCTACGCCAGCGTGATGTCAAAGTAGGTCTCCATGTCCCTGTCAGCGCACCGGCCGTGCCAAGATTCATGAAGCGCTATGAAGATGTCTACTCACGTCTCGGCAAGACCGAGACCATCATCGCGGCTGCTGCTGCGCATCATCGCCTTGCGTGGATTCACCCCTTCCTCGACGGCAACGGCCGTGTCGCGCGGCTTGTATCGCATGCCACACTGCTTGACGTACTGAATACAGGTGCAGTTTGGTCTATCGCGCGTGGCCTCGCCCGGAACGTCAGCGACTATAAGTACCATCTTGCAGCATGCGACCTTCAGCGCCGAAACGATCTCGATGGCCGTGGCAATCTCAGCGAAGAGAACCTCGCTGAATTCACTAAATTCTTCTTGACCGTTTGTCTCGATCAGGTGAAGTTCATGGAAGAGCTGATGCAGCCAGACCACCTTCGCACACGCATTCTCACATGGGCGGATGAAGAAATGCGCCTGAACAAGCTGCCGCTCAAGGCCAACAACATCCTTGAAGCGTTGCTCTATCGCGGCGAACTGCCGCGCGGCGATGCCGCCTCCATAGTCGGTACCGGTGAGCGGCAAGCCCGCCGCGTTGTTTCCGCACTCATTGATCAAGGCGTCGTGATGTCCGAGAGCTCGCGCGCGCCGCTACGCCTCGCATTCCCGGCTGCCCTTGCCTCGCGCTGGATGCCGGGATTGTTTCCAACACGAATTGGTTGAATTCAACCCATGTAATGTCGTAATGCCCGCAGCAGTCTCCTGGCTGATTGGTAGGGTGTCGAGTGCGGCGGCGGCACGTTCCACCAGCTGACGATCCCTGACCCAGTGGTGCGGCACGGTCTCGAACGGGTTGATGATCTTGAGTGGGATTTCCAGTAGGCGCAGCCTGGAAACCCGTATGGCTTCACCGTTGCGCAGCAGGGGAAACTTCCCCAATACTGCGACCAAGGAATCGACCCTCAGCCGGATATCCGGTGTCGTCCGGGTGTATTCCACGGCAATCATGCATGGCTGGCCTTATATAAACGCCTCCCGGTTAGGCAAGAGATATTTTGCGTGTAGGTGAAGCAAGGATACGGCTGCAATCTTATATCCGGCCTTGTTGCAGACTGAATATTGTCTGCGGGTCCTGATGGAATTCAAGAGTAATGCAAATACGTTAAGCCGCCAAGAGATCGGCACGTTTGACCTTGGGTGACCCGGCTTTACGGACTTGCCAAAGATCGAACGCAGCTTGCTGGCCGATCCACACATCAGCACGGCCACCGTTTTCAACCCCAAGCCAGCCTTCTAAACGCAGGGCCATTTCCGGTGAAATCGCAGCATGCTCATTCAATACCCGCGACAACGCGACACGAGTAACACCCAGTTGACTTGCTGCTTCAGTAACAGTCAGACCAAGTGCTGGCAAGACATCGTCTCTTAAGGTAGCGCCGGGATGAGGTGGGTTATGCATTCTTGTCATGGTGTTGCTCCTAATGATAGTCCTGATAATCAACCAAAATGGCATTCTCGCCCTCAAAATCGAAAGTCATGCGCCAATTGTCATTTACCCAGATAAACCAATGTCCATTGGTTAACTGGTGCAACTTGATTGGTGGAACCGTTTCCGGCAACGGTTGATCCCCGTCGAAATCCCAAAAGGCCTCCAAGATCTCGAAATCCATCTGAGGATCGGCAAGCAATCCATTATCCATGATCAACCAGTTCATATCTTTTTGCGCATCCTGTTGCATGGAAATATAACGTGCAGTTGTTGAGTCGCAAGTACCTGGTCAGTTTTTCCACCGCAACGTCTCCTGCCAATTGAGCGCCAAACTTGGTCACATCAGTGCATGTGCCCGGTTCCATATGAATCGCCCACCAGTTTCATGAACCGGTCGGCCACCTGAAGGAAGATGGCTTCAAACTCCCTGGTTGCCGGATGTGCCTGACGGACATCCAGCGGCTGGAATGTCTTTACGGCCAGCTTGACGCTATCCAAGCGCGCCAGCCTCATCGCAGCGAGCGCGTCATGCGCTTCTTCTGGTATCAGGCAGATTTCTTCATCCCCAAGCTTTCCGAACACCGTGAACCGGTGATCGTCCCGTCTGGACAGGATTTCTTGAATTTCAGTATTGATCCCGTAGCAGTTGATGGAATCGATCATGGCAGGATCCCGCATTATCAGATTCCGCACAAACACCGGTTCGATGTCATTTAGGGATGCGGTTACCTTTTGATTCAGAATCGTGTTCCGTTCTTCATTGATCCCATTGACCAATGATTCATAGTCGTCCGCCAGTATCAGCGCATGCTGATAGCGCATCACATTTCCCACGGTGATCCTGAGTCCTATGAAATAACAGTGCTCGTGGGCAATCTCCATCACATGCTTTCCACGCATATCGCGGGTTACGCAGAGCTGGCCAGCCTGGATGTAACGGTATGGTAGGGGTTGGTTCAAATCGTATCCTCTTGTTCTTCGTTGTTTTTGCCTGATGCCTTCACTTGTTCGCCTCCACCTACCGACAGATTTGCTCGCTGATGCAGAATGGCGGTCAGCCGATCAAGCTCGGATCGATCCTTATCTGCTGATCCGAATGATTGCAGTAGCAATTTCAGGATGGGCTGCTCCAGGTCTGCACAGCCGCCATTGATGATTTTCAGCTTAGGTTTGTCTGTCATGTTCATTTGTCATTGCCCTTCTTTAGAAGGATTATGAATATCCTCACCGTCAATACAAGCACGATTGTGCTCAACATCATCAGGATCACCGCTTCGGTCCTCATTGGATTCCACGGCAGGTCTTCAACCGTACCGATTGACAAGACAAGATCATCGGCTATGTTGATCTGCTTATCTTCCAAGGTGATCACTCCTCCGTTCCCATATAGATTCTTCAGGAACGGCAAGGTGACTAAGCAGCCATTATCGAAATCGGCTGTTTTCGTGTCGATGCCATTCATCTTTAGCAAATTGCATCCATCATTCTTCAATATCAGCTGGGTCTTCTTTACGTCGAATACTCGTATGGTTCTGGCGGTAATGACAAACCAGGCCGCTAACACAGTGAAGAACAGAATAATGAGGAATGATCCCAAGAAAAGCGCTTGGTTTTTTGTAATGTGGTGCGTGTTGAGATTGTTTTTGTGCATGTGGCTTCCTTTCGTGAATTCCAGATCAAATTAGCAGACCCGAACAAATACCCAGAAAAAATCTGCATCAAATGAAAAGTATGAGATCACTGCGTCCGTGCAGGACAGAGGGGGATGGAAATGCCGAGTTTTAAGTATGTCTAGACGAAACCTGCTGGAAGCCAAAAATATTAACTGGGTTTCTGAGTGACTTCCGTATATTGATCACATGCTCAAAGCGGAAGGTGGGGAGTTTGAAACTTCTTGGATAAGAGCCCTTATATGGAGAGTTCTACCAATAGCACCACGTAGCAATGCGACCTTGCAGTTTCTAGTCTGGAATGCGCAAACACTGTAATTCGGAAAGTTCCGCTTCGCTGCAAGAAGGAATACCGCAGCCGCGAATACCTAACCGAAGTCAATGTCGAGCGCTTAATCGCTGCGGCCGGCAGGGTCGGACGACATGGCCACCGCCATTTGAAATGAAAAGTCGTCCAGATGGAGGCACAGTGGTGGGACGAGAAGGCCAAATGCATGCTTGCCCAATGCCCAGGGAGGCTGTAGTAAATACGGTTGACCTATATCAATTTGGATTTTTGCCTATTCAGAAAATAAATGTCATGGATATACGGGAATGATGTTTTCAGATCATTACTACGCTTTGTGCTTGAGAAGGCGCACACATAGTTGCTCAACGATCTCGCCAACCAGTCGCCGATCGGGTTCCGTCAGTTTCTCCAGGATTCGCGCGATACCTTGCGCCCGGTCCTCAAGTCTCGGTGAGCCAGTGCGTAGCAGTTCATCAAGCGGGCAGGAGAGTGCATCTGCGATATCGGACAGCCGGCCGAGCGGGGGGAGGGTGGCGCCCCGTTCGAAACGGGAGATCGTCTCCTGCTCCACCCCGATCGCTTCGGCAAGTTCTGCCTGGGTGAATTGTCGTTGTTGGCGACGTATGGCGATAGCGCGCCCCATCTTCAAACCAAGTCGTTTTTCTTTTGGCGTCATCCTACCCCCTTGTTTATTGCCACAGGAATGGTGGACTTGCCTCAGCATTTATTGAACGCCATAATGAATGGTATAACCACACATTAGGTGGTTATTTGTGAGTCTAGACAGCAGATTTAGGTAATTGCAATCACTGGTTAATTATTTGGAGAAAATATGGATTCATTTGCTTTGGTAGTGCTGGTTGGTATTGGGTACCTTGTATTTAGCTTAATTAAGAAACATTTCTCATTACCAACATTTGACAATTACTGCAGTAAGTACCCTGAACTCGTCAAGGACGGGAAGATCAGGTGCCACAAATGCTCTGGCAGCGATATTTTCGTCAAGTCAGTTGGAAATACCCCCACATCAATATTGAATTATCACCTTTGCAAAACGTGTGGAACGACATTGTTCCGCTCGTCAACTTAAGCTGCCTAGTTCGTGATGCGGCGTTGTTCTATACCAATCAAAATGCACTAATTCCGGAGAAATATAATGTTTAAGATCTTCTTTGCTGTACTGCTTGCTGCTATTTCGATGAATGCAATGGCTGAAGATACGCCGCTCCAATTTAAGGTTGTATCCGTCGTGGACAAGCAGTCTGACAAAGGCATCACGATTGTCGCCAGAGATCTGAAGGGCGGCGTGTTCGTGCTTGTCAAAAGCGGCAGCACAAAGTATCCGCAAACTACGAAATTAATCCAAGATTTGATGGTTGCCAAAGGTATCAAAGTGACCGATGACCCTGCTGCGGCCGACGTAGGCATACAGTTCACGAATTTATTCGGACTTAATTTTGACGATGTTGAAACTCAAACAACTAACGTCGACGGCAGAAAAGTTGCGGCTGTAATTCTTGGGGGTGGACTATTGAGTTTGATGGGCTCAAATACGGGCAATTCTGGAACAACCCTGTTCTCGGCAATCGAAATGGAGAATCCCAGTATCGGCAGCAGCTACAAGCTGGTTGGCAAGAATGAGCGTGACTGCGTGACAACCTTGAAGTACGAAGCCAACAAAAAAGACGCGGATGTTGCAACAGCCGCCTTGTCGGCTTACATCAGCGATTTCATCAAAAACCATTTTGTAGTTGATATGCCTGCGGATATGCCCTCTATCCACAAGCCATAAATTACTAACGCCGCCTTGTGCGAATTACCCAGAACCAACAAAATCAAACTGTAAAACAGATGCTTAGTCAATTCACCTTGCGGCAATGCATACAAAACAATATAATGAACTCATTGAATGTATTTTGATGCGGTGATGTCATGGCGATGCTAACAGTACGAAACCTACCCGACGATGTACACCGTGCGCTGCGGGTGCGGGCCGCTCAACACGGGCACAGCACCGAGGCCGAAGTCCGCGAGATTCTGGCAATCGCAGTCAAACCAGAGAACCGCGTTCGCCTGGGAGAAGCCTTGACGGCATTGGGTCGCAAGATCGGCCTGACGAACGAGGATTTCGAGATCTTCAATCAGGTACGTGACAAGACGCCAGCCGAACCGTTGAGGCTGGAATGATCGTCCTCGATACCAACGTCGTTTCCGAGGCGATGAAGCCCGAGCCGCACCGGGCCGTGCGAGCCTGGCTGAACGACCAGGCCGCCGAAACGTTGTACTTGTCCAGCGTTACGCTGGCCGAGCTACTGTTCGGCATCGGAGTACTCCCGGCCGGTAAGCGCAATGACATGCTGGCACAGACCCTTGACGGGCTGATGGGGCTGTTCAGGGATCGGGTGTTGCCATTCGATATCGATGCAGCTCGGCACTATGCCGAGTTGGCTGTGGCAGCAAAGATTGGTGGGCGAGGATTCCCAACACCTGATGGTTACATCGCTGCGATTGCGGTTTCCCGAGGTTTCATTGTGGCATCGCGCGACACTGCCCCCTTCGAAGCGGCAGGTGTCTCCGTCATCAATCCATGGAAAGTGTGAGGGACGCATCACAACGAACAACCGGGCATCTGCCCGCCTTAACAGACTGACATGGGAGCAACAAAATATCTGGCGAAATTCCCATTTCAGGCATATTCAAAAGGGCTCGGTGTTCTAGTGAATCGTGTTGGATGGTTGAATTCGTGATCCACGACGAGCAAAAAGAGAATGCGCGGTAATTACTTCAGCTTCAGATAGCGAATTTAGTCCTTTGCAGCTTTTGCCAAGAATAAAATTGTACAATTCATCCTTCCGTCTTTTTTGAGATGCAGTCTAGGGAAATACCACATTGCTCAATGAAATCGTCAGTCGCAATCTCCACTTCGACTTGATTGAACCTGCACCAGTTGTCCAGTACATATTGTGCATCTCCGGAAAATCCGGGTATACCAACTAGCTGGTATACCCGACCGCTGGCAGTTGTGCCGCGCATGGTTACCGGATCGAATGTTTCGATCTTACTGGAAACTGCACCATTGAAGTCCGCTTTATTCGTTCCCGCAAAATGCAGCCCAAATCTATCTTCGAAACCGTTTGTTTTTACAACCCTGAGAACCTGCCATGCCTCTAGCCACTTTTCCGGTTCTGCCTTTACCGACGCAGCCCCCCATATGTTAGGGCGCGCTTCCAGATCGGCGATGATATCTCTCATTTGATGCTTTAGTAGTTCATCCTTGCTCATAGCGTCACCTCATCGCGGAATTGCTTTATATTTGGATTGTGCTTCTTTCTCACTTTAAGCTGCACTACAGCTTGAGGTCACGGAGAAGCGTGCTATTAAGCTGTACCCATCCTCTCATAGAAGACGATATTAAGAGCATGCATACGATGATGGAAGTCCTCCATCGTGATATGTCCTAACTGAAGCAGGGACAGGAGGATGTCAAAGGCAGAATTTCGATACCCTGCCAGCATCAATCTTTCATGCTCCTTGCTACCCAAATCAAACTGATCGTCATAATCCTTTATGAACCTCACTTGGTCACCAAACATGCCGAGCAAATGACCGATCCGCTTGTCGTCATAGTTGAACTCTCGCATCAAATTGTCGATCGAGCCTTTCATGATTCTTTAGCTCCTTAGTTATTTAATCAAATGAAGTTATCAAACCTAGAGGATCGCCGGGTGGCCTGGACGCGCGCACTCGTATTTACTTCAACATTTGGCGGTATATCTATATGCTCTGCAACGTAGCGCAAGTGCACGTGCCGGATGTCGTCCCTCATTTCATCTGTTTTTTGCTGTAGCCAGTCAGAGCAGATTCTGGCTCCAGAAATGATTTCCTGATTGAGTCGTTCATGCTCCTTCAGTGCATTTGCAAATGCATTGCACATAAACGCACTGATGTCTCGGAATTCTCCAAAATCATCATCCAACTGGATGAGCTCGTCTGCCAGAGATGGCGCTTCGGCGCTGGCATGTCTCATGTTGGCATCCGCTCTCGATTGGTTTGATGTAAAAACGCTCTTGCTGATATTGGTCAAAGCATCTCCTTTCAGGAAGCTGCGGCTTCTGCAGCTGGATTTGTTGTAGTACTTTGCAGCAACATGCGTTCGAATGCGCTGCCATCTTGCCGGGTCATGTTGGGTACGAATCGCGAATACACCCGGAACAACATTTCTGTTGTGGTATGCCCCATCTGTTTGGCAATCCACTCTGGATTTTCACCAGCTGCCAGCCATAACGTAGCTGCGGTATGACGTGTCTGATATGCGCGTCGAGGTTTCAGATCGAGATAGCGCAGAATGGGGTACCACACTCGATTTGTCACATTTTTGTTATCAAGCGCCGTGCCGTTTCGCGTACAGAACACATATTCGGAATGGCCTCTGATTACCTTCTCTTGTTCTTTAAGTGCGTCGTAAACCACCTGCGACATCTGAATATCACGCTGTGAGCTATCGTTCTTGGTGTACTCATCCTCGCCCAATACGATGGTTTCTCGTACTAGAATCAACCTCTTTTCGAAATCGACGTACTTCCATTTCAGACCATCAACCTCACCCGTGCGCATGCCCGTGAAAAATCTGACCGTGTAGTAACTCTTGAAGTCAGGGCGAATGGTTGCAAGAATCAGTTTTACTTCGTCCAGCGTGAACGGATCCACATCCGTGCGTTTCACCTTGAGCTGTTTGATATTCTGGAACGGCGTGCGAAAATTGAATCGGTCGGCGGCTTCATTGATGATCTGCCTCAACAAATTCATGATCTTGTTGATGCGACGATTCGACAGCATGTTCTTTTTGCCTCGTGCCTGGACTTTGGCGAGATCAGCACGATAAGCAAGTAAATCTGCCTTGGTGATTCTGCCGACCTCCCAATGACCAAATTTCGGAGTAAGACGTCCGTCGATATCACTGCGAATGATCTTCTTGTGCGACCTTCTCCATTCGACTTCTTTTTCAGTAAACCAGGTTTCGACAAAGTCGCGAAACAATGGTGTACCAGCGACACCTACAAGTAGTTGAGACGTTCCTGCTTGCCCCATCGCGTCACCAAAAACGTTAGCAACTTGATTTACTTCTGCCGGAAGTATCGTTTGTTCGATTTTGTCCGCGTTCTTGCTGCCAGGAAAGAATCTGCGGTAGTCAAATGTTCCTGCCCCAATTTCGGAATCGATGCGATCGAGAATTTTCTGCATTTTCTTTCGATTGGCACTTGTATCATTAAGTGCCGTTTGTTCCCTGCACCTAATACCTTTGTAGTAGAAGTCAAAGATCAACTGCCCAGTTTCTTTCCTCACTTGGATGCTACCCATGACATACCTCGCCGTTAGCCATTGGTATACCTAAAGAACCTTCATTCAAACGCATATCGCGTTCGATATTTTCCCAAATGTATAAAATCTTGCGCCCGCCGAATGGGCGGATGTAATGGGTTCCTTCAATTAACACACTGTCTTTTAAGCGCTCACGAATAGTGCGGCTATCGTAGTGAATGCGTCCGGACAAACCCTCAGTTGTAAGATATGTAAATTGAGACATCGCAACACTCCTCTGATTTATTAAATAGGCAGGTGATAGCTATATGCATCACCATATGCCCATTATACACATCTAAGGCAATTGTCAAACATCTTTTGATACAATTGCGCATCGTATGATGCAGATAGGCTTACCCAATGTTGCGATTCAGATTTAAAGAATTGCTTGCTGAAAAAGAATTTCGGGAAGGAAGGGTCATAACAATAGTTGAAGTTGCTAACGCAACTGGCATTCACCGGATGACCTTGTCGAAATTAGCTAACCACCGCGGATATAATCCAACGGCCGATGTTCTTGATCGCCTATGCAATTATTTCGACTGTGGGATCGAGCAACTTGTAGAACACATCCGCGATACGGACGTTAAAGACAGTTGAAGGTAAACGTTTTCAGTACAAGAAACTCAATAGCCAATCTGCCTTTGAGGCAGTCCACCTGAGGCTAAGTCAAAGACAAAATTGTTAAATGATCGGCGCGATGAAGTCACGGAGAGCAGCAGTCAAAAAAAGAATTGCAGACATACGCAACATCCAGCTGTAGTCACAGGTTAGTCACAACATAGTCACTGATTAGTCACGGCGAATATATGATGAGATAACTTGACCATTGGCCGCATGACCGCAAGTCTGAAATTGGCGCGCTCGGCGGGAGTCGAACCCACGACCCTCGGCTTCGGAAACCGATACTCTATCCAGCTGAGCTACGAGCGCGTATTGAAAAAGGCACAGATACTACAAAGCGAACCTACGGTCATTTTACCTCACTGCGCCCGAATGACCGTAAGCTTCGGAAACCAATACTCTATCCAGCTGAGCTACGGGCGCTTTGAAAGGCGCGCAGTATAGCGTTTTTTGCGGCCTGCTACGCATCCCCGCAAAAACAATGCGCCCGCCCCGCCCACGCCGGTGGCGGCAAAAAATGCTATCGTATGCGCCATGACTCACGCCAATCCCAGCGCCGAAGAAATCTGCCAGCTGTTGCGCGAGGTGCATACCGTCGCCGTGGTGGGGCTTTCCCCCAATCCGGGGCGGCCGAGCTTCCATGTGGCCCAGGCATTGCAGGGCTTCGGCTACCGCATCTTACCGGTCCGCCCCCTGGTGACCGAAGTGCTGGGCGAAAAAGCCTATCCCGACCTGGAGAGCCTGCCCGAAGTGCCGGACATCGTGGATGTCTTCCGCGCGCCGGAGCATGTACCCGCCATCGTGGACAGCTGCATCAGGCTGGGCATCAGGAAGCTGTGGCTGCAGGACGGCGTGGTGCACGAAGAAGCCGCAGCGCGGGCAAGGCAGGCCGGCATCACCGTGGTGATGGACAGATGCATGTTCCGCGACCACACACAGTTATGCGCATGAACGCCGTATAATTGGCGCAGGCAACCGCAACCGTATAACCATGACCCTCAAATTCACCAAAATGCATGGCGCAGGCAACGATTTCGTGGTGCTGGATGGAGTGCGCCAGCAGATCGCGCTGTCGCCCGAGCAGGTCCGCTATATCGCTGACCGCCATTTCGGCATCGGTTGCGACCAGATCCTGCTGGTGGAGAAAACCCCGCGCGAGGACGCCGATTTCCGCTACCGCATCTTCAATGCCGACGGTGGCGAAGTGGAGCAGTGCGGCAACGGTGCGCGCTGTTTCGTGCGTTTCGTGCACGACCACAAGCTCACCAGCAAGCGCGAGATCGTGGTGGAGACCAAGAGCGGGCTGATCTCTCCGCGCCTGGAAGACGACGGGCGCGTTACCGTGAACATGGGCGCGCCGATCTTCGAACCGTCACTGATCCCCTTCGTGAGCGACAGCCAGGACGCGATCCAGCCGCTGCAGGTCGGCAACGAGACCGTGCAGATCACCGCCGTCTCCATGGGCAACCCGCACGCCGTGCAGGTGGTCGACGACATCGAGACGGCGCCGCTCTCGACCCAGGGCCACCTGATCGAGACGCATCCGCGCTTCCCCAGGCGCGTGAACGCAGGCTATATGCAGGTCGTCGACCGCGAGCATATCAAGCTGCGCGTGTTCGAGCGCGGCGCGGGCGAGACACTGTCCTGCGGCACCGGCGCGTGCGCCGCCGTGGTTGCCGGCATCCGCCGCAGGCTGCTGGACAACACAGTGCACGTCGCCACGCGCGGCGGCACCCTCAGCATCACCTGGGCGGGCGAACATTCGCCCGTGCTGATGACCGGACCGGCCATCACGGTGTTCGAGGGCGAGATCAACTTGTAGACGGAATTTGGATTGATAGAGGTGGCCGGATGAGAGCGGAAGACGTAGCACAATACCTGCAGGACAACCCCCTGTTTTTCGAAGACCATGCCGAGATGCTGTCGCAGATCAATCTGCCTCATCCGCACGGGGGACGCACCATCTCGCTGTCCGAGCGCCAGCTGCTGACCCTGCGCGAACGGGTAAAGGAACTGGAAAAGAGGCTGCACGAACTGCTGGAGTTCGCCAAGGAGAACGATGCGCTGCAGCTCAAGGTACACCAGTTCACCTGCGCCCTGTTCGGCCCGCATGACCGCGCCACGCTGCAACACCTGATCGTCCACAACCTGCGCGACATCTTCGCCGTCCCGCATGTGGCCCTGCACCTGTGGAAGGACGAACCGCCCAGCTCCGAAGTGCTGGCATTCGCCGATCAGCACAAGCTGCCGGTCTGCACCCACCATGCGATACACGACACCCTGCCCTGGTTCGGCGAGGCCGCCGAGCATCTGCATTCCTTCGCCTACCTGCCGCTGCGCGCCCACGGCCAGACCATCGGCCTGCTGATCCTGGCAAGCGAAGACAAACAGCGCTTCTATCCGGAGATGGGTACGCTGTTCCTGCAGCGCATCGCAGAGATACTGGGCAGCGCGTTCAACCTGCATGTCTGATGCACGCTGAAGAACACGCTCCCGCTACACTGCAAGGCTACCTCGCCTACCTGAACAACGAGCGCGGCTATTCCCCGCTGACCGCCGAGAACTATGCGCGCGACATCCGCCGCCTGCTAACCCTGGCCGGCGCAACACCGCTGGCCGAACTCAAGAGCCACCATATCCGCCGCTACATCGCACAGCTGCACGGCAGCGGCCTGGGCGGGCGTTCTCTGGCGCGGGTGCTGTCGGCGTGGCGCGGCTTCTACAATTACCTGATGCGCGACCACGGCTGCAAGAACAACCCCTGCGTCGGCCTGCGTGCGCCGAAAGCGCCCAAGACCCTGCCGCATGCGCTGTCGCCCGACGAAGCCGTGAAACTGGTGGAGATGCCGGTGGAGACGCCGCTGGACGCGCGCGACAAGGCGATGTTCGAGCTGCTCTACTCATCCGGCCTGCGCCTGGCCGAACTGGTCAGCCTCGATCCCGTCGACATGGACTTCGCCGACGCCTCGGTGCGCGTCACCGGCAAGGGTAACAAGACTCGCATCGTACCGCTGGGCAGTCATGCGATCGATGCACTGAAGGCATGGCTGGCGGTGCGCGACCAGATCGCCAGGCCGGGCGAGACGGCCCTGTTCGTCGGCAAGAACGGTGCACGCATCAGCCCGCGCACCGTGCAGCTGCAATTGCGCCAGCGCGGCATCACGCAAGGCATCGCCAGCGGGGTGCATCCGCACCTGCTGCGCCACTCCTTCGCCACGCATGTGCTGCAATCCTCGGGCGACCTGCGCGCAGTGCAGGAGATGCTGGGCCACGCCAGCATCTCCACCACGCAGGTCTACACCCATCTCGATTTCCAATACCTCGCCAAGATCTACGACGGTGCGCATCCGCGTGCCAAAAAGAAAACATGAGCCAGACAAAACCAAGATCGCCATCTACCCCGCACCGCCAGTCGCAGGGCGGCAAGGATTTTCGCAAGCGCGTGCAGCGCAGCAAGCAGCAGGGCGATGCGCCCGTCAGGCACACGGCCTCCAAACCTCTGGCCGGAAACCCCGCCGCCGAGCCCTGCATCATCCTCAAGGCAGAGCGCGAAAAATCCCTGCTGCGCCGCCACCCGTGGATCTTCTCCGGCGCCATCGAGTACATCGACGGCCGGCCGGCCAGCGGCGACACCGTCGCGGTACGCGATGCCAGCGGGAGCTTCCTCGCCTGGGCGGCCTGCAACGCAGATTCGCAGATCGCCGCACGCGTATGGTCGTGGCAGGAAAAAGACGTCATCGACCAGGCCTTCTTCCGCAACCGCATCGCCAGCGCGCTGGAAGCACGCCGCTCGCTCGGCCTCGACCGGGACAGCAACGGCACGCGCCTGATCCACGGCGAATCGGACGGGCTACCCGGCCTCATCGTGGACCGCTACGGCGACGTGCTGGTGATGCAACTGGGCAGCGCCGGCCCCGAACGCTGGCGCGACACCCTGGCCGATATCCTGCAGGAACTGTGTACACCCGCTTGCATCTACGAACGCTCCGATTCCGACGGCCGCGAACTGGAAGGACTGCCCGGTCGTTGTGGCGTGCTGCGCGGCATGCTGCCGGAGAAGGTAGAGGTGTCCGAGAACGGATTGCGTTTTGCGGTGGATGTGGCCGCCGGCCAGAAGACCGGCTACTACCTCGACCAGCGCGACAACCGCGCATTCACCGGCACGCTGGCGCACGACAAGGACGTGCTCAACTGCTTCTGCTACACCGGCGGCTTCTCACTCTACGCGCTGCGCGGGGGTGCCGCGTCGGTGCTCTCCATCGACTCGTCGCAGGAAGCCCTGCGACTGGCGCAAGCCAATGTGGAACTGAACGGGCTCGATGCTTCGCGCGCCGAATGGCAATGCGCCGACGTGTTCGATGCGCTGCGCAAACTGCGCGACCAGAACCGCAAGTTCGACCTCATCGTGCTCGACCCGCCCAAGTTCGCCCCCACCGCGGCTTTTGCCGAGAAAGCCTCGCGCGCCTACAAGGACATCAACCTGCTGGGCTTCAAATTGTTGCGGCCGGGCGGCCTGCTGTTCACCTACTCCTGCTCCGGCGGCATCAGCGACGACCTGTTTCAGAAGATCATCGCGGGGGCCGCGCTGGATGCCGGGGTGGATGCGCAGATCGTGAGAAAACTGCATGCGGCGGCCGATCATCCGGTGTTGCTGAGCTTTCCGGAGGGGGCGTATTTGAAGGGGCTGGTATTGCGGGCGGCCTCCTGATGGGCACCTTGTTCGACGCCGTCGGCGGCCTGCCCACCTTGCAACGGGTGCATAAGGTCTTCTACGACAAAGTGTACGCCCACCCCTGGCTCAAACTGTTCTTCGAAGGCCATAGCCAGATCGCCATCGAGAACCGGCAAACCGCGTTCATGGCCACTAAGATGGGCGGCGATGTGGTTTACATGGGCAAGGACATCAACGTGGCGCATGAAGCCATGTACATCACGCAAGAGCTGTTCGAGATACGCCGCGCATTGCTGGATGAGTCCATACGTGAGGCAGGCGTCGCCGATGACTTGCGCGAGCGCTGGCTAAGGATAGACAGCGCCTTCATGAAAAGCATCGTCAAGGAGTCGCTGGAAGCGTTCACTCGAACTTCATGGCCGTACAAGAAACACGTCATCATTCCCAAGCCTGAGTGAAATCCTGACAGGGCCTGGGAGTGAGTGGGCAAATCGTTGGCAGTGCGGACGAACGGATTCAGGCGGCAGCGCAAACAATGCTCATCGTCAATAGGACGGCGCCAACCCCAACAACACGAGCGCCACCACCGCCGGCACCGCCTGCACCCACAGTATCCGGGCATTCGCGGTGATCGCACCGTAGAAACCCGCCGTCACCACGCAGCCCAGAAAGAACCTCTGCACGTGGATATCGCCGGTATGCAATCCCCAGAACAGCCCCGCCGCGAGGAAGCCGTTGTAGAGACCCTGGTTCGCCGCGAGGATGCGGGTGGCGGCGGCGAATTCCCTGGTGAAGCCGAACGCGCGCAGCCCGGTGTGGCTCTCCCACAGGAACATCTCCAGCACGAGGATGTAGATGTGGATGAGCGCGACGATGCCAACCGCGATGTTGGCAGCGGTGTGCATCAGTGCAGGCTCACGAAGGGCTTGAAGCCCAGTGTCGAGGCCAGTTTGCCGGCCGCATTGCGCGCTTCGTTCTCATTCGCGTAAGGTCCCATGTGCACTCGGGTCAGCCCCTGTTTCTGGTACAGGGTGAGCGCCTTGCCGCCATCGCCCAGTTCGGCGCGCATCTTGGCGAGGAAGCTTTCCGCACCCTGCGTCGACTTGAATGCGCCGAGCTGCAGGAAGACCTTGCCGCTGGCTGCGCCTGCGGTCTCGACCGGCAGGCCGGGTGCGGTCGCCGCGATGGGGGTCACCGCGATCGGTTCGACCTTGACCGGCGACGGTTCGGCGGCGGCCATGACGGGCGCATTGCCGTCGACGGCGATGCTCTCGACTTCCACCTCTGCGCTGCCGTTGTTCACGAAGCCGAGCTTGTAAGCGGCGGCATAGGACAGGTCCATGATGCGCTCATGCAGGAACGGGCCGCGGTCGTTGATGCGCACGATGACGGATTTGCCGTTCGCGACGTTGGTGACGCGCGCATAGCTGGGGATCGGCAGCGTGGGATGCGCGGCTGTCATGCCGTACATGTCGTAGATCTCGCCGATGGAAGTGCGTTGTCCGTTGAACTTCTTGCCGTACCAGGAGGCGATGCCGCGCTGCTTGTAGTTGCCCGGTGCCTGCAGCGGCGTGTAGGTCTTGCCCAAAGCGGAATATGGACGATTGGCGTAGCGGTGCAGCGGTTCGGCCTTGGGCACCGCATCGGGGATGTTGTCGAGGTTGGGCGCATCGGTGCCGGGGCCGTCGCCGGGCAGGTAACCGCCGCTGCCTGCCGCCGGCGCTGCCGTGCCGCTGGCGGCATGCGCCGCCTTGCTGCTGGGACCGGAGATGGAATCCACCACGGGTGCGGCGCTTTGCGTTTCGGATTTCTGCGTGGTGGAACAGGCGCTCACGGCAACCGCAGCGAACAGCACCAGCAACGATCTTGTTTTCATTATCGGATCCCCTCAGGTTTTAACGAGTTTCTTGTTGGTCTGGATGCTCATCAGGATACCAAATCCGAGCATCAGCGTAAGCATGGACGTGCCGCCGTAACTGATCAGCGGCAACGGCACGCCCACCACCGGCAGGATGCCGCTGACCATGCCCATGTTGACGAAGGCATAAGTGAAGAAGGTCAGCGTGATGCTGCCCGCCATCAGGCGGGTGAAATAGGTGGAGGCGTTGGCGGTGATGATGAAGCCGCGGCCGATCACGAAGACATACAGGCTCAGCAGCAGCAGGTTGCCGATCAGGCCGAACTCTTCCGACCACACCGCAAAGATGAAGTCGGTGGTGCGCTCGGGCAGGAAGTCGAGGTGCGTCTGGGTGCCGTTCATGTAGCCCTTGCCGAGGATGCCGCCGGAACCGACCGCGATCATGCCCTGGATGGTGTGGTAGCCCTTGCCCAGCGCGTCCTGCGAGGGATCGAGCAGCATCAGGATGCGGTGACGCTGGTAGTCGTGCAGCATAGACCACAGGAACGGGGCGCTGGCCACCGCCGCCAGTGCCCCGCCTATCATCAGCCGCCAGGACAGGCCGGCGAGGAAGAGCACATAGAATCCGCTCGCCCCGATCAGGATGGACGTGCCCAGATCGGGCTGGCGCGCGATCAGCGCCACCGGCACCAGCAACAGGATGGCGGCAACGAAGTAGTTCTTCAGCTTCAGCACCGCCTCGTTCTTCTCGAAATACCAGGCCATCATCAGCGGCACCGCGATCTTCATCAGTTCGGACGGCTGGATGGTCGCCACGCCGATGTTGAGCCAGCGCGTGGCACCGTGGCTGGCCACGCCGAGCGGCGTCATCACCAGCAACAACAACAGCAGGCCGAACACATACATCGGCACGGCAGCGCGCATCAGCCAATGTAGCGGCATGCTGGCCACCAGCCACATCGCGGCGAACGCCACCGCGATGTTGCCGGCCTGTGCCAGCACGCGCAGCCAGTTGCCGTCGCTGGCGCTGTACAGCAGCACCAGGCTGACCAGCGCGAATCCCCCGAGTGCGCCCAGCAGCACGGGGTCGAGATGTTGCATGAAACGTTGTTTGAGTAGTCGCGCGTTCATCATCAGTCGCTCTGCTCCCCGCTCTTCTGCGTCACCGTCTGCAGCGGCTGCGGTATCTTGCCGAGCAGATAATAGTCCATCACCTTGCGTGCGATGGGTGCGGCGGTGGTGCCGCCGTGCCCGCCGTTCTCGACCAGCACCGCCATCGCGATGCGCGGCTTGTCGGCCGGCGCGAAGGCGATGAACCAGGCGTGGTCGCGGTTGTATTCGGAGATTTTCTTCGCGTCGTACTTCTCACCCTGCTTGATGGCGATCACCTGCGCCGTACCGGTCTTGCCCGCCATGCGGTAGGGAGCGCCATAGCCGGCGACTGCCGCCGTGCCGCCTGGTTTGGTGACGGCTTCCATCGCCCCTTTCACCAGCTTGAGGTTGGCGGGGTCGATCTTCAGGTCGAACATCTGTTTGGGCATGGTCAACACCGGGCTGCCGCTGGCAGGGCGCGTCTCCCGCACCAGATGCGGCTGGAACGCCACGCCGTCGTTGGCCAGGATTGCCGTGGCGAACGCCAGCTGCACCGGGGTAACCAGATTGTAGCCCTGGCCGATGCCGGCAGAGACCGTGTCTCCCGGATACCATACCTGCTGGTAACGCTTGGCTTTCCATTCGGGCGACGGCAGCAGGCCGGAAGTCTCGCCCTCCATGTCCAGGCCGGTCTTCTGCCCGAAGCCGAAGCGCGCCAGGTAGCTGTGCATGTTGTCGATGCCCATCTCGGTGGCGAGCCCGTAGAAGTAGGTATCGCAGGAAATGACGATGGACTTGAACATGTCGACGGCGCCATGCCCGCCGGCCTTCCAGTCGCGGTACTGGTGGCGGCTGCCGGGCAGCAGGTAATAGCCGGGATCGCTGATGCTGCGCGTGGGAGAGCGTGTGCCGTAATACAGGCCCGCCAGCGCCATGAACGGCTTGATCGTCGAACCGGGCGGATATTGCCCGCGCAGGGCGCGATTGTTGAGCGGCGTGTCGGGCGAGTTGTTCAGCTCATCCCAGGTGTCGGTGTCGATGCCGTCGATGAACAGGCCAGGGTCGTAGCCCGGCTTGCTGACGAAGGCCAGCACCTCGCCATTGGTGGGATCGAGCGCTACCAGCGCGCCGCGATAATCGCCGAACGCATTTTCCGCCACTTCCTGCAGCTTCGCGTCCAGCGTCAGCATCAGGTTGCTGCCGGATTGCGGCGCGGTGCGCGACAGCACGCGCACCGCGCGCCCACCGGCGTCCACCTCGACCTGCTCGAAACCGGTCTTGCCGTGCAGGTCCTTCTCATAGCTCTGTTCGATGCCGGTCTTGCCGATGTAATCGGAGCCAAGGTAGTTGGACACCGCATCGTCCTCTTCCAGCTGGTCGATGTCCTTCTGGTTGATGCGGCCGACATAGCCGATCAGATGCGAGGTCACATCGGTGTACGGATATTCGCGGAACAGGCGCGCCTTGATCTCCACGCCGGGGAAACGGAACTGCTGAGCCGAGATGCGCGCCACTTCCGCGTCGCTCAGCTGGCTGCGTATCGGCATGGTCTCCAGCGTCTGCCGTTCGGTCAGCAGTTTCTGGAAACGCTTGATGTCCTTGGGGGTGATCTCCACCAGCTTGGCGAGTTCGGCAATCAGCGCATCCATGTCGGCCACCTTGGCCGGCGCGATCTCCAGCGTGTAGCCGGAATAGTTCTGCGCCATCACCACGCCGTTGCGGTCCAGGATCAGGCCGCGGTTGGGCACGATGGGCACGACGTAGATGCGGTTGCTGTCCGCCAGCGTGTGGAAATAGTCGTGGCGGAAGACCTGCAGATAGAAGAAGCGCAACAGCAGGATGAGCAGCATCACTGCCACGAAACCCAGGCTCAACACCAACCGCAGACGGAAATAATAGATTTCGCGCTGATGGTTCTTCAGCTCGACGTAACGATTCATAGTTCGTTCGGGTCGCGGCGCGGACGGCGCAGGGATTGCAGCAGCAGGGTCATCGGTATCCATAGCAGCGCCGATACCGCGCTGCCGAGGAAATACTCCCACGCCACATAGCCGCGCACCTGCCAGTGCACGGCAGCATAGGCGGCATAGCTCAGCAACAGCATGGGGAACACGTGCATGGCCTGCTGGCGCAAGTCGAACATCTGCACGCGGCGGTGCAGCACGATGCCACCGAAGGCCAGCACCGTGTACGCCAGCGCATGCTGGCCGAACAGGCTGGCATCCGCCACGTCGGCGAAGATGCCGACCAGCCAGGCGATGCCGACCCCGACGCGGTGCGGCTTGTGCGTGCACCAGTACAGCAGCACCAGCGCCACGAAATCGGGGCGCAGGGCCAGCGCCCAGCCGCTCCAGGGCAGCCAGTTGAGCATCACCGCCACGAACAGGCTGAACACGATGAAGCTGGTGCTGGCGGGCAGCAGGAACTCCTGGTCTTTGGGAAGGTTGGAGCTCACGGCTTCCTCCGCTTCAATCTCTTCCTGGCGCGTTCCGGCTCGTCGCTCGTTTCGCTGGTGGCAGGACGCTCGGACAAGATGGGCAAGCCGGACACGATCAGCAGGGCGCGATGGCGGTCGACCCCTGCCAGCGGCACGCAGACGATGCGCGCAAACGGATAGGCCGGATCGCGCTCGATCTTGACCACTTGCGCCACCGGCAGGTTGGGCGGGTAGGTGCCGTCGATCCCCGAGGTGACCAGTACATCGCCGACCACGATGTCCGAGCTCACCGGCATGTAGCGCAGCGACATCTCGCTGATGTCGCCGGAGCCGAACACCACCGCGCGCAGGCCGTTGCGCAACAGCTGTATGGGCACGGCATGATCCTTGTCGGTGACCAGCGTCACCTCGGACAACCAGGGGTAGACGCGCGTGACCTGGCCCACCACGCCCTTGTCGTCCACCACCACCTGTCCGGCCTGCACGTTGGCCTGCGACCCCTTATCCACGAACAGTTTGCGCTTGAAGATGTCGCGCTCGACGTAGGCGATCTCCGTCATCTGCATGGGGTAATCGGCGCGCTGTTTGAGTTCCTGCAGGGTGCGCAGCTGGTCGTCCTCGGCCTGGATCGCGCGCAGCTGGGTCAATTGCGCGGCATCCGCATCGTGCTGCCGCCGCAATTGGGCATTGTCTTCCAGCAGCTGTTTCTGCGTCTCGAAATAGACTGCGATGCGCCCCATGGTCTCGCCGGGCAGCGCCGTCAGGCGCTGCACCGGGTAGATGATCACGGCCAGCACCTTGCGCGTCGACTCAAGGTACTGGTAGCGAGCGTCGACGAACAGCAACAGCAGCGAAAGGACGCTGAAGAAGACGAGGCGCGCGGCCGGGCTGGGGCCGCGATTGAAGAACCGGAGGGTGCGGGTATCGTCCAATGCGCTACCGCGGGATCAGTCGCTGGTGAAGATGTTGTTGAATTTATCCATGCGCTCCAGCGCCTTGCCCGAACCGCGCACCACGCAAGTCAGCGGATCGTCGGCGATCACCACCGGCAGTCCGGTCTCTTCCATCAGCAGGCGATCGAGGTCGCGCAGCAAGGCACCGCCACCGGTCAGCACCATGCCTTTGCTGGCGATGTCGGCGCCCAGTTCGGGCGGGGTCTGTTCCAGCGCGGTCTTCACCGCACTGACGATGTTGTTGAGTGGGTCGGTCAGCGCTTCGAGAATCTCGTTGCTGGAGATGGTGAAGCTGCGCGGCACGCCTTCCGCCAGATTGCGCCCGTTCACCTCCATCTCGCGCACTTCGCTGCCGGGGAAGGCAGAGCCAATCTCTTTCTTGATCATCTCGGCGGTGCTTTCGCCGATCAGCATGCCGTAGTTGCGGCGGATGTAGTTGATGATGGCCTCGTCGAACTTGTCGCCGCCGACGCGTACCGAACCGGAGTACACCGCGCCTCCCAGCGAGATCACGCCGACCTCGGTGGTGCCGCCGCCGATGTCCACCACCATCGATCCGGTGGCATCCTCGATCGGCAGATCGGCGCCGATCGCCGCCGCCATCGGCTCCTCGATCAGTTCCACGCGGCGCGCACCGGCACCGTAAGCGGATTCGCGGATGGCGCGGCGCTCGACCTGGGTGGAGCCGCAAGGCACGCAGATGACGATGCGCGGACTGGGCGTGAAGATGCTGGATTTATGCACGCGGCGGATGAACTGCTTGAGCATCTGCTCGGTGACGGTGAAGTCGGCGATCACGCCGTCCTTCATGGGGCGGATCGCAGTGATGTTGCCGGGGGTGCGTCCCAGCATCTGCTTGGCGGCGAGTCCGACCTGCTGGATGACTTTCTTGCCGTTGGGACCGCCTTCCTGGCGGATGGCCACAACGGACGGCTCGTTCAGCACGATACCCTGTCCGCGCAACCAGATCAGCGTGTTCGCCGTGCCCAGATCGATAGCGAGGTCGTTGGAAAAATAGCCGTTGAAATAACTTAACATGTCGTGTCCTGAAAGGTAGAAGGGATGCGCCTACAAAGCGGTTTATGATACCCTATCGCGCCTGATTTGATAAAGCATTAAACCCGTTATGTCCCTAAGTTTAGCCGATGTCGAAAAAGTCGCCCGCCTTGCCCGGCTGGCGATGAACGAGCAGGAACTCCAGGCCGCCCAGGCTCAACTGAACAACATTTTCGGCCTCATCGCCGAAATGCAGGCCGTTGATACCAAAGGCGTTGAGCCCATGTCGCACAGCCAGGACCTGGCGCAGCGCCTGCGCGAGGATAAAGTGACCGAAACCGATCAGCGCGCCGCCTTCCAGGCCATCGCCCCGCAGGTGGAACAGGGGCTGTACCTGGTTCCCCAGGTCATCGAGTAACCGCCATGATCCATTCCAGCCTTGCCCAACTAGGCGCCGCCCTGCGCGCCAAAAAGATCTCCAGCGTCGAACTGACGCAGGCCTACCTCGACCGCATCGCCCGGCTGAACCCGCAGCTCAACGCCTATATCACGCTGAATCCGGAAATGTCGCTGGCGCAGGCGCGCGCCGCCGACACCCGTCTCGCCGCTGGCACTGCCGAACCGCTGACCGGCATCCCCGTCGCGCAGAAGGACATCTTCTGCGCCAAGGGCTGGCTCACCACCTGCGGCTCGAAAATGCTGCACAACTTCGTCTCGCCCTACGACGCGCATGTCATCAGCCAGTTCAACAATGCGGGCGCAGTGAACCTCGGCAAGACCAACATGGACGAATTCGCCATGGGTTCGTCGAACGAAACCTCGTATTTCGGCCCGGTGAAGAACCCGTGGGACACGGCACGCGTGCCTGGCGGCTCCTCCGGCGGCACGGCAGCGGCGGTTGCAGCGCGCCTGTGCGCGGCGGCCACCGGCACCGACACCGGAGGCTCCATCCGCCAGCCGGCCGCGCTGTGCGGCATCTCCGGCCTGAAGCCGACCTACGGCGTGTGCTCGCGCTACGGCATGATCGCCTTTGCCTCCAGCCTCGACCAGGCCGGCCCGATGGGACGCAGCGCGGAAGACCTGGCGCTGATGATGAACGTGATGGCCGGCTTCGACGAGCGCGACTCCACCTCGCTGCAGCGCGACAAGGAGGATTACGCGCGCGAGATCAACAAATCGGTGAGTGGGGACAAGCCGCTGACCGGCCTGCGCATCGGCCTGCCGAAGGAATTCTTCGCCGCGGGCATGGGCGCTGACGTCGCCAGGGCGGTCGAAGCCGCCATCGCCGAATACAGGAAGCTCGGTGCCACCATTGTCGACATCAGCCTGCCGAACTCGAAGCTGTCGGTGCCGGTGTACTACGTGCTGGCGCCGGCCGAAGCGTCGAGCAACCTGTCGCGCTTCGACGGCGTGCGCTACGGCTACCGCGCCCCGGAGTATTCCGACCTCGCCGACATGTATGAAAAATCCCGCGCACAGGGCTTCGGCGCGGAAGTGAAGCGCCGCATCATGATCGGCACCTATGTGCTGAGCCACGGCTACTACGACGCCTACTACCTGCAGGCGCAGAAGATCCGTCGCCTGATCGCGCAGGATTTCACCGACGCTTACCGGCAGTGCGACGTGATCATGGGACCAACCTCGCCTTCGACCGCGTTCAAGCTGGGCGAGAAAGGCGACGATCCGGTGCAGATGTACCTGTCCGACATCTACACCATCGCGGTGAACCTGGCCGGCCTGCCCGGCATGTCCATCCCCTGCGGCTTCGGCGCCAACGACATGCCAGTCGGCCTGCAGATCATCGGCAACTATTTCGACGAGGCGCGCATGCTGAACGTGGCGCACCAATACCAACTGGCGACCGATTGGCACAATCGCGCGCCGCATGGGCTGTAAGGGCCAAGAAGGAATCGACAACACATGACTTGGGAAATCGTCATCGGGCTGGAAGTGCACACGCAGCTTTCGACCAACAGCAAGATCTTTTCCGGCGCGTCGACCGCGTTCGGCGCCGAGCCGAACACGCAGGCCGACGCAGTGAGCCTGGCGCTGCCCGGCGTGCTGCCGGTGCTGAACAAGGGCGCGGTGGAGCGCGCAATCAGGTTTGGTCTGGCCACCGGCGCGCGCATCGCGCAGCGCTCGGTGTTCGCACGCAAGAATTATTTCTACCCCGACCTGCCCAAGGGCTACCAGATCAGCCAGTTCGACCTGCCGGTGGTGGGACATGGCGCGCTGACCATCCAGGTTGAGCCGCTGTCCGGCAACGCCAAGCCGTATGAAAAAACGGTGCGCATCACGCGCGCCCATCTGGAAGAAGACGCGGGCAAGTCGCTGCATGGCGACTTCAACGGCATGACGGGCATCGACCTCAACCGTGCCGGCACCCCGCTGCTGGAGATCGTGTCCGAACCGGACATGTGCTCGGCCGCCGAAGCGGTGGCCTATGCCAAGGCGCTGCACACGCTGGTGCGCTGGATCGGCATCTGCGACGGCAACATGCAGGAAGGCTCGTTCCGCTGCGACGTGAACGTGTCGGTGCGCAAACCCGGCCAGCCGCTGGGCACGCGCCGCGAGATCAAGAACCTGAACTCGTTCAAGTTCATGCAGCAGGCCATCGACTACGAAGTGCAGTGGCAGATAGACACCATCGAGAACGGCGGCAAGGTGCAGCAGGCCACCGTGCTGTTCAACCCGGACACCGGCGAGACGCGCGCGATGCGCAGCAAGGAAGACGCGCACGACTACCGCTACTTCCCCGATCCCGACCTGTTGCCGCTGGAGATTTCTTCCGACTGGATCGAGCAGGTGCGCGGCACCTTGCCCGAACTGCCGCAAGCCAAACAGGCGCGCTATGTGAACGACCTCGGTCTGTCCGCCTATGACGCCAGCATCCTCACCGCGTCGCGCGAGATGGCGGACTTCTTCGAAGCTGCGCTAGGCGATGCAAGCGCACAGGCGAAGATCTGCGCCAACTGGATCATCGGCGAAGTCAGCGCGCAGCTGAACCGCGACGGCAAGGACATGAGCCAGTGCCCGATCAGCGCGCAGCAGCTCGGCGGCATGCTGCAGCGCATCGCCGATGGCACCATTTCCAACTCCGGCGCGAAGGAAGTGTTCCGCACCATGTGGGCGGAAGGCGGCACAGCGGATGCCATCATCGAAGCGAAGGGGCTGAAACAGGTTTCCGACGCCGGCGCCATCGAGAAGATCGTGGACGAGATCATGGCAGCGAACGCCGACAAGGTCGCGGAATATCGCAGCGGCAAGGATAAGTTGTTTGGCTTCTTCGTCGGTCTCGCCATGAAGGCCAGCAAGGGCCAGGCGAACCCGGCGCAACTGAACGATATCCTCAAGAAAAAACTGGCGGGCTGAACGCCCGCCAGTTTTCCGGTTGCCCGCCGCCGCTGCGGACGGCAGGCCTGCCTTCAGGGCCAGCCTCGCGATCCTCCGCAAAGCCCGCCCCGAACGCCTGCTTCATTTCAATTTCGACCAGACGCGTTTCTTGACCAGATACAGCAAGGTCGTCAGCACGATCAGGTACGCGATCACATAGTAGCCCAGGCGGATCCGCTCTTGCGCATGCGGGTCGGCCGCCCAGGACATGAACGAGACGATGTCGCGGGCAGTGTTATGAATCTCGCTACGCTGCGTTTCCCCGGCTGCCGTGCTGATGCCCAGGATGTCCGGCATCTTGGTCGGCGGGTAATAATGGTTGCCCGTCACCCCTTCCGGGCTGACGTAGTAGCCCACCAGGTAGGAATAGACGTAGTTCACGCCACCGTCCCGCGCTTTCGCCATCAGGCTCAGGTCGGGCGGCGCCTTGCCGAACGACTGGATGGCCGCATCTTCGGGCATCTGCGCAAGCAGGGCGGCGGACATCGGCTGATCGCCGCGCCATGCATCCACTTTGCTCTTGTCCACGCCCATTGCCACCAGGTCGCTGTATTTGATGTACTTCAGGCTGTGGCAGGAATGACAGTTGGTCATCAGCGCATCTGCGCCGCGCGCCAATGTCTGCACATCGTTACCTACCTTGACCGTCTCCAGTTCTGCCTCGGATGCCAGCACCGAAGTGGCGATGCAGCACGAAGCCAGTATTGTCATGAGCTTTTTCACTGCTTACCTCCATTCTTGCTTTTCTGTTGGCTTTCGCTTTCCATCAGGCTCATCACCGCCGGCGGCAAGCCGCGCTTGACCAGCCAGCGCTCTTCCATCCTGGAGATGAACGGAATCACCAGGAACGAGGCGAAATAGCACAGTGTAGCCACTTGTCCGATCACGATGGTCTGGCTGGTCGGCGGCACATAACCGACATAGCCCAGCACCAGCATGTCCGCCAGGAACAGGTAGAACTGCAGGCGGTAAATGGGGCGGTAACGCGCCCCGCCCGGGATGCGCGAGCGGTCCAGATAGGGCATGAAGGCGAATATGATCACCGACACGGCCATCGCGACCACGCCGCCGACCAGACTCGGCACCGAGCGCAGGATCGCGTAGAACGGCAGGAAATACCATTCGGGCACGATATGGTTCGGCGTCATCATCGGGTTGGCCGGGATGTTGTTGGCCGGCTCGATCAGGCTGTCGGGGATGAAGAACACGAACACGCTGTACAGGATCAGGAACAGTCCCAGACCGTACAGGTCCTTGATCGTGAAGTAGGGATGGAACGGGATGTTGTCCTTGGCAGCCAGATCGATACCGCTCGGATTGCTGCTCTTGACGGTATGCAGCGCCACCAGGTGCACGACCACCGCTCCGATGATGATGAACGGGAACAGATAGTGCAGCGAGAAAAAGCGCGTCAGCGTCGCATCGCCCACGGTGTAATCGCCCCTGAGCCAGACCACCACCTGATCACCGATGAACGGTGTCGCACGGAACAAGTTGGTGATGACCGTCGCCCCCCAGAAGGACATTTGCCCCCACGGCAGCAGGTATCCCATGAAGGCGGTCGCCATCAGCAGCAGCAACAGGCCCTGTCCGGTCCACCAGAGCAATTCGCGCGGCGCCCGGTAGGAGCCGTAATACAGCGTGCGCGCCATGTGGACGAAGATCACGAAGAAGAAGGCGGAGGCACCCATCGCATGCATGTATCGCAGCAGCCAGCCGTAATTCACATCGCGCATGATGTGCTGGATGGAGTCGAACGACATCTGCACATCGGCCTTGTAGTGCATCGCCAGGAAGATGCCCGTGGCGACCTGCAACACCAGCACGAATCCGGCCAGGAAACCGAAGTTCCACCAGTAACTGAGATTGCGCGGGGTGGGATAGCCTGTCAGGTCATGCTCGACGAAGCTGGTGAGCGGGAAACGCTTATCTATCCAATTAATGATTTTTGTTTTCATGGGAAGGACTCCTAGGCTTTGCCGATGACTATCTTGTTTTCCGCCACAAAGTGGTAGGGCGGTACTTCAAGGTTCTTCGGGGCGGGGCCACGCGTCACGCGACCGCTATCGTCATACTGGCTGCCGTGGCAGTGGCACACCCAGCCTGCCCCTTCCATGTTCGGCACGCATCCCATGTGGGTGCAGACGCCGATCACCACCAGCCATTCCGGATTCTTGACGCGCTTGCTGTCGGGCTCCGGATCGCTGCCGCCGTTGGAGGCGGTGGCCTCCTTGATCTGTTCGGGAGTGCGATGCAGGATGAATACCGGCTTTCCTTGCCAGGCGACGGTACGCAAACCGCCCGGCGGGATCGAGGACAGATCAACCTCGGTCTCGGCTTTGGCCAACACATCGGAACTGGGATTCATGCTCGCTACGAACGGTACACAGGTTGCCGCCACACCTGCACCACCAACCACGGAAGTCAACTTGACCAGAAAATCTCGGCGGTCGCTGCTGCTCAATGCCTCATTCTCCATCTTTCGCTCCTTGAGATTATTGCCGTTTGTTAAATTTGCGTAAATTCTACGCCCGCATATCTGCGCTTGCAACGAACAGCGCGGAGGGCAAACGACCTGCGGTGCCATGTTGCCGGGCACTCTATAGCAACATTGTGTCCGGGCGCTATAACCCCTTGGGGTAGATGTGTCTTATCCCGGATGGCGGGATTTATGCGGTGCCTTGCTGAAGGCCAGGTCGTAAAGCCAGTTGGGAAGGCGCTTCAGCAGCCATCCGGCCAGGGCCATCCGCCACGGAACGATGGCGAAAGAAGTGCCGCGTTCGATGACCCGCGCCATGCGGCGGGCGGCGTCATCCGCTTCGAGGATGAACGGCATCGGGTAGGTATTGATGTCCGTCATCGGCGTCCTGATGTATCCGGGGCTGATCGTCACGACGGTCACGCCGCTGCCGTACAACTCGACGCGCAGACTCTCCAGATAGGTGATGGCTGCCGCCTTGGATGCCGAATAGGCGCCCGAACCGGGCAGGCCGCGCAGGCCGGCGACGCTGGCGATGCCGACCAGGGTGCCGTTGCGCGCCTGCCGCATGGCCGCCAGGAAGGGCTGGAAGGTCTTGACCATGCCGAGCACGTTGATGTCCATGATGTCCTGGAACACATCCTCGTCTTCGACGTATTCGGTCAGCGTGCCGCGACTCACGCCGGCATTGGCAATGACGATATCCGGGATGCCGACGTGTGCCATGAAGTCGCGCGCCGCAGCCTGGATGGCGGCCGCATCGCGCACATCGAGCGCATAGTCATGGACCTTGCCTGGGAATTCCGCCGCCAGCGCCTGCAACAGTTCGCTGCGCCGCGCGAATGCGGCCACCGTTGCACCGCGTTCGAGGTAATGGCGCGCAAGCGCCTGGCCGATGCCGCTCGAAGCCCCCGAGATCACCACCTTCAGCATGGGACGCACACTGCAGCGGTGACTGGTTCGCGCACTGCAGGCAGTTCGATCAATGCCTGTTGCGTTCTGCGCGGGCGATCTTGATCACTTCATCCAGCACGCGGATGGTGTCAGCCGGTTGCAGCCCGGTGATGATGTATTTCCCGTCCACCGCGATGGTGGGTGTGCCGCGTATGGCGAAACTCTGCACCATCTGGTTGCTGCGCACCACCTTGCTTTGCACCGAGAACGAGTTGTAGGCCGCACCGAACTTGGCCGGATCGACGCCATGCCGCGCCAGGAAATCGGCGATCTTGCCCTCGTCGCTCAGATCGATGTTCTGCACGTTCCACGCTTCGAACAGCGCATTGTGCAGCTGCTGGCGCTGCCCCAGGGCTTCCAGCGCATAGAAGGTGTAGGCCATGGGCTCCCAGCTGGCATTGAAGATGGTCGGCACATACTGCAGTTCGACATCCTTGGGCTTTTTCTTCTCCCATTCGGTCAGCAGCGGGTGCAGGTGATAGCAATGCGGACAACCGTAGAAGAAGAACTCCAGCACTTCGACTTTCTTGCCGCTGGTGGTGGGTTGCGGCGGATTCAGCAATGTGTACCCCGAACCGCCCTCGGCGTGTGCCCAGGTCGCGCACAGCAAAGCCAGCACTGCAACGGTCTGCCTGAAGAATCTCATACTCGTCTCCTTATCGATTCACTGCGTCCAGTCACTGGCCGCGTTGTTGGGTAGCGATGATGCCATTCTGCTTCAATGCCGCGACGGTCCTGCCGGCTTCGTTGCTGTTATACGGGCCGAGGCGCACGCGATGCCACACCCCTTTGTCGGGGAGGTTCACCGTCTGCAGGGTGGCCTCGAAACCGGAGAACGCCAGCTTGGCCTTCAGCTTTTCGGCATCATCGATGTTCTGGAACGAACCGGCCTGCACGTAATAGATCTCTTTCGAGGCAGCGGCCGCCGGAGGCTGCGACGGTTTGGCCGCGACAGGCTCCTTCGGCTTTGCAGCCGGCTTCGGACTGCTCTTGCGCCCCGTTCCGTCCGACTTGTCGGTCAGCTCCTTGTAGAATTCGAAATGCTGTTTGGGTTCACCCACACCGGAGGCTGCGACGGGTGCCACCGCCGCCGGCGCGCTCGCCGGCACTGCAGCGACCTGCGGTGCAGGCTTGGATGGCTCCTTGTTGGTGAACGCTGTCGGATTCTTCTTCAGCACGAACCACGCAACAGCGCCCGCCGCCACGATACCGAGCACCATGCCGATGAACACCCCGGCGACTACCTTGCCCTTATCCCCGCTCATGTACTTTCCTTTGTGTTGTCACATCTTCTCGGGTGCCGAGACTCCCAGCAACGCCAAGCCGTTCTTCAGCACCTGCGCCACTGCCGCGATCAGCGCCAGGCGCGCCAGCCTGAGCCTCTCGTCCTCGACCAGGAAGCGCGAGGCATTATAGTAGCTGTGAAAATCGGCTGCCAATTCTTTCAGGTAGAACGCCACCAGGTGCGGCGCCAGGTCTTCGGCGGCGGTTTCGATGACCTGCGGGAAGTCGATCATGCGCTGCAGCAACTGCGTCTCGTACTCGCTGTCCAGCACGCCGACATCGGCGTGCAACAGTGCAAGGCGGTCGCCGTTCCATTGCGCCAGCACCGTGCTGATGCGGGCATGCGCATACTGGATGTAATACACCGGGTTGTCGTTGCTCTGCGACTTGGCCAGGTCGATATCGAACACCAGCTGCGAGTCGGGATGGCGCGCAGCGAGGAAATAGCGCGTCGCGTCGCAACCCACTTCGTCGATCAGGTCGCGCAGCGTGACATAGCTGCCGGCGCGCTTGGAGATCTTCACTTCTTCGCCGTTCTTCAGCACCGTCACCATCTGGTGCAGCACATAGTCCGGCCAGCCCTTGGGGATGCCCGCATCCAGCGCCTGCAGGCCTGCCCGCACCCGCGTAATCGTGCTGTGATGGTCGGAGCCCTGCTCGTTGATGACGCGCTCGAAACCGCGCCGCCACTTGTCCAGGTGATAGGCCACGTCCGGCACGAAGTAGGTATAGCCGCCGTCGCTCTTGCGCATCACGCGGTCCTTGTCGTCGCCGAAATCGGTGGTGCGCAGCCACAGCGCATCGTCCTGCTCGTAGGTGTGGCCGCTGGCGATCAGCCTGTTCACGGTCTCTTCCACCTTGCCATCGGTGTACAGCGCGGATTCCAGCGAGAACACGTCGAACTCCACCTCGAAGGCGCGCAGGTCCAGGTCCTGCTCGCGGCGCAGGTAGGCCACGGAGAAATGGCGGATCGCCTCGGCATCGTCCGCATCGCCCTTGCCGGTGATGTGCTGGTCGTCCGCCTCGACCGTCTCGCGCGCCATGTAGGCATTGGCCACATCCACGATGTAATCGCCGCGGTAGCCGTCCTCCGGCCACGACGGGTGGTCGGGCGTGATGCCCTTGCAGCGCAATTGCACCGAGCGGGTCAGGTTGTCGATCTGCTGGCCCGCATCGTTGTAGTAGAACTCCCGCGTCACGTTCCAGCCTGCCGCATGCAGCACGCGGCAAAGGCAATCGCCCACCGCCGCGCCGCGCCCGTGGCCGACGTGCAAGGGCCCGGTCGGGTTGGCGGAAACGAACTCCACCCCCACCTTGCGCCCGCCGCCGGCGTGCACGTGGCCGTAGCCGGCGCCCGCCTGCAGCACGCCGTGCACCACATCCTGTTTCGCGGCCGTGGTGATGAACACGTTGATGAAGCCCGCCCCCGCGATCTCCACCTTCTCGATGACGCCGGATTGCGGCAATGCCGCGATCAGCGCGCTCGCGATGTCGCGCGGCGATTTGCGCAGCGGTTTGGCCAGCTGCATCGCCAGATTGCAGGCGTAATCGCCGTGCGACGCCTGTTTGGGGCGTTCGATGAGAACGGTCGCGCCGCCCTGCTCGGGCGCCACCTCGCGCAACGCCTGCGCGAACAATTCGGACAGATGGGATTTGAAATTCAATACGGCAGACATGAAGCAGCACCTTAAAAGAGGCGCGGATTATAGCACCCGAGCCGCGCCGGTTTGATAGCGCCGGCTTCGTTTTGCACACGCTACATTTTCCGGCTCGCGGTATAGAATGCGCGCCTGCATTCCATGCACATTTTTTTAAGGGAAAAATCACCATGTCTGAAGGATTCCATGTTCACGGCGCCCACGACCATGCGGTCGAGCACGGCGCCCACAGCGGCGACAAACTCGGCGGCCAGGTCGCGATATTCACCGCCATCCTCGCCTCGGTCGGCGCCATCGTCAGCTATCAGGGCGGCGATACCCAGAACCAGGCCATGCTGTTCAAGAACGAGGCCGTGCTGAAGAAGACCCAGGCTTCCGACCAGTGGAGCTATTACCAGGCCAAGAGCAACAAGGGACACCTGATGGAACTTGCCGCCGACCTGGCCCCGGCCGGCAAGCGCGATTACTACAAGGCACAGATCGAGAAATACGAGAACGAGAAGAAAGAGATCAAGGCCAAAGCCGAGGCGCTGGAAGCGGAATCGGAGAAGGCCAACGAGGAAAGCGATCACGCGATGCACCCCCACCACAAGCTGGCGCAATCGATGACGCTCATACAAATCGCGATCTCCCTCGCATCCATCACGGTGCTGACGCGCAAGAAGTGGCTGTTCGCCGTCGCCGCGATCTCCGCCGCGGGCGGGCTGGCCATGTGGGGATGGGCGCTGAGCGTCTAGGCCGGTAGCTGCGATGAAAGAGATCCTTTACGACTGGGGCGGCGCCAACGTCTGGCTGTTCCATGCCATCAACGACATTCGCTTCGAATGGCTGGACCAGTTCATGCTGCTCGGCACCGCGCTGGGCGACCATAACCTGTTCGTGCCATATCTCGCTTTGCTGACGCTGCTGGCGCTGGTCATGGTGAGCAGGCCGGAGCAGGATCCCCGGCGTTACCGTTTGCAGGTGACGCGCTGGATGTCGGTGGTTGCCGTGTTCAGCGTCGCCTACCTGCTGGACGGCCTGCTGCTGGGATTCCTCAAGCCGCTGCTCGACTTCCCGCGTCCGCCGCTGGCCTTGGCGCCGGGCACGGTGAATATCGTCGGCACGCCGGAATACCACCATAGCCTGCCCAGCGGGCATTCGTCCTTTGCCATGCTGGTCGTGGCCAGCCTGTGGCCCGTGCTGCAGCGCAGGTGGCGCGTGGCAGGCGCGGTCTTCGTATTGTGGGTCGGGATTTCCAGAAGCAGCCTGGGCGCGCATTTCCCGGCCGACGTATTGGCGGGATTCCTGTCCAGCCTGGCGGTGGTATCGCTGGTTTATGTCGCGGTGCAGAAGCTGGTGCGGTTGGTCGAGATTCGTGCTCGCGGCAAGAATTAAGACTGGATGATCGCAGCGGTGAACACAAAATTTTGTTGCTTAGACATCAATGTCTGCTGTTAACCCACTCCGGTCATTGCTCTTAACGAATTCGTTACCGAAAACCGGACATTGGTAATCTCACACATTTTACCCAACACAGACATTGATTCATAAGCTACGTAGCAGTAGTTTCATCTCCTGATATATCTTGATCTTTTGATTCAAAATAATCATTCCACCATTCAATGGGTAAAGGAAAATCGTGTTTGAGATGAAATCTGTTTATTAGCGCCTCATACACACGATGTACATACTTGCAGGACCTATAGAGGTAATCTACATCAATAACAGCCTCAAAAAGTTCGGGTACTAAATGATATTGATGCAAGGGGTTGGTACACGTCTTACAGTTATAAATTGATACATGAGGCCACATGTTATGGGCTGCATGGCTGAATGGTTTATATGCGAACTTATAAAGAGATTCCAAACCAGCTTCATTAGCCATTGTTCGGTAATCTAGTTGGGCCCAATTCCCCAAATTCACCTCTACAAAGAAATCTCTTCTTTGAGAATTAATCCATTCGCTTTTTAACTCGGCTATTGACCGCATCTTCTCCACATTCCGGGACTCAGGATGCTCCGCAATTTCTTGGAGGTAAAACTCCATCAATAATTTCTCATCTCCAAGGCCATGCATAATGTACTTTTTGGAGCGCTCTTCTAAGTCACCCAATATCCACTGAAAGGCAATACACAAGTCCGTCATAGCTCTTAAGAAAAGGGGGGCCGAGTGTCCATTCCAAGTTCTTGGGGAGCGTGCAAATTCAATGGACAAAGTCACTTGACGAGATAGCAGGCCGCCAATAACTGAGTAAGCTTCTAGCTTGTCCGACTCGATAGCCACCAATTCCCAAAGCGAATGAAAGCTATCAATTAGATAATTTTCGTAGTTATCAACTAATTCCCTAAGTTCATCAACGTCCGCCATTACCTACACCCTGACAGACCAAAGGATTGTCTCCAAAAGCACATAGGCCATGTGTTGGCTGGAATCTCTTCGCTATCAAACCCGAAACGTCCATTTAGATTTGCCCTGGCAAAAGAAGCTGCATGCTTAGCTTCGTCGGAAGCTGGATCAGTAAATATTGTATTGAAATCTGGTAGCGCAACTTCCGAACTAACAAACATTTTCCCTGTGGCCATCATCGAAACAATAGCAGTAACTTGAATTTTTGTAGCTATTGATGAATATCGATCAAGAAGTGTATCCACATCTGCTTCGAGATATTTAATGCATTCCTTTTTATCATATTCTTTCTTGACATCACCAAACAGAAACTTAATAGGATAATCATGGAGTAATATATTTTGGTGTCCAAGTTTCTCAATTAGAAAGTTCAATATGGGCTTCGATGCTAAGCCATTTGCCAACATTTCCTTTTGATGGGCTGTAAGTTTGTTGAAGTTACTTAAATACACTAATGCAGGAGCGCTTTCATCATTTAGTATCTCTCTGCAAGCATTTAGGAATTCCATAATTGAATTTACCGCAGTTCTATCATCGCTCCTTAGAAATAGGGGGGACATCCATATTAAGTCTGGAAGGATGTCATTTCTGAAAGCTGTAAAAACTACATTAGGGATTTGAAGCATAGGAGGAATTAATTTCTTCCCAACCCGTTTGTGGCCTTCTAAAAATTTTCGTTTCTTAGACTTCATATTCCTCAGATTCTGTAGTCCGCATTGGGCGGGTTTCCAGGCTTTGTGCCGACATCATTACACTCCGCGTGACTGCAGTAGTTCAAGCTGCGAAATTGCCTTCACTAAAGCAGACGTATGCGATGGACTGCTCCTGGCCGATAGCAGACACATTCAATCCGCCACCGGCAACCGGATCGTGTACTGCCCCGATTTCTCATCCTTCACCAGCATCACCAGCTTGTGCTTCTGCGCATCTTCCATCAGCTCGCGGAAGGAGCGGTAGCCGTAGAATGACTCGTTGAAACCGGGCCGGCGCCGCTGCATGGTGGTCTTGACCATGGAGCCCCACAGCTTCTCGTCCGAACCGCGCTCGGAGATCAGGCCCTCGACCGTCTCGACCAGGAATTCCATCGCCTCCTGCTTCTTGTCTTCTTCGCCTTTTGCCTCGGCCGGTTTTGCAGCCTCGGCTTTCGCCTTCGGTGGCGCCTTCTTCGCGGCTTGCTTCTTCTTGGCTTCCTGCACGCGCACCAAGTCGTCGTAGAAGATGAACTCGTCGCAGTTGGCACTCAGCAGGTCGGAAGTCGAATCCTTCACGCCGATGCCGATCACGTATTTGTTGTTCTCGCGCAGCTTGGACACCAGCGGGGAAAAGTCCGAATCGCCGCTGATGATGACGAAGGTATCCACGTGGGCCTTGGTGTAGCAGAGGTCGAGCGCATCGACGACCATGCGGATGTCGGCGGAGTTCTTGCCGCTTTGCCTCACGTGCGGGATCTCGATCAGCTCGAAGGCGGCTTCGTGCATGGTGGCCTTGAATTCCTTGTAGCGGTCCCAGTCGCAATAGGCCTTCTTCACCACGATGCTGCCCTTGATCAGCAGCCGCTCCAGCACCTTCTTGATGTCGAACTGGGCGTACTTGGCATCGCGCACGCCCAGCGCCACGTTCTCGAAATCGCAGAACAGGGCCATGTTGGTGATTTCGGGTTGGTTTGCCATTGCACATCTCCTTGAGTTGAATTGCGCTACCTTGATGTGGCCTGGTGTTCTATATCACTTTTCCCGGATTCATCAGCCCGTGCGGGTCCAGGGTGTTCTTGATGCTGCGCATCAGCTCCAGCTCCAGCTCGCTCTTGTAGTGGGTGACCTCCTCGCGCTTGAGCTGGCCCAGCCCGTGCTCGGCGGCGATGCTGCCCTGCAGCTTTGCCACGTACTCATACACGATGTGGTGAACTGCTTGCTCGTGCTGTGCGAGGAACGCCTTGTTCTGCGCCGCATCCGGCATGGAAGCGTTGTAGTGGATGTTGCCGTCGCCCATATGGCCGAAGGCCACGATGCGGATGCCGGGAAACGCCTTGCGCAACGAGTCGCTCGCCTGTTCGATGAATTCCGCCACGCGGCTGATCGGCACCGAGATGTCGTGCTTGATGCTGAGGCCTTCCCGCTTCTGCGCTTCGGCGATGTTCTTGCGCAGTTTCCACCAGTGCTCGGCATCGTCCTTGTTGGTGGTGACCTCGAATTCGACGATGCCATCGCCGAACGAGTTGAGCGCGTAGCGCAAGGCCGCATCCAGCGGCGCAGGCAATACATCGGCCAGGCGGGTGATGACGATCCATTCATGCCGGGTGGCGAACGGCTCCTGCGTATCCGGGATGTGCTTGAACACCAGGTCGAGGCAGGAACGCGAGACGAACTCGAAAGCATCGATGGTGTCGCCGCAATTGGCACGCAGGTGCGCCAGCAATTCCACCGCGGCGGCGGGATCGCGCACCGCGATGCAGGCCGTCGCCACCGACTTCGGACGCGGAAACAGTTTGAGCACGGCGGCTGTGATGATGCCGAGCGTGCCTTCCGCGCCGATGAACAGCTGCTTGAGGTCGTAGCCGGTATTGTCCTTGCGCAGGCTGCGCAGGCCGTCCCAGATGCGCCCGTCCGGCAGCACCACTTCCAGCCCCAGCACCAGATTGCGCGCCGTGCCGTAGCGCAGCACGTTGATGCCGCCCGCGTTGGTGGAAAGGTTGCCGCCGATCTCGCAGTGCGGCGCGATGGCGGTGAGGCCCAACGGGAACAGGCGATCCGCCTGTTCCGGCGCATCGTATAGCGACGCCAGCTTGCAGCCCGCTTCGACGGTCATGGTGTAGTTGGTGGCATCCACGTTGCGGATACGGTTCATGCGCGAGAGGTTGACGACGACCTGCGGAATCTTCCCCGCCAGCGGCACCGAGCCGCCGCACAGGCTGGTGTTGCCGCCCTGCGGCACGATGGCCAGCCGGTTCGCCGCACACAGCTTCACCACCGCGCTGACCTGCTGCGTGTCGGCGGGGAACACTACCGCCAGCGCCTCGCTGGCATAACGGCCGCGCCAATCCTTGCCGTAGGGCACGGCATCTGCACCGGTCAGCACACCGTCGCGCCCCACAATCGCGGTGAAGGATTCCAGTAGTTGCGGTTCTATCGTCATGGTGTCCAGGCTCCTGTCAGGTTGGCATTGTAGCCCTGCGGTGCGACAGCGTGGGGGCTTGAAGATATGGACGCCCCGCCCCCAGCCCAGGCAGGGCGGCCATCTTCAAGCATGCATCCGGTTCGTCCAGGATACGCGCGGGTCTTCGTCAGGGTTACCTGAAGATCGCCTGTCGACGCGGCTCGCGGCGAGGGGGCAAACCTCAGAATTCCATCGGGTCGATGTCCAGCACCCACCTCAATTTGCTCGCAGGCAGCGTATCCAGCACTGGTTTCCACGCCCGCAAGAATTCCCCCAGCGCCTTGCGTTTGTCAGCCTGCACCAGCAGTTGCGCACGGTAGTGGTTGGCGCGTTTGGGCATTGCGGCGGGGACGACGCCGTACACCTCGACCGGCATGTGCAGTTCCATTCCCGCAGTGCGCGCCTGCTTCAGGAAGTTGTAGGCATCGCTTTCCTGCTTGCCTTCCGCGCTCAGCAGCGCTTGGTACACGAACGGCGGGAAGCCCGCCATCTGGCGCTCGGCCAGCAGGGTCTGCGCCCAGATCTCGTAGTCGTGCGCGCGCAAGGCCTGGAACAGGGGATGGTTGGGGAAAGCGGTTTGCACGATGACCTCGCCCGCTTTGTCGGCCCGACCGGCGCGGCCGCCGACCTGGGTGAGCTGGGCGAAGAGTTTTTCCGAGGCGCGGAAGTCGGCGCTGTAGAGCGCGCCGTCGGGGCTGATGACGCCGACGAGCGTGAGGTTGGGGAAGTCATGGCCTTTGGCCAGCATCTGCGTGCCGATCAGGATGTCGGCTTCGCCGTCGTGGATCTGTTTGCGCATGGCGTTCCATGTGCCCTTGTTGCGCGTGCTGTCGCGATCAACACGCAGGATGCGCGCTGCCGGAAAGCGGATCTGCAATGTTTCTTCCAGGCGCTGCGTGCCGATGCCCACCGGCTTGAGGTCGGCGTCGCCGCAGGTCGGGCAGGCGTGCAGCACGCGCTGCTGTGCGCCGCAGTGGTGGCAGCGCAGGCTGCGGTCTTTCTGGTGCAGCACCAGCTTGCCCGCACAGTGCTTGCACTCGGACAGCCAGCCGCAGGAAGTGCACATCAGCACCGGCGCATAGCCGCGGCGGTTGATGAAGATCAGGCTCTGTTCCTTGCGCTGCAGGCGCGCCTCGATCGCGGTGAGCAGAGGCTCGCTCAGCCCGTCCAGCAACGGCAGCCTGGTAATGTCCATGCAGCGCACGACGGGCAGGGTGGCGGGTTGCACGGCGCGTTGCGTGAGTTTCAGCAACTTGTAGCGCCCGCTTTGCGCGTTGAACCAGCTCTCCAGCGAGGGCGTGGCGGAACCCAGCACGATGGGCACGCCGCGCTGGTTGGCGCGGAAGATCGCCACGTCGCGCGCCGAGTAGCGCAGGCCGTCCTGCTGCTTGAAGGACGGGTCGTGCTCTTCGTCCACCAGGATCAGGCTCAGATTCGGCAGCGGCGTGAACACGGAGAGACGCGTGCCGAGCACAATGCGCGCTGCGCCGGATTGCGCCTTGAGCCAGTTTTGCGCGCGCTCGCCATCGGCCAGGCCGCTGTGCAGGCTGACCAGGTCGACGTCGGGGAAGCGGCTGCGGAAATAATTCTCCAGCTGCGGCGTGAGGTTGATTTCGGGCACCAGCAGCAGCACCTGGCCGCAACGCCGTAACATCTCGTGCATCAGGTGCACATAGATCTCGGTCTTGCCGCTGCCTGTGATGCCGTGCAGCAGGAAGCAGCCGTAGCCGGTTTGCTGCGTGACGGTATCCACCGCCTGCTGTTGCTCGCTAGTGAGTGCATGCGCATTGTTGAAGGTATGCGTCGTGCGCGGTTCCGCGGTACAGGTTTCTACCCAGCCCGCTTCCAGTAGCGACTTCAGTGCAGTCGGCGCGCTGGGCGACAGGCTGCGCAGTTGCGCACCGCTGAGCGGCGCCTGGCGCAGTGCCTGCAGGATGCGTTGCTGCACCACGCGGCGCTTGGGCAGCGTCGCAACATCCAGCGCCCAGCCAGCCTCGCTCAGGGTGTAGTCCAGCGCTTGTTTCAGCGCGATCGGCTCGACCGCGCGCAGCCGGGTGGGTAAAGCCGCCAGCACGGTCATCCCCAGCGGATAGTGGTAATAGTCGCTGCAAAACTGCAGCAGGGTGAGCAACTCTTGCGGCAGCGCCGGCACATCGTCCAGCACTTGCGTGACCGGCTTGATCCGCTCCGCCGCAAGATCGGAGCTTTCCACCCATTCCATCGCCACGCCCAGCATCTGTTTGCGCCCGAACGGCACGACCACGCGCTGCCCGATTTCGAGCGGCGTGTTTTCACTCGCAACGTAATCGAAAAGTGTTGACAAGGGCACGTCCAGCGCGACGCGAACAATAGGCATGTTAGGGAAAATTTCTCCGGTGATTTCTGCGAAGTTTAGCTAATCGGCTTGAGCCAAATAGAGATTTTTTCTTATGCACATATCCTGTGGATAACTGTGTGGGCAATTACCCGATAAACACGCTAACTGCTAATCGTATATACGGTTTTTTTCTGTCGCCCAAATTCTGTTCAGGCCAATAGACATTTAATAAACAATTAGTTATGAATAAAACGAAAAAGGCCACGAAGTTTGCGCTCCGTGGCCTGGCATCGAAAATCGCGCTGTTTATAAGACTGGAAACCGAGCTTGATTATTAATGGTATTTTTTACTCAACTCGTGCACCGCCTGGACCAGCGCGGCGGCATTGTCCGGGTTGGTGAACTGCGAAATCCCGTGCCCCAGATTGAATACGTGACCGCTGCCGTAGCCATAGCTGGTCAGGATCTTTTCCACTTCATTGTGAATGACTTCCGGCGTGGAAAACAGCACAGCCGGATCGAGGTTGCCCTGCAGGGCGACCTTGTGGCCGACCTTCTGCCGCGCCACGCCGATGTCCATGGTCCAGTCCAGTCCGACCGCATCGCAGCCGATGTCGGCGATGCTCTCGATCCACAGGCCGCCGCCCTTGGTGAATACGATGCTGGGAATCTTGACGCCGTCATGCTCGCGCTTCAGGCCCTGCACGATGCGCTGCATGTAGGGCAGCGAGAACTCGTGGTAAGCCCCGTGCGACAAGGCGCCGCCCCAGGAGTCGAAGATCATCACGGCCTGGGCGCCGGCTTCGATCTGCGCGTTCAGGTATTGCGTCACCGCATCCGCCGTCACCGACAGGATGTGGTGCATCAGCTTGGGTTCCTTGTACATCAAGGTCTTCACCTTGGCGTAATCGTCGCTGCTGCCGCCTTCGACCATGTAACAGGACAGGGTCCACGGGCTGCCGGTGAAGCCGATCAGCGGCACGCGGCCGTCCAGCGACTTGCGGATTTGCGACACGGCGTCGGTCACATATTTCAGGTCCTTGCCGATGTCCGGGACGTGCAAAGCCTTGATCGCCGCTTCGGTGGTCAGCGGGCGCTCGAACTTCGGGCCTTCGCCTTCGGAAAAATACAGTCCCAGTCCCATGGCGTCCGGCACGGTCAGGATGTCGGAAAACAGGATTGCGGCATCCAGCGGAAAACGGTCCAGCGGCTGCAGCGTGACTTCCGTCGCCATGTCCGGACTCTTGCACAGGTTGAGGAAGCTGCCTGCGCGCTTGCGCGTGGCACAGTACTCCGGCAGGTAACGGCCGGCCTGGCGCATCATCCACAGCGGGGTGTAGTCGGTCGGCTGACGCAGCAGTGCGCGCAGGAAGGTATCGTTCTTGACTTTGAAGTTCATCTTGTTCTTTTCGTGTTATCGCGGCAAAACGGTGCTGCCCATCAGGTATTCATCCACCGCACGCGCCGCCTGGCGGCCTTCGCGGATGGCCCACACCACCAGCGACTGGCCGCGGCGCATGTCGCCCGCGGCGAACACCTTCTTCACGCTGGTCTGATAGCAGCCGGCGCCGTCGGTGGTCGCTTTGGCATTGCCGCGTGCGTCCTTCTCCACGCCGAACGCATCCAGCACCTGCGCCAGCGGATTGGTGAAGCCCATGGCAAGGAACACGAAATCGGCCTTGAGCTCGAATTCGCTGCCCGGTATCTCGACCATCTTGCCGTCCTTGAACTCGACGCGCACCGCCTTGATCGCCTTCAGCACGCCGTCCTCGCCGACGAACTCCTTGGTGGAGATGGCCCAGTCGCGCTCGCAGCCTTCTTCGTGCGAGCTGGAAGTGCGCAGTTTGAGCGGCCAGTACGGCCAGGTCAGCGGCTTGTTCTCGTGCTCCGGCGCGCGCGGCATCACTTCGATCTGGGTGATCGAGGCGGCGCCGTGGCGGTTGGAGGTGCCCACGCAATCGGAGCCGGTATCACCGCCGCCGATGACGACAATGTGCTTGCCGGCCACGTTGATCGGGTTCTTCGCGTCGCCCGCCACTTCCTTGTTCTGCGGGATAAGGAATTCGAGCGCATAGTGCACGCCCTTCAACTCGCGCCCCGGTACCGGCAGGTCGCGCGGCTGCTCGGCGCCGCCCGCGAGGATCACCGCGTCGAACTCTTTCTGCAATTGTTTCGGGCTGATCGTTTTCTTCGCGTCGTTGACGATGCCTTTGCCCGGCGCATCCTTGCCGACGAAGGTGCTGGTCTGGAACTTCACGCCTTCGGCGGCGAGCTGCGCCATGCGCCAGTCGATCAGGCGCTTGTCCAGCTTGAAGTCAGGAATGCCGTAGCGCAACAGGCCGCCGATGCGGCTATTCTTCTCGAACACGGTGACGCTGTGGCCGACGCGCGCCAGTTGCTGGGCGGCAGCCAGACCCGCGGGGCCGGAACCAACCACGGCAACTTTCTTGCCGGTTTTTTTCTGCGCGGGCTGCGGCACGACCCAGCCGTTCTCGCCGCCCTTGTCGATGATGGCGTGCTCGATGGATTTGATGCCGACCGCGTCGTTGTTGATGTTCAGCGTGCACGCCGCTTCGCATGGAGCGGGACAGATGCGTCCTGTCACTTCGGGGAAGTTGTTGGTGGAATGCAGCACGTCCAGTGCCTGCCTCCAGTTGCCGCGGTACACCAGGTCGTTCCAGTCGGGGATGATGTTGTTGACCGGACAGCCGTTGTTGCAGAACGGGATGCCGCAGTCCATGCAGCGCGCTCCCTGCTGCTTGGCTTCGGCATCGCCAAGATGCGCGACGAACTCGCGGTAGTCCTTGACGCGCTGCTCGACCGGCGCGTAACCCTCGTTGACGCGGCGGAACTCCATGAATCCTGTTGGCTTGCCCATTATGCGGCCTCCTTCTGCTGCGCCGCGATCTCGAGCAACGCACGACGATATTCGGTCGGCATGACCTTCACGAACTTGGGCAGATAAGTCGCCCAGTTATCCAGTATCTGTCTGGCACGCGTGCTGCCGGTGTAGCGCAGGTGCTTTTCGATCTTGCCGCGCAGGGCCGCTTCATCGGCCTTGTTCAGGTGATTGAAATGCACGCGTCCGTGCGCTTCCACTTCGCCGGTCTCGCTGGCGGCGGCTTCTTCCGGCACCGCTTCCAGCTGCACCATGGCCAGGTTGCAGCGTTGCGGGAAGGTGCCGTCCTCGTCCAGCACGTAGGCGACGCCGCCGGACATGCCGGCCGCGAAGTTGCGCCCGGTCTGCCCCAGCACCACCACCATGCCGCCGGTCATGTATTCGCAGCCGTGGTCGCCCACGCCTTCCACCACCGCGATGGCGCCGGAATTGCGCACCGCGAAACGTTCGCCCGCCACGCCGCGGAAGAACACCTCGCCTGCGGTCGCGCCGTACAGCACGGTGTTGCCGACGACGATGTTGTCCTCGGCCACCAGTTTGCTGTCGTCGGACGGTTTGACGATGATGCGTCCGCCGCACAGGCCTTTGCCCACGTAGTCGTTGCCCTCGCCCTCCAACTGGAAGGTGATGCCGTGCGCGAGGAAGGCGCCGAAGCTCTGGCCGGCAGTGCCGAGCAGCTTCACGCGGATGGTATCGTCAGGCAGGCCCGCATTGCCGTGGCGTTTCGCGACTTCATGCGACAGCATGGTGCCGACGCTGCGATTGACGTTGCGAATCTTGGTTTCGATGGTCACCACGCGCTTCGCGTCGAGCGCCTCTTTCGCTTCCGCGATCAGGTCGTTGTCCAGCGCCTGGTCGAGGCCGTGATCCTGCTCTTCGGAGTGGCGGCGCGCCACTCTGGCAGGCATCGCAGGCTGATGGAAGATGCGCGTGAAGTCCAGCCCCTTGGCCTTCCAGTGCTTGATGCCTTTGCGCACGTCGAGCAGGTCGCTGCGACCGACCAGATCCTCGAATTTGCGGATACCCATCTGCGCCATCAGTTCGCGCACTTCTTCGGCGACGAAGAAGAAATAGTTCACCACGTGTTCCGGCTGGCCGGTGAATTTCTTGCGCAGCGCCGGATCCTGCGTGGCGACGCCGACCGGGCAGGTGTTGAGGTGGCACTTGCGCATCATGATGCAGCCCTCGACCACCAGCGGTGCGGTGGCGAAGCCGAACTCGTCCGCGCCGAGCAGTGCGCCGATCAGCACGTCGCGGCCGGTCTTCAGCTGGCCGTCCACTTGCAGGCCGATGCGGCCGCGCAGCTGGTTCAGCACCAGCGTCTGCTGCGCTTCGGCCAGGCCCAGTTCCCACGGCGTGCCGGCGTGCTTCACCGACGACAGCGGCGAAGCACCGGTGCCGCCGTCGAAGCCGGAAATCACGATATGGTCGGCCTTGGCCTTGGACACGCCTGCAGCCACCGTGCCCACGCCGACTTCGGACACCAGCTTCACCGAGATCGATGCCGCCGGGTTGGAGTTCTTCAGGTCGTGGATCAGCTGTGCCAGGTCCTCGATGGAATAGATGTCGTGGTGCGGCGGCGGCGAAATCAGGCCGACCCCGGGCACGGAGTGGCGCAGTTTGCCGATGTATTCCGACACCTTGCCGCCGGGCAGCTGGCCGCCTTCGCCGGGCTTCGCGCCCTGCGCCATCTTGATCTGGATCTGATCCGCGCTGGAAAGATATTCCGCCGTCACGCCGAAACGGCCGGAAGCGACCTGCTTGATGCGCGAACGCAGCGAATCGCCCGGCTTCATGGTCAGGTCGGCTTCAATGCGGTTCTTGCCGATGATCTCGGACAGCTTCTCGCCGCCGTGCAGGATCTTGAAGCGGTTGGCGTCCTCACCGCCCTCGCCGGTGTTGGATTTGCCGCCGATACGGTTCATCGCGATCGCCAGCGTGGTATGCGCCTCGGTGGAGATGGAGCCCAGCGACATCGCCCCGGTGGCGAAACGCTTGACGATCTCTTTCGCCGGTTCGACTTCGTCCAGCGGCACGGGTTTGCCGGCAGACTTGATCTCGAACAGCCCGCGCAACGTCATCTGGCGCTCGCTCTGGTCGTTGATCAGCTTGGCGTATTCCTTGTAGGTCGCGTAATTGTTGGAACGCGTCGAGTGCTGCAGCTTGGCGATGGAATCCGGCGTCCAGGTGTGGTCCTCGCCGCGCGTGCGCCAGGCATATTCGCCGCCCGCCTCCAGCATCGTCGCCAGCACCGGGTCGTTGCCGAACGCCGCGGCATGGATGCGCACGGCTTCTTCCGCCACTTCCTTGAGGCCGATGCCCTCGATCTGCGATGCGGTGCCGGGGAAATACTGATCGATGAAATCGCTGTTGAGGCCGATCGCTTCGAAGATCTGCGACCCGCAATAGGACTGGTAAGTGGAGATGCCCATCTTGGACATCACCTTCATCAGGCCTTTGTCGACAGCCTTGACGAAACGCTTCTTGGCGTCCTTGGCATCCAGCCCGGCGGGCAGTTCCAGCGTGGCGATGGTGTCGTATGCGAGCCAGGGGCAGATGGCTTCCGCACCATAGCCGGCGAGCAAGGCAAAGTGGTGCACCTCGCGCGCGGAGCCGGTATCGACCACCAGACCGGCGCTGGTACGCAGACCTTCGCGCACCAGATGGTGATGCACTGCCGCGGTCGCCAGCAGCGCCGGGATGGCCACGCGTGCGGCGCTCATGGCGCGGTCGGACAGGATCAGTACGTTGCAACCCTTGGCGACAGCCTTCTCGGCAGCCTTGCACAGGGCGGAGATGGCGGCAGCACTGCCTGCGGCGCCGCTCTTCACCGGATAGGTGATATCCAGCACCTGCGACTTGTATATCCCCTTGGTGAGCTTGTCGATGTCATACAGCTTGGCGATGTCCTCTTCCGACAGCACCGGCTGGTGCACTTCCAGGCGCGGCGCCGGTTTGGTTTCGTCGATGCCGAGCAGGTTGGGCTTGGGACCGATGAAAGAGGTCAGCGACATCACGATCTCTTCGCGGATCGGGTCGATCGGCGGATTGGTCACCTGCGCGAACAATTGCTTGAAGTAGTTGTACAGTACCTTGTTCTTGCTCGACAGCACCGGCAGTGCGGCGTCCGCGCCCATGGAGCCGATCGCTTCCTCGCCCGCTGCCGCCATCGGCAGCATGAGGAACTTGGTGTCTTCCTGGGTGTAGCCGAATGCCTGCTGCGTATCGAGCAGGCCGGCTTCGTTCCCGAGTGCGACCCTGGATTTTGGCAGGTCGTCGAGGTAATGGCGCGATTGCTCGATCCATTTGCGGTAAGGTTTGGCGGTGGCGATCTGCCGTTTCAGCTCGGCATCGTCCACGATGCGTCCGGCTTGCATGTCGATGAGGAACATCTTGCCCGGCTGCAGCCGCCACTTCTTGACCACCTTCTGTTCGGGGATCGGCAATACGCCCATCTCGGACGCCATCAGCACCACGTCATCATCGGTGATCAGGTAGCGCGCCGGGCGCAGGCCGTTGCGGTCCAGCGTCGCGCCGATCATGCGGCCGTCGGTGAAGGCCACGGCGGCGGGGCCGTCCCACGGCTCCATCAGAGCGGCATGATATTCGTAGAACGCGCGGCGCTCTTCGTCCATCAGCGGGTTGCCGGCCCAGGCTTCGGGGATCAGCAACATCATTGCGTGCGGCAGCGAGTAACCGCCCGCCACCAGCAGTTCCAGTGCATTGTCGAAGCAGGCGGAATCGGACTGGCCCTCGACGATCAGCGGCCACAGCTTGTCCAGATCCTTGCCGAGGAACTTGGATTTCATTGCCGCATGGCGCGCCGCCATCCAGTTGACGTTGCCGCGCAGCGTATTGATCTCGCCGTTGTGCGCAATCATGCGGAATGGATGCGCCAGGTTCCAGGTGGGGAAGGTGTTGGTGGAAAAGCGCTGGTGCACCAGCGAGAAAGCGCTGACCAGCGTCTTGTCCTGCAGGTCGAGGAAGTACTTGCCGACCTGGTCGGCCAGCAGCATGCCTTTGTAGACGATGGTGCGCGACGACATGGAGGGAGCGTAGAAGCCCTTGCCCTGTCCTTTCGGCAAACCGCCGATGGCATGTTCTGCAGTCTTGCGGATGACAAACAGTTTGCGCTCGAAAGCGTCCTGGTCGGCAGTCTTCTTGCCGCGCCCGATGAACACCTGGCGCACCACGGGTTCGACCGCTTTCACGCTCTCGCCCAGGCCGCTATTGTCCACCGGCACATCGCGCCAGCCCAGCAGCGTTTGGCCTTCGGCCTTGATCCTGTCGGCGATGACTTTCTCGCAGGCGGCGCGCGCTTTTTCATCTCTCGGCAGGAACAGCATGCCGACGCCATATTCCCCGGCTGGCGGCAGAGTGATTCTGGATTTTTCCAGTGCCTTGCGCAGGAATGCATCGGGTATCTGGATCAGGATGCCGGCACCGTCTCCCGCCAGCGGATCGGCACCCACCGCGCCGCGGTGCGTCAGGTTCTCCAGGATCTGCAAACCCTGGCTGACCCGGTCGTGACTGGCCAACCCTTTGATATGTGCGACGAATCCGACACCACATGCATCGTGTTCATGACGTGGGTCATAAAGACCCTGCTGCGCTGGCAACGAAGAATTGCTCACCTTGTTCCTCACCTCGATCATCCGACAATTGGCGGCTCAGGCCGCCTTCCAAATATTCATGCGAAAGGGCGGGAATGCTACCTTAATCCGGGGGTGTAGGGCAACCTGCCGCTCAGATCTCTTCTATGGCAAAGATGCGCCGGTGTTCGCGGATGGCGTAACGGTCGGTCATGCCGGCAATGTAATCCGCTACCGAACGTGCGTGTCCGGATTCTGCCGGCGGCCTGAACTGCGGAGGGAGCAGCCTTGGGTCTTCGGTGAAAGCATCGAACAGGTCGCCGATGATGCGGCGTGCCTTGGCCGTCATGCGCATCACCAGATAGTGGCGGTACAGATGGGTGCGCAGGAAGGTCTTGAGTTCGCGGTTGAGTTCGTGCATCTCCGCGCTGAACGCCACCAGCGGCGGCGCATGGCGGACGTCGTCGGCGCTTTGCGGTGCATGCGTGCGGATATTGCGTTCCGTCTGCCCGATGAGGTCGGTGACCAGGGTATTGATCATGCGGCGCACGGTTTCGTGCACCACGCGGCGCTCTGCCAGGTCCGGATAAGCTGCACGCACCTCGTTCAGATGCCGCGCGAACAAGCGCACCGAGCTCAGTTGCTCCAGCGTCAGCAGGCCCGAACGCAGGCCGTCGTCCACATCGTGGTTGTTGTAGGCAATCTCGTCGGCAAGGTTGGCGATCTGCGCTTCCAGCGATGGCCGGTGATTGTTCAGGAAGCGTTCGCCCACTTCACCCAGTTGGGCCGCATTCTCCGCCGAGCAGTGCTTGAGAATGCCTTCGCGCGTCTCGAAGCACAGATTGAGGCCATCGAATGCCGCATAGCGCTCTTCCAGCACATCCACCACGCGCAAGGATTGCAGGTTGTGTTCGAAACCGCCGTGATCCTTCATGCAGGTATTCAGCGCCTCCTGTCCGGCATGGCCGAACGGCGTATGACCCAGGTCATGCGCCAGCGATATCGCCTCCACCAGGTCTTCGTTCAGCGCAAGGCGCCGGGCAATCGAACGCGCGATCTGGGCGACTTCGATGCTGTGGGTAAGGCGGGTGCGGAACAGATCGCCTTCGTGATTGACGAAGACCTGCGTCTTGTATTCGAGGCGCCGGAATGCGCCGGAATGGATAATGCGGTCGCGGTCGCGCTGGAATTCGCTGCGTCCCGGCGGCGCAGGCTCGGGATGCCGCCTGCCGCGCGGGCTGGCGCTGACCGCAAAAACAGCAAGCTGCAATTCAGCCACTGCATGCCTCCAGCGTCTGTTCGAGCAGCGCTTGCGGCACCTCGCCCGTCAATACCGCCCGCCCCAGCGCCTTCAGCAATACGAAGCGGATCTTGCCGCCCGCCACCTTCTTGTCCATCCCCATCAGTTGCTGGTATTTCTCCGCCCCCAGCCTGGGAGCGACGACCGGCAGTCCGGCGCGCTCGAACAGCTTGCGTACGCGCGTCACATCTTCAGCGCTCAGCCAGCCGAGGCGCCGCGACAGGTCGGCGGCCATGATCGTCCCCGCCGCAACGCCTTCGCCATGCAGCCAGACGCCATAGCCCATGCCGGTTTCGATGGCGTGGCCGAAGGTGTGTCCCAGATTCAGCAACGCGCGTTCGCCGCTCTCATGCTCATCAGCCTCGACCACTTCAGCCTTGTTCTGGCAGCTGCGGGCAATGGCGTATTGCAGTGCCGCGGTATCGCGCGACAACAATTTCTCGATGTTGACCTCCAGCCATTCGAGGAAGGGCATATCCCGAATGAGGCCGTACTTGATGACCTCGGCAATGCCTGCGCGCAATTCCCGGTCCGGCAGGGTACGCAAGGTGGCTGTGTCCGCCAGCACGACCCGCGGTTGATAGAACGCGCCGATCATGTTCTTGCCCAGCGGATGATTGATGCCGGTTTTGCCGCCCACGGACGAATCCACCTGCGACAGCAGCGTCGTCGGGATCTGGATGAACGGGACACCGCGCAGATAGGTTGCCGCGGCATAACCGGTGATGTCGCCAATGACGCCGCCGCCCAACGCGATCAACGGCGTGCTGCGCTCGCTGCGCGCCGAAAGCAGGGCATCGTAGATAGCGTTAAGCGATTCGCCGTTCTTGTATTGTTCGCCGTCCGGCAGCACGATGGATTGAACTCGCACTCCATGCGATTCCAGCCCCTTGCTCAGCCGCTCAAGATATAGCGGTGCCACCGTGGTATTGCTGACGATCATCGTTCGTTTGTTCGGGATGTGCGGCAGCAACAGCTCGGCACGATTGAGCAGGCCATTTCCGATGTGGATGGGGTAGCTGCGCTCGGCCAATCCGACGCTCAGGGTCTGCATCGCCTTTTCGCTTCCTGTTGTCATTTGCTTCAGCTCTTCCAGTTTGTGTTGTAGCCGTTCCAGCAATATCTGCACGCTTTGCTTGCCGGTATGGATGACGATGTCCGCCGCCTCCATGTAGAGCGGGTCGCGCAGGTCGTACAACTCCTGCAATTTGGCTCGCGGATTGGCGGTCTGCAGCAACGGACGGTTGTGGTCGTGGCGCGTGCGCTGCCATAGATCGTGCACATTGCTTTTCAGATACACCACCACGCCGTGCTGCCGCATCAGGCGCCGGTTCTGTGCGCTCAGGACCGCGCCGCCCCCGGTTGCCAGCACGATGTTGTTCGCATCGAGCAGCTCCTGGATAACACCGCTCTCGCGCACCCTGAATCCCGCTTCGCCCTCGACATCGAAAATGTGCGGGATGGTCACGCCGGTGCGCCGCTGTATCTCTTCGTCGCTGTCGACGAAAGTCTTGCCGAGTTGTCTGGCCAACAGCTTACCCACCGTCGTCTTCCCGGCCCCCATCATCCCGACCAGAATGATATTGCCGGAAGTTTGCTTGTCTGCTGTCGTGTTGCTCATGAATATCATTGTATCGGAAACGGCACGCTTGCCCTGCGCCAAAAAAGAAAGCCCGGCAGCGCCGGGCTTCGTGTTTGCCTGCGGGACTGCTAATTCATGCCCAGGCTGTCCTTGACTATCTTTGGTGTGATGAACACCAGCAGCTCCTTCTTGGCATTGGTCACATTATCCTGCTTGAACAGCCAACCGATGATCGGGATATCGCCGAACAATGGAACCTTGGCCGTAGAGCTGGATTCGTCTTGCGTATAAATACCGCCGATCACCACCGTACCGCCATTGTCGACCAGAACCTGCGTATCCACTTTTTTGGTGTTGATGCTGGGAACACCGGAATAGATGTTGCCCACCGTATCCTGATGCACGAGCAGCTTCATGCCCACGCGATCTTCCGGCGTAATCTGCGGAGTCACGGTGAGGCCCAGCACCGCATTTGCAAAAGCGATGGTTGTCGCACCGCTGCTGGTTGCCATCGGATAGGGGATCTGCACGCCTTGTTCGATGGTTGCCGGCGTCTTGTCCCCTGTCAGCACGCGCGGGCTGGCGATATTCTTGGTCACGCCATCCAGCTCCGAAGCCATCAGCTCCAGCGTCAGTGTCTTGGTGGCTGCCGCATTGAACAGCGACAGCGTGACCCCGCCCGTGCCAAACGGCGATCCGATTGTACTCATACTCCCGCCCGCGCCATTTGCCACTGCCCCCCCGGTGCCGGCCACGACTGAGCCTAGTTGTCCGTTGCCGACGGAAAATCCGCCCTGGGGCGACTGCGGCCCTTGATAACCAAGTCGCCCGCCGATTGTGCGGTTGAAGGAATTTCCAGCTTCCACAAAACGCGCTTCGATCATCACTTGGCGCACCGGCACATCCAGCTGCTTGACGAAACTGCGCACCTCTTCAAGCCGTGTCGGCGTGTCCTGGACGAACAAGGTGTTGGTACGCAGATCAGAAACGGCCGAGCCGCGCTTGGAAAGCAGGCCGGTATCCTTGTTCTTCAGCAATGTCGCAATATCCAAGGCCTTGGCGTAGCTGAGCTGAAAGCTCTCGGTACGGGTAGGCTCCAGTTCGCCGATCTCCTGGCGCGCAGTCAGGTCGATCTTCTCCTTGCTGGCGATCTCTTCGCGCGGCGCCACCTGGATCACATTGCCGTTCTTGCGCATATCCAGCCCCCTGCTTTGCAGGATGATGTCGAATGCCTGGTCCCAGGGCACATCCTTCAATCTCAGCGTCAGATTGCCGGAGACCGTATCGCTGATCACCATATTCAGGCCGGTAAAGTCGGCGATCACGCTCAACGCTTCGCGAGTGGAGATATTCTGGAAATTCAGGGTAAGTTTTTCACCGGCGTAGCCTTGCTGGTTACCCTTCACCAGCTTGTTCGGGTCTTCCACGACGGACTTAATCTCAATAATGAATTTATTGTCCGTCTGGTAGGCAGAGTATTCCCATTGCCCTTTTGGCTCGATCGCCAGACGTACGTTATCCCCATCCGCAAATGCGTCGACCAGCTGAACCGGCGTACCAAAATCCGTTACATCCAGTTTGCGCTGCAAATTGCGCGGCAGGTTCGTGCCTTGGAAATCGACCAGCAACATGCGCCCCTGCTGCTTGATGTCGATGCCGATATCCGTATCGGAAAGATCGACCTGCACCCGGCCTTCGCCGTTCTTGCCGCGGTGGAAATCGATATCCCGCAGGCTGTGCTTTTGCTGCATCCCCTGTTTCGCATCGGCAAAATGCGCAAGCACGGTATCTCCGCCCGCAACGCCTTTTCGTTGCAAGGTGATCAGCAGGTTATTGCCATCGACTCGCGTTTCGTAACTCAGCATCTGCGCCAGGTTGACCACCAGGCGCGTACGATTGCCAGCCTGCACGATGTTGGCACTGCGCAAATCGCCCTCACCGAACTCCTGGGTAGATTTTCCCAGCCCGTTCTCGGTGCCGGCAAAGTCGAAGGCAATGCGCGGCGGTGTATTGATGGCGAAGGTGGCGGGCTGCCCGCTCGGCGCAGTTTTCAAACCGACCGTGATCACTACCTTGCCGCCGGGCTCATTGTTCGCACTCAAAGACTGGATGCTGTTCAATGCGTCAGCATTCGCAGATTCCTGAGCCTGCGCAAGAGACGCCCCCAATAGCAAGGATGCCGCTACCAATCGGATGACACCCAAAACCGGATTGCTGACTTGTTTCATAGTATTTGCTCCTAAATCATTCGACCAACTGCAGGCTGCTCTCGCGTTCGGACCAGTCGCCTACGCTGTCTTGCACCATTTCCTTGATTTTCACTTCGGTTTCAGTCACCGAGGTGATCTGCCCGAAATTCAATCCGATGTAATTCCCTGCTTTAACGCGGTAGAGTTTGCCTTCGGTTGAGCGGATCACCGCTTGGCCAACGCCTTTTTGAGACAGGTAACCCACCATTTTCAGGCTCTCCAGGGGGAAATCTTCCAGTTCCTCTTTGGGGCGATTCAGGTTGGGCTGATTCTGGCCGCCATGGCTGGCACTTCTTGCATCCTGCTTGCGCGGCTTGAATGGGTCGGGCAGATTCGAATCATTGTCGTAACTGAATGGCTCGTAGGGCTTTATATCCGGCGGCGGCGCAACCTTGCCCCGCATGTCCGCCCCGGCGTTCTTGACGAAATCGCGCAAGTCCTGAAATTCCTCCCCGCCGCAACCAGCCAGCAACAGCGATGCCAGAAATATGTAGCGCGCGATTCTCATTTTCGTGCTCCCGCCTTGGCAGCCCGCTTCTGTGCAGCCAGTTCATCTTCGTCCAGATAGCGATAGGTCCTTGCAGTTGCATCCATCGACAGCACCCCGCCCGCTCCAGGCGCTATGCTGATATCGTTCAGCGTAACGATACGCGGCAACTGCGAGATGTCGCTGGCAAATTTCCCCAAGTCGTCGTAGTTCCCTGTCACCTTGATGGTGATGGGTTGCTCGGTAAACACGCCGGTTGCCGCTTCTGCTCCGGGCTTGAATAGATCAAATTGCAGACCGCGTCCCAGGCCGGCCTGATTGATGTCCGTCAGCAACGCGTCCATTTCCGACTTGCTTGGTAACTGCTTGAGCAGCGCGCCGAAGGATTGCTGCGTATCGATCAATTGTTTTTTGATGATATCCAGGTTGATCGCTTCGCGTTTTTTTGTCAGGAAGGTCTCCCTTAACTGCTCTTCTTGTTGCTGGGCGGCCTGCAAATCTCCCCACTGTCCCTGCCAGTCAAAAACTGCTCCTGCGGCGACAACCACAAGAAACAATGTGCCAAAAGCGGCAAACTTCACCAGCCAAGGCCAGCTACCCGGCGTCTTGGGATCGATGTTCTTCAGTTCTTCGATAAGTTTCATGTGTACCCTTAGCCCTTCCCGCCCGTTGCGGTGGGCGTTGAAGCAGCAGGCGCCGTGCCCTTGGTCAGGTTAAAGTTGAGGGAAAACTCGCTCAGGCGCGTGCCTCCTACCGTCGCTGCCTTTACCTCTATCAGGTTTGGCGAGTCCAGCCAGGGAGAATCTTCGATCGAACGCATCAGGGTGGAAACCCGCGCGCTCGACTGGGCATAGCCAACGATACTGATTCTATATCCGGTCTGTTTGAGGCTTCGCAAATACACGCCGTCCGGCAATATCCGCAGCATCTGGTCGAGCAGATGAACGACATCCGAACGCGTGCTCTGCAGGTTTTCGACCACCGTTTTGCGTGCCAGCAACGCCTGGGTCTGTTCGCGCAACTTCCTGATCTCTTCGATCTGCTTGTCGAGTACCGATATCTCCTGCTTCAGATAAGCATTGCGGCGCTCCTGGTAGGAAATCTGCGTACTGATGGCCACATGGACGAAGCCGACGATCACGCCACCCAACACCAGCGATATGGCACTCAGTATGATGAATTGCAGTTGACGGGCTTTTCTTTTTTCTGCGCGGTGCGGCAGTAGGTTCACGCGTATCATGATGGATCGAATCTCCGCATAGCCAAACCACATGCAATCATCAGCGCCGGCGCATCCGTCTGCAACTGGCGTGGCTTGATGCGACTGGACAGCGTCATCAACTCAAACGGATTCGCCACCAGTGTACTGACCTGCGTGCGCGTCGCCACGGCTTCATCCAGTCCGGGCAGAGCGGCACATCCGCCCGCCAGCACCACATAGTTCACTTCGTTGTACTGCGTCGAGGTAAAGAAGAACTGCAACGCGCGCGAAACTTCCATGGCTACGTTCTCACGGAAAGGCGACAACACGTCGCTTTCATAATTTTCCGGCAACCCGCCGTTGCGCTTGGCCGACTCGGCCTCTTCGGCCGACAGCCCGAAGACACCCTGAATCTGCTGCGTGAGTTGCGCTCCGCCTACCTGCTGATCGCGCGTGTATATCGATTGCCCATTGCGCAATACATTCACATTCATGACATATGCGCCGATGTCCACCAACGCCACGCATTGATCTGCCGCGCCACCCGGCAATTGGCTGCGTATCATGTCAAACGCAGCTTCGGCGGCATAGGGTTCCACGTCCACCACGATGGCCTTTAAACCCGCAGATTGGGCCGCCGCCACGCGATCTTCGACATTGGCCTTGCGCGAAGCAGCCAGCAGCACCTCGACTTCATCCGGATTGTTCGGCGCTGGACCGATCACCTGGAAATCCAGGTTGACCTCTTCCAGCGCAAAAGGAATGTATTGATTGGCCTCGCTCTCGACCTGATACTCCAGGTCATCTTCGCGCAGACCGGCGGGCAACAATATCTTTTTGCTGATCACCGCTGCAGCCGGCAGTGCCAAGCTGACGTTCTTGATACGCGACCCCAGCCGTTTCCAGGCTCGCTTCACCGTCTCAGAAACCGCATCCAGGTTATTGATGTTGCCATCGCTCACCGCGTCGGGCGGGAGCATCTCGATGGCGTAGCGCTCGACCACATACCCTCCCTTTTTGGGAGCCTGACTCAATTCCACCATCTTGACAGAGGACGAACTGATATCCACCCCGATCAAGGGCGGCGTTGAGGTACTCAGAAAGTCTAATGGGATATCAAAATTTCCTTTGATCATAGACTGGTTAGCGCTCTTCCGTACTAAAGTGGTTTAAATCCTAGCAATAACTCCCAAGAGTGTAAAGTTTTTTTTATGCGCTCGTTTTCCATGCTCCAAACGATATAATCATACAAATATATAACTCAAACATTCGTCATGACCTCTCGTTGGTGGTTTTATCCCGCGCTTGTCGTACTTGTCCTGCCCCTGTTGCCGATTCTGCTGCTTGTCTTTGCGGCAATAGTTACCTACCCCACTCTGCCTTCGCTGGAGACGCTGACCGACTATCGCCCCAAAATGCCGTTGCGCGTTTTCAGCGCTGAAGGCACGCTGATCGGGGAATTCGGCGAAGAACGCCGCGAACTGGTCAAGATAGACGATGTGCCGATCCTGATGAAGAAGGCCATTCTGGCAGCGGAAGATGACCGCTTCTATGAACATGGCGGTGTGGACTACATCGGCGTTCTGCGTGCGGCCTATTCCAATTTTACTTCGGGGGGCGTCAAGCAAGGGGCCAGTACAATCACCATGCAGGTGGCAAGGAACTTCTTCCTGTCCAAGGAGAAAACGCTCTCGCGCAAATTCAACGAGATGCTGCTTTCGTTCAAGATCGAGCACAACCTGACCAAGGACGAGATTCTTCAGCTGTATATCAACCATATCTATCTTGGGCAACGCTCCTACGGCTTTGCATCTGCCGCCCAGGTCTATTTTGCCAAATCGCTCAACCAGCTCAGCCCTGCAGAGATGGCGATGCTGGCGGGTCTCCCCAAGGCTCCCGCCACATTCAACCCTGTGGTGAACCCGGAACGCGCCAAGCTTCGCCAGATGTACATCCTGCGCCGCATGCACGACCTTGGCTACATCACCAAGGAGCAATTCGAACAGGCACAGAACGAACCCATCGTCACCCGGCAAGCAAATCGCCATCAGGAATATCCTGTCAACGCCAGCTATGTCGCCGAAATGGTACGTCAGGAGATGTATGACCGCTTCCAGGACGATGCCTATACCCAAGGCTACAGCGTATACACCACGATCCGCGCGCAAGACCAGGCCGCTGCCTATGCTTCAGTGCGCAAGGGCGTGATGGAATACGACCATCGCCACGGCTATCGCGGGCCCGAAGGCTACGTCGATCTGAAAAAGAACAGCACCGACGAACTGCTGGACGAAGCCCTGGAAGACGTGCCGGACAGCGACGACCTCATTCCGGCCGTCGTGCTGTCCATCAACCCCAAGGGCATCCGCGCTCATTGCAAGGGCGGCCAGGTCGTGGAGATTCGCGGAGATGGATTGCGCTTCGCGCAACAGACCTTGGGCAACAAGCTGGCGCTCAACCACCGTATCCGCAGCGGTTCGCTGATACGCGTCTTCAAAAACGACAAGGACTTCTGGGAAATCACCCAGCTGCCGCAGATCGAGTCCGCCTTCGTTTCGGCCAATCCTCGTGACGGCGCCATCTATGCGCTGGTCGGCGGCTTCGATTTCTATCGCAACCAGTTCAATCATGTCACCCAGGCATGGCGGCAACCCGGTTCCAGTTTCAAGCCTTTCATCTATTCCGCCGCCCTCGAAAAGGGCTTCACCCCGGCATCGATCATCAATGATGCCCCGCTGGTGATCGATCTCTCGCAAACCGGTGAAGAGTTGTGGCAGCCGAAGAACTTTGAAGGCGGTTTCGATGGCCCGATGCGCATGCGCCAGGGCCTGGTCCGCTCCAAGAACCTTGTTTCCATCCGCATCCTGCAGGCGATCGGGCTTGAGTACGCGCAAGACTATGTGACCAAGTTCGGTTTCGACAAGGACAAGATCAAACCCTTCCTGACCATGGCGCTCGGGGCGGGCTCAGTCACGCCGATGCAGCTGATGGGCGGATACTCGGTCTTCGCCAATGGCGGTTACCGCGTCATGCCCTATTTCATCCAGCGCATCGAGGATGGGCAGGGCAAGGTCATTTCGCAGGCGGCGCCTGTCGTTGCAGGTCAGGGCGCCGAACAGGTCATCGACGTACGCAACGCCTTCACCATGGTCAACATGATGCAGGATGTGGTGAAACATGGCACCGCCATGCGCGCCATGGAGCTGGGCCGGCAGGATCTTGCTGGCAAAACCGGCACCACCAGCGACTCGATGGATGCATGGTTCGCCGGCTTCCATCCCACGCTGGTCGCCGTAACCTGGATCGGTTATGACAATCCGCAAAGCCTGGGCGAGAAGGAAACGGGCGGGGGCGCGGCATTGCCGATCTGGATGGGCTACATGGAAAAAATGCTGAAAGGCGTGCCCGAGATCGAATACTCGATTCCGGACCATATCGTCACCGCGCGCATCAATGATAACGGCCTGCGCGACCCGAACGGCACCCATACCGAGTACTTCTACGAAGAGAACCTGCCCCCGGAACAAGGCGAAGCCGCCCCGGAAAACAGCAAGCCGGCAGAAGCGAACGGACAACTCTTCTGACAGACAGATGGGCAAACCTCACCCGCAACGCCGCGACCTGATGCGCGAACAACTCGCCCACCTGGCCGCCAAACTGATGGCCGAAGACGGCATCACCGATCACGCCTACGCCAAGCGCAAGGCTGCGCGCCAGCTCGGCGCATCGGACACCCATCACCTGCCCAGCAACCAGGAGGTGGACGATGCCTTGCATAGCTATCGCACGCTTTACCAGCAGGAAAGCCACCCAGGTCTCCTGCATCAGCTGCGCCAGGAAGCGCTTGCCGCTATGCGCCAGCTGGCTTCGTTCCACCCTTATCTCACCGGTTCGGTGCTGAGCGGCACGGCAGGGGCACACTCCGACATCAACCTGATCCTGTTCAGCGACGACGAAAAAGCCGTGCTGCTGTTCCTGCTCAAGCACAATGTGGAATTTGACGACGGGGAATGGAAAACACAGATCGGCGGACGCAAGGAAACTGTTCCCAGTTACACGCTGTCCAGCGAAACAGGCGCCCAGATACATATCATCGTCCTGCCGGAGAACGCCTTGTACAGCGGCAGCCGCCATCCGGAAACCCATGCGGATATCGCCGCGGTGGAAGCGTTGCTGGCAGTCTGAACGGCCCGGCCATCGAGAACCCAGTCAGGCACATCCGGCCGGCCCGACAAAACCCGTTGATACAAAGGCTAGGCGGTATTCAGCCGGTCCAGCAGGTCGCGTATCTTCATCGGGTCATCGGCGCGCAATATCTTCTGCACGAGCGGCGTCATCTCCGGCAGGCTGGTGGTGAGGACGCGCTGTTTCGTGCCCAGCAATTGCGCCGGATGCATGGAGAACTGGCGCAAGCCGAGACCGAGCAGCAACCGGGTGTATGCCAGCTCACCCGCCATCTCCCCGCAGACCGAGATCGGGACCCCCGCCTTGTTGGCACTGCCAATCACGTGCGCGAGCAGCTGCAGCACTGCAGGGTGCAGCGGGTCATACAAGTGGGCAACCTCATCGTCGGTACGGTCGATCGCCAGCGTGTACTGGATCAGGTCGTTGGTGCCGATGGAAAGAAAATCCAGCTTCTTGATGAAGACATTGAGCGCCAGCGCCGCCGCGGGAATCTCGATCATGCCGCCGATCTGCACGTTCGGGTCATAGGCAATCCCCTCGTTGGCGAGGCTGTGTTTGGCACCCTCGATGAATTGCAGGGTCTGGTTGATCTCGGCCGTGCCTGACAGCATCGGCACGAGGATCTTCAGGTTGCCGTATGCCGAAGCGCGCAACAGCGCCCGCAACTGGGTGCGGAACAATTGCGGCTCGGCCAGGCACAAGCGGATGGCGCGCAAACCCAGCGCCGGATTGCTGGCCACGCGCACCGCGCCCTTGATCTGCTTGTCCGCCCCGAGGTCGAAGGTACGGATGGTAACGGGCAGACCCTCCATGCCCTCGATGACTTCGCGGTAGGCGTTGAACTGCTCTTCCTCGTCCGGCAGGTTGTCGCGGTTGAGGAACAGGAATTCGCTGCGGAACAGGCCGATGCCGGTCGCCCCGTTCTCCTTCACTTCCGTCAGGTCGTGCGGCATCTCGATATTGGCATGCAGTTCGATATGCGTACCGTCCAGCGTGTCGGCGTGGGCGGTCTTCAGCCGCTTCAGTTTCTGCCGTTCCAGTTCCCACTGGCTCTTGCGCAGCCTGTAATCAGCCAGCAGATGCTTGTCGGGGTCGACGATCACCACGCCCTGCTCGCCGTCGACGATGAGCATGTCGTGATCCTTGATCAGCTCGCGGGCATGATGCAGACCGACCACGCAGGGCGTGTTCAGGCTGCGCGCAACGATGGAGGTGTGCGATGTTGCACCGCCCAGGTCGGTCAGGATGCCGGAAAACTGATGCGGCTTGAGCTGGATCAGGTCGGCGGGACTGACGTCGTGCGCAACCAGGATCATCTCCACGTCGTGCTTGCCGCTGGGCGGCACATGCCCGGATTCCCCGTTCAGCGCCTTGAGCACCCGTTCCACCACCTGCACCACATCGGTTTTGCGTTCGCGCAGGTAGGCATCCTCGAACGCCTCGAACTGCGTGACCAGCGCGTCCATTTGCGTCTTCAGCGCCCACTCCGCATTGCAGTGTTCGCGCCTCACCATCTCGCGCGCGGCGTGGTTGATATGTTCGTCGCCAAGGATCATCAGGTGCAGATCGAGAAAAGCCTCGAACTCCGCCGCCGCCTGTTGCGGACGAAAGCTGCGCAGATCGACCAGCTCCATGCGCGTCGATTCAAGTGCGGCATCCAGGCGCGCCACCTCCTCATCCACCAGATGCTTGGGCAGCACGTAATGCGCCACCTCCAGCGAGGTATGCGACACCAGGTGGGCATGGCCGATGGCGATGCCGCTGGAGACCGGAAGCCCGTGCAGCGTGAAGCTCATTCGCCTTCTCCGAAATAGCCGTTTATCAAGGCCAGGATCGCATCCATCGCCTCCTGCTCGCGCTCGCCGGCAGTCTCGATACTGATGGAAGATCCCTTGGCTGCCGCCAGCATCATGACGCCCATGATGCTTTTCGCGTTCACCCTGCGCCCGTTGCGCGACAGCCACACTTCGCACGGATATTGCGAAGCGAGCTGGGTCAGTTTCGCCGATGCGCGGGCATGCAGCCCGAGCTTGTTAATGATTTGCGCATCCTGTTGCAACATTGCAGCCTTCCATATCCGAATTCATATCCACGATACATTCGCGTCCGCCCTCTATCGCGCGATGCACCATCTCTTCCAGGGTCTTCTCGCTGCAACACGTCACGCGCAACAACATCGGCAGGTTCACGCCCGCCACCCCTCGTACATCCGGCTGCTGGCACAGCTGTCTGGCAATATTGCTCGGCGTCGCGCCGTAGATATCCGACAGCACCAGCACACCGTCGCCGCCGTTCAATTGCGCGACCAGGGAACCTCCTTCTGCCAGCTTCTGCTGCGGATCGTCGCTTGCCAGCACCGACAGGCTCTTGAGATGCGCAGGTGCCTCGCCCAATACATGCCGCACACAATCGATCAGGCTATCGCCCAGACCATTGTGGGTTACCAATAAGATACCGACCAATCAATACACTCCTGTTAAACGCGCCAGCAATGCCGCGACCGCCAGCAGCGCGATCCAGCCGTAAAGCAACAACCATCTCCGCGCCCTTGCCGCTGCCGCAGCGCTTGCTTCTTCCTCATCCACCATGGCACGTATCTTTTTGAGCGCCAACTGGCCCGTCGTGCGGCGGATGTTCTGCCGCAAACGGTCCTCGATGTTCATGGCTCGACCTGGCGCACTGTTGATTCGTCCGCGAATTTTAGCCGTTTCTGCATTGCAGCGGTGAGGTGCACCACCCCCCGATCATCGACCAGCAGCGCTTCGTCGAGATGCATCTTTTGTGCGGCAACCAGCCAGCCTTGTACGCCGGAGATGAACAGCGGCTTGGACGATTCGTCGGACAGCAAGCCGGCATTCGCACCATGGGTGAGGATGGTCACGGCCTGCACCCCTTGCACCGGATATCCGGTGCGTGGATCGATCAGGTGGCAATAACGCTTGCCGCCCAGCTCGAAGAAGCGCTGGTAGTCGCCCGACGTGCCGATGGCCTCTCCGTCGTGCAATTCCAGCGTGGCCAGCGGTCCCGGCTTGCGCGGATGCTGGATGCCAATGCGCCAGGCACGCGAACCGTGCTGCCCCAGCGCCAGCACGTTACCGCCGATATTGATGAGCGCGTTGCGGATGCCTTGCTGCTTCAATATGTCTGCGGCGCGATCCAGCGCATATCCCTTGGCGTACCCGCCCAGATCGAGTTTTACGGCACGATTACGGCTTCTGGTTGGAACTGGCGAATTGCTGGAATATGGCTCAAGAAACTCTAAATCACTCATCTGCGGATTCGCCTTTACCAGCGCGGCGATCTTTTTTCCATCCGGCAGCACCGCCTGGAAATCATCTGCCTGAAAACCCCAGGCCTGAATCAGCCCGCCGATGGCCGGATTGAACAAGCCATCGGACTGCGCGGAAACGCGTGCGGCGTCCTGCAGCATCGCCGCCAGTTCCGGCGACACCGCTTTCGATTTCCCTTGCGCGATCGCAACGTTCAGCTCGCTCAATTCGGATGGCCGCCATGCATGCAGCTTGTCGTGCAGCCGCTGGAATTCTTGCATCACCGAAGTGATGCCCGCCTTGGCACGCGCCTCGTCCTCGCCGTAGATGGTCACCTCGACCAGGGTGCCGAACACATAGCCTTGTTGCTCGTATGTCTGCGATCCGCTGTTGCAGGCGGCAAGCAGCGCAAGCAGCGGGAGCAGCAGACGAAAACTCACGCCTGCATTCCTTCCAGCTCCACCGACGCCGCCAGCATCGCCAGCCGCGCCACCACGCCGTAGGCGTAAAAACGGTTCGGCATATCGTCGGGTTCGCAATCCGGATTGGGCAGGATACAGCAGTCCTCGAAGGCCAGCGGCTCGAAGCGCATGCCCGGCGCGTTGAGGTTCTCATCCACGCCGCGCTCGGTGTGCACGCGATAGAAACCGCCGACCACATAGCGGTCGATCATGTAAACCACCGGTTCGGCCACCGCTTCATTCAGGTTCTCGAAGGTATAGACACCTTCCTGCACCAATACGTCGGAGACTTGCAGTCCTTCCTTCACTACGGCCATCTTGTTGCGCTGCTTGCGATTGAGGTCGCGCACTTCGCTGGCATCCTTCACCGTCATGATGCCCATGCCATAGGTCCCCGCATCCGCCTTGACGATGACGAAGGGATCCTGCTTCACGTCGTACTCGGCATACTTGGCGCGTATCTGCTGCAACACCGCATCAACTTGCGCCGCGAGGCAATCTTCGCCGACCTTCTCGTGAAAATTGACCTGGTTGCACACGGCAAAATAGGGATCGATCAGCCAGGGGTCGATCTTGATGAGATCGGCAAACTGTCTGGTCACCTGGCGGTAAGCCGCGAAATGCCGGGATTTGCGCCGCACATACCAGCCTGCTTCCAGCGGCGGCAGCACGGTCTGCTCAAGGTTCTTCAGGATGTCCGGCGCGCCGGTAGAAAGATCGTTGTTGAGCAGGACCACGCAGGGATCGAAGTCCTTTACGCCAAGGCGGTTGCCCGTGCGTACCAGCGGCTCGAGCGTAAGCGTGTTGCCATTCGCCAGTTCCAGCGTGGTGGGCTGGACAATCTCGGGCAACAGCGAGCCGATGCGCACATTGAACCCGGCTTGCCTCAGGATGCGCGCCAGTTGCGCCACGTTCTGCAGGTAGAACTGGTTACGCGTGTGGTTCTCCGGAATCAGCAACACCCCGCGCGCTTCCGGACAGATCTTCTCCACCGCGCTCTGCACGGCATGCACGCATAGCGGCAGGAAGTCCGGATTGAGGTTGTTGAAGCCCCCCGGAAACAGGTTGGTGTCCACCGGGGCCAGCTTGAAACCACTGTTGCGCAGGTCGACCGAACTATAGAACGGCGGCGTATGTTCCTGCCATTGCGTACGGAACCAGTGCTCGATGGTCGGCTGGGCGGTGAGGATGCGCTGCTCCAGCTCCAGCAGCGGGCCTTTGAGTGCGGTGGTGAGGCGCGGAACCATGTGATAGCCCGTGAAAAACGATGCAGGTATTCTAGCCGATTGGCGCGACCTCATGCGTGGCGGACGGAAGCACGGCCCGGATTTACCGGCGCAGCCGGTCGAGCAGCTCGTAGCCCTCGTTCCACTCGCCCAGACCGCTGTCCGCATTGATGTGGCCGCGATTCCCGATCTGCACGACGCGGCTGCCCCACGCCAGAGCCATACGCTGCGCGTGTTCCGGCGAACCGTAGGGATCGTCGGCGCTGATCACCACGGTGCTGGGAAATGGCAATGGCTGTGCAGGCGTAAGCGAATAACCCGTCACTCCTGCGGGCATGTTTGGTCCGTTCGGATCGGGTACGGCCACCAGCAAAGCCGCCGCGACCGGCGAATGCGGCCCGGACGCCCAATGCGCGATGGTCAGGCAGCCGAGGCTATGCGCCACCAGGATAGTCTGCGGCCCGGCCTGTTTCACGGCAGCTTCCAGCGTTGCCACCCATTCCTCGCAAACCGGCCTGTCCCAGTCGCGCTGTTGCACGCGCACGAAGCCGGGGTGCGCCCGCTCCCATCGCGATTGCCAGTGCAGCGGGCCGGAATTGCCGATACCGGGGAGGATGAGGACGGAGGCGGACATGGGTGATATCAAGCGTTGCCTGCGCGCGCCGTCAATCGGGCAAGCTGCTGCGCAACCGGTCGCGGTCGAACCACCATTTGTCGCCTACGATGGCGTCCACCTCGCGCGCCAGGCGCGGCAAAAACACCTGCGGATCGCGCAGTGCCAGCCTGTCCAGCCAGCGGTCGAGCGCCTCCTGGTCCTGCACGTTGCTGTGGCGCTTGGCCACCATCGCGATCAGCTGATCGACGAGAAAACACTGGGTTTCATGCTGGTCATCGTCGGCCCGCAGGTCGACCACATAGCGCGCCGCGATGGCCGCCAGCGGACCCGCTTCTGCCGCGTCGGGCGTCTCATCCACCAGATGGATCAGCATCGCCACCGTCACTTCCGGATCGACCGGAAAGGTCACGGCCAGCCATATCCCCATGCCCAGCGCCGCCATCGAATCCTCCTGCCCGGCCTGAAACAGCACATCGCACGCCTCCACCGCGTCCTGCCAGGATTCGAGTTGCATGGAGATCCGGAATGCCTCGCGCGCGATATCCCACGCTTCTTTCCCGCGCTCCAGCGCATTCAGCAGTTCGGCGATATCCATCTGCAGCCGTGCACGCCGCAACGAAGTTGTGTCTGCCAGTGTGCCCAGCTCCAGCAACTTTTCTGCAAGATGCCGTTTCAGATCGGCTTGCTCCGCCGCTGTCAGAGTGTCATCGGCGTGTTTGATCAGCGGGGTGATGCCGGTGGTATTTTCTTTCATGCAGTGGATGAAACGGTACTCAGGTAGCCGCAGTTTAAACCAGGGAAGTATTTCGAGCATGCCCCCTTGAATTGATTGTTGACCCGAAGGATCAGCTCCGGCATGGGGAACGGTGCTCAACCTTCTCCCCGCCCGTGGCTTTTCCGAGGAGGCCAGCCTCGCTCCCGTCAGTGGTAGAATGCGCGCCTTCGAAAATAAGGCAGTCTCATGTTATCCACAGCAAACATCACCATGCAGTTCGGCGCCAAGCCGCTGTTCGAGAACGTCTCCGTCAAGTTCGGCGACGGCAACCGCTACGGCCTGATCGGCGCCAACGGCTGCGGCAAATCCACCTTCATGAAGATCCTCGGCCGCGATCTGGAGCAATCCTCCGGCGAGGTGATGCTGGACAAGAACGAGCGCCTCGGCAAGCTGCGTCAGGACCAGTTCGCTTACGAAGACCGGCGCGTGCTGGATGTGGTAATGATGGGCCATGCCGAAATGTGGGACGCGATGTCCGAACGCGATGCGATCTACGCCAATCCCGACGCCTCCGAAGAAGACTACATGCGCGCCGCCGATCTGGAAGCGACCTTCGCCGAATACGACGGTTACACCGCCGAAGCGCGCGCCGGCGAGCTGTTGCTGGGCGTGGGCATCCCCATCGAACTGCACAACGGCCCGATGCGCGAAGTCGCGCCCGGCTTCAAGCTGCGCGTGCTGCTGGCGCAGGCGCTGTTCTCCAATCCCGACATCCTGCTGCTGGACGAGCCCACCAACAACCTGGACATCAACACCATCCGCTGGCTGGAAGACATCCTCAACGCGCGCAACTCGACGATGGTGATCATCTCGCACGACCGCCACTTCCTGAACAGCGTGTGCACGCACATGGCTGACCTGGATTACGGCAAGATCACTGTCTATCCGGGCAACTACGACGACTACATGCTGGCGTCCACGCAGGCGCGCGAGCAGCAGGCCGCGGACAATGCCAAGGCGAAAGAAAAAGTCGCCGAGTTGCGCGCGTTCGTGGCGCGCTTCTCCGCCAACGCGTCCAAGGCCAAACAGGCCACCTCGCGCGCGCGCCAGATCGACAAGATCAAGATCGAGGATTTCAAGCCGTCCAGCCGCCAGTATCCCTTTATCCGTTTCGAATACGACGAGCGCGACAAGCTGCACCGCGTCGCGGTGGAAGTGGAGAAGGTGGCCAAGGGCTTCGACCGCATGCTGTTCTCGAACGTGAATTTCCGCATCGATGCGGGCGAGAAGGTCGCCATCATCGGCCCCAACGGCATCGGCAAGACCACGCTGCTGCGCATCCTGGCGGGCGACCTGGAGGCGGATACCGGCAGCGTCAAGTGGGCGGAGAAGGCCCGGCTCGGCTACTACGCGCAGGACCACGCGCACGAATTTGCCGAGGACAAGACGCTCACCGACTGGATGACCGATTGCCGCGGCCCTTCCGACGACGACCAGGTGGTGCGCGGCACGCTCGGCCGCCTGCTGTTCTCCGGCGACGAAGTGAAGAAGAACGTGAAGGTGCTGTCCGGCGGCGAAAAAGGCCGCATGATGTTCGGCAAGCTGATGCTGGCCAGACCCAACGTGCTGCTGATGGACGAGCCGACCAACCACATGGACATGGAATCCATCGAGTCGCTCAACACTGCGCTGCTCGAATACAAGGGCACGCTGGTGTTCGTCAGCCACGACCGCGAATTCGTGTCGTCGCTGGCCACGCGCATCATCGAGATCTCGGCCAAGGGCGTGAACGATTACCACGGCACGTACGAAGAATTCCTGCGCGACCAGATGGCCGAATAGTCCGCCATGCGATCCAGGGGAGCGATCGGCGTCTTCGATTCGGGGGTGGGCGGGCTGTCCGTGCTGCAACACATCCGCCAGGCCCTGCCACGCGAGCGCCTGATCTACGTTGCCGATTCCGGTCACGTTCCCTACGGCGACAAATCGCCGGCATTCATCGAAGCGCGTTCACTGGCGATCGCGCAATTCCTGGTCGAACAAGGCGCCGGTGCCATCGTCATCGCCTGCAACACCGCCACTGCGGCTGCCGTGACCGCTCTGCGCAGCCGTTTTCCGCTTCCCGTCATCGGCATGGAGCCGGCCGTCAAGCCCGCCGTCGCCGCCACCCGGAGTGGCGTGGTCGGGGTGCTGGCGACGGTGGGCACGCTGGAAAGTGCGCGTTTTGCGGCACTGCTGGAACGTTATGGCGAAGAGGTCGAGATCGTCACCCAGGGCTGTCCCGGCCTGGTCGAGCAGGTCGAGCAGGGCGACATGGACAGCACCCGCACACGCGCGCTGATCGAGCGCTATACGGCGCCACTGCTGGCGCGCGGGGCCGACACCCTGATCCTGGGCTGCACGCATTATCCATTTCTCGCCGCATCGATCCGCCGAGCGGTCGGTGAAGGCGTAGCGCTGGTGGACACCGGTGCCGCCGTCGCGCGCCATCTGCAACATCGCGTCGATGCAGAGCTGCCGCCCGGTTCGGGAAGCGAGGCTTCCGAGCAATTCTTCACCAGCGGAGACCCCGCAGAGGCGGCACGCATCATGTCGATCCTGTGGGGGAGTGAAGTTGCGGTATTGCGGCTGCCGCAGCAATACCTGTAGTTTCGGCGGCGTACAGTCTGCCGTGCGGCCGGGACGGCGCATATCGCCGCCCCGGATCCGGATCACAGCGTCTGGTGGCTGCCGTCGCAAGTCATGCCGTTGCCGCTGTGCTTGCAGCCGCAGAAATAGACGGTCTCCGATTTATCCGCTTTGTATTCTCTGGGGGAGAATCCGGACCCCTGATGGCTGCCATCGCAAAACGGTTGCCCCGCGCTCTTGCCGCAGGTGCAATACCAATAGCTCTTGCCTGCTTCGACTGCAACGGCATAAGGTGACTTCTGGGCGATATGGGGTTTCTTTTCGGTCATGGTTGTTCCTCGGTTCCCAGCCCCGCCCGATCTGCGCCGGAGCTGCCATTCAAATGCAGCTGAACGGCGCTGCCCCCCGCTTCCGTTTTCCCGGGAAAGCCAGGAGAAAGCACCCGCATGTTAGGCGGCAGCAGATGAAAGATAAAGGCGCGCCGACGGGATGAGCAGTTCCACAAATGGAACGAAAACCTGTGCCCATTTTCGGCGCCCGGCGCTTCCGGCCAAGTCCCCCTTGCGCCTCAGAAGCGATAGCCCACCAGGAAATTTACGCTTTCCATGCCCCTGCGTTGCACGAGCGGGCTTTGCAATGCGGGGCCGGTGAGCCATTTGTACGACACCCCGCCATTGCTGAACCATTCCCTGCTGTAGTTGTGCAGCCAGTTCGCGGTCAGCGCGTAGTCCTTGATTCCGGCACCGGCATTGTAGGTAGTCAGCACATAACCCGAGGCAGCCGCCTGTTCCGGCGTCACCCCGAAATATGTCTGGTTGAATCTGCCATCGCCCCAGTTGAGGTTGGTGCCGAGGCGCAGGCGATCGGCCGTCGAGAGCGGAAAGTTGATGCCTGCCCCCAGTTCCGCATGCACGCCGTGACTGCCCGTGGATATGCCGCTGGAGACATACCAGGGAGCGAAGCGGCGATTGAAGAACAATCCCGCCTCCGGTATGAAGCGGATATCGCCGGTGCCATTCAGGCGCGGGTCGTCGCTTTGCCAGCGGCCATAGCCCGGCGCCAGACGCACACCGTATTGAGTGTCGCGCTCATCGGAAAAATTGTAGCCCATGCCGCGCAACAGGCTGATGAATGCCTTGCCGTCTTTATAGCTGGCCTCCAGCAGCGGCATGAAGCGCATGCGGTCGTTCGCGGCGCCTTCATAACGCGGTGCGTAGCTTGCCCCGCCGCCGAGGGAGAATTTCCATGCGCTTTCGGTTGGCACATTCTCGGCTGCGGGGGTGCGCGGAACATTGTTGAGCGGCAGATCCGGTATCGGCTCGACATCGAGGTTCGCAGCCAGCGCGGACAGGGGAGCGGCAGTCATCAAGAACAGGGCAAGCAGTCGCTTTGTCATCAGGAGCCGGATTTCATGGATTTTGCGGGCCGCGATGTTATCAAATTGTTCGCAGCTCCGGCTGGTTCTCCGTTGGCGGGGAGTCTCCGGCCGTGCCGGCTACCACACCGCAATTTTTAGCTGAAGCGCGCCGGTCGATGTTCTTTTGTGCTACATATCGCAGGATGAAAACCGCATTCCTCATCCTGGCGTTAACGCTTGCACCTTTTGCCGCGGGCGCCGAACCGCAGCCTGTCGAAATCCATACCCGGCTGGCCTCGACTATCGCCGCCGACAAGAAAGTGGCGCTGACGCTGGATGCGTGTTCCGGCAAGTACGATGACGATCTCATCGACTTCCTGATCCGGAACCGTATCCCGGCAACGATCTTCGCCACCAAGAAATGGCTGGACAGGAACCCGCACGGGCTTTCCGTAATCAAGGCGCATCTCGACCTGTTCGATGTCGAGAACCACGGCGAGAAGCACATCCCCGCGATCATCGGCACAGACCGGAATGTCTATGGCATTCCCGGCGAGCCCGATGTCATCCACCTGCGTCGCGAAGTGGTGGAAGGTGCGCGTGCCGTGGAGAAAGCCACCGGCATCGCACCGCACTGGTACCGGGATGCCACCGGCGAGTACGACCCCCAAGCCATTCAGGAGATCGACAAACTGGGCTACAAGATTGCAGGCTTCTCGGTGAATGCCGACCAAGGTGCCACAGCGAAGAAAGCTGCCATCGAGAAAAGGCTGGAAAAGGTGATGCCCGGCGATGTCATCATCGCACACATGAACAAACCGGCTTCCGATTCGGCCGAGGGATTGGCTGTTGGACTGGCGTACCTGCTGAAGGCCGGTTTCGTCTTCGTTCGGCTGGATCAGGTCGACTTGCAGGTGATACCCGCGAAGGCCGCAAAAAAATCACCCTAACGATCGCGTGGCGACTTGCTGCCGCGCGCCGATTTCCCTGATGGAACCTGGGTGATTGTGATTCCATGCTGCGCACGTTGTCATACTTCGATCGCGCGCAGCGTCGACGCTGCGTTCACGCGCTTCGAAACGCAGCAGGATCGTCTTGCCGCAATTTCCTTTCCGGATAATTTATCACTGCTGACAACGTGGATTTGCCTCCGAAACCGTCAAGAAAACGTGATGGCCGATTGCCCTGAAACCCCTATAAACATTGGGGAAAGACGCGGTCCTGACATTCCAAAAAAAAACGACTCAAGGTAAGATTATTTTCGATGCAAGCTCTCGCTTTCATCGCAGCAAAAAACATTAAATTACCTCAGGGGAGTTGAATCATGGGAAGTGGATTGATCTTGATGTTCGTATTTTCGCCGTTCATCCTGTTGTCGTTGTCGGTACTGGCAGTAGGCAACGGCAAGTAATTCCACTGTACATGGAAGTTCTTCCATGACAGTAAAGACCGGCGGCATTTCCCTGCCGCTGGTCATCCTCCGCAAGATTTCACCGATATCTCTCCATCACGCACCACCCCGTGCCATCGGGAACGTCCGCTGTTCTGCCGCCATGAGCAGCGCATCGGTTCAGGGGCGGGCCTGGCCCATCGTCTTCAGCAGTTGCGACAGGTCATCCGGCGTTTGCACTGCCGCCTGCGGACCTTCGATTTTCTCCCTCATCCAGTCCACCGCAGCCCCCGCACCCCACGACAGCAGCGAGGCGAGCACGAATACCAGCAAGCCGCGCGTCATGCCACTGGGTATTCCATGCTCCTCCAGATAACGGCGGATATACCAGGCGGCAATGAAGAACACCGCAGTGGAAATCAGCAGGTTCCAGATGGAAGGCAAGGCCAACATGTTCGATATCTCTCCCGTTGCGAATCTTGCAAGTAATGTTGCGGCTCCGGGCGTGCGGTACAAGCGCCCGCCGTTAACCCGAACGGCGGGCGCCAACCTTCATACATATTTCAGCCCGGCATGGGTTATCCGCTAGAATCGCCCCACCCTGTTTGAGGAATATCCGCATGACCGTCCACCGCCACTATACCCTGACCATTTCGTGCCCGGACCGCGCCGGCATCATCGCAGCGGTGAGCGGTTTCATCGCGCAACACGGCGGCTTCATCGTCGAGGCGAGTTATCACACCGAACTGGAGGCACAACGTTTCTTCATGCGCCAGGAGATCCGCGCCGATTCGCTGCCGTTCGAAGCAGACGAGCTGCGGCGCCGTTTTGCACCGCTGGCGCAGGAATTCAACATGAGCTGGCAGCTCGCCGATTCCGCCGTGAAGAAACGTCTCGTGGTGCTGGTAAGCAAACAGGATCATTGCCTGAATGACCTGCTGCACCGCTGGCGCAGCGGCGAGCTGCTGGTCGACATCCCCTGCGTGATCTCCAACCACCAGGACCTGCGCAGCTTCGTCGAATGGCACGGCATCCCCTTCATCCATGTCGACATGACGGACAAGGGGGCTGCATTCGACCGGATCGCCGCGCTGTTCGAGCAGCACCGCGGCGATACCATGGTACTGGCGCGCTTCATGCAGATCCTGCCGCCCATGCTGTGCCAGCGCTTCCCGGGCCGCATCGTCAACATCCACCACAGCTTCCTGCCTTCCTTCGTCGGCGCCAGGCCCTACCACCAGGCTTATCTGCGCGGCGTCAAGCTCATCGGCGCGACCTGCCATTACGTCACCGACGAACTCGATGCGGGGCCGATCATCGAACAGGACACGGTGCGGATCGACCACGGCGACACGGTAGACGACCTGGTGCGTTACGGCCGCGACATCGAGAAGACTGTGCTGGCGCGCGGCTTGCGTTACCATGTGGAAGACCGCGTGCTGATCTGCGGCAACAAGACCATCGTATTCCGTTGATACGGAGTGATTCCCAACCGCCACTTGATACAGGAGACACCACATGAAACGTACTTTATGTTTCGCGTTTGCAGCGCTGCTCGCGGGCAATGCAATGGCATTCGAACTCACCAGCCCCGATCCGGATGTGAAGACCGGCCATCCGATGACCAAGGCGCAGGAATACAAGGGATTCGGATGCTCGGGCGAAAACCTTTCTCCGGCCCTGGAATGGAAGAATGCGCCTGCCGGTACGCGCAGCTACGCCGTCACCGTCTATGACCCGGACGCACCCACCGGCAGCGGCTGGTGGCACTGGGTGGTGTATGACATTCCCGCCACCGCAACCGGACTGCCTGCGGGAGCGGCACTCAAGACCCCGCTGCCTGCCGGAGCAAAGCAGGGACGCAACGATTATGGCGACCGCAACTTCGGCGGCGCCTGCCCCCCGGCCGGCGACAGACCGCACCATTACATCTTCACCGTCTACGCGCTCAAGGTGGACAAGCTCGACGTACCCGAAGACGGCAGCGCCGCGCTGATCGGCTTCAACATCCAGCACAACAAGCTCGGCCTGGCCAAGCTGACGACGACCTACTCGCGCTAACTCCGGCTTTGCCGTCCCCGCAAGGGCATCTTCGGATGCCCTTTTTCTTTTGGGGAAATGAATCCCGCGATGCATGGCATGCGATGTGCCGCTTTCCCCCTCCCGCCCTTCGTCGAATTTGGTGCGCGCCCGCTGCGGCGTGCACTGCTTTAGGGCAACGCCTGATACCGCCGGCCCTCCGGAGCCCGCCAATGCCCGGCTTGAACGTGGCCCGAAGCTTGCTCATAGAGGAATGTCGAATCACTCAAGGAAACATACCATGTTGAAAAGCGCGCAAATGAGACTTTCCTCCCATGAGAAGAAATGGCTGCCATGGCTGGGCAAGACCGGGAAGTTCGCCATGCGCTGGGCGACCTTCATCAATCGCCGCCGCTATCCCATCCTGGAGCAGACGTTCGAAAGCATCGCAACCACGCGCGTGCAGACGCTGATCGGCTGGGCCAACCACCAGTGGGAGCTGCTGGAGGGCATGGTGGACGAGGTGCGCCGCGAACTGCCGCAGCCCCCTGCCGAACTGATGCGGCATATGCTTGCGCGGGCGCCCGACTTCTCCGAAATCTTCATCGCGGATGCGCAGGGGCGGGTGATCGCCTCCAGCCACGCTGCGCGCATCGGCACTGCCGAGCGGCTGCCCCATGTATTGCAGGCGGACAAGCCTGCGCGCTTCCTGCATGGCCCCTATGTCGACCGGACCACCCAGCTCATCGGGCCTTCCAGCTCGAAGTTCCATGATGCCGTGACACTGATGTTCTATCTGCCGCTCAGGCTGGATGACGACGGCTCCACCGGCTTTCTGTGCGGCCGCGTGCCGAACGATGTATTGGGAGACCTGATCCAGCGCGAGGCGGGCCACATCTTCGTCGATTCCGGAGACAACTACCTGTTCATGGTGAAGCCGGTGTTCGATCCGTCCGTTCAACCCGGAACCGCGCTTTCGCGCTCGCGCTTCGAAGACAACACGTTCAGCCTGGGCGACAACCTCAAGCAGGGCGTGAATACCGAGTTTGGCGTGGTCAGGATCAAGAACCATACCGAGCTCGAGCTGGTCTTCAACGACCCTGCCACGCGGCAGTTGCACCCCGGCGTGCGCGAGACCATCGCGCACGGCGAGAACATGTTCGTTACCTATCCCGGGTATCCGGATTACCGCCACATCCCGGTCATCGGCAAGGGCGTCACCTTCCAGATGCCGGGCTCTCTCGATACCTGGGGCATGATGTGCGAGGCCGACCTGGAGGAAGCCAACCGTTTCCGTTCGGTCAATTTCCTGATGATGCGCACCAACCTGACCCTGGTGCTCGCCACCTGGGCGATCACCTTCGGCGCCGGCCAGCTGCTGCAACAGGGCTTGCTGTGGACCGCCATGCTCAACCTGACCCTGCTGGGCATCGGCACCCTGGTGTTCTACCGCATCGGCCTCCAGCCGATGACCGAACGGCTGCGCCTGATGGCACGCATGATCCGCGTGCTGGCCGAGGGCGGCGGCAACCTGGCGCAACGGCTGGAGCGCACCCAGGCCACGGTGGATGAGCCGGCGATCATGTCGCAGTGGATCAACAGTTTCATCGATACGCTGGATGGCACGGTCAGCCGCGTCATCCACGCCACCGGAGAGATGGACGAGACCCATCAGAGCATGATGAGCCGCAACCAGGAGGCGACGGTGGCGACGCATCAGGTGCTGGCGGCGATTCAGGATATCCTGATGTCGCTGCAAAGGCAGATGGCCGACATCGATTCGGCAACCCAGACGACGGCGGACATCCGCGCGGCCATGCAGCTGGCGCTGGACAACGCGCAGCAGCAATTCCAGCTGGTGCGGCAGCGCACCCAGGTCATACGCAGCTCGATAGAACAGTCCTCCCTGACCATCAAACGTCTCAGCAACAGTACCGAGGAGATCGGCAAGATCGTCATGGTGATCAATGCCATCGCGGACCAGACCAATCTGCTGGCCCTGAATGCCGCCATCGAGGCAGCGCGCGCCGGAGAAGCCGGGCGCGGTTTCTCGGTGGTCGCCGACGAGGTGCGCAAGCTGGCGGAGCGTACGACCGCTGCCACGCACGAAATCAAGCAGATGATCGGCACCGTGCAGGGGCAGGCACGCGATGCGGTGCAAATCATGGAGAGCGGCTCCACCGGCATGGAGGAGGGCCTGCGCCTGGCGGAAGCTGCCGCCTCGGACAATACCGGCATGAAGGAGATCCTCGAGCGCATGTTCAGCCTGATCCAGGGCATTGCCGACAGCGCACACCGCTACGGCAAGGATGTGCAGGGCGTCGCCGAGGTGACGGAATCGATGCGCGATGCGCTCGACGAGTTGAACTTCAGCGTGGCCCGGGCGCGCCAGACCTCGCTGAGGCTGCAGCACCTTTCCGGCCAGTTCCAGGTTACGCAGATGCAGGGCAGGAATGCCGCCCAGGCATTCTGATGCGAACCGCCGCATTGCTACCGGAACCCTTGAAATTGCGGAAAGCGCCTGCCAACATGTACATCAACGCCAGTCTTCAAGCCAAGCTCGAGAACAGCGAGCGCATGCTCAAGGCATTGCTCAACAATCTCGACGGCATGGTGTATTGCTGCCTGTGGGACGACAGGTGGACGATGGTGTTCGTCAGCGATGGCTGCAAACAGCTGACCGGTTACGATGCGCACTCGCTGGTGTCGGACCCGTCCATCTCATACGAGGCGATCACCAGTCCCGAAGACCGGGGCAGGGTGCGCCAGACCATCGAGGAGGCCATCTCCCGGCGGCAGCGCTTCTCCGTCGAGTATCGCATCATCCACGCCGACGGCGGGACAAGATGGGTATCCGAACGCGGCTGCCCCTTGTACAACGAACGCGGCGAGGTGGAGGCGATCGAGGGTTTCATGCAGGACATCACCCAGCGCAGGCTGAGCGAGGCCGCGGCGCGCGAGGCCGAGGAGCGTTATCGCTCGATATTCGAGAACGCCCTCGAAGGGATATACCAGACCTCCCCGGACGGACGCTATCTCAACTTCAACCCGGCGCTGGCCAGGATTTACGGATATGAATCCGCCGTCGAGCTGATCCTCGGCATCTGCGACATCCAGAAACAGCTGTACGTCGACCCGTTCAAGCGCGAGGAATTCATTGCCCTGATGAGCGCGCACGGGCAGGTCAGCAATTTCGAGGCGCAGGTGTACCGCAAGAATGGCGAGATCATCTGGATCTCCGAAAACGCGCACGAGGTCAGGGACCGCAACGGCGAACTGCTGTTCTATGAAGGCACGGTCGAGGACATTACCGAGCGCAAGAACTACGAACAGCAGATCGAGTACCAGGCCACCCACGATGCGCTGACCGGGCTGCCCAACCGGACCCTGCTGGCCGACCGCCTGCAGCAATACATCGGCATGGCCGACCGGTACGCCAGCAAGGTCGCGGTGGCTTTCGTCGACCTGGACCAGTTCAAGCTGATCAACGACAGCATGGGCCACCATGCCGGCGACGAACTGCTGAAAATCATGGCCGCGCGCCTGAGCGGCTGCGTGCGCGAATCCGACACCGTCGTGCGCCTGGGCGGCGACGAGTTCGTGCTGCTGCTGACCGGCCTGCACAAGATCGAGGACATTTCGGAAAGCATGCAGCGCGTCCTGTCGTCGGTGGCGGGTCCCTGCGCGATCGAGGGCCGCGATTTCATCGTCTCCTGCAGCATCGGCATCAGCATCTATCCCGACGATGCGCGCGACACGACCACGCTGCTCAAATACGCCGATTCGGCCATGTACAAATCGAAACAGTCGGGCCGCAACAATTTCCAGTTCTACACCGACGAACTGAATCGGCGGCTGATGGAACGCCTGGACATGGAATATCGTTTGCGCCAGGCGCTGGAACACGACGAATTCCTGCTGCATTTCCAGCCCAAGCTGGCTTTTTCCAGCGGCCGCATCTGCGGTGCGGAAGCGCTGATCCGCTGGCAGCCGGCCGGCGGCGGCATGGTTTCTCCGGCTGACTTCATCCCGGTCGCTGAAGAAACCGGCCTGATCGTGGACATCGGACAGTGGGTGCTGCATTCGGCCTGCCGTCAGGCGGTGCGCCTGAACGTCCTGGCCGGCAGGGAATTCCCCATTGCGGTCAATGTATCCCCGCGCCAGTTCCGCCAGTCCGATCTGGTCAGCCAGGTCCGTTCCGCATTGCAGCGCAGCGGCCTGAACCCGGCCTGCCTGGAACTGGAGATCACCGAAAGCAGCCTGGTGCATGACACCGGCAGCTTCATCAAGACGCTGCAGGAATTGAAAGCGCTGGGAGTCAAGCTGGCCATCGACGATTTCGGCACCGGCTATTCCAGCATGTCCTATCTGAAAGACTTTCCGGTCGATCGCCTCAAGATCGACCAGGCGTTCGTCAGCCGTCTCGAAACGGAACCCAGCAATATCGCCATCCTGAAGGCGATCATCGCGCTCGGGCACAGCCTGAACATGAAGGTGATCGCGGAGGGCGTGGAAACGGCCTATCAACAGGCCTTCCTCCATGGCATCGGCTGCGATGAGTTGCAGGGTTACTTTTTCAGCAAGCCCCTGCCTGTGGAAGCGTTTGAAAAACTGCTCGGCGACTAGCTCGCCGCCAAGTCAGCGCAAGGTCTTCAGGTACTTCGGTTCGCTCGCCGCAAGCAGCGGCGGAACCGGAATTTCGGGACGCGGCAACAGCGGATGCACTTCCTCGATCCTGTCGCACAGTTTATGCAGTTCGTCGCTTCCAACCGAACGTGCCAGCCTGATCATCTCTTTTGCATAAGCCGCATCGATACATATCCATTCGACATCGATGATGCGGTTCACTTCGCGGCGCAACAATACGTGCATGCGGCCCGCCAGCGAAAACAGTATTTCCATCTCTCCCGACATTTCATGACCTCCCAGATGCTAGTCTTACCAATGAAAAGGGCATCCGAAGATGCCCTTTTACGTTACTGCCAGGATTGCTTAGAGGTTGTAAGCATTCTCGCCATGATCGGCCAGATCCAGACCTTCTTCCTGTGCATCGTCGCTTGCGCGGATGCCGATGGTGTGCTTCAGGACCAGCAGGATCACGAAGGCAACGAACGCAGACCACGCCAGGGTGATGCCGACATCCCACAGCTGCGCAACGATCTGTGCCGTAGCATCGAAATCAGCCACCTTGTTGGCAACATAGTCGTATACGCCGGTACCGCCCAGAGCCGGGTTGACGAATATGCCGGTGCCGATGGAGCCGATGATGCCGCCGACGCAGTGCACGCCGAACGCATCCAGCGCATCGTCATACTTCAGCTTGGCCTTGATCACGGTCACTGCGAAGAAGCAGATCACCGCTGCGGCAGCGCACACCGCCATCGCGCCACCCACGCCGACGAAACCGGCTGCAGGCGTGATCGCAACCAGACCCGCCACGATGCCGGAACAGACGCCCAGCAGGCTGGGTTTACCCTTGACGATCCATTCGACTGCCGTCCAGACCACGCCGGCCACTGCGGTGCCGAACAGGGTGTTGAAGAAGGCCAGGCCGGCTGCACCCGTTGCTTCCAGGGCAGAACCTGCATTGAAGCCGAACCAGCCCATCCACAGCAGACCGGTACCAACCGCGGTCATCATCAGGCTGTGCGGAGGCATCGCCACCTTGCCGTAACCCTTGCGCGGTCCGAGCATCAGGGCTGCAACCAGCGCCGCGATACCGGCATTGATGTGCACCACGGTACCGCCGGCGAAGTCCAGCGCGCCCTTCTGGAAGATGAACCCGGCATGGCTGTTGGCAACATCGCCGGCCTGGGCATTGGTATATGCATCAGGACCATCCCAGTACCACACCATGTGCGAGATCGGCAGGTAGGCGAAGGTGAACCACAGCACGCTGAAGATGATCATCGACGAGAACTTGAAACGTTCTGCAAAGCCGCCGGTGATCAGCGCGACGGTGATTGCCGCAAAGGTCAGCTGGAACATGGCATAGACGAAGTCAGGCAGGTACTGCCCCTTGCTGAAGGTCGCCGCAACCGCCGTGGTCGGATCGTCGCCGGACATGAACATCTTGTCGAGCGAGCCGATGAACGGCGACAGGGCGCTGCCTTCATGACCGGCTGTGAACGCGGCGCTGTAGCCATAGGCCACCCAGAGTACCGCGATCACGCAGAAGATCGCGAAGCTCTGCATCACGGTCGACAGCGCGTTCTTCCTGCGTACCATGCCGGAATAGAACAGCGCCAGGCCGGGAACGGTCATCAGCAGCACGAACGCCGTGGAGGTCATCATCCAGGCAACGTCGCCTTTGTTGCAATCGAAACCCTTGTCGCCGCATTTCGGTGCGGCGGCAGGAGCGTCAGCAGCAGGCGCAGCGGCCGGAGCTGCGGCAGCGGTGGTTGCCGGCGCTGCGGAGGCAGCGTCATCTGCATAAGCAGCGCCTGTCAGGCCGCACAGCATGGCCAGCAGGGCGAATAGCGCAAATAGTTTTTTCATCTCATCGCTCCTTATAGCGCTTCCGGACCGGTCTCGCCGGTACGGATGCGGATTACTTGCTCGAGGTCCTGCACGAAGATCTTGCCGTCGCCGATCTTGCCGGTCTGGGCGGATTTCTCGATGGCTTCGATCACCTGGTCCAGCTGGTCGGCCTTGATGGCCGCCTCCAGCTTGATCTTGGGCAAGAAGTCCACTACATATTCCGCACCACGGTACAGTTCGGTGTGCCCCTTTTGCCGTCCGAAGCCCTTGACTTCGGTGACGGTGATGCCTTGCACGCCGATGGCGGACAACGCTTCACGCACTTCGTCGAGCTTGAACGGCTTGATGATTGCAGTGACGATTTTCATATTCACTTCTCCTTGAATTGGGCGGGGCGTCGAGCCCCGCTTGCCTAGATGCTGATCAGAACGTGCGGCTCAGGGCTACGACGACTGCGGTCTTGCCCAGATTGATACCTTGGCTGGTGTACGACGCAGCCTTTGCGTCGGTGCTGCTCACGGTCAGGCTGGCGCTGTAACCCGTGCCCAGATCCTTGGCCACAGACACCCTGTAGTCGGAGTAGGAGTACTGGCTGTTGCTGACGCCGGCATTGTTTCCGGCAACAGTTTGTTTGCCGTAGTGCGCGCCGAGGGTATAGCCGGTGTCGGGAATCGGATAGCTGGCACTCAGGTCGGCATAAGTGGAGCCGGCGGAAGCAGTGAAGCCGAACAGATCGCCCAGGCTATAGGACACTTTTGCCGTGACGATCGAGTAGGTCGCTGCGGCGTAGACTTCATTGGTATCTGCCTTGACGTTGGCGCCGAAATTGCCGGAATAGTTATAACGCAGGTAACCGACATCGTAAGAAACCGCGCTGACCGTTCCCCGGTAGCCACCGTAGGTATCCAGTTCCAGCCCGGATCTGCTTGCCACACCCGCATCGCTCAGCCAGCTGATGCTGGAACCCCATGTGCCCACATACAAGCCATTGGCGTTCGCGTAATCGAAGCCGCCCTGGATGGCCGGGTTGGCGCCCGATTGCGAGATACCGCGATACAGGTAGTTGTTAGTCAGGCTGACATTGGAAGAAAAGGGCGAGGCGGGCGCAGCGTCGTCAGCCAGGGCAGGCAGCGCGAAAGAAGAGGCCAGGGCAGCGAGCAGCAGTTTATTCTTAAGCATGGTGTTTCCTTTCGTTGAGTGATTAAGTGGGATGACAGTATCCACGCAATCGTTACAGCAGAAACTGTGCCAGCCGCGCAAACCCGCGCCGATACTCGGTTTGCGGCTGAGCCGCAATTTTTCAGACGAACGCGGCGCACCAAGTGCATGCACGAAAACAGTGCGATGCACCCGGGCGGTGCGCTGACTATTTGCTACACTAGCACCCTATCCATTACAGGGTTAATCGCCATGCTGAACACCAAATTCTTTGAAGAGATGTCGTCGAAACTGAACGAGGCCGTTGCCAGCGGCCCCGCCAAGGATTTCGAGAAGAATGCCAAGGCACTGCTGGCGCAAGGGTTCTCGAAACTCGATCTGGTCACGCGCGAAGAATACGACGTACTGGCGCAACGCCTGGACAAGCTCGAAGCACGCATCGCCACACTGGAAACAGACAAATAACCCGTCATGGGCCTGGCTGTTCTGTACAGTCGCGGTCTGGCCGGCATGGATGCGGCGCTGGTCACCGTCGAGGTGCACCTGGCCAACGGCCTGCCCAACTTCACCATCGTCGGTCTGCCGGAAGCCGAAGTGAAGGAGAGCAAGGACCGGGTTCGCGCAGCTTTGCAGAATTGCCAGTTCGAGTTTCCTGCCCGCCGCATCACCGTCAATCTCGCCCCGGCTGACCTGCCTAAGGAAAGCGGCCGCTTCGATCTTCCCATCGCGCTCGGCATCCTCGCCGCATCGGGACAGATCCCCGCCGACCGGCTGGCCGAATATGAATATGCGGGAGAACTGGCGCTGACCGGCGAACTGCGCGCGATACGCGGCGCGCTGGCGATGACCTATCGCGCCGCCGACTCCGGCCGCGCGTTCATCCTGCCCGCCGTGAACGCCCCGGAGGCCGCGCTGGTTGAAGATGCCGTGGTTTATCCGGCGCAATCGCTGCTGCAAGTGGCAGCCCATCTTGCCGGGCGGGAATTGCTGTCGCGCCACATACCGGTTCCCTCGGCCGATGCGCCGCATTATCCCGACTTGCGCGAAGTGAAGGGCCAGGCGCAATCCAAGCGTGCACTGGAGATCGCCGCCGCCGGCGGGCACAGCGTGCTGATGAGCGGGCCGCCGGGCACCGGCAAGAGCATGCTGGCTGCGCGCTTTCCCGGCATCCTGCCGCAGATGACGCAGCAGGAAGCGCTGGAATCCGCCGCCATGCAATCGCTAGGCGGCATGTTCGAGGTAAGCAAATGGAAAAGGCGCCCCTATCGCGCACCGCATCACACCGCGTCCGCCGTCGCGCTGGTGGGCGGCGGCAGCAATCCGCGCCCGGGCGAGATCTCGGTCGCCATGCACGGCGTGCTGTTTCTGGATGAGCTGCCGGAATTCGACCGGGGAGTGCTGGAAGTGTTGCGCGAACCGCTGGAAAGCGGACGCATCACCATTTCGCGAGCGGCACGGCGCGCCGATTTCAAGGCGCAGTTCCAGCTGGTCGCGGCGATGAACCCGTGCCCGTGCGGTTATCTCGGCCACTACAACGGCAAGTGCCGCTGCACGCCGGATCAGGTAGCGCGCTACCGCGGCAAGATCTCCGGCCCCCTGCTGGACCGTATAGACATCCAGATCGAAGTGCCCGCCGTAGCGCAGGAGGATCTGCTCAAGCAGGCCGATGGAGAAAGCAGCACGACGATACAAGCCCGCGCGGAAGCTGCGCGCCAGCGGCAGCTTGCACGGCAAGGAAAACCCAATGCGCAGCTTTCCGTCGCCGAGATCGACAGGTGGTGCGCGCCGGGCGCGGACGGCGAAGCCTTGCTGCGTCAGGCCATCGCCCGCCTGAATCTGTCGGCACGCGCCTATCACCGGGTACTCAAGGTGGCGCGCACCATCGCCGACCTGGCAGGAAGCGAACGAATCCAGACCCCGCATATCGCCGAAGCGGTGCAATACCGGCGCATGAACTTCTAGCGCCGCTCAGCCGAACAGGCGCGTGAACAGACCTTTCTTCTTTTCCACAAAATCCTTCTGCTTGTGCAGGTAGGCTTTCACCGCATCGACATAATCCGCATCGTCGCGCTTGATATGGTTGAACAACCAGGTGACCAGCAAGCTGTTGAGTCCCCTGGAGATGTCCTCGCCCCTGTCGAACCTGGCCTGGAAGTCCGACACACGCTGTGCAAACAGGTCGTGCACCTTCTTGTGCGACTTGGCAAAGGGATATCCTGCCTCTTCCTGCAGGCTTTCCTCGAAACCGAAATGGGAGATGGTGTAATCCACCAGGTCGCCGATCAGGTAGCCGATCTCTGCCCGGGAATGCCCGCTGGAACGCGCATCGTCGAGCTGATTGATGTACTCCACGATGCGCCGGTGCTGCTGATCGATGACTTCGATACCGACATTGAGCTGTTCCGTCCAGATGAATTTGGCCATTGATCCTCCTGACATTGTTGCGTGGGATGCATCTCAATCCATTATTGCCGGGACCTGCACAATAACCATGTCAATGGTATTGTTTAATCCGGGCCGCATCAAGCCGTGTTCGGCTGCATGCTAAAATCCGCGACCTTTTATCGACTTACGCACCATGAGCCACGTCCCGCACCCTATCGAAGCCCTCCTGCAGCAACGTATCCTGATCCTGGACGGGGCGATGGGCACGATGATCCAGCGCTACAAGCTGACTGAGGCGCACTATCGCGGCACCAAGCTGTTCGGCGACTATGCGGGCGAGCGCAGGGTCTTCGCCGACCATCCGGTGGACCTGAAGGGCTGCAACGACCTGCTGCTGCTGACCCAGCCGCACATCATCGGCGGCATCCATCGCGAGTACCTGGAAGCGGACGCCGACATCCTCGAGACCTGCACCTTCAATTCCACCTCGGTGTCGATGGAGGACTACGACCTCGAACACCTTGTGTATGAACTGAACGTCGCCGGTGCAAAGCTGGCGCGCGGACTGTGCGACGAGTTTTCCACCGCGGACAAACCGCGCTTCGTCGCCGGCGTGCTGGGGCCAACCGGGAAAACCGCCTCCATCTCGCCGGACGTGAACGATCCCGGTGCGCGCAATATCACCTTCGACCAGCTGGTGGAAAGCTACGCCGAGGCCGTGCGCGGACTGCTCGACGGCGGCGCGGACATCCTGATGGTCGAGACCATCTTCGACACGCTGAACGCCAAGGCTGCGCTGTTCGCCATCGAGCGCCATTTCGAACGGCACGGCGTGCGAGTTCCCATCATGATCTCCGGCACGATCACCGATGCTTCGGGGCGCACGCTGTCGGGCCAGACCACCGAGGCGTTCTACAACTCGCTGGCGCATGCCAGGCCGCTTTCCATCGGCCTCAACTGCGCGTTGGGCGCCGAACTGATGCGGCCTTACGTGGAAGAGATGTCGCGCGTGGCGAGTTGCTACGTGAGCGCCCACCCCAACGCGGGCCTGCCCAATCCCTTGTCCGAGACGGGCTACGACGAAGCGCCGGAAACCACCGCGCGCCTGGTGAAGGAGTTCGCCACCAGCGGCTTCCTCAATATCGCCGGCGGCTGCTGCGGTACCTCGCCCGCCCACATCAAGGCCATCGCCGAGGCGCTGCGGGACGTGCCGCCGCGCAAACTGCCGGACATCGAACACAAATGCCGCCTGTCCGGGCTGGAACCCTTCAACATCGGCGACGATTCGCTGTTCGTCAACGTCGGCGAACGCGCCAACGTCACCGGCTCGGCCAAATTCAAGCGCCTCATCCTCGAAGGCAACTACGACGAGGCGCTGGAAGTGGCCAAGCAGCAAGTGGAGACCGGCGCGCAGGTGATCGACGTCAACATGGACGAGGCCATGCTGGACGGCGAAGCCGCCATGGTGAAGTTCCTCAACCTGATCGCGTCCGAGCCCGACATCTCCAAAGTGCCGCTGATGATCGACTCCTCCAAGTGGAGCATCATCGAGGCGGGGCTGAAGTGCGTGCAGGGCAAACCCATCGTCAACTCCATCTCGCTCAAGGAAGGCGAGGAGAACTTCATCAAGCACGCCACGCTGGTGCGCCGCTACGGCGCGGCTGCGGTGGTGATGGCGTTCGACGAACAGGGCCAGGCCGACACCTATAAACGCAAGACCGAGATCTGCAAGCGCAGCTACGACATTCTCGTACACAAGGTCGGCTTCCTGCCCGAGGACATCATCTTCGACCCGAACATCTTCGCCATCGCGACGGGCATCGAGGAACACAACAACTACGCGGTCGATTTCATCGAGGCCACGCACTGGATCAGGCAGAACCTGCCTTACGCCAAGGTCAGCGGTGGCGTATCCAACGTGTCGTTCAGCTTCCGCGGCAACGAGCCGGTGCGCGAGGCGATCCACACCGTGTTCCTGTACCACGCCATCAAGGCGGGCATGAACATGGGCATCGTCAACGCGGGCCAGCTCGGCGTATACGAGGAGATCCCCAGGGACCTGCGCGATGCGGTGGAAGACGTGGTGCTGAACCGCCATCCCGACGCGGGCGAGAAACTGGTCAAGCTGGCCGAGTCGGTCAAGGGCGGCGGCAAGGAACAGGTCGAGGATCTGGAGTGGCGCAAGGGTACGGTGCAGGAGCGACTGACCCATGCGCTGGTGCGCGGCATCACCAGCCACATCGTCGAAGATACCGAAGAGGCGCGCCTGCAGGCGAAATCGCCGGTCGAAGTGATCGAGGGTCCGCTGATGACCGGCATGAACGTGGTCGGCGACCTGTTCGGCGCCGGCAAGATGTTCCTGCCGCAAGTGGTCAAATCGGCACGCGTGATGAAGCAGGCGGTGGCCCACCTGGTGCCTTACATCGAAGCGGAAAAGGCGAAGTCGGGCGACAGCAAACCCAAGGGCAAGATCGTCATGGCGACGGTGAAAGGCGACGTGCACGACATCGGCAAGAACATCGTCACGGTGGTGCTGCAGTGCAACAACTTCGAGGTGGTGAACATGGGCGTGATGGTGCCGTGCCAGCAGATCCTCGACACCGCGCGCGAACACAATGCCGACATCATCGGCCTGTCCGGCCTCATCACCCCGTCGCTGGAGGAGATGGCGCACGTGGCCAAGGAGATGGAGCGCCAGGGCTTCCGCATCCCGCTGCTGATCGGCGGCGCCACCACCTCGCGCGTGCACACCGCCGTGAAGATCGCGCCGAACTACCCCAGCGGCACCACCGTGTATGTGCTGGATGCGTCGCGTGCGGTCGGCGTGTGCAGCAACCTGCTGAGCGACAGCCTGCGCGCCAATTACGTGGCGGAGATCCAGGCGGAATACGCCGCTGCGCGCGAGCAGCACGAAGGCAAGAAGGGCAAGGCGAGCTACGTCACGCTGGCCGAAGCGCGTGCGCACGGCTTGAAGACGGACTGGAAAAACTACACGCCGCCCAAGCCCAGGCTGCTGGGCGTGCAGAAGCTGGAGAATTATCCGCTCGACATCCTCGTCGACTTCATCGACTGGACGCCGTTCTTCCAGGCCTGGGAACTGGCGGGACGATATCCGAAGATCCTGCAGGACGAAGTGGTGGGCGAGGAAGCGCGCAAGCTGTTCGCCGACGCTCAAGCCATGCTGAAGAAGATCGTCAGCGAGAAGTGGTTCACCGCCAATGCGGTGTTCGGCCTGTTCCCCGCCAATACGGTGAACAGCGACGACATCGAAATCTACACCGACGACTCACGCAAGAAAGTGGCGATGACCTGGCACAACCTGCGCCAACAGACCAAGAAGCCGGACGACATCCCGAACTACTGCCTGGCCGATTACATCGCGCCGAAGGAAAGCAAGGTCAAGGATTACATCGGCGCCTTCGCCGTCACCACCGGCATCGGCATCGATGCGCGCGTGGCCGAGTTCGAGAAGCAGAACGACGACTACAATGCGATCATGCTGAAATCCCTCGCAGATCGCCTTGCAGAGGCGTTTGCGGAGCACCTGCACTTGCGCGTGCGCCGTGAATTCTGGGGTTACGCCGCGGACGAACAACTCGGCAACGAGGACATCATCGCCGAGAAATACCGCGGCATCCGCCCCGCACCCGGCTATCCCGCCTGCCCCGAGCACAGCGAAAAAGGCCCCTTGTTCGAATTGCTGCAGGCGCCGCAGAACGCCGGCATCACCGTCACCGAGAGTTTCGCGATGCTGCCCACCGCAGCCGTGAGCGGCTTCTATTTCTCGCATCCGCAGGCGCAATACTTCGCCACCGGCAAGATCGACAAGGACCAGGTGGCGGACTACGCAAAGCGCAAGGGCTGGACGGTGGAAGAGGCGGAGAAGTGGTTAGCGCCGGTGTTGAGTTATTAATCTGATTTGTTGCAGATGGAAACTGAAAAATTACTCGAGCAGCTTGATTTAGACACGAAAATGCGTTTTGAACGTGTAAGTAATTGGCTGAAACCCTTACCAGTTAAGAGCGAGGATTTTGTCGTTCTAATCGAACAAGCAAGAAGTAATGCTTGGATTGCAGATAACCGGGCAGGTTATATAGGAAATCCATACGAACAAATACTCGGCGACATCTTACGGATACAAACTGAAGTAAACAAAGTTTTGAGCAATGACATTAAAACATAACGGAGAAAAGTAGTATGACCACCCTCATCAAAACCGACACCAAACTGGGCGAAGGCGCCGAAGCGCAAGCCGGACAAACCGTTATCGTGCATTACACGGGCTGGCTCTTCGACGCGAGCGCGCCCGAGAACAAGGGCAAGAAGTTCGACAGCTCGCTCGACCGCAACCAGCCGTTCGACTTCCCGCTCGGCGGCGGGCGCGTCATCAAGGGCTGGGATCAGGGCGTGCAGGGCATGAGGGAGGGCGGCGAGCGCACGCTGGTGATCCCGCCGGAGATGGGCTACGGGCCGCGCGGCGCGGGCGGCGTGATCCCGCCAAATGCGACGCTGGTGTTCGACGTGAAGCTGCTCAAGGTGATCAAGACCGACATGATCGACACCAGGGTCGGCGAGGGCGAAGAAGCCAAGGCCGGACAGACCGTGACCGTGCATTACACCGGCTGGCTGTTCGACAAGAATGCGCCGGAGAACAAGGGCACCAAGTTCGACAGCTCGCGCGACCGCGACGAGCCGTTCGACTTCCCGTTGGGTCAGGGTCACGTGATCACCGGCTGGGACGAGGGCGTGCAGGGCATGAAGGTGGGCGGTCAGCGCACGCTGGTGATTCCCCCGGAGATGGGCTACGGCAGGCAGGGCGCGGGCGGCGTGATCCCGCCGAATGCTACGCTGGTTTTCGAAGTGGAACTGCTGGAGGTGAACTGATGCGCAGATTCTTGCTCGCAGCGCTGCTGCTACCGGCCGTCCTGCTCTTCACGGGCTGCGGTGAACAGCAGGCCGCTCCCCAGGCGTCCACCGGCGTGACCGAACTGATCAAGACCGACACCAAAGTAGGCGCTGGTGCAGAGGCCGTTGCCGGCCACAATGTGAGCGTGCACTATACCGGCTGGCTCTATGACGAGGCTGCGCCGGGGCATAAGGGCAAGAAATTCGACAGCTCGCGCGACCGCAACGAACCCTTTGCGTTCTCGCTGGGCGCAGGACAGGTGATCAAGGGCTGGGACCAGGGCGTGGCCGGGATGAAGGTCGGCGGACAACGCACGCTGACCATCCCGCCTCAACTCGGCTATGGCGCCCGTGGCGCGGGCGGGGATATTCCCCCGAATGCGACGCTGGTGTTCGACGTTGAGCTGCTGGGCGTGAATTAAACAAGGGGCTGGATGTTGGACGTTTCTACCCTTTCCCCAACCCTATCCCTGCAAGGGAGAGGGTGCAGGTTATGAACCTGATCTCCAACCCACTGCTGGTCACCGCGCTGATGCTGGCGGTGTCCAACCTGTTCATGACCTTCGCGTGGTACGGCCACCTGAAGAACTTCGCCTCGTCGCCGTGGTACGTGGCCGCGCTGGCAAGCTGGGGCATCGCGCTGTTCGAATACCTGATCCAGGTTCCCGCCAACCGTATCGGCTACACCCAGCTCAGTCTCGGACAGCTGAAGATCATGCAGGAAGTCATCACGCTGACCATCTTCGTACCGTTCGCGGTGCTGTACATGAACCAGCCGCTGAAACTGGATTATCTGTGGGCCGGGTTGTGCCTGATGGGCGCGGTGTATTTTATTTTCAGAACATAAGACATGAGCAAACACATCCACATCCTCGGTATCTGCGGCACCTTCATGGGCGGCATCGCCGCCATCGCCAAGCAATCGGGCTATCGCGTCACCGGCTGCGACGCCAACGTCTATCCGCCGATGAGCACGCAGCTGGAAGCGCAGGGCATCGAGCTGATCGAAGGTTTCGGCGTGGAGCAGCTGGAGCTCAAGCCGGACGTGTTGGTCATCGGCAACGTGGTATCGCGCGGCAATCCGCTGATGGAAGAGATATTGAACCGCAACCTGCCGTATGCTTCGGGCCCGCAATGGCTGGCGGATACGCTGTTGCGCGACAAATGGGTACTGGGCGTGGCGGGCACGCACGGCAAGACCACCACCACGTCGATGCTGGCGTGGATACTGGAACATGCTGGACTGAACCCCGGCTTCCTCATCGGCGGCGTGCCGCAGAACTTCGGCATTTCGGCGCGCATCACCGAGTCGCCGTTCTTCGTCATCGAGGCGGACGAATACGACACCGCCTTCTTCGACAAACGCTCGAAGTTCGTGCACTACCACCCACGCACGGCGGTATTGAACAACCTGGAGTTCGACCACGCCGACATCTTCCCCGACCTGACGGCCATCGAGACGCAGTTCCACCATCTGGTGCGCACCGTGCCGGGCAACGGGCTGGTGGTATGCAACGGGCGCGAGGAGTCGTTGCAGCGCGTGATCCAGCGCGGCTGCTGGACGCCGGTGGAAAGATTCGGCAGCGATGACGGATGGAACATCGGCGCCAACGACCAAGTATCGCTCAACGGCAAGATGCAGGGCACGCTGCAATGGGACCTGCTGGGCGAGCACAACCGCATGAACGCGCTGGCCGCGCTGGCCGCCGCCCGCCACGCGGGAGTACCTGTCGCGCAAGGCCTGGCCGCATTGGCCGAATTCAAGAACGTGAAGCGCCGCATGGAGGTACGCGGCACGGTCAACGGCATCACCGTGTACGACGATTTCGCGCACCACCCCACCGCCATCGACACCACTGTGGCCGGGCTGCGCCACAAGGTGGGCAAGGCGCGCATCCTCGCCGTGCTCGAACCGCGCTCCAACACCATGAAGTTGGGCGTGATGAAGGACGCGCTGCCCGGCAGCCTGAAGGATGCCGACCTGGTGTTCTGCTACGGCGCCAACCTCGGCTGGGACGCCGCCGCGTCGCTCGCCCCGCTGGGCGACAAGGCCGTGGTCAGGGACGACCTGGGCCAGCTGATCGAAACCATCGCCGGCGCAGCGAAGCCCGGCGACCAGATCCTGGTGATGAGCAACGGCGGCTTTGGCGGGATACACGAAAAACTGCTGCAACGTCTGGCGCAGTGAACACGTACGCGTTCCGCCTGCTCAACGTGTTTGCCATCGCCGGCGATCCTTTCTCCGGCAACCCGCTTGCGGTATTCGAAGATGCACGCGGCCTGAGCGACGACCGGATGCAGGCGATCGCACGGCAGATGAACCTGTCGGAGACGACGTTCGTCTTCCCCAGCGAGCGCGCCAGCGCAAAGGTCCGCATCTACACCCCTTCCTTCGAAATGCCGTTCGCCGGGCATCCTACGCTGGGCACGGCACATGTCGTGCGCTCGCTCACCCGCGCCGGCGACAAGCTCACGCTGGAAATGAAAGCGGGCATCATTCCGGTCGCAGCCCAGGACAACCGCTGGGAACTGCAGGCCAACGCCGCCAGGACGCGGCCGGTCGAGGCGGCCCATGCCGAACTGGCCAGCATGCTGGGGCTCGATGTCGCGGATATCGGCGAACAGCCCCTGTGGGTCGATACCGGCAGCGAGCAGTTGATCATCCCGTTGCGTTCCGTCGCCGCCGTCGGGCGCGCATCGCCGGACATCAAACTGATGGCGCAGCATGCTTTCTCGCCGAGCCGCGGCGCCAGCATGGCCTACGTGTGGGCAGAGGACGGGACTGGCGGGATCGTTTCGCGCTTCTTCTTTCCCAAGGCGGGCTCGATCGCCGAGGATCCGGCCACCGGCTCGGCCTGCGCCAATCTCGGCGGCTGGCTCCTCGCCCATGGCGCAGCACTGCCGCTGCAACGCGTGATCCGCCAGGGTGATGCCGTGGGACGCCCGTCGTTACTGGATTTACGGGTGGAAGCCGGAGGGTTGATCCATGTTGCCGGCCTGGTAAGCGATCTGGGAAGCGGCCGGATCAGCATCTGATCGGGGGACGGCACTCCGCCTATCCGCTGACGCTGCAGACCTTATCTGCCCGCGTTCCTGTCCTGCTTCATCTGCTTCATTGCATCGCGGCATCCTTCCGAGAATCTGAACTCCCTGTGCGCCCGCTTGTAGCTGCCCATGCATTTCAGCAGGCCGCCGCCAACCACTTCCTGTCCGCACCCGGTGACTTCGGCATCGGCCCGGCAGGCGCTATTGACGTCCTGGGCATCGGCGGAAAGTTCGGCCTTCATTTGTTTTAACGCACTGCGGCAGGCCGGAGAAAACTTGAAATCCTGATGCGATTTCTTGTAGCTGCCCATGCATTTCAGCATTCCCTTGCCTACGACCTCCTGCCCGCACCCGGCCATTTCCGCGTCGACCCGGCAAGCAGTGTTGACCGCCTGGATATCTGCCGACGGCGCAGTATCGGCAACGGCAGCGCCGCTGAATGACGTTGCGAAAAATATTGCCCCTGCAAGCATTGCTCTCGTTGTCATGCTCATGCTCCCTCCTCAAGGAAATGAATCGAATCCGTCTTGCTGCGCTTTGCCGTGTCCCGCCAGCGGACATCCGGCATCATCCGTTCGCCCCGAACATCATGCGCTTCGCCACGAACCTCTTCGCCGGCGGCACGCAATCCAGCAGGGTGAGCGCGGCGGAGCGCACCTGGCCGAACAGCGGCAGGTCGTTGGAAAACAGGCGCACGAGACCGTCGGTGAAACGAATGCCGGCGTTGCGGTCGATGCGGCGCGATTTGCGGTAGGCGGCGCACATCGCCGCCGAACCGATGCCATCCGGAGCGCTGTCGAGGATGACCTGCGCCAGTTCCCATGCATCGCGGATGCCCATGTTGAAGCCTTGGCCGGCGACCGGATGCAAGGTCTGCGCGGCATTGCCGATCAGTACCGTGCGCGGGAAGGTGATGTCGGGTGCACGCTTCAGGCGCAACGGATAGCAACTGCGCTTGCCGACGCTGGTGAAGGTGCCCACCCGGTCGCCGAAATGCTGCTGCAGATTCTGCAGGAAGGCGGCGTCATCCCATTGCAGCATGGCTTGCGCGGCATCGTGCGGCGCGGTCAGTACCAGTTCGTAGCCGTCCAGGTAAGGCAGCAGCGCCATCGGGCCCTGCGGGGTGAAATGTTCGAACGCCATCCCTGCGCGTGGTTGCGTGCAGGTGACATGGGCGATGATGCCGCTCTGTCCGTAATCCTGCACCTGCGGCGGGTGCGCAGCTTCGAGCAGCTTGCCGCCTTCGGCCACGACGGCAAGGCGCGCCGTGAGGGTGTGCGGCTTGCCCTGATATTGATAGGTGAGGGTGGCGCCTTCGCCCGAACTGCGCAAGTCGCTGACCGCCGCACCATACAGGCAGGTGATGTCGGTCTGGCGCAGCACCTGCTGCAGCGCGGCATGCAGGGTGGTATAGGGCAATACGTAACCCATCTCGGCCACTTTCAGTTCTTCGGCGCGCAAGGTCGTGCTGCCGCCGGAATTCTTTTGCGTAACTTCGATGGTCCTGATGCCGCTGACGTTCTGTATTTTCTCCCATGCCGCCAGGCGCTGCAGCAGCAGGCGCGTACCGTAGGACAGCGCCAGGGCGCGCGGGTCGGTGGTATTGCTGTCCGATTCGCGCGCCTCGAGCAGTACCACGTTCAGATCGTTGCCCTGCAGTGCGATCGCCAGCGCGGCCCCCACCGGGCCGCCGCCGACGATGGCGATGTCGCAGCTGTTCTCATTCATGGCGCATGACCTCCTCGATCTCGCTGACCGTCTTTGGCGTATCCCGCGTCAGCACTTCGTTGCCCTTTGCGGTGACGAGCACATCGTCCTCGATGCGGATGCCGATGTTCCACAACTCGCGCGGCACGCTGTCGTCGGGGCGGATGTAGCAACCGGGCTCGACGGTGAGCGCCATGCCTGGCTGCAGAAGGCGCCATTGACCGTCCAGCTTGTATTCGCCGACATCGTGCACATCCATGCCCAGCCAGTGGCCGGTGCGATGCATGTAGAACTGCTTGTAGCTTTCGGTCTCCAGCACCGATTCCAGGCTGCCCCGGCAGAGTCGCAGGTCGATGAAACCCTGCGCCAATACCCGCAGCGCTGCTTCATGCGGGGCGCTCCAGCGCATGCCGGGCTTTGCCGCTGATATTGCGGCCGCCTGCGCGGCAAGCACGATCTCGTACACATCCTTCTGCGCGGGGCTGAAGCTGCCGTTCACCGGGAAGGTGCGCGTGATGTCGGCGGCATAGCCGTCAAGCTCGCAACCCGCATCGATGAGCAGCAGGTCGCCGTCGTTGAGCCGCGCGTTGTTGCCGACGTAGTGCAGGGTGCAGGCGTTGGCGCCGCCGGCAACGATGCTGGTATAGGCCGGATGGCGGGCGCCATGGCGGCAGAATTCGTGCAGCAGTTCTGCCTCGACTTCATATTCGAACCGGCCCGGCCGGGTGAAGCGCATGGCGCGGCGGTGTGCGCCGGCGGAGATCGTTGCGGCACGGCGCATGATGTCCTGTTCGTGCGCATCCTTGATCAGGCGCATCTCGTTGATCGGTTCGCGCACGTCGCGGATTTCGCCTGGCGCGCGGATACCGCTGCGCGACTTTGCCTTCACGGCCTCGCGCAATCTGATAATGCGCGCATCCCAGTCCGGATCGGCGCCCAGCGGATAGAACAACGCGGGCTGGTTGCCCATCAGCTCGACCAGCTTTTCGTCCAGCTGCGCGATGGAATAGGCGGCATCGAAACCGAACTTCTCGCTCGCCGCATCGGGTCCATAACGGAAACCGTCCCAGATCTCGCGTTCCGCATTCTTCTCGCGACAGAACAGGACGGTCTGCATCTGTTCCCCCGCAACCAGCACCAGTACTGCCTCCGGCTCGGCAAACCCGGTCAGGTAATAGAAATGGCTGTCATGGCGGTAATCGTAGTGTGTGTCCGCGTTGCGCACCGCTTCCGGGGCGGTGGGAATAATGGCAATGCCGCGCTGCATCAGGCTTTGCAGGTGTTTGCGACGTTCGGCGTAGAAGGCGGTGTCAGACATGCCGGGCATTTTGCGGTGCGCGCAGCCGCTTGTCGAGTTCGTCCAGCCGCTGCGGTGTGCCGACATCGATCCACAGGCCGCGGTGATGCTCGCCGCCGGCCTTGCCGGCCGCAATCTGTTCGCGCAGCAGCGGCGCCAGCGGCGCCCTGGTTCCGCGCGCGATATGCGCAAACAGCTCCGGACGGTACAGGCCGATGCCGCTGAACGTGAGCCTGGGCGCGGTATCGGTCACGCGGGCACCGTGCAGCCCGAAGTCGCCATTGGGGTGGTGTTCCGGGTTGTCCACCAGCACCAGATGCAGATTGTCCTGGCTGCGTTGCATCTGCGCCGCCAGCGCCGGCATCCTGGTAAAGTCGTAATCGCACCAGATGTCGCCATTGACCACCGCGAAGGGTTGATCGCCCAGCAGATGCAGGGCGAACGCGATGCCCCCTGCGGTCTCCAGCGCAGTGCCTTCGTCCGAATAGCGGATACGCGCGCCGAACCGGCTGCCATCGCCCAGCGCCTGTTCGATGTGCAGGCCGAGATGCGCATGGTTGATGACCAGATCGGCGATGCCGGCGCGCACCAGCCGCTCGATGTGCCAGACGATGAGCGGCTTGCCGCCCGCCTGCAGCAGGGGTTTGGGCGTGTGGTCGGTGAGCGGTCGCATGCGCTCGCCGCGACCGGCCGCCAGAATCATGGCCTTCATGGCCTGACGTCTTTCACGCTTGGCCTTTTTCCTGCAAGCGGGAGACAGCCATCGACCAGGCTGGCGTTGCGCCTGCCCGGTCGATTGGCTTGCACTTCCGCCAAAGCCGGATAGCGGGGGATGCAAAGCATCAGGTCGATGCCCCCGTCTGTTGCGTCTGCTGTTCCAGTTCGAGCAGCAGGACCAGCAACGGCTTCAGGTCGATGTAACGCTCGCAGGCGCGGCGCAGGTAATCCATCACCAGCGGCATGTCCTTCAGGTAACCATCCTTGCCGTCGCGGTGATACAAGCGCGCAAAAATGCCCAGCACCTTGATGTGGCGCTGTGCGCCCATCATCTCGTAATCGCGGTAGAACTCGCCGAAATCCTCGCGCACCGGCAACCCGGCCTTGCGCGCCTTTTCCCAGTAGCGGATCAGCCAGTCCATGATCGCTTCCTCCTCCCAGCGGATGTAGGCATCCTTGAACAGCGAAGCGAGGTCGTAGGTGATGGGGCCGTACACGGCATCCTGGAAGTCCAGTATTCCCGGCGAAGATAGAAAATTGTTTTTCCCGTTTGCTCCCTCGCCCGCTTGCGGGAGAGGGGAACGCGCTGGCGCGTTCGGTTCGGCGAGCATGAGGTTGCGCGAATGGTAGTCGCGATGCACGTATACGCGCGGCTGGGCCAGGTTGTTGCGCAAGATACGCTGGAAGCACTCTTCCAGCTTGGCGCTTTGCTTCGCCGTGAGGGTGACGCCCAGATGCCTAGCGATGTACCACTCTGGAAACAGGTTCAGCTCGCGGCGCAGCAGCGCCTCGTCGTAAGGAGGCAACTCGTTCTCTTTCGAGGCAAGCTGGATCCTGATCAGCGCTTCGGTGGCGTCGCCATACAGCCGGGCAGCGCTGTCGGCGCTGAGTGCCTGCAGATAGGTGGTATTGCCGAGGTCGGACAGCAGCAGGAAACCCTGCGCCAGGTCTTGCGCGTACACGTGCGGCACATGCGTGCCTGCATCCTCGAACAGCTTGCCGACATGCAAAAATGGTTTGCAGTCTTCGTGCTGCGGCGGCGCATCCATCACCACCCTTGTGGTTCCGTCAGCGAAGGTGGCGCGGAAATAGCGACGAAAACTGGCGTCGGCGGAAGCGGGAGCGATGGTGAAGGTCTCGTTCGGAAACAGGGCGGAAAGCCAGTCCGTAAGCTGTTTTTGGCGCTGCATCTGATTGCCTTAATGATGGATTTGTGCGATTTTAGCACCTTAATTTATTAACCCCCGCACCATGCCTTTTCGCCTTTCCCCTGTTGCGATCCTGATACTTGGAATGTTTCCCATGCTCGCTCAGGCCGAAGATGCGCCGTTGCCGTTAAAGCTGGATCGCACACTCAAAAGGCCGTCCGGATCGCCGGAAGGATCTGCCGCGTTCATCAATGCACAGCATGTGGAAGCCAGAAAAAACGACCAGCTGGAGGCCAGCGGCGATGTGGAATTGCGCCAGAGCGGGCAGGTGATCTCTGCCGGCCACCTGCTTTACGGCCAGGAAAGCAAGGATGTGCTGGCCGAGGGCGGGGTACGGCTGGAGCAGCCCGGCATCGTGGTCACCGGGCCGGTCCTGAAGCTGAATCTGGATACCAACGTGGGCGAGATGGCCCAGCCGCAGTTCGAATTCACGGAAAACCATGCGCGCGGCGCGGCCGAGTCCTTGCAGATCTCCGGCAAAACGAACTATTCGTTTGAAAATACCACATTCACCACCTGCGCGGCAGGCAACGACGACTGGATGTTGCACGCCGACCGCCTGGATATCGATCGCACCACCCAGGTCGGAGTGGCACATGATGCGCGAGTCGATTTCAAGGGCGTGCCGATACTTTATACGCCGTGGATGGACTTTGCCTTGAACAGTAACCGGCGCTCAGGCTTCCTGAGCCCGAGCTACGGCTCGACCAGCATGGGCGGGACGGAATTCACCCTGCCGTACTACTGGAATATCGCCCCCAACTATGACGCCACCATCGCGCCGCGCGAGATCGCCAAGCGCGGCATGCAACTCAATAACGAGTTCCGTTATCTGGACCCAAGTTATTCCGGGACGGCCCGCTACGAGGTGCTGCCCGGCGATCATCTGACCAACACCACGCGCTCGTTCATGTCCTTGCAGCATGCGCAGAATCTGGGCGGAGGACTGGGCCTGGGTTTGAATGTGAACCGCGCCTCCGACGATGCCTATTTCCGCGACCTGTCCAGCCTGATCAGCGGCACCTCGCAAGTCTATCTGTTGCGCGACGGCGCACTCACCTATGCCACCGGATCATGGACGGGTTCGGTGGAAGTGCAAAACTTCCAGACCCTGCAAGATCCGCTCAACCCCATAGTGGCCCCCTACCGCAGCCAGCCGAACATCTCATTGAATGGACAGCAAACGCTGGGCGATGCCACGTTCAATTTTGCCAATCAGTACGTCGATTTCCGCCACAACACCCTGGTCAATGCGGAACGCATGGTGATCAATCCCTCGGTAAGCTATCCGCTGCTGAACGATCTGGGGTATTACGTGACGCCCAAGCTCGGCGTGCATTACACGCAATACCGGATGGGAGCCAACAACACCACGGGCATCCCCGATGCGACGCGCACCCTGCCCATCTTCAGCGTGGACAGCGGCATGCAGTTCGAACGCGACATGCCGTCGTTCCTTGGCGGCAACTATACGCAGACGCTGGAACCGCGGCTGTACTATGTGTATATCCCGTACCGGGACCAGAGCATGCTGCCGATTTTCGACTCCGCGCCGGCGCCCTTCACCTTCGCTCAGATATTTTCCGAGAACCGATTCTTCGGCAACGACCGTATCGGCGATGCCAACATGGCGACGATGGCGCTGACCTCGCGCGTGATCGACGACCGAGACGGGGTGGAGCGCTTCCGCATGATGCTGGGCGAGCGCTTCAGCTTCACAGCGCCCAAGGTCGACATGTTCAACCCGGCAAGCAACACTTACCCGCCCAACACCTACCTGACCCCGGTCAGCAACAGCAACCGCTCCGACATCCTGCTCGGCCTTGGCGGCAAGATCTCCAATACGCTGTCCATGGACAGTTTGATCCAGTACAACCCTAGTCTGGCGCAAACCGACATGTACAATTTTTCGACCACTTACAAGCCCGAACCGGGCAAGCTGGTCAACCTTGGCTACCGGCTGGAACGCGGCATCCTGCACCAGACCGATATTTCGACCCAATGGCCGTTGTTCGGCCACTGGCTGGGCGTAGGAAGCCTGAGCTACTCGCTGCTGGATAAAAATGCCGTGGAGGCGCTGGCGGGGGTTGAGTATAATGAGTCCTGCTGGACGATGCGATTCGTAGCACAAACCTTCACCATCGCAACCAACGTTCGTTCTTCCGGGATATTCCTGCAGCTGGAGCTGAACGGAATGGGTGCAGTCGGCTTCGATCCGATGGAGGCCCTGCGCCTCAACGTGCCCGGTTACACCAAAATGAACAGCCTGCCTGGACAGCCCGCCCAAGGCCTGAATTGATTTAAGCGAAAACCGAAAGAGAACATGCTGAGCCAAAAGATCCTCACCCTCGTCCTGCTGGGTTTTGCAACCGTCGCAGCAGCGGCAGAACCGCAAAAACAGTCTGCTCCCATCGACCGGGTCGAGGTCATCGTGAACGACGATGTAATCACGCACAACGAGCTGGAAAAGCGTGTTGCCAGCGTTTCGAAGATGCTGCAACGGCAGAATACCGCGCTGCCCGACCGTAACGTGCTGGAAAGACAGGTGCTCGAACGCATGATCACCGAGATGCTGCTGGCGCAGTTCGCCAAGGAGAGCGGCTTGCGTATCGACGATGTCCAGCTGGACAAGACCATCCTGCGCATCGCGCAACAGAACAAATTCGACTCGGTGGCAGCATTCCGCGCCAAGCTGGAGCATGACGGCACCGATTTCAACGAGTTTCGCGAGGAGATACGCAACGAGATCATCTCTGCCCGCCTGCGCGAACGCGAGGTCGACAGCAAGCTGGTCATCAGCGAGAACGATGTCGACAACTACCTGAGCAACCAGGAACGTCAGGAAGGCAAGGGCGAAGAGTTGCAGCTCGCCCACATCCTGGTGGTGGTGCCGGAACAGGCCAGCGCGGACAAGATCCAGTCCTATCGCAGCCGGGCCGAGCAGGCGCTGGCCAAACTGCGCGGCGGCGCCTCGTTCGCCCAGGTGGCGGCCGGATATTCCGATGCGCAGGATGCGCTCAAGGGCGGGGAGATCGGCTGGCGGCCGGCGGATCGTCTTCCTCCGCTGTTCTCCGAGGCGCTGCAAAAAATGAAGCCGGGCGACGTCAGCGACGTACTGCGCAGCCCGAGCGGTTTCCACATCATCAAATTGCTCGATCGCCGCACCAAGGACACGCCGGTGGTGATCACCCAGACGCACGCGCGCCACATCCTGATCAAGACCAGCGAACTGGTCTCCGAGAGCGAGGCCAAGAGCCGCTTGCAGGAGATCAAGCAGCGCATTGACAAGGGGGCGGATTTCGCCGAAGAAGCGCGTTTGCATTCCGAGGACGGCAGCGCACCGCAGGGCGGCGACCTCGGCTGGCTGTCCCCCGGCGATACCGTGCCGGAATTCGAGGGGCCGATGAACGCACTGAAGATCGGACAGGTCAGCGGTCTGGTGCAGACCGGTTTTGGCTGGCACCTGATCCAGGTGCTGGATCGCCGCAATACCGACGTGAGCGTGGATCAGAAGCGCCAGCGCGCCCGCAATGCCATCCGCACCTTCAAGTCGGACGAGGCCTTCCAGGACTGGCTGCGCCAGCTGCGTGACCGCGCCTTCATCGAGTATCGCGACGAACCGAAATAATGCCGCAGCCACTCGCCATCACTGCAGGCGAGCCCGCCGGAATCGGCCCCGATCTCTGCCTGCAGCTTGTCCGCCATGAACAGCCGCTGGTGGTGATCGCCGACAGGTCGCTGCTGCTGCAACGGGCAGCCCAACTCGGCATCGACATACGGCTGCATGACTACAGCGCCGCCGCGCCCCTGATGCCCGGCAGTCTGAGCGTGCTGCACGTCCCCCTGGCGCAATCTGTACAAGCCGGGAAGCTCGATCCTTCAAACAGTCCTTACGTGCTGGAGACGTTGCGCCGCGCGGTCCGGGGCTGCCTGGCCGGCGAGTTCTCCGGCATGGTGACCGCCCCGGTGCACAAGGGCGTCATCAACGATGCCGGCATCCCGTTTACCGGACATACCGAATTCCTGGCCGAACAGACCGATACGCCGCTGGTGGTGATGATGCTGATCGGAATGGTCCGGCATGTCGTTGCGCACCGAACGTCGTCCGCAGCCACCGGGAGCATCGCGGACCCGGACGCCGCCGAATTCATGCTGCGCGTGGCCCTGGCAACGACCCACCTGCCCCTGCGCGAAGTGGCCGACGCCATCACTGCACCGTTGCTGGAGAACGTGCTGCGCATCCTGCAGCGCGACCTGCAACGCCGCTTCGGCATCGCCCGCCCGCGCATCCTGGTCGCCGGGCTCAATCCGCATGCCGGCGAAAATGGCCATCTGGGGCGCGAGGAGATCGAGGTGATGATCCCCGTGCTCGACAGGCTGCGCGCCGAGGGCTACAACGTGAGCGCGCCGCTGCCCGCAGACACCCTGTTCGCCGTACACCGTTTGCGCGAATGCGATGCGGTGCTGGCGATGTATCACGATCAGGGCTTGCCGGTATTGAAGCACGCCAGCTTCGGCGAAGGCGTGAACATTACGCTGGGCATGCCCATCATCCGTACCTCGGTCGATCACGGCACGGCACTGGAACTGGCGGGCACCGGCATGGCCGATGTCGGTAGCATGCTGGAAGCGATCAAGGTCGCCGCAGAAATGGTGCAGCATGAGCGGACATAAACCTAAGGAAATTTTGGTTTTGGCGTCACATGCTGCGCATATGAGCCTCCACCGAAATGCTTTTTGGAATATTGATAATGAGCCATAAAGCCAAAAAGCATTTTGGCCAGAACTTTCTCGTCGATCAGAACATCATCGCCGACATCGTCCGTGCCATCCGTCCTGAAGCCGACGACAACATGGTGGAAGTTGGCCCCGGTTTGGGCGCATTGACGCGCCCCTTGCTGCAGAAACTGGACCTCCTGCATGTGATCGAGATCGACCGCGACATCATCGCGCGACTGAAGACGGATTATCCGCAGGACCGGATCGTCATCCACGAAGGCGACGCGCTCAAGTTCGATTTCGCCACGCTGCCGGCCCCATTGCGCATCGTCGGCAATCTGCCCTACAACATTTCCTCGCCGCTACTGTTCCATTTTGCCGAATATGCGGCGCGCGTCACCGACATGCATTTCATGCTGCAGAACGAAGTGGTGGAACGCATGGTGGCCGCACCTTCCACTCCGGCCTATGGACGGCTGTCGGTAATGCTGCAGTACCGCTTCCACATGGAGAAACTGCTCGACGTCCCGCCGCAATCGTTCCGCCCCGCGCCCAAGGTTGATTCCGCCATCGTGCGCCTGATCCCGATCCCGCCCGACCGGATCGCCGTGCAGGACGAGGCGTTGTTTGCCCGGATCGTGGCGGCGGCCTTCGGACAGCGGCGCAAGACCTTGCGCAACACGCTCAGGGACCATCTGCAGGAAAGCGATTTCGCCGAGCTCGGCATCGATGCGCAACTGCGCGCCGAGAATCTGGGCGTGGCGGAATTCTCTCTTATCGCCAATCGCCTGGCTAACGCGCACTGACCCGGTTTCAGTTAGAATCACCATTCCTCAGCCGCTGCCGGCATTTTGCGCAGCGATGGCACGCCGGCAGCGGCTCCAGGCGGCAAGGCGGGCTGCGCATCGTGCAATGCCCGAGGCCGCCAAAATTTGAATTGATCGAGATTACAACATGTCCGACGTCCCACCCATTGTTCTGACCTTTGCTGCGGCCGACCCGAGTTGCGGAGCCGGAATCCAGGCCGATATCCTGACCATCGCCAGCATGGGTTGCCATCCGCTGTCGGTGATCACGGCGATCACCGTGCAGGACACCAGCGGCGTAGACGATGTGCAGCCGGTCGACCCCGACTGGGTGGCCGACCAGGCCCGTACGGTGCTGGAAGACATGCCCGTTGCCGCGTTCAAGATCGGCCTGCTGGGCAGCGTGGAAAACATCGCCGTCATCGCCGAGGTGATCTCGGACTACCCCGATATCCCGCTGGTGTTCGATCCGGTACTGGCTTCCGGCCGCGGCGACGAACTGGCAAATGAAGACATGGTGGACGCCATGCGCGAGCTGTTGCTGCCGCAGACGACCATCCTGACCCCGAACAGCATGGAAGCCCGGCGGCTGGTACAGGACGAGGATAACGAGCAGGACGATCCGGAGCTTTCCGAATGCGCCAAGCGCATCCTGCGGCTGGGCTGCGAATACGTGCTGATCACCGGAACGCACGAACACACGCCCAAGGTCGTCAACAACCTTTATGGCGAACGCGGCCTGGTCCGCAGCGACAACTGGCCGCGCCTGCCCGGCATCTATCACGGCTCCGGCTGCACGCTGGCAGCCGCGATTGCCGCGCTGCTGGCGAACGGATTGTCGATGGAAGATGCAGTGCATGAAGCCCAGGAATACACCTGGGAGGCGCTGAAATACGGCTTCCGCCCGGGCATGGGACAGCACATCCCGGACCGCCTGTTCTGGGCGCGCGACGAAGACGCGGATGATGAGAGCACGACCCGCCATTGAAGGTCTGTACGCGATCACCCCGGATGTAGCCGACACTGCCGAACTGTCCCGGCTCGTGCGTTTGGCTTTGCGGGGGGGTGCCAGGATACTGCAGTACCGCAACAAGACGGCTGCGGCCGGGCTGAGATTGCAGCACGCACAGGCCTTGCGCGACCTGACCCGCGAATTCGGCACCACCTTCATCGTGAACGACGATGCGCAACTGGCGGCGCAGGTCGATGCTGACGGCGCTCATCTGGGCGGCGAGGACGGCAGTGTGGCTGCAGCACGCGCGCTACTCGGCAACGAGAAGATCGTCGGCGTATCTTGCTATAATCGCGCCGCGCTGGCGCATGAGGCAGTGCGGCAGGGTGCGGATTACGTCGCGTTTGGCGCGTTCTTCTCTTCGAGCGTCAAACCGGATGCGGCGCAGGCGACTGTGCAGATGCTCAAGGCGGCGCGAAGCGAACTGAACGTGCCCATTGTTGCCATCGGCGGCATCACGCAGCGGAACGGTGCGGCGCTGATCGCCGCCGGCGCTGATGCGCTGGCAGTGATCACGGCGCTCTGGGCCGCGCCGGACATCGAGGCGAGCGCACAAGAATTTTCCACTCTTTTCAGCAGGACTAAGCAATGACTTCCAAAAACGAATCTCTCTTCGAACAATCCCGGAAAGTCATACCCGGCGGCGTCAATTCGCCGGTGCGCGCCTTCCGCTCGGTCGGCGGCACTCCGCTGTTCTTCCAGCGCGGGCAGGGCGCATACGTATGGGACGCGGACGGGAAAAAATACACCGATTATGTCGGCTCGTGGGGACCGATGATCGTCGGTCACTGCCACCCGGAAGTGGTGAAGGCAGTACAGGATGCGGCTGCGCAGGGGCTGGGTTTCGGCGCGCCGACCGCAAGCGAACTGGAACTGGCGAATCTGCTGTGCAAGATCCTGCCCAGCCTGGAAATGGTGCGTCTGGTCAGTTCCGGCACCGAAGCGACCATGAGCGCGATCCGCCTGGCGCGCGGCTTCACCGGACGTTCGCGCATCGTCAAGTTCGAGGGCTGCTACCACGGCCACTCCGATGGCTTGCTGGTGAAAGCGGGTTCCGGCGCGCTGACGTTCGGCCAACCCAGCTCTTCCGGCGTGCCCGCCGAGATCGCCGCGCTGACCACGGTGCTGGACTACAACGATGCGGCCGGCCTGGAGAAAGCCTTCGCCGAAATGGGCAAGGAGATCGCGGCCGTGATCGTCGAGCCGGTCGCGGGCAACATGAACCTGGTCGCGCCCAAGCGCGAGTTCCTCGATGCGTTGCGCGACCTGTGCACCAGGCACGGCGCGGTGCTGATCCTCGACGAAGTGATGACCGGTTTCCGCGTCAGCCTGCAAGGCGCGCAGGGCTATTACGGCATCAAGCCAGACCTCGTCACGCTGGGCAAGGTGATGGGCGGCGGGCTCCCTGCTGCAGCCTTTGGCGGTCGCCGTGACATCATGAACTGCCTGGCTCCGCTCGGTGCGGTGTACCAGGCCGGCACGCTGTCCGGCAATCCGGTCGCCGTGGCCGCTGGCCTGGCCACGCTGAAGCTGGTGCAAGCTCCCGGCTTCTACGACAACCTCGCCAGGCTGGCAAAGCAGCTTACCGATGGCCTCACTGCAAGTGCGCAGAAACATGGCATCGCCTTCTGCGCCCAATCCGTCGGCGGCATGTTCGGCCTGTATTTCAGCAAGACGCTGCCGACCAGTTATGCCGAAGTGATGCAGTGCGACAAGGACGCGTTCAACCGTTTCTTCCACGCCATGCTGGACGCAGGACATTATCTTGCGCCGTCCGCATTCGAGGCCGGTTTCGTCTCGGCAGCGCATACGGAAGCGGACATCGCAGCAACCATTGCCGCAGCGGACAAGATATTCTCGGTCTGGCAGTAGTGGGACTCTTCTCCAAAGCGACCTTCTACACCACGGTCAATCACATGCGCGACCTGCCGCTGCACGGCGGCAGGGAAGTCGCCTTCGTCGGCCGCTCCAACGCAGGCAAGTCGAGCGCCATCAATACGCTGGCCAACCACACGCGGCTGGCCTTCACCAGCAAGACGCCGGGGCGTACCCAGCATTTGAACTATTTCGACCTCGGCGACCACAGATACCTGGTGGACCTGCCTGGCTACGGTTATGCCAAGGTGCCGCCGGATGTGCAGGCGCACTGGGAACAACTGTTGAGTCAGTATCTGCAGACTCGCGATGAACTGTGCGGCCTGGTGGTCATCATGGATGCCCGCCATCCGCTCACCGAGCGCGATCAGGGAATGCTGGACTGGTTCGCGCCCACGGGGAAGCCTATCCACATCCTGCTCACCAAGTCGGACAAGCTGAGCCGGCAGGAATCCACCAAAACCCTGCGCGAAGTCAGGGAGTTTCTTGCCGAACACTTCCCACAATGTACAGTGCAACTTTTTTCCAGCCTGAAGAAACTGGGGATGGATGAAGCTGAGGCAGTGATCGCCAGCTGGTTTGCTGCTCAGAAGTAGGCCCGCGACCCGCTTCGGCCGCCGCCTTCGGATATCATGGATAAAAAAAGCCCCTGAACCAAAGGGGGAGGTCAGGGGCAGAAGGTCTTTACAGGGTAAAGACACCCGCTCAGGGAGGAGAAACGGGAAGCAACTTACGCCGCTCACTGTCTCTGAGCTGGACTATGCGAAAATAGTTCCGGTAATTTGATAATTTGTAGGAATAACCATGCAGACACTCGGACAATATCCATACAAACGCATGCGCCGGATGCGGCGCGACTCGTTCTCTCGCGACCTAATGCGAGAGCATATACTCACTTCGGCAGACTTCATCTATCCCGTTTTCGTGCTGGAAGGCAATAACAAGGTCGAGGATGTGAAATCGATGCCGGGGGTGCGGCGCAAGACCCTGGATCTGTTGCTCAAGGAGGCCGAACAATGCGTGCAGCTCGGCGTGCCGGTGATGGCGATCTTCCCGGTCATCGATGCGCCGCTGAAAAGTCTCGATGCGCGCGAAGCCTATAATCCGGACGGATTGGTGCCGCGCGTGGTCTCCGCCCTGAAGAAAAACTTTCCCGAACTCGGGGTGATGACCGATGTCGCGCTCGACCCCTATACCACCCATGGCCAGGATGGCCTGATCGACGACAGCGGCTATGTGCTGAATGAAGAGACGGTGGCGGTGCTGGCGAGGCAGGCCCAATGCCACGCCGCGGCAGGCGCCGACATCGTCGCCCCCTCCGACATGATGGACGGGCGCATCGGTGCAGTGCGTGCCGCACTGGACGAACACAATCGCATCTACACCCGCATCATGGCCTACTCCGCCAAATACGCCTCCAGCTTTTATGGCCCGTTCCGCGATGCCGTCGGCTCCAGCGGCAACCTGGGCAAGGGCAACAAATACACCTACCAGATGGATCCGGCCAACTCCGACGAAGCGCTATGGGAAGTCGGTCTCGATCTGCAGGAAGGCGCGGACATGGTCATGGTCAAACCCGGCATGCCTTACCTCGATATCGTGCGACGCGTGAAGGACGAATTCAAGGCGCCGACCTTCGTCTACCAGGTGAGCGGCGAATACGCCATGCTCAAGGCTGCTGCGCAGAACGGCTGGCTGAACGAGGAAGCATGCGTACTGGAAGCCTTGCTGGCGTTCAAGCGCGCGGGTGCCGACGGCATCCTCACCTATTTCGCGCTGGACGCGGCACGCTGGCTGAAGAAATAAAAAATCGCTTCGCCGTCCCGAAGGCGGCGCGGGCGTCAGGGTTGACACGGTCCGCCAAAACACAGAAACTTCGTCCAGTGCCGATTTGAGTTCAGCTTGCGGGGCACGTTAAACATACCAGCTAAAGCGAGGAGACCCGCTCTAGCCATCAAGCTGTGCGGGTTTTTTATTTTTACTACGGAATGAAATTTGTTTTGCGGGATGAAGCGCTAGGAGCCGCACAGCGAATGACGAGACATACCGTTGGTGGTAGGCGAGGAAAGAGCGAGCACGCGACAACGCGATTCGCCCGCAAAACAAATTTATGAACAATTCAGTTGGCATCGTCAGCGCACAGCGCGCAACCTTCGACACGCCGCTCACCTTCAGGAGCGGCGCGGTGCTGCCGCACTATGAATTGATGTACGAGACCTATGGCACCCTGAACGCCGACAAGTCGAATGCCATCCTGATCTGTCACGCCTTATCCGGCCATCACCATGTGGCTGGCTATTATGCGGACGATGCCAAGAATATCGGCTGGTGGGACAACATGGTGGGGCCGGGCAAGCCCATCGACACGAGCAGGTTCTTTGTCGTCGGCCTGAACAACCTGGGCGGCTGCCATGGCTCCACCGGCCCCTCCAGCATTGCCCCGCACACCGGCAAGCCATATGGTGCGAGCTTTCCGGTGGTGACCGTGGAAGACTGGGTGGAGGCGCAGGCGCGCCTCGCCGACCATCTTGGCATCGGCTGCTTCGCCGCCGTGATCGGCGGCAGCCTCGGCGGCATGCAGGCCATGCAGTGGGCGCTGGCCTATCCCGATCGCGTGCGGCATGTGCTGGCCATCGCCACCGCCCCGCACCTGACTGCCCAGAACATCGCCTTCAACGACGTGGCGCGCAGCGCCATCCTGACCGATCCGGATTTCCACGGCGGCGATTTCTACCAGCACGGCGTGGTGCCGACGCGCGGCTTGCGCCTGGCGCGCATGCTCGGTCACATCACCTATCTTTCCGACGATGCGATGGCGGACAAGTTCGGGCGCGAGCTGCGCCACGGCAAACTGAACTTCAGCTACGACATCGAATTCCAGATCGAATCCTATCTGCGCTACCAGGGCGACAAGTTCGCCGCCTATTTCGACGCCAATACCTACCTGCTGATGACCAAGGCGCTCGACTATTTCGACCCGGCACGCGAACTCGACGGCGACCTGAACCGGGCATTCGCCGCCGCCAGGGCGAAATTCCTCGTCGTCTCGTTCACCACCGACTGGCGCTTCTCGCCGCAGCGTTCGCGCGAGATCGTGCACGCCCTGCTGCACAACAAGCTGGACGTGAGCTATGCGGAGATCTCCTCCCAGCACGGCCATGACTCGTTCCTGATGCAGGACGAGCAGTATTTCGCCGTGATGCGCAATTATCTGGATCGCGTGGCAGCAGAAGGAACCTCGCCATGAATTCGTCCATCATCCTGTCGCGGCCCGATTTCGCCGCCATCGCCGCCTGGATACCGCAGGGTTCCTCGGTGCTCGACCTCGGCTGCGGCGACGGCAGCCTGCTGCGCTACCTGCGCGAAACCCGCGCCGTGCGCGGCTACGGCGTGGAGATCAGCGATGCCAACATCGCCGCCTGCATCGCCAACAACGTGAATGTGATCCAGAGCGACCTGGAATCCGGTATCGCGGATTTCGAGGATGGATCGTTCGATTTCGTCATCCTGTCGCAGACGCTGCAGGCAACCCACCATACCGAAGCGTTGATGAAGGAGATCGTGCGCGTCGGCCGCGAGGGCATCGTCAGCTTTCCCAACTTCGGCTACTGGAAGAATCGCCTGCAGGTGCTGCTGGGCAACATGCCGGTGTCGGACGAGTTGCCGTACCAGTGGTACGACACGCCGAACGTGCACCTGTGCACGCTGAACGATTTCGAGCTTCTCTGTGCCCACCTGCAGATCCGCATCCTCGGGCGGCATGTGATGGCCGATGGCCGTGACGTGCATGTGCTGCCCAGCCTGCGCGGCACCACCGCCGTCTATCGCTTCCGGCGCGATGCCTGATCCATGACGGTCTGGGAGCAGCTTTTCACCAAACGCATGCTCATCTGCGTGTTCACGGGCTTTTCTTCCGGCCTGCCGCTGTTCCTGCTGTTCAATCTGGTTCCCGCCTGGCTGCGCAGCGAGCAGGTCGACCTCAAGACCATCGGCCTGTTCGCGCTGATCCAGTTCCCCTACACGTGGAAGTTCGTCTGGTCGCCATTGCTGGACCGCTTCGTCCTTCCGCTACTGGGACGCCGCCGCGGCTGGATACTGCTGTCGCAAGTCGGCCTGTTGCTGGTGATCGCCATGCTCGGCGGCTTCTCCCCGCAGACGGAAATGTCCTCCATCGTGCTGTTCTGCACCTTGCTTGCCTTCCTCTCCGCCACCCAGGACATCGCGCTCGACGCCTACCGGCGCGAACTGCTGAGCGACAGCGAACTTGGGTTGGGCAACGCCATCCACGTCAACGCCTACCGCATCGCGGGACTGGTACCCGGTTCGCTGTCGCTGATCCTGGCCGACCACATGGCGTGGGACTGGGTGTTCATCGTCACCGCGCTGTTCATGCTGCCCGGCATGGCGATGACGCTGATGGTAAGCGAACCGCACCGCGCTGCACCGCCGAAAACGCTGCGCGAGGCGGTGGTCGAACCGTTCCACGAGTTCATCACCCGCCAAGGCTGGCAAAGTGCGCTGCTCATCCTCGCCTTCCTGCTGTTCTACAAACTCGGCGACAGCATGTGCACCGCGCTGGCGACGCCGTTCTATCTCGACATGGGCTTTTCCAAATCCGACATCGGCCTCATCGCCAAGAACGCCGGGCTGTGGCCGTCCATCGTCGGCGGCATGCTGGGCGGCCTGTGGATGCTGAAGATCGGCATCAACCGCGCGCTGTGGCTGTTCGGCGTGGTGCAGATCGTCTCCATCTTCGGTTTCGCCTGGCTGGCCTCGGTCGGTCATCACGTGGAGATCACCGCGGTCGAGCGCGCCCAGCTGGCGCTGGTCATCGGCCTGGAGGCACTGGGCGTCGGGCTGGGCACGGTAGCTTACGTCGCCTTCATGGCGCACACCACCCACCCGGCCTACACCGCCACGCAGTTCGCCCTGTTCACCAGCCTGATGGCGATGCCGCGCACGTTTGCCAATGCGGCGACGGGTTGGCTGGTTGAAACGATGGGGTGGACGAATTTCTTCTTTCTGTGCGCGCTGCTGGCAGTGCCGGGGATGCTGCTGTTGTTGAAGGTTGCGCCGTGGGAACAAACTTCCCAGCCGACTTCTAAGTAGTTTCTTTCGTACGCCGAATTCTCTGACTTTTTGATGCTGCCAACCCGGCCTGGTAGTCACTTACAAAAGTTGCAATATCAATTCCTAAAGTCTCCACCAATTCCACGAATTCAGGAAAATCCAACCTTCTTTCACCTCGCTCATATTTCGACACATAGCTTTGTGGTTTAGCCAAGCGTTCAGCTACCTGAATCTGCGTTAGTCCAGAAACAACCCTTGCTTCAACCAACATTGATCGAAACAATTGGTATTTGGAGCTGTGCAGAGAGCTGGGCATGCACCCAGATTAATAACCTGTTGTAGGATATCCCAAAACGGGTTATTGTCTGAGCGCAGCTCTGTGAACTCCAAGGGGAAATTATGAAGCGCTTAGTTTGCGGGTTTCTTATTATTTGTATGACTGGATGCAGCACAACGGTTATTAACTCGGTGCCTAGTAATGCAAATTTATATCTGAATGATGAAAAGGTTGGGACTACGCCTTACGAATATACTGACGGTAAAGTATTTTGGACATCAACCTCAGTTACTTTGAAAAAAGATGGTTATGAAGACGCGACATATTCGATGCGCAAAAGCGAGGATGTTCGTTGGTGGATAATTCCTGTCTCCCTATTGGGTGCGTTTATACCGTTAATGTGGCTGATGGGCTACAAGCCAACACACACATATGAAATGACTCCACAAAAAACGGCAAATAATTAATTCTCATTTTCACCCCACTGCGATCGTCAGCATAGTGCATCCTATATTGCCGATCTCATGAGTGAGCACATTGTGCCCACTCATTCTTTTCTTTCCCCTCATCCGCCACCGAGTAGCGCAGACTGGTCAGGGAATTCTGACGAATATGTTTGAGCACGTGGCCGCGTAGCGGATCGTGCGAGTTTATGAGGAAGCCTGACCAGTCGAGCAACGCAGGGAACCTCGAGGAGGTGGCGGATTGGGGGCGACTTCTTTTGGTTACTTTTCTTGGCAAGACAAGAAAAGTGACTTGCTGTCGGGCAACCCCCGACGGTTTTGGTTTGCGGAACATTCATGCTTCGACAGGCTCAGCACGAACGGCTGAAATTGGCGGGCTTCGCCCATCCTTCGATACGGCTGCGCCTACTCAGGACGAACGGACTGGCAATTCATCACAAACGGCTCTGAGTTGCCCATCCTGCACCTTCCCCAGCACCCCCTGTGCACAAACCGCCCCGATCAACGCCATCAACATATCCGTCTGCGTATCCCACGGATCGCCCTGTGTGCCGAGGAAGGCATCCGCGCCTTGCCCCATGGTGACTGCCGCCGCCCATTCGACGAGTTCGTAGCTGGCGCTGACGGCCAGGCAACAAGCAGTCACCAGCGTGAACAGCAGCTTGCCGCGTTGCAAGGGCGATCTGCGCAGCAGCAACTCGCGGAACAGCAGGGCCGGCACGAAGCCCTGGGCGAAGTGGCCGATTTTGTCGTAATCGTTGCGCAGCAAGCCGAACCAGTGCTCCATCGAGTATCCCAGCGGCACTTCTGCATAAGTGTAGTGCCCGCCCACCATCAGGATCAGCGCATGCACGAACAGTAAGCGGTACACCAGCGGGGTGAGTGGATAACGCTTGCCGGTCGCGACGAGGATGGGTGCGGCGATGAAGATGGGGGCCGTCTCCATCCACCAGGTCGGGTAGTCGTGCGGATGGATGGCGGTGAGCGCGAGCAGGAGGCTGCCGATGACCAGAAGCAGCAGTGGTTCGTTGGCTGTTTTCATTTCTTTCCCTTGCAATGGCGGTTTGCGCAGCGGTTCCAGTCGTTGCTAAACTGGCCGCATGGATGAACGCAAGCTAAAACGTCTGGCGGTTATGTTGCTGGCGGCCATCGTCGTCATCATGATAGCCAAATACCTGCTGACCCAGACCATCACCTCGCTGGGCGCGGCCGCGCGGGAAAAGAAGCGCGCCGTTGCCGAACGGCAGGCACCGGCTTCCGAACCCGTCGCGCCCGAGCTTGTCCCCGCCAGCGCGGCAGCGGCCAGCGATGCCGGCACGGCCGCTGCACCGCCGGATAGCAGCAGCCGCTAGGCCAGGTCCTTCTGGTAATCCACCATCAGCGGCGCGTGGTCGGAGAATCGCTGCTCCTTGTAGATGCCCGTCGTGACGGCCTTGGCGGCGATGCCGGGGGTGGCGATCTGGTAATCGATGCGCCAACCGACATCCTTGGCCCAGGCCTGGCCCCGGTTCGACCACCAGGTATAGGCTTCCAGTTCGGGATGCAATTTGCGGAACACATCGACGAAGCCGACTTCGTCGAACAGCTGGGTGAGCCAGGCGCGCTCTTCCGGCAGGAAGCCGGAATTCTTCCTGTTGCCGCGCCAGTTCTTCAGGTCCTTTTCGGTGTGGGCGATGTTCCAGTCGCCGCACACGATGATGTCGCGGCCACTGTGCCGCAGCTGTACGAGATGCGGCATGAAGGCCTCGAGGAACTTGAATTTCACGGCCTGCCGCTCTTCGCCGCTGGAGCCGGAGGGCAGGTACAGCGACACCACGCTGAGATTGCCGAACTGCGCTTCGATGTAGCGTCCTTCGGCATCGAATTCGGGGATGCCCAGGCCGACGATCACCTTGTCCGGCTTGCGCCTGGAATAGAGGCCGACACCGCTGTAGCCCTTCTTCTCGGCATAGTGGAAACAGCCGTGGTAACCGAGCGGGGCAAGCATGTCGGGGGTCATATCGTCGGCCTGGGCCTTGAGTTCCTGCACGCACAGGATGTCGGCATCCTGCCTGCCGAACCATTCCAGCAGGCCCTTGTTGTACGCAGAGCGGATCCCGTTCAGATTTAAGGTGATGATGCGCATGAAGTCTCTCGCTGGATGAGTCCGCGCATTATAATGGCGGCTCCGTTCAATCCAATTGCAAAGCTACACATGCACGCTTACCGCCAGGATTTCATCCGCTTCGCCGTCGCGCAGAACGTGTTGCGTTTCGGCGAGTTTCAGACCAAGGCCGGGCGTCTCTCGCCCTATTTCTTCAACTCCGGCCTGTTCCAGGACGGGGCCGCGCTGCGCGAGCTGTGCCAGTTCTACGCCCAGGCGATCCTGGCCTCCAACGTCGAGTTCGACATGCTGTTCGGCCCCGCATACAAGGGCATTCCGCTGGTAGCGGGCACTTCCATTGCGCTGGCCGAACAGGGCCGCAACGTGCCGTATTGCTTCAATCGCAAGGAAGCGAAAGACCACGGCGAGGGCGGCACCACTGTGGGGGCAAAGCTGCAGGGCAGGGTGCTCATCATCGACGACGTGATCTCGGCCGGGACTTCGGTGCGCGAATCGATCGAACTGATCCGCGCGTCCGGCGCCACCCCGTGCGGCGTGGTGATCGCGCTGGACCGCATGGAACGCGGGCAGGGCGAGCTGTCGGCGGTGCAGGAAGTGCGGCGCGACTTCGGCCTGCCGGTCATTTCCATCGCTGCGCTCGACGATTTGCTCGACTATTTGCAGGGGCAAGCCCAGTTGGTGCAGAATCTGCACGCGGTCCAATCCTATCGCGACCGTTACGGAGTCAAAGAATGAACAAATCCAGTCTGCTTGCCGTTACCGCCCTGTGCGTTGCCTTCAGTCTCAATGCAGAGGCCAAATTGTATAAATGGGTGGACAAGGATGGCACCACGCATTACGGCGAAACCATTCCTCCGGAATATGCGGACCGGGACACCAAGGAGCTCGATCATGGGCGGGTGACCGACCGCAGCGAAACCTTCGATGACAAGCTCAAATCAAACAAGCAGGAAACGGTCAATGACAAGGCGGCCATCGAAGCCAGCCGCCACGACCAGGCGTTGCTGAACAGCTACAGCAACGAGAAGGAGATCGACCTTGCGCGCGACCGCAACCTGCTGCAGGTCGAGGCGCGCCTGAACAGTTACACCACCATGCTCAAATCCGCCCAGTCCACGCTGGATGGGTTGCATCAGGAGGCCGACAGCCGCACCAAGAAAGGCTGGAAGATCCCGCAATCGTTGACCGACGACCTGACGGCCGCCGAAGCGCGCGTCGCCGACCTGCAGAAGAACATCGATGTGAACCAGAAGGAAATGGATGCCGTGAAGGCGCGTTACGAAGCCGACAAGCAGCGCTACCGCGAACTCAAGGGTTTGTCCGCCGGCGGCACCAGCACCGGCAAGTGATCACAGCGCGGCGAACGCGCGCCGGGCTGCATCGTAGCGCAGCAGTTCTCCGCGCTCGATGTCGAAATACCATCCGTGCAGGATGAGCTGACCGGCTTCGACGCGTTCCCTCACCCAGGAAAAGGTCATCAGGTTGTCGAGCGAGACCAGAATCGCGCGCTGCTCGCAGGCGCGCGTCTGCTCTTCCAGTGTAGCGTTGGGCATCTCTGCCATCACGCTGCTGCGGGCGCTTTCCACCAGGCACATCCAGTCGTCGATGAACGAATTGGGATCGCTCACCCCGCCGTTGCGGACCAGTGCGCCGATGCCGCCGCAGTGTGCATGCCCGAACACGATGATGTGGCTGACACCCAAGGTGCGCACGCCGTATTCGATGGCCGCCGTGGTGCCGTGATGCCCGGCGCGGCTTTCGAGGGGCGGGACGAGGTTCGCGACGTTGCGGACAACGAACAGGTCGCCGGGTTCGCAATCCAGTACCAGGGCAGGATCGACGCGCGAATCGCAGCATGCCACCACCAGCGTCTTCGGCGTCTGGCCTTGCGCGACCAGTTGCTGGTAAAAACTGTCGTTGCGCTCGAAATGCCGTTCCCGAAAACGCCGGAAGCCCTCGATTAGTTTGCTCGGGATCGTATTCATGCGCCGGTCAGCAGGCGTTGTGCTTCGCGATATTTGTCCGCGGTCTTTTGCAGCACGTCCGCGGGGACCTGCGGTGCGGGCGGTTGCTTGTTCCAGCCGGAAGATTCCAGCCAGTCGCGCACGAACTGCTTGTCGAAGCTCGGGGGGTTGCTGCCGACCTGGTATTGGTCGGCCGGCCAGAAGCGCGAGGAATCGGGCGTCAACGCTTCGTCGATCAGGTACAGCTTGCCTGCGGCATCGGTGCCGAATTCGAACTTGGTGTCGGCGATGATGATGCCCCTGGTCAGCGCATAGTCCGCCGCCTGGGTGTACAGCGCCAGCGTGGCATTCTTCACTTGTTCGGCCATTTCCGCGCCCAGCAGCTTCCTGGCTTCCTCGAACGAGATGTTCTCGTCGTGTTCGCCCACCGCCGCCTTGGTCGAAGGCGTGAACAAAGGTTGCGGCAGCTTCTGCGCTTCCTGCAATCCCGCCGGCAACTGGATGCCGCACACGGCGCCGGTCTTCTTGTAGTCCTTCCAGCCGGAGCCCACCAGGTAGCCGCGCACGATCGCTTCGATCGGCAGGGGCTTGAGCTTCCGGGTGACAAAGGAACGGCCGCGCACTTGCGCCTTTTCCGCCTCGGTCTTCACCACCGACTCGGGATCGATGCCGGACAGGTGGTTGGGGATGACGTGTGCCAGTTTATTGAACCAGAAATTCGACACCGCGGTCAGCACCTCGCCCTTGCCGGGAATCGGCGTGGGCAGGATCACATCGAATGCGGAGAGGCGATCCGTCTGCACGATCAGCAAATGATCGGCATCGACTTCATACAGGTCGCGCACCTTGCCGCGATGCAGGAATTTCAGGCTGGTCAGATTGGATTCGTGGAGTACGCTCATATTCAGCTCAACGTAGGTAATGTGGTTGCGGCGATCTGTTCGGCTTGTTTCTTGCGATAGTCGGTCAGTTTCTGCGCGATCTGTCCATCTTGCGCTGCCAGCATGGACACGGCGAACAGCCCGGCATTCGCGGCGCCCGCTTCGCCGATGGCGAAGGTGGCCACCGGTATCCCTTTCGGCATCTGCACGATGGATAGCAGCGAATCCATCCCTTTCAGGTACTTGGAAGGAATGGGCACGCCCAGCACCGGCAGCGTGGTCTTGCCGGCGATCACGCCGGCCAGGTGTGCCGCACCGCCGGCGCCGGCGATGAAACATTGCACGCCTTGCGCGCCCATGTCCTTGATGTAGTCGAACAGCAGGTCGGGCGAACGGTGCGCCGAGATCACGCGCGCGTCGAACGGCACGCCGAAATCCTGCAGGGCGCGCGCAGCCTGCTGCATGATCTCCCAATCGTTCGCACTGCCCATCACGATCGAAACTAGGGGTTTGCTCATGATGTGTCCTTTGCTTGCGAAACCGGCGGCGCACCCGTTACAGGTAGCACCGCTGAGGCTCTACATTCCCTTGTGGTAGCCCACCACGCGCTCGACTTCGTTCTTCGAGCCCAGGATCACCGGCACGCGCTGGTGCAGGCCGGTCGGCTGGATCTCCATGATGCGCTGGCGGCCGGTGGAACTGGCGCCGCCGGCCTGTTCGACGATGAACGACATGGGGTTGGCTTCGTACATCAGGCGCAGCTTGCCGGGCTTGGTCGGATCCTTGGTATCGAACGGATACATGAAGATGCCGCCGCGGGTCAGGATGCGGTGCACTTCTGCCACCATGGAGGCAACCCAGCGCATGTTGAAGTTCTTCTCGCGACCGCCGTCCTTGCCTTTCACGCATTCTTCGACATAACGCTGCACGGGTTTTTCCCAGAAGCGCTGGTTGGACATGTTGATGGCGAACTCGGCCGTGTCGGCGGGGATGGTCATGTTCGGGTGGGTCAGGAAGAAATCGCCCACATCGCGGTCCAGCGTGAAACCGTTCACGCCGTGGCCGGTGGTCAGCACGATCATGGTATTCGGGCCATACAGCGCGTAACCGGCGCAGATCTGCTTGGTGCCAGGCTGCATGAAATCGGCAGCGGTCGGGTTGGTCACGCCTTCCGGACAACGCAGGATGGAGAAGATGGTGCCGACGGAGATGTTGACGTCGATGTTGGAAGAGCCGTCCAGCGGGTCGAAGGTGATCAGGTACTTGCCCTTGGGATACTTGGCCGGAATCGGGTAGATGTCGTCCATCTCTTCCGAGGCCATCGCTGCCAGGTGGCCGCTCCATTCGTTGGCCTTGATGAACACCTCGTTGGTGATCACGTCCAGTTTCTTCTGGGTCTCGCCTTGCACGTTCTCGCTGCCCGCGCTGCCCAGCACGCCGATCAGCGCACCCTTGTTAACGTCATGCGCGATCTGCTTGCAGGCGGAAATCACGTCGCTCAACAGGCCGGTGAAATCGCCGCTGGCATTGGGTATCTGGCGCTGTTCTTCGATGATGAACTGGATCAAGCTCTTGCTCATTACTGCTCTCCTCTGATTGAATTTTCAACTTGTCGATTTTACAGGTTTTGCGCAGCGCGCTCTACGGCTATTTGGTCAAGGAAATGAAAAGCTCCGGCAACTTTTCCGGCAGCTGCGCCACCTTGTCGACGATGGTGTATTGCCTGCCGAAGATATCCGCTACATATTCATCGGCTTTGGGGTCCAGATTGATGCAGTAGCTGTAAATTCCCTGCTGGTCCAATTCCTTGACGGCCTGTCGGGTATCGGCGATCAGCAACTCGCCGTCCTTGCAGTCCACATCCGACGGTTGTCCGTCGGTGAGGATCAGCATCAGCTTCTTGTCCGCCTGCTGCTTCTCGAGGTAATGCGCGGCATGCCGCATCGCCGCGCCCATGCGCGTGGAATAGCTTGCCTCCATTGCCGCCAGGCGGCCCTTCACCTGGTCGTCCCATTTCTCGCTATAGCCCTTGATGTGCAGGAAGCGCACATCGTGCCGCGTATTGGAATGGAAGCCCGCAATGGCGAACGGGTCTCCCAGCTTTTCCACCGCCCAGCCCAGCAGCGACACCGCTTCCTGGCTCAATTCCAGGATCGTCTGGTCGCTGCCGGCCGCTTTCTCGTTCAGCGATTCCGACAGGTCGAGCAGCAGCATCACCGCGATGCTGCGTCCGTCGTTGCGGTGGCTCATGTTGATGCGCGGATCGGGCTGGGCACCGCTCTTGTAATCGATGAGCGAGCGGATCGCGACATCCAGGTCCAGCTCGCTGCCTTCTTCCTGATAGCGGATACGCACCTTGTCCTGCGGCTTCAGCAGGTCGAGCATCTTCTTCAGGCGCTTGGCCAGCCCCGCATGTTTTTCGAGCAGGCGATCGATGTCCGCGGCGTTGCCTTGCGGATGCAGTCCCTCGTACACGCTGACCCAGTCTGGGCGATAGCTCTGATTGTGATAGTCCCATTCGTGGTAGTGGCGCGGCGGCAGGCCTTTGAGTTCCTCGCCCGGCTCGATCTTGCGCGGCTCGTCGAAGGCCTCTTCCTCGTCGCCTTCCTCGATGAATTTCCACATCTGGCGGTTATCGTCGCGGTAATCGACGACCGTGTCCTTGAAGTGCGTGCTGGCGAAGTTATCGCTGTTCAGGCGCGTCTTCGCGATGAAGGCAACCCCAAGGTCGGCCATCTCCTGGGTGGATGCCGTCCCGTTTTGCAGCATGGCATGGAAGCGTTGCACGAATTCGAGGATCGCGGCATTCCGGTAGGCGTGTTGCGGATCGAGGATGGCGCGCGACAGCATCGCCAAACGGTGACGCACGGTCGATTCCTTTTCCGCATCGCACGCCTGCTCCTGCGGCACCGGGTGCAGGGCCTTGAAGATGCGGCGCAAGCCCGGATATTCGCGCATCGCCAGGCATTCCACCCGGCTGTCTTCGAGGAATTCCGCCGCCATGCGCTGGAACGGGCTCAGGTTATCCGCAATGATGGCGCTGGTCCAGCGCCGGTGTCCGGCGATGTGGGCGAGCGTGGCCCGATACCGATCGAGTCCGCTGACACCTTGCGCATCGTCGTACACATCGGGCAGGCGGATGCCCAGTTTGTCGTAGTAGGGAACCGGTTTGCGCAGCTCGTCGTACATGCTGGAATAGGGGATCAGCATGTCGTCGTCCTGCCACAACCCGCGCAGGTACAGGCTCAGTTTGCGCTCGTTATCCACCATCAGCGTGCCGTGCCGCTCGCGTTGCAGCACGGCGCGGCTGTCGGCCGATTGCAGGCTGAAATAGTCTTTCTGCCGTTCCGGGTGGTCGTCGTAATAGCGGATGCCGTACTCTGCCCAGTTCCTGAGGCCGGCCAGCGACAGCTGTGTCAGCAATACCGGGACCTGCCTGAACATCTCCGGCAGGCCTGGGCTGGGAAAGGTCTGGTGGATGCCGTGTACCGATCCGGTGGTGCGCTCCATCAGGTCTAGCGCGATGGCAAGGTATTCGGCCAGCAGCTCGCGCGTCTGCAAACGCCGCGCGGTCGCGGGCAGCGATTGCAGGAACGGCACGATGGCCGTACCGTTCGGCGATTTCCACATCTTGCGGACGAATGCGATGATGTCGGGCAACGCTTCCTCCCCGACGATTGCGGCGATGTCTGGCCACTCCTCAAGAAAGATCAGGATCGGTTCGGCACCGCGCCCCATCCTGCCGAGAAAGCGCGCCTGTTCGATATAGGCGTCCACGCCCGCATCGGAAAGTGTCGCCAACGCTGCCTGCATGTGGTCGGCAAACACTTCGGCCACCCGCGGGAATCCGCAGGCGAGCTCCTTCCAATAAGGCTGCAACTCTTCCGGTATGTCGGTCGCTTGCATGCTCATGGCATCATGCAAAGGTCGTGTCGATGGCGTGGTCCAGCGTATCGCGGATATCCGCGTCGTCGGTGATCGGGCGCACCAGTGCCATGCGGCAGGCGTCCCCGGGCTCGACGCCGCCCTTGATCAGGGTGGCCGCATACACCAGCAGGCGCGTGGAGATGCCCTCGTCCAGGCCGTGCCCCTTGAGGTTGCGCGCCGCCTGGCCGATCTTTACCAGCTGTGCGGCCAAGCCCAAGTCGATATCCGCTTCCTTGCTCAATATGCCGGCCTCGACACCCGCTTCGGGATAATCGAACTCGAAGGCCGTGAAGCGCTGCTTGGTCGATTGCTTCAGGTCCTTCATCAGGCTCTGGTAGCCCGGGTTGTACGAGATCACCAGCTGAAAATCGGGATGCGCCTCGATCAGCTCGCCCTTCTTGTCCAGCGGCAGGGTGCGGCGGTGGTCTGTCAGCGGGTGGATCACCACGGTGGTGTCCTGGCGTGCCTCGACCACCTCGTCCAGGTAGCAGATCGCGCCGATGCGCGCAGCTGTGGTCAGCGGGCCATCCAGCCAGCGCGTGCCGCCGGCGTCGAGCAAGTATCTCCCCACCAGGTCGCTGGCGGTCATGTCCTCGTTGCAAGCCACGGTGATCAGCGGCTTGTTCAGCTTCCACGCCATGTATTCGATGAAACGCGACTTGCCGCAGCCGGTCGGGCCTTTCACCATCACCGGCAGGCGCGCAGCATAGGCGGCCTCATACAGCGCGACTTCGTTGCGCTGTGCCTGGTAGAACGGTTCCTTGCGGACCTTGTACTGTTCCTTGTTGTCCATTGCGACTCCTTCGTTCGGGCCTGTCCCGCGCAGTGCGAACGGGGCAGGGTTCTGGAAAAAAACGCCCCCATCGTGTGGGGGCGCATTTTTGCTGCATTACTGCCGGGCTTACTTGTGTACGCCCAGCTTCTCGCGCCAGCCCGGATACAGTTTGTCCGCATCCTTGGGGAAGGATTCGAACGCGCGGGCAAATTCCTTGTGCTGCTTCGCGTACTGGATCGGATCGGCGCCCGATTTCCAGCATTCGTAAGCCTGGCGCAGGGAGATCGCACCTGCTGCGGGGCTGTCGATGTGGCCGTAGGAACCGCCGCCAGCCGTGTTGATCACGTTGCCGTGGCCCAGGTTCTGGAAGAAGCCTGGCAGACGCAGCGCGTTCATGCCGCCGGAAATGATCGGGGTGGTGGGCTTCATGCCGTACCACTTCTGGAAGTAGACCGGACCCTGGCACTCGTCGCGCTCGATCATGTAGGCGATGTTGCGGTCGTCGCCTTCGCCTTCCATCTTGCCGTAGCCCATGGTGCCGACGTGGATGCCGGAAGCACCCTGCAGACGGCTCATCTTGGCTAGCACGAACGCGGTGTAACCGCGCTTTGCCGATGGCGATGTCACGGCGCCGTGACCGGCGCGGTGATAGTGCAGGTATTGGCCGGGGTACTGGCGGCGTGCGGTGGTCACCATGCCGGGACCGCCAACGTAGCCGTCGACGAGGAAGGCCAGCTTGTCCGCATCCGGACCGAACACTTCCAGCGCATAGTCTGCGCGAGCGCACATTTCATAGTGGTCGTCAGCCGTGATGTTCATGGAGAACAGCTTGGCCTGGCCGGTTTCGTCCTGCGCGCGCTTGAGCGCGTCGTACACCAGCGGCAGCACCTTCTTCAGCGGACAGAAGGTCTGGTTGCCTTGCGGCTCGTCGTTCTTGATGAAGTCGCCGCCCAGCCAGAACTGGTAGGCAGCCTTGGCGAACGGCTCGGGACGCAAGCCCAGCTTGGGCTTGATGATGGTGCCGGAGATGTAGCCGCCGTCCTTGATCGGGCGACCCAGGATGCGCCACAGGTTGGAGATGTCGGTGGCAGGGCCGTCGAACATCTGGATTGCGCGCTCCGGCATATAGAAGTCGATCATCTTGGCATGCTCGATGTCGCCCATGCCCTGGTTGTTGCCGATCGCCAGCGTCAGGAAGGAGACCAGCATGAAGCGGCCGTCGGTGACGTTGCGGTCGAACAGCTCCAGCGGATAGGCGATGCGCATGTCTTCGGTGGCTTCGTCGATGTAGTACACCAGAGCGTCCACGCCCTTGGTGAAATCGTCGGTGGTGGAAACTTCCACGTTGGTACCGGTGGAGGATTCGGCCGCAAAGTGTGCCGCCGCTTCCAGATATCCGTGCCCTGCCTTGGGCTTCATCTTGTAGGCGACCAGAATGTGCTTGCCGCCCTTGATCAGGTCGGCTTCCTTGAGGTCAAGGTTTGAATAACGATTGGACTGATCCATTTACTTCTCCTCGTTGGTATTGAATTCGTTCTCTGAAACTGCGGTGCGAACTATACCTGCGAGAATCATAAATAACAGTCAATTGTTTTTATGTGAATCATAAGTAAAACTTATGGTATAAATCTCCCATGTTGCCCATTTCTCTGCGCCAATTGCAGGTCTTCGAATGCGTCGCCCGTCATCTGAACCATTCCCGGGCGGCGGCCGAACTGTATTTGTCGCAACCGGCCGTTTCCATGCAGATCAAGCAAACCGAGCATGCGATCGGCCTGCCCTTGTTCGACCAGGTCGGCAAGAAGCTCTTTCTCACGGAAGCCGGGCGCGAGTTGCTGCACCATGCCCGCTCCATATTGCAGACGATGCAGGACATGGAATCCGTGTTTGCCGAAATGAAAGGTCTGGAGCATGGGCACCTGAATATCTCCGTGGTCAGCACGGCCAACTATTTCATGCCGCAGTTGCTCGCCAAATTCATCCAGCTCCATCCCAGCATCAATGTCAGTCTTTCCGTAGCCAACCGCGACGCCGTGCTCAAGCAGCTGTCCGACAACGTCGCCGACCTGGCCATCATGGGACAACCGCCGGAAGGAACGGACATGGTGTCGCAAGCGTTCATGCAGAACCCGCTGGTGGTCATCGCCGCCCCCGATCACCCGCTGGCGACGCAATCGAGGATCCAGCCGCAGCAGTTGTCGAACGAGATTTTTTTGCTGCGCGAGATCGGTTCCGGCACGCGCGGCGTGGTCGAGCGGTTTTTTGCCAGCCATCGTCTGCCGTTGCCCGCGCATATGGAAATGGATACCAATGAGGCCATCAAGCAATCGGTCCATGCCCGCATCGGTATCGGCATCATTTCCCGCCCTGCCATCGAACTGGAGCTGGAGACCCATCGTCTGTGCATCCTCGATGTCGACGGGTTTCCCATCGTGCGCAACTGGCATATCGTGCAGCGCAGGAACAAACGCCTGTCCACCGCAGCCACCGCATTCCGGAAGTTCCTGCTGGCCGAGGCCGAGCGGCTGGCGAGCCCTGCCGCCGGCAACAGGGGTTAAAGCGGGGTGCCAATGCTGCGGACAAACAAAAAGCGGCCCGAAGGCCGCTTTTTAATCGATACAAGCCGCAGCGATTACTTGATGATCGCGTTGAGCTCGCCCTTGCTGTAGCGCGAGGCCATCGAGTCCAGCGAAATCGGCTTGATCTTGGCAGCCTGACCGGCGGAACCGAACGCTTCGTAGCGCGCCTTGCAGATTGCCTTCATTGCCTTGGTCGTCTCGGCCAGGAACTTGCGCGGGTCGAAATCCTTGGGATTCTCGGCCAGGTAGCGGCGGGTAGCGCCGGTCGATGCCATGCGCAGGTCGGTGTCGATGTTGACCTTGCGCACGCCGTGCTTGATGCCCTCGACGATCTCTGCGACAGGCACGCCGTAAGTCTGCGGCATCGCGCCGCCGAACTTGTTGATGACCTCCAGCCATTCCTGCGGCACGGAAGAAGAACCGTGCATCACCAGGTGGGTGTTGGGGATGCGCGCGTGGATTTCCTTGATGCGGCTGATTGCCAGGGTCTCGCCTGTGGGCGGCTTGGTGAACTTGTAGGCGCCGTGCGAAGTGCCGATGGCGATGGCCAGGGCATCGACCTGGGTGGCCTTGACGAACGCGGCTGCCTCGTTCGGGTCGGTCAGCAGCTGGTCGTGGCTCAACTTGCCTTCGGCGCCGTGGCCGTCTTCCTTTTCACCGTGGCCGGATTCCAGGGAACCCAGGCATCCCAGCTCACCCTCGACGGAAACGCCGACGGCGTGGGACATCTCCACCACCTGGCGGGTGACGTTCACGTTGTAATCGAAAGTCGACGGAGTCTTGCCGTCGGTCATCAGCGAACCGTCCATCATCACGCTGGAAAAGCCGGATTTGATGGCATTGATACAGACAGCCGGCGAAGCACCGTGGTCCTGGTGCATGACGACGGGAATATGCGGATACATTTCCACGGCTGCTTCGATCAGGTGACGCAGGAACGGCTCGCCGGCATATTTGCGGGCACCGGCCGAACCCTGCATGATCACCGGGCTGTTGCATTCGTCGGCCGCTTCCATGATCGCCTTGACCTGCTCCAGATTGTTGACGTTGAACGCGGGCAGGCCGTAGCTGTTTTCTGCCGCGTGGTCGAGTAGTTGACGTAAGGATACGAGTGCCATTTTGTTCTCCTAGATAAATTACATAAACGATTGCAGCTTTTTATGCCTGCTGCTTAATTCTTGCGGTAGTCGCCCACGCGCACGATCTTCATGGTATTGGTGTGGCCAGCCTTGCCTAGCGCCTCACCAACGGTCATCACGATCAAATCACCATCTTCCACCATGCCCAGGCGCGACAGCTCGTCTTCCGCCTGCCGCAGGATCACGGAATGGTCGTGGGTTTCGATCTTGAATGCGATCGGATGCACACCGCTGAACAGGGTAACCTTGCTCAGGGTCGCCTCCATCGGCGTCATCGCAAAAATGGGGGCCCCGGCACTGACGCGCGACATCCATAGCGCGGTCGAGCCGGATTGCGTCAAGGCAACAATCGCCTTCACCTTGAAGTGGGATGCCGCATACAGCGCAGACATGGCGATCGACTGGTCGATGCGCGTGAATTTGCTCTGGTCCAGGCGGCGATCCATCGCACTTTCTTCAGTCTCCTTTTCCGCGTTGAGACAGATGCGGGCCATTGCTTCGATGGTTTCGACCGGGTAATCGCCGACGGCCGTCTCCGCCGACAGCATCACCGCATCGGTTCCATCGAGCACCGCGTTGGCCACGTCCGAAACCTCGGCGCGGGTGGGAATCGGGTTGGTAATCATGGATTCCATCATCTGCGTGGCCGTGATGACCAGCTTGTTCCTGGCGCGGGCCATCTTGATCATCTTCTTCTGCAGGCCGGGTACGGCCGCATCGCCGACCTCGACTGCCAGATCGCCGCGCGCCACCATGATGGCATCCGATGCGTCGATGATGGAGCCCAGTACCGGAATCGCCTCGGCACGCTCGATCTTGGCCACCAGCAGACTCTTTCCCCCGGCGGCATGCATCAGCTCGCGCGCCAGCTTCATGTCGTCCGCCGAACGCGGGAAGGATACGGCCAGGAAATCCGCCTTGATCAGCGCCGCGGTCTTGATATCTTCCTTGTCTTTCTCGGTCAGCGCAGGAGCTGTCAATCCGCCGCCCTTGCGGTTGATACCCTTGTTGTTGGACAGGACGCCGCCGCGGACGACGACGCAATGCACTTCGGTGCCTTTGACCCCCGTGACATGGAATTCCAGCATGCCGTCGTTGAGCAGCAATACCGTGCCGACATCCACATCGTTGGGCAATTCCTTGTAATCCAGCCCGACACGTTCCTGGTTGCCCAGACCGTCCAGCGATGCATCGAGGATAAACGTATCTCCCTTGTTCAGGGTGATCTTGTCGTTCTCGAATTTGCGTACGCGGATCTTGGGTCCTTGCAGGTCAGCCAGGATACCGATGGTGCGCCCCGCCGCTCTGGCGGCGGCGCGCACCTTCTCGGCGCGGCCCATGTGATCCTGGGCCGAGCCGTGGGAGAAGTTCATCCGTACCACATCCACTCCCGCACGGATCATTTGTTCCAGTACCTTCTGGTCGCTGGAAGCGGGCCCCAGTGTTGCTACTATTTTTGTTCTGCGCAGCATGTAAGTCCCAATTAGTTATTGCTTGGCGCGTTGCTCCAGAATTTCGACCGCAGGCAAAGTCTTGCCTTCGAGGAATTCCAGGAACGCACCGCCTGCGGTGGAGATGTAGGACACCTTGTCGTAGATGTCGTACTTCTGGATCGCCGCAATGGTATCGCCGCCGCCGGCCAGGGTGAATGCGCTGGTTTCGGCGATCGCCTTGGCGATGGTCTTGGTGCCTTCGCCGAACTGGTCGAACTCGAATACCCCGACCGGTCCGTTCCAGACCACGGTGCCGGCCTTCATGATGATGTCGGCCAGTTCCTGTGCAGACCTGGGGCCGATGTCGAAGATCATGTCGTCGTCAGCCACATCTCCCGCATCCTTCAGCACGGCGGGTTCGTTGGCATCGAACTTCTTGCCGACCACCACATCCACCGCGATGGGAATGTTGGCACCGCGTTGTTTCATTTTTTCGATCAGCGCCTGTGCGGTCGGAACGAGGTCGTCTTCACACAGCGACTTGCCCACATTCTTGCCGACCGCCTTCAGGAAAGTGTTGGCGATGCCGCCGCCGACCACCAGCTGTTCGCACTTCTCGGACAGCGATTCGAGCACGGTCAGTTTGGTCGATACCTTGGAACCGCCGACGATGGCGACCATCGGGCGGGCCGGGTTCAGCAAGGCCTTGCTCAATGCTTCCAGTTCTTCGGTGAGCAGAATGCCTGCCGCTGCAACTGGCGCGAACTTCGCCACACCGTGTGTGGAGGCCTCGGCACGGTGCGCGGTACCGAAGGCATCCATCACGAACACGTCGCACAGGGCGGCATACTTTTTCGACAGTTCGTCGTTGCTTTTCTTCTCGCCCTTGTTGAAGCGGCAGTTCTCCAGCAGCACCAGTTCACCGTCGGCAACGTTGAAACCGCCGTCGGTCCAGTCGCGGATCAGGCGCACGGGTTTGCCCAGCTTGTTGGCAATGGTGTCGGCCACCGGCTTGAGCGAGTTCTCTTCCGAGTAAACGCCTTCTTCGGGACGGCCGAGGTGGGAAGTCACCATCACTTTCGCACCGGCTTTCAGTGCCGCATTGATGGTAGCCATCGACGCGGTGATGCGCGCATCGGAAGTGACCTTGCCGTCCTTGACGGGTACGTTGAGGTCGGAGCGGATCAGGACGCGTTTGCCCTTGAGATCCAGGTCGGTCATTTTGATAACGGACATGATTTTTTTCCTTGGTTACAGACTTAAAGCTAAAAGGGCTGGCATGCGCCAGCCCTTTATCGAAACGAATTACTTGGCAATGTGACGGACCAGACGCATCAGGTTGCAGGTGTAACCGTACTCGTTGTCGTACCACGCCACGACCTTGACGAAGGTCGGATCCAGTGCGATTCCGGCATCCGCATCGAAAATCGACGGGTTGATGCAGCCGCGGAAATCGGTAGAAACCACCTTGTCGTTGGTGTAGCCCAGCACGCCCTTCAGCGGGCCGTTTTCGGAAGCAGCCTTCATCGCTTTGCAGATGTCGTCGTAGGTTGCTTCCTTGTTCAGCTCGACCGTCAGGTCAACCACGGACACATCGGAGGTCGGCACGCGGAATGCCATGCCGGTCAGCTTCTTGTTCAATGCGGGAATCACCACACCCACGGCCTTGGCTGCGCCAGTGGAGGAGGGGATGATGTTTTCCAGGATGCCGCGGCCACCGCGCCAATCTTTGTTGGACGGGCCGTCAACAGTCTTTTGTGTCGCTGTTGCGGCATGCACCGTGGTCATCAGGCCGCGCTTGATACCGAAGGTGTCGTTCAGCACTTTGGCAACCGGCGCCAATGCGTTGGTAGTGCAGGACGCAGCGGAAACGATCTTCTCGCCCTTGTAGGTGTCGTGGTTCACACCGTACACGAACATCGGGGTCGTATCCTTGCAAGGAGCAGACATCACCACCTTCTTGGCGCCGGCAGCGATATGTTTCTGGCAGCTCGCATCATCCAGGAAGAAGCCGGTACATTCGATCACGATATCGGCACCGACCTCATTCCATTTCAGGTTAGCCGGGTCCTTTTCTGCAGTCAGGCGTATGGTCTTGCCATTGACAACCAGATTGTTGCCGCTGACTGACACGTCGCCCTGGAAACGACCATGCACGGAGTCGTGTTTCAGCATGTAGGCCAGATAATCCGGTTCCAGCAAGTCGTTGATGGCGACGACCTCGATTTCAGGGAAGTCTTTCGTGGCGGCACGGAACACCATGCGACCGATACGACCGAATCCATTGATACCAACTTTGATTGCCATATATATCTCCCGATCACTAATTAAAAATCTTTATTGAGCGCTTGACCGTCTATTCCATATGCTGCGGCGGGACCATTCCCAGGGTCCCGCGCCAGCCTGGCTGCGTCTTGGCGCTTAGCCAACCACTTTTTTTACTGTACCAACGACGTTTTCCACCGTGAAGCCGAAGTGCTTGAACAACTCGGGGGCCGGTGCGGATTCGCCGAAGCAGTCCATGCCAATCACGGCGCCTTCCAGGCCGACATACTTGTACCAGAGGCCGGTCACGCCAGCCTCGACGGCCACGCGCTTGATGCCCTTGGGCAATACGCTGTCCTTGTAGGCTTGGTCCTGGCGGTCGAACACGTTGGTCGAGGGCATCGACACCACGCGCACATTGATACCTTCTGCGGCCAGTGCGGCCTGGGCTTTCATTGCCAGGTCCACTTCGGAGCCGGTCGCGATGATGACGGCTTGCGGCTTGCCGCCGGCTGCTTCAGACAGCACATACGCACCCTTGCGGATGTTTTCGATCTGCTTCGCGTCGCGTTTCTGGAAAGCCAGATTCTGACGGCTGAAAATCAAGGAAGACGGGCCAGTCTTGCGCTCGACCGCGCATACCCATGACACCATCGACTCGACGGTATCGCACGGACGCCAGGTGTCCATGTTGGGGATGTAGCGCAGGGTCGTGGTCTGCTCGACGGGCTGGTGAGTCGGGCCGTCTTCGCCCAGACCGATGGAGTCGTGGGTGAACACATAGATCACGCGCTGCTTCATCAGGGCCGACATGCGCAAGGCATTGCGGGCATATTCCGAGAACATCAGGAAGGTACCGCCGAACGGCAGCAGGCCGCCATGTAAGGCCATGCCGTTCATGATGTGCGACATGCCGAATTCGCGCACGCCGTAGCTGATGTAGTTGCCGGGCTTCTTGCCGTGCACATGATGCGCGCCGGTCCAGTTGGTCAGGTTGGAACCGGTCAGGTCGGCGGAACCGCCGAGGAATTCAGGCAATGCCGGAACCAGTGCGTTGATCGCGTTCTGCGAAGCCTTGCGGGTGGCAATGGTCTCGCCCTTCTCGTTGACAGCGGCGATGGCCTTGGCGGCATGGTCGGCCCAGTTGGCCGGCAGGTCGCCGTTCATGCGGCGCTCGAATTCGGCAGCTTCTTTCGGGTAGGCCTTCTTGTATTCGGCAAACTTGTTGTTCCACAGTTTTTCCAGGCCTTCGCCCTTGGTGCGGGCATCCCATGCCTCGTACACATGCTTGGGAATCTCGAACGGAGGATACTTCCAGCCGATGTGTTCGCGCGTCGCCTGAACTTCCGCGTCGCCCAGTGCGGCGCCGTGCACATCGTGCGTACCGGCCTTGTTCGGGGAACCAACGCCAATGATGGTCTTGCAGCAGATCAGCGTAGGCTTGTCGGTAACGGCCTTGGCCGCAACGATGGCTTTATTGATCTCGTCCGGGTCGTGGCCTTGCACGTCGGCAATAACATGCCAGCCGTAGGCCTCGAAACGTTTGGCGGTGTCATCGGTATACCAGCCGTCGATATGCCCATCGATGGAGATATTGTTGTCGTCCCAGAAGGCGATCAGCTTGCCCAGGCCCCAGGTACCGGCCAGCGCGCAGGCTTCGTGCGAAATGCCCTCCATCATGCAGCCGTCGCCCATGAATACATAAGTATGGTGGTTGACGATCTCGTGTCCCGGCTTGTTGAATTCGTTGGCCAGCAACTTCTCGGCCATTGCCATGCCGACTGCGTTGGTGATGCCCTGGCCAAGCGGGCCGGTGGTCGTTTCGACGCCGACGGTGTAGCCATACTCGGGGTGACCCGGCGTCTTGGAATGCATCTGGCGGAAACGCTTCAGTTCGTCAATCGGCAGGTCGTAGCCGGTCAGGTGCAGCAATGCATAGATCAGCATCGAACCGTGGCCGTTTGATTGTACGAAACGGTCGCGGTCGAACCACTTGGGGTTGGCAGGGTTGTGGCGCAGGTGGTGATTCCACAACACTTCGGCGATCTCTGCCATGCCCATTGGCGCACCTGGATGACCGGAATTGGCCTTTTGTACGGCATCCACCGCCAGCATGCGGATCGCGCCGGTGATGTCATTGAATTTCGGGGGGGTTACATTACGTGCCGCAGCCATTTTCCTGCCTCCTAAAAACATCCCTAATAAAAACCGAATTATTTTTGCAACGAAAGGCGCCGATTATGCCTTAACGGCTTGCCGTTGGGCAACAACGGCAAGTCTTCGAGTTCAGGCGCGTTTGGCCTATTGATGCTCGCCTGAGCCTTTTTTAATGGGTTTTATCCCCAATTGTTTGAGTTTTCGGTAAAGATGGGTGCGTTCTATGCCAGCCTTCTCGGCGATGCGCGAGATGTTCCCATTCTCTTTTTTCATCTGATAGTTGAAGTACAGGCTATCGAAATGCTCTCTTGCTTCGCGCAAGGGCAAATCTAGCGGCAAAGATGTCTGTATGCAACCGTCTTTGTCGCTTTCGGTCTGGGTGGCTTGCGGCTGGCGCAGCACCGGTGCAGCGGCAGGAACGCCTTGTTGAATGGCCTTGGCCACCGTCGCCAGCAATTTCTGCAAGGCAATGGGTTTCTCCAGGAAGTCCGACGCGCCGATGCGCATCGCCTCCATCGCCGTCTCGATCGTGCCATGTCCGGACATCATGATCACCGGCATGGTAAGCAGGCCCTGCTCGACCCATTCCTTGAGCAACGTCAGGCCATCGGTATCCGGCATCCAGATATCCAGCAGCACCAGGTCGGGGGCATGGCTGGCACGAAATTTCCGCGCCTGCTCGGCGTTCTCCGCCAGATGTATGCGATAGCCCTCATCGAACAGGATTTCGGAGAGCAATTCGCGGATGCCCACCTCATCGTCAACCACCAGTATCTCTTTTGTAGCCATCACAACATCTCCGTTTCTGTTACCGCCAGAGGCAGGATAACGCTCACACTCGTACCAGCCGCGGGCTGGCTTTCTATGGTTATTTTTCCGCCATGCTCTTCCACGATCTTTTTTACAATCGCCAGGCCCAGGCCGGTTCCCCGCTGTTTGGTCGTCATGTAGGGCTCGAACAGCCTTCCCAGCATGTGCTCCGGAATGCCGCTGCCGTTATCGCGTACCGTCAGTTTCAAGGCATTATCGGGGGTGTTCTCGGTAGACAGCACGATTTGCGGACGCGCCGTCTGTTGCAATGCGTCGTGCGCGTTCTGCAGCAGGTTGTGGATGACCTGACGCAGGCGGGTAGCATCCCCGTTCAGCAGGGTGCGTTCGGCACCGAACTGAAGGTCGATCGGGCTGCTGTTGGCTTCGTACAGGCCCATCACCTCGTTCAACAGCTGATGCATGTCGAGCTGCACCATCCGTGCGGCAGGCGCACGCGCATAGTTGGCGAATTCGGTGACCATGTTCTTCATCGCGCCCACTTGGCTGACGATGGTCTGGGTAGCGCGTTGCACCAGCTGCGTATCGTGGTCGTCCAGCTTGCCCAGCAGCTTGTGTTGCAGGCGTTCTGCCGAGAGCTGTATCGGCGTAAGCGGATTTTTGATCTCGTGCGCCAGCCGCCGCGCCACCTCGCCCCAGGCTGCCTGACGCTCGGCTTGCAGCAGGTGGGTGATATCGTCGAACACCACCACAAAATTGTTGTCTTCCTCGATAGTGGACAGCCGCGTCCCCCGCAACAGCAGGATCTGGTCGCCGCCTTTGCTCATGCGCTCGATCTGCTGTCTCCATTCATATTGCGACGATTCCTCGAAACCCTGCATTACCGTATCGATAAACGAGCGCAGCAGGGCATGCCTGGCTGCAATCTCCGGCAGGGTATGGCCCTCCATCTCCTGCAGCGGTATGCCCAGTATCTGGTTCGCACTTGGATTGGAGGATCGCAAGCGATGCTGCGCATCCACCACCAGCACGCCGGATGACAGGTGGGCCAGCACGCTTTCCAGATAGACCTTGGCATTCTCCACTTGCAATTGCTGCTGCTCGCCTTTCCGCTTCGCGTCCGCCAGATAATTGGTCATCTGGTTGAACAGCCCGGTCAGCGCACCCAGCTCATCGCCGCTCTGGACCGGATAGTTACCGCTGAAATCGCCCTGCGACACCGCCAGCGTCCCTGCTGCCAGTGCCGCCAGCGGGGCACTGAGCTGCTCGCTCAGGTAGAACGCTACCGAACCGACACTGAGCAGAACAATCAACAGCGACAATGTGAGCGTGACCCCATACAACCGCTTCAACCCCAGCCTCGACAACGACAGCTCCTGATAGTCGCGGTATACGGCCTGCACCGTCTCGGCGTCTTCGGCGATCTGCCGGGGAACCGGCTGCATGAATTGCAGCGTCCTCGGCCCATCCTTCCAGCGCGGCGATTTCATCGGGATCAGCACGCGCAAGGCAAGCTGGTCGTCCGGCAAGACCTCCACCATGCTGTATCCGCCTTTTTCCCATGCTTCGCGCAGCATTTCCGGCGACGGCTTCTCCGCTTCCTTCCTGCTTTCGCTGTTCGCGAATGCCAGCAGCTGCCCTCTGCTTCCGTACACCGCCGCTTCCTGCGCACCACCTTCTTCAACCAGCTTCGACAAGGTCTGGTTATGCCTCTGCGATTCCTGTTCCGTCAGGATCATCGCCACCAGGCGTCCTTTCTTGCCCAGTTCCGTCAGGCCGTTTTCCAGCGAGCTGCGCCCCAGATGCAAGCCACCCTCCAGCGCCTTTTCCACGCGCACATCGAACCATGACTCGATGCTCTTGCTGAGGAACTGTACCGATACCGCGTAAACCAGGAATCCTGGCAGGATGGCGATCACGGAAAATATCAGCACCAGCCGCAAAGTCAGCTTTGCCCCATATATCTTTTGCTTGAGTTTGATGCGCAACTGCCATATCTGCGACGCCACCAGCCCGGTCAATCCCAGCGCCAGCACACCCGTCATCGCCAGCAGGAAATAATAGTTGTGCGAGAACAGATCGGTATTGGCGCTGGCGCTCGAGAGCAGGTATAGCAGCACCGCGCCGGCGATTCCGCTGAAGATGACCAGGTATTTCATGGCTGGAGCACCTTTGCGGCATCGGGACTGAGAACCCAGCGGTATGGTTCGGATTTGAGGTTCCAGTCCTCGTTGGTGAGCGCATTCACCTGCAGCGGCTTGGGCAATTGCGTCACGTCCAGTCGCATTTGTGCGACGGCTGAACAGCAGTCGCTTCCTTTTTTCAGCAAGCGCGAAAAATATCCCCCGCCGTTTTTGTCCAGCAATGCAACCGGAACGGGCGGCGCGATCTGGTGCCCCAACACGAGAAGGGCATCTTTCAGCTCGCTGAAGCTTTGGAACAACGAGCCACGCGTGATCCGGTATTGCTGGGTGAGTGCATTGAATGAAAGCTTGGCCGTCTGCTCGTCCCGGATGACTTCGGTATCCAGCCAATACCAGCGCGAACGATTGATGGACAGTTCGCTGACGAAATACAGGGTAACGCCGTGCTGCAGCGCGGTCTCGACCGTATTCGACAGCTGGATATCGTAATCTGCCGATAACTGATAGCCGTCCTCCGTCAAGCGCGCTTCGGCCTTGTTGATGGAGATGCCTTCCGCGCTGGCGGCCGCCGCGCACAGCCACAGGCAGATTACCCAGGCCGCACGATGCAACTGATCAAGCTTGTTTGTGCAGCAATGCATAAAAGAACCCGTCATGCTCTTCGTTTGGCAATAACTGACCGTCCGTCATATCTGCCGCAGGCAACGCAACCCGTGTTGCCTCGTCGTGCCGCGACAGGAACTCGTTGATCACCTGCTGGTTTTCGCGCGCAAATACCGAACAGGTCGCATAGAGCAATTTACCATCTCCTGCCAGCAGCAACCACAACGATTCCAGTATCCGCGCCTGCTGTGCCGCAAAACTGTCGATGTCCTCCGGCCGGCGCAGCCATTTGATGTCGGGATGGCGGCGCACCACACCGGAAGCCGAGCAGGGTACGTCGGCCAGAATCCGCTGGAACGATCTGCCGTCCCACCATGCTTCGGGTGTGGCGGCATCACCGCAAACCACCCGGGCGTCCAGATGCAGCCGCTGCAGGTTCTGGCGCACGCGCTGCAGTCGCTCTTCCTCCTTGTCCAGCGCCACCAGCTCGATGTCCGCCGATTCCAGCAGATGCGCGGTCTTGCCGCCCGGAGCCGCGCATGCATCCAGCACGCGCATTCCGTTTTGCACATCCAGCAGGTGCGCTGCCTGTTGGGCACCTGCATCCTGTACCGATATCCACCCATCTTCGAACCTGGGCAGGCGTTCAACTGGAACCGGTCGCTCCAGCTTCAGTGCTTCCGGACCAACGATCCGGGACGCGATACCCTCGCCGGCAAGCAGCGACTGATATTCCGTCGTGGTCGTATGGCGCGCATTGACGCGCAGGGTCATGGGGGGATGTTCGTTTCCGGCCGCCAGTATGGCGACGGCCTGTTCGCCATATTGCTGCTTGAGCATATCGATCCACCATTGCGGATAAGCATAATGGCTTTCCTCGTTCTGGTCGGCAGCCTCCAGCAACGCCGGTTGCCTGCGCAGGAAATTGCGCAACACCGCATTCACCAGACCGCTGGCTGCCGGATTGAGCAATTTTGCGGCACTCACCGCCTGGTCGACGATGGCATGTTGTCCCGCCCTGGTGTGCTGCAGCTGATAGAGTGCAACCAGCAGCAGGCAGCGCAGGGGAGTTTCCTGCACGCGGCGCTGCAGCAGATTATCCAGTATGAAATTCAGGCGCGAGTAATAACGGAGTGTGCCGTAGCACAGATCCTGCAGCGCACCTTTTTCCTGCGCGCTGAGGCTGGATTGCTTGCGCAAGGTCTCGCCCAGTACTTGAGTAAGGTTGCGGCCGTCGCGCACCACTTTGCCCACCGCTTTTGCCGCTTCGAGTTGGATGCGCTGCATGGTCAGCCTGCTTTGAAGCGGTCGCCGACCTTGATGGGAAACCCTTGCAGGAACTGCGCGGCAGGCAGTGCCTTGCCGCCCGGCTTCTGCAAAATTTCCAGCGCCAGCGTACCGTTGCCGCACGCGACCTGAATGCAGTTTTTATCCACCGCAACGACGGTTCCCGCTGGTGCGCTCTTTCCTTCGGCTATGTGCGCCCGCAGTATCTTGATCGGCGTTTCTCCAAACAGCGAGGTGGCCACCGGGAAGGGAAAGTATCCGCGGATCGCCCGCTCAAGTTGCGCTGCATCCAGCCGCCAGTCCAGCTGCGCTTCGATTTTGCTCAGCTTGGCCGCATAGGTCGCCTGCTGTCCATCCTGCGGCTCGGGCAACAGGTGGCCGCTTTCCAGTCGATGCAATGCCTCAAGGATGCATTGCGCGCCAAGCACGGCGAGTTTGTCGTGCAGGGTCTGTGCCGTATCGCCGGGTTCGATCAGGCACGATTTCTTCAGCAGCATGTTGCCGGTATCGAGGCCTTCGTCCATTTGCATGATGGTAATGCCGGTCTCGGTATCGCCCGCCAGGATTGCACGCTGAATAGGTGCCGCACCGCGCCAGCGCGGCAGCAGTGACGCATGGATGTTCAGGCAACCATAGCGTGGAATCTGCAAGACCGTCTTCGGCAATATCAAGCCATAGGCTGCGACCACCATCAACTCGGCGTCCAGTTCGGCTATCGCTCGCTGGCTTTCTTCCGTCTTCAGGGTGCTTGGCTGCATTACCTTCAAGCCGTGCTGCAATGCCAGCTGTTTTACCGGACTGGCGGTGAGGTGCATGCCGCGTCCCGAAGGGCGGTCCGGCTGGCTAAGCACCGCAACGATCTGGTGTTCCTGTATCAGCGCGGCCAGTGCTTCGGCTGCGAACTGCGGTGTGCCTGCAAAAATGATCTTCACGTATTGATCTTAGAAAGTTTCGCGGCGCTGCTTTTTGAGCTTGGCGCGGATCCTGGTCTGCTTGAGATGCGACAGATGCTCGACGAATACGCGCCCCTGCAGATGATCCATCTCGTGCTGGATGCACACCGCCAGCAGGCCTTCTGCTTTTAACGTGAACGTTTTGCCATGTTCGTCGAGTGCACGTACGGTAACAAACTCCGCTCGGCTGACCTTTTCATAGATACCCGGTACGGAAAGGCAGCCTTCCTCGTTTTCCTTTTCGCCCGTGCTATCCAGCAGTTCCGGGTTGATGAATACCTTGAGGTCGTCGCGGGTTTCGGATGTATCGATCACAATCAGCCGAATATGCCGATCCACCTGCGTAGCCGCCAAGCCGATTCCTGGCGCTGCATACATGGTTTCCGCCATGTCCCGCACCAGTGTGCGGATCGTGTCGTCAACCTGCTCGACCTTTTTTGCGATCTTGTGCAACCGTTCGTCAGGGTATTGGATGATAGGGAGAATTGCCATAAATGCTTGCCAACTGAAGAGACTAGATGCAGAATTTAAACCGCCGTGCAAACATCGCGCCGCTTTTCCTTACTTTGCTGGGGTTTTCCATGCGCAAGATTATATCGCTGATTTGTCTCTTGTTGCCCATCGCCGTTTGCGCGGATGAGCTTAAATTGCAGGAAAACGCGCCCGATCGCTATGTCGTGGTGAAAGGCGACACGCTGTGGGACATTTCGGCAAAGTTCTTCAAGGATCCCTGGAAATGGCCGCAGATCTGGGGTTATAACAAAGACACCATCAAGGACCCGCACTGGATTTATCCGGGTAACGTGGTCTATCTCGACCAGAGCACACATACCCTTAAAGTTGCCGGGGGAGAAGCGCTACCGGCTTCCGGCGTTTCTCCTGCCGATGTGTCCATGACTGACGTGGCGCCCGGCGGCCCGACTTCTTCCCAGTCGGAAGTCGTCAAGCTTTCGCCCAAACCGCGCGAAGTGAACGGTTCAAATCAGGCCATCCCGGTAATCTCGTTGAAAGATATCGGACCGTTCCTCGCTCAACCGTTGGTCGTCGAGGACGACGAACTGGCAGGAGCTCCCGTGCTGGCCGGCACTTATGATCATCGGGAGCTTCTTGGTACGGGCAATGTTGCCTATGCAAAGAATCTGCCCAGCGACAAAGGCGAACGTTGGCAGATCTATCGTCCTGGAATCACCTTCAAGGACCCGGATACCGGCGAGGTGCTGGGACATGAAGTGGTTTATCTTGGCGATGCATTCGTCGAAAAATTCGGCGATCTCAGCACCTTGAAAATCACGCGCGCCGTGCTTGAAATCAACGTCGGCGACCGTTTGGCCCAGGCCACCACCAGTTTTGCCAGCAACTTCCTGCCGCACGAGCCTGACAAAAACATCAACGCCAAAATCATCTCGATCTATGGTGGCGTTGAACAAGCCGGACAGAATGCCGTGGTCACCCTGAACAAAGGCCGTCGCGATGGCCTGGAAAGCGGACACGTGCTGGCCCTGTACCAGAAGGGTGAAGTGCTGCCCAGCCATAATATATTCACCGCTGATACCGTGCTGCCGGATGTGCGTTACGGATTGCTGTTCGTATTCCGCGTCTTCGACAAGGTTTCATATGCGCTCGTGATGCAGACACGTTTGCCCGTACAGAGATTGGATCGCGCCAGCAATCCCGATTAAACAATGCTGCCGGACGCTTCGCTTGCGGCGTGGATCACCCTGAGCCAGATTCCTGGCCTGGGAAACGAAAGCCTGCGGCGTTTATTGCTTGCTTTCGGCTCGCCCGAGGCGGTGCTGGATGCATCCGTCTCCTCTCTCGCCAATCACGTCAAACCAGCCGTAGCGACCGCAATTGCGGCAGGAACCGATGGGGCGTACCTGGGTACGGTCGCCAATTGGCTTGGCGATCCGCTCAATCGCATCCTTACCGTCGCCGATGTCGAATATCCCCAGTCCCTGCTTAATACCTCGGACCCTCCCTTGTTGCTGTATGCAAAAGGGCGTCTTGATCTGTTGAATGTACCGGCACTTGCTGTAGTCGGCAGCCGCAATGCTTCCACGCAAGGGCTGCGCAACGCGGAAGCATTCGCCCAATCGATCTCCGATGCCGGGCTGTGTATAGTCAGCGGCATGGCTCACGGCATCGATGCGGCAGCACACCTGGGCGGCCTGCAAGGTTCTGGTTCCAGTATCGCCGTTGTCGGCACCGGACTGGACAAAGTCTACCCGGCCGCCAATCGCGAACTGGCGCATCGTTTGGCGCATGAAGGGGTCATCCTCTCCGAATTTCCCCTGGGAACACCCCCGCTTGCGGCCAACTTTCCCCGGCGCAATCGCATCATCAGCGGTTTGGGCCTCGGATGCCTGGTGGTCGAAGCTTCTGTCCAGAGCGGGTCTCTCATTACTGCGCGCATGGCACTGGAGCAGGGAAGAGACGTCTTCGCCATACCTGGTTCCATTCATTCGCCGCAATCCAGGGGCTGCCATGCGCTGATCAAGCAAGGCGCCAAACTGGTGGAATGCGCCCAGGATATCCTGCAGGAGCTCGGTTATCGTGCGCCATTAGCTGCTCCGAGCACCGTCCAGGAACATCCGTTATTCGCGCATCTCGGTTTCGATCCGCTTGATGCCGAAACGCTTGTACAGCGTAGCGGCTTGACGATAGGCGAGCTATCCGCCATCCTGTTGCAACTGGAACTCGACGGACACATTGCATCCTTGCCCGGCGGCTTATATCAACGCATCACCTAAACTACACTCTTCCATGTTCGACATCCTGCTTTACCTGTTTGAAAGTTACTTCGATATCGGCAGTTACCCGGACCACGACAAGCTTTCGGTCAAGCTGAGCGCTGCCGGCTTCGAAGAAGACGACATCAATCAGGCGTTGACCTGGCTGTCGGGCTTGCAGCAACTGACTCGGGCCGCTTATCCCGACAGCATCAACTTCAGCGGCACGCGCCTGTATACCGACTTCGAGTCGCAGCGTATCAGCCCGGAAGGTCTGCGTTTCCTGGCTTTCTGGGAGCACAACAAGCTCATCACGCCGATCGAGCGCGAGATGATCATTGACCGGGTACTTGCTCTTGGCCGCAAGAATCTCTCTCTCGACAAGCTCAAGCTCATCGTGCTGATGGTACTGTGGAGCCAGCACGAAGATCTCGACCCGATGATCATTGAAGATCTGCTGACCCCGGCTGATTCTGCCCAATTACACTAAAACATGCCCTCCAATCTGCTCATCGTCGAGTCTCCGGCCAAGGCCAAGACGCTCAAGAAATATCTCGGCAAGGATTTCGAGGTACTGGCCTCGTATGGACACGTACGCGACCTGGTGCCCAAGACCGGAGCAGTCGATCCGGACAATAACTTCGCCATGCAGTATGAAACGATCGCGCGCAACAGCAAGCATGTCGATGCCATTGCAAAGGCTGCGGCGGATGCAGATCATATTTTTCTCGCCCCCGACCCCGACAGGGAAGGCGAAGCGATCGCCTGGCATATCGCAGAGCTGCTGAAAGGCAAACGTGCGCTCAAGGGCAAGAAAATGCAGCGTGTGGTGTTCTATGAGATCACGCAATCTGCCGTGAAGGATGCCGTAGCGCACCCACGCGAGATTTCCATTCCGCTGGTCAATGCGCAGCAGGCGCGGCGCGCGCTTGACTATCTGGTCGGCTTCAATCTTTCGCCTCTGTTGTGGCGCAAGATACGGCCAGGCTTGTCAGCCGGACGTGTGCAGAGCCCGGCGCTGCGACTGATCGTAGAACGTGAACTTGAAATCGAAAAATTCAAGAGCCAGGAATACTGGACGGTGCATCTGGATAGTCAGAAGAGTGGCATTCCCTTTAGTGCAAAACTGTTCCAGTATCAGGGCAAGAAGCTGGAGCAACTCAGCATTGGCAGCCAGGCCGAATACGATGCCATTCATGCAAAGCTGGCGGATGCAAAACTGCCGCCTAAAGTCGTGCGCGTGGAAAAGAAGGGCAAGCAGCGCAATCCTGCTGCGCCGTTCACCACCTCTACCTTGCAACAGGAAGCCGTACGCAAGCTGGGCATGACCTCCGACCGCACCATGCGTACCGCACAGTCCTTGTACGAAGGCGTCGATATCGGCGGTCAAACCATTGGTCTGATCACCTATATGCGTACCGATTCGGTAAATCTGGCAAATGAAGCGGTAGCCGAGATACGCGACTACATCAGGGATAATTTCGCCGGCGACTACCTGCCTGCCAAGCAACCGGTATACAAGAGCAAATCCAAGAATGCGCAGGAAGCACACGAAGCCATCCGCCCGACCTCGATCCTGCGTACGCCGGATAGTCTGCGCGCGCATCTGAACATTGACCAGCTGCGTCTTTACGAGATGATTTGGAAGCGCACGCTGGCATCGCAGATGGCACCAGCTCGCTTCGATACCGTGAGCGTGGATATCCGTTTGAGCAGCGACGATACCCTGTTCCGCGCTTCCGGCCAGACCTTGGTGTTTCCCGGCTTTATCGGTGTGTACATGGAAGACGTGGATGATGCCGAAGAAGAAGACAGCGCCAAACTCCCTCCGCTAGCGGAAGGCGATGTCCTGACTGTAGAAAAGCTTTATGGCGAACAGCACTTCACCCAGCCGCCTCCCCGCTATTCCGAAGCCAGTCTGGTAAAAACGCTGGAAGAGCACGGTATCGGTCGCCCATCCACATACGCCACCATCATCTCTACGCTGCAGGCGCGCGAGTACGCCACGCTCGACAAAAAACGTTTCATGCCGACTGACGTGGGTCGCGTAGTGATCAAGTTCCTCAACGAACACTTTACACGCTATGTCGATTATGGCTTCACCGCCAATCTCGAGGACGAGCTGGATGAGATTTCCGAAGGCAAGCGCGACTGGATTCCGGTGCTGGAAGAATTCTGGAAAGGTTTCAACAAGCTCATCGGCGAAAAAAAGGATGTCGACCGTCCTGGTACCGAGGTGCTGGAAGAGAAATGCCCGAAATGCGGTAAGCCGCTGTCCAAACGGCTTGGCAAACGGGGCAGTTTCATCGGCTGCACTGGCTATCCAGAATGTGACTATACGCGCAGTCTCGGTGGAGACGAGGATGCCGGCGAAGCTCGCAAAGAACTTGGTGTGCATCCAGAAACCAATCAGCCCGTGCTGCTGTTGCGCGGGCCTTATGGTCCTTATGTTCAGCTTGGCGAAGTTGAAGAAGGCGCCAAGGCCAAACCCAAGCGAGTCTCCTGGCCCAAAGAGCTCCCGCTGGAAAACGCCGATCTCGGCTCAGCACTCAAATTGCTCTCGCTTCCTAAAGAAGTTGGCACTCACCCAGAGACGGGCAAGAAAGTCATCGTCAACATCGGTCGTTTCGGCCCCTACATCGGCCATGACGGCAAATTCAAATCCATCCCCAGGACCGACAGCATCTTCGACATCGGCCTTGATCGCGCCGTGGAACTGCTGGCTCAAGCCAGGACCGGCGGCGCCACCGTGCTGCGCTCCCTGGGCGAACACCCGGGCGACAAGGCCCCCATCGAAGTATGCAGCGGTCGCTACGGCCCCTACGTACGCCACGGCAAGATCAACGCCACCCTGCCAAAAGACGTGTCGCCAGAAGCAGTGACGCTGGAAGAAGCACTGGAGATGATTGCCGCCAAGGCAGCGAAGGGTGGGATGGGAAAGGCAAAGAAACCTGTCGCCAAAAAATCCGCAACCAAGACTACCAAGGAAAAGGCCACCGCCAAGTCCAAGGCGACGGTGAAAAAAGCGACGGCAAAAACTGTGGCTGAAAAACCGGAGGTCAAGAAAACCACCAGGACCGCGACGACCAAGGCCAAAACAACCACAACAAAAACAGCTACCAAAAAAGTCGGCGCCAAACCTGCGGCAAAAACACCTGCAGCCAAGAAGACCACCAAGAAATAAGGCCTAGGATTTTCGTCCTAGGCCTACCCATTGCCCACGTTCTGAAAACCGTTTATAGCGCGTTTTGAGAGGGTTACGCTGAAAGCCGCGTGGTTAGCGGCTTCCCAAGTATTGCGGAATCACACATCAAGATTCTTCACACCCAGCGCATTCTGCTCGATGAACGCCCGGCGCGGCTCGACCACGTCACCCATCAGCGTGGTGAAGATCTCGTCAGCACCAATTGCGTCCTCGATGCGCACGCGCAGCAGGATGCGGTTCTTCACGTCCATGGTGGTTTCCCACAGCTGGTCGGGGTTCATCTCGCCCAGACCTTTGTAACGCTGGATGCTGACGCCCTTTTTGGCATCTTCCAGCAGCCATTCGATAGCCTGTTTGAAACTGCCTACACCGCGTTTCTGTTCGCCGCGCATGACATACGCACTGGGTGAAATCAGGCCATCCAAGGCTTCTGCAGTCTGGCGGATCTGTACGTAATCACCGCCCTGCAGGAATTCGCGGTCCAGATAGCTAAGCGAATAGTTGCCGTGATAAATCTTTTCCAGACGCAAGCGCAACTCGCCATTTTCGTCCGTTTCGACATCAGCCTTGATGACGCCGCCACAAGCCTGTTCCAGCAGTTCGGCGCTCCTCTTTGCAGTTGCAGAATCTTCCAGCGACAGCGCCGGAAGAACTAGCAGTGCATGGCTGGCCTCGGGCGCTATGAAATGGGACAGACGGTCGATGACAGCCTCGGCGAGGAAATACTGCTTGGCGATCTCGCCCAGCGCTTCGCCCTGAATAGGGGATGCATCTAGGGCTGGGTAGAACGCAGCGCCATCCAGCGCGGCACCCAGCATGTAGTTTTTCAGCTCGTGTTCGTCCTTGAGGTAGCGCTCTTCCTTGCCTTTTTTGATCTTGTAAAGCGGCGGCTGAGCAATATAGATATGACCGCGTTCAACCAACTCAGGCATCTGGCGGTAGAAGAAGGTAAGCAACAATGTGCGGATGTGAGCGCCATCTACGTCCGCGTCGGTCATGATGATGATGCGGTGATAGCGCAGTTTCTCGGCGCTGTATTCCTCCTTGCCGATACCGGTTCCCAGCACGGTGATCAAGGTCGCGATTTCCTGTGAAGCAATGAGCTTTTCGAACCTGGCTTTTTCTACGTTCAGTATTTTGCCCTTGAGCGGCAGGATCGCCTGGAACTTGCGGTCCCGGCCCTGTTTGGCTGAGCCACCGGCGGAGTCACCCTCGACCAGATACAGCTCGGACAGGGCAGGATCTTTCTCTTGGCAATCGGCCAGTTTTCCAGGCAGGCCGATGCCATCCAGAACTCCCTTGCGGCGCGTCAGCTCTCGCGCCTTGCGGGCAGCATCACGGGCGCGAGCCGCCTCAACAATCTTGCCGCAGATGATCTTCGCATCGATGGGATTTTCAAGCAGATAATCAGACAGTTTTTGTGAAACCACTTCATTCACTGCGGGCTGTACCTCGCTGGATACCAGCTTATCCTTGGTCTGAGAGGAAAACTTTGGCTCGGGAACCTTGACCGACAGCACGCAGGTCAATCCTTCACGCATATCGTCGCCAGTGGTATCCACTTTGGCTTTTTTCGCCAGTTCATGCTCTTCGATGTACTTGTTGATGACACGTGTCATCGCCATGCGCAGGCCGGTAAGGTGAGTACCACCATCGCGCTGCGGAATATTATTGGTGAAACATTGCACCACTTCGGAGTAGCTGTCGTTCCATTGCATGGAAACTTCCACAGTAACCGGACCAGACGAACCCTCTGCATGGAAAGGCTTTGGATGCAGAACAGTCTTGCTCTTGTTCATGTACTCAACGAAGCCGCGAACACCGCCGGAGTGGGCGAAGTTTTCGCTCTTTCCGGTGCGCTGATCGATCAGCTCAATCTTGACGCCGTTATTCAAGAAGGATAGTTCACGCAGGCGTTTGGCCAGAATCTCATAATGAAACTCGACCAACCCGAATATTTCTTTATCGGCCAGGAAGTGTACTTCTGTGCCACGCTTCCTGCTTTCCCCCAAATCCTGTACAGGGGAAACATCGACACCGTTCTGTTTTTCGACGACCCTATCCTTGACGGCGCCGCGCACAAAATCCAGCCCATATTTCCTGCCATCGCGATGTACGGTCAATTTCAGCCATTCAGACAGGCCGTTGACGCAGCTTACACCCACGCCGTGTAAACCACCGGATACTTTATAGCTGTTCTGGTTGAATTTACCACCTGCGTGCAACACCGTCAGTACAATTTCCGCTGCCGATCGCTTGGGCTCGTGTTTATCATCGAACTTGATCCCGATTGGAATGCCCCGGCCATTGTCGGACACTGAGATCGAATTATCACCATGAATGATGACCTTGATGTCATCGCAATGCCCAGCCAAAGCTTCGTCAATCGCATTATCAACCACCTCGAATACCATATGGTGCAGGCCGGTACCATCGGATGTATCGCCGATATACATTCCAGGACGCTTGCGGACAGCCTCCAGCCCTTCAAGTTGCTGGATGCTCGATTCGTCGTAGTTATCACTCATGGGTTTGGTTTGCTTTCTGTTTCACGTGGAACAAGTTAAATGCGCATCGGCATGACGACATATTTATAGTCTGTCTTTTCCGGAATCGTGATCAGTAAGCTGCTGTTCTGATCGCCGAAGGAAAGGGTGATAGTTTGGGAATTGATGTTGTTGATACCATCCAGCAAATAATTCACGTTGAACCCAATATCCAGCGAGGCGCCGGAATAATCGTTCTCGATGTCCTCCTGGGCTTCTTCCTGTTCACTGTTGCTGCTGATAATGCGCAGGTTCTTTTCTGTCAACAGCAGGCGAACGCCACGGAATTTCTCGTTTGACAAAATGGCAGCTCGTTGCAATGCCTGCAAAATGGTCAAGCGATCTAATGTCAGATGGTTGGTGTGATTCGGAATAACCCGGTTGTAGTCTGGAAACTTGCCATCAATGACTTTGGAAGTCAGGACAACGTCAGCAAATGAAATGCGAACCTGCTTTTCTGCCAGTTCCAGTTGAACCTTGTCTTCGCTGTCACCCAGCAACTTCAGTAACTCATTAACTGTTTTGCGAGAAAGGATGACTTCCTGTTTTTGGTGGGTTCCCATCAGCTCTTCGCTAATGAAAGCCAAACGGTGCCCGTCAGTTGCGATAAGTTTGATCGATGTTCCATCGATCACCAGCAATACGCCATTCAGGTAATAACGGATATCCTGTTGTGCCATCGCATATTGCACCGAACTCAGCAAACGGCGTAATACCTTCTGTTCTATTTCTATTTTAGCCGCTCCAACTAATTGCTCAGCCAACATCGGAAAATCTTGGGCGGGCAAGGTTTGCAAGCTGAAGCGACTTTTGTTTGCTTTGACCAGTAAACGACTTTCCTGGCTGTCCAGTGAAACCATACTGTTGTCAGGTATGGCACGAAGGATTTCCTGCAATTTTTTAGCAGAAATCGTTATCGAGCTTTCGGTTCCATCCAGTTCTGATTTGAGTTGTGCTTCTATCTGAATTTCCAGGTCGGTTGTGATAAATCGGGCTCCATCCTTGTTTTTCTTGATCAGCACGTTCGACAGGATTGGCAAAGGCTGCTTGCGTTCAACGATACCAACGACAGCTTGTAACGGTTTTAATAATTCGTTTCTGTCTATTTGCTTAATGAACATATATATCCTTTAAAAACCTAATAATCACAATAATTGGTACAAAATCTATGAATAAGTATTTTTTTATTTAAATTACAAAAAGTTAATCTGAAATTTCACTGTTTAAAACAATACTCGATGATGTTGATCATTTGTGCATAAGTTTTTCAGATCTTCGTACTTTCCGGTATATCTACAAACTGTGCACAGCCTGTTCGGGTTTATCCACGCAAGGTTTGATTCAATAAATTAAAATCGGCATTTAGTGCAGAATCAGTATTACGTAAAGATTCAATGGTCTTGCACGCATGCAAAACCGTAGAGTGATCCCGGCCACCAAATGCGTTGCCAATTTCTGGCAAACTTAGTTGGGTAAGTTCTCTGGCCAGACACATTGCAATCTGGCGAGGACGGGCAATCACGCGTGTCCGTTTTTTTGAAAGCAGATCTACAATCTTGATGCGATAAAAGTCGGCTACTGTTTTCTGTATGTTTTCCATTGAAACTTGTTTGTTTTGTGCGGCCAACAAGTCTTTTAAGGCTTCCTTTGCCAACTCGATCGAGATCGTGCGTTTATGGAAGCGCGCATATGCTTCTATACGGTTAAGGGCACCTTCAAGTTCGCGAATATTGGATCGGACATGCTTTGCTATGAAAAAGGCAACATCCTCACTGATTGGTGAGCCACTAGCAGCTGATTTCTGCAGCAGAATGGCAACCCGCATTTCCAGACCTGGTGGTTCAATCGCTACCGTAAGTCCGCAAGTGAAGCGTGAGGTCAGCCTGGGCTCAATTCCAGTGATTTCCTTTGGAAAGGTATCGCATGTTATAACTACTTGTTTATTTGTATCTATAAGCGAGTTTAGAGTGTAAAAGAATTCCTGCTGCGTGCCAGGTTTATCAGCGATGAACTGGATATCGTCGATCAACAGGAGATCCAAAGAATTGTAGAATTGCTTGAATTCATCGAAATTTTTTGTCTGGAAAGCGCGAACTACGCCAGAAATATAGTTGGTTGCATGAATATAACAAATTCTTGCTTGTGGATTCTGCTTGCTGACCAGATTACCGATAGCTTGTAGCAGGTGGGTCTTGCCTAGGCCAACTCCACCATATATAAACAATGGGTTATAAGCAACACCCGGAGTTTCAGCGACCTGAATGGCAGCCGCATGCGCCAGTTGGTTGGCTTTGCCGGTAACGAAGGTGTCGAAAACCAGGGAAGCGTTAAGCTTGTTGGGATTTTTTACCGCTTTGGTTACTGGCGTAGAAACGGTTTTGGCAGCCGTTTGCTGTACTGGTGGAACAGTGACTTTGGTTCCGCGTTTTTCAATACGCAATTCTATTTGCGGAGGGGATGAAAAAAATGGCAGAGCGCGCTTGGATATTTCAGGCAAAAAGCGTTCTTGTACGATGCGCAAAGTAAAGCTGTTGGGCGCAGTAAGAACGAGTTTTTCCCCATCGATCTCAAAAATCAACGGCTTAATCCATGAATTGTATTGTTGTAAGGGTAGCTGCTCTTTGAAAAAACTCAGGCAGCTTCCAGACAAACTCTGGGCGGACATAGGCACTAAAATATATCGCAATAATTCCGGGACATTCTACAAGCTCTGTAAAAAGTTATCCACAGCATAAAAAGACTTGACAGGAATCGCGCTAACGATTGTAATCGCGCGCTTTTCAAACAGTATAACAGTCAGGAGTCAGCATGAAACGTACTTATCAGCCTTCCGTTACCAAAAGAAAACGCACTCATGGCTTTCTGGTTCGCATGAAAACCAAAGGCGGTCGCGCCGTTATAGCAGCACGCCGTGCGCGCGGACGCGCACGACTGGGCGTGTGATACAAAAGGCAGTTCAAACTTTCCCCCGGCGCTTTCGCCTTTCGCGCCGGGAAGGTTTTACCAAGATACTGCAGCAAAGGGCACGAACCAATTCATGGTTTGCTGTTCATAGCGAAGCAAACTCAATTGGACATGCCCGTCTCGGCATGTCGGTCAGTAAGCGATTGCTGCCCGCAGCAACGCAGCGAAATTTTGTTAAGCGTATGATTAGAGAATGTTTTCGCATTCAGGCACGACAAGGAGCTGCAACCGATGTGGTGATACGGCTACGCAAGCCATTGGATAGTAAAGACATATCGGCGGCAAGAAACACCCTGGCGGAAACCCTCAAAACGGTGCTGGCGGCAAAATGAAATCGATCTTTTTGCTCATGGTTCGTGGATACCAGTTGATGATACGGCCAGTGCTACCCCCATCATGCCGCTTTAGCCCATCTTGTTCACAATATTCACATGAAGCAATTACAAAATATGGTGCACTAAAGGGTTTGTGGTTGACGATAAAGAGATTAATACGTTGTAATCCATGGAATCCGGGCGGCTATGATCCCGTACCATAACTAAAAACACAGGTGAAACTTTGATGGACATGCGGCGTTTGTTCTTATTTCTGATCTTTTCCTTCTCTTTGGTCATACTCTGGAGCGAATGGACGCATCAAAACGAACCCGCAAGATCAGTTGCCGAAGCCACAAAAACCAAGGATCCTTCCATACCGGCTGAACCGGTAAGGTCCATAGAGCAGGTTGCCGCACCCGCGGAAGCGCAAAAAGTATCCGCCAGTGGAAACAAGATCGTAGTAACAACCGATACTTTCAAAGCGGAAATCAACACAGCCGGCGGCAATATCCAACACCTGGATCTGTTGCAGCATAAAGATGCAAACGACCAGAGCAAACCCCTGGCTTTGATGCAGCAGCATGGGGATCATATCTATATTGCCCAATCCGGCTTGCTGGGAAAAGGGTTGCCCACGCATAACGCGGAATTCTCTGCCGCTGGCAATGAATTCCATCTTGCTGAAGGCCAGGACAAGTTGGAAGTGCGTCTGACGGCTAACGATACTGGCGAAGCTCAGGTCACCAAGGTGTATACCTTCCACCGCGGCAGCTACCTGATCGATGTCGGATATGAAATCGCAAATAAGAGCACAGCTGAGCTGTTGCCGTCAGCTTATTTCCAGCTGGTGCGCGACTCTACCCCGGTCAGCGGCACATCTAAATTCGTGCCGACTTACACTGGTCCGGCAATATATACGGATCAGGAAAAGTTTAAAAAGATCGAGTTTTCGGATATCGAGAAGAACAAGGTCAAATTGCCGGCCGGTCCGGACAATGGCTGGATCGGTATGTTGCAGCATTATTTTGTATCCGCCTGGTTGCCGGCAGCAAAAGGGCCACGTGAGTTTTATGCCAAGAAACTGGAAGGTAACGAGTTTTCGGCAGGTGTGATTCTGCCTGTTGCCAAGATCGAACCAGGCCAGACAGGGATGATTTCAGCAACGTTATATGCCGGCCCAGCCCAATCCAAGCTGGATAACATCGCGCCAGGCCTGGGGTTGACCGTGGACTATGGCTGGCTGACGATCATTGCAACCCCGTTGTTCTGGCTGTTGTCGCACATTGATGACTGGATACACAATTGGGGCGTTTCCATCATCTTGCTTACGGTATTGATCAAACTGGTGTTTTTCCCGCTCTCAGCAGCCAGCTATCGTTCCATGGCCAAGATGCGCTTGCTGGCACCCAAGTTGGAGAAGATCAAGCAGCAATACGCCGATGACCGCGAGAAGCTGAACCACGCCATGATGGATCTGTATAAAACAGAGAAGATCAATCCGTTGGGAGGATGTCTTCCTATGCTGATCCAGATCCCCGTATTCATTGCACTGTATTGGGCAATCTTGTCCAGCGTTGAACTGCGCCATGCTCCGTTCTTTGGCTGGATTACAGATCTGTCGGCAACCGATCCCTATTACGTCTTGCCGCTGATCATGGGTATCAGCATGCTGGTGCAGAGCAAACTTAATCCGTTACCACCGGACCCGCTGCAAGCCAAACTCATGCAGATCATGCCGGTCGTGTTCAGTGTGGTGTTCTTCTTCTTCCCTGCCGGGCTGGTGTTGTACTCTGTTGTAAACAACATCCTGTCCATCGCGCAGCAGTGGTACATCACGCGCGGTCAATCAGCCGCAATCAAGGGTGGCGCCAAAGCCTGACAATATCGCGGCGATCGCTACCGCCCCCGGGCGCGGTGGTATCGGCGTGGTGCGGGTATCGGGGCATGACTTGGCCGGAATGGCGTTAGCGCTGACCGGTCGGCAACTCACTCCGAGATGCGCAACCTACAGTCCCTTCCTTGCTGCTGATGGTGCTTGGCTGGATCAGGGAATCGTCATTTATTTTCCTGCGCCACATTCGTACACTGGCGAAGAGGTGCTGGAATTTCAAGGCCATGGTGGTCCAGCTGTGCTGCAATCGGTGTTGCAGCGCTGCCTGGAACTGGGCGCGCGCCTTGCACAACCAGGCGAGTTCACGCAACGTGCTTTTCTCAACGACAAGATGGATCTGGCGCAGGCCGAAAGTGTGGCCGATCTGATCGACGCAACCACTGAACAAGCAGCCCGCAGTGCTGTGAGGTCGCTACAGGGCGAATTTTCCGCTGCGATACACAAGGCCGTCGAACAACTCATCGACTTGCGCATGCTGGTCGAAGCGACGCTGGACTTTCCCGAGGAAGAGATCGATGCTGATGACCGCCAACTCTGCGCCGACAAGCTTGCCATGCTGTTTCAGGAAATTGAGCGTATCTCTGCACTAGCCAAGCAAGGCAGCATCTTGCGTGAAGGAGCACAGGTGGTTTTGGTGGGCGCCCCCAATGCAGGGAAATCCAGCTTACTCAATTGCCTTGCCGGAGAAGAGGTGGCGCTGGTGAGCGAAGTTCCGGGAACCACGCGCGATGCAATACGCCAAGCCCTGCAGGTCTGCGGTGTACCCTTGCACCTGATCGATACCGCAGGATTGCGAGAAACGACGGATGCTGTTGAGCAAATGGGCATGGCCCGCACACGTCAGGCATTGGCTCGCTCAGACATGGTGTTGGTTTTGCAGGATGAATCGCAGCAACGAAGCGAGCTTGAGGATCGCACAATACTCGCTTCCCTGCCTGCAAGGATTCCTCGGCTGTATTTGCATAACAAGATCGATCTTAGCGGACACTCGCCGGGCTTGGAAATCAGGAATGGAGAGAACCATCTTTTCATCTCTGCAAAAACCGGCGCAGGGATGGCGGAGTTGCAGGAGAAAATGCTGGAAACAATCGGCTGGCACCAGGAGACGGGCGTATTCATGGCGCGGGCTCGCCATCTGGAAGCACTGGCAGATGCCAGGCAGCATCTGCTGGATGCCGAACTTCAATTAGCCTATCCGGAGCTTTTTGCAGAGGAATTGCGCTTGGCCCAAGAAGCGCTCAACAGCATCACCGGAGAATTCAGCGCAGATGATCTGCTGGGAGAGATATTCAGTCGTTTTTGCATCGGGAAGTGATGGTGTTTCACGTGAAACAATTCCCGCTCAAAATTATCCCCATAAATCGTTTTGGGGTATGATGCGCGTCCTCATTTTGGTAGCTGACGGATGCGCGAACCAGACAAATTCGACGTTATTGTGATAGGCGGTGGCCATGCCGGCACGGAAGCCGCATTGGCAAGCGCCCGCGCTGGCTGCGCCACGCTATTGTTGACGCACAACATCGAAACGCTGGGCGTCATGTCATGTAATCCATCTATCGGCGGTATCGGCAAAGGGCATTTGGTCAAGGAAGTCGATGCCTTGGGTGGAGCAATGGCTGCAGCAACAGACGAGGGCGGCATCCAGTTTCGTATCTTGAATGCTTCCAAGGGCCCGGCAGTCCGAGCAACGCGCGCCCAAGCAGATCGTGCGCTTTACAAGCATGCGATCCGTAAGCGATTGGAAAATCAGCAAAATCTTTGGTTGTTCCAGCAGCCTGTGGAAAAGCTGTTGATAGAAAACGGCCAAGTCGCAGGAATTCAGACTCAGTTGGGGTTGCGTTACCGCGCAAAAACTGTAGTTTTGACTACTGGGACATTTTTGGCTGGATTGGTGCATGTGGGCCTGTCGAATTACCCGGCAGGTCGAGCTGGCGATCCACCATCGCTGGGATTGGCACAAAACCTGCGGGAATTGGGGCTACCTACTGGACGTCTGAAAACCGGAACGCCGCCGCGCATCGATGGGCGCAGTATCGATTTTTCCGTGATGCAGGAACAGCATGGCGATATACCTGTGCCCGTATTTTCGTTCATGGGCCGTGCTGAACAACATCCTCGGCAGCTGCCTTGCTGGATTACCCAGACGAATGAACGTACGCACGAAATCATTCGCAACGGGCTGGATAAATCCCCGCTGTTTACTGGCGTTATCGAAGGAGTGGGCCCACGCTATTGCCCATCCATCGAAGACAAGATTACGCGTTTTGCTGGCAAGGATTCGCATCAGATATTCCTGGAGCCAGAAGGACTGACGACGCACGAAATCTATCCAAACGGCATATCGACCAGCCTTTCCTACGATACGCAGCTGGCATTGGTGCGTTCGATTAGAGGGTTGGAAAACGCACACATCACACGCCCTGGCTATGCCATCGAATATGACTATTTCGATCCGCGAGGTTTGAAAACTTCTTTGGAAAGCAAGGCGATAAACGGCTTATTCCTGGCGGGGCAGATCAACGGCACTACTGGCTACGAGGAAGCGGCGGCCCAAGGCTTGCTGGCCGGCGTGAATGCGGCCTTGCAAGCCAAAGAACTGGAACCTTGGTGTCCGCGACGTGATGAAGCATATCTGGGAGTGCTGGTGGACGATCTGATCACGCGCGGCGTATCCGAACCCTACCGCATGTTTACCAGCCGAGCCGAGTACCGGTTGCAATTGCGCGAAGACAATGCCGATATGCGTTTGACCGAGACAGGCCGGCGTTTGGGCCTGGTCGATGATATTCGATGGCTGGCTTTCGAAACCAAACGCGAAAAGATAGAGCGCGAATTGCAACGATTGAAATCGACCTGGATTAATCCGCGCATGCTTGAGAAGGCCGATGCCGAACGCGTACTTGGCAAAGAAATCGAGCGCGAGTATTCATTGTATGACCTGTTGCGTCGCCCGGAAGTGAATTATGCGACTTTAATGACATTGCCCGGCGCACATGCGGAAGAGGGCGGCGAAGTCGCCGAACAGGTGGAGATACTGGCCAAATATCAAGGATATATAGAACGCCAGCGGGACGAGATTGCACGCCAGGAAGGACATGAGACGACGCAATTGCCAACTGACATCGATTATGCAACGGTGCGCGGCTTGTCGATCGAAGTGCGGCAGAAACTGAGCCAGCACCGACCGCAGACGCTAGGGCAGGCAGCGCGCATCTCCGGTGTGACGCCTGCGGCGATTTCCCTGTTGCTGGTGCATTTGAAGCGAGGCTTCAAACAAGAAAAGGCAGCATGAATCTGGAGCAGGAACTGGCAGAGGGTGCTACGGCAATGGGGCTGGAGGTAACCTCCGAGCAACGGGTGAAATTGCTGGATTATCTGGCGCTGTTGCACAAGTGGAATGCGGTATACAACCTTACTGCGATACGCCAGCAAGAACAGATGGTAAGCAACCACTTGCTTGATAGCTTGGCTGTATTGCCTTATTTGTGGCCGCAACGCTGGCTGGATGTTGGGTGCGGCGGGGGCTTGCCGGGACTGGTTCTGGCTGTGATGCGTCCGGAGTGGTCGTTCACCTTGCTGGATAGCAATAGCAAGAAAACCGGTTTCGTTCAGCAAGCGGCGATCGAGTTGGGCCTGCGGAATGTGGAAGTTCGCTGCGGGCGGGTAGATCAATGGCAATCGCCGCAGAAATTCGACGGAATCATCTCGCGCGCGTTCGCCGAAGCGGCGGATTTCGTTGCGTTGACCCGCCATCTGCTGGCCGAAGGTGGCCGCTGGGCGGCCATGAAGGGGGCTCCGGAACAGGAGCTGGCGCGGCTTCCCGCAGGGGTGAAAGTGGAAAAAGTGATCACATTGCAAGTTCCTAAACTAGAAGCGGCCCGCAGTCTGGTCGTGTTGGGGGTAGAAAAATGAGCAAGATATTGGCAATCACCAATCAAAAGGGGGGCGTGGGCAAAACCACGACCAGCGTCAATCTGGCAGCAAGCCTCGGGGCAGCGAAACAGCGCGTCCTGCTGATTGATCTCGATCCGCAGGGTAACGCCACCATGGGCAGCGGAATCAATAAGGCCGATCTGGAAGCAACTGTGTACGACGTATTGCTCGGAGAAAAGACGATCGCCGAAGCGCGCATCAAATCCGACGCTTGCAAATACGACGTATTGCCGGCAAATCGCGAACTGGCGGGTGCGGAGATTGAGCTGGTCGATGTGGAAGGCCGCGAGATGCGATTGAAAGAAGAATTGCAGCCGGTACTGGACGACTATGATTACATCCTGGTCGATTGTCCTCCTGCGCTGAATTTGCTTACCTTGAACGGATTGTGTGCCGCGAAATCGGTGATGATTCCGATGCAATGCGAATACTACGCCCTGGAAGGTTTGAGCGATCTGGTTAATACCATCCGCAAGGTGCGTGAAAACCTGAATCCGGATCTGGAGATCGAGGGGCTGCTCCGCACCATGTTCGATCCGCGCAATGCCTTGGCACAACAGGTTTCTGAGCAATTGCAGCAGCATTTCGGCGACAAGGTCTATCGCACGGTCATCCCGCGCAACGTGCGTCTGGCGGAAGCTCCCAGCTTCGGCATCCCTGCTCTGTATCACGACAGCCAGTCCAAGGGAACGCTGGCCTATCTGGCCTTGGCGGGCGAGATGCTCAACAACGCGACCGCACAAGTCGCCGCATAACAAGTTTCAGCAAAGGGAAAATTATGGCAAAACCGATCAAGGGACTGGGGCGCGGCCTGGATGCGCTGCTATCCGGAAACAGCACATCGAAACAAAACGACGTATTGCGCGAGCTCAAAGTCGAACAACTGAAGCCCGGCAAATACCAGCCGCGCAGCCGCATGGATGAAGCATCACTGAATGAACTCGCCGCCTCGATCAAGGTGCAGGGCGTCATGCAACCCATCCTGGCGCGCGAACTGCCGGAAGGCGGTTACGAGATTATTGCCGGCGAGCGGCGCTGGCGCGCAGCGCAACTGGCCGAGTTGAAAATCGTGCCGGTCATCGTGCGCAAGGTACCGGATAATGCAGCACTGGCAATGGCGCTGATCGAAAACATTCAGCGCGAGGATCTGAACCCGCTGGAAGAAGCCATCGGCATTCAGCGCCTGATCGATGAGTTCCAGATGACCCACCAGGCAGCCGCAGATGCGGTAGGGCGTTCGCGTAGCGCTGCCAGCAACCTGCTACGCTTGCTCAAATTGCCGCAAGCGGTTCAAGACATGTTGATGGCTGGTTCCCTGGATATGGGGCACGCACGAGCCTTGTTGTCGCTGGAAGGCGCGCAACAGATATTGCTGGCCAACAGGATCGTGCTGGAAGGCCTGTCGGTGCGCGAAGCGGAAAAACTGGTGCAACAGCAGGGCGAACAGGCACCTGCCAGGCCAGAAAGCAAAAAACCGCAAAAACCGAACCGCGATACCCAGCAATTGCAGGAAGACATCAGTGCCCATCTGGGTACGCGCGTGGAAATCAAATCCAACCGGAAAGGCGGCGGCAAGCTTGTCATCGAATACCTGAGCAATGACCATTTGGATGAGCTTCTCGGTGGACTCCGCAGCGGACGTTGAAAAGCGTGCTGGCAAGGGGGATATCGCAGAACAGCGTTTGACACCCCCGTTAAACGCCGCTATCATCGCCGCGCTTTTCACAGCCGAAGTCCAAGAAAAACGGTTAGCGCGCAAGGTAATTGGTCTGCAAACCATTGCCACGCTGGTCGCTGCAGGCATAACAGCATTTTGCTGGAGAAGTTCGCCGCAATACGCGATAGCGGTGTTAGGTGGTGGAGGGATATCCGTTCTCAATGGTGCATTGCTGGCTTGGAGGATGTCCCGAGCAGCATTGCATTCTGCCCATGACGCACATCAACAGTTACGGCTTATGTATTTTTACGCTGCCGAGCGTTTCCTGGCAGTTGTCGCATTGCTGGGAATCAGCCTGGCGGTGCTGAAACTATCGCCATTGGCGGTATTGGGCGGTTTTGTATTGGGGCAAACGGTGCTGCTGGCAGCCCGGTTGTTAATGAAGATCAAGATTGAAGATAGCGACTAAATCATGTCCACCGAAGTGCAAACATCAGCGGAATATATCCATCACCACCTGCAAAACCTGACCTACGGCCATTTGCCGGATGGAACATGGGGTGTTGCGCACACCTCCGAAGAAGCCAAGGCAATGGGTTTCTGGGCACTGAATCTGGATACCTTCTTCATGTCGCTGTTGTTGGGCGCAGCGTTCCTGTTCCTGTTCCGCATGGTGGCAAAAAGCATCGTTGCCGGGACTCCGGGCGGATTGCAGAATTTCTGCGAATGGGCCATCGAATTCGTTGATACCAGCGTGCGCGGTTCGTTCTCTGCAAAGAACAACATGATCGCCCCGCTGGCCTTGACCATCTTCTTCTGGGTGTTCTCCATGAACCTGATGGACCTGATACCCATCGACTATGTCCCGCACCTGATGGGTGCGCTCGGCGTGCCTTTCTTCAAGGTCGTTCCTTCCACTGACCCGAATGCAACTTTCGGCATGGCCATCGGCGTGTTCCTGCTGGTGCTGTACTACAGCATCAAGATGAAGGGGCTGGGAGGCTTCATGGGCGAACTGACGCTGCAGCCATTCGGCAAATGGGGTATGCCCATCAACCTGCTTCTGGAAGGCGTGAACCTGATTGCCAAGCCGATCTCTCTCGCGTTGCGTCTGTTCGGCAACATGTATGCCGGCGAAATGATCTTCATCCTGATCGCGCTGATGGGCGGCGCCTGGGCCGGATTCTCGGTCGGCAATGCCACTCTTTACGGCTCGCAAGTGTTGCTGTCCCTCGGTTGGGCAATCTTCCACATCCTGATCGTGACCTTGCAGGCGTTCATCTTCATGACGCTGACCGTGGTTTATCTGGACATGGCGCATCAGGAACACCACTAAAACATAAATTTTCGGCTTCATTAACTTCACTTTTATCAATAGGAGAAATACAAATGGAATTAGCAAACGCACTGCTGTACATCGCCGGCGCATTGATGATGGGTCTGGGCGCTCTTGGCGCAGCGGTTGGTATCGGTATCCTGGGTGGCCGCTTCCTGGAAGGCGCAGCCCGTCAACCTGAGCTGATCCCGATGCTGCGTACCCAATTCTTCGTGGTGATGGGTCTGGTCGACGCCGTTCCGATGATTGCTGTCGGTATCGCGATGTACGTTCTGTTTGCGGTGGCACACTAATTCGCCGTCAGCGACAACGCATAATTTAGAAAGGAAGCTTGCATGAACATCAATGCAACTCTTCTCGCCCAGACCATCATGTTCGCCCTGTTCGTGTGGTTCTGCATGAAGTTCGTATGGACACCGATCATCGGCGCGCTGGAAGCACGCAAGAAACAGATCGCTGACGGATTGGCCGATGCAGAGCGTGCCAAGCAGGATCTTGAGCTGGCCTCCAAACGTTCCGCAGAAATCCTGCGCGAAGCCAAGGAAAAAGCGGGCGAGATCGTGGCGAACGGCGAAAAACGCGCAAGCGAGATCGTCGAGGAAGCCAAGGGGCAAGCCAAGGTTGAAGGCGACCGCATCATTGCCGGTGCCAAGGCCGAGATCGACCAGGAAGTGTTCCGTGCCAAGGAGCAGTTGCGCACGCAGGTCTCTGCGATCGCACTCGCTGGCGCTGGCAAGATTCTGGGTCGCGAGATCGATGCCAAGGCACACAATGACCTGCTCGATAAACTCGTCGCGGAAATCTGATCGCCATGTCTGAAGCCATTACCACTGCCCGTCCCTATGCCCAAGCGGCATTCGATGAGGCGCAAAAACTGAATGCGCTGAAGGCATGGTCGGAGATGCTGCTGTCTCTGGCCGAAGCCGTTAATCATCCTGAAGTCCATGCCGTCGTTACCAATCCGCGCGTTCCCAAAAAGAAGGTCGAAGACCTGATGGAGGCGATGGCCGGTAGCGGCGCCAGTACGCAACAACGTAACTTCGTGCGCATATTGGCGGACAACCAGCGTTTGCAAGTACTGCCCGAGATTGCTGCACTGTTTGAGACACTGAAGGCTGAAGCCGAAAAGACCGTCAATGTGGTGGTGGACGCAGCTTTTGAGCTGTCGCCAGCCCAACAAGACAAGATCGTCAGCTCGCTGAAGAAGCGCATGGGTCGCGAGATCAAGCTGACCTGCAAGGTCAATAAAGAATTGCTGGGGGGCGTGGTCATCCGTGCCGGAGACAAAGTGATCGACGGCTCTGCGCGTACACGACTCACTGAAATGGCGAACGCCCTAGCCTGATAAAGATTTATCAAGAATGAGGAAATCCAGATGAAGCTCAACCCTTCCGAAATTAGCAATCTGATTCGCAGTCGCATCGAGAATTTCGAGGCACTGACCCAAGCGCGCACTGAAGGTACGGTGGTCAGCGTGACCGACGGCATCGTCCGCGTCCACGGCTTGTCCGATGTGATGCAAGGCGAAATGCTGGAATTCCCCGGCAACACCTTCGGTCTCGCACTGAACCTCGAGCGCGATTCCGTCGGCGCCGTGATTCTGGGTGAATACGAACATATCACCGAAGGCGACACCGTCAAGTGCACCGGCCGCATTCTCGAAGTGCCGGTCGGTCCCGAGCTGCGCGGACGTGTCGTCAACGCATTGGGCCAGCCCATCGACGGCAAGGGCCCGGTCAACACCAAGATGACCGACAAGATCGAAAAGGTCGCACCGGGCGTGATCGCACGTAAATCGGTGGACCAGCCAGTGCAGACCGGCCTGAAATCCATCGACTCAATGGTTCCGGTAGGCCGCGGCCAGCGCGAACTGATCATTGGCGACCGCCAGACCGGCAAGACTGCCGTCGCTGTTGACGCAATCATCAACCAGAAGGGTCAGAACATGACCTGCATCTACGTGGCGGTCGGCCAGAAAGCTTCGACTGTCGCAAACGTGGTGCGCAAGCTGGAAGAGCACGGTGCGATGGAATACACCATCGTGGTTGCTGCTACCGCTTCCGATTCCGCTGCGATGCAGTTCCTGGCACCGTATGCCGGCTGCACCATGGGCGAATACTTCCGTGACCGCGGTGAAGATGCGCTGATCGTGTACGACGACTTGACCAAGCAAGCCTGGGCATATCGCCAGATCTCGCTGCTGCTGCGCCGTCCGCCCGGCCGCGAAGCTTACCCCGGCGACGTGTTCTATCTGCACTCCCGTTTGCTGGAACGCGCAGCCCGCGTGAATGCCGAATACGTCGAAGCCTTCACCAAGGGCGCCGTCAAGGGCAAGACCGGTTCGCTGACTGCGTTGCCGATCATCGAAACCCAGGCCGGCGACGTTTCCGCATTTGTGCCGACCAACGTGATCTCGATCACCGACGGCCAGATCTTCTTGGAAGCTGACCTCTTCAATGCCGGCATCCGTCCCGCGATCAACGCGGGTGTATCGGTGTCCCGCGTGGGTGGTGCAGCGCAGACCAAGGTGATCAAAAAGCTGGGCGGCGGTGTGCGTCTGGCCTTGGCGCAATATCGCGAACTGGCTGCTTTTGCGCAGTTCGCCTCGGATCTGGATGAGTCTACACGCAAACAGCTGGAGCGCGGCCGTCTGGTGACAGAGCTGATGAAGCAATTGCAGTATTGCCCGCTTTCCGTGTCCGACATGGCAACGACTTTGTTCGCAGTCAACAAGGGCTATTTCGACGACGTCGCAGTGGCGAAAGCGCTGGCATTCGAAACCGCCTTGCACGCTCACCTGAAGTCCAAGAACAAGGCCTTGATGGATGCAATCGAATCCAGCAAGGACCTGTCCGCCGATAACGAAAAACTGCTGGCCGCAGCGATCGAATCGTTCAAGGCAACTGCTGTCTACTAAGGCGAGGTGAGTTATGGCGGGCAGTAAAGAGATTCGCACCAAGATCAAGAGCGTGGAAAACACGCGCAAGATCACCCGTGCGATGGAAATGGTGGCAGCAGCGAAAATGCGCAAAGCGCAGGAACGCATGCGTGCCGCTCGTCCCTATGCCGAGAAGATCCGCAATGTGGCGGCGCACCTGTCTCGCGCCAATCCGGAATACAAGCATGCATTCCTGGCCAAGCGCGATAGCATCAAGAATGTCGGTCTGATCGTCGTCACGTCTGACAAGGGCTTGTGCGGTGGTTTGAATACCAACCTGCTGCGTCTGGCAGTAAGCGAAATGAAGACATGGCAAGGCGAAGGCAAGGACCTCATGGTTTGCGCAATCGGCAACAAGGGCTTCGGCTTCATGAATCGCATCGGGGCAAAGGTGAAATCGCACCTGACCGGCTTGGGCGATACGCCGCACGTCGAGAAACTGATCGGTGCTGTGAAAGCCATGCTGGATGCCTACGTGGCGGGCGAGATCGACGTCATCTACCTGAGTTACAACCACTTCATCAATACGATGAAGCAGGAGCCGCGCGTGGAGCAGTTACTGCCGCTCAGCGGCGAGCAGATGGGCACGGCTGAAGGTAACTGGGATTACATCTACGAACCCGATGCAAAGAAAGTCATCGATGAACTGCTGCTGCGCTACATCGAATCGCTGGTGTACCAGGCTGTGGTGGAGAACATGGCATCCGAGCAAAGCTCGCGCATGGTGGCGATGAAAGCGGCTTCCGACAACGCAAAGAACGTCATCAGCGAGCTGAAACTGGTTTACAACAAAGCGCGCCAGGCGGCGATCACCAAGGAAATTTCCGAGATCGTGGGCGGTGCGGCGGCAATTGGTTAGCGCAGTCTGAAGATCGGGCGAGGCTAATGTGAGCGCAGCGAACGTTATGACGAGACCAAATCTTCAAGGTGCGGCGGCGATCGGCTAACGGTCAGCGGCAAAGAATTCAGAATTAATTTAGACGGGGAATCTTAAAATGAGTCAAGGAAAGATTGTTCAGTGTATCGGTGCCGTGGTCGACATCGAATTTCCGCGCGACAAAATGCCCAAGGTGTACGAAGCCTTGACATTGGCCGATGCGGGCAACTCCACAGCTGAAGTGGGCCTGACCTTCGAGGTCGAGCAACAGCTGGGAGACGGCGTTGTGCGTACCATTGCGATGGGCTCGTCCGACGGCCTGCGTCGCGGCATGGCGGTGAATGCCACCGGCAATCCGATCCAGGTGCCCGTGGGTACAGGCACACTCGGCCGCATCATGGACGTGCTGGGTCGCCCGATCGACGAAGTGGGTCCGATCAAGAGCGATGAGAAGCGCTCGATTCACCAGGCCGCCCCGAAATTCGACGAACTGTCCCCCTCAGTTGACCTGCTGGAAACCGGCATCAAGGTGATTGACCTGGTTTGCCCGTTCGCCAAGGGCGGCAAGGTCGGCCTGTTCGGCGGCGCCGGCGTGGGCAAGACCGTGAACATGCTGGAGCTGATCAACAACATCGCCAAGCAGCACAGCGGTCTGTCCGTGTTTGCCGGTGTGGGCGAGCGTACCCGCGAAGGTAACGACTTCTACCACGAGATGTCCGACGCAGGCGTTATCGACAAGGAAGACTTCACCAAGTCCAAGGTTGCGATGGTGTTCGGCCAGATGAACGAGCCGCCCGGCAACCGTCTGCGCGTTGCGCTGTCCGGCCTGACCATGGCCGAGAAATTCCGCGACGAAGGCCGCGACATCCTGTTCTTCGTGGACAACATCTACCGCTATACGCTGGCCGGTACCGAAGTGTCCGCGCTGCTGGGTCGTATGCCTTCCGCCGTGGGTTATCAACCGACACTGGCTGAAGAAATGGGCCGTCTGCAAGAGCGCATTACCTCGACCAAGGTCGGTTCGATCACTTCCATCCAGGCCGTTTATGTTCCTGCGGATGACTTGACCGACCCGTCCCCGGCGACCACCTTCCTGCACCTGGATTCCACCGTCGTGCTGAGCCGCGATATCGCTTCGCTGGGCATCTACCCCGCGGTCGATCCGCTGGACTCCACTTCCCGCCAGCTCGACCCGCTGGTCGTTGGCGAAGAGCACTACAGCGTGGCACGCAAGGTACAGGCAACGCTGCAGCGCTACAAGGAACTGCGCGACATCATCGCGATCCTGGGTATGGACGAATTGTCTCCAGAGGACAAGCTGTCCGTGGCACGCGCCCGCAAGATCCAGCGTTTCCTGTCGCAGCCGTTCCACGTTGCCGAAGTGTTCACCGGCGCACCGGGCAAATACGTGACCCTGAAGGACACCATCAAGGGCTTCAAGGGCATCGTCGAAGGCGAATACGATCACCTGCCGGAACAGGCGTTCTACATGGTAGGCGGCATCGAAGAAGCGGTCGAAAAAGCCAAGACGCTGCAATAACTGAAAAGGAACAGCCATGACAATGACCGTACATGTGGACGTGGTGAGCGCCGAAGAGCAGATCTTCTCCGGCCTCGCTGAAGTCGTCGTGGTTCCGGGCGAGATGGGCGAACTGGGTATCTATCCTCGCCACACCGCGTTGCTGACTCGCATCAAACCCGGTACGGTACGCATCAAGCGTCCTGACCAGGAGAACGAAGAGTTGATCTACGTTTCCGGCGGCATGCTGGAAGTGCAGCCCAATGTCGTGACCGTTCTGGCCGACACCGCGATCCGCGGACACGACTTGGACGAAGCCCGCGCATTGGAAGCGAAGCAGGCAGCGGAAGAAGCGCTCAAGAACCGCACTACCGATATCGACTACGCGCAAGCGCAAGCCGAATTGGCGGAGGCTATTGCCCAGCTGCGTGCGATCCAGCAGTTGCGCAAGCATACGCACTAGGCCACAAGCCGTTCAGCATCAAACAAAAAAGCAGCTTCGGCTGCTTTTTTGCTGCGCGAACGATATACTTCGCCATCCTTGAAAAGCCCTGATATGAGCCTTTTGAACATCGTCATCCTTGCTGCCGGCAAGGGCACGCGCATGTATTCCGACAGACCCAAGGTATTGCACGCGCTGGCCGGCAAGCCGCTGCTACAGCATGTGCTGGACTGCGCTGCGTCAATGCAACCGCAGCAGATCTGCGTGATATACGGACACGGCGGAGATGCCGTACCGGCGGCAATGCAGCGATATGAGGCGAAATTCGTGATCCAGGAGCCGCAGCTCGGCACCGGGCATGCAGTACAACAGGCGCTGCCTCATCTCGAAGACCAGAGCAGGACATTGGTACTGTACGGCGATGTGCCGCTGATACAGCACAGCACATTGCACCAGATGCAACAGGCCGGCGAAGGGCTGGTGCTGCTCACCGTCACCCTTGATAACCCTGCCGGCTACGGTCGCATCGTCCGCGACGAGCAAGGCGACGTGCAATGCATCGTCGAGGAGAAAGATGCCACGGCAGAACAGCGCGAGATCCGCGAAGTGAATACCGGCATTCTGCTGGCACCTACCGGAAAATTGCGCGCATGGCTGGGTAAGCTGGGCAACAACAATGCCCAAGGCGAGTACTACCTCACCGACATCGTCGCAATGGCTGTCCAGCAGGGCGTCCCGGTACATACGGTGCAGCCCGCGCAGCATTGGGAGGTAGAGGGCATCAACAACAAGGTACAGCTGGCTGCGCTGGAACGCATCTGGCAACAGGTTGTGGCAAGCCGGCTGATGGCGCAGGGAGTGACGCTGGCCGACCCGCAACGCATCGATGTGCGCGGAACGCTCGAATGCGGCCGCGACGTTGAAATCGATGTCGGCTGCGTCTTTGAGGGTAGCGTGAAACTAGGGGATCGCGTAAAAGTAGGTGCTTACAGCATGATCCGGGACTCAAGCATCGGGCACGACACCCAGATCTTCCCATACAGTCACATCGAGAGCAGCGAAGCAGGGCCAAACTGCCATATCGGCCCGTATGCCCGCCTGCGCCCGGGCAGCCAATTGCACGATGGAGCGCATGTCGGCAATTTCGTGGAGATCAAGAACAGCGAGATCGGTCGTGGCAGCAAGGCCAACCACCTGAGCTACATCGGCGACAGCACGGTGGGCAGCCGCGTCAACATTGGCGCAGGCACCATCACATGCAACTACGATGGAGCGAACAAACATCGCACGGTGATCGGCGATGATGCATTCATCGGTTCTGACACGCAACTGGTGGCACCCGTCACCGTGGGCAAAGGCGCCACCATCGGCGCAGGTTCGACCATCACCAGGAACACGCCGGAAGGCGAATTGACCCTGTCGCGCAGCAAACAGGTAACCGTCGCCGGCTGGCAGCGCCCGCAAAAAGGGAAGAAATAACATGTGTGGAATCGTAGGAGCCGTCGCTAATCGCAACATTGTCACTGTCCTGGTAAACGGCTTGCTCCGGCTGGAATACCGCGGTTACGATTCCGCCGGGCTGGTGGTGGTGCGCAACGGGGCACTCGACCGCGTGCGCAGCATCGGCCGGGTGGCGGAACTGGCGGAAAAGAGCGCAAGCACCTACGGCGAGCTCGGCATTGCCCACACACGCTGGGCGACCCACGGCGTGCCGAGCGAACGCAACGCGCATCCGCACATCAGCCGTAACCTGATCGCCGTGGTACACAACGGCATCATCGAGAACTACGAAGAACTGCGTGCCGCCCTCACCGAGCGCGGCTATGAATTCACCTCGGATACGGACACCGAAGTGATCGCTCACCTGATCCATAGCCATTATGCACAGGGCAATCTGCTGGCTGCGACACAGGCAGCGTTGGCGCAGCTGGTCGGCGCATATGCCATCGGGGTGGTGGCCGCAGACAAACCGCACCAACTCATCGCCGCGCGCAAAGGCAGCCCGCTGCTGCTGGGAGTCGGCGAAAACGAGCATTTCGTTGCATCCGACATGTCGGCACTATTGCAGGTCACCAGGAACGTCGTGTACCTGGAAGAAGGCGACGTGGTTGAAATGAACCTGGAGAACTACCGCATCTACAATGCGCAGGGTATCGCGATCGAAAGACCCGTGCACATCAGCGAACTGAACAACGATAGCGTGGAGCTGGGCGAATACCGGCACTACATGCAAAAAGAAATTCACGAGCAGCCGCAAGCATTGGCCAACACGCTGGAATCGGTGTGCAACAGCCAATCGCTGGTGCCTGGCATTTTCGGTGCGGAAGCAAACAGCGTCTTCCCGCAGGTGGACAGCATTCTCATCCTCGCCTGCGGCACCAGCCACCACGCGGGCATGGTGGCGCGTTACTGGCTGGAAGAGATCGCAGGCGTACCGTGTACGGTCGAGATCGCCAGCGAATACCGCTACCGTACCAGCGTTGCCAACCCCAGGACGCTGGTGATCGCCATCTCGCAATCGGGCGAGACGGCGGACACCCTGGCTGCGCTCAATCACGCCAAAACGACCGGCCACCAGTTCACGCTGGCGATCTGCAACGTGCCAGAAAGCGCCATCGTCCGCCAATCCAGACTGCGCATGCTGACGCGGGCAGGTCCGGAGATCGGCGTCGCTTCGACCAAGGCCTTCACTACCCAGCTCGCCGCGCTATTCCTGTTGACGCTGGTGCTGGCCAAGCTGCGCGGTAAGCTCAGCGCCGAACGCGAGCAGCAGTTTTTGCACGAGCTGCGCCACCTGCCCAGTGCGCTACAGAAAGTGCTGGCACTGGAGCCACAAATTGCCGAATTGTCGCAGCACTTCGCCGACAAACACCACGCCTTGTTCCTGGGGCGCGGCGTGCACTACCCGATCGCGCTGGAAGGCGCGCTCAAGCTGAAAGAAATCTCGTATATCCACGCCGAGGCCTATCCGGCAGGTGAACTGAAGCACGGCCCGCTGGCGTTGGTGGACAAGCACATGCCGGTGGTATCGGTGGCCCCCAACGATGCGCTGCTGGAAAAACTCAAATCCAACCTGCAAGAAGTGCGGGCACGAGGCGGCGAACTGTACGTCTTTGCCGATGCAAACACGCATATCAACGACGCCGAAGGCGTGCATATCCTGCAAATGCCCGAACATGCAGGTTTTCTGAGCCCTATTCTGCACACCATTCCACTGCAACTGTTGGCATATTACGTTGCGCTGCAAAAGGGAACGGATGTGGACAAGCCTCGCAATCTTGCCAAGTCCGTCACCGTAGAGTGATGGACTTGACGCCGGGCTGGCGGTGAAGGCTGACCTGCGCACCAGGTCGAATCGCTAAGGGACGGTCGGAACCACAGGCACAAAAACACATCTCCCGCAAACCAAGGAGACCAGAAGCATGGCGGTCATCGCCGTTTTCAACCAGAAGGGCGGGGTGGGCAAAACCACCACCTGCCTTAACCTCGCTGCCGCACTTTCCCTCGCGCAGCGGCATCCCATCGCCCTCGACATGGATCCGCAAGGCCACCTCAGCCTGGCCTCGGGGTTGAAGAACGGCACGGCTCAATCCAAGAGCATGGCCGCCTTCTTCAAGGACAAAATACCGCTCGCCCAATTGCTGCACGACACCCCGGCAGGCTGGCAGATCGTTCCCGCCACGCTGGAATTGTCCAAGATAGACGCACTGTACGGCAGCGACCCGCAGGCCGCCAAGATGCTGAAGCAGGGACTGGCGGAAGAACTGGCGTTGACCGGCGCACCCATCCTGATCGACTGCTGCCCGATGCTGGGCGTACTGACGTTGAATGCACTGCTGGCAAGCGACCGGGTGCTGATCCCGGTATCGGCCGACTTCCTCTCGCAGCACGGCGTGCACCGCCTCGATTCCGCGCTGAATGTGCTGGAGAAGAAACTGCAGCGCAAATTCGAGCGGCGCATCCTGGTCACGCGCTTCGATTCGCGCCGCAAGCTTTCCTACGACATCTACGACAAGCTCAAACAGCGCTATGGCGAACTGGTCTGCAAGACGCGGATCGGCGAGAGCGTGGCACTGGCGACCAGCCCCATGCACGGGCTGGATGTGTTCGCCTACGCCCCCCAGAGCCCGGGCGCGACAGACTACAAACTGCTGGCAGCGGAACTGATGGAGAGCGGTTTCGTTTAGGCGAAATAGGTAAAAACGGCAAACAGCAGCGATGCTGCCAACAGAAGCGCGATGACCGACAGCCAGGCATTGCGCTTTTTTTGTTGCGCCAGCAGTTCGCGCAGCAAGGGAATCGATTCGGCAGGATCGGCTTTCAAGCGCTGGTGCAGCAGGCGCGGCAGCTGCGGCAAGAGGCTCGCATACTGCGGCGCCTCCGTGCGCAAACTCCTGAGGAAGCCGCGCCAGCCGACCTGTTCGTTCATCCAGCGTTCCAGCCAGGGCTTGGCGGTCTTCCACAGATCGAGCTCCGGGTCGAGCTGCAAGCCCAGACCCTCGATATTGAGCAGGGTCTTCTGCAGCAGCACCAGTTGCGGCTGAACCTCGATGCCGAAGCGGCGCGAGGTCTGGAACAGGCGCAGCAGCACCTTGCCGAACGAGACATCGCGCAGCGGCTTGTCGAAGATGGGTTCGCACACCGAACGGATTGCCGCCTCGAACTCGTCCACGCGCGTGGCAGCAGGCGCCCAGCCCGACTCGATGTGCAACTCGGCGACGCGCTTGTAATCGCGGTTGAAGAAGGCGATGAAGTTTTGTGCGAGGTAATTCTTGTCGGTATCGGTGAGCGTGCCCATGATGCCGAAATCCAGCGCCACATAGCGTCCGTCTGGTGCCACCAGGATGTTGCCGGGATGCATGTCGGCATGGAAGAAGCCGTCGCGGAACACCTGGGTATAGAAGATCTCCACCCCGCTTGCCGCCAATTTCGACAGGTCGATCCCGGCTGCGCGCAGGGCGCCGATCTGGCTGATGGGAATGCCATGCATGCGCTCCATCACCATCACTTGCTCCGAACACCAGTCCCAATAGACTTCGGGTACGAGCAGCAGCCTGGCGTCGGCGAAATTGCGTCGCAATTGGCTGGCATTGGCCGATTCGCGCATCATGTCGAGTTCGTCATGCAGGTATTTTTCGAACTCAGCGACCACCAGCCTTGGCTTCAGGCGCTTGCCGTCTTCCCACCAGCGCTCGATCAGCCCGGCACAGATCTGCAACAGCGCCACGTCATGGCCGATGATGCGCGAGATGCCGGGCCGCAGGATTTTCACCGCCACCTCGCGCCCATCCGGCAGTACGGCGAAATGCACCTGAGCCACTGATGCGCTGGCCACCGGCGTCTCGTCGAACTTCGCAAATACATCATGCAGGCGCTTGCCGTAAGCCGCCTCGATCAGGCTAACCGCCAAGGCGGAAGAGAAAGGCGGTACCCGGTCCTGCAGCTTGGCCAGTTCATCGGCGATGTCGGTCGGGATCAGATCGCGGCGGGTGGAAAGCATCTGCCCGAATTTGACGAAGATCGGCCCCAGGGTCTCCAGCGCCAGACGCAGGCGTTCGGCACGCGGACGCGAGCAATCGCGGAAGAACAGCAGCCAGTTGAGCGGACGAAGAAGCCAGCTTGTGCGTTCATGCGCCAGCAAAAACTCGTCCAGGCCGAAACGCAGAACGACGAAGATGATCTTGAGTAAGCGGAAAAAACGCATTTACAAAGAGTTCAAATAAAAAAGGGCACAGCGGATCGCGCCATGCCCGTTAGTTTACTGTACTTTGCGTTTAAACCTGCTGGATTCCGGCCAGCAGCCAGACCGACCTGTCGTCTTTCAGGTTCTTCTGCACATGCCAGATCTCGTCGAAGCTCTCCGGTGCGTCGTTGTTCTCGCGCAACTGGCCGCTCATGCGCACACTGGCGATGGCATGGTCGTTTTCGGTAACCACTTCCAGCAGTTCGGCATTGACAGCCACCACATCGGTCTTCTGCGGGGCATTGCCGCGTTCCTGCAACTGCATGGAAACCTCGGCGAACATCTCCGGCGTCGTATATTCGCGGATGTCGTCCAGGTCCTTGCGGTCATTGGCAGCCTGCAGGCGGATGAAAGAAGTCTTCGCGCTGCGCAGGAAGCTATCCACCGGGAAATCGGCCGGGATATTGGCTGCGGCTACGGGTGCCGCAACATTGCCGCCATAGGACTGTTGCACCGGCTCATGGCTACCGCCATACGGTGCACCGGCCCCGGCATACTGCATCGCGGGTTCCTGCTTGCGGCGGAACATCGAGATCAGCATCATCACGGCAAATACGCCCAGCATGATCATCAGGAACGAACCCATGCCTTCGCCCATGCCGAAATGCGCGAACAAGGCGCCCAGTCCAGCGCCGATGGCCAGGCCGGCCAGAGGGCCGAGCCAGCGGTTGCCGGCCGGTTGGGGCGCTACAGCCGGCTGCGCGGGGGTTGCCGCCGGAGCGGCGGTCGGGGCTTTCTGCACGGGTGCGCTCATGGTGCGCTGCTTGCCGAAACTGCCGCCACCGCCGAAGCGCTTGGCCTCGGCATTGGCGGCGAACAGGGAAAGGCTGGTCAGAACGATGGTCAACAAGATGGCGAAGCGTTTCATTTGATTCCTTCTGGTGTGTTCAGAGCAACGATGGAAGAGTATAGCAGCTGCAGCTGGCTGCCAGACCCCTTATCCGGATACGGACAAATGTTCAACATGAAGCAGGTATCAGAATGGGGGCGGATGGTTAAAGTTCAATGGATGGCCGCTCAGGGGGTGGGCAAAGTCCAGAGTACAGGCATGCAGCAGCAGTCGCGGCGCATCGGCACTATTGCCATACAGTGCGTCGCCGAGAATGGGGTGACCGATGGCCGCCATGTGGATGCGCAACTGGTGGGTGCGGCCGGTGACCGGTTCCAGCTCGATGCGTGTGGAATCGGTGCCATGCGACAAGGTGCGAAAGCGCGTGAGCGAGGGCTTGCCTGACCCGGCATCGATTTTGCGCAAAGGACGGTTCGGCCAGTCGGCGGCAATGGGCAAGTCCACTTCGCCTGCCGCAGGTTCCAGCCTGCCTGCCACCACCGCCACGTAGCGCTTGCCCACCTCGCGATCACGGAACATGTTCGACAGGCGGCTTTGCATCCTGGCGCCGCGTGCAAACACCATCAGGCCGGAAGTGGCCATATCCAGGCGATGAACCACCAGCGCATCGGGAAATTGCAGTTGCAGGCGGGCAGACAGGCAATCCTGCTTGTCCGCGCCACGACCCGGCACGGCCAGCAAGCCGGCGGGTTTGTTCACCACCAGCAGCGACTCGTCGCGGTAGAGCAGGTCCGGCGGACTATTGCCGGGCGCTATCGTCAGCGCCTGCAATGGCTAAGCCTTTTTGACGAATTCGGTCTTCAACTGCATCGCACCGATGCCGTCGATCTTGCAGTCGATGTCGTGGTCGCTATCCACCAGGCGGATGTTCTTCACCTTGGTGCCGACCTTCACCACCGCAGACGAACCCTTGATCTTCAGGTCCTTGATCACCGTGACCGAATCGCCGTCGACCAGCACATTGCCGAAGGCATCCTTGAACACCTTGGCCTGTTCGCCGGTTTCGGCGGGCGCATCCTTCGGCCACTCATGCGCGCACTCGGGGCAGACATAGTTGCTGCCGTCTTCGTAGGTGTATGCGGAACTGCATTTGGGGCATTTTGGCAGACTGCTCATGGTGTTTCCTGTGGTTGGTTAATGGTAATCGTCTTCGCGCTGATGGCGCACGGCGAGGATGGTCACGACGTCATTGTCTTCGATCTCGAACAGGGCGACGTATCCCGAAGACCCGAAGGAAATCACCATCTCGCGCAACAGCGGATTTCCGGGCATCGCCTTGCGGCACGTAAATGGAAATTGCTGCAACAGATTGATGCCTTCGGCGATGGCATTGCGTCCTTGCTGCGCCGCCTGGAGGTCACGCTCGGCCAGAAAGGCAAACAGCCGTTTCAGGTCCTCCCTTGCCCCTTCGGTGTAGCGAACCTTGTAGCTCACTTGCCCGCATTCGCCTTTGCTTGGGCAAGTATGTTATCCAGCTCCTGCAATACCTCTTCCGACGAGACGTACACACCGCTTTTTCTGGCTGCATCGCCAGAGGCCAGGCCGCGCGCAATGAACTCCTGTTGAGTCCGCCGAAATTCCACATTGCGGCGCAGGGATTCCTCGACAAACGCGGACAGCGTCTCACCCGGACGCAAAATTTCTTCGGCGGCCTGTCTCAGCTCCGGCTCAACGCGCAGGGCGGGCATGGTAGCGGTCTTCATGGAACACCTCGTGCATTACAAATGTGATGCATATCTTCGTCGAAGAGGGGGAAAGTTGCAAGGGGCGAGATTATTTCGAACTGATGGGTATCGCTACGCTCAACCCACCCTGCGCGTACTTCGGTCATAACAGCCGTGGCTAAGAGAACTTAGACGCGAGTAAAGCTTCCATTTGCTGCTGGAGTTCTTCAGAGCGATTTTTATGAAGTGCAGTCAGCGCCTTCAATTCATAAACTTCAAATCAGGTGAGGTACGAGAGTTAAAGTTTGTACCCGCGATGCACCGCCACCACCCCGCCCGTCATGTTGAAATACTCCACGCGTTCCAGCCCGGCATCGATCATCATCTGCTTCAGCTCTTCCTGCCCCGGATGCATGCGGATGGATTCGGCCAGGTAGCGGTAGCTGTCGGCGTCGTTGGCGATGAGTTCGCCCATCTTGGGCAGCAGCTTGAAGGAGTAGAGGTCGTAGGCTTTTTCCAGCGGTTTGGCCACCTTGGAGAACTCAAGCACGATCACGCGGCCGCCGGGCTTGAGCACGCGGCGCATCTCGCGCAGCGCGGCATCCTTGTGGGTGACGTTGCGCAGGCCGAAGGCGATGCTCACACAGTCGAAATAGTTGTCGGGGAAGGGTAGGTGCTCGGCGTCGCATTGCGCGGTCGGCGTGGCAATGCCTTCGTCCAGCAGGCGGTCGCGGCCCACGCGCAGCATGGCGTTGTTAATGTCGGTGAGCACCACCTGGCCGCTGCTGCCGACCTTCTTCAGGAACAGCTTGGTCAGGTCGCCCGAGCCGCCTGCCACATCCAGCACGCGCTGGCCTTCATGCACATTGGCCAGGCCCACCGCAAACGGCTTCCAGATGCGGTGCAGCCCGACCGACATCAGGTCGTTCATGATGTCGTATTTGCTGGCGACAGAAGTGAATACGCCAGCGACTTTCCTGGCCTTTTCGTTCTCGTCTACGGTCTGGAAACCGAAATGGGTCTTTGCCATGATGATGCTCCTTAAATTCGTTTGGCGGGCGAACCGTTGCGTCGCGTGCTGGTTTCGACTAACCTGAAGGTAAGTCTACACCGCAACTTCGTTGTCACTCAGTCCTCGCCTACCTGCAAGGTATGTCTCGTCCTTCGTTGCGCGGCTCCTTGCGTTTCATCCCGCGAAACAAATTTACCGTAGATTATTTTGCGTCGCGGCTCTCACCGGCGGCTTCCAGCCTGGTCAGGTAGTCGTGCCACATGGCATCGTGATACTTGCCCAGTTCGTACAGATATTCCCACGTGTACAGGCCGCTGTCGTGGCCGTCGTCGAAGGTCAGCTTGATGGCGTAGCTGCCGGCGGGTTCGATGTCGGTGAGCAGCACATTGCGCTTGCCGACCTGCAGCGTTTCCTGTCCCGGGCCATGGCCGCGCACCTCGGCTGAAGGCGAATACACGCGCAGGAACTCGAACGGCAGCTTGTAGCGAGCACCGTCCTCGAAGGCGATCTCCAGTACTCTGGATTGCTGATGCAGGGTGATTTCGGTTGGTGTCATAGCGATCTAATCTTTTTCAGTAATGCAGTGGTAGAGCGCTCGTGCAGGAAAGGGATGCTGTGCACCGTGCCGCCCCAGATGGTCACTTCCTTGCTGCCCACAATGTTCGCCGGCTTCCAGTCGCCGCCTTTCACCAGCACATCGGGCTTGCACGCGAGGATGAGGTTGAGCGGCGTGTCTTCGTCGAACTTCACCACCAGGCTCACCGACTCCAGCGCGGCCAGCACTGCCATGCGGTCCTGCTCGGCATTGATCGGGCGGTCGTTGCCCTTGCCCTGGCGCTTTACCGAGGCATCGCTGTTGACGCCGACGACGAGCGAGAAGCCGAGCGCACGCGCCTGCGCCAGGTAGGTGACGTGGCCGCGATGCAGCACGTCGAAGCAGCCGTTGGTGAAGACCAGCGGGCGCGGCAACAGCGCAACCCCAGCGGCGAGCTCTTCAGCCGTGCAGATCTTGCTCTCGAAGCTGGGGGCGGGATATTTCACTTCAGTCGATATACTCGAACACACGCACGACTTTTTGCACGCCCGCAGTGGTGCTGGCGACGTCCGAGGCGGCATCGGCCTCGGCACGGGTGACCAGGCCCATCAGGTAGACCACGCTGTTCTCCGTCACGACCTTCACGCTGTCCGCCTTGAGCGCCTTGCTGCGGACGAAACGGATCTTCACGTTGGCCGTGATGCGCGCATCGCCGCTACTCGAGGTCTTGTTGGCGGCCGTGCTGCCGACCACCAGTTCGTTGGCGATGCCCTTGACGTTGGGGATGCTGCCGACGATGCGCTCGATGTCCATCTTGGCGTCTTCGCTCGGTGCGGAACCGGTGACGAGGGCGAAGCGGTTATACGCGGTCACGCTGACATGCGCGGTGTCCTTGTACTTCTCGTCGATGCGCTTCTGCGCCTTGCTCTCGATCGAGTCGTCCTCGACGATGGTGCCCGTGGTGCGGCGGTCCGCATCGGCACTCATGGCGGCAGTGCCGGCGCCGACCCCGGCGGCCACCACCGGCGTAACGCAGCCCTGCAACGGAACCAGCAGCCCGGCCAGCAACAAGAACCAGTAACGCATCATTCTCCTCCCAGGATCAGGTGATCGATCAGGTCGCACAGGCAATGCAGCACCAGCAGGTGGACTTCCTGGATGCGCGCCGTGCTTTTGGCCGGGACGCAGATGTGGAAATCGTCGGCGCGCAGAATGGAGGTGATCACGCCGCCGTCGCGGCCGGTCAGCGCCACCACCGGCATGTTGCGCTCGTGCGCCGCCTGGACCGCCTCCACCACGCTGGGCGAATTGCCGCTGGTGGAGATGGCGAGCAGCACATCGCCGTCCATGCCCAGCGCACGCACCTGCTTGGAGAAGATCTGCACGTAATCGTAATCGTTGGCGATGGAGGTCAGCACCGAGCTGTCGGTGGTCAGCGCGATGGCGGCTAGTCCGGGGCGCTCCACCTCGAAGCGGTTGACCAGCTCGGCGGCGAAGTGCTGCGAATCGGCAGCCGAACCGCCATTGCCGCAAACCAGGATCTTGCCGTCGTTCATCAGGCAGGTGACCATCGCCTGGGCGGCGTCCGCGATGGGTTGAGCGAGGACCTTCTTGCTTTGCAGCTTGAGCTGCGCGCTGTCGTCGAAGTGTTTGCCGATGCGGGTTGTCAGGGTCATGGTAAAAAAATGAAGTGAATGACAGGGGCTAATATTACCTTAACGATCATGGCGCAGGCCATTTTACGGCCATGATTCGTTTGCGCCTTGATCGTTTCCCTCACCCCCGTTCCCCCTCTCCCGGAGGGCGAGGGGTACAGTTAGACGCTGCGCGGGATATTGCCTTATAGCTCAAAAGCATTTTTGACCCACTCGATCCGGTCGCCGGCATCGAGCAGCACGGCATCAAACCGGCAGGGCCGGTCGCCCGGCGACGATGCGATGTAATGCTGCGCGGTCAGGATCAGGCGCTGTTGCTTGCGCCGGTCTATGCTGGCCGCCGCGCCGCCGAAATCGGCGTTGCTGCGCTTGCGTACCTCGGCGAACACCAGGGTCTCTCCGTCGCGCAGGACCAGGTCGATCTCGCCGAAGCGGCAGCGGTAGTTGGCATCGAGCAGTTTCAGGCCTTGTTGCTGCAAATACTGCGCAGCAAGCTGTTCGGCCTGAACGCCGGGTTTCATGGGCGCGACTTGCTGTCCACCGGGACGGCCTGTCCTTGGCGCATCACGGCGAGGATCCCCTCGCGCTGGAAGAGATGCCCGTTCTGCGTGATCTTGCCGGTGACGCCGTCCAGCGGCAGCGTGTTCGCAGGATCGTGTTCGTACAGCACCTGCAGCAGGCGATAGGCGTCGATGCCCAGCGCGTACAGCCTGTCCATGTCGGGCGGCAATGCCGGCACCGCGCGCGGGTAGATCATCACAGCCGGATGGTCGGGCTGCAGCATCCAAGGCATGTCGTAGAAACGCACATCGGCCAGGTCGTAGTTGGCCAGCGTATTGGCGTTGCCGGTGAACACCTGCGAAGTGGCATAAACCGGAATTGTCGAATTGATGTAAGGACGCAGCAGGCGCGCCTGGTCTGCCTCGGCCGCGAGGAATACCGAAGTACCCGGATCCTGGGACAGCTCTTTCAGCGGAGTTGCATCGCCGGTATAGATAATCTCGGACTGCAGGATGCCGCCGGCACGTTGCCACTCGTCCGAGAACGCCTGCGCCAGCCGCTTGGACAGGGCGGTGTTGGTCGACACCACGGTAGCGCTGAGCAGGCCTGCGGCGGTCGCGCGCTGCGCGGCCTGGCGCGCTTCGGTCTCCGCCGGCAGGCCGAAGAAGTACAGATGGTCGGTGCGCGTGCCGTCCATCAGGTTCATCGCCAGGGTCGGTGTCGTCAGCGAAGGATTCGCCGCCAGCGCGGCGACGCCGCTGCGGGTCAGCGGTCCGGCCACGGCCATGGCGCCATTGGCCAGCGCCTGCTGGTAAAGCGCGACCACCTCGGCGGCCTCGTCCGTGCAAGGATACACGCGCACCGGCAGGCTGTGCACTTCCTTGCTGGCGGCGGCCAGGAAGCCCTGGCGCACGGCGTCGGCGGCCTTGGCGTAATAGGGCGATTTCAGCGGCAGCAGCAGCGCGATATGCGGTACCGGCGGCACGGCCGGTGTGGCGGCAGGCGCAGAGGCAGCCGTCGCCGCGGCGGCGGGGAGGGTGAGCGCGGCGGTCACGGCAGAAGCGGGGGTGTCCGGAGTGGCGCCGGCCGGGGCGCTCACGTATAGTGATCCGATCAACAGGGAAGCAAATGCGAGAAGCGAGGCGAAACGTTGCATATCGAGACCAGGCAAAAATTGGAATGCGCATTATATGTAGTCGCCACCCCGATTGGAAATCTAAGTGACATCACCCTGCGGGCGCTGGAGGTACTCGGCGCGGCCGATACCATCGCGGCGGAAGACACCCGCAACACCCGGCACCTGTTGCAGCATCACGGCATAGCCGATGCGCGCCTGCTGGCGCTGCACCAGCACAACGAACGCGGCGCGGCGGAAAAGGTCATCGCCCTGCTGCAGCAGGGTCAGAACGTGGCGCTGGTGACCGATGCGGGAACCCCGGCGGTAAGCGATCCCGGCGCGGTGCTGGTGGAAGCCGTGCGCGCTGCGGGTTTCCGCGTGATTCCCATTCCCGGCCCCAGCGCTGCCGTTGCCGCCCTGTCCGCATCCGGGCTGAGCGCGCCGCATTTCCTGTTCTACGGTTTCCTGCCGAACAAATCCGGCGCACGGCGCAGCGCACTGCAAGCCCTGGCGGAGCAGCCTTACACGCTGGTGTTCTACGAGGCGCCGCACCGCATCCTGGAATGCACGGCAGACCTGCATGCCGTGTTCGGCGACGGGCGCGAGATCGTGTTTGCACGCGAGATCACCAAGCTGTTCGAAAGCATCCACCGCTGCAAGCTCGGCGAGGCGCTGGCGTGGCTGAACAGCGATCCCAACAACCAGCGCGGCGAATTCGTGCTGCTGGTCTCGGGCGCGGCGGCGCGCGAGGGTCTGGATGCGGAGGCTGAGCGTACATTGCTGCTGCTGCTGGAAGAGCTGCCGCTGAAACAGGCGGTGCAGCTGGCGGTGAAGGTCACCGGCGCGAACAAGAACGAGCTCTACCAGCGCGCGCTGGCACTCAAGGCCGCAACCGAATAATCGACCTTGCTGTGAGGTTGCGGTCCGGGAACGAAGTGGGTACGCTGGCTGCACAAAAACCATTCAGGGAGAACTTCATGCCAAACGTTGTCGTGGTCTATCACAGCGGTTACGGACATACAGCAAGACAGGCGCAAGCCGTGGCAACGGGGGCCAACGCGATACTCATGGCGATCAGCTCCGAAGGCAACCTGAGCGAGGCCGAATGGGCCACGCTGGATGCGGCGGATGCCATCATCATGGGCTCGCCGACCTACATGGGCATGGTCAGCTGGCAGTTCAAGAAATTCGCCGATGCCTCGTCCAAGCCGTGGTTCGCGCAGAAGTGGAAGAACAAGATCGCCGCCGGCTTCACCAATTCCGCCACCATGAACGGCGACAAGCTTTCCACCCTGCATTACATCTTCACCCTCGCCATGCAGCACGGCATGATCTGGGTCGGCACCGGCATGATGCCCTCCAACAGCAAGGCCGCACAGCGCAACGACGTGAACTACGTCGGTTCGTTCAGCGGCGCGATGTCGGTCTCTCCCTCTGATGCTTCGCCGGATGAAATGTTGCCGGGCGACCTGGAGACGGCCAAGCAGTTCGGCAAGCGGGTGGCGGAAGCCACGGCACAGTGGGTCGCCGGCCGCAAGTAGCTTCCCGCTTCAATCACATGCCCTGCCAACTGTTAGAATGCCGGGCATGAAAACACTGACCCTCACCCGCCCCGACGACTGGCACCTGCACCTGCGCGATGAAGCGCTGATGGCCTCGGTGCTGCCCGATACCGCGCGGCAATTTGCCCGCGCCATCGTCATGCCCAACCTGCGCCCGCCGGTCACCACCACCGCACAGGCCATGGCCTACCGCGAGCGCATCCTGAAGGCACTGCCCGCAGGCATGAAGTTCGAGCCGCTGATGACGCTGTACCTCACCGACAACACTTCTTCAGACGAGGTACGCAAAGCGAAGCAGAGCGGCGTGGTGCACGCGGTGAAGCTGTATCCGGCTGGCGCCACCACCAACTCAGACGCAGGCGTCACCGACCTGCGCAAGACCTACGCCGCACTGGAAGAGATGCAGCGCTGCGGCATGCCGCTGCTGGTGCACGGCGAAGTGACCAGTCCCGACATCGACATCTTCGACCGCGAAGCCGTGTTCATCGAGCGCGTCATGCAGCCGCTGCTGAAAGACTTGCCCGGCTTGCGCGTGGTGTTCGAGCACATCACCACCAGGGATGCCGCGCAGTTCGTGGCCAGCGCGCCGGACACCATCGCCGCCACACTCACGCCGCAGCACCTGCTGTACAACCGCAACGCCATGCTGGTGGGCGGCATCCGCCCGCACCTCTACTGCCTGCCCGTGCTGAAGCGCGAGACGCATCGCGAGGCGCTGGTCAAAGCCGCTACCAGCGGCAGCAGGAAATTCTTCCTCGGCACCGACAGCGCCCCGCACGCGCAACACACCAAGGAAAACGCCTGCGGCTGCGCCGGCTGCTACAGCGCGCACAGCGCCATCGAGCTGTATGCCGAAGCGTTCGAGGCGGCGGGCGCGCTGGACAAGCTGGAAGGTTTCGCCAGTTTCCATGGCGCCGATTACTACGGCCTGCCGCGCAACAAGGAAGCCATCACGCTGCGCAAGGAAGAATGGGAGATTCCTGCGTCGGTAGGGTTTGGCGAACACCGCCTTGTGCCGCTGCGGGCGGGTGAGAAGATGAAGTGGAAGTTTATAGAATGACCATTTTCTAGCTACTGAATTAATTAAAGGAGCAGCAATGGCTTGGTATAACGTAGGCGGTATTGGCTCAAAACAATTTCGTTGTGGCCATTGTGGTTACAGCGTTGCCAATGACAAAGGATATTTCGCAGATAACAACAGCCCTAGGCGTATTTATATTTGCCCAAACTGCGACAAACCAACTTACTTTGACGAAAGTGCTCGTCAATACCCAGGTGTAGCTCCCGGAAACGAAGTGCAACAATTGCCGCAAGAGTTGGCGCGACTTTATCTTGAAGCGAGAAACTGTTGTTCAGTGTCGGCTTTTACGGCATCTGTTTTGACTAGTCGCAAGATGTTGATGAATATCGCTGTACAACAAGGCGCAAAAGAAGGCTTAAGGTTTGTTGAATATGTTGAACACCTTGCTGCAAACGGATTTATTCCACCTAATGGAAAAGGATGGGTAGATCACATTCGAAAAAAAGGAAATGAAGCGACTCATGAAATTTCGCTAATGACGCAAGCTGACGCTGAAGAACTTATTGCATTTTCCGAAATGCTTTTAAAGTTTATCTTTGAGTTTCCAAGTCGAGTTCCTCAAGCTTAATTTTTTTATTGTTATGCCTTTATCAAGCTACCTTAACACCGTGCCGATTCTCGGCGAGCGCGTCTACCTGCACCCTTCCTGCCAGGTCATCGGCGACGTGAAGATCGGCGATGACGCCTCCATCTGGTGCAACGCGGTGCTGCGCGGCGACGTGAACCGCATCGTGATCGGGCGCGGCACCAACATTCAGGACCTGAGCATGGGCCACGTGTCGCACCACGTGCCGGAAAAGCCGGACGGCTCGCCGCTGATCATCGGCGACTATGTGACGGTGGGCCATTCGGTGATCGTGCATGGCTGCACCATCGGCAACGAGTGCCTGATCGGCATGGGCTCCATCATCATGGACGATGTGGTGATTCCGGACCATGTGATGATCGGCGCCGGCAGCTTGGTCTCGCCGGGCAAGACGCTGGAGAGCGGCATGCTCTACATGGGCCGTCCGGCCAAGGCGGTGCGCGCGCTGACAACGAAGGAGATCGCCTACCTGCGCTATTCCGCCGAGCATTACATGAGGGTGAAAGACAATTACCTGATCGGCCCGCAGTTCTAGGGCAGTCACGGCGCGGTCAGACAAATACCGAAATAGCGGTTTCTCGCCATCAGTCGAGTGGCCTCCGTCACGTTGCAGCTTTCCAGCAACAAGGTGAGTGAGGACTTCGTCATGACGGATGTTAAAATTGCGCAAGCATTGCGATCCTCGCTGGATGCCCTGATGCAGGCGATCAAGGAACAAGAAACCGGAACATGACCACCCTCAACCCGCAGGATTTCAAACGTGCCAGCGTGAATCTGGAGACCGCGCGCATCGCGTGGAAGGAGCTGCAGCGCTTCTTTGCCAGCGGCTCGGCGATCCTGGTCGCTGCCGAACTCGACCTGGTCGAGGTGGCGTTCCAGATCTCCGAGGACAACAAGGCCCAGGTGCTGGAATGGATGCAGTCCGGGCAGATCGCCCGCGTTCCCGACGCGCAGGCGCTGGCCTGGTACGAGGCCGATGCCGACGTCTGGGCGGTGGTGGTCAGGCCTTATGTGCTGGTGCAGCAGGTTTGATGCGTACAAGTTTGATGAAAGAAAGACGATGAAGAAAATCCTGGTCCTGGGGCTGCTGCCCTTGCTGGTGGCGTGCCAGAGTACGCCCAAGCTGGAAGACGATACGCGCTACGTGAAGCTGGCAAAGGTGGTGGACGTGCATGTGTTCACCGATGCGGAACGCAAGGAGGCGGCCAAGACGCTGCCACCGGGTGACAGCGGGGTGGGCTTCGGTATCGGCTTCGGCGTGGCTACCGGCGGTTACGGCGGGATGATGATCGGTGCGGGCACCGGCCTGAGCGGGCGCGACCGGCGCAAGGAACCGCCGCAAGTCGCTTACGGTGCCAACCGCTTTACGGTGCAGCCGCTGCACACCAGCGAGCGCATCGAGGTGATGAGCTACAAGCATTACAAGGTGGGCGATTGCGTCAAGGTCCTGACCGGGCACCCGACCGAATTCGCGCGGCTGTTCGATCCGAAAGAGGGCGAGCTCTGCAACTGACCGCGGCGGCTAGAGCTGCTTCATGGCCGCATCGATGCGCTGACACAAGGTCTTGAGTATCTTGATGCGGGCGAAGTTCTTGTCGTTGGCTTCCACCAGCGTCCACGGTGCGGCTTCGGTGCTGGTGCGGTCAACCATGTCGCCGACCGCCTGTTCGTAGGCGTCCCACTTTTCCCGGTTGCGCCAATCCTCCGCCGTGATCTTGAAGCGCTTGAAGCCGATCTTCTCGCGCTCCTTGAAACGGCGCAGCTGCTCTTCCTTGCTGATCGACAGCCAGAATTTCACCACCACGGTCTGGTGACGCACCAGCTGCGCTTCGAAATCGTTGATCTCGCCATAGGCGCGCATCCAGTCGGCCTCGGAACAGAACTTCTCCACCCGCTCGACCAGCACGCGGCCGTACCATGAGCGGTCGAAGATGGTGACCCGGCCCTTGCGCGGAATGTGCCGCCAGAAGCGCCACAGATAAGGCTGCGCTCGCTCCTCCTCGGTTGGTGCGGCGATGGGAACGATCTGGTACTGGCGGGCTTCGAGCGCACTGGCGATGCGGCGGATGCTGCCGCCCTTGCCGGCCGCATCGTTGCCTTCGAAGACCGCGATCACGGTGATGTCCTTGAATTTCTCGTGCCGGGTCAGCAGCGCCAGCTTGCCCTGATATTTTTCCAGCTCGGCATCGAACTTCTTTTTCTCCAGCTTCTGGGTGAGGTCGAGCGTCTCGAGGATGTTCAGCTTGTCGATGGGCGGCAACAAAGGCGCTGCACGGATCGCCGTCTCCTTCCTTTTCTCGGCTTCGGCCAGCCGTTTGCGCAGCGCTTCCAGGATGACCTTGCCGATGGTCAGGCCGCGGTAGCGTGCGTCCGCCCCTTCGACCACAATCCACGGCGATTCGGCGGTGCTGGTGTGGCGGATGACGCTCTCGTGGATGGTGAGGAACTTGTCGTAGCGCTTGAAGCGTTCCCAGTCGCGCTTGGTGACGCGCCAGCGCGTCTTGGGGTTTTTTTCCAGCGCCCGCAGGCGGCTTTCCTGCTTTTCCTTGGACAGGTGCAGCCAGAACTTGATGATGAGCGCGCCTTCGTCGGTCAGCATCTTCTCCAGGCGCTTGGCACGCTCCAGACTCTGGTCGAGTTCGGCAGCCTTGGTCCTGCCCATGGCCCGGTTCAGGATCGGCCACGTGTACCATGAGCCGAGGAATACGCCGATCTTGCCCTTGGGCGGCAGGGCGCGCCAGAAGCGCCACATCATGGGGCGTTCCATCTCCTCGTCGGAGGGCTCGCCCATGCCGTGGGTCTGGATGAAGCGCGGGTCCATCCATTCGTTCAGCAGGTTCACGGTCTCGCCGCGTCCCGCGCCGTCGACCCCGCCGACCAGGATGATGACCGGAAACCTCGCTTTTTCCGCCAGATCGAATTGCGCATCCAGCAACGCTTCGCGCAGCTTCGGCACTTCCTTGTCATAGGTTGCCTTGTCTATCTTGTGTCCGAGCTCGGCAGATTCAAACATGACGTCCCCTTTCAGCGCTACAGTTGATCCGGTGCGATGACGAGGCGCAATACGGTCTGGAAATCGCCTTCGCGTTCACGCCGGCTGAACCACCACACGGCGCCCTTCTTGATGCTCCAGTAATCCGCATGTCCCGTCATCAGCAGCGAGGCGAGTTCGCCCATCCAGGGCTGATGTCCGACCAGCAGCGCCGCACCGCCAGCCATCGGCCAGCCGGCCGTGGCGATCGCCGTTTGCGGGGTGGCGTGCACGCCGAGGTTGGGCGCGGTGATGAAACCCTTGTTGAGTGCGGCCGCAGTCTGTTGTGCCCGTACCGCCGGGCTGACCAGGATGCGCGTCCCCTGCGGCAGGCGTTCGTTGAGGAATCGGGCCATGTGTTCGGCTTGCCGCCGCCCCTTGTCGGTGAGCGGACGCGGGCCGTCCGGTACACCTTCCGCAGCCTCGGCATGTCGCCACAGAATCAACTCCATCTTCACAACTCTCCCGTTTATTACACTATCGGATGTCAGGATATACCGTATATACTGAATTCGCCACACTCACTCAGGGAGATCGATATGACCAGAACCGCCCCTCGCAAACCTGCCGTCAGGAAGCCCGCTGTCGCCCGCAAAGCCGTTCCGGCAAAGATCGCCGCCAAGCCCGAGAAGAAACAGAAAAAGGAAAAGAAGGCCGACGGCAAGGTGAAGGTGGTGCGCGACAGTTTCACGATGCCGCAAAGCGATTACGAACTGATTGCAGCGTTGAAGCAGAAGGCGCTCAAGGTCGGGCTGCATGTGAAGAAGAGCGAATTGCTGCGCGCCAGCCTGCAGACCCTGAACAAGGCGAGTGCGGCGCAATTGAAGCGTGCCATCTCCGGGCTGGAGAAGATCAAGACCGGGCGCCCCAAGAAGGGCTAATCTTCCTCCACCGCCTGCAACTGGCCCAGCTCCTGCAGCAATAGATCCTGGGCGCAGGACGCCACGCCGCGAGCCGGCGTCTTGCGGTGCCAGAACCCGTTGCAATCCATTTCCCACGCCTGCACATTGTCTTTCAGGTAGCTCTTCAATCCTTCGTCCAGCACGCGCTTCTTGAGCTTTTCGTCCAGCACGGGGAAACAGACCTCGATGCGCCGGAAGAAGTTGCGGTCCATCCAGTCGGCACTGGCCAAGTAGACATCGTGCGCCAGGTCGTTGCGGAAATAGAAGATGCGCGTGTGTTCGAGGAAGCGCCCGATGATGGAGATCACGTGGATGTTCTCGGACAGTCCGGCGACGCCCGGGCGCAGGGCGCACACGCCGCGCACGATGAGGTCGATCTTCACCCCCGCCTGGGAGGCCTCGTACAGCGCCGTGATGGTCTCCGGCTCCAGCAGCGAATTCATCTTGGCGATGATGTGCGCGCGCTTGCCCGCCTTGGCCAGCCTGGTCTCGTTGCGGATGGCATCCAGTATGCTGGTATGCAGGGTGAACGGCGATTGCCACAGGTGCTTCAGCTTGCTCGCCTTGCCCAAGCCGGTGAGCTGCATGAACACCTGGTTCACGTCGGCACAGACCTCTTCGTTGCTGGTGAACAGGCCGAAGTCGGTATACAGCCTGGCGGTGCGCGGATGGTAGTTGCCGGTGCCCAGGTGCACATAACGGCGCAGCTTGTTGTCCTCGCGCCGCACGATCATCAGCATCTTGGCATGGGTCTTGTGCCCGACCACGCCGTACACCACATGCGCGCCGACCTCCTCCAGGCGGCCGGCCCAGTTGATGTTGGCTTCCTCGTCGAAGCGCGCCAGCAGTTCCACCACCACCGTGACCTCCTTGCCGCGCATGGCGGCGGCGATCAGCGCCTCCATCAGCTCGGAATCGACTCCGGTGCGATAGACCGTCTGCTTGATGGCGACCACGTTCGGATCGGCGGCGGCCTGCTGGATGAAATCGATCACCGGCTTGAACGACTGGTACGGGTGGTGCAGCAACACGTCGTTCTTGCGCAGCACCTTGAACATGTCCGCGCCTTTTTTCTGCAGCAGGGCCGGCATGCCTGGCACGAAGGGCGGGAACTTGAGGTCGTCGCGCGCCACCTGGTCCGGGATGCGCATCAGGCGCACCAGGTTGACCGGACCCTTCACGCTGTACAGGTCTTCCGCCTTCAGCTCGAACTGCTGCAGCAGGAATTCGGCCATGGCGGGCGGACAATTGTCGGCGACCTCCAGCCGCACCGCATCGCCGAAGTGGCGTTGCGGCAATTCACCCTGCAGGCTGACGCGCAGGTTCTTGACTTCCTCCTCGTCCACGAACAGGTCGCTGTTGCGGGTCACGCGGAACTGGTAACAGCCATGCACTTCCATGCCGGCAAACAGCTCGCCGACATGCGCGTGCAGGATGGACGAGAGGAACACGAAACCGTAGGGGCAGCCGGAGACCTCGGGCGGCATCAGGATGGCGCGCGGCAAGACGCGCGGCGCCTGCACGATGGCCTTGGCCGAATTGCGGCCGAAGGCGTCCTTGCCTTGCAGCTCGACGGCAAAATTCAGGCTCTTGTTGAGCACGCGCGGGAACGGATGTGCCGGATCGAGCCCGATCGGCGTCAGCACCGGCATCACCTCGCGCAGGAAGAAATCCTTCACCCATGCCTGCTGGGCCTCGTTCCATTGCGTGCGGCGCAGGAACTTGATGCCCTGTTGCGCGAGCGCCGGCACCAGTTCGTCGTTGAACAGCTGGTACTGGCGCGCGATGAGCTGGTGCGTCGGGGTATACAGGCGCTTGAGGATCTGGGTCGCTTCCAGCCCGTCGGGACCGGCCGCGAGGCCGCCCAGCTTGGCCTGTTCCTTCAGGCCGGCGACGCGGATCTCGAAGAACTCGTCCAGGTTGCTGCTGACGATGCACAGGTATTTCAGCCGTTCCAGCAAAGGCACCGACGCGTCTTCCGCCTGCGCCAGCACGCGCCGGTTGAATTCGAGCAGGCCGAGTTCGCGGTTGAGGAAGTTTTGCGTCGGGAAAGTCTTTGCCATGAGCGGGATCGTCAGCGCGCTGACGGGTCAGCAGTGAATCAGTTTTTCGGGGGGACGTATCCTGTCGGCATCTGCGTACCCGCACCGAAGAAATAATTCTCCATCTGTTCGGCCAGGTATTTGCGCGCCTTGGCATCGGCGAGGTTGAGGCGGTTCTCGTTCACCAGCATGGTCTGGAACTTGATCCAGCCCTGCCAGGCTTCCTTCGATACGCTGTCGAAGATGCGCTGACCCAGCGCGCCGGGATAGGGAGGGCGGTCCAGCCCTTCCGCCTCGCGGCCGAGTTTTACGCACTGTACTGTTCTTGCCATGATGTAGTTCACTCCGTGATTATGTTCGAGGAATGTGACATTACCGTGAATCCCCGCCCAAATCCAGCGGACCGCCGCGGAAAGCCGTGTGCGCTGGCCGTCCGGCCTAGCGCAGCGATTTGACGAAGACCTTGGAACGGCGCTGATAGTTGTACAGCGACTTCTTCTGCGCCGGGAGCTGTTCCACGTCGACTTCCTTGAAGCCGCGCTCGATGAACCAGTGCGCCGTGCGCGTGGTCAGCACGAACAGTTTTTGCAGCTTCAGCGCCTGCGCCCGGGCGGCGATGTGCTTGAGCAGGATGTCGCCGTAGCCGTGGTTGCGATAGGCCGGCTGAATGGCGAGACAGGCCAGCTCGGCCGCCTTTTCGTCGGCGAAGGGGTACAGCGCCGCGCAGCCGATGATGCGGTGGCCGTGCTCCAGCACCACGAAGCGCCCGATCTCGCGCTCCAGCAGTTCGCGCGAGCGCCGCACCAGGATGCCCTCGGCTTCCAGCGGCTGCAGCAGCTGCAGGATGCCGCCGACGTCCTTGATGGTGGCATCGCGCAGGGTGTTGAGGGTGCTTTCCACCACCATGGTGCCGATGCCCTCGTCGCTGAACAATTCCTGCAACAGGGCGCCGTCGGCATGGCGGCTGACCAGGTGGGTGCGCGCCACCCCGGCCTCGCAGGCGCGCACGGCACAGGGCAGGAACAGGCCGACATCGTCCGGCAGCTTGCGCTTGCCGGACAGGATCTTGCCGGCCTCGGCGATGGTCAGTTCCTTCAGCAGCGCGCCCTCCTTGTCGTGCACGCCGTCGGTGTCGGTCAGGAAGATCAGCTTGTCCGCGTCGAGCGCGATGGCGGTGGCGGTGGCGACGTCTTCCAGCGTCAGGTTGAACACCTCGCCCGTGGGCGAATAACCCAGCGGCGACAGCAGCACCACCTCGCCGAACTCCATGCGGTCGCGCAGCGCGGCAACGTCCACCTTGCGCACGCAACCGGTATGTTGCAGGTCCACGCCGTTGATCACTCCGATGGGCTGTGCGGTGATGAAGTTGCCGCCGGCCACGCGGATGTCGGCGTTGGCCATCGGCGAATTTGCCAGACCGAGCGACAGCAGCGCCTCGATTTCCACGCGCACCCGGCCGACCGCTTCCTTCACACACTGCATTGTTTCGGCATCGGTGAGGCGGATGCCGTGGTGGTAACTGCCTTCGATGTTGCTCTGCACCAGCCGTTGCTCGATCTGCGGGCGCGCGCCGTGCACCAGCACCAGGCGGATGCCCAGTGCGGCAAGCAGGTTGAAGTCGTGCGTCAGCTCGAGGAACTTGCCGTCGGCCACCACCTCGCCGCCGAAGGCGATCACGAAGGTCTTGCCGCGGAAAGCGTTGATATAGGGCGCGACGGAACGGAACCAGGCAACGAATTCCGGAGAAGAGCTGGCGGGGGCGGCTGGCATGGTGTTCGGTTAACTCCTCAATTCGGTGGAGAGGCGCAAGATTCGGGCACGGGCATTATATTTCAAATCATGCCGGTGATCGGCGCGGCATGGCGCTACTCTTCGTCGAGCAGCTTGCCCGCAATGGCCCGGTGCTCGTCCGGCAGCTCATCGAAGGCGATGCAGGTGCGGCTGCGACGCGGTGGGGCGCAGCCCGCTGGTGCGGGAGCAGCCGCATACACCATCACTCCTCGTCCAGTAGCTTGCCCGCGATGGCCCAATTCTCGTCGGGCAATTCGTCGAACGCGATGTAGGTGTACGACTTCGGCTTGTGCGCGATGCGCTCCAGGGTATCGGTGATCTCTTCGGCAATCCTGGCTTTCTGTTCGCGGCTGAGGACACCGGCAATGCGGATGTTGACGTAAGGCATGGCAGCTTCCTTTCAGAGTCAGTTGAAATCGCCCCATAGCGTCTGCAATGCGGCGATGCCGGCGATGGCGGCGGTCTCGGTACGCAGTACGCGCGGACCCAGCAGGATGGGGGCGAATCCGGCCTGCTGGGCGATGTTGGCTTCGTCGGCGGTGAAGCCGCCCTCGGGTCCGATCAGCAGGGTGGCGCGTCCGTGCGGCCTCGGCTGGTGCTGCAGGTTGCTCGCGCCGCCCGGCAGCAGGATGTACTTGCCGCCGGGTTCCTGGCGCATCGCATGGAGCCAGGCAGCCAGGTCTTGCGGGGCGTGTAGCTGCGGCAAGGTGTTGCGCCCGCATTGCTCGCAGGCGGCAACGGCGACGTTGCGCCAGTGTTCGGTGCGCTTCTCGGCGCGCGGGCCGGAAAGCTTCGCCACGCTGCGCTGCGTCTGTACCGGCACGATCTCGGCCGCGCCCAGCTCGGTGGCTTTCTGCACCACCCAATCCATTTTTTCGCTCGTACTCATGGCCTGGGCGAGCACGATGTGCAGGCCGGATTCCTGCTGTCCCAGGAAGGTCTGCAGGTTGCCAAGCACGACATGCTTGCCCTGGATCGAGTTGATGGTGGCATCGAGCGCATTGCCGAGACCGTCGAAGATCTGCACCGCATCGCCGACGCGCAGGCGCAATACCCGGCTGGCATGATGGGCAGCCTCGGGCGGCAGCTCGTAATTGGTGCTCAGGGGCAGCGGCGGCGGGCAATAGAATCTTGGCGCAGACATGGCGGGTAAGGGCGTCGGGACGGGCGTGATAATATATTGTCCAGAACAATAACGCAGGTCTTTAAGGAGGAAAAATCATGGTCAGTCTGCAACCCCCCCTGTGCGATTTCGGCTGGAAGGCCCGTCCGTTCGACCTGTTGGGCGTGGACGGCAAGCGCCATACGCTGGAAAGCGCGCGCGGCAAGAACGGCTTGCTGGTGATGTTCATCTGCAACCACTGTCCCTACGTCAAGTCGATCCGTGACCGCATCATTCGCGACGTGCTCGAACTGCAGCAGCACGGCATCAACAGCATCGCCATCATGTCCAACGATCCGGCCGACTATGCCGAGGACTCGTTCGACAACATGAAGCTGGTGGCGCGGCAGTACAACTATCCGTTCCCGTACGTGTGGGACGAAACGCAGCAGATCGCGAAGGATTACGGCGCCGTATGCACGCCCGATTTCTTCGGCTTCAACGCCAATCTCGAACTGCAATACCGCGGCCGTCTGGACGCGTCGCGCAAGGAGCCGGCGCCGGACGCGCCGCGCGACCTGTTCAACGCCATGCTGCAGGTGGCGAAGACCGGGCAGGGCCCGCGCGAGCAGATCGCCAGCATGGGCTGCTCCATCAAGTGGAGAGAATGAGCGTGCTCGGCAGGCGGGAAGGCAAGGCGTGAAGATATTGATCCTCGGGGCCGGGCAGGTCGGCTCGACGGTGGCGGAGAACCTGGTCGGCGAAGCCAACGACATCACCGTGGTCGATTCGGATGCCGGCAAGCTGCGCCTGCTGCAGGACCGCCTGGATCTGCGCACGCTGGTCGGCAACGCCGCGCACCCGTCGACGCTCGAACAGGCGGGCATCGCCGATACCGACATGCTGCTGGCGGTGACGCAGAGCGACGAGGTGAATCTGGTCGCCTGCAAGCTGGCGTCCAGCCTGTACAACACGCCGACCCGCATTGCCCGCATCCGCACCACCGATTATCTCAATCGCGAGACGGTGTTCAGCAAGGACAATTTCTGCGTGGACTTCTCCATCTGCCCCGAGCAGATCCTGACCGACTACATCACCAAGTTGATCGAGTTCCCCGAAGCCCTGCAGGTACTGGAGTTTGCCGACGGCAAGGTGTCGCTGGTGGCGGTGCGGGCGTTCCAGGGCGGACTGCTGGTGGGCAAGCCGCTGAGCTATCTGCGCACCCACATGCCGCATGTGCAGACGCGCGTTGCGGCGATCTTCCGTCAGGACCGCGCGATCATCCCGGAAGGCAGCACCGTGGTGCAGGACGGCGACGAGATCTTCTTCATCGCCGCATCCGACAACATCCGCCGCGTGCTGAAGGAGATGCGCCGCATGGACAAACCGGCCAGGCGCGTGATGATCGTCGGCGGCGGCAACATCGGCCGCAGGCTGGCAAAGGCGCTGGAGCGCGACTACCAGGTCAAGGTCATCGAATTCAACAAGAAGGTGTGCCAGAAGCTGGCCGGGGAACTGACCAGCACGCTGGTGCTGAACGGCGACGGTACGGACGAGAAGCTGATGCAGCAGGAGAACGTCGGCGAGATCGACGTGTTCTGCGCGCTGACCAACGATGACGAGAACAACATCATGTCTGCCCTGCTGGCCAAGCAGGGGGGCGCGCGCAAGGTGCTTGCGCTGATCAACCGCAGCGCCTATGTTGACCTGCTGCAAGGCGGCAAGATCGACATCGCGCTGTCGCCGGCGCAGGTCACCATCGGTTCGCTGCTGGCGTACGTGCGCCAGGGCGACGTGGCGGCGGTCCATTCGCTGCGGCGCGGCGCGGCGGAGGCGCTGGAGCTGGTGGCGCACGGCGATCGCGAATCGTCGCGCGTGGTCGGACGGCGCATCGACGAGATCGAGCTGCCCAAGGGCGCGACCATTGGCGCGCTGGTGCGCGGCGGCGAGGTCATCATGGGGCATCACGACAGGATGATCGAGGCGGAAGACCATGTGATCGTCTTCGTCGTCGACAAGCGGATGGTGAAAAAAGTCGAGAAACTGTTCCAGGTCAACCTCGGGTTCTTCTGATGGGGCGCGCGCTCACGGTTCTCAACGCACTGGGGCTGATGCTGGTGGTGTTCAGCATCAGTTACGTGCTGCCGGTGCTGACCTCGCTCATCTATCACGACGACACGCTGGCCGATTTCCTGCTGGCGATGCTGTGGACGGCCGGTACGGGGGTGCTGCTATGGATATCGACCCGGCGCTACCGGGGCGAGCTGTCCATTCGCCACGGCTACCTGCTGGTGGTGGCGATGTGGACCGCGATGCCGGCGGTGGCGACGTTCCCGCTGTTGCTGGTGATCGACGGCCTGTCTTTCACCGATGCGTATTTCGAGACCATGTCCGGCATCACCACCACGGGCGCGACCGTGCTGACCGGGCTGGACCACCTGCCGCCCGCCATCAACCTGTGGCGGCACGAATTGAACTGGCTGGGCGGCATGGGCATCATCGTGCTGGCGGTGGCGGTGCTGCCGCTGCTGGGCATCGGCGGACGCCAATTGTTCAAGGCCGAGACGCCGGGTCCGATGAAGGACTCCGCGCTCACGCCGCGCATCACCGAGACGGCACGCAACCTGTGGCTGGTGTATGCCGGCATCACGCTGGCCTGCATCCTGTCGCTGAAACTGGCGGGGATGAACTGGCTGGATGCAGTCTGCCATGCGTTCGCCGCGATGGGGCTGGGGGGATTCTCGACGCACGATGCCAGCGTCGGCTACTTCGATTCCCCGGCGATCGAGTTCGTGCTGATCGTGTTCATGCTGCTGGCGGCGATGAATTTCGCCACGCACTTCCTCGCCTGGCGCGGCAGGAGCCTGCGGATCTATCTGCACGACGCCGAGGCGGTGGCGACGGTCAGCCTGATACTGGGCAGCTGTCTGGGGATAGGGCTGTTCCTGTGGTGGCAGGGCGTCTACCCGGAATTCTGGACGGCCCTGCGGCATGCCAGCTTCAACCTGGTGTCGATGGCGACCGACTGCGGTTTTGCCAGCGTCGATTTCAATCAGTGGCCGATCTTTGCGCCGATGTGGATGCTGTTCCTGAGCTGCATCACGGCAAGTTCAGGTTCCACCGGGGGCGGCATCAAGATGATCCGCACCCTGGTGCTGGTCAAGCAGGCGGGGCGCGAGTTCCTGCTGCTGCTGCATCCGGCCGCCATCAATCCGATGAAGATCGGCGGCCAGGTGGTGGCCAACAATATCGTGTTCGCGGTGCTGGGCTTCATTTTCCTGTATTTCGTCAGCGTCGCGACCCTGACTTTCGCCCTGCTGATCAGCGGGCTGGATTTCATCTCGTCCTTTTCCGCGGTGCTTGCCTGCATCAACAACGCCGGCCCCGGTCTCGGAGTGGTCGGCCCGGCCGGCAATTTCGGCGTGCTGAGCGATTTCCAGACCTGGATATGCACGGCGGCCATGCTGATCGGACGGCTGGAGATCTTTACCATTCTGATCCTGTTCACGCCGGCGTTCTGGAGGCGCTGAGGGGCGCGGAAACATTGAACGTTCGAGCACAAATGCGGTAGCATCCGAAATATGGGGGTATCCGCGCGCAAGCGCGGATTGTGGATCAATCAGGGAAAGGGCGACAACGTGGGCGAAGGTCTTGCTGGTATCCGTGTGGTGCTCATCGACGACAGCAATACCATCCGCCGCAGCGGCGAAATATTTCTGTCGCAAGCCGGTTGCAAAGTCGTGTTGGCCGAGGACGGCTTCGACGGCCTGTCCAAAGTGGTCGACAACAAGCCCGACATCATCTTCGTCGATGTCATGATGCCGCGCCTGGACGGCTATCAGACCTGCGCCCTCATCAAGAACCATGCCGAATTCAAGGATACCCCGGTGGTCATGCTGACCAGCAAGGACAGCCTGTTCGACCGCGCACGGGGCAAACTGGTCGGAGCCGACGAGTATCTGACCAAACCTTTCAGCAAGAAAAGCCTGATCGAGGCAGTGACGATGCATACAACCAAACAAGGTAGGGGGATGGATTATGGCAATTAAGAAAGTGATGGTCGTGGACGATTCCGCAACGGAACGCCATGTGCTGGGGGATATCCTGGGCAAGAAGGGTTTCCAGGTGGTGTATGCCGAGAGCGGCGAGAAGGCGGTGGAGAGTTCCAAAACCGAGTTGCCCGACCTGATCCTGATGGACGTGGTCATGCCCGGACTGAACGGATTCCAGGCCACCCGCGCGATCACGCAAGACCCGGCCACCCAGCACATCCCGGTCATCATCTGCACCACCAAGGGGCAGGAGACCGACAAGATATGGGGCATGCGCCAGGGTGCCAAGGACTACATCACGAAACCGATCATGGCAGACGAGTTGCTCGGCAAGATCGCAGCATTAGGCTAGGCAACGGCTCGGCATGTCGAAGCGTTTCAACCTGCGCGAATTCCAGCAGAGCGTGTTGGACCGGATGCAAGCCCAGGCGGCTGGCGGGGGCAGTCGCGTGTCCACATTGGGCGTGCAGGTGGGCGACGAGTCCTGGCTGGTCGACATGGCGGACATCAACGAGGTGATGTCGCCGCCTCCCCTGACCCGGGTGCCGCTGACCAAGCCGTGGTACTGCGGCGTCGCCAACGTGCGCGGCAACCTGTACAGCATCGTGGATATCAGCGTTTACAACGGCGGCGCCGAGATCCCGCATGAGGGACAGAGCCGCGTGCTGCTGGTAGGCCAGAAGTTCGCTTTCAATGCCGGTTTGCTGGTGTCACGCGTGCTGGGCCTGCGTAACGCCGCGGAGTGGGAGCGCACCGAGCAGGACGGCAAGGTGCTGCTGCGGGATGGCAGCGGGCAGGTATGGCACAAACTGGAGATGGCGCAACTGTTGCAGCAACCGGAATTTTTACAAATCGGCGCATGAATTGCGCTCGGGAGGACTAGGAAATGGCATTCAAGTTACCGTTCAAATGGTCGCGCAAGCCGCAGCAGAGTTTCGCCAGGAAGGGCGAGATCGCGCCGGCAGAAGTCAAAACGATCCGCATCCCGTGGTTCAGCAAGCAATCGTTCGACCGGCAGCTGCGCGTACTGGGGGGTCTGCTGCTGTTCTTCCTGTTCACCGCCGCGACCTTCACCTACATCGACTCGCGCGACTCCTCCTACAGTTCGCACTATGTGGCGCAATCCTCCAAGCTGCTGATGCTGTCGCAGCGGCTGGCGAAGGCCGCCGCCGCCAGCTTCTCCGGAGACTCGACCGCATTCGACGAACTGAGCGATTCGCGCGCCGAGTTCTCGGCCATCCTGGAGACGCTGGACAAGGGCAGCGCCAATTTCCCGCCCACCGAAGGTCCCGCGCGCGAACCGCTGAACCAGTTGCTGGCCCACTGGACGCACATGAGCTCGCTGATGGACGACCTGGAAAAGGGCCGCCCGTTGCTGGTGACGCTGCAGCGCGGTGCCGCGGGCCAGCGCGACATGCTGAACCTGGCCAACCAGGTTGCCGAACGCGCCACGCCGGCTTATGCGCAGAAAGCGGACCGCCTGAACCGCCTGATCGAGCAGATCACCAGCGCGGTGCAGCTGGTGCTGACTTCGGCTTCGACGGAAGACTTGCCCGGCCTGGAGCCCAAGATCACCGAAGCGCAAGCGCTGCTCAACGACATGCCGCAGAACGATGCCACGGTGATGCTGCTGAAGGATGACTTCGAAGGCTACCAGTCGGTGGTGGGCTTCATCGCCGCCAACGCGCGCGACGTGCTGACCTCGCGGCTGGCCGGACAACGGGTGCAGGAAGAAGGCGACCAGCTGCTGTCCGCGGCGCAGAACCTGGTGAACAACTACGAAGGCTCCACGGTCGGCCGCTTCGCCAGCTTCGTGGTGTTCTTCTCCGGCGGCATGCTGCTGCTGCTGCTGCTGCTGCTCTCCAAGATCTACCTGGACGAATCCAAACGCCGCGAGAACGAGGCCGGGCAGACCAACCGCAACAACCAGCAGGCCATTCTGCGGCTGATGAACGAACTGTCGGACCTGGCCGACGGCGACCTGACCATCCGGGCGACGGTGTCGGAGGACATCACCGGCGCCATCGCCGACTCGGTCAACTACACCACCGACGAGCTGCGCAAACTGGTTTCGCGCGTGACTTCCGCTTCGCAACAAGTGGCACGCGCCACGGGCGAGGCCGGTAACGTGACCAAGGAGCTGCTGGTTGCGACGCAGAAACAGGCGGCCGAGATCCGCAGTGCGGGCGGCGCGGTCGAACTGATGGCGAAATCGATCCAGGAGGTCGACAGCAGCGCGGCCCAATCTTCCGAGGTGGCGCGCCGTACGCTGGAAGTGACCGAACAGGGCACGCGCGCGGTGCAGAACTCGGTGTCCAGTATGGACAGCATCCGCGAGCAGATCCAGGACACTTCCAAGCGCATCAAGCGACTGGGCGAGAGCTCGCAGGAGATCGGCGAGATCGTGGACCTGATTTCGGACATTACCGAACAGACCAACGTGCTGGCGCTGAACGCGGCGATCCAGGCGGCATCGGCAGGCGAAGCGGGACGGGGTTTTGCGGTGGTGGCGGAAGAAGTGCAGCGCCTCGCGGAGCGCTCCGCCGAGGCGACCAAGCAGATCGGCATGCTGGTGAAGACCATTCAGACCGACACGCACGATGCCGTGGTGGCGATGGAAAAGAGCACCCAGGGCGTGGTCGACGGTGCGCGGCTGTCCGATGCCGCCGGTCAGGCGCTGCACGAGATCGAGAAATCCACGCGCGAACTGACCGACCTGGTGAACAGCATTTCGGTGTCCACGCAGGTGCAGACCGACATGGCCGGCGAAGTGGCGGGCATCATGCGGGACATTCTGAAGATTACCGAGCAGACCTCGCAAAGTACGCAACGCACCAACGCGTCGGTTTCCCAGCTGGAAAGCCTGGCGTCCGAACTGAACAGCTCCGTGTCGGGCTTCAAACTGTAAAGGACGAGCGTGCAGGCGCAATTCAATCCGCTGCCGTTGTTATCGGTCAAACCCGGGCTGGACAGCTCGCTGGCGAACATCAGCCGCGAGCTGGAGAGCTATTTTTCCTCTGCCGGCGGCGATACGCAGGCGCTGAAGAAGGCGCAGGAAGAGCTGCATCGCACCGGCGGCGTGCTGCGCATGCTGTCGCTGAGCGGGCTGGTCGTGTTCTGTGCCGAGCTGGAGAAGCTGCTGCAGGAGATGGGGCAGGCGCCGGATGCCGGCGTCCCGCATCGCGATGTCATCCGCCGTGCGCTGTTCGGCCTGACGCATTACCTGGACGCACTGGCGGATGGCGCCACCAATGCGACCCTGCGCCTGTTCCACGAGTATCAGGAACTGCTGCAGGCGCGCGGCGTGGAGATGGCTTTCGATGTGGACCTGTTCTTCCCCGCGCTGCAGGTGGAACTGCCCGATTCCCTGCTGCAACCGCCGCAGCAGGACGATGCCGCGGTGCAGATCAAGGCCGCGCGCGCGCAATACCAGCAGGCATTGCTGAGGTGGCTGCGGCAGGACGACAAGGGCGCGGCGTTGCGGGAGATGATGGCGGCCGTGCGCAAAGTGGCGGTTTGCGTCCCGCAGAACCGGCAGCGCGCCTTCTGGTGGGTGGCGCTGGGCCTGCTGGACTGCCTGTTGCATGACGGCATCCCGCCGGAACTGAACGTCAAGAAATCGCTCAGCCGCATCGATCTCAAGATGAAATCGCTGACCGACGGAAGCGCGTTCGACGAAGAGGCTTCCGTCAGCGAGGCGCTGTATCTCATTGCTCGCAGCCATTCCGTCAGCGATACGGTCGAGCAGATCAAGACCGCTTACGCGCTGGATGAGTACCTGCCGGCGGAGCGCCCGATACCGCCAAGCGAGACCGCCGCGCTGCTCGACAACCTGCGCGCGCAGCTTCGGGTCGCGGAAGAATCATGGGAGCAGTGCGTGGCAGAGACCGCCGGGGCCTGCCAGCAATTCGCCGCCGATATGGAGAAGATGTATATCCTGTCGGAACAGCTGGATCGCAATACGCTGCAATTCCTGTGCAAGCTGATCCATACCACTGCGCAACAGGTCGATTCGCCCGAACGCGCGCAGCGCATCTCCATGGACATGGCGATGGCATTGCTGCTGCTCGACGGCGGCATCGAGCATTACCAGCATCTGGGCAGCGGCTTCCAGGAACTGGCGCGGATCCTGAGCACGCGCCTGCAGGCCGGCCTGACGCGGATGCCGGAAGACGAGAACAAGCTTGCCAGCCTGATCTCGCTCTACTACCAGATGGAACAGCAGGAGGTGATGGCGCCGCTGGCCACCGAGATGCAGGGCAACCTGCAGTACATCGAACAGAACCTGAACGCCTTTTTCAACAACGCGACGAAACGTTCGGAACTGTCGCGCATCGGATTGTTGCTGAGCCAGGTGCAAGGTGGGCTGCATATCCTGTCGCTGGATGCGGCAGAACAGCTGGTGGGCCTGCTGCACCAGGCGACAGAACGCTATGTGCAGGGCGCGACGCCATCGGCTGCCGAGATGCGCAGCGTGGCTGCCGCCATCAGCGCGCTGGAAGAATATGTCCATGGCCTTGTGCTCGGTCAGAAGCCGGATTCGTCGGCCCTGGGCCGCGTCCTGCAAGACATGGGCGAGATACGTCCGGCCGAGGGATATGCCGAAGCGCCGGTGAAGGAAGAACCAACACCGGCGGGGGTCTCGATCCGCAAGGGCGACGAAGACGAGGAGTTGCTGGAGGTCTTCCTGGAAGAAGCGCGCGAAGTGATGGAGACCTTGCGCAGCAACCTGGAGATCAGCCGCCTGCACATGGAGAGCCGCGAGCCGCTGGTGACCATGCGGCGCGGATTCCATACGCTCAAGGGCAGCGGCCGCATGGTCGGACTCACCGAACTGGGCGAGGTCGCCTGGGCGGTGGAGCGCGCCATGAACAAATGGCTGCAGGAGAACAAGCCCGCCACGCCGGCGCTGCTGGACATGATCGGCGATGCCGAAGTGCTGTTCCAGCACTGGGTGGACATGCTGAGCAGCGGCAGCGCCACCGCCACGATCGATACCTCATACCTGCTCTCCGTGGCCGACTGCATCGAGAACGGCAAGGAGATCCCGCAAGCCAGGGCCGGATTGCCGGCGCAGGTTGCCGAGCCGCCCCTGCCGGTCGTGATGGAGGAAAAGGAAGAGGGGCCGGTCGAGATCGGCTCGGTCAGCCTGTCCCTTGTCCTGTTCAATATCGCCACCGAAGAAGCCGCGGGGCACGTGCATGCGCTGCATGAACAGCTGGCGATCCTGCATGAGACCGAATCGCATCTCGTCACCTACGACTTTATGCGCGCCGCACACACCCTGGCGGGCGTCAATCGCACCATGGGTTTCGTGCAGATCGCGGAACTGGCCTACGCGCTTGAACTCTGGCTGGAAGAACGGATCGACAAACCGAACGTCGTGAACGAAGCCCAGATGGTACTCATCGATCAGGTGGTGCAGCAACTGGAGCAGATGTGCGCCACGGTGCGCGAACAACGGCAGGAACCGCAAGCGCAGCCGGATCTGATCGCCCGCTTGCAGGCAGACAAGGCGATCGCAGCCGGCGAGACGGCCGAGCCCGAGCTGGCAGACATCCCGTTGCTGGAGCTGGAAGCGTCGGCGGTGCCGCTGGCCCCCGTCGCCGAACCGGAGCCGCAGCCGGAAATCGCCCTGGACCAGCAATTCGCGGTGCCGGCAGCGGAGTTGCCCGTGCCCGAACCGGCCGCAGTCGAAGCGGAGCCGTCTCCGGCTCCCGGGATCGCGCTGGACATGCTGCCGCAGAGCGGCGCGGAAGCAGTCGAGCCGCCCGCGGCGAAGGCCGAGGCGGCGGGTGCGGAAGAACACGCCCAGCCGTTGCCGCACAAGGAACGCGAAGTGCACGACGAGGTGGACGAGCAGTTGCTGCCGATCTTCCTCGAAGAGGCGCACGAACTGTATCCGCAGATCGGCACCACCCTGCGCGCCTGGCGCGAGCAGCCGGACGACGCGCAACTGGGGCGCAACTTGCAGCGCAGCCTGCACACGCTGAAAGGCAGCGCCCGCATGGCCGGCGCGATGCGCCTGGGCGAGCTGACGCACCGCGTGGAAGACCGCGTGGAAAGGGCCATGGCGAGAGGCGAGCTCAACGCCGAGCTGTGGAACGAACTGGACAATTACCTGGATCGCATCGGCAACGCCATCGAGCAGCTGCAGCATCCGCCGGCGGCCGCGGCCGTCGAACAGCCGTTCGCCGCCCCCGCGGCACAGCCGCAGGTCGCAGCCGCCCAGGCCGTCCCGGCACAGGCGCTGGAGATCGGCGCCGAGCGGGCCATGCAGGCAGCATTGCTGCGCGTCCGTTCCGACACGGTGGACCGGCTGGTCAACGAGGCGGGCGAGATCAGCGTGGCGCGTTCGCGCGCCGAGATGGAGCTGGGCGCACTCAAGAACAGCGTGCTGGACCTGACCGACAGCGTGAACCGGCTGCGCAAGCAGCTGCGCGAGATCGAGATCCACGCGGAAGGCCAGATGCAGGCGCGCATCGCGGTGAGCGGCGAGAGCGCCGAGAAATTCGACCCGCTGGAGTTCGACCGCTTCACCCGCTTCCAGGAACTCACGCGCTTCATGAACGAAAGCGTGCACGACGTGCAGACCGTGCAGCAGACGCTGCTGAAGAACCTGGCCGTGACCGAATCGGCCCTCAATGCGCAGGCGCATCTCAACCGCGACCTGCAGCAGGGCCTGATGGCGATCCGCATGGTGCCGTTCGCCAGCATCGGCGAACGGCTGTACCGCATCGTGCGGCAGACCGGCAAGGAGCTGGGCAAGCGCACCAACCTTGAACTGTCCGGCACCGAGGTCGAGCTGGACCGCAGCGTGCTGGAAAGGATGACCGCCCCGTTCGAGCACCTGCTGCGCAATGCGGTCGCGCACGGCCTGGAGACGCCGGAGCAGCGCGTGCGCGCCGGCAAGGAGCCGACCGGCGAAATTCGCCTGTCCTTGCGGCAGGAAAGCAACGAAGTGGTGTTCGAGCTCAGCGACGACGGCGCCGGCCTGGACGTCGCGCGCGTACGGCAAAAGGCGGTCGAATCGGGGGTGTTGCAGGCAGGCGAGGAGATCAGCGACGAACTGACGATGCAGCTCATTTTCACGCCGGGACTTTCCACGGCACAGGAAGTGACCGAGATCTCCGGGCGCGGGGTCGGGCTGGATGTGGTGCGCAGCGAGATCACCGCGCTGGGCGGGCGTATCGATTTGGCCTCCGATCCCGGCCATGGCATGCGTTTCTCCATCCATCTGCCGCTGACGCTGGCGGTGACCAAGACATTGCTGGTGCGCGCCGGGCAGCAGACATATGCGCTGCCTTCCAACATGGTGGAGAACGTGCAGCAGCTCAAGCCGTCGGCGCTGGACGCGATCTACAAGCAGCAATACGTCGAGTGGCAGGGCGCGCGCTACCCGCTGCATTTCCTGGCGCACCTGCTGGGCGAGGACGATGCCGAAATCGAGGCGCAGCCGCATAACCCGGTGCTGCTGCTGCGCGCCGGCGACAAACGCATCGCGGTGCACGTCGATGAACTGCTCGGCAACCAGGAAGTGGTGGTCAAGAACATCGGTCCGCAGCTGGCGCGTCTGCCCGGCATCGCGGGTGCGACCGTATCCGCCAACGGTACGGTGATTCTCATCATCAACCCGATCGCCTTCACCCAGCGCATCGTGGTGACGCGCAAGATCGCCAAAGCGGCTACCGAGGCCGTGCATCAGGCACCGCTGGTAATGGTGGTGGATGATTCGCTCACCGTGCGCAAGATCACCAGCCGCCTGCTGGCGCGCTCGGGCTACCAGGTCGTGACTGCGAAAGACGGCGTGGATGCGCTGGAACAACTGGCCGATGTCGCGCCGAATGTGATGCTGCTGGACGTGGAGATGCCCCGCATGGACGGATTCGAGCTCACCAAGCGCCTGCGCCAGGATGCCAGGACGCAGGATCTGCCTATCATCATGATCACTTCGCGCACCGCCGACAAGCATCGCCGTTACGCATTGGAGCTGGGCGTGAACGAGTACATGGGCAAACCCTACCAGGAAGAAGAGCTGCTGGACAACATCGCCCGCCTGATCGGCAAATGACGCGTCCGCCAAATTGAGATTAGGGCGCCGAGCGATTACAATAGCGCCATGGCCGAGTTCAACCTCACGAATCACTTCCTGATCGCCATGCCGGCGATGACAGATCCCTTCTTTGCAAAATCCCTCACTTATGTGTGCGAACACAACGAGCAGGGGGCGATGGGTATCGTGGTGAACCGCCCGATCAGCCTGACCCTGAGCGAGCTGTTCGCGCAGATCAACATGCCGCTGAAACCGGCCGAGCTGGAAGACGTGCTGGTGCACTTCGGCGGCCCGGTGCAGACCGATCGCGGCTTCGTGCTGCACGACACGGTCGGCCAGTGGCAATCCACGCTGCAGGTCAACGACAATATCGGCCTTACCACTTCCAAGGACATTCTGCAGGCGGTGGGCGAGGGGCAGGGTCCGCAGCATCTGCTGGTGACGCTGGGCTATGCCGGCTGGTCGGAAGGGCAGCTGGAGCAGGAGTTGGCCGACAACGCCTGGCTCAGCGTGCCTGCCAACGAGCATATCCTGTTCGAACTGCCGGCCGAGGAGCGGCTGCCGGCCGCGATGGCGCTGCTGGGAATCGATTTTGCATCCCTGTCGGACGAGGCCGGGCATGCCTGACGGCATGAACGCCACTCATTCCGGCACGCTACTCGCTTTCGATTTCGGCACCAGGCGCATCGGCATCGCGGTCGGCAGCACCTTCTCCGGCACCGCCCGTCCGCTCACCACCATCGACGATGAAAAGAACGAGGCGCGCTTTGCCGCCATCGCGGCGCTGTTGGCCGAATGGCAGCCGGCCGCGCTGGTGGTCGGCCTGCCCTGCAACGACGACGGCACGCCGCACGAACTGACCGCGTTGTGCCGCCGCTTCGCCAATCGCCTGAAAGGCCGCTTCAATCTGCCCACCCTGCTGGTGGATGAGCGTTATACTTCCGCCGCCGCGAGCTCGGCGCTGGACGAGGCGGGGATACATGGCCGGAAACAGAAGCCCCTGATCGACCAGTATGCCGCGCAGCAGATACTGCAAGCGTACTTTGATGAACCTGCCGCCGCGAAAATCGCATGAACCAGACAAACCATTTGCCACAGGGAACACAGAGCTCACAGAGAAAATCTCCGCGCGCCGCCACTCTCCCTGTGGTCTCCGTGAACTCTGTGGCTTGAATTGAGGTTCTTATGAACAATCCACAACTGAACAAGAACGGCGAGCTGCAGCACCTGCTGACCACCGAGGGCCTGCCCGTCCGCATCCTGCGCGACATCCTCGACAAGGCTTCCGGATTCGTGAGCCTGGCCGAGGGGCACGAGATCAAGAAGGTCCCGCTGCTGCACGGCAAGTCGGTGTTCAACATCTTCTTCGAGAACAGCACCCGCACCCGCACCACCTTCGAGATCGCCGCCAAGAAACTGTCCGCCGACGTGGTCAACCTGAACATCGGTTCGTCCTCCACCAGCAAGGGCGAGACGCTGCTGGATACGGTGGACAACCTGTGCGCCATGCATGCCGACATGTTCGTGGTGCGGCACTCCACCAGCGGTGCCGCGCACCTGATCGCCAGGCATGTCGCGCCCAGCATCCACGTCATCAACGCCGGCGACGGCCGCCACGCGCACCCGACGCAGGCGCTGCTCGACATGTTCACCATCCGTCATTACAAGCAGGATTTCCACAACCTGCGCGTCGCCATCGTCGGCGACATCCTGCATTCGCGCGTGGCGCGTTCGCAGATCCATGCGCTGACCACCCTGGGGGTGCCGGAAGTGCGCGTGGTCGCACCCAAGACCTTGCTGCCCACGCATGTCGAAAAGCTCGGCGTGCGGGTCTTCCACGACATGGCGCAAGGATTGAAAGACGTCGACGTGGTGATGATGCTGCGCCTGCAGAACGAACGCATGCAAGGCGCATTGCTGCCGTCGGCGCAGGAGTATTTCAAATATTACGGCCTGACGCAGGAGCGGCTGGCGCTGGCCAGGAGCGACGCCATCGTGATGCATCCGGGGCCGATGAACCGCGGTGTGGAGATCGACTCCAGCGTGGCAGACGGCGCGCAATCCGTGATCCTGCCGCAGGTCACGTTCGGCATCGCGGTGCGCATGGCGGTGATGAGCACGCTGGCAGGGAGCAAGCAATGAACATCCATATCAAGAACGGGCGCCTGATCGACCCGCACAACAAGATCGATGCCAGGCAGGACGTGTTCATCGCGGACAAGCATATCGTCGCCATCGGCAAGGCGCCTCAGGGTTTCGTCGCCGCACAGGTGATCGATGCCACCGGCCTGGTCGTGATCCCCGGCCTGGTGGATTTGGCTGCGCGCCTGCGCGAACCGGGTTACGAATACAGGGCCACGCTGGAATCGGAAATGGATGCCGCGATGGCGGGCGGGGTAACCTCCCTGTCCTGCCCGCCGGATACCGACCCGCCGCTGGACGAGCCGGGTCTGGTGGAAATGCTCAAGCACCGCGCCCGCTCGCTCAACCAGGCGCGCGTGTTCCCGGTCGGTGCGCTGACCTATGGCCTGCAGGGTGCCGAACTGACCGAGATGGTCGAGCTGACCGAAGCGGGCTGCAAGGCCTTCAGCCAGGCCGACACGCCGCTCACCGACACGCGCGTGCTGATGCGCGCGATGCAATATGCGGCAACCTTCGGCTATCGCGTATGGCTGCGCCCGCAGGATGCCTTCCTGGCCAAGGACGGCGTGGCGCACGACGGCGAAGTGGCGACGCGCCTGGGTTTGCCGGCGATCCCCGTGGCTGCGGAGACCATCGCCCTGGCGACCATGCTGCAGCTGGCGCGCGAGACCGGCGTCAAACTGCACATCTGCCGCATCTCCAGCGCCGAAGGCGTGGAACTGGTGCGCGCCGCCAAGCGCCAGGGGCTGGCAGTCACCTGCGACGTGTCGATGAACCACGTGCACCTGTCCGAAATGGATATCGGCTTTTTCGACGCCAATTGCCACCTGATGCCGCCGCTGCGCAACCAGCGGGACAAGGCGGCGCTGCGCGCCGGACTGCTCGACGGGACCATCGACGCGATCTGCTCCAACCATTCGCCGGTGGACGAGGATGCCAAGCAGCTGCCGTTCGCCGAGGCCGAGGCGGGCGCGACCGGCATGGAACTGCTGCTGCCGCTGATGCTGAAATGGGCGGATGAGGAAAAGATACCGCTGCTGGATGCGCTGGCGCGCGTGACCATCAATCCCGCGCAACTGCTGGGCGTGAAGATGGGCCACCTGTCGGTCGGTGCCCATGCCGACGTGTGCGTGTTCGATCCCGCCGCGGTCTGGAAGATCGAGCCGGCCGCGCTGAAGAGCCAGGGCAAGAACACGCCGTTCAACGGCTACACCCTGCAAGGCAAGGTGCACCACACCATCGTCGAAGGCCATGTCGCATATTCAATTCAGGTTGCCAATTAATGAATCCATTGCTTGATTTCTCGGGCCTGCCGCGTTTTGCGGAGATCAAACCCGAACATGTCACCCCCGCCGTCGACGAGTTGCTGGCGCGCAACCGCGCGCTTATCGAGCAGCTGCTTGCGGCCGACGTCCCGCCCAGCTGGGGCAATTTCGTGCAGCCGTTCGAGGATGCCAACGAGCACCTGACGCGCGCCTGGGGACAGGTCGGTCATCTCAACATGGTGATGAACGCGCCCGAACTGCGCGAGGTCTATAACGCCAACCTGCCCAAGGTCACGCAGTACTACGCCGAGCTGGCGCAGAACCTTGCGCTCTACAGGAAATACAAGACGATCCGCGAGAGCGGCGATTATGCGCTGCTGAATGCGGCGCAGAAAAAGGTCATCGAGAACGAGCTGCGCGATTTCCGCCTCGGCGGCGCCGAATTGCCGGAAGAACAGAAAGCCAGGTTCATGGCGATACAGGAGGAGCTTTCCGCGCTCTGCTCGAAATTCTCCGACAACCTGCTGGATGCCACCAACGCGTTCACCTGCTTGGTGGAGCGCGAAGAAGAGATCGCCGGGATCCCGCCGGATGAACGCCAGGTCGCCGCCGAAGCGGCGCAGCAGGCGGGCAGGCAAGGCTGGCTGTTCACGCTGAAGGCGCCTTCCTACGGCCCGGTGATGCAGTATGCCGACAACCGCGCCCTGCGCGAGCGCATGTACCGCGCCTACACCACGCGGGCCAGCGAACAGCCGGCGGAGGGCGCCAAAGCCGATCACCCGCAAGGGGTAGGCCGTGGTTGTACAGCCGATGAATCGGCAACAAGCACGCTCTGGGACAACACGCCGCTGATGACGCAGATCCTGCTGCTGCGCGCCGAAGAGGCGCGCATGCTGGGTTTTGCCAATTACGCCGAACTGTCGCTCGCCAGCAAGATGGCGGAGACACCGTTGCAGGTGGCCGAATTCCTGCACGAGCTGGCCCGTCGCGCCAGGCCGTTCGCAGAGAAGGATCTGCAGGAGCTGCGCGCGTTCGCGGAAGCGAATCTGGGCATGAAAAAGCTGGAAGCGTGGGACATCGGCTATGCGAGCGAGAAGCTGCGCCAGCAGCGCTACGCGTTTTCCGAGCAGGAGGTCAAGCAATACTTCCCCGAGGATGCGGTGCTCTCCGGGCTGTTCGGCCTGGTCGAGGCGCTGTTCGGGCTCACGGTCAAGGCATCGGCGGCGCCGGTCTGGCATGAGACGGTGCGCTTCTTCGACATCCGCGACGGCAAGGGCGTCCTGATCGGCCAGTTCTACCTCGACCTGTACGCGCGCGCCAGCAAGCGCGGCGGTGCCTGGATGGACGACGCCATCACCAGGCGCCGCACGGCCAAGGGCATCCAGACCCCGGTGGCCTACCTCAACTGCAATTTCGCCGCGCCGGTGGGCGGCCGCCCGGCACTGTTCACCCATGACGAGGTCATCACCCTGTTCCATGAGTTCGGGCATGGCCTGCATCACCTGCTGACCCAGGTCGAGGAACTCGGCGTATCCGGCATCAGCGGCGTGGAATGGGATGCGGTCGAGCTGCCCAGCCAGTTCATGGAGAATTTCTGCTGGGAATGGGATGTGCTGCAAGGCATGACGCGTCATGCGGACAGCGGGGAAAAGCTGCCGCGCATCCTGTACGACAAGATGATCGCGGCAAAGAACTTCCAGAGCGGGCTGCAGATGTTGCGCCAGATCGAGTTCTCGCTGTTCGACCTGCGGCTGCACAGCGATTATGATGCCGCCGGCAAACAGAGCATCCAGCAGTTGCTGGACGAGGTGCGCGCGGAAGTGGCCGTGCTCATTCCGCCCGCCTTCAACCGCTTCCAGAACAGCTTCTCGCACATCTTCGCCGGCGGCTATGCGGCGGGTTATTACAGCTACAAGTGGGCAGAGGTGCTGTCGGCAGATGCATACAGCCTGTTCGAGGAGAACGGCGTGCTGGATGCGGCGACGGGCAGCCATTTCCGCCAGGAGATCCTGGCGGTCGGCGGCAGCCGCGACGCGATGGATTCGTTCATCGCCTTCCGCGGACGCGAACCGAAGATCGATGCGCTGTTGCGGCACAATGGACTGGCGACGGAATAAGCAAAGGGGGCGATGATGAAAAGGTATTTCCTGCTGATGGGCCTGCTGATCGGAGCGAATGTACAGGCGGCCGAGCTGTACCGCTCGGTCGACAGCAGCGGCAAGGTGCACTATAGCGACAGGCCGCTGCAGGGCTCCGAGGATGTGGAGGAACTGAAGCTGGGCAAGGAGCCGCCCCCCGGCGAGGAGCTGCCTTACGAGACGCAGCGCGCCATGCAGAACTTCCCCGTCACTCTGTATACCTTTCCCGATTGCGGCGGGCTTTGCGAGCATGCGCGCGACCTGCTGGTCAAGCGCGGCATACCCTTCACCGAAAAGAGCCTGGTGACGCAGGAGGACATGGGCGCGTTCCGCAAGGATTCCGGCGACAACCGGCTGCCGGCGCTCAGCATCGGCAAGACCTGGCTCAAGGGCGTGCAGGCAGAACAATGGAACAATGAGCTGGATTATGCCGGCTATCCCAAGAGCGTAATGACCTACCGCCCGCCGCGTCCCGCCGCTCCGGCAGCCGCACAGCCTGCGCAATGAGGCTGGCCACCTGGAACGTCAACTCGCTGAAAGTGCGCCTGCCGCATCTGCAGCAATGGCTGGCGGCGAACCCGGTGGAGGTCATGTGCCTGCAGGAGACCAAGACCGAAGACAAGAATTTCCCGCACGCCGAATTGCAGGCGGCGGGCTATCACAGCCTGTTCAGCGGGCAGAAGACCTACAACGGCGTGGCCATCCTGAGCCGCCAGCCGGCCGGCGATGTGCAATGCGGCATGCCCGGTTTCGAGGATGAGCAGAAACGCGTCATCGCGGCGACCGTCGACGGTGTGCGCGTGGTATGCGTGTACATTCCGAACGGCCAGGAAGTCGGTTCCGACAAATACCAGTACAAGCTCAAGTGGCTGGCCGCATTGAATGGGTGGCTCAAGGCCGAGCTGGCGAGATATCCGAAGCTGGTGTTGCTGGGCGACTACAACATCGCGCCGGACGACCGCGACGTCTACGACCCGGTGGCCTGGCAAGGCCAGGTGCTTTGCAGCGAACCCGAGCGGGCGGCCTTCCAGGCCCTGCTGCACCTGGGGCTGCGCGATGCCTTCCGGCTGTTCGAGCAGCCGGAGAAAAGCTATTCATGGTGGGATTACCGCATGATGGCCTTCCGCCGCAACATGGGGCTGCGCATCGACCACATCCTGGTCAGCGATGCAGTGCGATGCAGTGCGTGCAGCATCGACAAGGCGCCGCGCAAGCTGGAGCGGCCTTCGGACCACACGCCCGTGGTCGCGGAGGTGGCATGATCGGGCGCTGGCTGTTGCCGATGCTGTTGCTGGTCCAGCCGGCGTTCGCCGGCGCGCTGCCGCAGCCCGACCACATCGTCATCGTGATCGAAGAGAACAAATCGTACGCACAGATCATCGGCAACCGCGAGGCTGCCTACATCAATGCGCTGGCCGGGCGCGGCACCTTGTTTACCCGTTCCTACGGCGTCACTCATCCGAGCCAGCCCAACTACCTCGCCCTGTTTGCCGGCACAACGTTCGGCATCAGCAGCAATGTCTGTCCGCTGGACCTGGCCGGCAAGAACCTGGGCAGTTCCCTGCTCGAGGCAAAACGGAGTTTTGCCCTCTATGCCGGGGCGCTGCCCAAGGCCGGTGCCGCCGATTGCATCTACGGTGCGTATTACCGCAAGCACAATCCGGCCGCGGACTGGCCAGAGCTGGCCGCCTACAATCTGCCGTTCAGCGATTTCCCGCAGGACTTCTCAAAACTGCCGACGGTGGCGCTGGTGGTGCCCGATATGCTCAACGACATGCACGATGGCAGCATTGCACAGGGCGACGCGTGGCTGCAGCAGAACATCGAGGCCTACGCGAAATGGGCGATGGAGCACAACAGCCTGCTGGTCGTGACCTGGGATGAAGACGATGGATCGGCGGACAATCGCGTCGCCACCCTTTTCGTCGGCGCCATGGTCAAGCGCGGCAAGAGTGCGCAGCGCATCAACCACTACAACCTGCTGCGCACGGTCGAGGATATGTACCGTCTGCCGCGCCTGGGCGAGAGTGCCACCGTGCCGCCGGTAAAAGGGGTGTGGCGCAAATAACCGCGGGTTGGCGCGGGCGGCAAAGGCGGCTGCGCTATTCGTGTTCCTCGTCCAGCCCCAGTTCCTGGATTTTCCTTGTCAGCGTGTTGCGCCCCATGCCGAGCAGGGTGGAGGCCTCGATGCGGCGTCCGCCGGTGTGTTGCAGCGCCTGCGTGATGATGGTGCTCTCGAATTGCTTGGTCAGGGTGTCGAGGATGTTCGGCTCGTTGCGCTGCAGCGACAGCGCCACCTGGTGCGCGAGGGCGCTGCGCCAATCCTGGTTGAGCGCACTGCTGGCGTGGGTGTCGCGCCATTCGGAAGGCAGGTCGGCAATCTCCACCACGCGGGTGGGCGTCATCACCGTGAGCCAGTGGCACAGGTTCTCCAGCTGGCGCACGTTGCCCGGGATGTCCTGCGCGGAGAGGTAGTTGATCGCCGCATCGCTCAGGGTTTTCTGCTCGACCCCCAGTTCCTTTGCGCTTTTCTGCAGGAAATACTTCGCCAGCAGCGGGATGTCCTCGCGCCGCTCGCGCAACGGCGGCAGGCGCAGGCGGATGACGTTGAGGCGGTGGAACAGGTCTTCGCGGAACAGGCCCTGCTTCACGCGCTCGTCCAGGTTCTGGTGGGTGGCGGCGATGATGCGCACGTTGGCCTTGATCGGCTGGTGGCCGCCGACGCGGTAGAAGTTGCCGTCCGACAGCACGCGCAGCAGGCGCGTCTGCAACTCCGCCGGCATGTCGCCGATCTCGTCCAGGAACAGGGTGCCGCCCTCGGCCTGCTCGAAACGGCCGTGGCGCGTGGTGGTGGCGCCGGTGAAGGCGCCGCGCTCATGGCCGAACAGTTCGGATTCCAGCAGGTCTTTCGGGATGGCGGCGGTGTTGATGGCGACGAACGGTTTGTCGGCGCGCGGGCTGTGCCGGTGAAGGGCCTGCGCGACCAGTTCCTTGCCGGTCCCCGACTCGCCGTTGATGAGCACGGTGGCGTTGGACTGCGCCAGACGCCCGATGGCGCGGAACACCTCCTGCATGGCGGGTGCGTGGCCGAGGATGTCCGGCGCGGCCTGCGCGTCCTCGGCGTGCGTGCTCTTGCGCTGGCTTTGTTCCAGCGCGCGGCGGATCAGCTCGACGGCGTGGTTCACGTCGAAGGGTTTGGGCAGGTATTCGAAGGCGCCGCCCTGGAAGGCCGACACCGCGCTTTCCAGGTCGGAGTAGGCGGTCATGATGATGACCGGCAGGTTGGGATGATCGTTGCGCAGTTTCTGCAGCAATTCCAGTCCCGAGCTGCCCGGCATGCGGATGTCGCTGATGACCATCTGCGGCAGGTTGCCCGGCAACTCCGCCAGCGCCTCGTCGGCGGAAGCGAAGCTCTTGTAATCGATCTCCTCGCGTGCGAGCGCCTTTTCCAGTACCCAGCGGATAGAGCGGTCGTCGTCGATGATCCAGACAGGTTTGTCCATGTTATTTCCCCAGATGTGTGAGCGGTAGTATCACGGTGAAGCAGGTACGTCCCGGCTCGCTTTCGAATTCGATGCTGCCCTGATGCTGGCTGACGAAATCCTGCGCCAGGGTCAGGCCCAGCCCGTGGCCGTCGGCGCGTCCCGAGACCAGCGGATAGAAGATCTTGTCGCGCAGGTGGGCGGGAATGCCGGGGCCGTTGTCGATGATCTGCACCATCACCGCCAGGCGATGCAGCTTCTTCATCAGGGTGACCTGGCGCGTGATGCGCGTGCGCAACAGGATGCGGCCTTTCCCGTTCATGGCCTGCGCCGCATTGCGCACGATGTTGAGTACGACCTGGATCAGCTGTTCCTTGTCGCCGTGCAGCTCCGGCAGGCTGAGGTCATAGTCGCGCTGGATGACCAGGCCTTCCGGCAGTTCGGCGAGCACCACACTGCGGACTCGCTCCAGCACCTCATGGATGTTCAATGCACTGAAATGGGGCACATGCTGCGGGGTGAGCAGTTTTTCCATCAGCGAGCGCAGGCGGTCCGCTTCCTGGATGACGACCTGGGTATATTCGCGCAGCGCCGGTTTTTCCAGTTCCTGCTCCAGCAACTGTGCGGCCCCGCGTATGCCGCCCAGCGGATTCTTGATTTCGTGCGCCAGGTTGCGCAACAGCAGGCGATTGGCCTGCGTCTGGTCCAGCATCTGTTCTTCGCGCGCCAGTTTCAGCGGCCGGTCCATGGTATGGAATTCCAGCAGCAGCGCGTAGGGAGCCAGCTGCAGCGGCGTCGCGGTGCAACTCAGGTGGAGCTTGCTGCCGCTGGCGTGCGTGCTCAGCGTCAGTTCGTGTTCGATGTGGCTGGCGCGGCTGGCGAGTGCCGACTGGATGGTGCTGAACAGTTGCTCCGTATGCGCAAAGGCATATTGCAGCGGATGGCCGATCAGGTTGGTGTTGCTTAGGCCGAACAGGTGCTCCGCTGCCGGATTGATGTAGGCGATGCGCGATTCATCGTCCAGCAGGACGATGGCGGTGGAGAGATATTCCAGCGTAGGGAGTGTAGAGGTAGGCATGTCAGTCTACTAGCAGAAAACATGCCATGCGAATCACTATTTGAGGTTGGATAACTCGGTCTTGAGGGCTTCGACGTTCTTTTCGTGCGAACTGACTTCTTCCTGCAAGGCGTTCACCTTCTCGTCGTATTTTGCCACGTTGCGGAACGTCTGGCCGCTCGGGGTCTTGTAGACTTCGGGCGTGTCCTGGCCTTCCTTCAGCCTGACGCGTGCATCATCCAGCGCCTTCTGCTCGCTGGCGAGTTCGTCTTCCAGGATCTTGCGCCGGGCATTGTCGCGGCGGCTTTGTGTTTCGGAGTTCACGCGGAAATCCGACGCATCTCCCTTGCCCGGTGGGGCCATGGTCGGGAGCGGTTCCAGATGGAGTTTCTTTCCCCCCTTGATGGGCGTGCTGGAATAGGTGACATGTCCATCATTGTCCACGCGCTTGTAGATTTCCGCATGCGCGCCGGCAGCGAGCAGCATCGAACAGGACAAGGCGAACAGGTGACGTAATTTCATGGTTATGCCCGGAAAACGATGAATGCAGTATAGGTCAAGGTTTGCGCGCTGAGAAGAGCGCCAAAAAAGAAACGGAGCCGCAAGGGCTCCGTTCCGGACATGCAATCGGTGACGATTACAGGCTGTAGTACATGTCGAACTCGACCGGATGGGTCGTCATGCGGATACGGTTGACTTCTTCCATCTTCAGGTCGATGTAGGCATCGATGAAGTCGCTGGAGAACACGCCGCCGCGGGTCAGGAACTCGCGGTCCTTGTCCAGTGCCGCCAGTGCTTCATCCAGCGAGGCACACACGGTCGGGATCTTTGCATCTTCTTCCGGCGGCAAGTCGTACAGGTTCTTGTCGGCGGGATCTCCCGGGTGGATCTTGTTCTGGATGCCGTCCAGGCCGGCCATTAGCAATGCGGCGAAGCACATGTACGGGTTGGAGGAGGGATCCGGGAAACGTGTCTCGATACGGCGGGCCTTGTCGCTGGCGACGTGCGGGATGCGGATCGAGGCGGAGCGGTTCTTGGCGGAATAGGCCAGCTTCACCGGTGCTTCATAGTGCGGTACCAGGCGCTTGTAGCTGTTGGTGCCGGGGTTGGTGATGGCGTTCAGCGCCTTGGCGTGCTTGATGATACCGCCGATGTAGTACAAGGCCAGTTCGGACAGGCCGGCATAGCCGTTGCCTGCGAACAGGTTCTTGCCGCCCTTCCAGATCGACTGGTGCACGTGCATGCCGGAACCGTTGTCGCCGACGATGGGCTTGGGCATGAAGGTGGCAGTCTTGCCGTACTGGTGCGCCACGTTCTGGATCACGTACTTCTGGGTCTGGGTCCAGTCGGCACGGCGGACCAGCGTGTTGAACCGGGTGCCGATCTCGCACTGGCCGGCGTTCGCCACTTCGTGATGGTGCACTTCGACCGGGATGCCGATCTCTTCCAGCGCGATCACCATGGCAGCGCGGATGTCGTTCAGGCTGTCAACGGGAGGAACGGGGAAGTAACCGCCCTTGACTGCCGGACGGTGGCCGGTGTTGCCGCCTTCGAAGGCGTGGCCGGTTGCCCAGGCGCCTTCCTCGGAATTGATCTTCACGCCGCAGCCGGACATGTCGACGTGCCATTGCACGGAGTCGAAGATGAAGAATTCGGGTTCCGGACCGAAGTAGGCGGTGTCGCCGATGCCGGAAGACTTCAGGTAGGCTTCAGCGCGCTTGGCGATGGAGCGGGGGTCGCGGTCGTAGCCCTTGCCGTCGGTGGGCTCGATCACGTCGCAGGTCAGCACCAGGGTGGGCTCGTCGTAGAACGGATCGACATAGGCAGATTCGGGATCCGGCATCAGCAGCATGTCGGAAGCCTGGATGCCCTTCCAGCCGGCGATGGAGGAGCCGTCGAAAGCGTGGCCGGTTTCGAACTTGTCGGCATCGAAATGGGAAACCGGAACGCCAACGTGCTGTTCCTTGCCTTTGGTGTCAGTGAAACGGAAATCTACAAATTTGATGCCTTGTTCCTTAACCAGCTTCAGAACGTCGGCGGCTGTCTTGGACATACTCGAATCTCCCATGAAAATTTAAGACGCTGCGATTTTTTAAACGAAAACTATTTAGTGAAACAAGCGTGGCGCAGCAGAAAATGTGCCAGCACGTGAAACCCTGTAGGGGACGCATTGTGCCATATTCTCCAAATGGGTGTGAATGCAATGCGCGCCCCTGAACGGGGCGTCGTACAGCTTGGATGCACTACTTTGGTGCGCACTCCTGATAAAGCTGGATACTGCGGAAATAGGGGTCGTTGGCGGTGATGGTGCGGCATTTATCGCGCAGCGCCTCAATATCGGTCGGGTTGTCGAACAGCAGTTCGGCCTCCACCTTGCCGCCCAGATAATGCAGCACGATGCGCACCGAGGGTGGCAGTGGCGCGCCCAGCCGGCTGGCGAGGTGCGCCAGCAGCAGGTGGCGCTGCGGCAGGTGGGCGCTGGGCCGGGCCTGGGCATCGTCTTCCGAATCGATATGCACCATCACGTCCATCACGTGGTGGGCTTTCAATACCGCGATGCGCGCCGCCTCCGCGATGTAATGCCCTTCCGATACGCTGATCTTGGGCTCGACGATGATGTGCGCGTCCACCAGCGCATTGTCGGCCATCTTGCGCGTGCGCAGTTCATGCAACCCGATCACGCCCGGCACCGCTTTCAGGGTGTTGCGGATCGCCCGCACCTTTTCTTCGTCCAGGCCGGTGTCGATCAGTTCGGCCAGTGCATCCCGCGCGAACTGGATGCCCATGTAGGCGATCATCACGCCCACGACGGCGGCGGCGACCAGATCGAGGAAGGTATAGCCCAGCAGGTTGCCGACGATGCCGATGATCACCACCAGCGACGAAGCGGCATCGGAACGGGCATGCCAGGCGTTTGCGACCAGCATCTGCGAACGCACGCGCTGCGCCACGGCAAGCATGTAACGGAACATTCCTTCTTTCGCGGCCAGCGCGATGATGCCGACCCACAGGGTGAATGGATGAACGGTCTGGACCTGTTCTGGATGCTGCAGCCGCATGCCGGCAGCCACCAGCAGACCGATGCCCAGGGCGGCCAGACTGGTGCCCAGTATCAGCGAAGCGGCCGTCTCGATGCGTGCGTGGCCGTAAGGATGGTTCGCATCGGCATGCTTGTTGCCATGCCGGTTGGCGAACAACACCAATACATCGGAAAGCAGATCGGCCAGCGAATGGAGGCCGTCGGCCATCAACGATTGCGACTTGCCGAAGAAACCCGCCAGCACCTGCAGGATGGTCAAACCCAGATTGATGAAGATGCTTATCCAGGTGCTTTTGCGCGCGGCAGCGAAGCGTACGGGATGAGCAGGTTCGAAAGCGGCAGACTTATCGTGTGCGTGGGTGTGATTTTTCATTGCTGTTGGGATAGTATGCAGCCGTGATGTGCAGGATATCACTTGCATGGTACAGATTAAACACGGGTAAACAGCATGGGAAAGATCACCGGAATTCTGGCAGCCGCACAGCAACGCGCAAAAGAGCTCAACCTGCCCTATGAGGGCGCGCTGACGCCGCAGGAGGCCTATGAGCTGATGCGATCCGCGCCGGGCGCAAAACTGGTGGACGTGCGTACGCGGGCGGAGATCGACTGGGTCGGACGCGTCCCCGGTGCCGTGGAGATCGAATGGGCGACATATCCCGGCATGAAGCAGAACCCGAATTTCCTCGCCGCGCTGGAGCAGCAGGTCGATAAAGAAGCGCTGGTCATGTTCCTGTGCCGCAGCGGCCACCGTTCGCACGGCGCCGCCATGATCGCCACCCAGGCCGGCTACCGCGATTGCTACAACATCCTCGAAGGCTTCGAAGGAGACCGCAACCCGGCGAACCGGCGCAACGCGCTGAACGGCTGGCGCGTCGCCAACCTGCCGTGGGAACAGAGTTGAAGGTTGCTTCCTGACCAGAAAAAAGCCCGCAACGCGGGCTTTTTTATTCCGCCGACCAGTGCACCAGGCCCGAGTAGTATGTGGCCAGTACCACCAGGCCGAAGGCGATGCGGTACCAGGCGAACACCGTGAAATCGTGGTGGCTGATGAAACGCAGCAGCCAGCGCACACACAGGAAGGCACTGACGAAGGAAGCCAGCCCGCCAGCCAGGAACAGGCTCCAGTCGTGGGCGTGGAACAGATGGCGGTACTTCACCACCTCATACACTGTCGCGCCGAACAGGGTCGGGATAGCCAGGAAGAAAGAGAACTCCGTCGCCGCCTTGCGCGACAGGCCGAACAACAGGCCGCCGATGATGGTGGCGCCCGAGCGCGACGTGCCGGGTATCAGCGCCAGCGTCTGCGCGCATCCCACTTTCAACGCGTCCTTCCAGCTCATGTCATCTGCAGTTTCCACCGTGATGGTGTGCTTGCGCTTCTCCGCCCACAGAATGATCAGTCCGCCGACGATAAAAGCCATCGCCACCGGAACCGGCGCGAACAGATGTTCCTTGATCGCCTTGGCGAACAACAGGCCCAGCACTGCGGCGGGCAAAAAAGCGATCAGCAGGTTGACGGTGAAACGCTGTGCCGGCTTCTGGCTCGGGATGCCGCTCACCACGGCCATGATCTTCGCACGATATTCCCAGCACACCGCAAGGATGGCTGCGAACTGGATGATGATCTCGAACACCTTGCCGCGCTCGTCGTTGAAATTCAGCAAGTCGCCCACCATGATCAGGTGGCCGGTGGAAGATATGGGCAGGAATTCGGTCAAACCCTCGACCACGCCCAGAATGGCGGCTTTAAGCAGAATGATGATGTCCATAATTTATCCAGTCCCCTCTCCCTTGCAGGGATAGGGTGAGGGTAGAATCCCGAGATATGAAAGGCGCGGATTATACCCGCGTCATTGTTTCAGTTTCTCCAGCGCGATTCGCCGGTTGACCTGCCTGCGCTCTTCCTCGCTCATTTCCACCCAGCGAGTGATTTCATCAAAGGTGCGCAGGCAACTGCGGCACACGTCATCGCCCAGCACGGTGGTGCAATGGCCGATGCAGGGGGAATCGGCGGTGATCTCGTGCGGGGAGGTATCGGCGACGACAGACAAGATCATTCCATACCATCCAGAAGCTGCCTGACCTGCTGATGCAACTGCGGCAGGCTGACCTGAATGGTCTTCCAGACGATCTGCAGATCCACCTTGAAATATCCGTGCGCCAGCGCATTCCGCATTTCATAGGCAAAGTTCAAGGGAAGATAATCATGTTCATCTGCAAATTGGTCGTGATAACGCCCGATGTTGCGCGAGGCCTCGACATAACGGGATATGCGCTCGATCGCTTCAAGGATGTGGCGCAGATACTCGGGCAAACGTAATGCATCCGCCCTGCTCATACCGGGATCGCCTCCTTCAGGACGCGTTCCTTGAAGCTGTCGGGCAGCGCGCCGGGGGTCAGCACATCCACAGGAATGCCGAGCAGCTTCTTCAATTCAAACTGAATCGCGCCAATATCGAAAAACGTGGTTTCCGAAGTGGGCTCGACCAGCAAATCAAGATCACTTTCATCCGTGTCGTCGCCGTGCAGCACAGACCCGAACACCCGCACATCGCTGACGCGATGACGCAACGCGATTTCACGTATCGCTTTCCGGTGGGTCTCTAGTGCTATTGAAGGGCGCATGGGCAATCCATTGAGTTGATGCAGCGATTATAGCGGCGAAAGGCAACAAGGTCTGCGGGATGTTTACCCATGTGCTGCGGCAACCGGGGCAGGCTGTGTCGCCCGCTCCAGCCGCGATAACCAAACCATCGCCTCCTCGCGCGATGCACCGCACATCTCGGCCGAAGGCTGCAGCCCGCCGCAAAAGGCCGGGCGCTCAGGCTGGCCGAACACCTTGCAGCGCAACTCCTCATCCAGCTGCACGCACGGCACCCCGGCGGGCTTGCCCTTCGGCATGCCGGGCAGGGGCGAGGTGATGGAGGGCGCGATGCAGCAGGCGGCGCAGGAGGAGCGGCAGTTCATAGTGAAAACATTTAGCGATTACTCGGCAGTTTACCTTGGCGTCACGCATCAAGTGCTGGGTAATTTGGGTGTCAGACTGTCTATAAAAATTCCCAGCGACAAATTTGCTTGATAGAACACTAGTGAAGCGGCGGAATACCAGGCTAAACTGCTCACGGAAATTCCAAAGCCCAAAGCTTCGGGAGCGCTCCGAAACAAGTTGCTGGAGGTCTTAATGGCTACAAACCGCTGGACGAAAGAACAACTCAAGCTCGCCTTTCATCTGTATTGCCAATTGCCGTTCGGCAAGCTTGATATGCGCACACCAGAAGTCATCAAGCTTGCCGGCCTGATAGGGCGGACGCCCGGTGCCGTGGCTATGAAGCTGAGCAACTTCGCCAGCCTTGATCCTGCCATTACGAGCACAGGCAGAAAAGGACTTGAGGGTGCATCGAATCTTGACCGAGAGATATGGGATGAATTCCATGCCGATTGGGAGGCTTTAGCCGTTGAGAGCGAAATGCTTAGGAGAAAGTTAGATGCAGGTGCGCAGCCAGTGGATGATTCAGAAGAACAACTCGTTCCAGAAGACTTTACAGGGGAGACGCGCAAGGTCATCACAGAACAGCGTATCAAGCAAAGCTTCTTCCGGCGCGCAGTACTGAGCAGTTATCGCGGGCGCTGCTGCATGTCCGGGCTCTCAGATACTCGGCTGCTGATCGCTAGCCATATCGTGCCTTGGAGCAAAGACAAGGCGAATCGTCTTAATCCTAGCAATGGCCTCTGTTTGTCGGCTATTCATGACCGAGCGTTTGATAAAGGGCTCGTGACCCTAACCGATGATTTTAAGATTGTGGTGTCGGAAGAACTAAAAATCCAAACCGAACCATTTGTTAAAGATGTTCTGCTGCCTCTGGATGGGCGTTCGATAGAGTTACCTGAAAGATTCATGCCTAGTGTCGAATTCCTCTCGCGGCATCGAACAGAGTTATTTGTTGATAACCAGAGAAAATGACCAACAGAGTGACGCCGCTGATTTTGCATGAAGATGCCTTTTACGAATTCTTCGTGCCATACAGGCATCCTAAATCCTCGCATGACATTTGGGGCGGTCACGGACTTGAGACATTTGGTTCTGACTTGGAATTAGTGCGTAGCCTTGACGAAGATCATGTGTGGACCGTCGTGGAAAGTGGTTGCGATGACGATTTATGGATCACACCCGGTGTCCATTATGTGAATCGAATATGCTACTTGGTGACCGAAAAGGCGCATCACGGACTTATCGTAGATTTTCGAGTTCCACATAACCTGCGTTCATTGACTCCGCTAGGACTTAAGAGACAGGTAAATAGAATCAGGCGCAGCTTGAATCAATTAAAGTTAGACAGTGCCACATGATTCAAAAAGAAACGGGCCGCATCGCGGCCCGTTTCTTTTGCTGAATACAAGAGGTGTCACGCCTTGTGATAAACCTCCGCCCCCTTTTTCACAAACTCCACCGACTTAACTTCCATCCCTTTCGCTAAAGCCTCCGCTTCGGCAATGCCTTCCTTCGCCGCGAAGTCGCGCACGTCCTGACTGATCTTCATCGAGCAGAACTGCGGGCCGCACATGGAGCAGAAGTGGGCGACCTTGGCGGATTCCTTGGGCAGGGTCTCGTCGTGGAATTCGCGCGCGCGGTCGGGGTCGAGGCCGAGGTTGAACTGGTCTTCCCAGCGGAATTCGAAGCGCGCCTTGCTCATGGCGTTGTCGCGGATCTGGGCGCCGGGGTGGCCCTTGGCGAGGTCGGCGGCGTGGGCGGCGATCTTGTAGGTGATGATGCCTTCCTTCACGTCGGCCTTGTTGGGCAGGCCGAGGTGTTCCTTGGGCGTGACGTAGCACAGCATGGCGGTGCCGAACCAGCCGATCAACGCCGCGCCGATGGCGCTGGTGATGTGGTCGTAGCCGGGGGCGATGTCCTGCGTCAGGGGCCCTAGCGTGTAGAACGGCGCTTCGTGGCACCACTTCAGTTGCAGTTCCATGTTTTCCTTGATCATGTGCATGGGCACATGACCGGGGCCTTCGATCATCACCTGCACGTCGTGCTTCCACGCGATCTGCGTGAGTTCGCCCAGCGTCTTCAGTTCGCCCAGTTGCGCTTCGTCGTTGGCGTCGTAGATGGAGCCGGGGCGCAGGCCGTCACCGAGGCTGAAGGTGACGTCGTAGGCCTTCATGATTTCGCAGATTTCCTCGAAGTGGGTGTAGAGGAAATTTTCCTTGTGGTGCGCGAGGCACCACTTCGCCATGATGGAGCCGCCGCGCGACACGATGCCGGTCATGCGTTTGGCGGTCATGGGAATGTAGCGCAGCAGCACGCCGGCGTGGATGGTGAAGTAGTCCACGCCCTGTTCGGCCTGTTCGATGAGGGTGTCCTTGAAGATCTCCCAGGTCAGGTCTTCGGCCTTGCCGTTCACCTTTTCCAGCGCCTGATAGATGGGCACGGTACCGATGGGCACGGGCGAGTTGCGGATGATCCATTCGCGCGTCTCGTGGATGTTCTTGCCGGTGGAGAGATCCATCACCGTGTCGCCGCCCCAGCGGATGGCCCAGGTCATCTTCTCGACTTCTTCCTGGATGCTGGAGCCGAGCGCGGAGTTGCCGATGTTGGCGTTGATCTTCACCAGGAAGTTGCGGCCGATGATCATCGGCTCGATCTCGGGGTGGTTGATGTTGGCGGTGATGACGGCGCGTCCGGCAGCGACTTCGCTGCGCACAAATTCGGGCGTGATCACCTTGGGCATCGCAGCGCCGAAATTCTCGCCGGGATGCTGTTTCAGCAGCATCTCGGACAGGCCTTCACGTTTTTGATTTTCGCGTATCGCGATGAACTCCATCTCGGGCGTGATGATGCCTTTGCGCGCATAGTGCATCTGCGTGACGTTCATGCCCGCCTTGGCTCGGCGCGGGGTGTGTTTGAGGTTGAAGCGCATGTCGGCCAGGGCCGGGTCGTTCAGGCGCTGGCGGCCGTATTCGGAGGTGAGGCAGGGCAGCGCTTCGGTGTCATTGCGCTCTTCGATCCACCTGGCGCGCATCTCGGGCAGGCCGGAGCGGATATCGATCTTTGCCGCCGGGTCGGTGTAGGGGCCGGAACAGTCATATACATGGATGGGCGGGTTATGCTCGACGCCGTTGTTCAGGTGGGTGTCGGTCAGCGTGATCTCGCGCATCGGCACGCGGATATCGGGCCTGCTGCCTTCGACATAGATCTTGCGCGAATTGGGCAAGGGTTTGACCGCCGCCTCGTCAACATGGGCGGCAGAGGCCAGAAACTGGGGATTTGCATTCATGATGGTGCTCCAAAAAATCAGGAAGCACCGAGAGGAGCTTCCCTACGACGGCATTACCCGTACAGGTTCAAAGGGTGTTTCTCACTTCGTAACGAAGACCCCTAGCGAGGTCGCAAGGTACTGGAAAGCTTTGACAAAGGCAAGTCGGGGGCCGACTCAATTCATTGAGCGCACCGGATGGGCTTGTTATACTGCATGCCGACTTGAATAAGGGAACAACGAATAAGTCCTGATAGGTCATTCCGGCAAAGGCCGGAAGCCAGTGCTTTCATGCAACTGGACAGGCTTAGTCGGCGCTTCCATAAATATATCTAGAGGACAGGGGATGAACAGCATGGAACTCGCTCGCTTCAATATGGTGGAACAACAGATACGTCCCTGGGATGTGCTGGATGTGAATGTGCTCGAGCTCATCAAGAAGGTCAAACGCGAACACTTCGTGCCGGTGGACAAGCAGTCGCTGGCCTTTATGGACGTGGAGATTCCCCTCGGTCACGGTGCGGCGATGTGGTCGCCGAAGCTGGAAGCGCGCGCGCTGCAGGCATTGAAGCTGAAACATGGCGACCGCGTGCTGGAAGTGGGTACCGGCAGCGGCTATCTCACCGCGCTGATTTCGCGCATGGCACAGCATGTGACGAGTGTGGAACTGGTGCAGGAATTGAGTGCCCGTGCAGCACGCACGCTTGCGGCCCACCATTACGACAACGTCACGCTGGAGATTGGCGATGCCTCCACGGGCTGGGGCGGCGAAAAGTACGATGCCATCGTGCTGACAGGCTCGGTGCCCCTGCCGCCGGAATCCTTCTACGAGATGCTGAACGTGGGCGGACGCCTGTTTGCCATCGTGGGCGACGCTCCGGCGATGCACGCGATGCAGGTGACCTGCGTGGCCCCCGGCGTGTTCGAGACCGCCACCTTGTTCGAAACCAGTGTGGCGCCGCTGCAGAACGCGCCGCAACCGCAACGTTTCGTATTCTGATCTACTCCCGGCGCGGCCGGGAAGGCCGTATTTGCTTGAATTGTTCAGTCGCAGCATGTAATATTAGAAAGCTCTAATATTTGGAAGAGGCTATGAAACCAACTAAGACGGCTTTAAGCGTGATTCTGGCATTGGGCATCAGCCCGATGGCGGGTGCGGCGGATCTGCTCCAGTTCTACCATGCGGCGCAGAATCAGGATGCCGTGTTTGCTTCGGCGCGCGCAGCGCATGATGCCGGTCAGGAAAAGCTGACGCAGGGCCGTTCGCTATTGCTGCCCAACGTCAATTTCAACGCCAACACCACCTATAACGACGTCAATACCCAATATACCGGTGCCGCCGCAGCACTGTTCCCGTTTCCGTCCGGAACGCAGCGTTTCAATAGCCACGGTTACGGGGTCAGTCTGGTGCAGCCCCTGTTCCGCGAGCAGAACTGGGCCGTGTACTCGGAATCCCAGTTGCAGGTGATCCAGTCCGAGGCGCAGTACAGGATCGCCGAACAGGATCTCATCCTGCGCGTGGCGCAGACCTATTTCGATGTGCTGATCGCGCAGGACAGCGTGCAACTGGCTGCAGCGCAGAAAACGGCCATCGCCGAACAGCTGGAACAGGCCAAACGCAATTTCGAGGTCGGCACCGCCACCATCACCGATACGCACGAGGCGCAGGCTCGCTACGACTTGATCGTCGCCCAGGAGATCTCGGCGCAAAGCAACCTGGAAGTGAAGCGCCGCACCCTGCAGCAGCTCATCAATGCCGTCCCGCAGGAACTGAATCCCCTGGGCCAGTCCCTGATGCTGGAGCAGCCGCAGCCGGTCGACCTGGATAAATGGGTGAACGAGGCGCAACTGCACAACTTCCAGGTTGTCTTGGCGCAGGCGAGTGCCGAGATAGCGGAGAAGGAAGTGGACCGCAACCGCGGCGGACACCTGCCTACGGTGGACCTGGTGGCGAACTACAACAGAAGCATTGCCAACGGCAGCGTCTACGGCATCGGCACGGATTCGACCGCAACCTCGGTGGGCGTTCAGCTCAACGTACCGTTGTTCCAGGGCGGGGCGATCCAGTCCAAATGGCGCGAGGCGGAAGCCAACCGCGAACGCGCCCGGCAGGAACTGGAAAATACGCGTCGCAATGTGGAGCTGCAGACGCGTCAGGCGTATCTCGGCGTAGTCAACGGGATCGCCCAGGTGCAGGCGCTGCAACAGGCGCTCAAATCGAGCGAAAGCATGCTGGAGGCAAGCAAGCTCGGGCATGAAGTCGGCGTGCGTACCAATATAGACGTGTTGAATGCGCAGCAGCAGGCCTATTCGACGCGCCGCGACCTGTATCAGGCGGAATACAACTACCTGATCAGCCAGCTCAGCCTGCAAGCGGCAGTGGGCGGGCTGTCCGAAGACGATCTGTCAAGGATCAACCAGGCGTTGCATTGACCGGCGGCTGGTAAATCAGGCGAACGCATTCGGCGAGGCTATCCTGCCACGCCGGCAGCGCGATACCGAAGGAATCGCGTATCCTGTCGTTTGCCAGCACCGAATTCACCGGGCGTTTGGCGGGTAGCGGATATTCGTGCGTGGCAATGGCGCGGATAGCGAGCGCCTTGGCGGCGAGCGCCGGATCGTATTGGCGAGCCAGGCGCACGATCTCTTCGGCGTACTGGTGCCAGCTGGTGCGCCCCGCGGCAGTAAGGTGATAAAGCCCGCCCAGGTTGCCATCCCAATCCTTTTGCGACCAGCCCTGCAGCGCCGACGCGGTCGACAGCGCCAGATCCCGCGCCCAGGTCGGGGCCCCGAACTGGTCGGCGACGACGCGCAACTCGTCCCGCTCCCTGGCCAGACGCAGCATGGTCTTCACGAAATTCCCGCCATGCACGCCATAGACCCAGCTGGTGCGCAGGATGAGGTGTTTGCAACCGGAGGCGCGGATCGCCTGCTCTCCAGCCAGTTTGGTTCTGCCGTAGACGCTCTGCGGGTTGGGCGCATCGGCTTCGGTATAAGGCGCCCGCTTGCTGCCATCGAACACATAGTCGGTCGAGTAATGCACCAGCACCGCGCGCAGTCGTAGCGCTTCCTCGGCCAGGATTCCCGGCGCGTCGCCGTTGACGGCCTGCGCCAGGTCCGGTTCAGTTTCGGCCTTGTCGACTGCGGTATAGGCCGCGGGATTGATGATGAGATCCGGTTTGACTTCGCGGATGACGCGACGGATCGCCTGCGGATCGGCAAGGTTCATTTCCGCGGAATCGGTGGCGACGACCGTGCCGAAGTCGGCCAGGAAGCGTTGCAGTTCCCAGCCGACCTGACCGTTCTTGCCCGTAAGCAATATCCGGGTCATGCAAAAGTCTCTGCGTCGCGCAAGCGCTTGCCGGCCTGGTCCTTGGCGGAAAGCAGCGGGGCCGTGCTGCCCAGTTGCCAGTCGATGGCCAGGTCGGGATCGTTCCAGACGATGCAGCGTTCGTGTTCGGGCGCCCAATAATCGGTGGTCTTGTACAGGAACTCGGCCGCATCGCTCAGCACCACAAAACCATGCGCGAATCCTTGCGGGATCCACAGCATTTTCTTGTTCTCGGCAGACAGATTGACGCCTACCCATTTGCCGAAGCTGGGCGAGCTCCGGCGGATATCGACGGCAATATCGAGCACTTCGCCGGCGATCACGCGCACCAGTTTTCCCTGCGGCTGGCGGATCTGGTAATGCAGGCCGCGCAAAACGTTGCGCGCCGATCTGGAGTGGTTGTCCTGCACGAAGGCATCGGCGACACCGGTCAGTTCGATGAAACGGCGCTGGTTGAAGCTCTCGTAAAAAAAGCCCCGGTCATCCCCGAACACTTTCGGCTCGACGACCAGCACATCGGGGATGGCGGTGGCGACGACCTGCATCAGCGTTTCTCCTCCTGCAGCAGGCGCTGCAGGTACTGGCCGTAACCGTTCTTGGCCAGGGGCACAATCAGCTTCTGCAACTGTTCGGCCGAGATGTAGCCCTTGCGATAGGCGATCTCCTCCGGACAGGCGATCTTCAGGCCCTGCCGTTTCTCAAGCGTCTGGATGAACATGGAGGCTTCCAGCAGCGATTCGTGCGTGCCGGTGTCCAGCCACGCGTAACCGCGTCCCATCAGTTGGACGTCCAGCTTGCCGCGATCGAGGTAGATCTGGTTGATGGTGGTGATTTCCAGCTCGCCGCGGGCCGAGGGCTTGATCGATTTGGCGATCTGCACCACATCGTTGTCGTAGAAATACAGACCGGTCACGGCATAGTTGGACTTGGGCTTGAGCGGCTTCTCCTCGATGCTGAGCGCACGGCCAGAAGCATCGAAATCGACCACACCGTACCGTTCAGGGTCGTGCACATGGTAGGCGAATACCGTGCCGCCATCGGTCTTGTTCGCCGCCGGGGTCAGCAGGGTATCGAAAGCGTGGCCATAGAAGATGTTGTCGCCTAGCACCAGCGAGCAAGCATCGTTGCCGATGAAGGATTCGCCGATGATGAAGGCCTGGGCCAGACCGTCCGGCGACGGCTGCACCGCATAGGAAAAATTCATGCCCCATTGCGATCCGTCGCCCAGCAGTTGCTCGAAGCGGGGGGTATCCTGCGGCGTGGAGATGACCAGCACATCGCGTATACCGGCCAGCATCAGGGTGGTGAGCGGGTGATAGATCATCGGCTTGTCGTACACCGGAAGCAACTGCTTGGAGATCGTTTGCGTCACCGGATAAAGCCGGGTGCCGGAACCGCCGGCGAGGATGATGCCTTTCATGCTCCACTCCTGTTTGCGTAGTTCTTTTGTACCCAGTGTTGATAGTCACCGCTGGTCACGCCGCGCACCCACTCGGTATTGTGCAGGTACCACTCCACTGTCTTGCGCAGGCCAGATTCAAAATTCTCCTGCGGCTTCCAGCCCAGTTCGCGCGCGATCTTGCTGGCGTCGATGGCATAACGCTTGTCGTGACCTGGCCGGTCAGCCACATAGGTGATGAGCTTGCTGTGCGGCGCGCCTTGTGGAAGGAGTTCATCCAGGATGGCACAAATGGTTTGCACCACTTCCAGATTGGTCTTTTCGTTCCAGCCGCCGATGTTGTAGGTCTCGCCCAGTGTGCCCTTCTCGAGCACTAGGCGCAAAGCCCGCGCGTGGTCGTCCACATACAGCCAGTCGCGGATGTTATCGCCCTTGCCGTAGATGGGCAGCGGCTTGCCGTTGACTGCGTTCAGGATCACCAGCGGGATAAGTTTTTCCGGGAAATGGTACGGGCCGTAATTGTTCGAGCAGTTGGTGGTGACTACTGGCAGGCCGTAGGTGTGGTGCCAGGCGCGCACCAGATGATCGGAAGAGGCCTTGCTGGCGGAATAGGGCGAGTTGGGTTCGTAGGCGGTCATCTCGGTGAAGAAACCGCTCTCGCCCAGGCTGCCATAGACCTCGTCAGTGGAGATGTGATGGAAGCGGAACGCCGCCTTGCGATCGGCATCGAGCGAGCTCCAGTAGTTGCGCGCTGCTTCCAGCAGGGTGTAGGTGCCGACGATGTTGGTCTGGATGAAGTCGGCCGGTCCGCTGATGGAGCGGTCGACATGCGACTCGGCAGCCAGGTGCATGATGGCATCCGGCTGGTGTTCGCGGAACACGCGGGCAACTTCGGCGGCATCACAGATGTCGACCTGTTCGAAACGATAACGCGGATTGTCCGATACCGATGCCAGCGACTGCAGGTTGCCGGCGTAGGTGAGCTTGTCGACATTGACCACGCTGCATTCGGTATCGTTGATGAACTGGCGGATGACGGCAGAGCCGATGAAACCGGCGCCGCCGGTGACGAGGATTTTTTTCATGGCGCGGATTTTACCTGACTGGAGATAATATCGTTATACAGCGCATGGCTGAGCGCAAGGCCGATGAGCGTCAGCGCATGCTCGGTCGCCCCCCGGTTGTCGCTGACGAACTGAAGTCCGGCCTTGCCCATCCGGGCCAACGCGTTGGCATCGTGCATAAGGATGTTGAGCTGATGTACAAGATCGTCGGCATGCGCAATCTGCATTGCCGCGCCGCAGGCAACAGCCAGTTCGGTGGCCTGGGCGAAATTGTAGGTGTGCGGCCCGATCAGCACGGGCTTGCCGACGGCGCAGGCCTCGATCAGATTCTGCCCGCCGAAGGGCAGCAGGCTGCCGCCGATGAAGGCGACATCGCAGGCCGCATAATAGGCGAACATCTCCCCCATGCTGTCGCCCAGCACCACACGGGTATGCGCAGAGACCGGCTCGTCCGCACTGCGCCGCTGCATGTGCAGGCCGCGGCTCTCGATCAGTGCTGCGACCTCGTCGAAACGCTGCGGATGTCGCGGTACGATGACGACGAGCAGGTTCTCGATCTCCATGTATTGCAAGGCATCGAGCAACAGCGCCTCCTCGCCCTCGCGCAAACTGGCGGCCAGGAAAACGGGGCGCTTTGCGCCGAACTGGCCGCGCAGCTGCTTCCCCAATGCCAGCATTGCGGCTGGCGGGGCGATATCGAACTTCAGGTTTCCCATCACTGGCGTTGCATGATTGCCCAGCGCGGCGAAGCGCATGGCATCGGCCTCGGTCTGTGCGGCGATCAGGTGCAGGCTATGCAGGCTGGCCCGTGCCAATCTGGGGAAACGCGCATAACGCCGGGCCGATTTTTCCGAAAGCCGCGCATTGAGCAGCAGCAACGGGAGCGTTTCGGTATGGCAGGCGTGAACCAGGTTGAACCAGATCTCGGTCTCCAGCAGTACGCCGACGCGCGGCCGGAAATGGCGCAAGAAACGGCGAACCGCAAACGGGTAGTCGTAGGGAAGATAAACGCGCACCACGTCATCGCCGTATAGCTGCTCGCTGGCCTCGCGGCCGGTGGGCGTGGTGTGGGTGAGCAGGATCTGGTGATCGGGATAGCGCTCGCGCAGGCCGCGCACCAGGGTCACTGCCGCACGGGTTTCGCCGACCGACACCGTGTGCAGCCAGATGACAGGTTTGTCGCATGCGGCGGCATAGCGGCCGAAACGTTCGCCGATGTGATCCAGGTATTCCGGTTGCTTGCGCGAACGCCACCACAGGTGAAAAAACGCATAGGGCAGCAGCAGCCAGAGCAGTGCCGTATAAACGGGGCGCGAATCGAAAAGTCTTATCATCCAGGTTGGCCCAGTATTTTTTCCAGCTGCCGCATGACGTCGGCAACCTCGATCAGGGACATCGCATCGGCGTGATGGACTCGCGTATTCCATGGCAGTTGCCGGACATCCTTGCCCAGATATTTTTCCACGGCCTGCGGATAGCGGTCCACGCAATATTCCAGTTGCCGGTAGGGCCCCGTCAATTGCGGGGAGGCCACGGCATATAGGCCGACCACGGGCGTGCCCATCGCGCGGGCAATATGCACCGATCCGGTGTCCGGGGCAACCAATACATCCGCCAGGCTCAGCAATGCAGCGAGCCGCTTGGGCGTGGTCTGGCCGCAAAGATTGAGCACATGGCCAGGGGCAAGCCGGGACAGCTGTCCGCATTGGATCACTTCTGCAGGCGCATTGCCGCCGGTCAGCAGCACGCCGCATCCCCAGCGGGAAACCGCCTGTTTGACGACATCCGCGTAGCGCTCGGGTAGCCAGTTGCGCTCGGCCTTGCTGGCATAAGGATGGAGCGCCACCCAGGGTTTGGGCAGGGCTGCCAATTGCCCACGCGCCCAGTCCAGATCGGCATCGTCGACCGGCAAATCCCAGGTCGCAGCCGCCGGCTCGCCGGTCAAGGTCTCGACGAAAGACAGGAAACTGTCCACCAGATGCGAATCTTTGAAAGGAATGCGTCGATTGCAGAACAGCCATTGGCCTTCGCGGGCGCGGGTGCGGTCAAAGCCTATCCTGGTGCGAGCATGCAATGCCGGATAGAGCAGATTGATGCGCAGGTTGGCCTGCATCGCCAGCACCACGTCAAACTGGCGATGGCGGAATGCGCGATAAAAGGCCAGATAGTCAGCCCATGAGCGCGGTTTATCGATGACCTCGAACTGCACACCCTCCATGCCCTTGAGCAAAGCATAAGCCAGCGGGCTGATGATCCAGGTGATTGTCGCAGCAGGCAGGCTGCGCTGCAGGGCGCGCACGGCGGCAGACACCATCACCACGTCGCCCAAGGCGGAAAAGCGGACGATGGCGATGCGGAGATTGGATTGATGGGGTTCTGTCACGAAGGCGGTCAGGTTAGCAGGTGCGCCATTGTATCGAATCCAGCACATTGAATGCTTGACACAATTAGCGCTGACCTGCTGTAATGCGCGACGTTCATTGGTTGAACACACCCTGAATGCTAGACGAAACCACACATTACAGCCTGCTCAAGGCCTTGGAAGAGAACCCCGGACTTTCGCAACGGGATCTGGCAAAAAAGCTTGGCGTCAGCCTGGGCAAAATCAACTACTGCCTGAATGCGTTGGTCGAGAAGGGCAGCCTCAAGATCAACAACTTCCGCAACAGCGACAACAAGCTGGCATATGCCTATCTGCTTACTCCACGCGGGGTTGAGCAGAAGGCACGCATGACCGTGCAGTTCCTCAAATACAAAGTGCAGGAATACGAGCGGCTACGCGAGGAGATCGAAGAATTGCAGCGCGAAGCAAAAGAAAAAGGCCTGTTGGAGAACGCGCATGAGTAACGTACACGCAGTCATCCTGGCGGGCGGCAGCGGCAGCCGGTTGTGGCCGCTATCCCGGCAACACCTGCCCAAGCAATTTCTCGCGCTGGAGGGCAATACCTCATTGCTGCAGACCACGATCAACCGCCTGTCGCCAACGATAAACGCACGGAATGTATTGATCGTGACACAGGAAGCGCATGCAAAGGGCGAGGCCTATCACGCGTTGCTGCCATACCAAGCGCTTTACGAACCTGTCGGCCGAAATACCGCGCCCGCCATTGCGCTGGCGGCAGCCTACCTCTCGAATGAGGGGAGCGATCCGGTGATGGTCGTGCTGCCAGCAGACCACATCATCAAGGATGAAATACGATTCCGTACGCATCTGGATATTGCGATTCGGGAAGCACAAAGCGGGAAACTGGTGACCTTCGGCATCCAGCCGACACGTCCCGATACCGGCTTCGGCTACATCAAGACAAGAGTGGCGAGTGAAATAACGGCGAGCAAATCAACTCAGCACTCAGCACTCAGTACTCAGCACTGCGTTTTGGAAGTTGACCTGTTTACCGAAAAACCCGACTTGGCCACTGCCGAGGCCTTCCTGAAAGAAGGGGGCTATTACTGGAACTCCGGCATGTTCGTCTGGCGCGCATCGGCGATCCTCGCGGAGATAGAGCTGTATCTACCGGATGTGTATAGGATTGTGCAAACCATCCTAAAAGAAGCGCAGTCTGGCTCGACCTTTCAGCAAGCCGTGGAAAAAAACTTTGCAGCCATGCCTTCCATCTCCATCGATTATGGCGTGCTGGAAAAATCCAGCCGGGTTTCGCTCATACCGTGCGATATCGGCTGGAACGATGTGGGCAGCTGGCAGGCGGTGCACGAGATATCAGCTAAAGACGCGAGCGGCAATGCGCTGCATGGCAACGTCATCGCCGTGGATTGCAAGAGCAGCCTAATCCGTGCCGAAAAACGCCTGGTTGCCGCCATTGGCGTGGAAGACCTGTGTGTAATTGAAACTGCCGATGCCGTACTGATCTCGAAAATTGACCAAACGCAGCGTGTGCGCGAAGTGGTGGATACGCTGCAGCAACGGGGTGCAACCGAGCATATTTACCATGCCAAAGTGAATCGGCCGTGGGGTAGCTATATCGTGCTGGAAGAAGACCCCGAGGGATTCAAGCTCAAACGAATCGAGGTTGCGCCGGGAGCAAGGCTCAGTCTGCAAAGCCACAAACATCGTTCGGAACACTGGGTGGTCGTATCGGGCACAGCCACGGTCACCAATGGCGACGAGGTCATTACTGTGCACAAGAATCAGAGCACTTATATTCCTATTGGCGCAATACACCGCCTGGAGAATCTCGGTGACGAGCCTTTGCATATCGTTGAGATACAGGTTGGTGAATATCTGGGCGAAGACGATATACAACGTTATGAAGATAGCTACGGCAGATAGTCGTATAAGGGAAAGCGCAAAATGAGCAAAGTGAAAGTCGCATTGATTACGGGCGTGACGGGGCAAGACGGTGCCTATCTAGCCGAACTACTGCTGAGCAAGGGGTACGAAGTACACGGTATCAAGCGTCGCAGCTCTCTGTTCAATACTGCGCGCATCGATCATTTGTTCCATGATGTGCACGAAAAGGGTAAACCTTTCTTCCTGCATCACGGCGACATGACCGACTCGTCCAGCCTGACGCACATCATCCAGAAAGTGCAGCCGGACGAAATATACAACCTCGCGGCGCAAAGCCATGTGGCAGTGTCTTTCGAAGAGCCGGAATACACCGCCAACTCAGATGCACTGGGCGCACTGCGCATCCTGGAAGCGATCCGCATCCTGGGCCTGTCCAAAAAAACCCGTTTCTATCAAGCTTCCACTTCTGAACTGTATGGTCTGGTGCAAGAAATCCCGCAAAAAGAAACCACGCCATTCTATCCACGTAGTCCCTATGCCGTGGCCAAGCTGTATGCTTACTGGATCACGGTCAACTATCGCGAAGCCTATGGCATCTACGCCTGCAACGGCATCCTGTTCAATCACGAAAGCCCGATCCGTGGCGAGACCTTTGTCACGCGCAAGATTACCCGTGCTCTGGCGCGCATCAAGCTCGGACTGCAAGAGTGTCTGTATCTGGGCAACATGAATTCGCTGCGCGACTGGGGCCATGCCAAGGACTACGTCGAGATGCAATGGCTGATGCTGCAGCAGGACAAGCCGGAAGACTTCGTCATTGCCACCGGCGTGCAATACAGCGTGCGCGATTTCGTGAACGCTGCCGCGAAGGAACTGGGCATATCCATTACCTGGAAGGGCGAAGGCGTGGACGAGAAGGGCTACGACGCTTCAGGCAAATGTATTGTGGCCGTCGACCCGCGCTATTTCCGTCCCACAGAAGTCGAAACCCTGTTGGGCGATGCCAGCAAAGCCAAGAACAAGCTTGGCTGGACACCCAGGATCACCTTCGACGAGCTGGTGAGCGAGATGGTGCGGGAAGACCTCAAGAGTGCAGAGCGCGACGAACTGGTGAAGAAGCACGGTTATGCGGCGTTCAACAGCCACGACTAAGGCATGAACAAAGACGCAAAAATTTATGTGGCCGGACATAGAGGATTAGTCGGTTCGGCCCTCGTGCGGCGCCTTGAAGCCAAGGGTTATCACAATCTTGTTTTGCGCACCCATGCCGAACTGGAACTGCGCGATCAGGCAGCGGTACGAGCCTTCCTTGCCAAAGAGCAGCCCGAATACATCATCCTTGCGGCCGCCAAAGTAGGGGGCATCCATGCCAACAACACCTACCCGGCGGAATTCATCCATGACAATCTCGTCATCCAATCCAACGTCATTCATGGCGCATGGCAGAATGGCGTCAACCGGCTGCTGTTTCTGGGATCAAGCTGCATCTATCCCAAGCAAGCCCCGCAGCCGATGAAAGAAGAATGCCTGCTGACCGGTCCACTGGAACCCACCAACCGTCCATACGCATTGGCCAAGATCGCAGGCATCGAAATGTGCTGGTCATACAACCGCCAATACGGCACCAGATACATGGCGGCCATGCCCACAAACTTGTACGGTCCCAATGACAACTACGACCTTAATAATTCGCATGTGCTGCCGGCACTGATTCGCAAGATGCATGAAGCAAAACAGCGTGGAGATAAGGAAGTAGTCGTGTGGGGAAGCGGAACGCCGAAACGCGAATTTCTCTACAGCGACGACATGGCCGACGCCTGCCTGTTTTTGCTGGAGCAATCGGAGAGCAAGCTGGAAAGTCTGTTCAACAACGAACAGCCACCATTGGTCAACATTGGCTGTGGAGAAGATCTCACCATTCGTGAACTGGCCGAGCTGGTGGCCGACGTGGTCGGTTTTAAAGGTAGTCTTACTTTCGATCCAAGCAAGCCAGATGGCACCATGCGCAAGGTGATGGATGTTTCTCGCATCAAAGCACTGGGTTGGCAACAAAAGATGCCGTTGAAACAAGGCATCGGCCTGTCGTATCAGGACATGCAGGCCAGAATATGAATTGGCGAGCGATGAAATTTGCAAAGGAATGGGCCAAATGAAAATCGCCATTGCCGGTACCGGTTACGTAGGCCTTTCCAACGCCATCCTGCTGTCCCAGCACAATGAGGTCGTTGCCATCGACATCGTTCCGGAAAAGGTGGCGATGCTTAATCGCAAGCAGTCGCCCATCGAGGATGTGGAGATCGAGGACTACCTGGCGCACAAACAGCTCAACTTCAAGGCCACGCTGGACAAGCGCGAGGCCTACACGGGTGCGGAATACGTCATCATCGCCA